>TARA_R110002012_G_scaffold22023_1_pt1 | contig 583078 bp, 591 predicted proteins | sample TARA_R110002012 | Tara Oceans TARA_R110002012 (sample SAMEA4396515) | marine metagenome | biome: Westerlies Biome; feature: [DCM] deep chlorophyll maximum layer (ENVO:01000326); material: water (ENVO:00002006), including particulate matter (ENVO:01000060) such as... | depth 40 m | reverse complement strand
GCAGATACGCGCGCCCCGACGGATCGCTTAACGGAACAGCGACAGGATGGTCTGCGGCGCCTGGTTGGCGATCGACAGCGCCTGAACACCCAACTGCTGCTGCGTTTGCAGCGCCTGAAGACGCGCCGACGCCTCTTCCATGTCCGCATCCACCAATGCGCCGATGCCAACCTTCATCGCATCCGTCAGCTTGCCGACGAATTCGTTCTGGTCGGTGATCCGTTTGGAAGATGCGCCCAACGAAGCTGCACCGGTGATGGCGGTCTGCAAGAAGGCCTCCATCTCGCCCAGCGCAGTGACAGCCGATGCCTGATCGGCAATCGCGGTGCGGCCTGCAATGTCCAGGTTCGCCTCGAAATCGACGGTGGCGACGTCAATGGTGGACGCGGTCGGCGCACCGGTGCCCACACGATCCAACGACGACAGCACGGTCAGTTGCGTGCCGCCATTGCCGTCTGTATCGGTGGCCAACAGGTTCACACCGTTGAACTGCGATGCGCTGATGATCGACAGGATCTGCGCTTCTTTCTCGGCCATGTCTGCGTCGATCTTGGCAAAGTCAGCCGTTTCGCTGTTGCCCGAAATCGCCAGCGATTTCATCTCGTCCAGAACCTTAACGATCTGTTCGGCACCGGCCGAGGCCACGGCAACCGTTGCTTCACCGACCGACAACGAGTCAGAGATGGATTTGAAGCCCGAGACGTCCGATTCCATCACCTTGGAAATCGCCCAGACGGCCGAGTTGTCCTTGGCCATCGAAACCGATTTACCGGTCGAGATTTCATCCTGCGTTTTCGCCAGGTTCGAGTTGATGGATTTCAGAGTTTGCAGCGCAACCATTGCGCTGTTGTTTGTATTGATGCTCGACATGAACATGTTCCTTATGTCTTGACGCTTTGCGCCAGGTTACGTCCCGCCCCCCATTGGGACGGACAAAAACAAGTCATTCTGACATTTGCATTTTTCAGCATTGCTGAGCAGCGCCACTCTGTTCTCGAGTGCAGGGTCAACATCGCATCCACGTGCTAACGGAGTGCTAATGCTGGCCCGCATGTTCCGCCCGATTTTAATCAAACCGCCCTAGGCCCGCTTTTCGACCGAACGGGTCGGCGTCAGGGCGATCTCGTTTTTCTTGCCGTCGGCATCATATATATCCAGCGAACTGCGAATGCGGTGCATGGTGGCCAGCCGCCGCGTCACGGCGCGCACCCCATCCAAGGCCGAATTCAACAGCGACTGGTTGCGGACAACCTTGGCGTTCAGCGCGGTCAGCAGCGCCGGGTCGGCGCCGTCCTGCGCGTTCAGACGTGTGATCAGATCCTCTTTCAGATCCAGCGTGCGCGCGATCTTGTCCAGGTCGCCCGCCAGCAGCGCCGTGCGTTCCTGATCCAGCAGATCGTCCAGCGCGTTCATGGTGTCGTCAATCGGATCATCCGCCATGGCTTCGCCCTTTCAACGCGTGGAACAGCGATTCGCTTAGGCCGATGCCGCCGGCGGCGACCATCTTTTCGGCCTGCGCCTGCACCAGAAACGATGAAAACTGATCCTCTCCGGCACCGCCGCCAAAGCTGTCGCGCGCCTGGCCGAACCCTGCGGACTTCAACATTTCCGCGAGAAACCCCGCCTCAAGCTGGTCGGCGACGGCACGCAATTCGTCATCGGTGCGTGCGGTCGCGGTGCGGGTTGCCTGCGTGCCCGCCAAGTCTGGTGTCACTTGCATCCTGTGATCCCTTCAAATGCGTTGTATTTTCCAGATCATGACGCAGGACCGGTAAAGAAGCGGTAACCAAAGCAAGGCTAAGACAGGGACAAGGAAGAATTCCCGGAGGCTATGTGCAACTTATTCCCTTGCTTCAAACCGGCGCGCCCGTCGGGCAGCGTACCACCCTGGCGGCGACGGGTTCCCATGTCAGTTTCGCCGCGGCTTTTGACAAGCTGGCCGCGTCCGATACCGCCAAGACGGCCCCCACGGACGTGGATACGCCTGCCCGCTCAGACACTGCGCCGACGGGTCAGACAGAAGATGATCCAACCGATGCGAACACTCTGCCTGCCGGCATGGAAGAGTCAGAAGATGAGGATTCGCTTGATAGTCCGCCGATGCCTGTCGGCCTCGACCCAACAGCCCAACACGCAAAGACCAACGCGGAAACGCCGCTGCGCCCGGGATCTGAATCGCGGCTGATCTACGCGGTACAATTCGATGGCGCTTCGCAATCATCTGGTGGTGCGACCGGGTCAGACGCAGGGACAGGCGGCGCTGCCGCCATAGTCGCCCACCGGGAAACGGCAGAGTTGATGATGCGCCCTGCGGATCACGGACCTGACGCGCCGCAAAGTGTGACACCGTCCATGGCGGCAACGGCTGACATGCGCGAAACCGCAACGGTGACAGATAAAACCGCACCCGTGTTACACCCCCTGCCCACGATGCCTGCCGATGGGCTGGACCGCGCGGGTAACAAACCGGTCTTCGCTTCTGAGCACACGTATCGCGTTGGCAGCACACTGCTACCTTCTCAAACGGCCGCCACAGCATCGGATACGGCGATCCGCGTCAACGCAACACCCGCGTACGGTGACAGCACCGCTGCCGGTGCAGCACGCCAACAGCCGTCACCAAGGCAGGCTTATTTGTCGATGCATGCCCCGGCTGTGCCTCAATCCGCCGCCCCGATCCCACAGTCCGCATCTGGTCCCACAGACGCCCGATTGGAAAGCCAGCAGCAAACGCCGATTGCAACGGTCATCATTCGAACGATGGCTTCACCGGCACAAGCCGCCGACGGGGAGCGACCAACCACGGCCAACCCGGCGGCTCCGCAGCACCCCCCGACCAACCCGGGCACTGTGCAACCCACCGTCACGCGAAACATCTCTGAGCCTGGGCTTGCACCGACCCAGCCCCTGACCGCTGTGTCAGCCGCGAATCCGTCGACCGATCTGGAGCATGGTGAGGGACAGATTGAAACCGCGCTGGCCGACATACGGACCCCTGGCCCGACATCGGTGCAGTCGCACATCCCGACGGTGCAGGCGGCCCCGCAGCACCTGCATGCGACCCTGGCCAAACAGATCGCGGAGGCTGCGCAAAACGGCAGTGACCGGCAGATCGAGCTTACCCTCAGCCCAGCCGAGCTGGGCAAGGTCCGCATGTCTCTTTCGACAACGGATGCGGGCGTGTCGGTCCTGATCCACGCCGACCGGCCCGAAACGCTGGACCTGATGCGCCGGAACATTGGCGATCTGGAAAGCGAATTTGCCGACATGGGCTATGGCGACGTTGATTTTGCCTTTTCCGGCGGCGACGACGCGCAAGACCAGCGCGGCGATCATCCGCAGTCGCAGGCCACGCCATCACATGCGGACGGGACCGCTGTCGGCACCGCATCGAATGTCTCTGGCGGCCCACCGCTGTCGCCAGAAACCTCCATGGACATCAGAATATAAGGATCGTCGCCATGAACATTTCCCCGGCCGTCGCCCAGTCTCAATCGCAAGCACGGGCACAAGCACAGGCCCAAGCACAAACCACCGCGACAACCGCATCGAACGGGGCGTCGTCGCTGATCTCGTCCGACTTTGAAACCTTCCTCAGGATGATGACCACACAGGCCCGCTATCAGGACCCGTTGGAACCGATGGACAGTTCGGAATACGCCGCACAACTGGCGCAGTTTTCGATGGTGGAACAGCAGGTGCAGACAAACGATCTGTTGCAGTCGCTCAGCGCCGCGTTGCAGACCGCAACCGCGACGCAAACCAGCGTCGGCGCGCTGTCGGGCTGGATCGGGATGGAGGCGCTGTCCTATGCCCCCGCGCATTTCGATGGCACCCCTGTGACCATCGCCCCGAACCCCCTGACGGCAGCCGATACCGCCTATCTGGTGGTCTACGACGCCAACGGAACCGAGGTGCAGCGCCAAAGCATCCCGGTGTCGCCCGATGCGGTGCAATGGCACGGGGTCGCGGGTTTGAACGGCTCGACCTTCCCCGAGGGGAACTACACCTTTGAAATCGAAAGCTTCCAGCAGGGCGAGCTGTTGTTGGCCGAGCGCGCCCAGACCTACGGGCGCGTCACCGAAGCGCGGATTGAAGAAGGGCGCACGATCCTGATCCTGGAAGGCGGGCTTGCGGTTCTGGCCGACGATGTGACGGGGCTGCGCGAACCGGTCTAGTGGTCAATCCCGTAGTCTTCGCGCCCGACCGAAGTATAGGCCAGAAATCCGGCGCGCTTGGCGTCCTTTTGCGAATAGATATTGCGCAGGTCGGCCATGACCGGCGTGGCCATCCGTTTGACAATGCGTTTCAGGTCAAGCGCGCGGAATTCGTTCCATTCGGTCAGGATCACCACCGCGTCGGCGTTCTGGGTTGCCTTGTAGACATCCTCGAACCAGTTGACGCCGGGCAACAACGCTTCACCTTCGCGGCGGCCTTGCGGGTCGACCACCCGCACCTTGGCACCGCCGCCCACCAACGCGGGCACGATGGTCAGTGACGGGCTGTCGCGCATGTCGTCGGTGTTGGGTTTGAACGTCACCCCCAGAATGGCGATGATCTTGCCATTGACCTTGCCACCGCACAGATCGACCACCTTGTCGATCATCCGGCGCTTGATCTCGTCATTTACCTTGATCACCGTCTCGGTCAGTTGCATGGGCATCGAATGGTCCTGCCCCATGCGGGCCAGCGCCTGCGTATCCTTTGGGAAACAACTGCCGCCATAGCCGGGGCCTGCGTGCAGGAACTTGTTGCCGATGCGCCCGTCCAGCCCCATGCCTTGCGACACGGTTTTCACATCCGCGCCGGTGCGCTCACACAAGGCTGCGATTTCGTTGATAAAGGTGATCTTGGTCGCCAGAAACGCGTTGGCGGCGTATTTGATCATCTCGGCGCTTTCCAGATCGGTCGTCATGATCGGAAAATCGCGCAGGTACAGCGGGCGGTAGATCTGGTTCATCACGTCAGCGGCGCGGTCGTTCTGTACGCCGACGACAACACGGTCGGGGCGCATGAAATCGTCAATTGCCGCGCCTTCGCGCAGAAATTCGGGGTTGCTGGCCACATCGAAATCGGCCTCGGGATTGGCCTTGTGCACCGCCTGTTTGACCTGACGGTTGGTGCCCACCGGCACGGTCGATTTGGTCACGATCACGGCGTAACCGGTCAGCGCATCGGCAATCTCGGCGGCGGCGGCCATGACATAGGTCAGATCGGCGTGGCCATCGCCGCGACGCGTGGGCGTGCCAACCGCGATAAACACGGCCTCGGCCCCGTCCACCGCGGCTTTCAGATCGCCGGTGAAGGACAGGCGCCCGGCCGCCACGTTCTTGGCCATCAGATCGTCCAGTCCAGGCTCGTAAATCGGCACTTCGCCGCGTTCCAGCATCTCGACCTTCTTGGGGTCCTTGTCGACACAAACCACATCGTGCCCAAAGTCCGAGAAACACACACCCGACACCAGCCCGACGTAGCCGGTTCCGATCATTGCGATTTTCATGCTGGTTCCTCTGCGCTGCCTGCTGCGATTGAGATGGAAGTTACCGGCGATCCTGTCAACGCTGCGGTGCGTCCGGCTATGGGTTTTGCGCCAAAAGACGCAGTTACGTCACAGATCGGCCAGCATGAATCCGGCATAAGCGGCAGGCATGACCGCACGGCGGAACCGTCCCAGCGGAAACCGTGACAGCGGTTGCGCCATCGCCACGGGCACGTCGCCCTGCCCCATGATCTGCCCCGCGATCAGCTTGCCGGCATAGGTGCCCATGGCCACGCCGTTGCCGTGGTAGCACAGGCTGGCGAACAGGCCCGGCTGCCCCGGAACCGCGCCAACAAAGGGCATCATATCACGGGCAATACACACCATCCCCGACCAGGAATGCGCGCTTTCCACATGCCGCCAGGCGGGGAACATCGCATCAAAATCCTGACGCACACGACGGCGCGCGCGGACCTCGGCAGCGGGGTTTGACGTCAGCCCTCCGCGCATCCCGAACAGGAACCGCCCGTCAGGCATCTTGCGGAAATAGTGCAGCAGGTTGCGCGTGTCATAGCACGCTTGATCGCTGGTCCATCCCGCGTCGGCCTGCTCTTGCTGGGTCAGAGGGCGGGTGACGATCACGTTCGACTGGCTGGGCATATAACGCCCTGCCAGCCACGCGGGCAGATCGTCCGAGGAATAGCCGTTGGTGGCGATCACCACCTGATCGGCAGTGACCGTGCGGCCAGCGGACAAGGTCCATTTCTGACCGCGTTTCAGGCTCTGCACAGGGCTTTTGCCAAAGATACGCGCACCTGCATCCCGTGCAGCGGCAGCCAGTCCGGCAATGTATTTGCGCGGGTTCAGGCCAAAACCGATGGGGATGGTCAGCGCGCCGTGGAACGGCCCGGACAGTCCATGGGCTGCCAGATCGCCCTTGGCGATAATCTCGCAATCAATCCCGTGGTTCTCGGCCGCGCCTTCGGCGGCGCGGCGCAGGTCGTCCATATCCTTGGCGCGGTGCGCCAGTTCGGTTTCGCCGTTCGAATGGCGGTCGACATCAATGCCATGCGCTTGGGTGATCTGTTCAACCAGCCCGATCGCATCGCGTTCCGCCTTGCGATACTGCAACCGGCCCGCGCGGCCAACGCGCCGGTCCAGACCTGCGTCGTCAATCCGCGCGCCACCCAGACAGCAAAAGCCGCCGTTGCGCCCGGACGCGCCCCAGCCCACGTATTCGGCTTCCAGAACAACAACATCAACACCCGCTTGCGCCAGATGCAATGCCGCCGACAGGCCGGTGAAGCCGCCCCCGACGATGGCCACGTCGCAGGCAATATCCGTCTCTAACGCGGGGAAATCCGGCAGGTCGCAGGTTTCATCCCACCAACAGCCCGCGCGTGGCCCGCTGCCAAAGGCATAGTCGGCATAGATACGTTTCATGTGGCGCGCTGCGCGGCCTGCTCTTCACGGCGCACCCGCACCGCGTGGCGTTTCGACATCAGCGACGCGGTGATCACCCCCACCGATACGATCCCGATCAGGATCGACGACAGCGCGTTGATCTCGGGCGAGACCCCCAAGCGCACCGACGACCAGATCTTCATCGGCAGCGTTGTGGCCGACGGACCTGTGGCAAAGGACGCAATCACCAGATCATCCAAGCTGAGCGTAAAGGCCAGCAACCACCCTGAAATCACCGCAGGTGCGATGATTGGCAGCGTCACCAACCGAAACGCATCGAACTGCGATGCACCCAGATCCAGTGCCGCCTCTTCCAGCGACCGGTCAAAGGTGGCCAGGCGCGACGACACCACGACCGATACGTAACACATGGAAAAGGTGGTGTGCGCCAGAACAATGGTCATCACGCCACGGTCCATGCCGATGCCGATGAACAGCAGCAGCAGCGACAGGCCGGTGATCACTTCGGGCATCACCAGCGGCGCATAGATCATGCCGGAAAACAGTGTGCGCCCCATGAACCGCCCGCCGCGCACCAGCACATAGGCGGCCATCGTGCCCAGAACCGTGGCAAAGGTGGACGACATCACGGCCACCTTCAGCGTGACCCATGCGGCATCCAGAAATGCCTCGTTCTGGAACAGCGTGCCGTACCATTTGGTCGAGAAACCGGCCCAGACCGTCACCAGCTTGGACGCGTTGAAGCTGAAGATGACAAGGATCAGCATCGGCAGGTAGAGGAAGGCGAAACCAAATGTCAGGCTGACCACGTTGAACGGGCTAAGACGGTTCATTGCTCTGCCTCCTGCTGGCGCTGTTCGTTGCGCTGGAACAGGATGATCGGAATGATCAGGATCAACAGCAGGATCACCGCCACGGCACTGGCCACGGGCCAATCCCGGTTGGCAAAGAATTCCTCGAACAGAACCTTGCCGATCATCAGCGTGCCCGAACCACCCAGCAAAGACGGGATCACAAATTCGCCCAGCGCCGGGATAAAGACAAGGAAACAGCCCGCCACGATCCCGTTGCGCGACAGCGGGATCGTCACCAGCCAAAACGCCTGCATACGCGAACAGCCCAGATCTTCGGCCGCCTCGATCAGGCTTTCGTCCAGCCGCTCAAGTGCTGCATAGATCGGCAGGATCATAAAGGGCAGATAGGTGTAGACGATCCCGATATAGACCGCCCAATTGGTGTTCAGGATGGTCAACGGTTCGCTGATCACGCCGGTCCACAGCAGGAACTGGTTCAGGAACCCTTCGGTGCTGAGAATGCCCACCCACGCATAAACGCGGATCAGGAACGACGTCCAGAACGGCAGGATCACCAACATCATCAGCGTCGGGCGCCATTCTTCGGGCGCGCGCGCCATGGCATAGGCCATCGGATAGCCGACCAGCAGCGTAACAAGGGTGGATACGAACGCGATTTGCAACGAACTGACGTAAGCTTTCCAATACAGGTCATCCTGCGTCAGAAACACGAAGTTTTCGAAATCCAGACCGGAAATCAGCGCGGCAAAGCCGTCTTTCATCGTCGGCGTATAGGGCGGGATCGCCAGCGCCGTGTCGGACAGGGACACTTTGAACACGATGGCAAAGGGCACCAGAAACAGCGCCAACAGCCACAGGTACGGCACCGCTATGAGGGCAAAGCGTCTCACGCTTCCAACAACACGCCGGCGGTGGCGCTCCAGCTTAGCCACACGGGGTCTTCCCATGTGTAGGCGCGGCGCGACACGCGGCGGGTGTTGGCCGACTGCGCCTTGATCACCTGACCGGTGGGCAATTCAACGTGATAGGTGCTGAGGTTGCCCAGATAGGCGATGTCCAGAACCTTACCCTGCACTGCGTTTGCCGCATCGGCAGGGCGTTCGGCGCTGATCGCGATTTTCTCGGGGCGGATCGCCAGATGCGCCTTTTGCCCATCGCTGAACGGGCGGGCACTGGTGGCGGTCGCAGGTTCGGTACTGCCCCAGTCGATGGCATAGCTTTCGGGGCCGTTGGCCTTGGCCGTGCCTTCCAGGATGTTCACGTCACCGATGAAATCCGCCACGTAGACACTGTTTGGCGCTTCGTAGATCTTTTCGGGCGTCGCCACCTGAATGATGCGCCCCTCGTCCATCACCGCGACGCGGCTGGCGACGGTCATCGCCTCTTCCTGATCGTGTGTCACGATGACGAATGTGGTGCCGGTGGTTTCCTGAATGTCCATCAGCTCGAACTGCGTGTCCTGCCGCAGCTTTTTGTCCAGCGCGCCCAGCGGTTCGTCCAGCAGCAGCAGCTTGGGCGCCTTGGCCAGCGACCGGGCCAAGGCCACACGCTGACGCTGACCACCGGAAATCTGGTGCGGCTTGCGACGGCCGAACTTGGACAGGCGAGTCAGTTTCAGCATTTCCTCGACGCGGGCGGCGATGGCGTCCTTGGGCATGTCGGACCGGCGCAGGCCGAACGCGATGTTGTCCCAAACGGTCAGGTGCGGGAACAGCGCGTAGGACTGAAACATCATGTTCACCGCGCGTTTGTTCGGCGGCACACCCGCAATGTCCTGCCCCGACAGCAGGATCGACCCCTCGGACGGCGCCTCGAACCCGGCCAGCATCCGCATCATCGTGGTCTTGCCACAGCCCGACGGCCCCAGCAGCGCAAAGAATTCACGCTCGTAAATGTCCTGCGTCAGGTCATCAATGGCCACAAAGTCACCAAATCGCTTGGTCACATTCACGAACTGGATCAACGGCTTTTGCTGCGGATCATCCCAAGGGGCAAATACGGTCTGTGCCAAAATATTTCCTCACAGAAATCACGGGGGAAAAAGACGCGCGACCCCAATGGCCGCGCGCCGGATCAGAGGCTTCAGGTGCCCGATTTGACCTTGGTCCACAGACGCGTCACGACACGCTGCGTTTTCGCGTCATAAGGCGACGTGGTGTACAGTTTTTCCAGCGTTTCGGCGTCGGGATAGATCGCCGTGTCGCCAATCACATCCTCGACCAGAAACTCCTGGCTGGCGAGGTTGCCGTTGGCGTAATAGACATAGTTCGACGCCGCCGCCATGTTCTGCGCGTCCATGATAAAGTTCAGGAACTTGTGCGCCCCGTCAGGGTTCGGTGCGTCCACCGGGATGGCCATGTTGTCGAACCACATCAGCGCGCCCTCTTTCGGCGCATTGAATTCGATGGTCACGCCGTTGTCAGCCTCGGCTGCGCGGTCGCGCGCTTGCAGAATGTCACCGGACCAGCCCACCGCCACACAGATGTCGCCGTTGGCCAATGCGTTGATATATTCCGAACTGTGGAATTTCTGCACATAGGGCGCGATGGCGGTCAGGACCGGCTCGGCCTTCTGGATGGTTTCAGCGTCTTGCGCGTCGGGGTTTTCGCCGATGTAGTTCAGCGCCGCGGGGATAATCTCTGCCGGTGCATCCAGGAAATGAACGCCGCAAGCCGACAGTTTTTCCATGTTGGCAGGGTCAAAAACCAGCGCCAGCGATCCAATGGGGGCATCGTCGCCCAGCACTTCCTTGACCTTGTCGACGTTCACGCCAATGCCGGTGGTGCCCCACATATAGTTGATCGCATATTCGTTGCCGGGGTCATATTTGCCGACCCGTGTGTTGATCACGTCCCACATGTTTTCCAGGTTCGGCAGCTTGGATTTGTCCAGCTTCTGAAAGGCACCGGCGCTGATCTGGCGTTGCAGGAATGTGCCCGACGGCACAACGACGTCATAGCCGGACGATCCGGCCAGCATTTTGGTTTCCAACACTTCGTTGCTGTCAAAAACGTCATAAATCAGGTCAATGCCTGTTTCTTCCTCGAATTTGGTCAGCAGGCTTTCGTCGATATAGTCGGACCAGTTGTAAACGCGCACTTCTTCGGCCATTGCCGATGAGGCGATTACCGCCAGTGCCGCAACTGTGCTAAGCATCGTCTTGGTCATGTTATTCTCCCGTTCATCAGACCGGGTTGATCCCGGCTTGGTTTAATTTGATCAAGTTTTGCCCTTTGCGGCAAGATGATTTATGGTTTCACGGCAGGTTGGCCCGCGCAAGCGGTTCACCATGGAGGTGCCCGGAAGATATGCCCATGTTGAATGCATCGCTGAAAAAAGAGGCGCCCCAGACAGGCGGCGACCGGCAGGATTTGCTGCCCAAGACACCGGCGCATCAGGCCGTCTATGCCAGGATGCGCGACGCCATCCTGTTCGGCGATCTGGCCCCCGGTCAACCGATCACAATTCAGGGTCTGACAACCATGCTGAACGCCGGCATGACCCCCGTCCGCGAGGCGATCCGCAAACTGACAGCCGAAGGCGCGTTGGAAATGCAGGGCAACCGCCGGGCGTCGGTGCCGGTTCTGGACCTGCATACGTTGGAACAGCTTGAATTCATGCGCTTAAATCTGGAACCCGAGCTGGCATTTCGCGCCACCGCGCACATCGACAGCGCCGATATTGACCGGCTGACTCAGATCGACGACAGCCTGAACGACGCCATTGATGCGGGGGATGTCAGCGGGTATTTGCGGCTGAACCACGCCTTTCACATCACCCTTTATGCAGTTGCACAGGCCCCGATTCTGGCCCAATCCGCCGATGCGCTTTGGCTGCGGTTCGGGCCGTCTCTGCGGGTGGTCTGCGGCCGGTTTGGCACGTCGAACCTGCCCGACAAACACGCCGAGCTTCTGGATGCCCTGAAACACGGCAACGCCGACGCCGCCCGCGCCGCCACCGCCGAAGACATTCTTCAGGGCGTGATACAGGTGCGCGCCGCCCTGTCAGAAGAGTCGGCAACACGGTGATTCGGCCCTTGTCTGATTGACAGTTCGGAATTTGATCATATTCTGTGTTGAACTTCATTTCTGATGAAAAGGACACCGTCATGGCCGCCATCACCAACCATTTGCCCACTGCCGAGTTGCAGGCGCTGGACGCCGCGCACCACATGCACCCCTTTACCACCAACAACGAACTGGCGGCCAAAGGTGCACGCATCATCACCCGCGCAGATGGCGTTTACCTGACCGACAGCGAAGGCAACCACATTCTGGACGGGATGGCCGGGCTGTGGTGCGTCAACATCGGCTATGGCCGTGGCGAGCTGGCCGATGTGGCGGCACGGCAAATGCGCGAACTGCCGTTCTACAACACCTTCTTCATGACATCGCATGCGCCGGTCATCGCACTGGCCGCCAAGATCGCTGAACTGGCGCCTGCGCATCTGAACCACGTGTTCTTTGCCGGGTCCGGGTCCGAGGCGAACGACACCAACATTCGCATGGTCCGCACCTATTGGGCGCAAAAGGGCAAGCCGTCAAAATCCATCATCATCAGCCGCAAGAATGCCTACCACGGGTCCTCCGTCGGGTCGGGCAGCCTGGGCGGCATGACCCCGATGCACGAACAGGGCGGCCTGCCGATCCCTGACATTCACCACATCAACCAGCCGAACTGGTGGGCCGAGGGCGGCACATCCACACCCGAAGATTTCGGCCTGCAACGTGCGCAGGAACTGGAACAGGCGATTCTGGAAATGGGCGAAGACCGCGTTGCTGCCTTTATCGCGGAACCGATCCAGGGTGCCGGCGGTGTGATTGTGCCACCGTCGACCTACTGGCCCGAAATCCAGCGGATTTGCGACAAATACGAAATTCTGTTGATCGCCGATGAGGTCATCTGTGGCTTTGGCCGCACCGGCGAATGGTTCGGGTCGACCACCGTGGGGATCAAACCCGACATCATGACCATCGCCAAGGGCTTGTCGTCCGGTTACCAGCCCATCGGCGGGTCGATTGTGTCGGACGAGGTGGCCGAGGTGATGAACGCCTGTGAATTCAATCACGGCTACACCTATTCCGGTCACCCCGTTGCCAGTGCCGTCGCGCTGGAAAACCTGCGGATCATGGAAGACGAAAACATTCTGGACCACGTCCGCAACGTCGCCGCCCCTGCACTTGCCGAGATGTGGCACGGTCTGGGCGATCATCCGATGGTGGGCGAAACCAAGATTGTCGGCATGATGGCGTCGCTGGCGCTGACACCCGACAAGGACAGCCGCGCCAAATTTGCAGCCGACGCAGGCACCGCCGGTTTCATGACGCGCGAGCGTTCCTTTGCGAACAACCTGATCATGCGCCACGTCTACGACCGCATGGTCATCTCGCCGCCGCTGGTCATCACGCCCGAAGAGATCACCGAAATGGGCAAACGTGCCCGCACCGCGCTGGACGAATCCCATGCGCTGATGAAAGACCAAGGGCTGTTCAAAGCCGCGTCGTAAGGCGTCAGGTGCCGCTCATCAGCGGTTCCAGCATCGCCAGACAGGCTTTCATCTGGTCGATCTCGACGAACTCATCCGGTTTGTGGGCCTGGGCAATATGTCCCGGCCCGCACACCACCACATCCATCCCCATTTCCTGAAACAACCCCGCCTCGGTTCCGAAGGGGACCAGTTCGGCGCTGTTGGTGCCCAAAAGGCCCGCCAGCAGATCGCGGGCGGTGTTCACTTCCATGGGTTCCAGCCCCGCGACCTCGCCAATCGTTTCGGTGCGAATGTCGGCCTGCGGATAGATCGCGCGCATCATCGGCAGCATCTCGTCCTCGACAAAGGCCGCGATGCTTTGTTGTACGAAACGGGCGTCATCTTGTACAACAGGGCGCATTTCCCATTCGACCTCGGCCTTGCCCGCGATCACGTTGTGCGCCACGCCACCTGACACACGACCGATGTTGATCGTGGTCCACGGCGGTTCGAACCGGCTGGTCACTGGCGCGCGCGCCATCAGATCGGAGCGCAGTTCCAGCAGGCGATTGACATAGCGCACAGCGTATTCGGCAGCGTTCACACCGCGCCCCGGATCGCTGCCGTGTCCTTCAAGACCGGTAAAGTGGGTGGTGTATTCGCAACAGCCCTTGTGCCCTTCGATCACCCGCATACCCGTGGGTTCCCCGATCACCGCCATAGCGGGCTGCAACCCGCGCGCCTGCAATTCAGGCACCAAAGCCCGCGCACCCAGACAGCCGACCTCTTCGTCATAGGTAAAAGCGAAATGCACCGGCTTTTTCGGCGTCACCTTGCCCGCCATCACCACGGCGGCGGCGATAAACCCCTTCATGTCACAGGTGCCGCGGCCGTAAAGCCGCCCATCGCCCTCGCGCATCTCGAAGGGGTCGGATGACCAGTCCTGATCCGCGACCGGCACAACATCGGTGTGCCCGCTTAGCATCAGACCACCCGGCGCGTCGGGGCCGATGCTGGCCCACAGGTTCGCCTTGGCACCGCAAGGGGACAACAGCACATCGGTGCGTGCGCCCGCGTCTTCCAGACGGGTGGCCAGTTCGGCGATCATCGCCATATTGCTGTCCGCCGACACGGTGGGCATCGCGATCAACTGCCCAAGCAAATCAACGGTTTTGCGCAGACTCATGGTTTGACGAACATCTTGCGGGGACGGTCGCAGAAACATTCCGCCGGACCGTTTTCGGTGATGCGGATGCTTTCGGTGATCTCAAGACCCCAGTCCGCCATCCACAGCCCGGGCATGAAGTGAAAGGTCATGTTCGGTTCCAGCACGGTTTCGTCGCTGACCCGCAGGGAAATCGTGCGCTCGCCCCAGTCGGGCGGATAGCTTAGCCCGATGGGATAGCCGCAGCGTTCGCCGCGTTCGATCCCCGCCGCTTCCAGCGGTGCGGCCAGGGCATTGGCGATGTCACAGGCGCGGTTGCCTGCGCGGGCCGCGTTCAGGCCGGCCTCAAGCCCTTCGACCAATGCCGCCTCGGCCCGTTTCAGGAAATCGGGCGGCGTGCCCAGAAACAGCGAACGGCAGAACGGCGCGTGATAGCGGCGATAGCAGCCCGAGATTTCAAAGAATGTGGCCTCGCCCGTTTCAAAGGGACGGCCATCCCATGTCAGGTGCGGCGCGGCGGCGTCCGATCCCGACGGCAACAGCGGCACAATCGCCGGATAATCGCCCCACGCGCCATCCACACCCCGCACCGCGTCGCGGTAAATCTCGGCCACGACTTCATTCTTGGGCACGCCGGGTTCGACCCGTTCCAGCAGGCCATCAATGATCTTTTCCGAAATCCGGGCGGCATTGCGCATGTATTCAAGCTCGGGCTCGGATTTCACACCGCGTTTCCAGTTTACCATGGCCGTGGCATCGGTGAACTGCGCGTCAGGCAGGCTGGATTGCATCACGGCAAAGGCCTTGGCCGAGAAGTAATAGTTGTCCATCTCGACGCCGATGCGTTCCGCACCCAGATCTTGCAGGATGCCCGCCAGTTCCTGCATCGGATGGCGTTCGGTGGATTGCACGAAATGATCGTCGTATCCGCGCACGTGGTCGTCATCCATCCAGACCGTGCGCCGCGCGCCGGCGGCATCCTGACGCCGCCCCCACCAGATCGGATCGCCTTCGCCGCGCAGGATCACGCCCTGGTGCACATAAAATGACCATCCATCATATCCGGTCAGCCACGCTTGGTTGCTGGGGTCGGTGACAAACAGCGTGTCGATCCCCGCGGCATCCATCGCGCCGCGCACAAGAGCGATGCGCCGATCATATTCGTCAGCGGTAAAAGGCAAGTTTTTTATGATCATGGGCGTGCTCCGTTTTCAGAAACTTGCGTTTTGTCGTCTCGGGACGCAACACCTATCGGTGAGGGGCGATTCCCGATGTCGCAGACGGCATCGCACAGGTCGTGTTAGGCAGGCTATTGTCCTGATATTCGGGATTTAACGAAAAATAAGCCTGTATTGAGGGCACAACCAACTGTTTTTCAGCAATCCGGTTGCAATACTGGACCATGGTCGTTTTACTTAGATCCAACAAGGCGGGTTCACCGTCGTCATAAATTCAGGGAGCCTGATTTGGCTAACACATCGACCGATGCGGCGTTCGTTGAATTCGAACGCGTGCAAAAAAGCTATGACGGCGTAAACCTCGTCGTCAAAGATTTGAACCTTTCCATGCCACGGGGTGAGTTTCTGACGATGCTCGGCCCATCCGGTTCGGGCAAGACAACTTGCCTGATGATGCTGGCAGGATTTGAAACCGCAACCCATGGTGACATCCGTCTGGGCGGAACGTCGATCAACAACATTCCACCGCACAAGCGCGGCATTGGCATGGTGTTCCAGAACTATGCGCTGTTCCCGCATATGACGGTTGCCGAAAACCTGGCCTTTCCGCTGGAAGTCCGCAAAATCGGCAAGTCCGAGCGCGAAGAGAAAATTCACCGCGCCCTTGGCATGGTGCAGATGAACGATTTCGCCGGCCGCCGCCCCACGCAATTGTCGGGTGGCCAACAACAACGGATCGCCCTGGCCCGCGCGCTGGTGTTCGAACCCGAACTGGTTCTGATGGACGAACCGCTGGGCGCGCTGGACAAGCAACTGCGCGAAACCCTGCAATTCGAGATCACCAAGCTGGCACACGATCTGGGCATTACCGTGGTCTACGTGACCCACGACCAGACCGAAGCGCTGACCATGTCCGACCGCGTTGCCGTGTTCGAAAACGGCCGCATTCAGCAATTGGCGCCGCCCGACCAACTGTACGAAAAGCCTGAAAACAGCTTTGTTGCCCAGTTCATCGGTGAAAACAACACGCTGATGGGCGAGATCAAAGAGATCAGCAATGGCACGGCTGTTGTGCAACTGGACGGCGGCGATCTGATCGACGCAGTTCCGGTGAACGTCAGCGAAGTGGGCGAACGCACGCGCGTGTCGATCCGCCCCGAACGGGTCGAGATGAACAAGGGCCGCCTGATGCCCGGCGCACGGACGCTGAAGGCCGAAGTGCTTGAGTTCATCTATATGGGCGATATTTTCCGCACCCGTCTGCGTGTGGCCGGCTCTGATGACTTTGTCATCAAAACCCGGAACGCACCGGATCAGGCGCGCCTGACACCTGGCACCCAGATCGAAATCGGCTGGTTGCCCGAAGATTGCCGCGCCTTGGACGCGTAAAGTCCCGGACACGGCTGGCGCATCCCTGCGGGGAGGCGCCCGATACGAGGCTGTGATCAAGCCCAATCATGGCCTCCAAACCCAAGTGGGCATACAAACGGGAGAACTATCAATGAACTTGATGAAAACGCTACTTGCGTCTTCTGCACTTACAGCCGCTGCTACAGTTGCTTATGCACAAGAAATGTCCAACGAAATGACCATCGTTTCATGGGGCGGCGCATACCAAAACAGCCAGCTCAAAGCATATGTTGAACCCTATGTTGAGATGCACCCCGAAGTGACCGTTGTTTGGGACGAAAGCTCGAACGAAGCGGTCGCCAAACTGCGCGCCATGAACGAAGCCGACAACATCACCTGGGATCTGGTCGACGTTGTGGCCGCTGACGCCATCCGCCTGTGCGACGAAGGTCTGGCGATGGAATATGATCCCGACGAACTGCTGGCCGAAGGCGATGACGGTTCCTCGGCTTCGGATGACTTCGGTGATCTGATCGTGTCCGACTGCTACATTCCGCAGATCGTCTATTCGACAACATTCGGTTACCGCACGGACATGGTGCCCGAAGGTGTCGATGCCCCCAGCAGCATCTGCGACGTGTTCGACCTGGAAACATATCCTGGCAAGCGTGCGCTGGAAAAACGCCCGATCAACAACATGGAATGGGCTTTGCTGTGTGACGGCGTCGCCAAAGACGAAGTCTATGACGTGCTGGCAACCGGCGAAGGCCAGGACCAGGCTCTGGCCAAACTCGACACCATCAAAGACAGCGTTGTCTGGTGGTCGGCTGGTGCGGACACGCCCCAACTGCTGGCAGATGGCGAAATCTTCATGGGTTCGACCTATAACGGTCGCCTGTATTCGGTCATCGAAGAGCAGGACCAGCCCGTTGGCATGATGTGGGACGCTCAGGTGTTCGACCTTGACGGCTGGATCATTCCCGCCGGTCTGCCGGACGACAAACTGGCCCGTGTCAAAGACTTTGTTAAATTCGCAACAGACACACAGCGTCTGGCGGATCAGGCCAAGTACATCTCTTACGGTCCCGCACGTGCGTCTTCCGCACCCAAGGTTCCCGAGGACATGAAACAGCACATGCCGACCGATCCCGCGAACTCCGCGAACACGTTCCTGTACAACTACACGTTCTGGGCGGACTACCGCGACGACATCGACGCGAAATTCCAAGCGTGGCTGGCCCAATAAGCCCCGCTTGATCGCATGACTTCGGTGGGGGCCACATCCGGCCCCCACCACCCCCTCACCACCCTCCAAAGCGAGACCGATGATGAGCAACGTACCAAATCAAAACGCCGAAGACGGCCCGGTTATGGCCGCTGACGGCACACCGCTGAAACGCAGCCTTGCGCGCGCCCTGCGCCGCCAAAAGGGCCGCGCCCTGCTGCTGATTGCGCCGTTGCTGATCTTTGTCCTCGTGACCTTTATCATCCCCATCGGGTCGATGTTGTTCCGGTCGGTTGAAAACGACATCGTCGCCAACACGCTGCCGGACACGGTCCAGCGGCTGGCCAGTTGGGACGCCACGTCGGGCGACCTGCCTGCCGAGGGCGTCTATGAAGCGATGTATTACGACCTGTTCGTCGCCGCCGAAGCCAAGCGCCACACGCGCCTTGGGTCGCGCCTGAACTACGAAGAATCGGGTATATCCTCGCTGTTCCGCCAGTCGGGCCGCAGTGTCGACGATCTGGCCAAGGATGCCACCAAAGCACTGGAAGCGGCCGTGCCCGCCTTCAAAGATGGCGAAGCATGGTACGCCCTGATGAACGCAGGCAATGACGAGGCCAACACCGGCCTGCTGTCGGCCATGCGCGGCCGCGTCGGTCGGCTGAACGATAACAGCGCCGCGGGTGACATGGAATTCGCCCCCAACGCGCAGATGGCCGATGTTCTGCCCCTGACAACGCGCAGCTACACTGAATGGGCCGTCTACGAGGCCACCGAAGAAGAACGCGATCCGGCCACACGCGACCCGTGGGAGCTGGTGCCGCTGGCGCTGCTGCAAGAGTTGAAAACCGCAGACCTGTCCGGCCTGACCGGCACCCGCGCCGACCTGCTGAAACAGGCGCAGGCGGTCAATTTCGACATTCCGCCCTATTCCGAAGTTCTGGCCGACATCGACCCCGAATGGGGCACGGTTCTGCCGTGGGAAACCATCCAGACGCATTCGTCCAAATACACGGCCGGCTACTTCCTGAATGCCGTAGACGCGCAGAAAACGCCCGAAGGCTATGCGTGGCAGCCTGAAGACAAGCAGATCCTGCTGACGCTGTTCGGACGCACCCTGTTCATGTCGATGGTCATCACCTGCTCGTGCATCATGCTGGGCTATCCGGTGGCGTGGCTGCTGGCCAACCTGCCCACGGCCAAGGCCAATCTGCTGATGATCCTGGTGCTGCTGCCCTTCTGGACCTCGTTGTTGGTGCGGACATCGGCATGGAAGGTCATGCTGCAACAACAGGGTGTGATCAACGACGTTCTGGTCTGGCTGGGGCTGGTCGATGACGCCAACCGCCTGATCATGATCAACAACCAGTTCGGCACGATTGTGGCCATGACGCACATCCTGCTGCCGTTCATGATCCTGCCGATGTATTCCGTGATGCAAACCGTGCCACCCACCTATCTGCGTGCGGCCAAATCGCTGGGTGCAACGAACTGGACCGCCTTCTGGCGCGTCTACTTCCCACAGTCCATTCCGGGCATCGGCGCGGGCTCGATTCTGGTCTTCATCCTGTCCATCGGCTACTACATCACCCCCGAAATCGTCGGCGGGACCAAGGGCGTGTTCATCTCGAACCGCATCGCCTACCACATTTCGTCCTCGCTGAACTGGGGCCTCGCGGCTGCACTGGGGTCAATCCTGCTGGCGGTCGTTCTGCTCCTTTACTGGTGCTACGACCGGATCGTCGGCATCGACAACGTGAAACTGGGATAACTGATTATGGGCTTGCCTCCTTATGCAACGACGCCACAGCGGATCTGGTATTATTCCTTCCGCTTCATCTGTGCGCTGATCTTCATCTTTCTGATCACGCCGATCATCGTGGTGATGCCGCTCAGCTTCAACGCCGAGAACTTCTTTACCTTCACGCCGGAAATGCTGCGGCTGGACCCTGACGGTTATTCGCTGAAGCACTATCAGGACTTCTTTACCAACAACGAATGGCAACGCAGCCTGAAAAACTCGTTGATCATCGCGCCCTTTGCCACGTTTATCTCGGTGTCTCTGGGCACGCTGGCGGCCATCGGCCTGTCGCAATCCCACGTGCCGTTCAAGGGCACCATCATGGCGATCCTGATCTCGCCGATGATCGTGCCGCTGATCATCTCGGCCACCGGCATGTTCTTCTTCTACTCGACACTGGGCAACTGGCTGGAAACGACGCTTGGCCTGGACAAGAACTTTGTCGGCTACATCAAGGTGATCCTGGCCCACGCGGTGCTGGGCATTCCGTTCGTCATCATCACAGTCACCGCCACACTTGTCGGTTTCGACAATTCACTGACCCGCGCGGCGGCGAACATGGGTGCAAACCCGGTCACCACCTTCTTCCGCGTGCAAATGCCGCTGATCCTGCCCGGCGTCATCTCGGGCGGCCTGTTCGCCTTTATCACCTCCTTCGACGAAGTCGTCGTGGTCCTGTTCGTGGGTTCCGCCGGCCAGAAAACCCTGCCCTGGCAGATGTTCACCGGCCTGCGCGAACAGATCAGCCCGACGATCCTTGCGGTCGCCACGCTTCTGGTCGGCATCTCGATCATCCTGCTGACCGTGGTCGAACTGCTGCGCCGCCGCTCGGAACGTCTGCGCGGTATCGTCGAAAGCTAAGCTTCTTTTGGCACCAAATATCCCGGGGTCCGGGGCAGGGCCCCGGTCCTGCCCCTACCCACCGCGCAAACGCTCAAGCAACCGCAGCGACGCGTAGCCATCCGGCACCAATCCTTTGGACAATTGAAACCGACGCACCGCATCCACTGTCAGCGGGCCGATCTTGGCGTCGATCTTCTGTGTATCAAACCCCTGCGCCGTCAGCCGTTGCTGCAACTCGATCCGCTCGTCAAAGGTCAGCACCCTGTCGCCTCGTGGCCAGTCGGCGCGGAGTGCAGGGTCGCCACGCAGCCGGTCCGCCAGATAGCCCACACCGATCACATATGCATCAGCGGTGTTATAGGCCTCGATCGCTTCGAAATTGTCGAACACCAGAAACGCGGCCCCTTTGGCCCCCGCAGGCAGCAACACGGCCGCCGGTCCGTGGTCCGGCACCGCACCGCCAACACCGGTCACGCCCATGCCCGCCCAGACGGACGGCAGCTTGGTGATCTCGCGGTTGGCTTGGGTATAGTCGAACCCCTTGGGCAGCGTCACCTCGACGCCCCAGGGCATGCCTGTCTGCCAGCCGTGGTGCTTCAGATAGGCAGCCGTCGAGGCCAGCGCATCTGTGGGGTCGTCCGACCAGATGTCACGCTTGCCATCGCCGGTGAAGTCGACCGCATGGGCCAGAAACGACGTGGGCATAAACTGGGTATGCCCCATCGCGCCCGCCCAACTGCCGTTCATGCGGCTGGCGGACACATCCCCGTTTTCCAGAATCGTCAGCGCCGCCATCAGTTGTTCTTCAAAGAACGCCGACCGTCGTGTGTCATAGGCCAGCGAGGCCAGGCTTTGCACCGTGCTGTTTGACCCGCGAAACCCGCCATAGGCGCTTTCCAGTCCCCAGATCGCCGTGACCACATATTTATCAACACCGTATTTCGCTTCGATCCTGTCCAGCGTCGCGCCGTATTTGCGCATCGCGGCCTGACCGTTGGCGATGCGGGCGTCCGACACGGCGGTGTCCAGATAGTCCCAGATCGTTTTGGTAAACTCTGACTGGTTGCGGTCGCGGCGCACCACGTCGGCGTCAAAGGTCACATCGGCAAAGGCCGCGTCCAGCGTCGCCTGCCGGATGCCTTGCCCCATGGCGCGCGGGTAGAACCCCTTGATCCAGTCCTGAAAGCCCGCGTTTGTCAGCGTTTCAGTCTCTGCCACAGGGGTTTCGCCCACTGTCGTGTCATTGGCCGAGGCCGCCGGTTGCGGGCGCAGGACGGGGCGGATGGATGTTTCAGCCAGCAAATCGCCGCCAAGTCCGACGCCCAGCGCCGCTGCTGCTGTCAGGGAAAGATACCGCATGATGCCTCGATTCTCGCTGGTGTGGTCCGCGTGATTGGACGCAGGTTAGCGGCAAAACCCGGCTGCCGAAAGCGGTCAGGGGCCGTAGGGGTGGTCCTGTTCGGCCCTGATCCGCTCAAGATGCTGGCGCAGCAGTGATACGCGGTGCGGGCGAAAGCTGATGTCGGTGCGTTCCAGCGCGGACATCCGGTCCAGCCGGAACGACCGGAAATCCTGGCGCAGCAGGCACCACGCCAACAGCACGTTGTTCTGATCCAGATAGACAATCCCCAAGGGGCGCACGGTGCGCTGGGTCGCGCGGTTTTCGGCGTCGGAATAGTCGAACCGCACGCAGATTTCTTCCCAGGTCGCCGCGCGCAGGGCGCCGACGTCGATGGCCGGGTCGGTGCGCCTGCGAAACCGTTTGGCGTCCAGAACCGCGTGTTTCAGCCGGTGCGCCTGACGGGGCGGGACGCGGGCCTGTATCTTGACCAGCGCCGATTCCGCGGCCTTGGACAACGCCGGATCACCGATCACCGCCACGTCGCGCAGGCCCAGCACCAGCGCCTCAAGCTCGTCATCCTCGAACCCAAGCGGGGGCAGGGTCGCGTCCTCGATCAGGGTAAAGCCAAAGCCGGCCTCGCCGTCGATCACGGCACCCAAGCCGCGCAGCGCATCCATGTCGCGGTAAACAGTGCGCAACGACACATCCATGTCATCCGCCAACTGCTGTGCCGTGACCGGCGGAGGCAGGCGGCGCAGGTGTTGCATCAGTTGGAACAGGCGGTGGGTGCGACTCATGCTTGCGGTTATAGCACAACTCCTGTCAGATTTTGACAGGAGCCGGTATTAGCTGCGTTTCCGGCTGACCTTGCGTTTGATCTTGTCGGTTTTGCGTTTGCCCTTGGCCGCCTTGCGCCGTGGTGCACGGCCTGCGGGGGAACGGCTGCCGCCCTGGGGCATCTTTTCCCCGTCGATCGACAGCAGTTCCAGCGCCACGCCCCCTGTGACCGGCGTGGCTTCGGTCAGACGCGCGGTGACGCGTTGGCCGATGCTGATGGTCAGGCCGGTGTCGGCCCCCATCAACGTGCCTGCCTCGCGGTCGAAATGGAAAAACTCGCGCCCCAGCGTGCGGATCGGCACCAGACCGTCGGCCCCGCTGTCGTCCAGCTTTACAAACGCGCCGAACTTGGCCACGCCGCTGATGCGTCCGGTGAATTCATCGCCCACGCGTTCCGACAGGTAGGACGCCAGATAACGGTCGGTCGTGTCGCGTTCAGCGACCATCGACCGGCGTTCGGTGTCCGAAATATGCTGGCCTGTCTCTTCCAGCCGCTCGATGTCTTCGGGCTTCAGCCCGTCCTTGCCCCAGCCATGGGCCGTGACCAGTGCGCGGTGCACGATCAGGTCGGCATAGCGGCGAATGGGCGAGGTGAAGTGCGCATAGTTGCGCAGCGCCAGACCAAAGTGGCCAAAGTTCTGCGGCCCGTAATAGGCCTGCATCATCGACCGCAGGGTCGAGATGTTGATCAACTCGGCGTCTTCGGAGCCCGCAGCGGCATTCAACAGGTTGTTCAGGTGCGCGGTTTTCAACACTTGCCCCTTGGCCAGCGGAAACCCTGCCTCGAGCGCGGTTTCACGTAGCGCATTCAGCTTTTCGGGGCTGGGTTCTTCGTGCACGCGGAACAACAACGGCTGTTTCTTGGCGATCAGGGTTTCGGCGGCGGCGACGTTGGCCAGCACCATGAATTCCTCGATCAGACGGTGCGCATCCAGCCGTTCCTTGAAGTTGACCGAGCTGACGGTGCCGTCGTCTTCCAGCACGATCTGGCGTTCCGGCAGGTCCAGTTCCAGCGGCTGACGCAAATGGCGCGCTTTGACCAGCGCGGCATAGGCATCGTAGAGGGGCTGCAAAACAGGCTCTAACAAGGGGCCACAGCGGTCATTGGGATTGCCGTCAATGGCCGCCTGCACTTCTTCATAGTTCAGCGACGCGGGCGACCGCATCAGGCCGCGCACGAATTTGTGGCTTAGCTTTTCGCCCTGCGCGTCGATCTGCATCCGCACGGCGATACAAGCGCGTGGCACGCCCTCGTGCAGGCTGCACAGATCGCCGGACAGACGGTCGGGCAGCATCGGCACCACGCGGTCGGGGAAATAGGTCGAGTTGCCGCGCTTGCGCGCCTCGCGGTCCAGCGCCGAACCGGGGGTGACATAGGCCGCCACATCCGCAATCGCGACCCAGATGATATGTCCGCCTTCGTTCTTGGGGTCGTCGTCCGCATGGGCATAGCAGGCGTCGTCGTGGTCGCGCGCATCCCAGGGGTCGATGGTGACCAGTGGCATGTCGCGCAGGTCTTCGCGGCCTTTCAGGCCCATCGGCTTCATCGCGTCGGCCTCGGCGATCACCTCGTCGGGGAAATCGTCTGGAATGCCGTGCTGGCGGATGGCGATCAGGGACACGGCCTTGGGCGCAGAAGGATCACCCAGACGTTCCACGATGCGCGCGCGCGGCAGGCCCATGCGGGCGGGGCCGGCCAGTTCAGCCTCGACCAGCTCGCCGTCCTTGGCGCCACCCGTGGCATCAGACGGCACCTGCCATTCCTTGTCGGCGCCCTTGTCCACCGGCAGGATACGCCCGCCTTCGGCTGTCTTGCGGAATACGCCAAGGATCTTCTTGGGGTTGGTGCCAACCCGCCGGATCATCCGCGCCTCGTAATTGTGGTCCTCTGCCGTGACCACGGTCAGACGCGCCAGAATACGGTCGCCTTCGCCCAGCGCCGGATCGGACGCGCGGGTGATCATCAGCACCACGGGTTCAACGCCCTCGCCATGCCATTCCAGCGGACGCGCGAACAGGTCGCCGTTGCTGTCGGGGGGCAATACCTGCAAAATGCTGACGGGCGGCAGGCGGTCGGGGTCCTGATAGGTCTTTTTGCGCTTTTCCAGATGACCTTCGTCTTCCAGCTCGCGCAGCAGGCGTTTCAGGTCGATCCGGGCCGCGCCTTTGATCCCGAAGGCCTTGGCGATGTCACGCTTGGCGGTCAGGGTCGGATTGGCGGCAATCCAGTCGAGGATCTCGGGTTTTGAAGGTATACGGCTCATACCTCCGAGGTAGCACGGGCATGGGGCAGCGTCATGGGCTATTTATCATGTCACGAACGGGGCAGATCGGCGGCGGTGTCCACATCGTGCAGGGTCGCGATCCGGGCGATGCGCAGGCCGGACAGCGTGGCGCGGGTGTCGGCCAGCGCGTGCTCGGTCGACCAGCGGACGCCGTGGAACAGCCCACGCGGCAAGGGACGCGCGCGGCGCAGGCCGATCAGCCAGTAGCCGCCATCGTGGGCAGGGCCAAAGACGGCGTCGTGATCGCCCAGCGCCTTGAACGCTTGGGCGATGTGCGCGCGGGTGATGCCCGGCACGTCAGCCCCGATCACACAGACCGGCCCGCCCGCCTGTGCCATCATCCGCGCCATCCGGTCGCCCAGATCACCCTGCCCCTGCGGCCAGCGTGGCAGATGCGCAGGCCAGACGCGGCTGGCCATGCCCGCACGGTCGGGGGCAACGGCCAGAACCGTGGTCCAGCGCGGGTCGTCGATGGTGCGCAGCAGGCGGCGGACCTGATGGCGGAACCACCATGCGGCGGCGGTCATGCCGATGTCGCGGCCAAGCCGGGTTTTCACACGACCCGCCCGCGGCTCTTTGAGCATGACCACCAGAGTCGGCTTCACAAGGTCAGTTCCATGTCGCGGTGACGAATGCCTGCATCCAGGTAGACAGGTCCATAGGCGGAAAAACCCAGCTTTTCATAGAAGGGAATCGCATATTCCTGCGATCCCAGCTTGGCCCGCGTCACGCCCGCCTGATCCCGCGCCACCTCCAGCGCCGCGCGGATCAGCGCGGCCCCAAGGCCCGTACCGCGCTGGTCTTTCAACACGCAGACGCGGCCGATCTTGGCCGTGTCGTCCAACAGGATGATCCGCGCCGACCCGACGGGACGGCCCGCGTCGGTGGCCAGGATGTGCAGAGCGTCGTCGTCCAGATCGTCGATCTCGTCCGCCTCGGGCACCTGCTGTTCCTCGATGAACACCGTGCGCCGCAGCGCATGACAGGCGTCGATGTCGCGGGTCAGCGCAATCTGGACCGTCATGCGAAATAGTCGCGCAGGATGCGGCCATAGATCGCCTTGAGCTGGTGGATATGTTCGACACGCACGTGTTCGTCCACCTGGTGCATCGACTGGCCGACAAGGCCGAATTCGACCACCGGGCAGTGATCTTTCACAAACCGCGCATCGGACGTGCCGCCGGTGGTGGACAAAACGGGTTTCACCCCGGTTTCCGCCTGAACCGCTGTGCTGACCAGCGTTGACAGATCGCCGGGGGGTGTCAGGAACGCCTCGCCCGAGACCTTGATGCGCATGTCGATTTTCACGCCGAACTCTTCGATCACCTGTGCGACGTTCTCTTGCAGCCACAGGCTGAGGCTGTCGCCCGAGTGGATGTCGTTGAACCGGATGTTCACACAGGCCGAACAGGCGGCGGGGATCACGTTGGTGGCGGGGTTGCCCGTGTCCACCGTAACCACGGCCAGCGTCGAGGGGTCGAAATGGTCGGTGCCCTCGTCCAGCGGATAGCTGGCCAGCCGGTCCATCAGCCGCACCATCGCGGGCAGCGGGTTCAGCGCGCGGTGGGGATAGGCAGAGTGGCCCTGTTTGCCGGTCACCTCGAACCAGGCGGTCATCGACCCGCGTCGGCCGATCTTCATCATGTCACCCATGTTTTCGGGGCAGGTCGGTTCGCCCACCAGACAGACGGACATCGCCTCGCCCTGTTTGTCCATATAGTCCAGCAATGCGGTCGTCCCGTCCTCGGCGTCGGCTTCTTCGTCGCCGGTGATCGCCAGAATGATTGCGCCATCGGGGGGCGTGTCCTGCACCAGATCAATCGCGGCCGCGGCAAAGGCGGCGACGCCCGATTTCATGTCCGTGGTGCCGCGCCCGTACATCACGCCATCAACCACATCGGCGGAAAACGGCGGATGGGTCCACGCGGCGGTATCGCCCACAGGCACCACATCGGTGTGACCGTTAAAGCCAAAGGTGCGCGCGTGGCCCTTGTCGCCCCAGCGGGCAAACAGGTTGCGAATGCCGCCGCGATCCGCCCAGGACACGGCAAAACCGGCCTGTGTCAGAGCATCGGACAGCACATCCAGCGCACCGTCGTCCGCAGGTGTGACAGAAGCGCATTTGACCAGATCGGCGGTCAGTCGGGCGGGATCAATGGGGGGCATTTGGTTTCCTTGGGTCAGTTGTGCTGCGCGGCCATCACAGGATTGTGGCGAAATCGGCACGAAACCGCGCTCTTTACATGGCGTTTTTGTTAACAAACTCCAAAAATACATGCTAGGCTTGCCGCAATAACATGACCCGAGGCAGGGCATTCAGCAGTACCGCCATCAACGTATGGCACAAACATGCAAAAATCGCATGGTGTAATGGGCACAGGATAACTGTGCGCTGCTGGCTGATCTGTCTCGTCTAAGGGCAAGAGGCAGACATGGCATCAGCAAGAGAACTTCCCATCCAGACGATGCGCGAAGGCGTCGACGCGACAGATATGGCGAACACCATCTTTGGCGATGGCGTGCAGGTCGTTGACGCAACCTATCACGGGGACCGTGATTCCGCCGGTATCTATACCAATGGCGACAATGTATCGCCGGGCGCCACCCCCAGCGACACCGGCGTGATCCTGTCGACCGGCAACGCAGAGGACTACACCTCGGGAAGCTGGTGGGGGGGCTCGAACACGAACACGTCGGGGGACACTTCGACCAACACGTCGGGCGTGAACAACAACCGCGATTTTAACGATGCTGCCGGCACCAAGACCTATGACGCCGCGTGGCTTGATGTCGATTTCATCCCCACCGGCGACGTGATGACGATGCAATTCGTGTTCTCGTCCGAGGAATACCCCGAATTCCAGAACTCGGTCTATCAGGACTTTGTCGGCGTCTGGATCAACGGACAGTTTGTTGAAATGTCGATTGGCGATGGCGATACCGACCCTGGTAACGTCAATGAAACCAATAACTTCAACATGTATCTGGACAACACCAACGACACCTACAACACCGAGATGGACGGGCTGACCATCACCATGACCCTGACGATCCCGGTGATCTCGGGTGTGATCAACTCGATCCGCATCGGCATCGCGGATGTGTCCGACCAGAATTATGATTCGAACCTGCTGATCGCCGCGGATTCGGTGCAGACACAACTGGTGGCCAACACCGATGACGCGCACGTGGCACCCGATGGCACCAAGGTTGTCGATGTGCTGGCAAACGACGTGAACAATGGCAGCGGCACGCTGACCATCACGCACATCAACAATGTGGCCGTGGTTGCCGGGCAAACGATCACCCTGCCGACCGGCCAGCAGGTGATGCTGAACGCCGATGGCACGCTGACGCTGATCGGCGATGGCGATGCCGAGGATTTCAACTTTACCTACAAGGTCAGCAACGGCGACAACACCGACGTCGGTTACGTCAACGTCAGCTCGATCCCCTGTTTCGTGGCCGGCACGATGATCGCCACGCCCAACGGCGAAGCGCGCGTCGAACAGTTGGTGCCGGGTGATCTGGTGATGACCCAGGACGACGGCCCCCAGCCGCTGCGCTGGATCGGTCAGCGCACCGTGGCGGCGGCGGGAAAGTTCGCACCGATCTGCGTGCGCGCCAACACCTTTGGCAGCCACCGCGAACTGCTGGTGTCGCCCGAACACCGCATCCTGATCCGCGACAGTCTGGCCGAACTGCTGTTCGGCGAGGCCGAAGTGCTGGTTGCCGCCAAGGATCTGGTGAACGACCGTTCCGTGCGCGCCCGTGCAGGGGGCGAGGTGACCTATGTCCACCTGATGTTCGACAAGCATCAGGTGGTGTTTTCGGAAGGGCTTGCGACAGAGTCCTTCCTGCCGGGACCGCAGACCGAGAAGAGCTTTGAAAAAGACATTCTCGATGAGATTTGCGCCCTGTTCCCCGAACTCGACCCGTCAACCGGCGAGGGCTATTCCCCCGCCGCGCGCCGGACATTGAAACATTACGAAGCGGACCTGTGGCGCCGCGCACAGAAGGTGGCCTGAAGAATGGCTTGGATTGCACTGCTTGATACCCGCGAAGGTCGCTTTTGCGCCAACGGGCTTGGACTTGATCACCACGACGCACCCCAATGCGACATGACCGATGGCGCCATGATGGCGCGCGGCAGCCTGATGCTGGAAACCCGGATGTCGCCCGACGGCCGTCCGCAGGAACTGTTCGGCTTTTCCGCAGGGCACCCGTGGCCGCGCAGCCTGACGTTTCAGGCGATTCCCGGTGGCGGGATTTCGATGGTGCACAGCCATGACGGCACGGTTGTGCATGGTGCGATCCGCCGCAAGACATTTGCCCGCACCGACGTGCTGCGCGTGACCTATGCATGGGACACCGCGGCCAACTGGGCGCGGCTGTCGATCGAAGAACCCGAACAGGGCGAAGTATTGGCGGTGCCGATCAAGGACCCCAAACCGTTTCTGGTGTCGGACCTGCGCGACCTGATACTGGGGCAGACCGACCGGGTGCTGGCGCAGGACGTGATCTTTGCCGCTGTCTCCACCCAAGTGGAACCCATCGGCCCGATGCCGTCGCTGGACCCGTCGGTTATGGCGGCCACGCCGCACGGCTATCGCCCTGTCGGTGAATTGCAGCGTGGCGACACGGTGATGACCGGCAAATCGGGCGTTGTGCCCGTGTTGCACCGCATCGACCGCACCGTGCCTGCGCGCGGCAGCTTTTCCCCTGTGCGGTTGCGCGCGCCCTATTTCGACCTGCAACAGGACATCGTTGTGGCCCCCGATCAACGGCTGATGCTCAGCGGGTCGGACGTGGAATATTTGTTCAACCAAGAGGCGGTTCTGGTCCCTGCGCGTCACCTGATGAACGGCCACGCGGCGCATCCCGCGCCCTGCGGGCCGGTGATCACCTATACCCAACTGCTGTTGCCGGGCCATGAAACCTTGCTGACTGCGGGCACCTGGGCCGAAAGCCTGTACATCGGGCGGCTGCGTCGCAAGACCGACCTGCTGGAAAACAGCGCCCTGCGCGATCTGGAACGCAGCGCCCTGCCCGAACACGGGAAACCGGCCTATTCAGTGCTGAAATGGTTCGAAGCGATCACTTTGACCGACCAACGCGCCGCCTGAAGCCATCGCACCCTTGCGAGGTCAACTTCCTTGCGCTACCCCCGTAGGAAACGACGGGGTTGGCGAATGATCCGTAATTTTCTAGCGATCCTTTTCGCCTGCTGCCTCTTGTCAGAGGCAGCGGCACAGGATCTGACCATCGCAACCGTCACGCGTCCGCCTTTTTCCATGGTCGAGAACGGCGATGACACCGGATTTTCCATAGAACTGTGGCACGAGATCGCGGCCAAGCTGAACCGCCCCTATCAGGTTGTGCGCTACGACAGCTTTGGCGACATGTTGGGCAGTGTCAAAGACGGCACCGCCGATGCTGCCATTGCCAACATCTCGATCACCGCGGGGCGCGAGCTGGAGATGGATTTTTCACAGCCGATCTTTGCATCAGGCCTGCAAATCATGGTGCACCCCCAAGGCGGCAGCGCCGGGTCAATCTGGTCTGCGCTGCTGTCATGGGATCTGTTGGTGGCCATCCTGGGCGCTTTTGCGCTGTTGCTGGCCGGTGGGATGCTGATGTGGCATTTTGAAAAACGGTCCCAAGACTATTTCGACCGGCCCCTGCGGCAGGCGATTTTCCCGTCCTTCTGGTGGGCGCTGAACCTGGTGGTGAACGGCGGGTTCGAAGAACGGATGCCACGCAGCGCCTTTGGCCGGGTGTTCGGCGTGCTGCTGGTGATCTCGTCGCTGTTCATCGTGTCGTTGTTCGTGGCCCATATCACCGCGGCCATGACGGTCGAGGCGATCAACGGGTCGGTCGGGTCGATCAACGATCTGTATGGCAAACGCGTCGGCACCATCGAAGGCAGCACAGCGCAGGTGTTCATGGAGGCGCGGGAGCTGCGGTCCGAAGGGTCGCCCGATCTGGCGGCGCTGATCGAGAAATTCGAGACAAACCAACTGGACGCCGTCGTTTTTGACGCGCCGGTGCTGGCCTATTACGTCAACACGGCGGGGGCCGGATTGGCCGAGCTGACCGGATCGGTGTTCAAAGGTGAAAACTATGGCGTCGCGTTGCCCACCAACAGCGAGTTGCGCGAGGACATCAACCAGGTGCTGCTGAGCCTGCGCGAGGACGGCACCTATGCCGAAATTTACCGCAAGTGGTTTGGCGAAAGCCCCTAAAGCTTGTCGTAGAAGGGCGTGACCTGCGCCACGATCACCGCATTTTCGTCCAGCGCCTGCTGCATCAATGCGCGCTCTTCATCGTCGATTTCGTGGCCTTCTTCTTCGCGTTCCGCCAGCGTGCCGTAGCCGGTCACGTCCAGCGGCGCGGTGTCGGCCTGTTTCAGGATCGCCACGGTTTCGCGCACGGCTTCGGCCTCGTCCACGCCGCTGGCAAAACACATCAGCGCGGCACCGGTTGCCTTGTCGGGCAAGCCGTCGCCCTTTTTGCGGCCGATCTGGACCAACAGGGTATAGACCTGCTGGCGCGAGGGTTTCTTGGGTTTTTTGGGTTCAGACATGAAAAAGGCCGCCGCATTAAGATGCGGCAGCCCTATCGTGTTCTTGTCGTCCTGAAAAGGGTTCAGGCGCGGCCGCGGATCAGCCGCGCGATCCAGATCAGCAAACAGGCACCGATGACGCCCACGATCAGTTGACCGATCCAGCTGCCCAGCGTGGCACCGACGATGGCCACCAGCAGAAAGTTGGCGACGATGGCACCCACGATGCCCAGACCGATGTTTGCCAGCAGTCCCATGTTGGAATGCATGATTTTTTCGGCAATCCAACCCGCAAGGGCACCCACGATGATGGCGGCGAACCAACCCAAACCTGTCATGATGTCTCTCCAATTCAATTAAATTTGCTACGTTGAAGAGACAACAGATTTGAGGGGCTTTCGGTTCCCTTAGTCGCGCAGCAGCTCGTTGATCGACGTTTTCGAGCGTGTCTTGGCGTCGACTTTTTTCACGATCACGGCGCAGTACAGGTTCACGTTGTTTTTCGACGGCAAGGAACCCGCCACAACAACCGATCCCGCGGGCACTTCGCCATAGGTGATTTCGCCGGTTTCGCGGTCCACGATCTTGGTCGACTGGCCGATGAAGACGCCCATGCCCAGAACCGAGCCTTCGCGCACGATGCACCCTTCGACAACCTCGGAACGGGCACCGATAAAGCAGTTGTCTTCGATGATGGTCGGACCCGCCTGCATCGGCTCAAGCACGCCGCCGATGCCGACGCCACCCGACAGGTGCACGTTCTTGCCGATTTGTGCGCAGCTTCCAACGGTGGCCCATGCGTCAACCATCGTGCCTTCGTCAACGTAAGCGCCCAGGTTCACAAACGACGGCATCAGCACCACACCGGGCGCGATGAACGCGGATTTGCGCACCACACAGTTCGGTACAGCGCGGAAACCGGCGGCGCGCCACTGGTTGTCGCCCCAGCCTTTGAACTTGCTGTCGACCTTGTCCCACCAGCCGCCGGCCTGCGGGCCGCCGTCGTGTTGTTCCATGTCCTTGATGCGAAAGCCCAGCAGGACCGCTTTTTTGGCCCACTGGTTCACATGCCACGACCCGTCGGCCTGTTTCTCGGCAACGCGCAGCTTGCCACTGTCCAATGCGTTCAGCGTGTCTTCGATCGCCTCGCGGGTTTCGCCGGTGGTTGCCGGGGTGATGCTGTCGCGTTCTTCCCATGCGGCTTCGATGGCGGATTCAAGTTGAGCGTTGGACATGGCGTAAATTCCAGAGTTAGGACGTTTCAGCCCCTTTACCGTCTGAGCCGCTTTCGCGCAATGCACGCGGGCGACGCTTTGGCGGTCAATATCGCGTGGCCAATGCGGGCAAACCCATGCATGTTGCCCCTAACACCACACCGGAGACATTCATGACCGAAACTGCCCGCCACCCGCTGCGCCACGCAGGCGCCGACCGTTCCAAGGCGAAAGAAGTACCCGACACACCGCAAACCCGTTCATCCGCCTATCATCTGGCCTTTACCGATGACGATTTCATGTGCCGCGAAGAACTGCGGCCCGTGCGGTTGCAGCTTGAGCTGATGAAGCCCGCGTTGATGCTGGACGAACAGGGGATCAAATCCACGATCGTCCTGTTCGGCGGCGCACGCATTCCGGCCCCGGCGAAAAAGGACACCGCGCGCACCCAGACGCTGGCCGATCTGTCGCATTTCTATGATGTCGCCCAGGAATTCGCGCACCAGATGACGCTGAAGTCGATGGATGGCAGCGGGCAGGAGAATGTCATCGTCACCGGCGGCGGCCCCGGCGTGATGGAGGCGGGCAACCGTGGCGCGATGGAGGCGGGTGGCAAATCTATCGGTCTGAACATCGTTCTGCCGCACGAGCAGGCCCCCAACGAATACGTCACGCCCGAGCTGTGTTTCAACTTTCACTACTTTGCCATTCGCAAGATGCATTTCCTGATGCGCGCCCGCGCGATCTGTGTGTTTCCCGGTGGCTTTGGCACACTCGACGAGATGTTCGAGGCGCTGACCCTGATCCAGACCGGGCGCATGGAGCGCGTGCCCTTCCTGTTGTTCGGACGGGCGTTCTGGGAAAAGATCATCAACTGGGACGCGCTGGCCGATGCGGGTACGATCTCGGCCGAGGATCTGGACCTGTTCCGCTTTGTCGAAACCGCAGACGAGGCAGTCGAAGTGATCGACAACTGGTCAACCACAAAAGCCCGCGATTCAATTCCCGGACGATAATGGAACCTGCCGATGGGGGGATGCGTTGTACTGATGAAATTAGAATTCAGGAGGCCAATATGGCTAACATCGCATCCACCAAAGACAAAGATTCATCAGACGTTTCCGCACAGCTTGAGCTGATCAAAACGGACATGGCGCAACTGACGTCGCTGCTGGGTCAATTGACTGCCCAGAAGAAAGACGAGGCATCGGCCCGTGTGCGTCAAACCGTGTCCGATCTGAAAAACACGGCATCCGAGCAAGCAACCTATGCCCGTGTGCGTGCTTCCGAGACCGGCGACCACGTTCAGCAACTGGCCGAGGAATATTACGGTCAGGCAGAAGATGCCGTTCGCAAACAGCCTGTCATGGCCGTGGGCATCGCCGCTGGCGTCGGCTTTCTTGTGGGCTTGATGACATCGCGCCGGTCGTAAATCATGTTTTTGGGACTGCGATACCGCATCCACAAGGCCGTCCAGCGCTATGCGTTGGGCGGTTTGGGTGGTTTGATGGCCTTTGTTGGCCTGGGTTTTCTGTGCGCGTCCGGCTTTATGCTGCTGCTGACGGTCACCGATCCCATCACCGCCTGCGCGATCATCGGCTGTGCCTTTCTGGGCATCGGCCTGATACTGCTGTTCGCCGCCCGCAGACCGCGCGTGCCGGTGTCCGAAGCGTCGCTGGCCGCAACGCCGGGCGTTCAGGCAGGCGCACCGGGAACAGCACCGGGCACAAATGTGATGGCGCCGCTGGCTGTCGCTTTCGCACAAGGGATCGCCCAAGGCATGGCTGCGGGGCGTCGCCGCTAAGACCGGGTGGCTTAGGCCACCAGGTCCGCAGGCAGGGTACACACCGGAACGTGGTGCGGCAGGGTTTCGACAATCTGACCGTGCTGCGTGTCACGGACACAATAGCCATAGCCCGCGATGCGATGCTGCCATTCGCGTGTGGACAACGCCTTGGTGCGTTCGCGTGTGATCAAATCGACGACCTGCGCCACAACCGTGGGGTCTGTTTTTACAAATACCGACATTTCAAATCTCCTGTTTGTGCTTAAGTGCACGAACAGGATGCAAATGCTTGATGGCACAAATGGTGCACAATCAGCATTTCTTAAGGGCAACTGTGTCAGTCAGCGACACAATTGCCCGCGAAAGTTTAATTCAAGCCGGTTTCTGCCGCAATTTCACGGCGCGACTTGCGCGCGCGTTCGGTCGCGGATTTCAACTGACCACAGGCCGCCATGATGTCCTCGCCGCGCGGTTTACGCACGGGGCTGGCGTAACCGGCCTTGTAGACGATCTCGGAAAAGGCACGGATGCGGTTGTTGGATGACCGCTTGTAGGGGGCACCGGGCCATTCGTTGAACGGGATCAGGTTGATCTTGGCCGGGATGCCCTTGATCAGGTCGACCAGACGGTGCGCGTCCTCGTCGCTGTCGTTCACCCCGTCCAGCATGACGTATTCAAAGGTGATGCGTTCGGAATTGCTGACCTTGGGATAGGTGCGCAGCACGTCCAGCAGTTCGGCAATGTTCCAGCGTTTGTTGATCGGCACCAGCTTGTTGCGCACCTCGTCCGTGGTCGCGTGGAACGACACGGCCAACTGGCAGCCGATTTCTTCGGCTGTGCGCGCAATCTCTGGCACGACCCCAGACGTGGACAAGGTGATGCGGCGGCGCGACAACTGGATGCCCTCGGGGTCCATGGCGATCTTCATCGCGTCGCGCACGTTTTCAAAGTTGTACAGCGGTTCGCCCATGCCCATCAGAACGATGTTCGACAACAAACGCGCGTCTTCGGTGCGTTTGCCATGTTCGGGCCATTCGTCCAGATCGTCGCGCGCCATCATCACCTGACCGACGATTTCGCCTGCGGTCAGGTTGCGCACCAGCTTTTGCGTGCCGGTGTGGCAGAACGAACAGGTCAGCGTGCAACCGACCTGAGACGAGATGCACAGCGTGCCGCGCCCCTCTTCGGGGATATAGACGACCTCGACCTCGTGACCGCCCGCGATGCGCACCAGCCATTTGCGGGTGCCGTCGGTGCTGACTTGTTTGGACACGACTTCGGGGATTTCGATCACAAACGCGTCGGCCAGTTCGGCGCGGAACGCTTTGCTCAGGTTGGTCATCGCATCGAAATCGCGGACGCCCCATTGGTAAATCCACTGCCAGATCTGCCCGACGCGCATCTTGGCCTGCTTTTCCGGCGTGCCCATGGCGATCAGGGCTGCACGCATGGCGTCCCTCGTCATCCCGACAAGGTTCACGGGCCCTTCGGGCACTTTGCGGGGGATCGTCATAACGTCTTGGGTGATCGGCGCATCGGCTGACATCGGGCAACTCCGGGGTTCGGGTGATGCGCCTCTATATAGGAATGCGGGGCAGGATCAAAAGGATTCGCCCCGCAAACCGGGCGCGGTCAACCGCCGCAGCGGCTTTCGGCTTCTTCCACCGCTGCGGTGAAGCCCAGCAGCGAGAATGTATCTTTGGTCTGTGTGCCACGACCCGACACACCGGTGACGACCGCATCGGCACCACGTTTCATCGCGGTCACGATCTTGGTGTCGTCGGCGGCCGTTGCGGGCCACGCCCATTCACCGTCGGTGAACAGCTCAAACTCGGTGCCGCTGATATTGACGTTAACCGTGCTGCCGCTGGCAAAGGGATAGCCGCCGGTAAAGGCAACCTGCCCCTTGGCTTCGGCGCTGGGACGGTAGAACACCATGAACAGGATCTGGCTGCGGGTTGCGGCCACGACACGCCCGTCACGGGTGTTCACGGTTTCCTTTGGCGTCGACACGCTCCAGCATTCGGTCGGGTTGTCTTCGACAAAGACGCTCCAGTCGGTTTTCGCGGCGACGCGGTTGGTGCTTTGGTCTTGTGCAGCGGCGGTGTTCACGCTCAAAGCCAGTGCCAGTCCGGCCATGCTCAGCAAACCTGCCGTTGTTTTCAGTAATACCATCTGTCCAGCCTCCAGACTGTCCTTAACCTCAATACGCAGGGCATTGCCGGTGGCCCTTTGTTCAGAGCCTTCTCTTGCAACTGCCTGATTTCTTCTCGACAAGAAACATATTAGCGCGAAAGGCGCGACCGGCGAAACCTAAATTGGCAGGTTTTCGCCAAGTTGTGAGGTGAACTATGTCGAATTCCGTTGCATTGGCCGAAGTCTGGCGCGGCCCTTTTATGGAAAGCGTCCATCGCGGCCATGCTGTGGTCTGCGATGACAGCGGTCAGATCGTACACGCATGGGGTGATCCGCATGCCGTGGTGCTGCCGCGATCGTCGTCAAAGATGATCCAGGCGCTTCCGCTGATCGAAAGCGGTGCAGCGGATGCATTTGGCCTTGGGACAGAACAGCTTGCGCTGGCGTGCGCCTCGCACAACGGGGCGGCGATCCACACGGATAGGGTGACCAAATGGCTGGATCATCTGGGCCTGAGCGACGACGATTTCCGCTGCGGCCCGCAGGAACCAGACGACCGCGAGGCGCGCAATGCGCTGATCCGCGCCCATGAATGCCCCTGCCAGATGCACAACAACTGCTCGGGCAAGCACAGCGGTTTTCTGACGTTGAACAAACATCTGGGTGCCGGACCCGACTATGTCGAGCCTGACCATGCCGTGCAACGCGCCTGTCTTGAGGCGTTCGAGCGTGTCACAGGCGAATCAAGCCCCGGTTTCGGCATCGACGGATGCAGCGCGCCCAACTATGCCACCAGCCTGCACGGCATGGCCCGCGCGATGTCGCATTTTGCCGCCGCCCCCACAGGCAGCGCCGAAGAACGGCTGCGCACCGCGATGACCCTGCACCCCGATCTGGTGGCCGGCGAAGGCCGCGCCTGCACCAACCTGATGCGGGCGATGGGCGGCAAGGTGGCGATCAAGACCGGCGCCGAGGCGTTTTTCATCGCCATCATCCCCGAACTGAAAATGGGTGTGGCGCTGAAAATCGAAGACGGCGGCACCCGTGCAGCGGAATGCGCGATTGCCGCGATTCTGGTCAAGCTGGGTGTACTAGAGGCTGATCACCCCGAAACGCTGAAGTATTTGAACGCGCCGATCCGCAACCGGCGCGATCTGATTACGGGCTATGTGCGGGCGGCCCCTGCGCTTATCTAGACGAAGTCGCTGCGCGCGTAGCCCTGGATGAACAACAGCGCCGACAGGTCGCCGTGGTTGATCCGCACATCGCATTCGGCGGCCACCACCGGCTTGGCGTGCAGCGCCACGCCGGTGCCTGCGCGGTGCAACATGCCCAGATCGTTGGCCCCGTCGCCCACGGCAATCACATCCGCCTGCGAAATCCCCAGCCGCGCGGTGATCTGCTCCAGCGCGTCGACCTTGGCCTGTTTGCCAAGAATCGGATCGCCCACCGCGCCCGTCAACTTGCCGTCTTCGACGATCAGCGTGTTGGCGCGGTTCTCGTCAAAGCCCAGATGCGCAGCCACCGCGCCGGTAAAGGCCGTGAACCCGCCCGACACCAATGCCGCGTGGCCGCCGTTTGCCTTCATCGTGGCCAACAGGGTGGCACCGCCGGGCATATAGGTGATGCGCTGCGCCAGAACCTGATCAATCACGGAAGCGTCCAGACCTTTCAGCAAGCCGACACGCTCGCGCAGGGCAGCTTCGAAATCCAGTTCGCCGTTCATCGCGCGCGCGGTGATGTCTTTGACAAAATCCCCCACGCCCGCGGCATCGGCCAGTTCGTCAATGCATTCCTGCTGGATCATGGTGCTGTCCATGTCGGCCAGCAGCATCTTCTTGCGGCGTCCCTCGGCGGGCTGGATCACCAGATCGACGCCCAGCTTTTGCACATCGGCCCAGACATCCCAGCGGTTGTCGGGCATCTGCGTCAGCGTGAAATCCGCCGCCTCGTCCGGTGCCAGCCAGTCCACCGCGCCGCCGCCCCAGGCATTGCGCAGCGCCTCGGCCAGTTCGGGTTGCAGCGCGCCGGGGGCTGCGATCAGCGTACAGATAAAATTGTCCATGTTTCCGATCCGCTCCATTCATGTCGCAAAAAGCTGTTCAAGCGGCGCTATAGTCGCGTTTTCCCCATTGCGCCACCCATTGAAGGGCCGTAGATGCGGCGGTGGGACACCCTTCCCCAACGAAGGGCGATTATCTGTGAGGATACCAGCAATGGCTATTGACCAACCGGCAACGCGGCCGGCCAACCCGCGTTTTTCTTCCGGCCCCTGTGCCAAACCCCCCGTATTCAATCTGAACAACCTGTCCGACGCGCCCTTGGGCCGTTCGCACCGTGCAGCCGTTGGCAAGGCCAAGCTGCTGAAGGCGATCGAGGACACCCGCGAGATCCTTGGCGTGCCTGCTGACTACCGCATCGGCATCGTTCCCGCATCCGACACCGGCGCCTTTGAAATGGCGATGTGGTCGCTGCTGGGTGAACGCCCTGCCGAAATGGTCGCCTGGGAAAGCTTTGGCGCAGGCTGGGTCACAGATGTGGTCAAGCAACTGAAAATCGACGCCACCACCCACACCGCCGAGTATGGCGAGATCGTGGATATGGCCGCGCTGAACTATGACAACGACGTCTGCTTTACCTGGAACGGCACCACCTCGGGCGTGCGTATGCCCAACGGCGACGCCATTCCTGCCGACCGCGCGGGCCTGACCCTGTGCGACGCCACCAGCGCCGCATTTGCGATGGACCTGCCGTGGGACAAGCTGGATGTCACCACGTTCAGCTGGCAAAAAGTGCTGGGCGGCGAAGCGGCCCACGGGATGCTGATCCTGTCACCGCGCGCCGTGGAGCGTCTGGAAAGCTATACGCCCGCTTGGCCCCTGCCAAAGATCTTCCGCATGACCAAGGGCGGCAAGCTGATCGAGGGCATCTTCAAGGGTGAAACCATCAACACCCCGTCGATGCTGTGCGTCGAGGATTACCTGCAAGCGCTGGAGTGGGCACGTTCCGTCGGCGGGCTGAAAGGTCTGATCGCGCGGGCCGATGCCAACACCAAGGCCATCGCCGATTTCGTGGACGCGCACGACTGGATCGAGTTTCTGGCCGCTGACCCTGCCATCCGCTCGAACACATCCGTCTGCCTGAAGTTCAACGATGCGCGCATCACCGACGGCGCCGCCTTTGCCAAGGCCGTGGCCAAACGGCTGGCCGATGCCGACGTGGCGCTGGACATCGGTGCCTATCGTGACGCCCCTGCGGGCCTGCGCATCTGGTGCGGCGGAACCATCGAAACATCGGACATCGAGGCGATGCTGCCGTGGCTTGCATGGGCCTTCGAGACTGAAATCAACGCATAATCCAGACGGGGTGAGCGCCACGCCTAAAGCGCCGCTCGCCCCGTCCCACCCCCCGTTTATTCAATGAAGGACCACTGACATGGCTCCCAAGGTACTTATCTCCGACAGCCTCAGCGACGCGGCTGTTCAAATCTTCAAAGATCGCGGCATCGAAGTCGACTTCCAGCCCAACCTGGGCAAGGACAAGGACAAGCTGGCCGAAGTGATCGGCAAATATGACGGTCTGGCGATCCGCTCGGCCACCAAGGTCACCGAAAAAATCCTGGCCGCTGCCGAAAATCTCAAGGTCGTCGGGCGCGCCGGTATCGGCACCGACAACATCGACAAGGACGCCGCATCGAAAAAGGGCGTGATTGTCATGAACACGCCTTTTGGCAACATGATCACCACCGCCGAACACGCGATTGCGATGATGTTCGCCGTGGCGCGTCAGATCCCCGAGGCCAGCGCATCGACACACGCGGGCAAATGGGAAAAGTCCAAGTTCATGGGCGTCGAGCTGACCGGCAAGACGCTGGGCGTGATCGGCGCGGGCAACATCGGTGGCATCGTCTGTGACCGTGCGCGCGGCCTGAAAATGAAGGTCGTGGCCTACGACCCCTACCTGAGCAACAAAAAAGCCGACCGTATGGGTGTGGAAAAGGTCGAGCTGGACGAACTGCTGGCGCGTGCCGATTTCATCACGCTGCACGTGCCCTACACCGAAACCACCGCCAACATCCTGTCCAAGGAAAACATCGCCAAGACCAAGAAGGGCGTGCGCATTATCAACTGTGCCCGCGGTGGTCTGGTGGACGAAGAAGCGCTGGCCGAAGCCCTGAAATCGGGCCACGTCGCCGGTGCGGCATTTGACGTGTTCAAGGAAGAACCGGCGACCGAGAACCCGCTGTTCAACCTGCCCAACGTGGTTTGCACGCCGCACCTGGGCGCGGCCACCACCGAAGCGCAGGAAAACGTGGCGCTGCAAGTGGCCGAGCAGATGGCAAACTATCTGCTGACCGGTGCCGTTGAAAACGCGCTGAACATGCCGTCGGTCACGGCGGAAGAGGCCAAGGTGATGGGCCCATGGCTGACGCTGGCCGGGCATCTGGGGTCGTTCATCGGCCAGATGACCGACGAGCCGATCCGCGCGATCAACATCCTGTATGACGGCTCTGTCGGGGCGATGAACCTGGATGCGCTGAACTGTGGCGTTGTCGCGGGCATCATGAAACGTGCCAACCCCGATGTGAACATGGTGTCGGCCCCCGTGGTTGCCCGTGAAAAAGGCATTCAGATCAGCACCACCAATCAGGACAAATCGGGCGTCTTTGACGGCTATGTCAAGGTGACCGTGGTAACGGCCAAGCGCGAGCGTTCGGTGGCCGGCACAGTGTTCAGCGACGGCAAGCCGCGCTTTATCCAGATCAAAGGCATCAACATCGACGCCGAGATCGGGCAGCACATGCTGTACACCACCAACAACGACGTTCCGGGCATCATCGGCCTGCTGGGCAACACCATGGGCAAAGGCGGCGTGAACATCGCCAACTTTACCCTTGGCCGCGACGAAGCAGGCGGCGAAGCCATCGCGCTGCTTTATGTCGACGAAGCGATCCCCGCCGATGTCCTGAAGACATTGGAAGGCACCGGCCTGTTCAATCAGGTCAAGCCGCTGGAATTCGTGATCGCCTGACCTGCGTTCAAATCAACTCTGGCGACCTTGGATAACCACGGTCGCCAGAAAGATCAGCATACTGGCCATGCTGACCAATGATCCGGCAATGGCCACACCGGGCGACCCGCCCGCATTTGCCATCGCAATCCCCGGCACCATCAGAACGACACCGACAACGGCGACACCCAGATGGACCCGCGCCAGCGGGCGCGCGCCTGCCTCTGGCACCAGGTGGTAATAGACAGCGAACAGGGCCATCGTGACCCACCCCACAAGGTTCAGGTGCGCATGGGCGCTGCGCATGGCGTGGTTTTCACTGGCGGCCATCTGCATTCCCCAGATCATTCCCAAGCTTACCGAAACCACGGCCACCAACATGAAATAATGTGCAATTCCCCGCATACCGAATTCTCCCTTTGCTAAAATCATTGGCATGTTTGCCTGCCAACCTGACTATATATATGGCCGATCTGGTCCTATTCGTGTCAAGGCCTACGATCCCTTGCACCGATGGGCTGCTGCGCCTATTCCCCCTGTGAACGCATGTCACAGCCATCAGGATTTCCCATGACCAAGCCGATCTACGCCGTAGGCGACATTCACGGACAACTGGGCGAACTGACCCGCATCCTTGCCCTGATCGAAGCTGATGGTGGGCCGGATGCAAGCGTTGTGTTTGTGGGTGACTATATCGACCGGGGCGCAGACAGCTGCGTGGTGCTGGACACGCTGATTGCCGGCCGCGATGCTGGGCGCGACTGGACCTTTTTGCTGGGCAATCACGACCGGATGTTCGATTGGTGGATGCAGGACTATCCCCGTCAGGAATCCTATTTGCCGGTCGAACTGTACTGGCTGCACCCGCGTCTGGGCGGCGACACCACGCTGGCATCCTATGGTATTGAATTCACGGTCAAAAGCCGCCAGATAGACGTGCACGCCGAGGCGCTGAAAACCGTGCCACAGGCGCATATGGATTTCATCGCCCAATGCAAACTTAGCCACGAAACCGACGCGCTGTTCTTTTGCCACGCAGGCATCCGTCCGGGTGTGCCGCTGGACCAGCAGACCGAACATGATCTGATCTGGATCCGGCAAGAGTTTCACGAAGCGACCACACCGCACCCCAAGCTGATCGTGCACGGGCACACGCCGGTGGATGAGGCCACGCATTACGGCAACCGCGTCAATCTGGACACGGGTGCGGGATATGGCAAACCGATGACGGTTGCCGTGTTCGAAGGGCGCGATTGCTGGACGCTGACCGACAAGGGCCGCGTGCCACTGAAACCTGCAAGCTAAGCACAAAGCATCGTGGCAAGGCTGTGTGGGGACAGGCTCCTATGTCCAGTCCAGTACAACCTTGCCGCTTTGCCCTGACTTCATCGCTGCAAATCCTGCCTCGAAATCGTCCACGTGGAACTGGTGGGTGATCACCCGCGACACGTCCAGACCGTTTTCCAGCATCGCAATCATCTTGTACCAGGTCTCGAAAATCTCGCGGCCATAGACGCCCTTGATCGTGATCGCCTTGAACACGATCCGGCTCCAGTCGACGGGGCTTTGGCCCGGGGGGATACCCAGCATCGCAATGCGCCCGCCCATGGTCATCGCCTCGACCATCTGGTCCAGCGCCTGCTGGTTGCCCGACATTTCCATGCCCACGTCGAAACCCTGCTTCATCTTCAGCCGTGCAATCACGTCAGGCAGCGCCTCTTGCGTCACATTCACCGGCACCACATCCGCGACCTGTGCTGCCAGCGCCAGCCGGTCGGGGTTCACATCCGTAATCACCACATGCCGCGCGCCCGCGTGACGGGCGACGGCAGCAGCCATGATGCCAATGGGGCCGGCCCCCGTGACCAACACATCCTCGCCGATCAGATCGAAACTCAGCGCGGTGTGCACCGCGTTGCCCAAGGGATCGAGGATCGCGCCGATGTCGTCGCTGATCTCGTCGGGCAGCGGCACGACGTTGAACGCAGGCAGACGCAGGTATTGGGCAAAGGCGCCCTGTTCATTCACCCCGATGCCCCGCGTCGCGGGATCAAGGTGGAACTTGCCCGCGCGGCTTTGACGGCTTTGGGTGCCGATCAGATGCCCCTCGCCGCTGCACCGCTGGCCCAGTTCCAGCCCTTGCACATCGCGGCCAATCTCGACGATTTCGCCCGCAAACTCGTGGCCGGTGATCATCGGCACCGGCACGGTTTTCTGCGCCCAGTCGTCCCAGTTCCAGATGTGGATGTCGGTGCCGCAAATGCCGGTCTTGTTGATCTTGATCAGCACGTCGTCGGGCCCGATCTCGGGCACCGGCGCGTTGACCATCCACAGCCCCGCGCGGGGGTGCAGTTTGGACAGGGCTTTCATTTCGTTCGTTGTCATCAGATCACCCCACAGGCTTTGCCTGCCTTCTCGAATGCGGCCAGCGCGCGGTCCAGATCGTCGCGGGTCAGGGCGGCGTTCATCTGGGTGCGAATACGCGCCTGACCACGCGGCACCACGGGGAAGAAAAAGCCCGAGACATAGACGCCTTCGTCGTACAGCTTGGTCGCCATATCCTGCGCCAATTGCGCGTCGCCCAGCATCACGGGGATGATCGGGTGTTCGCCCGGAAGCAGGTCAAAACCCAGCGTTTCCAGGCCCTTGCGCCAGTATTTCGCATTTTCGAACAACTGCGAGCGCAGGGCGTCGCCCTGTTCGACCAGCCGCAGCGCCTCGATCCCCGCCGCGACAATCGCGGGAGGCAGGGCGTTCGAGAACAGGTAGGGCCGCGCGCGCTGGCGCAGCAGGTCGATCACCGGCTGCGGGCCTGCGATATAGCCGCCGATGGCCCCGCCCAGCGCCTTGCCCAGCGTGCCGGTCAGAATGTCCACGTCGACGCCGAAATGTGACGGAGTGCCGGCCCCCTTTGGCCCCATAAAGCCAGTGGCGTGGCAATCATCGACCATGACCAGCGCGCCATAAGCTTCGGCCAGCCGGGTGATGTCGGGCAGGTTTGCCAGATACCCATCCATGCTGAACACGCCATCGGTGGCGATCATGATGAACCGGGCACCATCCGCCTGCGCCTGTTTCAACTGCGCTTCAAGGTCACCCATATCACTGTTGGCATAGCGATAGCGTTTGGCCTTGCACAGGCGGATGCCGTCGATGATCGAAGCGTGGTTCAGCGCGTCGGAGATGATTGCGTCCTCGGGGCCGAGCAGCGGCTCGAACAGCCCGCCATTGGCGTCAAAACAGGCGGCAAACAGGATCGAATCGTCCTTGCCCAGAAAGGTGGCCAGCTTTTGCTCCAGCTCGCGGTGCATGTCCTGCGTGCCACAGATGAAGCGGACCGAGGCCATGCCGAACCCCTTCGGGTCCATCGTATCCCGCGCCACGCGGATCAGATCGGGATGATCAGCCAGCCCCAGATAGTTGTTGGCGCACAGGTTGATCATCTCGCGGCCCGCGACACGGATCTTGCCGCCTTGGGGCGAGGTGATCAGGCGTTCGACCTTGGTCAGGCCCTCGGCGTCGATTTCGGCCAGCGTTTCGGTGATATGGGATAGGAATGCTTGGGTCATGACGGCTCCTCTTTGCCGTCACATCTAGCATATCGGAAATGATTCCGGAATAGAGGATTTCCGTATCACGGATTTTTGTCCGATATATCGGATAATCCGGTCAGGCGTTCTGTACCACCAGAAAGGCGCGCGCGGCACTGGTTGCGGTGATGCGGTGCGGCACGTCGGCGGCATAACGGGCGGTGTCGCCCGCGCTGATCGACTGCGTGGCATCGGCGCTGGTCACGTCCAGCGTGCCGTCGATCACTGTCAGATGTTCACGCGCGCCACGGGTGTGCGGCTGGCTGTCCAGCACGCCGCCCTCGGCAAAGCGCAACTCGTAGACCTCGTGGTGGCCCGCCTCTTCGGGCGGGGACAGAATGCGGATGCGGCAACCGCTGCCGCGATTTTCGATGGTGGGCACATCGGCGCTGCGCAACACTTCGATGCGGGCGGTTTCGGCGTCGCCGTCCAGAAGCCCCGCGAAATCGACCTGCAAGGCGCGGGTCAGGTTCCACAGTGTTGCGATGGTCGGGCTGCTTTCGCCGCGCTCGATCTGGCTGACCATCGACCGGCTGACGCCCGACAGTTTCGCCACGGCGTCCAGCGACAGCCCTTGGGCGCGCCGCGCCTCTTTCAGGCGGCTGGGCAGGCGGGTCAATATTGCGTCAGTGTCATCCGTCATGACGGAAGATATGCGCGGCGGGCCGCCCGCTGTCAACTGACGGCACGTTGCGGCTGACATATTGCGCGGCGGGCTTCATAAGTTTGGCAAAACGGAAGGAAGAGCCATGAAAGATATCGTAATCCTTGACGGTGCGCGCACCGCAATCGGCACATTCGGTGGATCGCTGGCAGGCACGCCCCCGATCGAGCTGGGCACCGTGGCAGCCAAGGCTGCGCTGGAGCGTTCTGGCGTAGAAGGCGGCCAGATCGGGCACGTAGCCTTCGGTCACGTGATCAACACCGAACCGCGTGATATGTACCTAAGCCGCGTGGCGGCGATGCAGGCGGGCATTCCCGAATCGACCCCTGCAATGAACGTGAACCGCCTGTGCGGGTCTGGCGTGCAGGCCATCGTGTCGGTGGTGCAATCGCTGATGCTGGGCGATGCCGAGTTCGGTCTGGCGGGCGGCGCCGAGAACATGTCGCGCAGCCCTTACATTTCGCAGGTGACCCGCTGGGGCGCCAAGATGGGCGATGTGAAAACGCTGGACATGATGCTGGGCGCGCTGAGCTGCCCGTTCGGCACCGGCCACATGGGGGTGACGGCGGAAAACGTCGCCTCTGAGCATCAGATCACCCGCGCCGATCAGGATGCCTTTGCCCTGCAATCCCAGGAACGTGCGGCGGCGGCGATTGCGGATGGCCGGTTCGACAGCCAGATCGTGCCGGTCGAGGTCAAGGTCAAGCGGGACACCGTGGCCTTTGACAAGGATGAACACCCCAAGGCCACAAGCCTTGAGGCGCTGGGCGGTTTGCGGCCTGTGTTCCAGAAAGACGGCAGCGTGACAGCAGGCAACGCCAGCGGCATCAACGACGGTGCGGCGGCCATGGTTCTGGCCACGGCAGAGGCGGCGGAAAAGGCCGGGCTGAAACCCAAGGCGCGCATTCTGGGCTATGCCCACGCCGGTGTGCGCCCCGAGGTGATGGGCATTGGCCCGATCCCCGCCGTGCGCAAACTGCTGGAAAAAACCGGACTGTCGGCCTCGGACTTTGACGTGATCGAAAGCAACGAGGCCTTTGCCTCGCAGGCGCTGGCGGTCAGCAAAGATTTGGGTTTCGACCCCGCCCGCGTGAACCCGAACGGCGGCGCGATTGCGCTGGGCCATCCGGTTGGGGCCACGGGTGCGATCATCACCATCAAGGCGCTGCACGAGCTGGAGCGCACAGGCGGCAAGCGCGCGCTGATCACCATGTGTATCGGTGGCGGTCAAGGCATTGCGCTGGCCATCGAACGCATCGCGTGATGTGACCCCGGGGGCTTTGCGCCCCCGGACCCCCGCAGGATTTTTTGAACCAGAGAAAAGGCGTCAGCCCAGATGTTGGGCCAGCGCGAACAGGACACCACCGAACGCCATGCCGCCCAAGCCCGCCAGTATGATCCAGCGCCAGAACGGGCGGTGCGGCGGTGTTTCGTCCTTGGCCTGACGAACCAGCGCGGCTTCGACCAGTGCGGGCAGGCGCGGGCCGAAGCGGGCCAGAACCATTGCGGTTTTGCCCAGATCACGAAGGGCGGCGCGCGGGCCGATGGATGTTTTGATATAGTCGGTGACGATGGGGCTGGCGACTTCCCAGATGTTCATGCGCGGGTTCAGCGACCGCGCCACGCCTTCGACCACGACCATGGTGCGTTGCAGCAGGATCAGCTCGGTGCGGGTTTCCATGCCGAACCGTTCGGTCACCTCGAACAGATAGCTCAGCAGGCGGGCCATCGAAATGCGGGTGGCGTCCATGCCAAAGATCGGCTCGCCCACGGCGCGCAGGGCGCGGGCGAATTCGTCGACATCTTTGTCGGCGGGCACATAGCCTGCCTCGAAATGCACTTCGGCGACGCGTTTGTAATCCTTGCGGATGAACCCGAACAGGATCTCGGCATAGACACGACGGGTGTATTCGTCGATGTGGCCCATGATCCCGAAATCATAGGCGATGATGTCCCCGTTCGCCGCGACCTTCAGGTTGCCCTGATGCATGTCGGCGTGAAAGAACCCATCGCGCAGGGCGTGGTTCAGGAACAGTTGCAACACCCGTTCCGACAGTTCGACCCGGTCCACACCCAGCGCGTCGATGGCGTCATTGTCGCCCATCGACACACCGTCGGCCCAGCTCATGGTCATCACCCGACGCGCGGAATGATCCCATTTGATGTCAGGAAGCCGAAATCCTGCGTCGTCTGCGGTATTGGCTGCAAATTCCGACGCCGACGCGCTTTCCAACCGCAGGTCCAGTTCGCCGCGCACCACGCCGTCGAAATGTTCGATCACGTCCAACGGTTTCAGGCGACGGGCACCGGGGGCAAAGAAATCGACCATGCTGGCGGCAAAATAAAAGGCGTCCACGTCCTTGCGAAAGGCCGCTTCGATGCCCGGGCGCAGCACCTTGACCGCGACCGCTTCACCGGTTTCGCGCAGGGTCGCCTTGTGCACTTGCGCAATGGATGCGGCGGCCACTGGTTCGCTGAAGTCGGAAAAGATCGTGTCGACAGGCTGGCCCAGCTCTTTTTCAACTTCGCGCTTGGCCACGGCGACGTCAAAGGGCGGCAGCTTGTCCTGCAAAACGCGCAGTTGCACGGCCAGGTCGTCGCCCACCACATCGGGGCGCGTTGACAAAACCTGACCGAACTTGATGTAGGCCGGGCCCAGCGCCGTCAGCGCGCGGGTCGCGGGGGGCATGGTCGGGTCGCCGTAATAGCCCAGCCACATGAACGGCTTGCCCAGCAGTTTGGCCACAAAGCGCACCGGTTTGGGCGCATCGAATGCGTCCAGAACCACGTTCATCGCGCCGGTGCGTTCCAGCGTGGCGCCGGTGCGGATCAACCGCCAGATGTTGTGAGGTCCGCGCACGCTAGATCTTCCATCCCGAATGCAGGGCGGCGACGCCCATTGTCATGTTGCGGTATTTGGCATTCTCGAACCCGGCGGCACGCACCATGCCCAGGAACGTGTCCTGATCAGGAAAGTTGCGGATCGATTCAACCAGGTACTGATAGCTGTCGCGGTCGTTTGCGATCATCTTGCCCATCTGCGGGATCACGTTGAACGAATAGAGGTCATAGGCCTTTTGCATCGCGGCATTGGGCAACTGGCTGAACTCCAGAACCATCAGGCGGCCACCGGGGCGCAGCACGCGGAACGCTTCGTTCAGCGCCTGTTGGGGGCGGGTCACGTTACGGATGCCAAAGCTGATTGTGTAGACGTCAAAGGTGTTGTCGGCAAAGGGCAACGCCATCGCATCGCCCACGACCCAGTCCAGACTGTCGTGCATCTGTTCGGCCTCGGCGCGCTTGCGGCCTTCGATCAGCATCGGTTCGGTCAGATCCAGCACCGTGGCGTGACCGCTGCCTGCGCGTTTCAGGAACCGGAACGATATATCGCCAGTGCCGCCGGCCACATCCAGCAGCTTTTGACCGGCCCGCGGCGCCAGCCAGTCCATCATCGCATCCTTCCAGACCCGGTGGATGCCCATGCTCATCACATCGTTCATGATGTCGTATTTGCTGGCGACCGAATTGAACACGCCTTGGACCCGACCGGCCTTGTCGGCCTCGGGGACGGTTTCAAATCCGAAATGGGTGGTCTTGTTGGTATCGTCGGTCATCGTGTCAATGTCGCCTTTGTCAGTCTGCCTTGTTATAGGGCGCTGGGGCCTGCGCACAATGCGCACCTTTTGTCACAGGAAACCATTCGATGCCCGAATTACCAGAGGTCGAGACAGTACGCCGCGGATTGGCCCCGGTGATGGAGGGCGCGGTGATCGCCCAGGCGGACGTGAACCGCCCCGATCTGCGCTGGCCCTTTCCACCCGATATGGCCGCGCGGCTGACAGGTCGGCAGGTGCTGGGTCTGCGACGGCGGTCCAAATACATCCTTGCCGATCTGGACAGTGGCGAGACACTGTTGATCCATCTGGGCATGTCGGGGCGCATGCTGATCTCGGGCGATCCGCTGGGGCAGTTCGTGCACGACCACCCTGCCCCCGAAAAACACGATCACGTGGTGCTGCACATGGACAACGGTGCGCGCGTCACGTTCAACGATCCGCGCCGGTTCGGCGCGATGGACCTGTTGGACACCGCCACGGCCGATCAACACAAGCTGCTGGCGGTGCTGGGCCCCGAGCCACTGGGCAATGCATTCAACGAGGACGTGCTGGTGCAGGCGTTCAAAGGCAAGGCGTCGCCGGTGAAATCGGCGCTGCTGGATCAGCGGATCGTCGCGGGATTGGGCAATATATACGTCTGCGAAGCCCTTTTTCGCGCCGGTGTGTCGCCACGTCGCAAGGCGGGAAATATCTCACAAGCGCGTGTGCGTGCCCTTGTTCCGATCATCCGCGAGGTGCTGAGCGACGCCATTGCCGCGGGTGGATCGTCGCTGCGTGATTTCCGTCAAGCCGATGGAGAACTTGGGTATTTCCAGCACAGCTTTGACGTATATGGCCGCGAGGGGCAGCCCTGTCGCACCCCCGGTTGCACCGGCACCGTGCAAAGAATTGTACAATCGGGGCGGTCATCGTTCTTCTGTGCACTATGTCAAACTTAGCTTGAAACGCGCACCGCCCATGGTAAGGAACGCCCTCAGACGGCAACAAATGAAAGCATTCAAATGGCCTATGAGACGATCATCGTCGACGTAGACGACCACGTCGCCCGCATCACGCTGAACCGCCCGGACGCGCTGAACGCGCTGAGCGACGAGCTGTTGGGCGAACTGGCTGACGCCGTCACCGACGCGCAAAAGGATGACAAGGTGCGCTGCATCGTCATCACCGGATCGGAAAAAGCATTCGCTGCGGGCGCAGACATCGCGATGATGGCCGAAAAGGGCTTTGTCGACACGTTCATGGGCAACCTGTTCACCGATTCGACCGACGCCATCTGCCGCGCGCGCAAGCCGATCATCGCGGCGGTGTCCGGCTATGCGCTGGGCGGGGGCTGCGAACTGGCGATGATGTGCGATTTCATCATCGCATCGGAAAGCGCCAAGTTCGGCCAGCCCGAAGTGAACCTTGGCGTGATGGCCGGGATCGGTGGCACCCAGCGCCTGGCGCGTTTCGTGGGCAAGTCCAAAGCCATGGACATGAACCTGACGGGCCGCTTCATGGACGCAGAAGAGGCCGAGCGGTGCGGGCTGGTCAGCCGGGTCGTTCCGACCAAAAAGCTGATGGAAGAAGCGATGGGCGCGGCCAACAAGATTGCGTCGAAGTCGATGATTTCGGTGATGGCAATCAAGGAATCGGTCAATCAGGCATTCGAAGTGCCGCTGCGCGACGGGTTGCTGTTTGAACGCCGCATGTTCCATTCGCTGTTCGCCACCGAAGACCAATCCGAGGGCATGGCCGCGTTTCTGGAAAAACGCGAACCGCAGTTCCGCGACAAATAAAGAACACGGCTCTTGTGCTGACGCGCAGGGGCCTCACACGACAGGCGTTGACTCGGACGTGCCGCGCGCCTAAAGACGCGGCTTCACCGCAGCATATCGCTGTTTTTACACTACCGCACCAATCATTGGGACGAGATAATCATGGCAAATACGCCTCAGGCCAAGAAACGGGCCCGTCAAAACGAAAAACGTTTCGCAATCAACAAAGCACGCCGTTCGCGGATTCGTACATACCTGCGCAAAGTCGAGGAAGCGATTGCTTCCGGTGACAAGGCCGCAGCCGAATCTGCACTGCGCGTTGCACAGCCCGAACTGATGCGTGGCGTCACCAAAGGTGTCTACCACAAAAACACCGCATCGCGGAAAATGTCACGGTTGTCGTCGCGCGTTAAATCGCTCGGCTAAGGCCAGACACAGAATTATGACGGTTTTGCAACGGCATCGCTCAGGCGGTGCCGTTTCTTTTTTGAGCCTTCAAAATAAGGGCCATAGATTCTTTTCCACAAAAGCCCGAGTCAACATTTAAGTTCTGTTGCCGCGTCGCAGACGAAGTTGCTACCAAGGGTCCAGCGATTCACATCGCCTGGGGGGACAGAACAACCAGACCCGCGTGCTGCCGCACAAAAAAGGGTATGATTGTGGGCCGGACAGTTGCATCGCAACTGAATGGATCAGTGGCATTGCCGTATTTCCGGCGCCACCTGTCGCATCAACATTTGGAATGACGAACGTCGTTCAGGGGGTCCAATCGGGCACTCGCTGACGAGGTGTGTCTTCCGATCAAAAACGACGCAAGTCGCGCCTTGTCCCGTCGGGACACAGGACAGGCCGATTGTTTCGTGGGCAGTAATAGGCGGCCGGGTGCAATTCTTGTATCCGGTGGGGACAGCGGAAAGGCTTGGGGAATACCAGAATGACACAAGAAAAATGGGGACAGCTGAGACAACGGCTGCTCAAAACTGTCGGACAGAACAATTTCACAACCTGGATCGAGCCGCTGGAATTCCAGCAACTTGAAGATGGCATTGCCACCTTCAACGTGCCGACCAATTTCATGGGCAACTACGTCAGCCAGAACTTTGCCGACCTGATTCTGCACGAGCTGCGGTCGGAAAATGCCACCATCAACCGGCTGAACTTTACCGTTGCTGCCAATATGTCGGAAAAGCCGCGCTCGATGCCCGCCAAGCCGTTGGCCGCCCCTGCCAAAGTTGCCCCCTCGTCGGCGTTGAACACCGCATCGCTGGACCGTCGTTTTACCTTTGACAGCTTTGTCGTGGGCAAACCCAACGAACTGGCCCATGCCGCCGCCAAGCGCGTGGCCGAAGGTGGCCCCGTTACCTTCAACCCGCTGTTTCTGTATGGCGGCGTCGGTTTGGGCAAAACCCACCTGATGCACGCCATTGCATGGGAATTGCAGCAGTCGCGCCCCGACCTGTCTGTGCTGTACCTGTCCGCCGAACAGTTCATGTACCGGTTCGTGCAGGCGCTGCGTGACCGCAAGATGATGGATTTCAAGGAAATCTTCCGCAATGTCGACGTGCTGATGGTGGATGACGTGCAATTCATCGCCGGCAAGGATTCGACGCAGGAAGAGTTCTTTCACACCTTCAATGCACTGGTCGATCAGAACCGCCAGATCATCATCTCGGCCGACCGCGCCCCCGGCGAGATCAAGGACCTTGAGGATCGCGTGAAATCGCGCCTGCAATGTGGTCTGGTCGTCGATCTGCACCCCACGGATTACGAACTGCGTCTGGGCATCCTGCAAAGCAAAGTGGAACTGCAAAGCCAGAACTACCCCGGCCTGACCATCGCGCCCGGCGTTCTGGAATTCCTGGCCCACCGTATTTCGACCAACGTGCGTGTGCTTGAAGGGGCGCTGACCCGTCTGTTCGCCTTTGCATCGCTGGTTGGCCGCGAAATCGACATGGACCTGACCCAGGACTGTCTGGCCGATGTGCTGCGCGCGTCCGAACGCAAGATCACCATCGAAGAAATCCAGCGCCGCGTGTCCGAACACTACAACATCCGCCTGTCGGACATGATCGGCCCCAAGCGCCTGCGCAGCTATGCGCGTCCGCGTCAGGTGGCCATGTACCTGTCCAAACACATGACCAGCCGGTCGCTGCCCGAGATTGGCCGCCGTTTCGGGGGCCGTGACCACACCACCGTAATGCACGGTGTCCGTCGCATCGAAGAGCTGAAAGTGCAGGACGGCCAGATCGCCGAAGATCTGGAACTGCTGCGCCGCGCGCTCGAAGCGTAAACCTGCGTCACCTGTACCACACGGCACCCTTTTCGGGTGCCGTTTGCGTTTGCAGGGGGCGCAATCGGTCTGCCGCGCTTGACCCTTCCGTTAATCCAGCCGACAACAGATAAAAAGGTTGAGAATACGCCGGTATAGGGTAGTTTGCCCGTCCCGGTGGTCCGATTGGAGAGGGACAGATGAAAATCAGTATTGAACGGGCCGCGTTGCTCAAAGCCGTGAGCCAGGCACAGTCCGTGGTCGAACGCCGCAACACCATTCCGATCCTCGCCAACGTGCTGATCGAGGCCGAAGGGTCCGACGTGATGTTCCGCGCCACCGATCTGGACATCGAGGTTGTGGACAAGGCCCCCGCACAGGTCGAACGCGCAGGCGCCACCACCGTGTCGGCCACCACGCTGCATGAAATCGTGCGCAAGCTGCCCGACGGCGCGCTGGTCACCCTGACCGCCGACGCCGCAGCGGGCCGCCTGACGGTCGAAGCGGGCCGGTCAAACTTTTCGCTCGCGACCCTGCCCAAGGAAGATTTTCCTGTCATGGCGTCGTCGGAATATGCCTCGAACTTCTCGATCGACGCGGCCAAGCTGCGCCGTCTGTTCGACAAATCGAAATTCGCCATTTCGACCGAAGAAACGCGGTATTACCTGAATGGCGTCTACATGCACGTGTCGACCGGCGAAGACGGCAAGGTGCTGCGCTGTGTGGCCACCGATGGCCACCGTCTGGCGCGGATCGACACAGATCTGCCCGCAGGTGCCGAAGAGATGCCCGGCGTGATCGTGCCCCGCAAGACCGTGGGCGAACTGCGCAAGCTGCTGGACGATGACGAGATGAAGATCGCCGTATCGGTGTCGGAAACCAAGGTGCGCTTTGCCACGCCGGAAATCACGCTGACATCCAAGGTGATCGACGGGACATTCCCCGACTACACCCGCGTTATTCCGCAGGGCAACACCCGCAAACTGGAAGTCGACGCCAGCGACTTTGCCCGCGCCGTGGACCGTGTGGCAACCGTGTCGTCCGAGCGTTCGCGTGCCGTCAAACTGCAACTGGACGAAGACCGGCTGATCTTGTCGGTCAACGCGCCCGACAGCGGCGCCGCCGAGGAAGAGCTGGCCGTGTCGTACAATGACGAACGGCTGGAGATCGGGTTCAACGCCAAATACCTGCTGGAAATCGCCAGTCAGGTGGACCGTGAAAACGCCGTGTTCATGTTCAATTCGTCGGGCGACCCGACCTTGATGCGTGAAGGCAATGACATGTCGGCGGTCTACGTCGTCATGCCGATGCGCGTTTAAGAGTTTTCTTGCCTCCGGCGGGGATATTTAAGGCCAAAAGAAAGGGACAGTTGTGAAGCTGTCCCTTTCTGCATTGACGATTTCGCATTTCAGATCGCACCGGATGGCGCGGATCACTGTCGATCCGCGCCCCGTGGCGCTGTTTGGCCCCAATGGCGCGGGCAAGACCAACATTCTGGAAGCGGTGTCGCTGTTTTCGCCCGGACGCGGTTTGCGCCGGTCCAGCGCCGAGGACATGACCCGCAGGCCCGAGGCGCTGGGGTGGAAGATCAGCGGCGTTCTGACATCGCTGCGGCAGGTGCACGAGATTGATATTGTCTCCGAGGCCGGTGCTGCGCGGCAGGTGCGGATCGACGGCAAGGCGGCAGCACAGGTGGCGCTGGGGCGGGTCGCACGGGTGCTGTGGCTGATCCCCGCGATGGACCGGCTGTGGATCGAGGGCGCGGAAGGCCGGCGGCGGTTCCTGGACCGGATGACGCTGAGCTTCGAGCCCGGCCATGCGGATCTGTCGCTGGCCTATGAAAAGGCAATGCGCGAACGCAACCGGCTGTTGAAGGACATGGTGCGCGATCCGGCGTGGTACGGCGCGCTTGAGGCGCAGATGGCGCAGGCGGGGGCTGGAATTCATGCCAACCGGCTGGCCACGCTGGCCGAACTGCACAGCGCCCAGAAGGACGCGCAGACGGCCTTTCCCACGGCGGATCTGGAGTTGATCCATGCGGATGCGCCCTTGCCCGCCTCCGAGGACGACTTGCGCACCGCGCTGGCCGAAGGGCGCAAACGCGATCTGGCGGCGGGGCGCACGCTGATCGGTCCGCACCGCGCCGATCTGATCGGCACCTATGCGGCCAAGGACGTGCCCGCCCGCGACTGTTCCACCGGCGAGCAAAAGGCGCTGCTGGTGTCGCTGATCCTTGCCAATGCGCGCGCACTGGCCCAGAGCTTTGGCGCGCCGCCGCTGTTGTTGCTGGACGAGGTTGCCGCCCATCTGGACGCCGACCGCCGCGCCGCCCTGTACGACGAGATCGTGGCACTGGGCGCTCAGGCGTGGATGACAGGCACCGACCGCAACCTGTTCGACGCATTGGGCGCGCGGGCGCAATATTTGAACGTGACCGAGGCGAATGGCGTCTCGAAGGTAGAGGCCGTGACATGACGCTGAGCTGGGCCGATCTGATGCTGTACTGCGGCGCGCTGGTGATCCTGTTCCTGACCCCGGGGCCGGTGTGGCTGGCGCTGATGGCGCGCGGGCTGTCGGGCGGGTTTCGTGCCGCGTGGCCGCTGGCCCTGGGCGTGGCGATTGGCGACATCGTCTGGCCGCTGGTCGCGGTGCTGGGGATTTCGTGGATCTTGTCGGTCTTCGACACCTTCATGCTGGTGCTGCGATGGGTGGCCTGCGGTGTGTTCATCGTGATGGGCGCGATGCTGATCCGCCACGCAGGGGCCGCCATCAGCGCCGACAGCCGCCTGACCCGCCCCGGCATGATGGCAGGGTTTCTGGCGGGTATTCTGGCCATTCTGGGCAACCCCAAAGCCGTTCTGTTCTATATGGGCGTGCTGCCCGGCTTTTTCGATTTGCGCACGGTGACGTGGATCGACGTGGCGCTGATCATCGGCGCATCGGTTCTGATCCCGCTGACAGGCAACCTGATCATGGCCGCTTTTGTCGGACGCGTGCGGGCCTTTGTCACCACGTCAGGCGCGCTGCGGCGGATCAATATCGGGGCCGGTGTGCTGCTGATTCTCGTGGGGCTTGTGCTGCCGTTCGTCTAGGGCAGAAACTTGTCTCGATCGCGTGACATCCCCCCGTAAAAACCCTATAAAATAACAAAAAATATAGGGTGAATAGGCATGTCCGAAAACGAGCAGCCGCCACAAGAGTATGGCGCGGATTCCATCAAGGTTCTCAAGGGCTTGGATGCTGTCCGCAAACGGCCTGGCATGTACATCGGTGACACCGACGACGGGTCGGGTCTGCACCATATGGTTTACGAAGTCGTGGACAACGGCATTGACGAGGCGCTGGCCGGTCATGCCGACGCTGTCACCGTCACGATCCACGAGGATTCCTCGGTTTCGGTCAGCGACAACGGGCGCGGGATTCCGGTTGGCATCCACGAAGAAGAAGGCGTATCCGCCGCCGAGGTCATCATGACCCAACTGCACGCGGGCGGTAAATTCGACAGCAACAGCTACAAGGTGTCGGGCGGTTTGCACGGCGTGGGCGTTTCGGTTGTGAACGCACTGAGCGACTGGCTGGAACTGCGCATCTGGCGCGAGGGCAAAGAGCACATCGCACGGTTCGAGCGTGGCGACACCGCCAAGCACCTTGAGGTTGTCGGCCCTTCAAACGGCAAGACCGGCACCGAGGTGCGCTTTCTGGCGTCGACCACGACATTCTCGAACCTCGAATATTCGTTCGAGACGTTGGAAAAACGTCTGCGCGAACTGGCTTTCCTGAACTCGGGCGTGCGGATCATTCTGACCGATGAACGCCCGGCCGAGCATCTGCGATCGGAACTGTTCTACGAGGGCGGCGTCAAGGAATTCGTCAAATACCTCGACCGGTCGAAATCCTCGATCATGGCCGACCCGATTTTCATCACCGGCGAACGGGACGAAATTGGCGTCGAAGTGGCGATGTGGTGGAACGACAGCTATCACGAGAACGTCCTGCCCTTTACCAACAACATCCCTCAGCGCGATGGCGGCACCCACATGGCGGGCTTTCGCGGCGCGCTGACGCGGACCATCAACAACTATGCGCAGTCCAGCGGGATCGCGAAAAAGGAAAAGGTATCGTTCACCGGCGACGACGCGCGCGAGGGTCTGACCTGTGTGCTGTCGGTCAAGGTGCCCGATCCGAAATTCTCGTCCCAGACCAAGGACAAGCTGGTCAGCTCAGAAGTGCGCCCCGCTGTCGAAGGGTTGGTGAACGAAAAGCTGGCCGAGTGGTTCGAGGAAAACCCGCTGCAAGCCAAGATCATCGTCGGCAAGATCATCGAAGCCGCCGTCGCCCGCGAGGCCGCCCGCAAGGCGCGCGACCTGACGCGGCGCAAGACGGCGATGGACGTGAACTTTCTTGCCGGCAAGCTTAAGGATTGCTCGGAAAAAGACCCGTCCAAAACCGAAGTCTTCCTGGTCGAGGGTGACAGCGCCGGCGGCTCGGCCCAGACGGGCCGTGACCGGCAGACACAGGCGATCCTGCCGCTGAAGGGCAAGATCCTGAACGTGGAACGCGCACGGTTCGACCGGATGCTGGGCAGTCAGGAGATTGGCAACCTGGTGATGGCGCTTGGCACCGGCATTGGCCGCGATGAATTCAACATCGACAAGCTGCGCTACCACAAGATCGTCATCATGACCGACGCGGACGTGGACGGGGCGCACATCCGCACCCTGTTGCTGACGTTCTTCTATCGTCAGATGCCCGAGCTGATCGAACGCGGATACCTGTATATCGCGCAGCCGCCGCTGTACAAAGTGTCGCGCGGCAAGTCCGAGGTGTACCTGAAGGATCAGGCCGCCATGGAAGATTACCTGATCAACCAAGGCATCGACGGCGCCATGCTGCGCCAGGGCAACGGCGAGGAAATCAGCGGCGCCGATCTGGCCCGTGTGGTCGATCACGCCCGTCAGTTGCGCCGCGTTCTGGAAGCGTTTCCAACGCATTACCCGCGGCACATCCTGGAACAGGCTGCCATCGCCGGTGCATTTTCCGAAGGCGCGGTTGAACGCGACCTGCAAGGCGTGGCCGATAAGGTGGCCGAACGTCTGAACCTGATTGCGCTGGAATACGAAAAAGGCTGGAGCGGTCGCATCACGCAGGATCACGGCGTGCGACTGGCCCGTATCCTGCGCGGCGTCGAAGAGGTGCGCACGCTGGACGGCCGCATCCTGCGCGGCGGCGAGGCCCGCAAAACCGGCACGTTCACACAGCATTTGCAGGACGTGTACAACATGCCCGCAAAACTGGTGCGCAAGGACCGCAGCCAAATGATCTATGGCCCCATGGACCTGCTGGACGCCATCCTGGGCGAAGGCGAAAAGGGTCTATCGCTGCAACGGTACAAGGGTCTGGGCGAAATGAACCCCGACCAGCTATGGGAAACCACGCTGGACCCCGATGCGCGGACCCTGCTGCAAGTGCGGGTCGAGGATATGGCCGAGGCCGACGACCTGTTCACCAAGCTGATGGGCGACGTGGTCGAACCGCGCCGCGAGTTCATCCAGCAGAACGCGCTGAACGTGGAAAATCTGGATTTCTGATCGCCCCAAGAGCCCGCCATTGAAAGCCCGCCCGACACACAGTGGGCGGGCTTTTTGCTGCGGCGATACCTGCAATCCTTATTGCTCTGTCCGGTCGGTGAAACTGGCAAGAAAACTTGTAGCCGTCAGCGAAACGTGGGCTTCCAATGGCGGACGCAATTCGAACGCGCGTGGGGTGCGGGCGAAATCGTACAGCCGGAACAAGCACCAATCCTCACGGCGCTCCTGTGCCACTTCAAGTTCGTTCTGCGAGATGTGAAAGGGGGTGCGCTCCCAACCGTTTGTCGTCTTAACCTCGATCAGCCGTTCGCGGCCTTCAAGGGTAAAGCTTCTAATATCATAGCCTGCGCCGTCGCCGTCCTCTTTGGACACCCAACGCACTTCTTTCACCAGATCGCTGCGCCCATGCTGGGCCAGATGCGCCCGCTCGTGATGATAAACACGTTCTTCGCCCGCATAGCCCAACGCGCGGTTGCGGGCGTCGCGGCCCACCACATCAAAACGGCGCGCCACGCGTTGCATCTGTTCCAGCTCGTCCGGCGGGGGCGCGTTGCGCAAGGTCGGGGCGATGCCGACGAACAGGGGTTGCGGCTCGGCGATCTCGCGAGGTCGAGAGCGATACAGCGCCTGTTCCCACTCGGGGTGCTGCGCCAACCAGCGCGCGGCGGCCTCGGCCAAGGACATCTGGAAATTGAACCTTGGCTTATAGCCGCGAATTTCGGGCAGCGCCAAACCCTGAACCGCAGCCGAGACATTGCAAAGCTTGAATTCGATCGAACCGCGGCTGCGTCCCGTTCGTTCTTGCAGCAGGCGGTTCTGGGCGGCTTTGTTATAGGCACGGCCCGAAAGTTCGTCGCTGAGCATGGAAAAGTAGGATGCGACAACCGCATCGTTTTCCATATCTGACCAATCGCCCGTGCTCATGTTGCCAAGCTAGGCATCGGCGTTGGGATTGTCATGTCCTACTTCCCCACGATCCCGCGCGCCGATCCTGCGATCAGGCGGGCGGCGTCGGTCAAGGGTCCAACGGGCGGCAGGGCCGAGCGGCAGCAGAAATAGCGCGGTTGCCATGACGGGTCGAACTTGGATTTGAACCGGCGCAATCCTTCAAAGCTGTAGAAACGGTCGCCGTGGCTGTAAACAAGGCTGCCGAACCGCGACCACAGGGTCGCGCCCCGCCGTCCTGCCAGTCCGGCAAAGGGGACCATGCCAAGGCCGAAGCTTTCGCGCCCTTCGGCTTTCAGTTGCAGCATCAACTCGGTGAACAGAAATTCCATCGTCGCGGCGGGCACCTCGGCGCGGTGGCGCATCATGTCGACGGCGCTGCTGCGGGTGGCTTCCATCAGATTGGCAAAGGCGCAAATCTCGCCGTTCAGGGACACCAGCGCGATGCGGGTGCGGTTCAGCCATGCGGCGTCGAACCGCCCGACCGAGAACCGCTTTTCCCGCGCGGCGTGCTGGGCCATCCAGTCGTCTGAAATGCCTTGCAGCGTGGCGATCAGCTCGGGCGTGTGGGGCGGCGACACGATCTGGACGCTCAGCCCGTCGCGTTGGGCGCGGTTCCAACTGGTGCGCAGCTTCTTGCGCTGGGGGCCTTCCAGCGTGAAGGCGGGCAAGGACACAATCGCCTCTTCGCCCATCTTGTGCAGCGTCAGGCCCATGTCGATGGCCTGTTCGGTGAAATCTGCCGAGGTCTCGTAAAACACCGGCCGCGCACCGGCGGCCCGGGCCGCGTCGTGGAACGCCCACGACAGGTCTTCGACATCGGCATCGGCTCCGACTGGCGCGCCCATGACAATCCACGATCCGCCCTTGATCCCGAAGGACAGCACCGATTGCTGCGCGGGTCCGAACATCAGCATCTTGTCACCGGTCAGCGCAATCGCATCCGATCCCTGCCCGTGCGCGTCGATGATCGCCTGCGCCGCCGCGAACGCCGCATCGTCGGGCAGCGGTGCCTTGACCCGTGCGACGCGAAACCCCGAATACAGCAATGCCGCGCTTAGGATCACACCCGCCGACAGGGCCGCCCGCCACGCGGCCACCGCAGGGCCATCGCCCGCCACCTGCCACCACATCAGATCGCGCGCGGCGCTGTCAGTGTGGACCAGATACCACAGCAGCCCCAACGACGTCAGCGTGGACAGGGTGAACACCACCCAGCGGGCGGACAGAACCCCCTGCGTCAGACGGGCGTGACGGTAAAATTCGCGGCGACAGGGCCACAGGATCAGCGCCATCACGGTCAGAATGGCGGCCCGTTCCAGATCCTGCGTTTTGAACGTGGCCACGACGATCCCGACCACCAGCGCCACCAGAACCGCCCAAAAGGCTTGGCGTGAGCGCCGAAACACCGACACGGACAACACCGCCAGCAACGACCCGATGATCGACGACACCAACGGCCCGCCTTCGATCATCGTCAGCGGCAACAATGTCTCAAGCTCTTCGGCACGGCCCGCGGGGTTGGGGATCAGCCCCGCGAACATCATGAACAAGCCCGAGCCCAGCACCAGAACCCCGGTGGCCATCGGAATCAGCGACCGGCCTGCCGATACCATCGGCGCAAGGCCCGGAACGGTTGGCAGCCGCCCACCGGCAGCGCCCCACACCTCGGTCAGGGACAGCACCAGCAGCGCCAGCACAAAGGGCAGCAAAAAGTAGATCAGCCGGAACAACAGCAGCGCCGTCACCGCGTCGTTCACCGGAACCGACGCCGGAAGTGCCGCAATCACCACGCTTTCGAACACGCCGATGCCGCCCGGAACATGGCTGGCCACACCCACCATGGTGGCCACTGCAAAGACCGCCAGCATGTTGGCAAAGGGCAGCGCGCCGGTGGGCAACAACAGGTGCAGAACCAGCGCCGCCATCACCATATCAGCGCCCGTAATCAGCAACTGGCGCACCAGGTCCCTGCCCCGTGGCGCCGACATCTTGAACCGGCCCCATGCAATCGTGCCGCCCCAATGCGACACCGCTGCAAGTGCGACCAATGCCAGCACCAACACGCTGACCGCCGCAAGCCGCAAGATATGCGGCGGGATGGCCACGAATTCCTGCAACGCTGCCGGATGCACCGCCAGTGCGCCCAGCCCGATCAGCGATGAACCAATGCCAAAGGACATCGCAGCAAAGGTGGAAATCGCTGCAACATCATAGGCATCCATCCCCAGCGCCGAATAAATGCGATAGCGCACGGCCCCGCCCGACACGACACTTAGCCCGATGGTGTTGCCCAGCGCATAGCCCAGGAATCCGCCCAGCGCGATTGAACTGGCCGGGGCGGTTTTGCCGATATAGCGCAGCGCCGACCAGTCGTATCCGATCAGCGCGACATAACCCGCCGCCGTCGCAGCCAGCGCGCCAAATATCAGATGCAGCGGTGTGGCGCGCAGTTGCGCCAGCACCACGCGCATGTCCAGCGGGGCCAGCAGATGATACAGCGCATAGACACCCGCGATAAACAGCAGCCCCGTCAGGATCAGCGGCCCGTGCTGGCGCAACACTGCCCGCAGCCGGTTGCCTGTGTCCGGTTCTGTCATGGCGGGCGCGTCGGTTTGCTGGCTCATGGTATGGTCTGCTATTCTGCTCCGGTGTCCGTGACCCGTCTATAGACGCCGGAACGCCGCAGTGCAGGTGTTATCTTTGTAGCGCGCATGCAAATGACGGATGCGCCGCAGCGGGCGGCGGGGAACTTTGTTAAAAATTTTCCTTTGTGGTGGCCCCGATTATCCTTAGTCTTTGCCCCAAGGCCAAGTTTTACGGCCAAGTCCAAACTGGGAGACTGTAATGGGCAAACGTGACGACCTGATCGCGCAATACGCGGACGATCTGAAAAACAAATGTGGTATGACGCCGGATATGGACCTTTTGACAAAGGTGACCATCGGGTGCGGCCCCGCGATTTATAACGCCGATGCGTCGACCGTTGCCGGTTCGCAGCCGTCCGAGCTGGAAACCGTCAAGGAAAACTTCCTGATCAAGAAACTGGGTCTGGCCGATGGCCCGCAGTTGATGGACGCGATCAACAGCGTCATCGAAACCTACGGCAAATCCGAGCGCAACAAATACCGCGCCGTGGTCTATTACATGCTGACCAAACATTTTGGCAAAGACAGCGTTTACGGCTGAATTCGCTTTGTCAGAGACTGTTTCAGGCCCGCATCACGCGGGCCTTTTTCGTTTCAGGCAAACAGGCTCAGGACGCCGCCGATAATCGCGCAGCCAAAGGTGGCATAGCCGCCGTCGATCAACGTCAGTTTGAAAGGTCGTCCCGGATAAGCGTTGTTGATCATGATCCATGGGCTGATGAAAAACAGCCCTACGCCCAGACCAGACACCAACCCCTTGTCCAGCGTATCAATTCCCGACAGGGCAAAGACATGGCGCATCATGCCTGCCACCACGATCATGGCTATGGCCGACAGGATAAATGGAAGCGCCGAGCCATTGCCCTGCGGCTTGCCATCCGGCCCCACCGCGATCTCGGCGGCGGCCATCCACGGTTTTGACAGCGCCATGTACCACACCGCGCCAAAAATCCACGCCGCAGCACCGGCGACAATCACGGAAAGAACACCCATTTCACGCTCCTAGGAGTTTCTGTCCGAAAGTGTAGCAGAAAAATACGAAATCAGGGATCAATTCCACCAAGCCCGCAAACGATCTGCCATTCGGTATCCGTCACCGGCTGCACCGACAGCCGCGAATTGCGCACCAGCATCATGTCGTCCAGACGGCCATCGGCCTTGATCATGTCCAGCGTCACGGGCGTTTTCACCGATTTGACCGCCTTGATGTCCACGCATTCCCAACGGTCGTCGTCTGTGCTGCTGTCTTGGTGCGCCTCGGCAATCACCTCGACCACGCCGACAACCGCCTTTTCCGTCTGCGAATGATAAAAGAACCCAAGATCGCCCTGCTTCATCTCGCGCATGAAATTGCGGGCCTGATAGTTGCGCACGCCATCCCATTCCTCGCCCGCGTCACCCTTGGCCTGCTGGTCGTCCCACCCCCAGGTCGACGGCTCCGATTTGAACAGCCAGTATGCCATCAGCCGATGACCTTTTTCCATTCGATCAGCTTGACGTCGGCAAACAGACCGGCCAGCGCATAGGGATCGTTGTCCGCCCACATTTGCGCATCGGCCATGCTGTCCACCGACAGGATCACCAGCGAACCCGCCATCTCACCATTGCCATCCAGCAGCGGGCCGGCCTGGGCGACAACGCCGGTTTTTTCGATATAGGCCAGATGGTTATCACGGTTGGCCTTGCGCACGTCCAGCGCGCCGTCTTTGTCTGTGGCAATCAAAGCAATCAGCATTTTATTCTTCCTTCAGTGGGCGCGACAACAGGGCCGCCATGGATGTGGGAACGTCGGCCGCACCATCCAACAGGCGGGCAACGGTCTGCGTGATAGGCATATCAACGCCGCTGGTCTGCGTCATCTGCACAATCGCGCGGGCGGTGGCGGCGCCTTCGACCGTGGTGGTGGGGTCAAAACTGTCTCCGGCCCCCAGCGACAGGCCCAGACGGTAATTGCGCGATTGCTCTGACGTGCAGGTCAACACCAGGTCGCCAAAGCCGGACAGGCCGGCCAGCGTCGCGGTTTCCGCGCCCATGTGGCGGGCAAGACGGGTCATTTCCGAAAACCCGCGCGTCATCAGCGCGGCCCGCGCGCTTTGCCCCAGCCCCGCACCGATGGCGACACCGCAGGCGATGGCAATGACGTTCTTCAGCGCCCCGCCCAGCTCGGCCCCTTGGGTGTCCGTGGTCCGATATAGACGCAGATTTGGCGTTGTTAGAGCCTGTTGAAGCATCTCACCCGCCTCCACGTCTGCACAGGCCAGCGTCAGCGCGGTGGGCAGGCCGCGCGCGATGTCAGCGGCAAAGCTGGGTCCGGTCAGGATGGCGGCGGTGGCGTGCGGGGCCGCATCGCGGATCACGCTGACCGGGCCGCGTCCGGTCGACACCTCGAACCCCTTGCAGCAAGCAACCAGATTGGCGGTGCTGTCATGCGGGATGTGATCGGTCACAAACCCCGCAAGCCGCTGCATCGGAACCGCCAGCAGGATGACATCAGCGGCCAAAGCCTGCGCAATATCGCTTGTTAGAGACAGATTTGGCGGCAAATCAACCCCCGGCAGCCGCGTTCCATTGGTGCGGCTTGATTGCATGTCCGCCACATGATCGGGGTTGCGCGCCCATAGCGTCACATTGCCCTTTTGCGCCAAAGAGATCGCCAATGCCGTGCCAAAGGCACCTGCACCCAGGACAGAAACGCTCATGCCTTGGCCCCCTTCTTGCCACTGCCCAGCATCGCCTGGCTGGTCGTGTCCAGCGGCATGCGGGGCCGCGCCGACAGGTCCATGCCGTCAGCGTCGCGGGTTTGCATCTGCTCGATGGCAGCATAGGCGATCATCGCCGCGTTGTCCGTACACAGCGCCAACGGCGGCGCGACGAAGGGGATGTTTGCAGCATCCGAAACAGTCCCTAACGCGGCACGAATGGTTTGATTTGCGGCCACGCCACCGGCCACGCACAGCGCAGTCACCGGACCGCTGGCAGCCAAGGCACGGCGGCATTTCTCTTGCAGCACATCCGCAACGGCGGCCTGAAATCCGGCGGACAGGTCGGCCTGGTCCTGCTCGGTCAGCCCACCCTTGTCCGCAATCACCTTGTCACGAACCCGCAAGGTTGCGGTTTTCAACCCCGAGAACGACATATCGCACCCCTCGCGGTCCAGCAGCGGACGCGGCAGGGCAAAGCGTTTGGGGTTGCCCCGTTTGGCCGCCGCTTCGATGGAGGGGCCACCGGGTTGCGGCAAGCCGATCAGGCGGGCCACTTTGTCGAATGCCTCTCCCGGAGCATCGTCGATGGTGCCGCCAAGTCGGCGAAACGCATCCGGCCCGGACACCAGCAGAAACTGGCAATGCCCGCCCGACACCAGCAGCATCAGGTAAGGATAGGCCACCGCATCGGTCAGGCGCGGCGTCAGCGCGTGTCCGGCAAGGTGGTTCACACCATACAGCGGCACATCCAGCGCCGCCGCCATCCCTTTGGCCAGCATCACACCCGACACCACACCACCGATCAGACCCGGCCCCGCAGTGACGGCAATTGCGTCTATATCGCCCGTGTCAGAGCCTGCTTCAGCCAGCGCCTGCCGCACCACGCCATCCAGCTTTTCCGCATGGGCGCGCGCCGCGATCTCGGGCACGACGCCGCCGAAATCCGCGTGCAGGCTGGTCTGTCCCAGCACCACCGACGACAGCACCTGCCGTCCCCGCAACACCGCCGCTGCCGTGTCGTCGCAACTGCTTTCGATGCCCAGCACCGTCAGTTCGTTTGTCATGATGCGTGTCCGTTGCGCATTGTTCCGCTCCGAGGTAACACCTGAACATCCTTCAAACAACCAGAGCACAGCATGTCACGGCACCGGATCACGCTTTTGATGACCCGCCCTGCGGCCGGATCGCGCGCCTTTGTCGCCGCCCTGCCCGATGCTGTTACGGAACGTTGCGACGTCGTCATATCACCGCTGATCGACATTCAACCGGTTGCGGCGGACCTGCCCGATTGCGATGCGGCAATCTTTACGTCCACCCACGGCGTCGCGCACGGGCCGCAGGCGCTGGGGCGGGTTGCGTTCTGTCTTGGGCAGGCCACCACAAACGCCGCGACCATGGCAGGTTGGAAGGCGCAGCAAATGGGTCAGGACGCCAAAACGCTGGTTGCCGCGCTGACGGCACAGCGCCCCACGGGGCACCTGGTGCATTTTTCAGGCACCCACACGCGCGGCGATGTTGCGGGCCATTTACAGGCCGCCGGATTGGCCGCCAACAGTGTCGCGGTGTACGATCAGGTGCTGTTGCCGCTGTCTGACGTTGCGCAAAACCGGTTAAAAGGGTCCGATCCTGTCATTGTGCCTCTTTTTTCTCCACGCAGCGCGCTACATTTCAGTGAGGATGCACTTTGCAAGGCTCCGCTGTATCTGGGTGCGATCAGCCCTGCTGCCGCTGCAAACTGTGCCGGTGTCGATCATCTGGCCCTGCAAATAGCAGGGAACCCCGACAGGGGTGGGATGATTGAGGTGGTGCAAAAACTGCTTGCGCAGGCGCTATCGGCTTGAAGCACGCCAAGGCTGGCGGCTAAGTTTGAACGGGCGTGCGTGATAACGTTCGAGAATCGGAAGGTAATATTGTGGCGAAACCCAAGTCTCCTAAATCCGGCGGTCCAACGGAAGACGAAGATAAGGTCGCTGTCGATGTGACCCCCGAGGATCAGAGCGCAGAGTTTGATAAAACGCCTCCGGAGCCTGAGTCCGACGAGCTGGTTTTGCCCGAACCTGATGCGAAACCTGACACTCCGATTGCAGACACCCCGCAACCGGACGTGCCGCAAGACGATGACTCGGTTGCGGACAGCTCTGTCGTGGACAGCGACGCGACCGAAATGCCTGCGGCTGAAGATGACCATGCGCAGGAACCGCCGGTAGAAGAAGAGCCGACCGCCCCGGACAACGACAGGTTCGTGCCCGCCGTGCAGCCCCAACAGAACAGCAATCCCTTTTGGCCGCTGGTGCTGGGCGGTGTGGTTGCCGCCTGCCTTGGCTTAGTCGCCGGTAAATCGCAGGTCATCGACCCGATCCTGCCACAAAGCTGGCGCAGCGCCGGGGAAAGCGCGGACACCACCGCCAGCATCGAGGCGATGGGCCAGACCGTCAGCCAGTTGCAGGCAGAGGTTGACACGTTGCGGGGACAGATCCCTGACGCACCTGCGGACAATTCCGAAACACTGAACGCCCTTAACGCATCCGTGGAAGATCTGGTCGCGCGGATCGACGGGTTGGAACAGCGCCCGCAAGCATCGTCTGATGCCAGCTCTGATGCAGATGTGGCAGCGTTGACCCAACAGATGGAAGCGCAGCAGGAACAGATCGACAAGTTGCTGGAAGATGCGCAATTGATGCAGGAAACAGCCACGGCAGCAGCGGGCAATACGTTGGCCCGCGCGGCGGCCACCCGGGTTTTGTCAGCCATCGACAGCGGTGCACCCTTTGCCACGGCGCTGGCCGATGTGGATGCGAACAGTGACATCGAAATTCCCGCCGAACTGCAACGGGTTGCCGACGACGGCGTGACACCGCTGTCCGAGCTGCAACAAACCCTGCCCGATGCCGCCCGTGCCGCGCTGGCTGCGGCGCGGACCAATGCCACAGATGCCGATGGCGGCTTTGGCGGGTTTCTGAAACGCCAGCTTGGCGCGCGGTCGGTCCAGCCCCGCGAGGGCACTGACCCCGACGCCATCCTGTCGCGCGTCGAGAACGCCACGCGGCAGGGCCGCTTGGCCGATGCGCTGGCCGAAGCCGACGCCTTGCCCGAACCGGCCAAGGCCGAACTGCAATCCTGGATGGACGCCGCACAGGCCCGTCTTGAGGCTATGAATGCCGCCGAAACGCTGATCCAGCGTTTGGCCGCGAACTGAGGGGACCCGCATGATCTGGTCACTGGTAAAAATCATTCTGTTCGTCTGCGCCGTTGCAGCCATTGCCTTGGGTGCAGGCTATTTGTTGGAAAGTCAGGGCGGCATTCAGGTTGTTGTCGCAGGCACCGAATTTACGCTGGGGCCGCTTGAATCGGTCATGGCGCTGGTGGTGCTGGTGTTTGCTGTCTGGGTGCTGATCAAGGTGATCGGCGCGCTGATCGCGGTCTGGCATTTCCTGAACGGCGACGAGACAGCGATCACCCGCTATTTCGCCCGCAACCGTCAGGCCAAGGGCTTTGACGCGCTGGCCGAGGGCATGATGGCGCTGGCATCGGGCGAAGGCCGGATGGCGATGACCAAGGCGGCGAAAGCTGAAAAATACCTGAAACGTCCCGAGCTGACCGACCTGCTGACCGCGCAAGCCGCTGAAATGTCAGGCGACCGGCGCAAGGCAGAGCAAAGCTATCGCAAGCTGATCCAGAACGAACAGACCCGATTTGTCGGGGTGCGCGGCATCATGAAACAGAAGCTGGCCGAGGGCGACACGGCCACCGCGATGGAGCTGGCCAAAAAGGCGTTCGCGCTGAAACCGCGCCACACGGAAACCGGCGATGTGTTGCTGAAATTGCAAGCGCAGTCGTCCGATTGGGCCGGTGCGCGCAACACGTTGCACACCAAGTTGAAGGCGGGCGCGTTGCCCAGAGATGTACATAAACGGCGCGATGCTGTACTTGCTTTGTCCGAGGCGAAGCAGGTGTTCGAGGCCGATCAGACCATCGAAGCCCGCGAAGCGGCGATCGAGGCGAACCGTTTGTCGCCCGACCTGATCCCCGCCGCCGTGATGGCCGCGCAAAGCTATATCGAGCAGGGCAACAAGAAATACGCCACCCGCGTGATCAAAAAGGCATGGGAGGCGATGCCGCATCCCGATCTGGCCGCGACCTTTGCCGCGATTGAGCCAGAAGAAGACGCCGCCGCGCGGATGAAACGGTTTCAGACGCTGACCAAACTGCACCGCGACCATGCCGAAACGCGGATGCTGCTGGCTGAACTGCACATCGCCAACGAGGATTTCCCGCAGGCGCGGCGCGATCTGGGTGATCTGTTCGAAACCGATCCGACCGCGCGCGTCGCAACCCTGCTGGCCGCAATCGAACGTGGCGAAGGGGCGCCGGACAACGTGGTCAAGGGTTGGCTGACCCGCGCCCTGACGGTGCCGCGTGGCCCGCAATGGGTCTGCGAGAACTGCCTGCACATTCATGCCAATTGGCAGCCGGTTTGCGAAAACTGCGAAAGCTTTGACACGCTGGCGTGGATCAAACCACCCATGGCCGAGGTTGCGATGCCCGGCAGCATCGGCATGTTGCCGATGATCGTGGGAAATCCCGAACCCCAGCCCGCGCCCGATCTGTCGATGATCGAGGATGCCGAGCTGTTGGACCCGGACGCACCGGATGATCCGACAGAGAACCAGCGCACCTGATTGCAAAGGCCACAGGGGAAACTTTGTGGCCTTTTGTCTGTCCGCAGTTTCATACCATTCCCGCCGTATTCCTGTCGCAGTTTCGCGTCATCTTTAGGATAAGCGCTGGCCACGGCCATCCCTGACAACTTGCGACGGATACTGATTATGACGACTTCAAATAGCTTTCAGGAACGCATTAAGCGGCTAGAAGCAAAGCACGGGCAGACCGTTCGTGCAGCCACACCCAGAAGAACCGCCCCGATGCCTCGACCGGATACAGGTGGAGTACTAAGCCTGACCTCGCCAAAGGCGTTGATGCTCGGCTTTGGCGGGCTGGTGTCACTGGTGGTCTTGGGATCGGTTCTGACCGTTTTGATGACGATGCCGCTGTAAAGACGGACCAAGCCAACGAAAAAAGCCGCCCCATGACAGGGCGGCTTTCGCATTTCCAAAACGGCAGGGCCGGTCAGTAACGGTAATGTTCCGGCTTGAACGGACCCTCGGGCGTGACGCCGATATAGGCGGCTTGCTCGGCGTTCAGTTCGGTCAGTTTGACACCGATTTTTGCCAGATGCAGACGGGCGACTTTTTCGTCCAGATGCTTGGGCAGGATGTAGACATCGTTTTCGTAGTTGTCGCCACGTGTCCACAGTTCGATCTGCGCCAGAACCTGATTGGTAAAGCTGGCGGACATCACGAACGACGGGTGACCGGTGGCGTTGCCAAGGTTCAGCAAGCGGCCCTCGGACAGCAGGATCAGACGGTGCCCGTTGGGCATCTCGATCATGTCCACCTGTTCCTTGATGTTGGTCCACTTGTGGTTTTTCAGGGCAGCGACCTGAATTTCATTGTCAAAGTGGCCGATGTTGCCAACGATGGCCATGTCCTTCATCTCGCGCATGTGCTCGATGCGGATCACGTCCTTGTTGCCGGTGGTGGTGATGAAAATGTCGGCGTCGGCAACCACGTCTTCCAGCAGCACGACCTCGAACCCGTCCATTGCCGCTTGAAGCGCGCAGATCGGATCAACCTCGGTCACCTTCACGCGGGCACCGGCACCGCGCAGCGATGCGGCCGAACCCTTGCCGACGTCGCCATAGCCCATGACGACAGCAACCTTGCCGGCCATCATGGTGTCAGTGGCGCGGCGGATGCCGTCAACCAGCGATTCCTTGCAACCGTATTTGTTGTCGAACTTGGACTTGGTGACCGAGTCGTTCACGTTGATCGCGGGGAAGGGCAGTTGACCCTGCTTTTTCAGATCATACAGACGGTGCACGCCCGTGGTGGTTTCTTCGGAAACGCCAACGATCTGGGTGCGCATCTTGGTGAACCAACCGGGGCTGGCGGCCATGCGTTTCTTGATCTGGGCGAAAATCGCCTCTTCCTCTTCCGATTTCGGAATGGCGATCAACTCGTCCTCGCCCTGTTCGACGCGCGCGCCCAGCAGGATGTACAGCGTGGCGTCGCCGCCATCATCCAGGATCAGGTTGGGGCCGTCTTCGAACATGAACGACTTGTCCAGATAATCCCAATGCTCGACCAGCGACTGGCCCTTGATCGCAAAGACCGGCACGCCGCTGGCCGCGATGGCCGCCGCTGCGTGGTCCTGAGTGGAGAAGATGTTGCACGATGCCCAACGCACGTCAGCGCCCAGCGCCACAAGCGTTTCGATCAGAACAGCGGTCTGGATCGTCATGTGCAGCGACCCGACAATGCGCGAGCCCTTGAGCGGTTTGCTTTCGCCGTATTCCTCGCGCAGGGCTATCAGACCCGGCATTTCGGTTTCAGCAATATCCAGTTCCTTGCGGCCATAATCGGCCAGCGCGATGTCCTTGACGATATAGTCGTTTGCCATGAGGGCCCTCTTGGGTGTTGTGAAATTTGACCAGCGCATAGCAGTCTGACCCTTTCTAAACAATGGATAACCCCGCACATGTAACGCCAATGCGATGGGATCGACCGTCCAGACATGACAAAACCGGCCTGACGGATGTCGGGCCGGTCGGTTTGGGTCCACCGATTTGTAATCAGTCGGTCAGCATGGCCAGCACTTCGCCAGCATCCTTGCCGCCATTCCAATCTTCGCCGGTTTCCAGCACACAACTGTTGCCGTCGGGCAGATATTGAACCAGCGACCATGTTCCGTTGCGCTCGGACGCCCACAATTGGGTGTCTTTGGCTTCTTGACCGGCAACGGGTGTTTCACCGTACCAATCCACCAGCGATGCTTCCATTTCGGCGCTGGACATGCAGACGCTGTCGGCCATTGCGGTCGATGCGGACAAAATCAGTGCTGTGATGGTCAAAACGGGTTTCATGATGTGCTCCTTCAAGGATAGAACACACACAGGGCAAAAATGGTTCCGTTCTTTTGCAAGAGGTTACATGGCACGCGCATCGAAAACCGCACCCAGAGCATGGCAAAGGATGCTGTCGGGGCGGCGATTGGACCTGCTGGACCCGACGCCTGTGGACATCGAGATCGAGGACATTGCGCACGGATTGGCGTTCGTTGCGCGGTGGAACGGACAGACGCGGGGCGACTATGCCTATTCGGTCGCCGAGCATTCCTTGCTGGTCGAAACCATCTATGGTCGCATCGCGCCCAACGCCCCCGCCAAGTGGCGGCTTGCGGCGCTGCTGCATGATGCACCGGAATATGTGATCGGCGATATGATCTCGCCGGTGAAGGCGGCCATCGGGCCAAGCTACGGCGTGCTGGATGAACGGCTGGAGGCGGCGGTGCATCTGCGCTTTGGCCTGCCGGCCAAGGTTCCGGTGGCGGTGAAGAAACAGATCAAGCGGGCCGACACGGTCAGCGCATGGATGGAAGCAACCGAGATTGCGGGGTTTTCCATTGCCGAGGCGGACAAGATTTTCGGCAAGCCCGACGCTGCGCTGATGGACGGCCTGTCGATCGTGTTGCGCCCGCCGGTTGAGACCCGCGCAGACTTTACCGCCCGTCATGCCGCGTTGTTGGGGATGTTGCCATGATCTATGTGCGCCATGCCTCGGCTCTGGATGCATCTTCCATGGCCGAATTGTTGAATGCGATCATCGAAAAGGGCGGGACCACGGCACTGACCCGTCCGGTGACGGCAAGGGACATCAAGGACTGGATGGCCGTCGATCCCGACCGGTCGTCGTGGCAGGTGGCGGTGGACGACGCTGAGAGGGTTGTCGGCTTCCAGTGGATTGCGCCCCATGCGAAACTGCCGCCCGAGGCCTGCGACATCGCCAGTTTCGTGCAACTTGGCCGCACGGGGCTGGGCATCGGGTCGGCGTTGTTTGACGCCACGCGCCGGGCGGCGGCGGATTTGGGCTATGACTGGATCAACGCCACGATCCGCGCCGACAACGCGGGCGGGCTGACGTATTATCAAAGCCGGGGCTTTCGCGACTGGGCGTTTGATCAGGGCGTGACGCTGGACAGCGGTCAGGTGGTCAACAAGATCAGCAAGCGGTTTGACCTGAAATAATCAGCGCGGCGACCGTTTTGCCAGAATGCGCTGCAAGGTCCGGCGGTGCATGTTCAGACGCCGCGCGGTTTCGCTGACATTGCGGTCGCACAGCTCGTACACCCGCTGAATGTGTTCCCAACGCACACGGTCCGCGCTCATCGGGTTTTCGGGGGGCGGGGGCAGGTCGTCGCCGCGCGCCAGCAGGGCATTGGTGATGTCGGTGGCATCCGCAGGTTTCGACAGATAGTCGGTGGCGCCGATCTTGACCGCCGCCACGGCGGTCGCAATCGCACCATAGCCGGTCAGCACCACAACCCGCGCATCGGGGCGGCGTTCGCGCAGCACCTCGACAATGTCCAGACCGTTGCCATCCTCGAGCCGCAGATCGACAACCGCATAGGCAGGCGGTCGGGCGGTTGCAATCGCACGGCCGCCCGCCACGGAATCCGCAGTTTCGACATCAAAGCCGCGCTTTTCCATGGCTTTGGCCAACCGGCGCAGAAACGGCTCGTCGTCGTCCACCAGCAGCAGCGACTTGTCTTCACCGATATCCTCGGGGGTCACCTCGGTCATGCCGTCTCTCCTGCACGAAAATCACTGTCTGCAACTATGTAGTGCTGCGCACGCCGCGTCAAACGCCCGCTAGGAATGATCAACAAAGCATTGGACCCGCTCGGCCATCTGTTCCGGCGTCACCTCGCGGCGGAAAAAGTCGACAAAACCGACCTCTGGCAACACCAGGTAGGTGAATGTCGAATGGTCGACAAGGTACAGGTCATCGTCGGACGGGTGCGCCTTGTAGTAGGTTTTATAGGCCTGGCTTGCCGCCTTGATCTGTTCGGGCGATCCGGTCAGGCCGATCATTTTCTCGTGCATCGCATCGGCATATTCGCCTACGACTTCGGGCGTGTCCCGTTGGGGGTCGACCGAGATAAAGACGCCGGTGGTCGCGGTGCCGTTGTCTTGCAGAATGTCGATGGCGTCGGCGTTGCGCGCCACGTCAAAGGGGCAGACATCGGGGCAGAAGGTATAGCCGAAATAGACCAGCGACGGTTCGGTGATCACATCCGCGTCGGTCACGGTTTCGCCCTTGCTGTTCAGCAACTCGAACGGGCCGCCGATCTGACCTGCGCCGCCGGCAACCGCGCTGCCGCGGCACTGGGCAAACTGGTCGTCATCGCCTGTGCGGGTGAACAGATAGGTGCCACCGACGACGGCAATGGCAACAACAGCGGCAAGAATGGCAACAAGACGGGTCATAACGGCCTCGGGCTAAGGATTGCGCCGGTTGGCGCTGCGTGGAACACTGGTATGCAGCCCTAATGTGAATTTCAATCAACTGCATCGTGACATAATGGCCCAGCCCGACCTTGACCTGATGACACGCGCCCAGCGATCAAGCTGGATACGTCTGCGCACGCTGATCCTGCTGCGCTGGGTGGCCATCATCGGCCAGTTGACGGCGATTACCGTGGCACAGCGGCTGTACGGGCTGCAACTGGAGCTGGGCCTATGTTATCTGGCGATTGGCGTGTCGGTCATAGGCAACCTGATCGCGATCTTTGTCTTTCCCGAGAACAAACGCCTTAGCGAATTCGAAAACCTGATGATGGTCATGTTCGACCTGTTGCAACTGGCGTTTCTGTTGTTTCTGACTGGCGGGCTGAACAATCCTTTTGCTTTGCTGATGCTGGGTCCGGTGACGATTTCCGCCGCCGTGCTGACCGCGCGGTCGGCGATCATGACCGGGGGAACGGCGATTGTTCTGGTCACGGTGCTGTCGGAATACCACTTTCCGCTGCGCACCGATCAGGGGCTGATCCTGCGCATTCCCGACATTTTCGTGTTCGGCCAGTGGACGGCGCTGGTCATCGCTATCGTGTTCATCGGCGCCTATTCGCGGCGGGTGACGTCAGAGATGGATTCGATGTCCGATGCGCTGTCAGCCACGCAGATGGCGCTGTCGCGCGAACAGAAGCTGACCGATCTGGGGGGCGTGGTGGCCGCAGCGGCGCATGAACTGGGCACACCGCTGGCCACCATCAAGCTGGCCAGTGCCGAGTTGATCGAAGAATTGCGCGACGCGCCGGACCTGCGCGAGGATGCCGAGCTGATCCGCGATCAGGCGGACAGGTGCCGCGATATTCTGCGTGACATGGGGCGGGCGGGCAAGGATGACCTGCACCTGCGGCAGGCCCCGCTGATGGCCGTGATTTCCGAGGCCGCCGAACCGCACAGCCATCGCGGCAAGCACATCCATTACACCCACGACCCCGAATCCGGAGACGAGATTGACCAACCGTCGATCCTGCGCAAACCCGAGATCATCCACGGGCTGCGCAACCTGATCCAGAACGCGGTGGATTTCGCCAAGGCGAACGTCTGGGTCGAGGCGCACTGGGACGACAGCACCATATCGCTGCGCATCATGGACGACGGCCCGGGTTATCCACCGCAAATGCTGGGCCGGATCGGCGACCCTTTCGTGACCCGCCGCCGGTCGATCACCGACAAGCAGGTGCGGCCGGCTTATGACGGGATGGGGCTGGGCCTGTTCATTGCCAAAACGCTGCTGGAACGATCCGGGGCCGAACTGAATTTCGAAAACGGATCAGACCCTTATGCGCCGCCAAGCCGTGTGCGCCAAGCCCGTTTGGGGGCCATCGTCGAGGTCGTTTGGGTTCGTCGCAAAATTGAAGCAAGCACAGCCGAGCTGGGGCCGAACCAACGGTTTTCACTGTAAGTTTTCCATCGGTTAACGTTCTGTTAACCTTTTGATGTTTGTTTTGTTCAGGTTCTTTTCGAACTTGGGCGTATCATGCCGTTAATTGACATCATCACATTCGTCATCGTTGCACTGACCTCGGCCGCTGCCGCCTTGGGGTTGTTTGTCTGGCTGGACGTGCTCCAGAAAAACGCCGCTGCCCAATTCGATTCAGAAATCAGCATCCTGTTTGAAGGTAACCTTGCCTTACACTCCAACGCCGCAGCGCTTGTCGCCCTGGATTGCACCCTGGAAACGCTGACCTGGGATTTGCTGTACGAACAGCTGCGCCACCGGTTCAAGTCACTGCCGCCCGACCCCGCGCAATTGTCCGAGGGGATGCATTACATTCAAGCCCATATGGCCGGCGATACCGGCCTGCTGACGCTGGAAAAACGCGGGCCCGTGGTCGAGCTGTGCCTGCCCGGCGTATCGGATCTGAGTTTGGGTCAAAGCGAACGGTTGCTTGCACTGCAATCCAAGATCGAGACGCTGGAACGCTCTTGCGGATCGGCGCCCTATCCGATGTGGCAAAAGGACGAACAGGGCAAGCTGGTCTGGTCAAATGCCGCCTACGAGGAATTGCAACGCCGCATTGGACACGACAGAAACGCGCCAAATGCATTGTTTGATGATGTTATGGGGTCCGCGCCCGCACCGGTTCAGCACCGCGCATCGGTGACCACCCAACCTGACGGACTGGTCCGTTGGTACGACGCATCCCAACAGGTTATCGACGGGCTGGTTGTCGCGCATGCCGTCAACATCGACGCCGTTATCGACGCCGAGGTGGCCCAGCGCAATTTCGTGCAGACGCTGGCCAAAACATTCGCGCAATTGTCCATTGGTCTGGCGATTTTCGACCGCAAGGGCCAGTTGGCGCTGTTCAATCCGGCGCTGATTGATCTGACCCGCCTGCCTGCCGAATTCCTAAGCGCGCGGCCCGACATGCTGTCTTTCTTTGACAGGTTGCGCGAAAGCCGGATGATGCCCGAACCCAAGAACTACGGGTCTTGGCGTCAGGAAATCGCGGACCTGATCAAGGCCGCCGCCGATGGCCGTTACCTTGAAACCTGGACCCTGGAATCGGGGCAGACCTATCGCGTCAGCGGCAAACCACACCCGGATCGCGCCGTGGCCTTCCTGATCGAGGACATCACCACCCAGGTCAACATAACCCGCAATTTCCGCGCCGAGCTGGACATGGGGCAATCCATGATGGACGCCCTGTCCGAGGGGCTTGCCGTGTTTTCGCCGGCGGGGGTTCTGTCGCTGTGCAACCGGGTCTATTCTGACCTGTGGGGTTTTGACCCTGACCGCAGTTTCGCCGACATCACCATCGCCGACTCGGTCGACGTGTGGCAGGCCAGATGCCTGCCAACGACGGCGTGGCGTGACATATCCGATTTCATCAAAACATCTGGCCCGCGCAAGGAATGGAGCGTCGAGGTGCAGACCACCGACGGAAACGCGATCAGGTGCACGATCACACCTGTCACGGGCGGGGCCACGATGGTGCAGTTCCATTTGCTGGATGGCGCGGTTTCCAGGGCACCCGAAACGTTGAAAGTGGCGCGAACCGGCTGATCCTGTGCAGCCATTTTGCTTGCGGCTGGTGCCACGCACGGTAGGTTGCAGCAATGGCCGCACAGCACTTTGACATCCTGTTCCAGACACCCGATGCAACCGCCGCATTCGGCGCGGCACTGGCCGTGCGCCTGTTGCCCGGCGATGTGATCCTGTTGGAAGGTCCGGTGGGTGCAGGCAAAACCCATCTGGCCCGCGCCCTTATCCGCGCCGTACTGTTGCAGGACGAGGACGTGCCATCACCCACCTTCACGCTGGTTCAGACCTATGACACGCAAAACGGCGCGCTTTGGCACAGCGATCTGTACCGGCTGACGTCGACCTTCGAGATCGAGGAGCTGGGGTTGATCGACGCTTTTGACGATGCGATCTGCCTGATCGAATGGCCCGACCGTCTGGGCGAGCTGACCCCCGAAACCGCGCTGCATCTGACGCTGGCGAACACACCGGACGACAGCGCACGTATCCTGCGCGCCACGTGGAGCGATCCCAAATGGCAGGACCGATTGACAGGACTGACCACATGACCGACCGCGCGACCCATCTGGCGCAGTTCATCGCCGCCGCCGGCTGGCAGGATGCTGCCCGCACCACCGTTGCCGGCGATGCGTCGAACCGCCGTTATGACAGGCTGAAGATGCCCGCGGGCGACACCGCGATCCTGATGGATGCGCCCCCCGACAAGGGCGAGGACGTGCGCCCCTTTGTCCGCATCGCCACTTTCCTACGCGCGCAGGGGTTAAGCGCGCCCGCCATTCTGGCGCAGGATGAAACGCACGGGTTTCTGCTGCTGGAAGACTTGGGCGACGACCTGTTCGCCCGCGTCATTCCCCGCGACGCGGCACTGGAATTGCCGCTGTACAAGGCCGCGACCGATGTTCTGGTCACGCTGCACAATGCCACGCCGCCGTCGCTGGCCCCTTATGATGCTGACACCATGACACCGCTGGCTGCGCTGGCCTTTGACTGGTATCAGGCGGGTGCGACAGGGGGCGTTCAGACGGCAGAGAAATCTGCGTTCAGCGCCGCCTTTCACGCCGCTTTAAAGCCGCTCGACGCTACGCCACCTGTGCTGATCCAGCGCGACTATCACGCCGAAAACCTGCTGTGGTTGCCCGACCGCGACGGCATCGCCCGCGTTGGCCTGCTGGATTTTCAAGACGCGATGGCGGGGCATCCGGCCTATGACCTGGTGTCGATCCTGCAAGACGCGCGGCGCGATGTGCCCCCCGCGATCGAGGCGCAGATGATCGCGCGCTATATCGCCGCCAGCCCGCAGGACGCCCCCGAATTCGCCCGCGCCTATGCGCTGCTGGGCCTGCAACGCAACCTGCGCATCCTTGGCGTTTTTGCCCGCCTGTGCATTCGTGACGGCAAGGCGCATTATGTCGATCTGATCCCGCGCGTCTGGGGACATATCCAGACCAACCTGAAGCACCCCGACGTGGCCCCGCTGGCCAACATGCTGGCCGGACTGCCCGCGCCGGATGCTGAAACCCTGAACCGGATCAAAAGCCAATGCGCGACACCGCCGTCATGATCTTTGCGGCCGGGTTCGGGACGCGGATGCGCCACCTGACCCAGGACCGCCCCAAGCCGATGGTGCCCGTCGCGGGGCGTCCGCTGATCGACCATGCGCTGGACATGGTGCAGGCGATTGCACCCGACCGCATTGTCGCCAACCTGCATTACCTGCCGCATGTGTTGCAGGCGCATCTGGCCGATACCGGCGTGCAAACCGTGACCGAGACAGGCGCGATCCTTGAGACAGGCGGCGGGCTGCGCAATGCGCTGCCGCTGCTGGGCGATGGGCCGGTGTTCACCGTGAACCCCGATGCAATCTGGACGGGTGCGAACCCGTTGCAAGCCTTGCGCGCGGCATGGAAGCCCGCGCAGATGGACGCGCTGTTGATGTGTGTGCCCGTGGCGCAGGCTGTCGGCTATGCGGGGCAGGGCGACTTTGCCGTGGGCGACGACGGGCGGCTGCAACGGGGGCAGGGCGCTGTTTATGGCGGGGTTCAGATCATCAAGACCGACAGGCTGACCGAGATTGCGGAAGACAGCTTTTCGCTGAATGTGCTGTGGGACATGATGCTACAAGACAACCGGCTGTTCGGGATCACCCACACGGGCCGCTGGTGCGATGTCGGCCACCCCGAGGGGATCGCATTGGCCGAAGAGATGTTGGCCGCCGATGTTTGAACCATCTGACACCCCGCGCCTGTTCGGCCTGCCGCCCGGCGTGGATTTCCCCGCTGCGTTGATCGACGGGCTGCGCACGCGGTTGCCCGCGACCGATCCTACGGCCATCGCCCGTGTTGATCTGATCGTGAACACCACGCGGATGCAGCGCCGTTTGCGCACGCTGTTTGATGCCGGTCCCGCCGGCCTGTTGCCGCGCGTGCATCTGGTGACGGGGCTGGACGGGCTGCTGACCGGCCCCGTGCCGCCGCCCGCCGTGCCACCGTTGCGCCGCCGGTTGGAGCTGATCCAGTTGGTCTCGGGCTTGTTGGATCGCCAGACCGAGCTGGCCCCGCGTGCGTCGCTGTTCGATCTGTCGGACAGTCTGGCCGCGTTGCTGGACGAGATGCAGGGCGAGGGTGTGCCGATTGACAAGGTCACCGGGCTGGATGTGTCGGACCAGTCGGGCCATTGGGAACGGGCCAAGACCTTTATCCAGATCGCCGAAACCTATCTGGGGCCGCGCACCGACCAGATGGACGGGCAGGCGCGGCACCGTGCGGTTGTGACCGCGCTGATTGACCAATGGGAGCGCGAGCCACCGCAGCACCCGGTGATCGTGGCAGGCTCGACCGGATCGCGCGGCACCGTGCAAATGCTGATGCAGGCTGTGGCGCGGCTCCCGCAGGGGGCTGTGGTGTTGCCCGGCTTCGATTTCGACATGCCGCCCGAGGTGTGGTCGAACCTGTCCGACGGGCTGCTGGCCGAGGATCATCCACAGTACCGGTTCCAAAGCATCGCGCGGGCGCTAGACATGCACGCGACCCAAGTCGCCCGATGGACGCAGACCCCGCCGCCCGATCCCGTGCGCAACAAGCTGGTGTCGCTGGCGCTGCGCCCGGCCCCTGTCACCGACGCGTGGCTGGTCGAGGGGCCAAAGCTGAACGGGCTGGCCGGCGCGCTGGACGGCGTCACCATGGTGAACGCCGAAACCCCGCGCGCCGAGGCGCTGGCGATTGCCATGCGCCTGCGTGAGGCCGCCGAGCGGGGCGAGACGGCGGCGCTGATCACCCCCGACCGGATGCTGGGGCGGCAGGTGACGGCGGCGCTGGACCGGTGGGACATCCTGCCCGACGACAGCGCAGGCGTGCCGCTGCACCTGTCGCCGCCGGGACGGCTGTTGCGGCACACCGCGTCGCTGCTGCGCGACACGCTGGACGCCGAGGCCCTGCTGACCTTGCTGAAACACCCGCTGGTGCACAGCAGTGCCACCCGCAACCTGCACCAACTGAACACGCAACGGCTGGAATTGCAGATCCGCAAGGACGGCTTGCCCTATCCCACACCCGACACGCTGGTCGCCACCGCTGCCCGCGCGGTGCGGGGCGATGACGAGGTGGCGCAGATCACCGCATGGGCCAACTGGCTGGCCGCGACCGTGTGCGACCGTGACACCGGCGAAGATCACGAATTGTCAGATTGGGTCACCTTGCACCGCGCTTTGACCGAGGCGCTGGCAGGCGGGCAAGACGGCGCAGACAGCGGCGGATTGTGGGCGAAAAAGGCCGGTGCCGAAGCACGGCGCATCATGGATGCCCTGGCGGACGAGGCCGCGCTGGGCGGGGCCATGTCGGCGGCGGACTATGCCGACCTGATCGGCGCTCTGTTGGCAGCGGGCGAAGTACGCGACCGCGACGCGCCTTTTGCCGGCGTGATGATCTGGGGCACGCTCGAGGCGCGGGTGCAGGGGGCCGATCTGGTCATTCTGGGCGGCATGAACGACGGCACATGGCCCGAAGCGCCCGCACCCGATCCGTGGCTGAACCGTGTGATGCGTCACAAGGCGGGGCTGCTGCTGCCCGAACGGCGCATCGGGCTGGCCGCGCATGATTTTCAACAGGCCGTGGCCGCGCCCGAGGTGTGGATCACCCGTGCCGTGCGCTCGGACGACGCCGAAACCATCCCGTCGCGCTGGATCAACCGGATGCAGAACCTGCTGCTGGGCTTGCCGGCGCAGGGCGGACCCGAAGCGTTGAAGGCGGCGCAAGACCGCGGCGATGTCTGGTTGGCGCGCGCGGGTGCTTTGGAACAGGCGGCACCCGTGGCCCCCGCACCCCGCCCGTCGCCGCGCCCGCCTGTCGCCGCGCGGCCCCGCACGCTGTATGTGACCGACATTCAGCGGCTGATCCGCGATCCCTATGCGGTGTACGCCAAACATTGCCTGAAACTGCGCCCGCTGAACCCGCTGGTGCAGGACGCCGATGCGCGGCTGCGCGGCATTGTCCTGCACGAGATCATGGAACGGTTCCTGCCGATGACGCTGGCCGATCCGACCACGCTGACCGCGGCCCATCTGGTGCAGACCGCCGACGCGGTTCTGGCCGATGTGGTGCCGTGGCCCACGTTCCGCACCCTGTGGCAGGCGCGCATTGCCCGCGTGGCTGATTGGTTCGTGACGCAGGAACTGGAACGGCGCAAAACCGCGACGCCGCTGGCGCTGGAAAAGGACGCGCAGGGCACACTGATACTGGACGACATCGGCATGACCATCGCCTGCCGTGCTGACCGGATTGATGAAACCTCGGACGGGTCTGCGATTTTGTACGATTACAAAACCGGATCGGCCCCTAAGCCTGCGATGCAAAAGCATTTCGACAAACAATTGCTGATCGAGGCCGCGATACTGGAAGAAGGCGGGTTCAAATCCGTCGGAATGCGCCCCGTGCGCGGTGCCGTGTATATCGGTCTGGGATCAACCCCCGAAGAGGTCGCGGCACCCTTGCTGGACGAGCCGCCCGAGAAAACGCTGGAAGACCTGCGCGCCTTGCTTTCAGCCTATCTGGACCCCGAAAAGGGGTTCACCGCCCGTCGCGCGCCGCGTTCCGAGGCGAGCGAAGAAGACTATGACCAGCTGGCCCGCTACGGCGAATGGGATACCGGCACCAAAGCCACGCCCGAGGATGTGACATGACGGTTCTGGACGAAGCCACCCGCCGCCAGCTTGAGGCGGCGCGGCCCGATGCGTCGACATGGCTGTCGGCCAATGCGGGGTCGGGCAAGACGCGGGTGCTGACCGACCGGGTGGCGCGGCTGTTGCTGGACGGGGTCGAACCGCAGCACATCCTGTGCCTGACCTATACCAAGGCGGCGGCGTCCGAGATGCAGAACCGGCTGTTCAAGCGGCTGGGGGCCTGGGCGATGCTGCCCGACGCGGAACTGGCGCAATCGCTGGTCGATCTGGGCGCGGGCCATGCCACTGCGACCGAGGCACTGCGCCGCGCGCGCACGCTGTTTGCCAGTGCCATCGAAACGCCCGGCGGGCTGAAAATTCAGACGATCCACTCGTTCTGTGCCGCCCTGTTGCGGCGCTTTCCGCTTGAGGCGCAGGTCAGCCCGCAGTTCACCGAGATCGAAGACCGCGCCGCCGACATGCTGCGCGCCGACATCGTGGACCGCATGGCGCTGGGTGGTGAACGCGACATCGTGCGGGCGCTGGCCGCGCAATTCACCGGCGAGGATTTCGGAAACCTGACCCGCCAGATTGTCAGCCAGCAGGCGGGCTTTGCCCCGGCGCTGGACTGGGCCGGTTGTCTGAACCTGTTCGACCTGCCGCCCGATCTGACCGCCGATGCCGTCGCCGCCCGCGTGTTGCTGGGCAACGAGGCGGACATGCTGGCCACGTTGATCCCCCATTTGCTGGCCAAGGGCGGTTTGGACGCCAAGGCAGGATACAAGCTGCAACAGATCGACCGGATGGACCTGTCGGCGCTGGCGGTGATGGAAGATGTGTTTCTGACCGGTGCCAGCGCCAAGGAACCGTTCACCGCCAAGCTGGGCAGTTTCCCCACCAAGCCGACGCAGGCCAAAGTGGCCGACATGATGCCCGCGCTAGAGGACCTGATGCGCCGGGTCGAGGACACGCGGGCGCTGCGCCTTGGCTTTGCCGCCGCGCGCAAGACCCACAGCCTGCACCGGTTTGCGGCACCGTTTCTGGCGCATTATGCGCAGGCCAAACAATTGCGCGGCTGGCTGGACTTTGACGATCTGATCAACAAGGCGCGCAGCCTGCTGTATGACAAGAAGGTCGCGGCCTGGGTGCTGTACCGGATCGACGGCGGCATTGACCATATACTGGTGGACGAGGCGCAGGACACCAGCCCGGCGCAATGGGACGTGGTGCGCAAGCTGACCGAGGAATTCGCCAGCGGCGAAGGCGCGCGCCCCGAGGACAAACGCACGGTGTTCGTGGTGGGCGACACCAAACAGTCGATCTATTCCTTCCAAGGGGCCGATCCGCGCGAATTCCACCGGATGCAGGCGGAATTTCAGCAGCGGATCGAAGGGGCAGGGCAGTTGTTTCAGGAACGCACGCTGGACTTTTCGTTCCGTTCGTCGCCTGCGGTTTTGCGGCTGGTCGATACGTGTTTTTCCGAGGACGCCCAGCCCGGGTTTGCCAAACAGGCACAGCATATCGCGTTCAAATCCGACCTGCCGGGGCGCGTGGACCTGTGGCCGTTCCGCGAAAAGGCCGAGAAACAGGAAGAAAACGTCTGGTACGATCCGGTAGACCGGCTCAGCCCGACGCACCACGATCTGCTGCTGGCGCGCGATGTGGCCGAACACATCAAACATCTGATGGACACCGAGACAATTCCCGACGACGGCGATACCCCCGGCACCTATGTGCGGCGGCGGGTGCAGGCGGGCGATTTCCTGATCCTTGTGCAGCGGCGGTCCACCCTGTTTTCCGAGATCATCCGTGCCTGCAAGGCGCTGGACCTGCCGATTGCGGGGGCCGACCGGCTGAAGGTCGGCGGCGAGCTTGCGGTCAAGGATCTGGCGGCGTTGCTGTCGTTTCTGGCCACGCCCGAGGACAGCCTGTCGCTGGCCACGGTGCTGCGGTCGCCGCTGTTCGGCTGGACCGAGCAGAAGTTGTTCAGTCTGGCCAACGGACGCACTGAAACCCATCTGTGGCCGGCGCTGCGCCAACGGAAAGAAGAATTTCCGCAGACCCACGCCGTGCTGCGCGACCTGCGCGACAACGTCGATTACCTGCGCCCCTATGACCTGATCGAACGGGTGCTGACGCGTCACGACGGGCGGCGCAAGCTGTTGGGGCGGCTGGGGGTCGAGGCCGAGGACGGCATTGACGCGATGCTGTCGCAGGCGCTGGCATACGAGCGCACGGATGTGCCCAGCCTGACCGGATTTCTGGTGTGGATGCGCACCGACCAGTTGGAAATCAAACGCCAGATCGACAGTGCATCGGACCAGATCCGCGTGATGACGGTGCATGGCTCCAAGGGGTTGGAAGCGCCGATTGTGATCCTGCCCGACACCGCCAAACGCGACATCCGCATTCTGGACGAGGTGTTTGATGTGGGCGGTCATCCGGTGTGGAAGCCCAAGGCGGCAGAAATGCCGCAGGCCGTTGCCGATGCGATGGACCAGAAGAAACAAGACATCGCAGAGGAACGCTTGCGCCTGCTGTATGTGGCTCTGACACGGGCGGAAAAGTGGTTGATCATCGCGGGTGCCGGCGAGCCGGGCAAGAATGGCGACAGTTGGTACGAGATCGCGCAGACCGCGCTGGATCAGATGGGTGCGGTCGATACGCTGACCGATCAGGGGACGATCAAACGGTTCAGCCACGGCGATTGGTCAGCACCGCCGTTGAAAGAACAGACGGCGCCCGCAGCTCTCAGGGCCGAGGTTGATCCGATGTTCCACACCCCTGCCCAGCGCCCGCCCGAGCCACCCAAAACGCTGTCGCCGTCCGACCTTGGCGGGGCCAAGGCGCTGCCGGGGGATCTGGGCGCGGATGAGGACACGGCGAAATCCTTTGGCTCGGCGGTGCACCTGCTGCTGGAACGCATGTCGGGGCGTTATGCCGCCCATTGGCCCACGATCATCGACGTGTGCCGCGGCAATTTTGCCGAAATGCCCGACGCGATGTGGGACATGGCGGTGCAAGACGCCCGCGCGGTCCTGCAAGCGCCACATCTGGCACATCTGTTCCACGATCAGGCATTGGCCGAGGTGCCTGTTACCGCCGCCTTTGGTCCTGCGCGACTGCACGGCATCATCGACCGTTTGATCCTCCACGACGATCACGTCCTTGCGATAGATTACAAAACCAACCGTGTCGTGCCGGACACGCCCGAGGCCGTCCCCGACGGGCTGTTGTTGCAGATGGGGGCCTATGCGCAGGCCCTGTCACAGGTGTTTGCGGGCAAGCGCATCGACGTGGCGATCCTGTGGACCACGGACCAGACGTTGATGCCCCTGTCTGAAACATTGGTCACATCTGTCCTGCGACGGGCGGGGTACCTTGACGATCCTATGGGTGCTACATAGGTTCACAGTCCACATTCAAGCTGGCAGGAGACACCCCTATGGCCACCGTTGCAGTTACAGACGCTACCTTTGACGCCGAAGTCAAAAACTCGGACATCCCCGTTGTCGTGGACTTCTGGGCAGAATGGTGCGGCCCGTGCAAGCAGATCGGCCCGTCGCTTGAGGAGCTGTCCGCCGAGATGGAAGGCAAAGTGAAGATCGTCAAAGTGAACGTTGACGAGAACCCGAATTCCCCCGCCCAGATGGGTGTGCGCGGCATTCCTGCCCTGTTCATCTTCAAGAACGGCGAAGTCGTGTCGAACATGGCCGGCGCCAAGCCCAAAGCGGCGCTGCAAAACTGGATCAACGATTCGATCTAAGTCGCATCACCGCCAGTGAACGAAAGGGGCGCCCTGTCGGGGTGCCCTTTTTTATTGCGGAACGGGCCAGCCGAAGCGTGCCAGACGCGCGGCAATTTTCGCCTGGGCCGACGGGTGGCCCGCGTTGATCGACTGGTCTTGCCAGAACCACCAGATGTATCTGGCATAGTCGGGGCGGTGATCGGCAATGCGCTGAAAGCTGGCTGGATCGTCGCCGCGCAGGGCGATGTGGTGAAAGTCGATCTTGGCGAACAGGATGGCAGGTTTGCCAAAGAAATACCCGTTGAACGCCGCCGATGAATTCTGTGTGACCACGCAATCGCAAGCGGGCAGCAATCGCTCCATTTCTCCCATGCGGACCTCTAACAGCGGATCACGGTCGGCGATGGCCTCAAGGGCCGCAATCTCGGCGCTGGAATAGACCTCTTTGGGGTGCAAGGTGACGATGATGCGTTTGTCGGGCCATGCGGCGCGGGTGCGGTGGATCATGTCCAGCGGGCTGCACGTCTGGAACGAACGATGTTCGGTCAGGCGGCCCTGAAGCGGGATATAGACGAAACCGCCCGTACTGGCGGTGGCATCGCCGAACAGCCGTTTTTTCCAGAAGCCGTAGAACCGCTGTGCCTCTTTCGGTGCGATGTCGTCCACCGGAAACGCGCTGCGCGCCACATCCCAGTCCCAGCGCTGGTCGGTCTGGTCGATCTGCCAGAACGGATAGTGATAAACGCGACGGAACGTCAGCCCCTGCGCGCCAACTGGCGGCTTCATGTGCGTCAGCGTCGGCCCGCCCAGCGCCGCACCCGCCAGCCGCGCAGTTTTGGTGCCTTCGAGATAGGCAGCTTCCAGCCCCGCATCGCCCAGCACTGCCGCGATCTTGCCAATGAAATTATGCGCGCCCTTGGCCGCGCTGTCGCGCAAGCCTGCCTCTAGGTAAAACCGGACCGTGTTCGGGGTGCTCATGGGCCATTGCTAGCCGCCTGCATCGGCACAGACAAGCCGCTGCCCTTGTGCGCGGATGCCCCCGCCGCCATATAGGCCATCAAGACACAGGAGCGCGACAATGGATAAATCCGACTTTCCCGGATGGCACGGGACCACGATCATCGGCGTCAAGAAGGACGGCAAAGTGGTGATTGCAGGCGACGGCCAGGTGTCGCTGGGCCAGACCGTCATCAAAGGCACCGCACGCAAGGTGCGCCGCCTGTCGCCCGGCGGGTTTGACGTGGTGGCAGGCTTTGCCGGATCGACCGCCGATGCCTTTGCCCTGCTGGAACGGCTTGAGGCAAAGCTGGAAGCGACGCCGGGGCAACTGGCCCGCGCCAGTGTGGAACTGGCCAAGGACTGGCGCACAGACAAATATCTGCAAAAGCTCGAGGCGATGCTGATCGTGTCGGACGGGTCCGAAATGTTCGTGATCACCGGCGCGGGCGACGTGCTGGAGCCTGAACATGACGTGGCGGCCATCGGGTCGGGCGGCAACTATGCGCTGGCGGCGGCACGCGGCATGATGGACAGCGACCGTGACGCCGAAGCCGTGGCGCGGGCCGCCATGGCGATTGCATCAGACATTTGCGTGTATACCAACGGCAACCTGACGGTCGAAACCATATCGGCCAGCGGCGATGCAAAACCGGCGTCATGACCGAATTTGACCGCAACGACCTGCGCGCCGCTGTTGGCGCCGGCCTGCTGAGCGAAGCGCAGGCGGCATCGCTGCTGGCATTGGCCCAAAGCCGTCGTGGCGCGCGCGAAAGCCTGCCTGCGGGCGATGAACCCTTTGAGCTGTTCAAAGGCTTTAACGAGATTTTCATCGTCATTGGCCTGATCATTCTGTCGGTGGGCTGGGCGGCTGTCACCGGTCTGTCTGTGGCGACATCGCTGGGCGGATTTCAGGGCAAGATCGTTCTGGCCGCTGTCGTCGGTGCGCTGGTCCTGTGGGGCCTGTCCGAATATTTCGTGCGCCGTCGTCGTATGGTGGCGCCGGCGATTGCCCTGTCGATCCTGTGGGCGATGAACGCCAGCGCGGGTCTAAGCGCGCAATTGGCCGAACCGTTCATGGTGGCACAGGCGGATTATTCCAGCCTGCTGCTGCCCATTGGTCTGACCACGGTGGCCATCGCACTGTATTGGCTGCGGTTTCGCGTGCCCTTTGCCATGGCGCTGATTGCGCTGGGTGTTTTCGCCCTGTCGCTGATGATGGGCGCGATCCGCATGGGCACGCCCGCCAACGTCAGCGACTTTTTCCTGCTGTCGGCCAGCGGCCCCTTTGCGTGGATCACGCTGCTGGTGGGGCTGGTGGTGTTCGCCGTCGCCATGTTCTTTGACATGAGCGACCCGCACCGCGTCACCCGCCGGTCGGCGCAAGGGTTCTGGCTGCATGTGGTCGCCGCGCCTGCGCTGGTCAACACGCTTGCGCTGAGCCTGCTGGAAAGCGGCACCGGCAATGCCTATCTGCTGTTGCTGGCGGTGCTGCTATTGTTTGCCGCCGTTGCCATCATCATCGACCGCCGGTCGTTCCTGATTGCCGCCATCGCCTATAGCGTCACGCTGGCCGGCACGGTGTTCGGCGGCGACGGGGCCGCGACAACCGTGCTGGTTCTGGGCATCTTTCTTGTCACACTTGGCGCGTTCTGGACACCGATCCGCGCCGCCCTTCTTTCACCTTTGGCCAGGGTTCTGCCGCTTGACCGGCTGCCACCCTCGCACTGAATACGGGACATCTTATGACCGACCTTACCCCCCGCGAAATCGTTTCCGAACTCGACCGGTTCATCATCGGCCAGAACGACGCCAAGCGCGCCGTGGCTGTCGCCCTGCGCAACCGCTGGCGGCGCAAGCAACTGTCCGATGACCTGCGCGACGAGGTTTACCCCAAGAACATCCTGATGATCGGACCCACCGGTGTCGGCAAAACCGAGATCAGCCGCCGTCTGGCAAAACTGGCCCGCGCGCCGTTCCTGAAGGTCGAGGCGACCAAGTTCACCGAAGTCGGCTATGTCGGCCGCGACGTGGAACAAATCATCCGTGATCTGGTGGATTCTGCCATCGTGATGACCCGCGAACACATGCGCGACGACGTCAAGGCCAAGGCCCGCGCCGCCGCCGAGGAACGTGTGATCGACGCCATCGCCGGCACCGACGCGCGTGACGGCACCCGCGAAATGTTCCGCAAAAAGCTGAAGTCGGGCGAACTGGACGACACCGTGATCGAGCTTGAGGTGGCGGACACCTCGAACCCCCTTGGCGGCATGGAGATTCCCGGCCAGCCCGGCGGGGCCAGCATGATCAATCTGGGTGACATATTCGGCAAGGCCATGGGCGGGCGCACGGTGCGCAAAAAGCTGACCGTCGCCCAAAGCTATGACGTGCTGATCGGCGAAGAGGCCGACAAACTGCTGGACGACGAAACGGTAAACAAGGCCGCGGTGGCGTCGGTGGAAAACAGCGGCATCGTGTTCCTGGACGAAATCGACAAGGTCTGCGCCCGTTCCGATGCACGTGGCGCCGATGTCAGCCGCGAGGGCGTGCAGCGCGACCTGCTGCCGCTGATCGAGGGCACGACCGTCAGCACCAAGCACGGGCCGGTGAAAACCGACCACATCCTGTTCATCGCCTCGGGTGCGTTCCATGTGTCCAAACCGTCGGATCTGTTGCCGGAATTGCAGGGGCGTCTGCCGATCCGCGTGGAACTGCGCGCCCTGACTGAAGGGGATTTTGTCCGTATCCTGACCGAAACCGACAACGCCCTGACACGTCAGTACACCGCGCTGATGGGCACCGAGGATCTGACCGTCAGCTTTACCGAAGACGGCATTGCCGCACTGGCCAAGATCGCCGCCGAAGTGAATGCGTCGGTCGAGAACATCGGCGCGCGGCGGCTGTATACCGTGCTGGAACGTGTTTTCGAGGAACTGTCGTTCACAGCACCTGATCGTGGCGGTGAAGAGGTGGTGGTGAACGCCGAATTCGTCGACAAGAACCTGGGCGAACTCATGGCCTCGCCCGACATCAGCCGTTACGTTCTGTGATCGCCTGATTGCAGCACTTCCCACCCTTTTGGTTTCAGCCTAGGTTGGACCGAAGGGTGGGCATCGGATGCTGCGTTTTCTGATCATTTCCGTATTTCTGCTGTCTGCCTGTGCGGATCGCGTGGCGTCGCCCGTGGTGCCTGCTGCGCTGGACATCGGCACCATCCGCAGCGTCTTTGTCGGCACCACCCGTCTGGAATACCCGCCCGGCACATTCAGCATTGGACGGTCCCCCAACCTGAGCCTGCTTCAGGTCAAAGTGTCGATCCCGCCTGACCACACCTTTGGCGAAATCTCGGACGGTCAGGACAACCCGCAGCCCGAACGGGATTTTGTCATCGCGCAGCGCAACAACTTTGCCACGCCCCATGCCTTTCGCAACGCGCTGAACCTTGAGATTGAAAAGAAGAACGCGCCGGGGCGCGAGGTGACGGTGTTTGTCCACGGGTTCAACAACAGCTTTGCCGACGGGGTGTTTCGTATCGCGCAAATGGCCAACGACCTGAAATTGCCCGGGTCATTCGTGTCCTATGCCTGGCCCAGTCGCGGCAATCCATTGGGCTATCAATACGATTCCGACAGCGCCCTGTTTGCACGCGATGGCCTGCAAGAGTTGCTGTACAACATTCAAGGCGCGGGCACCGATCAGATCATTCTGGTGGCCCATTCGATGGGTGGCATGTTGTTGATGGAAACCCTGCGCCAGATCGAGATTGCCCGGCCCGGCTGGACGTCGAAGAACATCGCAGGTGTTATCCTGATCTCGCCCGATTTGAATGTGGATGTGTTCCGGTCACAGGTGCGCAGCTTTGAAAAACTGCCGCAGCCGTTTCTTATTTTTGTCTCGCAGCGCGACATCGTTTTGAAGCTGTCCGCACAGTTGCGCGGGGAAGCGTCTCAATTGGGCAATATCAGCTCTGCCGCCGATCTGGATGACATGCCGGTACAGGTGATTGACGTAAGCGCCTTTGAAGACCGCAAAAGCGGCGACCACTTTGTCGCTGCGGGATCGCCTGCGTTGGGTGCGCTGTTGGCGAACCTTGCAAGGCTGGACGAGGGGTTCGTGCGCGGACGCAGCGGTGGAGGCATCTTGTTGCCCGGCACGCGGCGGGTTTACGGCAATGCGTCGGAGCTGACGGTGCAAGCCCCGGTGACCCAAGACAGATAAGGTCTGTCGGATTTTTGATGCGTTAAATTCGACCTAACGCCGTTTGCGAAGGTAAACGTAGTAAGCACCCGTGCCGCCATGCCGAATGTTCGCGGGGGTGATTTGCAACACCGCCTGTGCCAGCGGGGCCATCGACAGCCATTGCGGCACCTGATGGCGCAACACACCAAAGCGCACGGGGATCGGGCCGCCTTCGTCGCGGGCCTTGCCTTTGCCGGTGATTACCAGAACCAGCCGTCTGCCCGATGCCTGCGACGACAGGATAAACCGCGTCAGTGCGGGGTGGGCGTGGTCCAGCGTCATGCCGTGCAGGTCGATGCGGCCTTCGGGTTTCAGCTTGCCACGGCGCATCTGGTCGAACGCTTTGCGGTCCATCTGAACCTGCGCCTTTGACAGCCGTTCGGCCACGGGGCGCAGCACATCGCGGGTGATGGTGGGCTGGCCCTTGGACGTCGCAGGTTTGGGTAGCGTTTCAAACCGGGGGACCACACGGGGTTTGGGCGGGTCGACCTGTGTGACCTCAAGAGCCTGTTTCATCGCCGCACCGCTGTCCAGCCTTTCGGCCTTTTCCGTCACCTTGCGCCACAGCTCAAGCTCGTCCGGTCGCAGACGCCGCCGGGTCATATCGCGCTTTCTGGTAGCATCGCATAGGCGCGCTGGATCGGCAGCAGCACATACATGCGCCCCGGATCACGCAGCCTGCCAGCCGCACGGCCCGCCGCATCGCCCGTGCCAAAGAACACGTCGGCCCGCTGTGCGCCCTTGATGGCAGACCCCGTGTCCTGGGCGATCATCAGACGGCGCAGGGGCCCCTTGCCATCTTTTTCAATCCACACCGGCGCGCCCAGTGGCACAAAGGACGGATCGACCGCAATCGACCGCATCGTGGTGATCGACCGGTTCATCGCACCCAACGGGCCGCGGTCGGCGGGCACTTCGCTGACCTCGCGGAAAAACACATAGGACGGATTGTGGTACAGCAGTTCGCGCCCGTCGTCGGGATTGCGGCGCACCCAGTTCTTGATCACATCGGCGCTGACCTGATGGGCGTCGTAGGTTCCGCGCCGCACCAGTTCGGCCCCGATCGACCGGTAATCCTGACCGTTCGACCCTTCGTAGCCGACACGCAGGAACGTGCCATCGGGCAGGCGAATGCGGCCAGACCCCTGAATTTGCAGAAAGAACAGCTCGACCGGGTCATCGACCCAGGCAATTTCCAGCCCCCGCCCGGCCATGGTGTCCCCGTCCAGAATATCGCGACGGCTGAGCCACGGGCGTGTCACCCGCGCCTCGGGCGGCATGGCATAGACAGGATAGCGAAAGCGCGGCGTTTGCTGGCGTGACCCGTCAAGTTCGGGTTCGAAATAGCCGGTGAACAGCCCGTCCTTGCCGTCTTCGATCAGCACGGGCCGGAAGAACAATTCGAAAAACGCACGCGGTTCAGGGTTTTGCGCGGCCAGCGCGCACAAGGCGCGCCAATCCGGGTCGCGCAGATCCTGACAGGTGTTTTTGAACGTGGACAGGGCGGCGGCGTGGTCATCGTTGGCCCAGCCGTCAAGCTGGTCAAAGTTGGCCACCTGCACCCGAGTTTCGGACTGAACCGGCTGCGTCATCGCCGCCCCCATAAGGATCGCGGCGACGGCACGCCGCCAGATCACGCGTCTGTCGAAACCAGCAGCCAATTTGGATCATCCGAACCCATTGTCCGCGCAAAGGCCCACGTGTCCTTCTGGCGTTTGATTTCGGTTGTGCTGCCTTCGACGATATCGCCGCCCTTGTCGCGCACGGCAGAGGTCAGTTCGGCAACAAAGCGCAGGGTCAGTTCGGCCTCGTTCGTGGTGGGATCAAAGGTGGCGTCGGTCAGCTTGATCTCGCTGACGCCGATAAAGTTCACGTCGATGGTCAGGCCCTGATCTTCGCGTGCGGCCACGCCGTCAACAAAGCTTTCGTACACCTCTTCGGACAGGAACGGCTGAATTTGCGCCAACTCGCCTTTGTCGTAGCCCAGAATGATCATTTCATAGGCCCCGCGTGCACCGCCCAAAAAGTCGGACACGTTGAACGACGGCTCGACCCGTTTCATCGCGGCCAATGCCTTGGCGGCTTCGCTGTCTTCGGGGACGTGATCGGTGATGTCCAGATCGGGGCCGCCTTCGATCACTTCGAATTCGGGGCGCGCTGCGCCTGACGGCTCTTTGGTCACGGGGGGCTTTTCAAAGCCTTCGCGCGTGCCCAGAACGCTTTTCAGGCGCAGGATCAGGAAAATGGCGATGCCAGCCAGAACCAACAGTTGGATAAGGGGCGCTTGCATTGAAATAAACCTCATTCAGGCGGAAAAGTGGTAACCCGCGTTGTTGAACATTATGTAGGGGCTGGGGCGCACCAAGTCCACCGCGCCCACAGGAAAGGATCGTTTGTATGTGGTTGTTTTTGGCATTTCTCGCTGTGCCATTGATCGAGATTACACTTTTTATCCAGATCGGTGGTGCCATCGGGTTGGGATGGACGCTGTTCATTGTCATCACCACCGCCATTCTGGGCACATATCTGATGCGTCAGCAGGGGTTGCGGACCATTGAAAAGCTGCGGTCGTCAATGAACGAGCTGACCGACCCGACCGAACCGCTGGTGCACGGGGCGATGATCCTGTTTGCCGGCGCATTGTTGCTGACGCCCGGGTTTTTCACCGACACCATCGGGCTGGCGCTGATGGTCCCGCAGGTGCGGTCGTGGATGTTCCAGACCATGCGCAGCCGGATCAACGTGGCCAGTTTTGCCACCAGCGGCCAGCGGCCGCAGCAGCACCCGCGCCGTCCCGATGTGATCGACGCCGATTATCAGGATGTGACGCCGGAAACGGACGAGCCCCAAGGCCCCTCGGGCTGGACCAAGCCATAAGGCATGGCATTGAGCAGGCCCCGCCAACCTGCTAAAGCGGAAAAAACGCATATCAACAGGAGACTTCAATGGCTGAAACCGACGGTCAGGCACCGCAGCAACAGGTACAACCGCAAATGCGGATTCTGGGCCAGTTCATTCGCGACATTTCGTTCGAAAACATCATGGCGCAAAAAGGCGCACCACAGGATGTGCAGCCCGATGTGCAGGTTCAGGTCAACCTTGATGCCAAAAAGCGCGCCGCTGACAACCAGTACGAGTCAGCGATCAAACTGAACGTCACATCCAAGGTCAAAGACGGCGACGCGACGCTGTTCGTGCTGGAAATCGACTATGTCGGTATTTTCCACATCGAAAACGTGCCCGAAGACCAGATGCATCCGTTTTTGCTGATTGAGTGCCCGCGCATGATCTTCCCGTTCCTGCGCCGTGTTGTCAGCGACATCACCCGCGACGGTGGCTTCCCGCCGCTGAACCTGGAAAACATTGATTTCATTGCCATGTACCGCAACGAAATCGCACGTCGTCAGGCGGAAAACCCGCCCAAAGCCGACGCATGATCTGACGAATGCTGAGGGCCGTCCAGCGGCCTTCAGCCTTTTGCCCACAAGGCGGCGTCGCCCATTTTCTCGACAAATGTGGCGTGGGCCTGGGCCTCTTGCTCTGTGATACGTGACGGCAACGGATTTGGCCGCGGCTTGGGTGTCCAGTCGGGCAGGTCGGTGTCTGTCTTTTGCGAACCCGCGGTCGACAGGCCGAAATCGGGCTGCCGTCCACCGATCAGTTCCAGATAGACCTCGGCCAGAATTTCACTGTCCAGCAAGGCCCCGTGCAACGTCCGCGCGTCATTGTTGATGCCAAACCGGCGGCACAGCGCGTCCAGCGACGCGGGCGAGCCGGGAAAGCGTTTGCGCGCGATCTCCAGCGTGTCGATGGCCCGGTCATAGGGGATTTCCGGCAGGTTCATCCATTTCAGTTCGGCATTCAGAAACTTCATGTCGAAGGCCGCGTTGTGGATCACCAGTTTGGCGTCGCCGATAAAGTCCAGAAATGCCTGACCGACGGCCGCGAACTTGGGTTTGTCGCGCAGGAAATCGTCACCCAACCCGTGCACCTGAAATGCCTCGTCCGGCATCCCGCGTTCGGGGTTGATGTATTGGTGATAGGTTTTTCCCGTCGCCATATGCCCCATCAGCTCGACCGCGCCAATCTCGACGATACGATCGCCGCTGAACGGGTCAAAGCCGGTGGTTTCGGTGTCCAGAACGATCTCACGCATGGGGTAAGCCTGCCTTGATGGTGTTTACGATGGCCTGCACCTGTTCGCGGGCGTGGTCCATCGTGTCGGTGATCACAACATAGTCGGACAGCGCGACCTTGTCATCGTTGGGCATTTGTTTCGCCTTGATCTGCTCGAACTGCTCCAGCGTCATCGTGCCCCGCTCCATCACCCGCTTTTGTTGCAATTCCGCCGGAATAGAGACACATACAACCGCATCCATCCGCGCGTTGCCGCCGGTTTCAAACAGCAGCGGAATGTCGAACACCAGAATGTCCGACTGCGCTGTATCTATAAATTGTTGTCGGTCCTGGCCCACCAGCGGATGCACGATTTTCTCGATCCGCACCAGCAAGGTGGGGTCCTCGGCGATCAATGCACGCAGGGACGGGCGCGACACCGTGTCGTCGATCACCGCACGCGGTTCCAATGCGCGCATCGGTTCGACCGCACTGCCGCCCTTGCTGTAAATCCGGTGCACGGCGGCGTCTGCATCCCACACGTCACAGCCCGCTTCGGCGAACAATTTGGCCGTGGTTGATTTGCCCATGCCAATGGACCCTGTCAGCCCCAGAAGAAAGGTCATCGCAGGGCTGCCGCGCGGGCTGCGCTGTCCACGGTGGGGCGCTGGCCAAACCAGCGTTCAAAGCCCGGAACTGCCTGATGCAACAGCATCCCCAGACCGTCGACCACGACACAGCCCTGTTCTTCGGCGGTTGCCAGAAACCTGGTTTTCAGCGGCGTATACACCAGATCGGTCACCACGGTGCCACGCCGCAATCCGTCCAGGGGAATGCGCATCTCGGGCTTGCCGATCATGCCCAGCGACGATGTGTTCACCGTCAACACCGCATCATCCAGCATATTGCCGGCCTGAACCCAGTCATAAACCTGCACGCGATGGCCAAAGTCTGCGGCCAGTTGATCGGCCCGCACACGGGTGCGGTTGGTCAGCATGATCTCAGGCACACCGGCATCCAGCAGCGACGCCACGACCGCGCGCGACGCACCGCCCGCGCCGATGATGGCTGCGGGGCCAGATTGCGGCACCCAATTCGGCGCGCCGGTTTTCAGGTTTTCCAGAAACCCGTAACCGTCTGTATTATCAGCCTGAATTTTACCATCCTTGCGGAAGATAATGGTGTTTGCCGCCCCGATCAGCGTGGCGCGATCGGTCACCATATCCGCGATCTTTAGCACAGCTTCCTTATGGGGTATCGTGATGTTCACCCCCACAAACCCCATCTGCGGCAGCGTGCGCAGCACCTGCTCAAGATCTTCGGATTCGACATGCATGGGGATGTAGTGCCCCTTTAGCCCCAGCGCTTTCAGCCAATGGTGCTGTAGCTGCGGTGATTTGGAATGGGCAACGGGGGCGCCGATCACGCCCGCCAGTGGTATCTTTGTCTGGGTCACGCCTGCACTACTCCTCGGACGGTCAGAAAGGCCAGAAGCTGCAAAAGTGGCATACCCAGCACGCTAAAGTAATCCCCTTCGATGCTGGCCATCAGCCGCACGCCTTCCTCTTCTATCTTGTACCCGCCAACGCTGTGGCGGATGCTGTCCCAATTGCGGTCGACATAATCCTGAATATAGGCGTCGGATGCATCGCGCATCCGCACGCGGACCTGCCCGATGTGCCGCCAGATCGGTTCGCCGTTTTCGCAAATGACTGCTGCCGACAACAGACTGTGCGTGTCGCCGCGCAGGGCGGTCAGTTGGGTTACCGCATCTTCGGGCGTTTCAGGTTTCGACAGCAACGTGCCGCGATGATCCAGCACCTGATCACAGCCCAGAACAAAGACGCCGGGCATCTTGTCGCTGATCTTGCGCGCCTTGATCTCGGCCAGCGTGTCGGCAATGTCGCGCGGTTTGGCCTGCTCGGCCAGCATCCCCACCTTAACACTTTCTTCATCAACGCGTGGTTTCATCACCTCGAAGGCGATGCCGGCCTGTGTCAGCATATCCGCCCGTATAGACGACCCCGAGGCGAGGATGATGGACTGTGGCATGTGGATAACCTTGTGTGAAAACCATGTGCAGCGCGTTGGTCCTTTTGTGGGAATTCTACGCTGCGGGTTCAATCCCGAATTTCGCCGGCTTTTTGCCCGCCTTCAGGGCGGTTGTACCCCCATGCACAAGGATAAAAAAGCGGCTGTTGATGACGCGGCTGTTCAGAGGATGTCCACAAAGTTATCCACGCCGTTTCACGATTTCTTTGTCTTTAACACTTTGGAATAAATAGGATATTACAGATTACACCCAAACACTGGATTCCGGGTGAAAGGTTGTCCCTATGTGTATAACCCGGTGTACGAACAGATAATCCACAGATTTTGACGACCCTACTTAATCATCATCCTTTCTTTTCTCTTATATATATTATTAGTAAGGGGCCGAGCGCAGGAGGCCCCATGTCCGATATTCTGAGCAACTGGTATCCCTACATCAAAGCGTTGCACATCATGTCGGTGATCGCGTGGATGGCGGGGCTGTTCTATCTGCCGCGCTTGTTCGTCCATCATGTCGAAACAGCGGGCCTGAGCGGGCCAAGCCATGATTTGTTTATCGTCATGGAAGAAAAGCTGCTGCGTGTGATCATGAACCCCGCCATGATCGCGACCTGGCTGTTTGGCATCCTGCTGGTGATGACACCGGGGATTGTCGGCTGGGACATGGTTTGGCCGTGGACCAAGGGGCTGTCGGTGCTGGCAATGACCGGGTTTCACATGTGGCTGTCGCGCCAGCGGCGGAACTTTGTCGCGGGCGAGGGGCTGAAAACCGGCCGCACGTATCGCATGATGAACGAACTGCCGACGCTGCTGATGGTCGTGATCGTGCTGTCGGTGGTGGTGAAGTTCTGATTTTATTGACTCTGGCGGTGCTTTTGCCTATCTGAGCCTAAGCACCCCGTTCGGGGACCGCATCTAGCGATATATTTTGATTTAGGACAGCCAGGTTCGCGCCGGCTGCGACGTGTTTGCATGACAACTGAAACAACCGAAGCACCTGAGACAGTTGAATGTCTGACGCTGGCCGAGCTTAAGGCCAACAGCCCCAAAGACCTGCTTGCCATGGCCGAAGAGCTTGAGATCGAGAACGCCTCGACCATGCGCAAGGGCGAGATGATGTTCCAGATTCTGCGCGAACGCGCGGACGAAGGTTGGGACGTGTCCGGCGACGGCGTGCTGGAAGTGTTGCAAGACGGTTTCGGTTTCCTGCGCTCGCCCGAGGCAAACTATCTGTCCGGCCCCGACGACATCTATGTGTCGCCCGAGATGATCCGCAAATATTCGCTGCGCACCGGTGACACCATCGACGGCGGCATTCGCGCGCCCGACAATGACGAACGCTATTTCGCGCTGACCGATGTGGCGAACATCAACTTTGAAGACCCCGAGAAGGCGCGTCACAAGATCGCCTTTGACAACCTGACGCCGCTGTACCCCGACGAGCGCCTGACCATGGAAACGGACGAGCCCGCGACCAAGGACCGGTCGGCGCGGATCATCGACCTGGTGTCGCCCATCGGCAAGGGCCAGCGGTCGCTGATCGTGGCCCCGCCGCGCACGGGTAAAACCGTTCTGTTGCAGAACATTGCCAACAGCATCGAACGCAACCACCCCGAATGCTACCTGATCGTCCTGCTGATCGACGAGCGGCCCGAAGAGGTCACCGACATGCAGCGGTCGGTCAAGGGCGAGGTCATCAGCTCGACCTTTGACGAGCCGGCAACGCGCCACGTGGCCGTATCGGAAATGGTCATCGAAAAGGCCAAGCGCCTGGTCGAACACAAGCGCGATGTTGTGATCCTGCTGGATTCGATCACCCGTCTGGGCCGTGCGTTCAACACCGTTGTGCCGTCGTCGGGCAAGGTTCTGACCGGTGGTGTGGACGCCAACGCCCTGCAACGCCCCAAACGTTTCTTTGGTGCGGCGCGGAACATCGAAGAGGGCGGCAGCCTGACCATCATCGCAACCGCGCTGATCGACACCGGTAGCCGGATGGACGAGGTGATCTTTGAAGAATTCAAAGGCACCGGTAACTCGGAAATCGTTCTGGATCGCAAAATTGCGGACAAACGCGTGTTCCCGGCCATCGACATCCTGAAATCCGGCACCCGGAAAGAGGAACTGCTGGTCGACAAGAACGATCTGGCCAAAACCTTTGTCCTGCGTCGCATCCTGAACCCGATGGGCACCACCGACGCGATCGAGTTCCTGATTTCCAAATTGAAGCAGACCAAGACAAATTCGGATTTCTTCGATTCCATGAACACCTGACCCTTGGGGGCGTGACCGATGGATACGATTTTCGCCCTTGCGACGGCGCAGGGCCGCGCAGGCGTGGCCGTTGTGCGCGTGTCTGGTCCGTCGTCCCACGCGGCGGGCAGGCTGTTGTGCGGCACGCTGCCTGAACCGGGGTGCTTTGCGGTTCGTGGTTTGCATGCCGACGGTGAATTGTTGGATCGCGCGCTGGTTCTGACCTTTGCCGCGCCGCACAGCTTTACCGGCGAGGACGTGATCGAGCTGCACTTGCACGGCAGCATTGCGATCCTTCAGCGCGTGTTGACGGTATTGGGCCAGATCGACGGGCTGCGATTGGCAGAACCCGGTGAGTTCACCCGCCGTGCCCTGGAAAACGGTAAGATGGATCTTGCGCAGGTTGAAGGGCTGGCCGATCTGATCGACGCCGAAACGGAATTCCAACGCGCCCAAGCGATGCAGACCGTTGAGGGTGCGCTGAGCAAGGTCGTTGAGGATTGGCGCACGCGCCTGATCCACGCCGCGTCTTTGCTGGAAGTCACCATTGATTTTGCCGACGAGGACGTTCCGGTAGATGTGGCGCCAGAGGTGACTGATCTGCTGGATGCGGTGATTTTGCAGGCCACGGACGAGGTTTCGCGGTCCTACGTGGCTGAACGCGTGCGCAGCGGCTTTGAAGTGGCCATTGTGGGTCTGCCAAACGCTGGAAAATCCACTCTTCTCAATGCGTTAGCGGGACGTGACGCGGCCATCACCTCGGAATTTGCAGGAACCACCCGCGATGTGATCGAAGTGCGCATGGATTTGGATGGTTTGCCCGTGACCTTTCTGGATACCGCAGGGTTGCGCGACAGCGATGACCATGTCGAAGCTATTGGCATCGAACGTGCTATCGCGCGGGCCAAAACAGCGGATCTGCGGGTGTTCCTGACCGAGGATGCTTCGGATTTGCCGATCGTGCCGCTGCCACAGGACATCGTCGTGGCGCCCAAGGCTGATTTGCGCACCGATGGGTCAGGTGTTTCGGGCGTCACCGGGGCAGGGGTTAACGACCTGGTCCAGGCGGTGAAAGCCGTGTTTTCCGATCAGGTCGCGCACGCGGGGCTGACCTCGCGCGAACGGCATCGGACCTCGCTACAATCCGCCGTTGACGCGTTGGAACAAGCGCAAGACCTCGTCAAACAGGGGCCAGAGGTTTATGACTTGGCAGCAGAAGAACTGCGCGTCGCGATTCGCAGCCTTGAATTTCTTGTGGGTCGCATTGATGTAGAAAACCTGCTGGACGAAATCTTTTCCAGCTTCTGCTTGGGCAAATGACAGGAGTGTTTCACGTGAAACATTTTGACGTTCTGGTGATCGGTGGTGGCCATGCGGGTGCAGAGGCCGCCCACGCGGCTGCGCGGATGGGCGCGAATACAGCGCTTGTCACGATGACGCTGTCCGGCATTGGCGTGATGTCCTGTAATCCTGCCATTGGCGGATTGGGCAAGGGGCACCTGGTACGCGAAATTGATGCGATGGACGGCGTGATGGGCAAAGTTGCCGACAAGGCCGGCATCCAGTTCCGCTTGCTGAACCGCCGCAAAGGCCCCGCCGTGCAAGGCCCGCGCGCACAGGCAGACCGCGCAATTTACCAGCGCGAGATGTTGGCTGCGACGATGGCCCAAAACAATTTGACAGTGATCGAAGGTGAAGTTGTTGATCTGAAAATGGCCGATCAGCGTGTCACCGGGGTAGAATTGGCGGATGGGTCGCTGATTGATTGTACCACTGTTGTGCTGACCACGGGCACGTTCCTGCGCGGCATTATCCATATTGGCGAAGAAAAGCTGTCAGGCGGGCGGATGGGCGACAAGGCGTCGGTGCGTTTGGCCGAGCGGATCGACAGTTTCGGGCTACCGCTGGGGCGGCTCAAGACGGGAACACCGCCGCGTCTGGACACCCGGACAATCAACTGGTCGATTCTAGAGGAACAGCAGGGCGACGACGAACCGGCGTTCTTTTCGTTTGAAACAACCAAACTGTCCGCGCTGCAGGTGTCCTGCGGCATCACGCACACCAATGAGCGCACGCACGAGATTATTTCGAAAAACCTGTCGCGATCCGCGATGTACGGTGGACATATCGACGGAACCGGCCCGCGCTATTGCCCGTCAATCGAGGATAAAGTCGTGCGCTTTGCCGACAAATCCTCGCATCAAGTGTTTCTTGAGCCGGAAAGTCTGACAGGAAATACGGTTTATCCCAACGGGATTTCAACTTCGCTTCCGGTTGATGTTCAGCACGACTACATCCATTCCATAGTGGGGCTGGAAGAAGCCGTTATTCTGCAACCGGGATATGCGATCGAGTATGACTATGTCGATCCGCGCGCACTGGACGCAACGCTGCAACTGCGCGCAACATCGCATCTGTTCCTGGCGGGGCAGATCAATGGCACCACCGGTTATGAAGAAGCCGCCGCCCAAGGGCTTGTGGCAGGTCTGAATGCGGCTTGCGTCGCTTTGGGCCGCGATACCGTACAATTCGGACGGTCGAACAGCTATATCGGCGTAATGATCGACGATCTGACGACGCGCGGCGTGACAGAGCCCTATCGCATGTTCACTTCGCGCGCCGAATTTCGTTTGTCCCTGCGCGCAGACAACGCTGACCAACGTCTGACGCCGATCGCGATTGAATTGGGGATCGTCTCAGAGCGTCGGCAGAGGGTATTTGATGCCAAACGGAACGCGCTTGAAGCGGGCTATCAAGCCATGACGCGCGAAAAATACTCTCCGAAACAAATTACCGCCGCTGGTATTTCTGTTAAAGAGGATGGCACGCGCCGCACACCATACCAACTTTTGGCGTTTCCGGACGTTCAGTTTGCGGATGTTATGCGTGTTCAACCAGATCTAGACAGCATTGACGCGCCGATTCAAATCCAGCTGGCGCGTGATGCGCTGTACGCAAATTACATTGACCGGCAGCAAAAGGATATTGATCGGCTTCAAAAGGACGAAGCACACATGATTCCTGAAGGGTTTAGTTACCTTGGAATCAGTGGTCTGTCGAACGAGCTGACAAGCAAGCTGGAGAAAACCCGCCCAAGTAATTTGGCGCAGGCGGCCCGGGTTGAGGGGATGACTCCGGCAGCCTTGGCATTGCTGCTGGCCAAACTTCGGCAGCACAAGAAGATGTCAGCATGACGATCGTACCCGATTGGTTGGAGGGTAATGTTTCACGTGAAACATTGCAGGATCTCGAGCGATTTCATGATTTGTTTTTAAAGTGGAACGCCAAGATAAATCTGGTGTCCCGTTCCAGCGCGCCCGAGCTGTGGAACAGGCACATCTGGGATTCGGCGCAGGTCTGGCAATTGGCACCAAAAGCCGCCCATTGGGCTGATTTTGGCAGTGGGGGCGGCTTTCCAGCCTTGATTTGTGCGGTTTTTGCCAAACACGAAGCATCGGAAACGGAATTTACCCTGGTGGAAAGTGATCAGCGCAAGTCGACGTTCTTGCGCACCGCAATTCGTGAATTGGGGTTAAACGCGACCGTTCTGTCGCGCCGGATTGAACAGCTTGAGCCATTGAACGCAGATGTGATTTCCGCGCGGGCCTTGTCGCAGCTTACCGATTTGCTTGCATTTGCCGCGCAACATATGTCTGTCGACGGTCAGGCGCTGTTCCCAAAGGGCGAAATCTGGCAATCAGAGCTTGATGACGCACGAAAAGCGTGGACATTCGAATGTACGGCCCATCCCAGCCAGACCGACGCACAAGCGGCTGTTTTGCAGATCAAGGAGTTGAAACGTGTCTGATCCAACGCGCCCCATCGGACCCAAGATCGTGGCCGTCGCCAACCAGAAGGGTGGGGTTGGAAAAACCACGACGTCGATCAACCTTGCCGCGGCGCTGGCCGAGCAGGGGCGCAAAGTGTTGCTGGTGGATCTTGATCCGCAGGGAAACGCATCAACCGGGCTTGGGATCGAAGTTGATGACCGGATCTTGACCGCATACGAGCTGCTTTTGGAAGATGTTGATCTGAACGAGGCGGTTTTATCCACGGCAGTCGAAAATCTGTTCATCATTCCAGCGACCGTGGATCTGAGCTCTGCTGATCTTGAATTGATTTCCAACGAAAAACGCAGCTTTTTGCTGCACGACGCGTTGCGGCAGGTTCAGATGGACCCGTTTGGTTTTGATTATGTGCTGATCGACTGTCCGCCTTCGCTGAACTTGCTGACCGTAAACGCGATGATTGCCGCGCATTCTGTGCTGGTGCCGTTGCAGTCGGAATTTTTTGCGCTAGAGGGGCTGTCGCAACTGATGCTGACCATTCGCGAAGTGCGTCAGTCCGGGAACAAGGACTTGCGGATCGAAGGTGTTGTGTTGACCATGTATGATCAACGCAACAATTTGAGTTTGCAAGTGGAACAGGACGCACGCGACAATCTGGGCGAGTTGGTGTTCAAGACGGTGATTCCACGCAATGTGCGCGTGTCAGAAGCGCCGTCTTTTGCGATGCCAGTGCTCAGCTACGACCCGGCCTCGCGGGGGGCCAAAGCCTATCGCGATTTGGCGGTGGAATTTATTCGGAACAATGCACGACAGAAAGTAGAGGCCTGATATGGTTCCCAAAGATAAAAAACGTGGTCTGGGCCGTGGGCTTTCAGCGCTGATGGCAGACGTGAACGAGGCCGAGAAGGTCGCGGTGGAAAGTGTTGCATCGGGTGTGCGAAACGTTCCGATTGAACAGGTTAAACCGAACCCGGACCAACCACGTAAACGGTTTACGCAGGATGATCTGGATGATTTGGCTGCGTCGATTGCTGAAAAGGGCGTGATTCAGCCGTTGATCGTGCGTGAAAAGGACGGCGGTTTCGAGATTGTCGCTGGTGAACGCCGTTGGCGTGCCGCGCAGATGGCAAAGCTGCATGAACTGCCCGTGATCGTACGCGACTTTGACGACATCGAAGTGTTGGAAGTCGCGATCATCGAGAACATCCAGCGCGCTGATCTGAACCCAATTGAAGAGGCAGCGGGCTATCGTCAGTTGATGGACAAGTTTGGCCATACTCAGGAAAAGATGGCCGAGGCTTTGGGCAAAAGCCGGAGCCACATTGCGAACCTGCTGCGGTTGCTGCAATTGCCCGACGATGTGGTCGAGATGGTGCGCAAGGGGGATTTGTCGTCCGGTCACGCGCGCGCGCTGATCACCGCGAATGATCCATCAGCCTTGGCGCGCCGCGTTGTGGCCGAGGGGTTGAGCGTGCGTGCGACCGAAGCATTGGTGAAATCCATGCAAGACCGTGGCGACGATGCGACACCAAGAAGCAGCGCGAAGAAATCGAGCGAGGCCAAGGATGCGGACACCAAGGCGCTTGAGGGCGATCTTTCAGCGGCTTTGGGGATGACGGTTCAGTTGTCGCACAAACCAGGGGCCGAGGCGGGTCAGATGTCAATTTCGTATAAAACGTTGGAAGAACTGGACGAATTGTGCCGGATTCTTAGCGGAAGCTAGTCTGCCAGCAATTCGCGTAAAACCCCGTTCAAAACGCTAACGCCTTGTTCTGTAACGGAAATCCTTTGATCTCTCTGATCGAGCAAACCAAGATCAGAGAGGTTTTTCAGCGTATCAGGGGCCACAGGGCGCCCCGAAAGTGCCTGAAAACGCGATAAATCCACGCCTTCGGTCAGACGTAGGCCCATCAAAAGGAACTCGTTGGCCTGATCTTCGCCGGTCAGGGCAACATTTGGCAGTTGCCGCAGCTCTTCCAGCCAGCGTTTCGGATTGCTGGGCGCCTCGGTGGCAAAACGCTGACCGTCAATTGTCAGACGTCCGTGCGCGCCGGGGCCAATGCCGACGTAGTCGCCGTATCGCCAGTAAATCAGATTGTGCCGCGATTGCGCCCCGTCGCGGGCGTGATTGCTGACCTCGTAGGCGGGCATACCAAAGTCGGCGCAGATGTCGCGGGTCAGGGTGAACATATCGGCAGCGCGATCTTCGTCCGGCAGGCCGGCAAGTTTGCCAGCGTTATAGCGATCGCCAAAAGCCGTGCCTTGTTCGATGGTCAACTGATACAGGGAAAGATGGTCTATCGCCATGTTCAGAGCCTGTTTCAGCTCGGCTTCCCATTCCGCCAAAGTCTGTTTCTGCCGGCCGTAAATCAGATCGAAACTGACCCGATCAAAGGTTTTGCGTGCGATGTCAAAGGCCGCGCGTGCTTCGTCGGCCGAATGAATGCGCCCCAACCGGCGCAAATCCGCGTCGTTCAATGCCTGAATGCCCATCGAAATGCGGTTGACGCCGCCAGATCGAAAATCGGCAAACCGCTGTGCCTCGACCGACCCGGGGTTCGCCTCTAGCGTGATTTCCATGTCGTTGGCGGTGGGCCAGTGTTTGCGGATCGCGTCGATGATGTCCGCAACGACCCAAGGTTCCATCAAACTGGGCGTGCCGCCGCCGAAGAACACGGTGTGCACCACGCGCCCCGGTGTTTGTTCCGCAGCTTTGCGGATCTCGTCCAGGTAAGCATCACGCCATGCGGCGTGGTCGATGGAGCGCACAACATGGCTGTTGAAGTCACAATAGGGACATTTGGCAGCGCAAAACGGCCAGTGGATATAAATACCGAACCCGCCGTTTTGCCAATCGTCAGTCAAAGCAGCCGTCGATCAGTTTTTGGAACGCATTGGCGCGGTGGCTAATGGCGTTTTTGGCGTCGGCGGACATTTCGGCAAAGGTTACGTCGTGCCCAAGCGGTTGGAACATCGGGTCATATCCGTGGCCCAATTCACCGCGCAGGGGCCAGACCAATGTGCCCTCGACGGTGCCTTCGAACACTTCGTCGTGCCCGTCGGGCCATGCCAGAACCAGGGTCGAACAGAACCGCGCAGTGCGGGGTTCGGGGGCGTTACGTTCTTCCAGAAGACTGCGGGTTTTGGTCATGGCCATCAGGAAATCGCGGCCATTCGGGGTTTCGGCCCAGTCGGCGGTATAGACGCCGGGCGCGCCATCCAGCGCATCCACCTGAATACCGGAATCGTCGGACAGCGCGGGCAGGCCGGTCGCCTGCGCGGCTGCATGTGCCTTGATCCGGGCATTGCCGACAAAAGTGGTTTCGGTTTCGTCTGGTTCGGCCAGTTTCATCTCGGCTGCGCCGACGACCTGCACGCCCAGCGGCTGAAAAAGCGCAACCATCTCTTGCAGCTTGCCCGCGTTGTGCGTGGCCACCAACAGCCGGTCGCCTGCGAATTTGCGTGTCATGCGGTGGCTGCCTTTTGTGCTGCGACCAGTTCGGACACACCTTTTTCCGCCAGATCCATCAACTGGTTCATCTGATCGCGCGAGAATGTCTGGCCCTCGGCGCTCATCTGCACCTCGATCAGGCGGCCGGTGCCGGTCAGGATAAAGTTGCCGTCAACGCCGGCTTCGCTGTCTTCGGGATAGTCCAGATCCAGAACCGGCTGACCTGCGTAAATGCCGCAACTTACTGCCGAAACAGGGTCTACCAAGGGATCAGAGACGATATCGCCTGCTTTCATCAGCTTGTTGACCGCCAGTTTCAACGCGACCCAGCCGCCGGTGATCGACGCGCATCGGGTGCCGCCGTCGGCTTGCAGCACGTCACAGTCGATGGTGATCTGGCGTTCGCCCAGTGCAGAACGATCCACGCCTGCGCGCAGCGAACGGCCGATCAGGCGCTGAATTTCGACGGTGCGCCCGCCCTGTTTGCCCATCGCGGCCTCGCGGCGCATCCGGGTGTTGGTGGCACGGGGCAGCATACCGTATTCGGCGGTGACCCAGCCCAAACCCGACCCCTTGATAAAGGGCGGCACGCGGTCTTCGATGGTGGCGGTGCACAGCACGTGGGTGTGGCCGATCTTGATCAACGCGGACCCTTCGGCATGTTTGGTAAAGCCGGTTTCGATGGACACGGCGCGCATTTCGTCCAGTTTTCTTCCCGAGGGTCGCATGATACATCCTTTGTGTCTGTTGGGGCGGGGATAACGCCCCACGGGCCTGTGACGCAAGTGCGATTGACCTTTTGTGACCCAGCCCGTCTAGTGGCGACGTCGAGGCAAAATATGACAGATACACCGAATATCCTTGAAGAGTTGAACGACCGGTCGCGCGAAGTGTTTCGCCGCGTGGTCGAAGGTTACCTTGCGAACGGCGATCCGGTGGGGTCGCGCACGCTGACACGGGATTTCAGCGAAAAGGTCAGCGCCGCAACGATCCGCAATGTGATGCAGGATCTTGAGTTTATGGGGTTGCTGGACAGCCCGCATGTGTCTGCGGGTCGTATTCCGACGCAGCGCGGATTGCGGATGTTCGTGGACGGGCTGATGGAAGTGGGCCTGCCGGACAGCGCCGACCGCGAAAAGATCGACGCGACGCGCGGTGCCGGCGAACGCGATGTAGCAGGATTGCTGGACCGCGTCGGGTCTGCGCTGTCCGGTGTGACGCAGGGCGCATCGCTGGTGCTGGCACCCAAGCACGAGGCGCCGATCAAACATATCGAGTTTGTGTCGCTGGGTCATGACCGCGCCTTGGGCGTTCTGGTGCTGGCCGACGGGCATGTGGAAAACCGTCTGTTTACACCGCCGCCCGGTCAAACCCCCAGTTCTATGCGCGAGGCGGCGAATTTTCTGAATGCGCTGATCGAGGGCAAGACGCTAAGCGAAGTGCAGTCGGTGATCGAAACCGAGATCAAGAAACGCCGCCGCGAGATTGACAGCCTGGCCGCCGAACTGGTGCAACAGGGGCTGGCGGTTTGGGACGGGGATGACGACCGCAACCAGCGGCTGATCGTGCGCGGACGGTCGAATCTGCTGGGGGTCGCGGGCGAGGGCGAGGATCTGGACCGCATCCGGTCGCTGTTCGACGACCTGGAACGCAAGCGTGACATCGCCGAATTCCTTGAACTGACCGACGAAGGCCATGGTGTGCGCATTTTTATCGGTTCCGAAAACAAACTTTTTTCACTTTCGGGTTCCTCTCTGGTCGTTTCCCCATATATGAACGCAGATCGAAAGATCATCGGAGCGGTCGGGGTCATCGGGCCCACGCGGCTGAACTATGGACGCATCGTTCCGATTGTGGATTACACGGCGCAGTTGGTGGGCAAATTGCTGACCGATAAAAGTTAGAGGTGAAGAATGGCGGAGCCGAAAGACAACGATTTCCTGGACGATATCGACGCGGCAGAAGCGGACGAATACGCGGATGATATGGCCGAGATTGACGACGAGGCGTTGGAGCTGGACCAGCTTCGCGCCGAACGGGATCAACTGAAAGACCGGTTCATGCGGGCGTTGGCGGATGCGGAAAACGCACGCAAGCGGTCGGACAAGGACCGGCGCGAGGCCGAGAATTACGGCGGGTCCAAGCTGGCCCGCGATATGCTGCCGGTGTACGACAACATGAAGCGCGCGCTTGAGGCCGCAACAGAGGACCAGCGCAGCGTCGCGGGCCCCTTGCTGGAAGGCATCGAGCTGACGATGCGCGAACTGCTGAGCGTGTTCAAGAAACACGGCATCGACATGATCGCGCCCGAAGTGGGCGACAAATTCGATCCGCAGCATCATCAGGCAATGTTCGAGGCACCCGTGCCCGGCACCAAGGCAGGCGAGATCATTCAGGTCGCCGCCGAAGGTTTCATGCTGCATGACCGTTTGCTGCGCCCGGCGCAGGTCGGCGTGTCTTCGATGCCCGCGTCCTAAGGGCAGCTGGATTTAAGTTTTGAGGAGGCGGTCAGGTTTTGGCCGCCTCTTTCAGTTTGTACAGCGCTTCCAGCGCCTGTTTCGGTGTCATTTCGTCTGGATGCAGGTCACCCATCATCTCTAACACAGGGCTTTTTGCAGCTTTTGGCGCGGGCGGGGCGGCTTGCATACTGAACAGCGGCAGATCGTCGATGATCGCCTTTTGCGTGGCACCGCCCTCGCGTTCACCCTTTTCCAACGCTTCCAGAACCGTGCGGGCACGGGCGATGACCGACGCGGGAAGCCCCGCCAATTGCGCGACCTGCACGCCATAGGACCGGTCGGCCGCGCCCTTTTGAACCTCATGCAGGAACACGACTTCGCCGTCGAATTCCTTGACCGCGACGGTGGCGTTGTCGACGTGGTCCAGCTTGCCGGCCAGCGCGGTCAGTTCGTGATAGTGCGTGGCGAACAGCGCACGGCTTTTGTTGCCGTCGTGCAGGTGTTCCAGTGTCGCCCAAGCGATGGACAGGCCGTCATAGGTGGCCGTGCCGCGGCCGATTTCGTCCAGGATCACCAGCGCGCGGTCGTCGGCCTGATTCAGGATCGCCGCGGTTTCGACCATTTCCACCATGAACGTGGACCGTCCGCGTGCCAGATCATCCGCAGCACCGACGCGGCTGAACAACTGGCTGATCACGCCAATCCGCGCCGAAGATGCGGGCACGTAGCTGCCCATTTGCGCCAGCAGGGCGATCAGGGCGTTTTGCCGCAGGAAGGTTGATTTACCGGCCATGTTCGGACCGGTCAGCAGCCAGATGTTAGATCCGTCCTCGGCGGTCAGGTTGCAGTCGTTGGCGATGAACGGCGCACCTGATCCATCGCGCAGGGATTTTTCCACGACCGGATGCCGCCCGCCGACGATGTCAAACGCGCGGCTGTCGTCCACCTGCGGGCGACACCAGTTTTCGGCACGTGCCAGACGGGCAAGGGCGCATGACACATCCAGTTCGGCCAGCGCGGTGGCGGTCTGGAAAATCTCGGCGGCTTTGGTCAAAACAGTCTCGGAAAGCATTTGATAGAGACGCTTTTCCGTCTCGATTGCTCGGTTGCCCGCATTCAGAATTTTCGTTTCCATCTCGGACAGCTCAACCGTGGTGAACCGCACTTGGTTCGCGGTGGTCTGCCGGTGGATGAAGGTTTCGGACAGCGGTGGCGACAGCATCTTTTCGGCGTGGGTGGCCGTGGTTTCGATGAAATAGCCCAGCACGTTGTTGTGCTTGATCTTCAGCGACGAAATTCCGGTGACCTTGGCGAACTCCTGTTGCATCGCGGCAATCACCGACCGGCCCTCGTCCCGCAGGGTGCGGGCTTCGTCCAGGTCGGCGTCATACCCCGGCGCAATGAAACCACCGTCGCGGGCCAAAAGGGGCGGTTCGGCCACCAGCGCGTCGTCCAGCAGGTCAATCAGATCATCCATACCGCCCATGCGGTTCAGCGCATCGACGACACCGTGTGGCGCATCCGGTCCCAGACCGTCCTGCGCGATGGATGCGGCTTGGGTCAGGCCATCGCGGATGGCGGTCAAATCACGGGGACCGCCCCGGTCCAGCGACAGACGCGACAGGGCGCGATCCAGATCGGGCACATGGCGCAGACGCTCGGTTAGTCCTTGCGAGAGACTGTTATCAAGGAAAAAGCCGACCGCATCCAGCCGGTCCTGAATGATCCGCACATTGCGCGAGGGGCTGGACAGACGCCTCTCTAACAAACGCGCGCCGCCTGCGGTCAGGGTTTTATCAATCGTCGCCAATAGCGATCCGGCGCGGCCACCGGACAGGGCGTGGGTCAGCTCCAGATTGCGCCGTGTGGCGGCGTCGATCTGGACCTGTCCCAACTGGTCCTCTTGCTGCGGCGGACGCACCAGCGGCAGTTTGCCCTTTTGCGTAATGTTCAGATATTCGACTATCGCGCCCATTGCGGAAATCTGCGCACGGTCAAAGGTGCCGAAGGCATCCAGCGTCTGCACCGAAAACAATTCGCACAGCCGCTTTTCGCCGCCGGTGCTGTCGAATGTCGCGCGCGACAGGGGTGTCATCGCAATCCCGAAATCAGAGACTAATTCGGCCAATTCAGGCTCGGATGCATCCATAACGATCAATTCCGACGGTGCCAGCCGCGCCAGCTCCGGCCCCAGCCGCATCTGGTCCAGCGGCATCACCCGGAACGCACCCGTGGACATATCCAGCCACGCCAGCGCCGCCGTATCGCGGACCTGGGCAAAGGCGGCCAGATAGTTGTGTTGCCGCGCGTTCAGCAGCGAATCTTCGGTCAGCGTGCCGGGTGTCACCAGCCGCACAACGCCGCGTTTCACCACAGATTTGTTGCCGCGTTTTTTCGCCTCGGCGGGGTTTTCCAACTGTTCGCAAACGGCCACGCGAAACCCCTTGCGGATCAACGTCAGCAGATAACCTTCGGCCGAATGCACGGGCACGCCGCACATGGGGATGTCGTCGCCGTCATGTTTGCCACGTTTGGTCAGGGCAATGTCCAACGCCTCGGCGGCGGCGACCGCGTCGTCAAAGAACATTTCGTAAAAATCGCCCATCCGATAGAACAGCAGCGACCCGGGGTGCGCCTGCTTGATCTCCAGAAATTGCGCCATCATCGGCGTGACCGTCATACCTGCCCCCATGCAAACCAGCGCGACCTTACAAACGCCAGCGGCGGAGCGAAAGCCAAAGCTGATTGAGCGCGGAAGATCGCTCGGTTATGAGGGGTCAACACATTGGAGGAATGTTGCACATGTCGAAGACCAAAGTCACAGCAGAAGAGGCGCTGGCCTTCCATCTTGAGCCCACGCCGGGCAAGTTTGAGATCACTGCAACGGTCCCGATGACCACCCAGCGCGATCTAAGCCTGGCCTATTCGCCGGGCGTTGCCGTGCCGTGCGAGGCGATCGCCGCAAACCCCGAGACGGCCTATGATTATACGAACAAGGGCAACCTTGTGGCGGTGATTTCCAACGGGACGGCGGTTCTGGGCCTGGGCAACCTGGGTGCGCTGGCGTCCAAGCCGGTGATGGAGGGCAAGGCGGTTCTGTTCAAACGCTTTGCCGACGTGAACAGCATCGACATCGAACTGGACACCGAAGACCCCGACGAGTTTTGCCGCGCCGTGCGGCTGATGGGGCCGACGTTTGGTGGGATTAACCTTGAGGACATCAAGGCGCCGGAATGCTTTATCATCGAACAGCGTCTGAAAGAGGAAATGGACATTCCCGTTTTCCACGACGACCAGCACGGCACCGCCGTGATCTGCGCCGCCGGTCTGATCAACGCGCTGCATCTGTCGAACAAGAAAATCGAAGACGTCAAGATTGTGCTGAATGGGGCAGGGGCGGCGGGCATTGCCTGTCTTGAACTGCTGAAATCCATGGGCGCGCGCCATGAAAATTGCATCATGTGCGACACCAAGGGTGTGATTTATCAGGGCCGCACCGAGGGCATGAACCAGTGGAAATCGGCCCACGCCGTCAAAACCGAAACGCGCACGCTGGAAGAGGCGATGGTGGGTTGCGATGTGTTCCTGGGTGTGTCGGCCAAAGGTGCCGTGACACCGCAGATGGTCGCGTCGATGGCGGACAATCCGGTGATTTTCGCCATGGCCAACCCCGACCCCGAGATCACGCCCGAAGAAGCCCACGAGGTTCGCATGGACGCCATCGTGGCCACGGGGCGCAGCGATTACCCCAATCAGGTGAACAACGTGTTGGGCTTTCCCTATCTGTTTCGCGGGGCACTGGACATCAACGCACGCGCCATCAACGACGAGATGAAGATCGCCTGTGCCCACGCGCTGGCGCAACTCGCGCGCGAGGATGTGCCGGACGAGGTGGCGCTGGCCTATGGCAAGAACCTGACATTTGGTCGGGATTATATCATTCCCACGCCCTTTGACCCGCGTCTGATCCACCGCATCCCGACGGCTGTGGCCAAGGCAGGGATGGACACCGGTGCCGCGCGCCGCCCGATCATCGACATGGAAGCTTACGAGCTGTCGCTGAAATCGCGGATGGACCCCACGGCGAACATCCTGCGCGGTATCAACGCGCGGGCCCGTGCGGCGCAGGCGCGGATGATCTTTGCCGAGGGCGACGATCCCCGCGTGTTGCGCGCGGCGGTGATGTATCAACGCTCGGGTCTGGGCAAGGCGCTGGTCGTCGGCCGCGACGTCGACGTCAAGGCCAAGCTTGAGGCGGCAGGTCTGGGCGATGCGGTGCGCGAGATCGAGGTGGTCAATGCGGCCAACACCCAGCATTTGGACACTTACAAAACCTTCCTCTACGACCGTTTGAACCGACGCGGCTTTGACCGGGCGGACATTCACCGTCTGGCGGCACGGGATCGGCACGTGTTTTCGGCGCTGATGCTGGCGCATGGACATGGTGACGGTCTGGTGACCGGCGCCACGCGCAAGTCGGCGCATGTGCTGGAACGGATCAACAAGGTGTTTGACGCCGATGCCGAACACGGGGCGGCGGGGATCACCGCGCTTCTGCATAAGGGGCGTATCGTTCTGATTGCGGACACATTGGTGCACGAATGGCCGGACGAGGAAGACCTGGCCAACATTGCCGAACGCGGGGCCGTCGTGGCGCGGCATCTGGGGATTGAACCGCGTGTCGCTTTTGTCAGCTTTTCGACCTTCGGCTATCCGGTGTCCGAGCGGGCCGAGAAAATGGCGGCAGCACCCAAGGTTCTGGACCGGCGCGGCGTTGATTTCGAATACGAGGGCGAAATGACCGTCGATGTGGCGATGAACGCCAAGTCGCAACAGGCCTATCCGTTCTCGCGGTTGACGGGGCCCGCGAACATTCTGGTGGTGCCGGCGCGGCATTCGGCCAGCATTTCGGTCAAGCTGATGCAGGAAATGGGTGGTGCCACGGTGATCGGGCCGATCCTGTCCGGCGTGGACCGGTCGATTCAGATCTGTTCGACGGTATCAACTGCCAACGACATCCTGAACATGGCTGTTCTGGCCGCCTGCAAGGTCGGCTGATGGCGATCTGGAACCTTGGGTCGATCAACATCGACGTGGTGTACCGAGTGTCGCATTTGCCGGCGCCCGGTGAAACACTCGCCGCGACCGAGGTGACGCGTGGGCTGGGCGGCAAGGGGGCGAATATGTCCGTTGCCGCCGCCCGTGCTGCGGGACGGGTGGTGCATGTTGGCGCGGTCGGGGCCGATGGTGGCTGGACTGTGGACCGGCTGATGGAATACGGCGTCGATGTGCGCCACATCGCGCGGCTGTCGGGTGAAACGGGCCATGCGATCATCGCCGTGGATGGCGCGGGCGAGAACAATATCATTCTCTACACCGGCGCAAACCGTCATCTGGCCAACGATATGATCGGTGCGGCATTGTCGTCGGCGGACCGTGGCGACACGCTGTTGATGCAGAACGAAACCAACGGACAGGCCGAGGCGGCGCAGATGGCCAGCCAGTTGGGACTAAAGGTTGTTTATGCCGCTGCCCCCTTTGACGCCGATGCGGTGCGCAGGGTCATGCCCTATCTGGACATGCTGGTGCTGAACGCGGTCGAGGCGGCGCAGCTGAGCGATGCGCTGGGCGCCGAGCTGGCCGATTTGCACATTTCGCAGATCGTGGTGACACGCGGTGCGGATGGGTGCGACCATTACGACAACATCCGCAAAACCAAACAGCATTACCCGTCGATCAAGGTTGACGCGGTTGACACCACGGGTGCCGGCGACACGTTCACCGGCTATCTGGTGGCGGGGCTGGACCGTGATCTGCCGATTGCTCAGGCGATCGACCTGGCCATGACCGCCGGGGCGATCATGGTCACGCGACACGGCACGGCGGATGTGATCCCCGACCTGAAAGACATCGAAGACTTCAAGCTGCGTTAACTGCCTGGCACAAACGCGGCATCGCTGCCCCAAAGCTGTTTCACCCGCGCATCGCGGCCACAGGCCTTGCGGTAGGCTTTGTAAGCGTTGGCCTTGGATTTCGGGCCAAAGCGGGTCAGGATCAGGCTGGATTGTTTGTAGTAATCCTGATGATATGCGTCAGCGGGGTAAAACTCTGATGCGGGTAGAATGGGCGTGACCACGGGTTTGCCCAATGCGGCCTGTGCTGACGCCTTGGCCTGTTCCGCGGCCTGTTTCTGTGCGGGGTCCGCTGCAAAGATCGCCGTGCGATAGCTGTCGCCCCGATCACAGAACTGTCCGCCCGCGTCCAGCGGATCGACGGACCGGAAGAACAGGTTCAGCAAGGTGTCAGCCTTGACCACATCGGCGTCATAGGTGATCTGCACCGCCTCGTAATGGCCCGTGCCGCCGGCCACGACCTGTTTGTAGGTCGGGTTGGCGACAGTGCCACCGGCAAAGCCTGAAACGGCTTCTTTCACGCCTTTGACCTTTTCAAAATCGGCCTCGACGCACCAGAAACAACCGCCCGCGACGGTCAGTTTTTTCATATCTGCGGCCTGCGCAGTGGTGGACAGGCCGGCACAGGTGGCGGCGATCAAAAACAAACGTTGAATAATCATGACAAACTCCCTTTGGTTCAGCATGTAGGGGAATGGTCGTTTCGCTCAAGCAATTGCGCGACTGGTCACGCCAAGGTGAAGCGGCATCAAAAGGAGCAGCACATGAAAACCAAACGCATCGCAATGTGGTCGGGGCCGCGCAACCTGTCGACGGCGATGATGTACAGCTTTGGCGCGCGGGCCGATTGCAAGGTTGTGGACGAGCCGTTTTATGCGGCCTACCTGAAGGCATCGGGCATCGACCACCCGATGCGTGACGAGATTTTGGCAGCGCAGCCGACGGATGGGCAAAGCGTGGCGGATACACTGATTTCCCCTGTGTCAGAGCCTGTTTTTTACCAAAAACACATGGCCCACCACATGATCGACGGCATTCCGCGCGACTGGATGGATCAGATGACCAACGTGTTTTTAATCCGTCATCCGGCCCGCGTTCTGGCCAGCTATGCGCAAAAGCGCGAGGGGCCAAGTCTGAGTGATATTGGATTTGTTCAGCAGGCGGCGCTGTTCGACGCGGCGGAGGCGCCCGTTGTCATCGATTCCGCCGACATTCGTGACAACCCCGAGGGGATGTTGCGCGCATTGTGCGATGCTGTCGGGATTGATTGGGATGCGGGCATGCTGAACTGGCCTGCCGGTGGCCACGCCGACGACGGCGTGTGGGCGTCGCATTGGTACAACGCGGTGCACCGGTCAACAGGGTTCGCAGGGGCCGAAGGGCCGTTGCCGGATTTGCCGCCCGCGTATCAGGACATCGCCGATGCAGCGATGCCCTATTATACGCGGATGGCAGAGAGAAAGCTTAGCCTTTAAGGCGACGGTCGCGCGCGGCCAGCAGTTTCAGGCGCAGGGCGTTCAACTGAATGAACCCTGCGGCGTCTTTCTGGTCGTAAGCGCCTGCGTCGTCTTCAAAGGTCACATGCGCTTCGGAATACAGCGAATGATCCGACCAACGGCCCACGGTGCGCGCCAGACCCTTATACAGTTTCAGACGCACGGTGCCTGTCACATGTTCCTGGCTGCGGTCAATCAACGCTTGCAGCATCTCGCGCTCGGGCGAGAACCAGAAGCCGTTGTAGATCAGCTCGGCGTATTTCGGCATCAGCTCGTCCTTGAGGTGCGCGGCACCCCGGTCCAGCGTGATCTGTTCAATGCCGCGGTGCGCTTCCAACAGGATGGTGCCTCCGGGCGTTTCATAGATGCCGCGTGATTTCATGCCGACAAAACGGCCCTCGACCAGATCAAGACGACCAATGCCGTGCTTGCCGCCCAGTTCGTTCAGCTTGGTCAGAACGGTCGCAGGCGACATCGCTTCGCCGTTGATAGAGACTGCATCGCCCTTTTCAAACCCGACTTCAATGTATTCGGGCGTGTTGGGCGCATCCTCGGGGGCGACGGTGCGCTGATAGACGTAATCGGGCGCGTCCTGCGCGGGGTCTTCCAGCACCTTGCCCTCGGACGAGGTGTGCAGCAAGTTCGCATCGACCGAGAACGGCGCTTCGCCGCGTTTGTCCTTGGCCACGGGAATCTGGTTCTTTTCGGCAAATTCCAACAGCTTGGTACGGCTGGACAGGTCCCATTCACGCCAGGGCGCGATCACCTTGATGTCGGGGTTCAGCGCATAGGCGGCCAGTTCGAACCGCACCTGATCGTTGCCCTTGCCGGTCGCACCGTGGGCGACGGCATCGGCGCCTTCGATGGCGGCGATTTCCACCAGACGTTTCGAAATCAGTGGGCGCGCGATCGAGGTGCCCAACAGGTACAGCCCCTCGTACAGCGCGTTGGCGCGGAACATTGGGAACACGAAATCGCGCACGAACTCTTCGCGGACATCTTCGATATAGATCGACGACGCGCCCATCATTTCGGCCTTGGCCCGCGCGGGCTCAAGCTCTTCGCCCTGACCCAGGTCAGCGGTAAATGTGACGACTTCGCAACCGTATTCGGTTTGCAGCCATTTCAGGATAATCGAGGTGTCGAGGCCGCCGGAATAGGCCAGCACTACTTTCTTTGGCGCGCTCATTTGTACTTTCCACATTATGGTTTTGCAGGTGGCGATATAAGGTTTCGGCCCTCGGGGCAAGATTGACCCTTGCACACAGGGCGCTTAGGGCTGGATCGACCTGAAAGGACTGCCATGACGTTCAAAGATGATGCACAGGCTGCCACCACCGAAATGCGCAGCGTTTTCCCTGCGACCCCGCTGTTGCGCAACGACCTGCTGTCGGCGCGCTATGACGCCGACATCTGGCTGAAGCGCGAAGACCTGAGCCCCGTGCGGTCCTACAAGTTGCGCGGCGCGTTCAATGCCATGCGCAAGGTCATTCCCGGCCAGTCGGTTTTTGTCTGCGCCTCGGCGGGAAACCACGCGCAGGGCGTGGCGTTCATGTGCCGCCATTTCGGCGTGCGTGGCGTGATTTTCATGCCGGTGACGACGCCGCAGCAAAAGGTGCAGAAAACGCGGATGTTCGGCGGCGATGCGGTCGAGGTGAAGCTGATCGGTGACTATTTCGACAACACGCTGGCGTCGGCTCAGGCGTTTTGTGCCCAAGAGGGTGCGCATTTCCTGTCGCCCTTTGACGACGAGGACGTGATCGAAGGGCAGGCGTCGGTCGCGGTCGAGATTGAACAGCAGTTGGGCCGCGTGCCGGATCGGATCGTGCTGCCTGTGGGCGGCGGCGGGCTGTCGTCGGGTGTCTACAGCTATTTCGGGGGTGCGACGCAGTACACATTTGTCGAACCTTCCGGCGCCAAAAGCCTGGCCGCAGCGGTCGAGGCGGGCCAGCCGACCGAGGTGAAGCCGGTCAACACCTTCGTCGATGGCGCGGCCGTGGCGACCATTGGCGTGCGCACCTTTGACCGTTTGCGCGGGATCGCCCGCCGCGACGTGATCGACCTGTCCGAGGACCGCATTTGCACCACCATTCTGGAAATGCTGAACGTCGAAGGGATTGTTCTGGAACCTGCCGGCGCGCTGAGCATCGAGGCGCTGGGCGATTTGCGCGACGACATCCGGGGCAAGACCGTGGTGTGCGTCGCCTCGGGCGGAAACTTTGATTTCGAACGTTTGCCCGAGGTCAAGGAACGCGCGCTGCGCTATTCCGGGGTCAAAAAGTATTTCATCCTGCGGTTGCCCCAACGGCCCGGTGCGCTGAAGGATTTCCTGTCGTTGCTGGGACCGGAAGACGACATTGCGCGGTTTGAATACCTCAAGAAATCGGCGCGCAACTTTGGTTCGGTCCTGATCGGGATCGAAACCAGCGCGCCCGAGAATTTCACCGGTTTCTTTGCGCGTCTGGATGCGGGCGGATTCGCCTATACGGACATCACCAACAATGAAACCGTCGCGCAATTTGTCATCTAGGGGGAAAGACATGGATTTTCAGGACAAGGTTATCGTCGTCACGGGCGGGGCCAGCGGCATCGGTGCGGCGATGGTGCGCAAGTTTGCGGCTTTGGGCGCGCGGGTCTGCGTGGCCGATCTGAATATGGACGCGGCACAGGGGCTGGCCGATCAGGTGGGCGGCATGGCGATGCGCTGTGACGTGACGAACGAGGGTGACATCGTGGCACTGTGCAACGGCGTCACCGCCACCATGGGGCCGGTGGATGTGTTTGTGTCGAACGCCGGTTTGGGCCGCGGACAGCCCAGCCATGCGGCGTCAGCGTCGAACGACACGTGGTTGCTGAACTGGAACGTGCATGTGATGGCGCATGTCTATGCGGCGCGGGCGTTGTTGCCGCAAATGATCGAACGCGGGTCGGGCTATTTCGTCAACGTGGCATCGGCTGCGGGTCTGCTGAACCAGATTGGCGATGCGGCCTATTCCGCGACCAAACACGCCGCCGTCAGCTTTGCCGAATCGCTGGCGATCAGCCATGGCGGCGACGGCATAGGCGTGTCGGTGCTGTGCCCGCAGTACGTGGCGACGCCGCTGATTGAACTGTCGGATGCCGATGCGGCGGGCCATGCGTCATTGATGACAGCCGACGACGTGGCGCAGGCCACCATCGACGGGATCAACGGCAAACAGTTCCGCATTCTGTCGCATCCCGTGGTTAGCGAATACGTCAAGGTCCGCGCGATCGACCCCGACGGTTGGCTGGAAGGGATGCGCAGGCTGAAAGCCAAGGCCGAGCGCGAGCTGGGTCAGGCAGGGATCAAGGATTTTTACAAGCTGGTCTAGGCCGCCAGCTTTTCGTTCTTTTCCGCCAGAAAGCACTGTTTCGAGATGTCATAGCTGTGCAGCAACAGCGCGACGTCCACTTGGTCGGCCCGGCCTTGCCGCGCCATCACCTCGCCCTGCTGGCACAGGTCCGCGAAATCGGCAAAGCCCAGATTAAGCGCGCAGCTTTTCAGGAAATGCAGGTCGTGTTCCAGATTTTCGGCCTGTGCCGAGTGGCGGATGCGGGCGGTGACCTCTTCCACCTCTTCGATGAACAATTCGATCACTTCGTCCATTTCGCCCGCGCCGACCTGATCGCGCAGCGCGGTCACCTGAGCCCAGTCAATCATTGCAATTCCTTTGGGTTACTCGCCTAAAAGATGTGCCGGAGAAGTAAACATCCGGTGAGTGATCTCAATTTTAGGTATCTTTCGGGGGATGATGACACGTCGTTAATTCTGTTCGTTCACTACATCAGGCAGACTGTTCTGATCTGGATCGAGCCGAATGCACCTGACCGCCCCGAACCCCCTGCCGGAGCGCGCCGATGACGCACCCAAGGGCGCGCGGCGGCGTTTGGCGTTGATCGTGGACGACAGCCGCCTGCAACGGCGCATCCTGTGTAAATCGGTGCGCGCGTGGGGGTTCGACGTGATCGAGGCGGCTTCGGGCGACGCGGCGCTTGAATTGTGCCGCAACGTGACCCCCGATCTGGTGCTAAGCGACTGGATGATGCCGGGGATGAACGGGCTGGAATTTTGCCACGCTTTTCGCCAGCTCGAGGGTGAGGATTATGGCTATTTCATCCTGTTGACCTCGAAGTCGGAGAAAGACGAAGTTGCCCGCGGGCTTGAGGCAGGGGCGGATGATTTTGTCAGCAAGCCGGTGGACCTGAACGAACTGCGTGCGCGGATCACGGCGGGGGACCGCATCTTGCAGATGCAGCGGGATCTGACCGGCAAGAACCACCTGATTTCGCAGACATTGCAAGAGCTTCAGCGCCTGTACGACAGCATCGACAAGGACCTGCTTGAGGCGAAAAAGCTGCAACAATCGCTGGTGCGTGAACGGTCGGTTGTGCTGGACCAGGGGCACGTGTCGCTGTTGTTGCGGCCCAGCGGACATGTGGGTGGTGATCTGGTCGGGTTTTTCCGGTCGGGTGACGGGCACTTGGGGCTGTATGCCATCGACGTGTCGGGCCACGGGATCAGTTCGGCGCTGATGACGGCGCGGCTGGCGGGCTATCTGTCCTCCACCGCACCCGAACAGAACGTGGCGCTGATGCCCAACCCCGATGGCACCTATCGCATCCGCGCGCCGCTGGCTGTGATGGGGGCGATCAACAATCTGGTGCTGAATGAAATGGACACCGAACATTACTTTACGATGATCCTGGCCGATGTGGATCTGAACACCGGCAGGGTCGCGCTGGCACAGGCGGGGCATCCGCATCCGGTGGTGCAGCGCAGCGATGGCCGGATTGAACTGGCCGGTCCGGGCGGCTTTCCCGTGGGGCTGATCCATGACGCCGAGTTTTCGCAGATCGACCTGCAATTGCAGCCCGGCGACCGGCTGCTGTTGTGTTCGGACGGGGTGACCGAATGCCCGAACGGGTCCGGCGAGCTGCTGGACGAGGACGGGTTAGAGACGATCATGCGCGATCTGCACGGGATCACCGGCCCCGCATTTTTTGAAGCACTGGTCTGGAAGCTAAGCGAATTTTCCGGCCATCAGGACTTTCCCGACGATGTGTCGGGCGCGCTGTTCGAATATCAGCCCGTAGCTGACGCATAGCGTTGCAGGAACATCCGGTCGCCATCGTTGCCAAGGCTGTCGATCGCCTGATCCCATGGCAGCACCAGCGTCACGTGGTCGGGTTCAATCGGATCGGCCACGCGCCGCGTCGGGCGGGCGACAAACACCGTGCACAGTTTTTCGGCCCATAGGTCATATTCGGGCATATAGACAAACCGCCGGAACGCGCCCAGCCGCAGCGGTTGCGCGATGGCCCAGCCGGTTTCCTCCAGCACTTCGCGGTGTAACGTCTGCAATGGCGATTCGCCGGGATCAATGCCGCCGCCGGGCAACTGAATGTCCAGCCATTCGCCCTGCTGACCGGTCAAAAGCACACCGCCCGGCACCGGCAAAATCGCATAAGCGCCCGACCGCTGGGTGTATTTCTGACCTTTGACCGGGGGTGTCCCCATGCGACGGATCATGGTTTGCCTCTTTTACTGCGGATTGCGTCACCTATATTGACGCGATATGCCAACGACCGGCGCATAAGGAAACCCCAATGACTCTTGGAAACCAACTCGTGTGGGACGATACGGTCCTGCCTTTTCAGCTTGATGCCTCGGACATTCGTGGCCGCGTGGCGCGGCTTGACGGTGTGTTGGGCGGCATTCTCAAACAGCATGACTATCCCCCGCAGGTCGAAGCACTGGTCGCCGAGATGGCGTTGCTGACCGCCTTGATCGGCCAGACCATTAAACTGCGCTGGAAACTATCGCTGCAAGTGCAATCCAAAGGTCCGGTGCGGATGATCGCGACCGATTACTACGGACCAACGGAAGAGGGCGAACCGGCCCGCATCCGCGCCTATGCCAGCTATGACGCTGACCGGCTGACCGATGGCGCGCCGTTTGAAAACATCGGCGAAGGCTATTTTGCGATCATCATCGACCAGGGTCAGGACATGGCCCCCTATCAGGGTATTTCGCCGCTGGTGGGCCCCACACTGTCCGCCAGCGCCGAGGCGTATTTCGCCCAGTCCGAGCAGTTGCCGACGCGGTTCCAGCTGAGCTTTGGCCAAAGCACCGAAGGCAGTGGTGATGCGCATTGGCGTGCCGGTGGCGTGATGCTGCAACACATGCCCGAGGCGTCGCCGCTGATGGCCAAGGCCCCCGGTGAAGGCGATATTCTGAAGCCGACCGACCTGCTGCACGGGGACAAGCAAGAGAACTGGAACCGGGTGAATATCCTGTTGGACACCGTGGAAGAGCTTGAGCTGATCGGCCCGCATGTGCCGCCGAACGACCTGCTGACACGTCTGTTCCACGAGGAACTGCCGCGCGTCTTCGACCCGCAAGCGGTGCGTTTTGGCTGTACCTGTTCGGAAGATCGCGTGCGTCAAAGTCTGTCGATCTATTCGGCGCGCGATATTGAAACGATGACCACCGACGATGGCCGCGTGACCGCCGACTGCCAGTTCTGCGGCGCGCATTACGATCTGGACCCGAAAACGGTTGGTTTTGACGCAGAACAGGCGCCCAGTGACGATTGATCTGAACGCCATCAAGGCCGCGCTGGACCGTCCGGGGCGGCCGTCGTCCGATTTTGACCTGAACCCCGACGCGGTGCTGCCCGAGGGGCGCAAGCTGCGCCCGGCGGGTGTGCTGGCCGCCGTGGTCGAGGGTAAGACCGAGCTTGAGCTGATCCTGACCACGCGGTCGTCTGCGCTGAAGCATCATCCGGGGCAGATTGCCTTTCCGGGTGGCAAGCAGGAAGAGTCTGACGCCGATGTCACTGCCGCGGCCCTGCGCGAGGCGCACGAGGAGATTGGCCTGCCGCCGGATCTGGTGCAGGTGCTGGGCAATCTGCCGCCGCATGAAACTGGCACCGGTTTTCTGGTCACACCGGTTCTGGCCTATGTCGGTGCGCCATTTCAGGTTCTGCCCGAAACCGGCGAAGTGGCCGAAGTGTTCCAGGTGCCGCTAAGCCACGTTTTGAACCCCGACAACTACATCACCCAATCACGCCGCTGGCGCGGGGTGATGCGCACCTATTACACGGTGCCTTACGGACCCTATTACATCTGGGGCGCAACCGCGCGTATGTTGCGGGCATGGACCGACCGGATGACATGAAACTGCCCGCCGATGTGCCCTGGCTGAACGATGCCGGTGCCTTGGGGCTGTGCGCCGCGCTTGAGCGTGCGGGGTTTCAGGCGTTGTTCGTGGGCGGCTGTGTGCGCAACGCAGTGCTGGGCGTTCAGGCCAGTGACATCGACATTGCCACCGATGCGACACCGGATCAGGTGCAATCCGTGAGCAAGGCGGCAGGGTTCAGGACGATCCCGACGGGTATTGACCACGGCACGCTGACGGTCGTGATCGACGGCGACCCCTACGAGGTCACCACGTTTCGCAACGACGTTGAAACCGATGGCCGTCACGCCGTTGTCGCCTTTTCCACCGATGTGGCCGACGACGCGCGGCGGCGTGATTTTACCATGAATGCGCTTTATGCCCGCGCGGATGGCACAGTGGTCGATCCGCTGGGCGGTTTGCCTGATGCGCTGGCGCGGCGGGTGGTGTTCATCGACGATGCCGCCGCCCGCATCCGCGAGGATTACCTGCGCATCCTGCGGTTCTTCCGGTTTTCCGCGTGGTACGCCGACCCTGCGCACGGATTTGACGCCGATGCGCTGGCCGCCATTGCCACGCATCTGGACGGGCTGGCGCATCTGTCTGCCGAACGGGTTGGCGCCGAAATGACCAAGCTGCTGGGCGCGCCAGATCCCGCGCCTGCTGTGGCGGTGATGGAACGTGTCGGCGTGCTGATGCAATTGTTGAGTGGGGCGCAAGCGCGCTGGCTGGCACCGTTGATCCACGCCGAATCCATGCTTGACCTGTCACCAGATCCGATGCGCCGTCTGGCTGTTCTGGGTGGTGAAGATGTGGCGGACCGGCTGCGTTTGTCCAAGGCGGACGCCCGTTCAGTCGAGTTGCTGCGCGAACAGGCAGGCACGGCTGCTGGTGCCGCCGAACTGGGATACCGCCATGGGCTGAACACTGCGCTGGGCGTGATCGCAATGCGCGCTGCTTTGTTCGAAAGCCCTGTAAACATGGGTGATGCGACCGCCGCCGCACATGGCGCTAAGGCACAATTCCCTGTCGCTGCGCGGGATCTGATGCCTGCGTTAAACGGCCCCGAACTGGGTGCGAAACTGAAAGAGCTTGAGACGCGCTGGATCGCTTCCAACTTTACCCTGACACGGGCGCAGCTTTTGGGCTGACATTCTCCGGCGTTCGGGCTATCTGGTTTACAGACAAGGAGAGTGCGACATGTACCGCGGGATTTGGTTTTCATAACCACAGCTGATTGAACGGTCTGCAAGCGTGCGCAGACCCCAGTTGAATTCCGTCTTTCCTACAGGTCCCACATGTTCAAATATTTCGAAAACCTCGTCGATCCCTATGCGCCTTTTGCTGAAACCAACACACCGCCCACGCGGTTGTGGCCGTTCATGCGCGAGTACGCCAAGCCGTTCAAAACCGTGTTTATTCTGGCGGGCATTCTGTCCATCGTCATCGCCGCGATTGAAATCGGGCTGATCTATTACATGGGGCGGGTTGTTGACCTGCTCCAAGGCACGCCGTCCGAGGTCTGGGCGGCGCACAAGGTCGAGCTGATCGCGGTGGCCATCTTTATCCTGACTTTGCGGCCGCTGATTCAGTTGCTGGACGTGATGCTGCTGAACAACACGATCATCGTGAACTTTGGCACGTTGATCCGCTGGCGGTCGCACAAGCATGTGCTGCGTCAGTCGGTCGGCTGGTTTGAAAACGACTTTGCCGGGCGCATCGCCAACCGCATCATGCAAACACCCCCCGCCGCCGGCGAGGTGGTGTTTCAGGTGTTTGACGCGATTTCCTATTCGCTGGCCTATATGGTTGGTGCGGCCATCCTGCTGTCTACATCTGACCCGCGGCTGCTGCTGCCGTTGCTGATCTGGATGGTGCTGTATGGTCTGCTGATCAACTGGACGACGCGGCGGGTCGGCCCCGCGTCCAAGGCGGCGTCGGATGCGCGCAGCGCGGTCACGGGCCGTGTGGTCGATGCCTATACCAACATTCATTCGGTCAAGATGTTCGCCCATCACGACAGCGAACTGAACTATGCCAAGGATGCGATCGAACACACGCGCAAGACGTTCCAGACCGAAATGCGGATTTTCACCACGATGGATTTCTCGTTGGTGGTGCTGAACGGCCTGCTGATTGTCGGCGTTGTCGGCTGGGCGATTGCGCTGTGGGTTCAGGGGCAGGCGTCGGTCGGCACGGTAGCGGCGGCCACGGCGCTGGCGCTGCGGCTGAACGCGATGACCGGCTGGATCATGTGGGCGCTGACCACGTTCTTCCGCGAACTGGGTGTCGTGGCCGAAGGGATGGAAACGATTGCCCAGCCTGTGACACTGGTAGACGCGCCCAAAGCGAAGCCACTGGCGCTGACCGACGGGCGGATCGAGTTGAAGGCGTTGACGCATCACTATGGCCGCGCTTCGGGTGGGCTTGACGGGATTGATCTGACGATCCAACCCGGCGAAAAGGTCGGCCTGATCGGACGGTCGGGCGCGGGCAAGTCCACGCTGGTCAAGCTGCTGCTGCGGTTCTACGACCCCGAAAGCGGGCGGATCGAGATTGACGGTCAGGACATCACCAAGGTGACGCAGGACAGTCTGCGGCTCAGCGTTGGCATGGTGCAGCAAGAAAGCAGCCTGTTGCACCGGTCGGTGCGCGAAAACATCCTGTACGGTAGACCGGACGCGACCGAGGCCGAAATGATCGCTGCCGCGAGACAGGCCGAGGCGCATGATTTCATCATGACGCTGACCGATCCGGCCGGCAACGTGGGCTATGACGCGCAGGTCGGTGAACGCGGCGTGAAGCTGTCGGGCGGGCAACGCCAGCGGGTGACGCTGGCGCGGGTGATCCTGAAAAACGCGCCGATCCTTTTGCTGGACGAGGCGACAAGCGCGCTGGACAGCGAGGTCGAGGAAGCGATCCAAGGCACGCTGTACAAGATGATGGAGGGCAAAACCGTGATTGCCATCGCGCACCGTTTGTCCACCATTGCCGAAATGGACCGGATTCTGGTGCTGGACGGCGGAAAGATCATCGAAGACGGCAGCCATGACGCGCTTTTGGCCAAGGGCGGCCTATATAGCCAGTTCTGGACCCGCCAGTCGGGCGGATTTCTGAACCCCGAGGATGCGGCATGAACATCGCCAAATGGATACACGCCTTTCGCCCTGCTGACGGGCCGCCGCCGCAAACACTGGCCCCGTTCATGCGCTGGGCGCTGTCGGGGGCCTGGCCTGCGCTGTGGATGGCTGCGGTTTTCTCGGCGGCGGCGGGCACCGTCGAGGCGGGGACCGCGTGGCTGTTGGGCAAGGTGATCGACGCCAGTTCCGCGCTGGGGCCTGATGGGTTTTTCGCGGTCGGGAACCTGGCGCTGATCCTCGGTGCGATTGCATTTTTCCTGCTGGCACGGCCCGTGCTGTTTGGTCTGTCGTCGTCGGCCAACGCGATCATCGTGCAGCCAAACCTGAACCCGCTGGTGCTGTCGCGCCTGCACCGCTGGACGCTGGGCCAGTCGGTGCGGTTCTTTGACAACGATTTCGCAGGCCGCATCGCGCAAAAGCAGATGCAGACTGCGCGCGCGGTGACAGATGTTGTTGTGGAAATGATCAACGTCGTCGCCTTTGCGTTGGCGTCGCTGGCGGGGTCAGTGGTGTTGCTGGTGGCGATTGACTGGAAAATCGGGCTTGGCTTTATGGTCTGGCTGATGGGGTATTTCCTGATGATCCGGTGGTTCTTGCCCCGCATCCGCGCACGCTCGGCGGCGCGGGCAGGCGCGCGGGCGATGGTGTCGGGGCAGATTGTCGATACGATCACCAACATCAAGACGGTCAAGCTGTTCGCCCATGACGACCACGAAGACCGCGCGGCGCTGGGCGCGATGGGCAACTTTCGCCGTACTGCGCTGGACTTTGGCTATTTGGCGGCGGGGTTCCGGTTTTGTCTGATGACGCTGGCGGGGCTGTTGCCGGTGATCCTGTTGGGCTGGACCTTGATCCTGTGGAAACAGGGCATCGCCACGCAAGGGGACATTGTCGCCGCCGGCGCTGTGGCCATCCGCATTGCGCAGATGACCGGTTGGGTCAGTTTTACGCTGATGGCGATCTATTCCAGCATCGGCGAGATCGAGGACGGCATTCACACGCTGACGCCGCGCAACCGGACTGAAAACAACCCCGACGCCCGCGATCTGGACGTGGGACAGGGCGGAATTGTTCTGAAAAATGTGAACTTTGCCTACGGGCGCGATGTGGGCGGGATTTCCGGCGTGAACCTGCACATCGAACCGGGGCAAAAAATCGGCATCGTCGGCGCATCGGGCGCGGGGAAATCGACCCTCGTGGCGTTGCTGTTGCGGCTGTACGAGACCGAAGGCGGCACAATCAGCATTGATGGCACCGACACCAGCACCGTGACACAGGAAAGCCTGCGCCGCAGCATCAGCATGGTCACGCAGGAAACGGCGATGTTCAACCGCTCGGCCATGGACAACATCCGATACGGCCGCCCCGAAGCGACCGACGAAGAGGTGTTTCAAGCCGCCCGCGAGGCCGAGGCGCATACGTTTATTCAGGATCTGGAAGACCACAAGGGCCGCACCGGCTATCACGCCCATCTGGGCGAGCGTGGCGTGAAACTGTCCGGCGGCCAACGCCAACGGATTGCACTGGCCCGCGCCATCCTGAAAAACGCGCCGATCCTGATTTTGGACGAAGCGACCAGCGCGCTGGACAGCGAGGTCGAGGCGGCGATTCAGTCGGCGCTGGACCGAGTGATGGAAGGCAAGACCGTGCTGGCCATCGCCCACCGTCTGTCGACGCTGACCGAAATGGACCGGATTATCGTGATGGATCAGGGTCGCATCGTCGAGGACGGCAGTCACGAAGCCTTGCTGAAAGAGGGCGGATTGTACGCGCAATACTGGCATCTTCAGTCGGGCGGGTTCCTGCGCACCGAAGCGGCGGAATAAGACCCTAAAATGTGAAAAAGCCGCCCGGTGACAGGGCGGCTTTGCTGTTTCTGGCGCTGCTATCAGGCCTGTTTCGGATCCAGTTCGACCGACCACAGCTCGACATCGGCGCTGTCCATCAGGCGCACGGTCATCACGCCGGTGTCGGCGGCAATGTCGACCTTGCCAAAGAACTGCATACCGTCGCTGGGCGGCAGGTTGGCCTGACCCGGCTCGGGGTGCTTGGCAAAGCGGACCTCGGGGCCAAAGGTGTTGTCGTAATCGCTGGGGCCGAAGGTGCCCGCGTGCAGCGGACCCGACACGAATTCCCAGAAGGGGTCAAATTCCTGAAACACGGCGCGGTCGGGTGAATAGTGATGCGCCGCAGTATAGTGCACGTCGGCGGTCAGCCAGACGGTGTTGGTGATTTCAGCGGCCTTGATGAACGACAGAACCGCCGCGATGTCCTTTTCGCGGCCCAGCACCGGACCGTCGCCGTTCGACGAGTTTTCCATGTTGTCGCCGTCGCGCACCATCATACCGATCGGCATGTCGGATGCGATCACCTTCCACGTGGCGGTCGAGTTCACCATTTCCCGTTTCAGCCAGGCCAGTTGGTCGGCCCCAAGGAATGGCGTGCCTTCGGCTTCGGTATTGGCGGTGTTGTCGCCGCGATAGGTGCGCATGTCGATGACAAAGATGTCCAGCAGGGGGCCATAAGACACCTTGCGATAGACGCGCATCGGCTCGGCCAGCGATTGCCGCGTTGGCATCATTTCGTGAAACGCGCGATGCGCCCGCGCCGACAGCGTTTGCATGGATTTGACGGTATAACGGTCGTCTTCGGCCAGAACTTCATCGGGATACCAGTTGTTCGTGACTTCATGGTCGTCCCACTGGGCAATGATCGGAACGGCGGCGTTCAGCGCCTTCACGTTCTTGTCCATGTAATTGTACAGGTGCTGTCCGCGGAATTCGTCCAGCGTTTCGGCCACCTTGGACTTGGCGGGGGTGACGATGTTTTTCCAGATGGTGCCGTCGGCCAGCTCGACCTGTTCTTTCAGCGGACCGTCGGCATAGACGGTGTCGCCCGAATGCAGGAAAAAGTCGGGGTTGTGGTTCAGCATGGTGGCATAGGTGGTCATGCCGCCGCGGTCCTCGTCGATGCCCCACCCTTGGCCAGCGGTGTCACCCGACCAGACAAAGCTGATGTCACGGTTGCCCATGGGCGCGGTGCGGAAGGTGCCGGTGGTGGGTTCCGACAGAGTGCCATCAGCCAGATCGGCCATGGTCACACGGTAAAAAATGTCCTGATCGCTGGGCAGGCCGGTCAGGGCCATCTTGCCCGTGTAGTCGGTGGGCGTGCCCACGGCCAGCGCAGGCACGGCGCGCGCGTCGGCCATGTTTTCGGTGGTGGCCCATTCGACCAGCATCTTGGCCTCGCGGTCGGCGCGGCTCCAGATCACTGCGCCGTCGTGCGCGACATCGCCGGACATCACGCCGTGGGTGATCATCGGGCGCGATTGCGCGCGCGACAGGGACGGCATGGACATGGACACGCCAAGGGCGGCAGTGCCCAGCAGGGTCTGGCGGCGGGTGAAAGTAATGCGTGGCATCGGGAAGCTCCGTGGATGAATAATATCCCGGAGCGATGCGGTGTTTTGGTAACAGGCAGGTGATGGTCAGGCGACAGAAATGCGAAACCTGACCTTTCGGCAAGGGATGTGCTGGCAAATGAAAAGGCGCACCGCTTTCTGGGTCATACCGGAAATCCAACCCTCGGGGTTGGTCCGGCATCACCAAGAAAGCGGTGCGCCTGTCAACTTGACTGCATCGAGATCGCGGGGCTTAGCCAAAGTTGTTCCGCCCGTTGTCGCGCACTTGCCCGAATTTTTCCGACCTGTCGTAGGACGAAGATTGCCGTTCTCCACTGCGCCGACCTGTTGTGGCGTAGATGATAACTGCAACCAAAATAAGGGCAAGAAGTCCGAAAATGAACATGTCCAGACTCATGCTTGGCTCCTTTCATTGGTGTTTCCGATTACGTCGTCTTGTTGACCCAACACCTGGATTTGGGTCGGGTTCCATCGAGGGAACTTTGAATCAGATTCAATCTGTCACAGTTGCGTTAACGCATCGCTAACATGGGCAGTGTCAGACCAATTCTTCAGGTACCGCTGGCAGGTTGCGACCAAAGCGGCGGGCGGGGGCAATGGGAAAGGGCAGCACAAAGCCCGCGCGTTGTTCCGGTTCCAGCTTGGCATTGCGCACGGCCAATTTGCGCCACGCAGACACAGCCGTTTGCAAGTCGTGGTAATCGGGTGTCGCATCCTGGGGCAGCCAGTGGTCAAAACTGCGCTGTTTCAACGTGGCAACTGTCTGCGGATCGGTCAGGTGCATACCCACCTCGGTGTCCCAGCGCATGCTGCGTCCGTTCAGGTTGGCGGATGATATGATGGCGTCGGTGTCGTCAAAGATTGAAACCTTGGCATGCAAATATATCATCGGTGCCTTGAAATGCGCAGCCCGTCCGCTGTCATTGTCCAGCGTGACAGGACGGGCGGGCGACATCACCAGGCAGCGTTTGCCAAAGGCGCGCGTCACTTTTCTCACGGCTTTCGCTTGCAGGTATTCCCCAAAACGCGCGTCGCTCTTGGTTGAATGTTCAAAAGCCACGTCGTCGGGCGCCGCGGGCAGGACCAGGATCAGTTTCAGGTCTGGCTTTTCACGCGCCGCGCGTGCCAGCGCCTTGGCAATCACACGGCTGCGGAAATACTGGCTTTCCAGATAGATCAGATGCTGTGCCTTGGCGATCATGTCCAGATGGGCCACTTCAATCTTGTTCAGCACTGTGTGGGGCGACATATGGAACGCCGCATTGTTGCGTTTGCGCGACAGGGTGCGCAGCATCAGCGGCAGCGATTGCGGCGCTTGGGTTCCGTTGGTCACAGCCAGCATTTCGGTCAGATGCCGCTGCGCCTGTTCCACGATCGGACCCTCGCACATGATCTGGGCGTCGTGCCATGTTTGCGGGCCGTCGCGGCGATGTTCCGGCGTGTCATAGCGGCGTTCGTTCAAATCCAGCCCACCCAGCATCAACCGCGTGCCGTCGGCAATCGCCAGTTTTTGATGGTGCGTGGTCGGGATCAGCGCGGGGAACTGCCGCAGGCTGACTTTCAGGTCGGGGTGGTCACCCGAGATATACTGGCACAGCCCCGGCGCGTGTTTCAGTTGAATGGCCGCTTCCTGTTCGGGCAGTGCGTTCAGCCGTTTCACCTCGGTGCGGATTTCCGAGATGATCTTGGGCCACAGAAAGATGCGCGGCAGCCAGCCGACCCGCGCCGGATGCATGGCGGGCACGATGTCCAGCAGGTGCGGATTGCCCGACGCTTCGGCGGCCAGGATCATCCGGCGTTTCGACAACCATGTGGCGCGGTGCATGTCCGGGCGGATGATCGGGTCAAAATCCGTCAGCAACATCCGAAACCGCACACCGCGCCGCAGAGTGTGTTCGATCAGGTCAAACCAAGTGTCGCCAATGTCGCGCCCCCGGTCGGAATACAGCGGCGTCGCGGGATCAAACACGCGAAAGCCTGCCAAGATCTCTTCCTTGGCATCCAGAAACAGGGTTTCAAGCGCAGGGTAGGCCTCGGATGCCGTCAGGAAAATCCGAGCCTGCGCCGGGATTTGCGCGGTCATGTTTCGGCATCAATGGTCGGCGGGTTCGTGGAACACATCTTCGACATCAAAAGTCACCTCGGTGCGGTACAGACGGTCTGTCGAGGTGGTTTCGACCTTGCCGTTCAATTGCGTTGCAAAGGCCCGGATCAGTTGCGCACCCAACCCAGCTTCGTTGGGTTTCATGTCGTTGATGTCTGCACCGACCGAGTTTTCGCAAACCAAACGCGCAGACCCCGCATCCAGTTGCTTGAGGGATACAAAAAGATGCGGTTTCTCGCCTTCGGGTGCGCCCATGAAGGTCAGGGCGTTGGTCCCCAGCTCGGATGCCAGCAGCGTCAGCGGCACAGCTTGATCGGGGAACAGCTCGACCTCGTCGAAATCGTGGCGATATTCCAGCCCTTGCGGGCCTTCCGCCGCGACAAGCCGTTCAAACAAGTCGGGCAATAAGGTGCCCGCGTTGGTGCGGCTCAGGTTTTCGGTCTGGTAAATGCTTTTGTGGACCGATGACAGGCTCATCACCCTTTCCTGCAAGCGGCGCAGAATATCGCGGGTTTCGGGTTCGGTCGCCTTGCGGATCTGCATGTTCATGATCGACGAGATCAGTTGCAGGTTGTTGCGCACCCGGTGGTGGACTTCCTTCAACAGCACATTCTTTTCGCGCAGGGCGTCTTCCATCTGCGCCTCGTCGTCCAGCAGGTGAAAGGCCATTTCGGCCAGCGCGTCCTCAAGATCCTGCAATTCAGCCGACAGGGAAAACTGGTCGGATGTGGTGGGCAGGCGGCGCGTGCGCGAAAACGCCTGCACCTTGTTGCGCAGGTTTTTCACGTGGCGCACGACCAGCCGGTCAACGGCGTAATAGGCCACCGCAAGGCTGGCCACGAACATCAGGAACGGAAACAGCATCGGCGCACTGGAAAAGCGACCGATGGCGGGTTTGCGATATTCGACAGGCCACGCGGCCAGCGCATAGACCAGCCCCGGCATCACCGGCACCACGGCAAAGGCCTGTTCCTGATCGAACTGGTTTTTCGCAACAAAGGTCTGGGTCCAGTCGCCGTCCAACCGTTCGAATTTGAAATCCTGCGGCAGATAGATTGTCTGGTCCGCCGTGGAGGACACGGTGGTCAGCACGTCGCCACGGTCGTTGTAGGTGGTCAGACTAAGGGGCCTGCGTGTGGTCGATGGCTGCCATGGCACACCAAGGCCGATGCGGGGCAGTGACATTGCGATGTAGCCGCGAAACGTCTCGTCCTGATAGGATGGGTACAGCACGTCGATCGCGCCATTGCTGTCCGCGCTGTCATCCCGAGTGGGGTCGATCCACATGCGTGGGGATTCGAAACGTTGCGTCAGGTTTGACCAGTTGTTTATGTCAAAGTCTGTGCCGCCCGACGAACACACCATATTGCCGTCGGGGTCCAGAAATCCGACAAACGAATAGCTGCCGGTTTGCTTGATATACTGGGCCAGATAGTTGCCGCAGCGTTCCGGTTCGACCAGCATCAGTTGCAGAACGGCCGTCAGCGCCTCGGCAGCGCCAAAGGCGCGCTCGAACACCTGGCGTTCCGATACAGCGGCGGTGTTGGTCAGCGCCAACAGCGCCAGCTCTGACCGGTTGTCCACCTCGCGCGACAGGTCGCGGGTTTGCAAGACACCCATGACACCAATCGGCAACAAGGCCAGCGCAAGAAAAGCCGCGACGCGAATCCGAAGGCCGCGCGAAAGCGCCCGGGTCGACGAGGTGTCGCGTCCCGGGTCTGACATCAGAATGCGGAAGAGCCGTTCGCCGCTACCACTGCGACCGTTGCCCTGTCGGTCATGATCATCGAATCCTCGTCATCAAGGTGCATCAGTTCCGCCAGACGCTTGCGCCCCCGGTTGGCACGGCTTTTGATCGTCCCAACGGCAACGCCGCACATCTCGGCTGCCTCTTCGTAGGAAAATCCTGACGCGCCCACAAGCACAAGTGTCTCGCGCTGCTCATCTGGCAGTTGCGCAAAGGCCTTGCGAAAATCGTTCATCTGCAAGCGGCCGTCGTGGGCGGGCTTTTCGGCCATGTTGCCAGTGTGGATGCCATCAACATCCGCGACCTCGCGTTTCACTTTGCGACGGCTGGAATAATAGGTGTTGCGCAGGATGGTGAACAGCCAGGCACGCATGTTGGTGCCCTGCTGAAATTTGTCGATATTTGTCCATGCTTTGACAACGGTGTCTTGCACCATGTCATCGGCCACGGCCCCATTGCGCGTCAAACTCAGCGCGAACGCCCGCAGTGCCGGCAGATGGTCTACCAGCTCGTTTCTCGGATCTGAATCGCTCATTTTTGGTCACCTGACCCTTTTTGGCTGTCCTTCTCCTGCAATTGCGCCAGCAACTGCTTGAAGCGATCGGGAACCTCTTCCTCGACCTTTTCCTGGAACACGCGCCGCAGGTTGTCGTCGATCTGCTTGCGTGTCCCGGAATTTGGTTCGGTATTTGACATTGTGGATTTCGCCTAATTTCAGAAATGTACTTTTGCGCACTTAGTTGGGAACTAAACACGGGATGCTGCGTTTGGTTCCCAAGAAATTCGAAATTCGGGGAAATAATATGACTTCTGAAAATACTGGCACAGACCGTACCGCTGAAATTGGTTCGGTGTTGCCATACCTGCGCCGCTACGCACGGGCGCTCACCGGCTCGCAGACGGGCGGTGACCGCTATGCTGTTGCGACACTCGAGGCGATTTTGGCCGACGACAGCGCGCTGGACCCGTCCCTGCATATCAAGACAGCCCTGTTCAAGGTGTTGCACGTGATCTGGCAGGCCAGCAAGGTCGACTCGATGGACAGTTCAGATGACATCATGGAAGGCGCCGCGCAGAAACACCTGTCGAAACTGACCGACAACACGCGTGAGGCGCTGTTGCTGCACACCATCGAAGAATTCGACTTTGGCGGGGTGGCCGACATCATGGGCGTGGACCGCGCCGAGGCCGAACATCTGGTCAGCGTGGCGCACCGCGAGATGGCCGACAGTATCGCGGGCCGTGTCCTGATCATCGAGGATGAACCGATCATCGCGATGGACTTGGAAAACCTTGTGGGCGATCTGGGCCACCGTATCACCGGCATCGCGCGCACCCGCGACGAGGCCGTGAAGCTGGGCAGCGCCGACAAGCCCGATCTGATCCTGGCCGACATCCGTCTGGCCGACAACTCGTCCGGTATCGACGCGGTGAACGATCTGCTGAAGCAGTTCGGCAACCTGCCGGTGATCTTCATCACCGCCTACCCCGAACGTCTGCTGACCGGCGAGCGCCCCGAACCGGCGTTCCTGATTTCAAAACCGTACAAGGAAGATCAGGTGAAATCGGCTGTCAGCCAAGCGATGTTCTTTTCGACAACGGCATCGCTTCAGGTCTGATATTCGATCGAAGGCACGCAAGTTGGAATTGGCCCGTCGCAGAAATGCGGCGGGCCTTTGTGTGTCTGACACGTTGAAACACAAGGCAGGGACGCGCATGTTGAACCCATAGAAGGGCGTTCGATATGAAGCACACCGATGTTCTGATCGTCGGAGCCGGTCCGACCGGTTTGGTTCTGGCATTGTGGTTGCAGGCCCAAGGGGTCGCAGTCAGGATTATCGACAAGGCCAGCGGGCCGGGGACCACATCGCGGGCGATGCTGGTTCACGCCCGCACGCTGGAACTGTACCGACAGATGGGCATGGCCGACGCGGTGGCCGCTGCGGGGCACCCCAGCCGTGTCGTCAACATGTGGGCCCGTGGCAAGCGCCGCGCGCAGATCGACGTGCGCGACTTCGGCGCTGACATCACCCCCTATCCCTATCTGCTGATCTTTCCGCAGGACCAGCACGAGGCTTATCTGTGCGACCAGCTTGCTGAACGCGGCCTGACCATTGAACGCGACACCGAATTGCTGGAAGCCGAAGACGCGGGCGATTATGTCACAGCCGTGCTGCGCAGCCCTGACGGCAAGGTGGAAACCTGCACAAGCCGTTTCATGGTCGGGGCCGATGGCGCTGCATCAACAGTGCGCAAGGGTCTGGGCGGCAGCTTCAGGGGCGGGACCTACAGCGCGTTGCTGTATGTGGCCGACGTCGAAGTGGCGCAGGACACGTTCAACGGCAACGTCCACCTGTCCTTTGACGAGTCAGACTTCTTGCTGGTCTTCCCCTATGGCGCCGAGGGCAAGATGCGACTGGTGGGCAGCGTTCGGTCCGAACGGGTGGCATCCAGCGCTGATCTGAACTTTGAGGACGTCGGCCACGAAAGTCTGCACGCCATGGGCATCACGGTGACGCACCTGAACTGGTTTTCGACCTACAAATCACACCACCGCATGACCGATCATTTCCGGCGCGGGAACATCTTTCTGGCCGGGGATGCGGCGCATATTCACAGCCCCGCGGGCGGGCAGGGCATGAACACCGGGATTGGCGATGCGATCAATCTGGCATGGAAGCTGGCCGCGGTGGTGAACGGGCGCGGCAATGACGCGCTGCTGGACAGCTACCACGCCGAACGCGCGGCCTTTGCAAAAACCCTGATCAAGACCACGGATCAGGCGTTCAACCTGGCCTCGCGCAAGGGCAGCGTTTTCGGGTTCATGCGCACCTATGTGGTGCCGAATGTGGCCAAGCTGGCCTTTGGCCTTGCGACAGCCCGTGCGGCGATGTTCCGCGCGATTTCGCAGGTTGCGATCAGCTATTCCAACGGGCCGTTGGGCGCGGGCAGGGCGGGGACCGTTTCGGGCGGGGACCGGTTGCCTTTCGTGCATCTGGAAACGGGCGACAACTATGGCCCGCTGGCGGACATTACGTGGCAGGTGCATGTATACGGACAGCCCGCAGACGCGCTGCGGACGTGGTGCGCAGACAAGGATATTCCGCTGCATGTGTTCGATTGGACCGCAGGCTGCGACGCGGCGGGGTTTGCGCGTGACGCGGCCTATTTGCTGCGCCCCGATACTTACATCGGATGCGCGTCCCCGGCAGGTGATGTGGTTCCGCTTCAGGATTACTTGAAAGGGTTGGGGCTGTAGCGTTCAGTCTTGGTCTATTGGCTTCAGGCCGATGTTGCCCAGCACGCGTTCGATGTCGCCGGTGCTGAACGGCACGGCAACGCGGTAGCCGTCATAAAGAACCTCGGTAAAGCTGGGGTTTTCAACACCAACACGCACAGCCGTAACCGCGCGTTCGGCCAACATGTCCATCAAGGCAGGGTCGGTGCTGCTGGCTGCGGACCCCAACAGAAACACGACATCCTGCGATCCCTCGTGTTGCAACGTGTCAATCGCCTCGGGCACGTCTTTGACACGACGAATGGTCGACGCTGGAATGCAGTCCGACAGAATCTGGGTCAGATCCTCAGTCACCAGTATATCGCCCTGCACCAGCAGGAATTTCGTCGTCATTATCTGTCCCCAGGTTCTTTGACAGAGGGCCAACATGGAACATTTTGAACTGCGGCGCATTAAACTATGACATAGCTTAACAAGGTTTTACGAATTATGGCGACGAAGTGCTCGAACTGTCCATTGCAACGCAGTGATGTGTTCGTTGACCTCACGGAAGATGAAATCCGGTTTATGCAGAAGTTCAAGGTGGGTGAGCTTGAGGTAAATCCCGGCACACCCCTGCTGATGGAAGGGTCGAACAGCCCACAGCTTTATACTGCGCTGCGCGGCATGGGGCTGCGTTACAAGACATTGGAAAACGGCAACCGCCAGGTGATCAATTTCGTCTTTCCGGGCGATTTTATCGGCCTGCAAGCCGGCATTATGGGCGAGATGCAGCATTCGGTCGAGGCCACGTCACCGATGACCCTGTGCGTCTTCGACCGCAGCGAATTCTGGCACTTTTTCAAATCCCACCCCGAGCGCGCCTTTGACCTGACATGGATGGCCGCCGCAGAAGAGCATTTTCTGGGCGAAGCGCTGGCCTCTGTCGGACAGCGCACGGCCTACGAGGCCATTGCATGGGCGTTGTGCAAGATCATGATGCGCGGGCAAGCACTGGGGTTGGCTCGGGACCGGGTGATGCCGCTGCCGTTCCGTCAGCAGGACCTGGCAGATGCGCTGGGCCTGTCGCTGGTCCACACCAACAAGACGCTAAGCAAGCTGCGCACGCGCCAGTTGGCGAACTGGAGCGACGATGCGCTGATTGTGAATGATCTGGGTGCGCTGGCCAAAGCGGCCGGTATGACACTGGAACCGCTGATGAAGCGCCCGATTATGTAAAAACAGTCTGCGATTTGAAAAATAAACACCCTCTGCCGTGAAAGCAGAGGGTGTTTTTGTTACTGCCGCTGTTACTGCCGGTCCATCAGGACGTCATCCTTGACCTGACCCCACGCGATCAGCGCAAAGACTGCCGTGCCGCCGACGATGTTGCCCGCCAGCACCGGAATGAAGAACCCAAAGATGGCCTCGGTCGGACCAAGCAGACCCTGCACCGCCAGATAGGCCATTTCGACCGACCCCGCGACAATGTGGGTAAAGTCACCGGCCGCGATCAGCCATGTGAACGTCAGAATAATGAAAAAGCCGGATTCATCCGCCTGTGGCAGCATCCAGACAATGGCCGCCACCAGAATCCCCGCAGGGATCGCGCGGAAAAAGCTTTCGCCGGCAGGCATGTGGATTGCGTGTTCCGACAGTGACAGCAGCGCGGGCGCAAGGTTGTCGGGGATCGCGGGCGTATAGGCGTACAGCGTCGCAATACAGAATGCACCAATCACGTTGGCGCCCAGAACGATCACCCACAACCGCGCCACGCAGGCAAAATTATGTGCGGACGGTTTGACCATCAGCGGCAGTACCGTGGTAATCGTGTTCTCGGTGAACAATTGCATCCGGCCCATGATCACCAGCAAAAAGCCCAGCGAATATCCGAAATTCTCGATCAGGAACGACCACGGCGCATCCGGCAGATAGGTGCGCAAAATCGCCTCGCCCAGCACCGAAAAGCTGATCATGATGCCCGCCGCCGTACCGGACCAGAACAGCGACCGCTTGGTGCGCGCCAGCTCTTCCTCGCCATCGCGGCGGATGACCTCGTAGATCAGCTTTGACGACAGTTTGGCTGCGGCTTCGACCGACTCGCGTTCTGTCTCTTCTTCCAGCGGCGCTGCGCCGGGGTCGTTTTCGTGGATAGATACCATTGTGTGTTCGTTCCAGTTGGCCATCGGACTTTAACCCCCTGACATCCCGTTTGGTTCCCCGTTATTCTCAGACCATTGCCGTGTTGGGGTTCTGCACCACATTGCAGCCTGACCCTTTGGAGAGATGTATGTTCGGATCGCGCGCCTATATTCTGAAATTCGTACAAGACGTGCGCTCCAGCTATTGGTTCATTCCGTCCACCCTGGTGGTTGTGGCGCTTTTGCTGTCGGAACTGACCCAGTGGATCGACCACAATCCTGACATCCTGCCCATCGCGTTGCCGGACTATTTTCTGAACACGCAGGTTGACGGCGCGCGGCAGACGCTGGCGGTGATTGCGCAGTCGATCATCGGTGTGACGGGGGTGATGTTTTCGATCACCATGGTCGCGGTGTCCTTTGCCTCGGGCAACTTCGGGCCGCGTCTGATCGGTAACTTTATGCGCGACCGGGGCAACCAAATCAGCCTGGGCTTGCTGATTTCGTCCTTTGTCTACACGCTGATGATCCTGCGCGCGGTGCAAAGTTCCGGTGCGGACGGGCTGGAATCCTTCGTGCCGCAATATTCCATGGTCGCGGCGATCCTGTTGACGCTGATGTCGGTGGGCACGTTGATCTATTTCCTGCACCACATTCCCGAAACCATCAACGTGTCGAATATTTCCGCCGCGCTGGGCCGCAGGCTGGCGTCAGCGATCGAGCGGATTATCGAAACCCATGCCGACCGTGAACCGGAACCGGCCACGACGCCGGCCAAGGATGCCGTCGTAACCGAGCTGAGGCTGGGGCGTGCAGGGTACATCCAGCAGCTTGATCTCGACTCGCTGGCCGAAACCGCCGAGGAACACGATTGGGTGTTGGCGGTGCACGTCGAAATCGGCAGCTTTGTCAGCGCCTACGAGACGGTTCTGACGGTCCATTCCGCCAGCGCGCCCACGCCCGAGATCTGTAACAAGGTGTGTTCGAATTTCGCCGTCGGCGAAGAGCAGACCGAGGCGCAGGATGTGACCTTTATGATCGACCAACTGGTCGAAATGGCCGCGCGGGCCCTGTCGCCCGGTGTGAATGACCCGTTCACTGCGCTGAACTGCCTGAACTGGATGCGCAACGGCATCGACACGGCGCTTCAGTACAAAGGGGGGCTGCATCCGGTGCAACGCGCGCGTATCCAGTATCGCAGCCTGACGCTCGAACATCTGCTGAACATCAGTTTCCGCGCATCGGCGCCTTATTGTATGGCCGACAAGATGGCGCGCGATCATTGGATGTTCTGCATGCGCAGCCTGCTGGACGCCGCATCGGGGGACCATAGAAAGACCGTTGCGAAGCTGTTGAAGGACTTTGAAAGCACCTAAGACGGGCATTTGCCAATCGCTTCGACTTGGCTCACAACGGTGCTGAAATCTTCGAAAGGTCCCGTCATGAGCTTTGTGTTTCCCCCGGCCCCGCAAGCCGCTTTGGCCGTTGCAGGCAGTGCCGACCGGTTTCCGGTGCGCCGCGTTTTTTGTGTCGGGCGCAACTACGCCGCCCACGCCCGCGAGTTTGGCAACGACCCCGACCGTGATCCACCGTTCTTTTTCACCAAGCCCGCAGATGCGGTAGTGGACACGCCCTGTACCGTCCCCTATCCGCCGCTGACCGAAGACTTTCATTACGAGATCGAGCTGGTCATTGCCATCGGCAAGGGCGGTGCCGACATCGCGGTTGCCGACGTGCCGGACCACATCTGGGGCGCATCGGTCGGCATCGACCTGACGCGCCGCGACTTGCAGAATGTCGCCAAGAAAATGGGCCGGCCATGGGACTGGAGCAAGGCGTTCGACCAATCCGCCCCGATTGCACCCATCGTGCCGATGGCCGATGTCGCCAGCCTGACGCAAGGGCGCATCTGGCTGGCGGTGAACGGCGAGATCAAGCAAGACGCGGACATTGCCGATCTGATCTGGCCGGTGGCCGACCACATCGCCACACTCAGCCAGTCGATGACACTGGCCCCCGGCGACATCATCATGACCGGCACCCCAGCGGGTGTGGGCGCGGTGACGCCCGGTGACGTGATGACCGGCGGTGTAGACGGCATTGCAACGCTAGAAGTGACAGTGGGCGCGCGCGCGTGACCCTTGTTTTGCACAACTATTTCCGGTCCTCTACCTCGGCCCGGGTGCGGGCGGCGCTGAACCTCAAGGGGTTGGATTATGACTATGTGTCCTATGCGCTGCTCAAGGACGAACAGCGCGGGGCGGCGCATCTGGCGCTGAATCCGCAAGGGCTGGTGCCGACGCTGGTGACCGAAGACGGCGCGCTGCCGCAATCGCTGGCGATCATCGAATGGCTGGACGAGGTTCATCCCGAACCGCCGCTTCTGCCCGCCGATGCATGGGGCCGTGCGCGGGTGCGCAGTCTTGCACATATTATCGCGTTAGATGTACATCCTTTGAACAACCTGCGCATCCTCAAGCACCTTGAAACGGAATACGGCGTTGATGCCGACGGCAAGGCCGCCTGGTTCCGCAAATGGGCGCAGGCGGGCATGGACAGCCTTGAGGCGCGGCTTTCTTCCGAGGCTGAAACAGGCAGTTTCTGCCATGGCGACACCCCCGGTCTGGCCGATCTGTGTCTGTTTGCCCAGGTGCTGAACAACGGACGGTTCGGCGTGGGGCTGGACCCCTATCCGACCATCGCGCGCATCCATGATGCCTGCATGGCGCTGCCCGCGTTCGAACGCGCGGCCCCCGCAAACCAGCCTGACGCCACCTGATGCGACACCATGGCACGCGGCCTTCGTTTGGCTGCGTGCTACCTTGGGGGCAGCCAATCCTGAAGCCAGTTGATCGGAGTGACCCATGAAATCCATGTTCCGCGTTGTTGCCATTCTTGCCCTTGCCACCCCAGCCTTTGCCGACAGCCACGAGGCGGGTGATGCCGATGCAGGGGCCAAGACATTTAACAGATGCAAAAGCTGCCACATGATCGCCAATGGCGACGAAGTGATCGAAAAGGGCGGGCGCACCGGGCCGAACCTGTACGGCGTCATCGGGCGTCAGGCGGGCACCGCCGAAGGCTATAGCTATCAAAATTCCATCGTTGCGGCGGGCGAGGCTGGCCTGGTCTGGGACGAGGAATCGCTGACCAAATATGTCGCCGATCCGCGTGAATTCCTGCGCGAATTTCTGGACGATTCCAAGGCCAAGTCGGGCATGTCGTTCAAGCTGAAAAAAGGCGGCGCTGATGTGGCGGCCTATCTGGCGCGTGTCGGTCCCGAGGTTGCACCGGCTGACGCGGACGCCACCGAAGCACCGGCCGACAGCGACAGCTAAGGATACTAACGGGCGGTGCGGGCCTGTGCCTGTTCCGCCAGTTCCGGCAGGCCGTTGCGGGTATAGACCTCGGCCAGCATCCGGTTCAGCGGCACGCCGTCAGGATCATAGGTGCGCCGCATTTCCAGCACTTGCTGTGCCCGCGCCACGTCGCCGTTTTCCATCAACGCATCCAGATGGATCTGATCGAACAGGTCGCGCTGGGCGTGGCTGCCGCCGCATTCGGCCAGACGGGGCAGGGCGATGCCCAGCAGCCGCGCGGCTTCGGCCCAGTCGCGGTTGGCATGTGCCACGATCCCCTGGGCCGCGGGCAGGGCCACTTCGGCCCATGCGCGGCAATCGTGTCGTGTGGTGTCAGCGGCGCGGTCCTTGATCGCGTCCATCAACACATCCATCGCCGCACGATCATCGGTGCGCCCCAGCCCGTACAGGTATTGCAGCGTCAGGAAGGGGCTGACCGTATCGGCCCCGCGCTGCGCCACATGGGCCACCACATCGGCCCAGCGGTCACCCACGTCGATCCCCGCAAAGTCCAGCCGCGCCAGCAGGGACACCGCCCCGACCTGATCCTGGCTGTAATCCTTGGCCAGCCCCCACACGTGTTCATCATAGGCTTGCAACACATCCTCGTGCCGCCCCTGGCTGATGTAGAACAACGCCAGATGCCACCAGTTGTGACTGCGCATAAAGCTGTTCAGATCACGCCAAGTGTCCGAAACGCTTTCCAGAAAGACGATGCCACCGGTCACGTCGCCACGCGTCAGATAGATATGCGCCAGCGCGTGATGCGCCCACGGATCGTCGTGCCGCAGCCGCATCGACCGGCGCGCGGCGGCTTCGGCCTGTTTCAGCAGGTGGCATTCCTCGTATCCGAACGCCAGCATCCCGTGGGCATAGGCGATGTCATCGGCCCCCGGAAAGGCGCGTGTGGCGATCCGCAGCATCGCGGGAAAATCACCGATGTTGAACGTGTGGTACTGGCCCAGTTTCAGCATCACCATGTCGCGCGGATGGCGGCGGATGGTTTCCTCGCACAGGGCAATCAGTTCGGGGATCTTGCCGTCGTGAAACAGGCGCGCGGCGTGCACGGTCGCCTGCTCGCGGGGCGTGGCATCGGGCGCGGCCGCTTCGGCGGCTTGCAGATAGGGCGCGGCCAGCTGCGGGGCAACGGGGGCTTCCAGCAGCATGTACAGGATCGCGGCATAGGCGTTGACCAGCGCACAGTCAGGTGCTGCCTCGGCGGCCTTCAGCACATTGGCCGCCTTGGTCTGAAAGCTGATGAACCCGTGCACGAAATCGTCGATGCCTTGCAGGGCGGCATCATCGGCACCGGTGACGGGCAGGCCATAAAGGTCGGTCATCTCAGGCATTCAGGTCCCTCCAGCAGGGCAACAGATCGTCCGGTTCAGCCTGCGCCAGATAGACGCCCCGTGCAATGGCGCGCGACAGGCAAACGGCGGCGGCATGGCCGATGATCGACAGGTCGCGGTGATCGTCCTGCATGGGGCGCGCGCCGGTGGACAGGGCAAAGACCAGATCGCCGTCGCCGGGGCTGTGCGCGGGCACACAGGCGCGCCCGATGCCGTCGTGCGCTGCCCATGCAACGCGCTGGCACTGCGCCTTGGTCAGGTTGGCATCGGTGGCGACGATGGCGATGGTGGTGTTGGCGCGTTCGATCACCGCGCTGACCTTGCGGCTGTCCAGCGTGCGGCCCAGCCCGCTGGCGGGGTCGGGACCAAGGCCGCCGAATTCATTGTCTATTTCAAAGGGTGCCGCCCAAAAGTGCCGGTCGCCGGGTGTGGTCACGGCCCCCATCGGGTTCGCCGCCACCAGCGCCGCGACGGTCGTGCCATCTGGCAGCACCAGCGAAGCCGAGCCAAGTCCGCCTTTCATCATCGCCGTCATCGCACCGGTGCCCGCACCGACGCTGCCCAGATCAAAGCCGTCGCTGGCGGCATCCAGCGCCGCACGCCCCAGCTTGCGATAGGGGTTTTCGTCCCAATCCTTGTCACCGCCGGACAGCAGGTCAAAGATGATCGCGCCCGGCACCAGCGGGATCACCGCATCGGCAATCCGGTAACCGCGCCCCATCGCCCGCAGCCCGTCAACCACACCCGAACAGGCATCCAGCCCATAGGCAGAGCCACCCGACAGCACCAGCGCATCGACCGCCGCCACCGATTTGTCCGGTTGCAGCAGATCGGTTTCACGCGTGCCGGGCGCGCCGCCCATGACGGCCACCGAAGCGGTGAACGGCGCATCGGCCGTGACAACGGTCGCCCCCGATTTCAAAGCTTGGTCGGTGGCGTTGCCGACACGCAGGCCGGGCACGTCGGTCAGCAGGTTGCGGGGGCCAGGTGTCATCATGTCAGATCCGTGGTTTCGGGGCGGCTGTGGCCGGATCGCCGGTGTTCGGCACGCCCTTGGGTTCGATCAGCAGCACCTTGCATTCGGCTGCGGCGCGGGGCCGGTGGGTGACGCCGCGCGGGACGATAAACAATTCCCCCGCGCCGACACGGTGCTGGGCATCTTCCAGCTCCATCACCATCTCGCCTTCGAGCACCAGAAAGAAATCATCGGTGTCCTCGTGCAGGTGAAAGGGAAATTCGCCCTGAAATTTGACCACCATCACGTCGTTGTCGTTGTAATCAGCAACCACATGCGGGTCCCAGTGGGTGCTGAATTGCGCCAGTTTCGATGCCAGATTGACCGTTTTCATATGCAGCGGCCCCCGTCCACTTCCATGGCAACGCCGGTGATCATGCTGGCCTCGTCCGAGCATAGGAACAGCGCGGCATTCGCCAGATCTTCGGGTTGGGAAAAGCGGCCCAGCGGGATCGTCGCCAGAAACTTGGCACGCATTTCCGGCGTGTCCTCGCCCATGAACGATTTCAGCAGCGGCGTTTCCCCGGCAACGGGGTTCAGCGCGTTGACGCGCACGCCGCTGGGGGCCAGCTCAACCGCCATGGTGCGGGTCGCGGTGATCATCCAGCCCTTTGATGCGTTGTACCAGTTCAGGTTCGGGCGGGGCGACACGCCTGCGGTGGACGCGATGTTCAGGATCGCGCCGGTGCCGCGTTCTTTCATGTGGGGAACAAGGCTGCGGGCGGTCAGATAGACCGACTTCATGTTGACGTTGAACACGCGGTCAAAGTCGTCTTCGGTCACGTATTCCATCGCCTGCGGCAGGTGGGTGATGCCCGCGTTGTTCACCAGAATATCCACATGGCCCAGCGTTTTCAGCGCCACATCGGCCATGGCCTGCACCGAGGCACCCTTGCCCACGTCGACCTGACAGTATTCCGTGCCCAGATCGGCGGCCACTTTCGCGGCCCCGTCGCCGTTGATGTCGGCCACCAGAACGCGGGCGCCTTCGGCGGCGAACCGGCGCACGATACCTTCGCCAAAGCCAGACGCCGCGCCGGTTACGATCGCTGTTTTTCCGTCCAGTCGCATGTCATTCCTCCCTGTGAATACGCCCTAGCCGTGATGGGCCGCGACGGTTTTGAGCGTGGAAAAGCCGTAGAGCGCTTCGAAGCCTTTTTCGCGGCCATGGCCGGACTTGCCGCTGCCGCCGAACGGCAGTTCGACCCCGCCCCCCGCCCCATAGTTGTTGATGAACACCTGACCGGCGCGCAGTGCCTTGGCCAGACGCATCTGGCGCGCGCCGTTGGCGGTCCAGATGGCGGCGACCAGTCCATAGTCGGTGCTGTTGGCGATCTGCACCGCTTCTTCTTCGGTGTCGAAGGGGATCAACACCTGAACCGGGCCGAAAATCTCGTCGCGGGCCAGTGTGTGATCGGGTGGCACGTCGGCGAACAGCGTCGGCAGCACGTAGGCCCCGTCGTCATGGGCGTTCTGCAACTGTCCGGTGGCGGCGACGGTCAGGTCCGCGCCCTTGTCCAGAAAGCCCTGCACGATGTCGCGCTGGCGGTTGGAAATCACCGGGCCGACGCGCAGGTCGTCCATGGCCGGGCCGACAGTCAGCGCGCGATAGGCTTCGGCCATACGGTCGCGCACGGCGTCGTAGACCCCGCGCTGCACCAGAATGCGCGAGGACGCCGAACAGGTCTGGCCCGCGTTCTGGATGCCCGCGTTGACCAGAAACGGCAGGGCCGCATCCAGATCGGCATCGTCAAACACCAGTTGCGGCGACTTGCCGCCCAGTTCCAGCGTCACGGGCACCACGTTGGCCCCCGCTGCCTGTTGCACCAGCGCGCCGGTGCGCACCGATCCGGTAAAGCTGATGTGGTGAATGCCGGTGTGGCTGGTCAGGGCGGCCCCCGCCTCGACGCCAATGCCGGTCACCACGTTCAGCGCGCCATCGGGCAGGCCCGCGTCCTGACAGATGCGGGCAAAGGCCAGCGCGGTCAGACATGCCTCTTCCGCCGGTTTCAGCACACAGGCGTTGCCCATGGTTAGGGCCGCGCCAACACTGCGCCCGATGATCTGCATCGGATAGTTCCACGGCACGATGTGCCCCGTGACCCCATGCGGTTCGCGCATCGTATAGACGGTGTAGCCGTCCAGATAGGGAATGGTCGCGCCATGCACCTTGTCGGCGGCCCCGCCGTAGAATTCCATGTAACGGGCCAGTGCGACGGCATCGGCGCGCGCCTGTCCCAGCGGTTTGCCCACGTCGCAGGCCTCAAGCTCGGCCAATGCGTCCACGTGGTCCAGCACGCGACGGCCAATCTCGGTCAGGATGCGGCCCCGTTCCAGCGCGGTCATGCGGCCCCATGCGCCGTCCAATGCGGCTTGCGCAGCCGTGACGGCGGCGTCGATATCGGCACCGGTGCCGCGCGCGATCTGCGCCAGTTCGCTGCCGTCCGACGGGTTGACCAGCGGGATCGTTTCACCGCTGGCGCAGGGCTGCCATTGGCCGCCGATCAGAATTTCGGTGGGGTCAAACCAAAGGGGGTTGGGCATGGGTACTGGCCTTGTCTGTAAGGTCGGGCAGCATGGGCGCCGCCGCGAGCAAAGTTTGCGTGTAGGGGTGTTGCGGGTCGGAAAAGACCTGTTCGGTCGGTCCGTGTTCGACAATCTGGCCCGACTGCATCACCATCACACGGTCGGTCACCGTGCGCACCACGCTTAGGTCGTGGCTGATGAACAGATAGGTCAGGTCGTATTGGCGGCACAGGTCGGCCAGCAGATCAAGAATTTGCGCGCGGACAGAGACATCCAGCGCGCTGACCGCCTCGTCAAAGACGATGATTTCGGGGCGGATGATCAGCGCCCGCGCGATGGCGATGCGTTGGCGTTGCCCGCCCGAAAACTGGTGCGGGAATTTGTCGGCATCTGCCGCCGACAGGCCGACAGCTTCCAGCGTTTCGGCGATCAGATCGGTGCGTTCCTGCCCCTTGGGCGGGTTGTCCAACAGAAAGAACGGTTCGGTGATCAGCCGCGATACGCGGTGGCGCGGGTTGAAGCTGCCGTAGGGGTCCTGGAACACCACCTGCATGTTGCGGCGCACGGCAAGGTTTGCCTTGCCCGCTGAAAACACCGGCGCACCGTTCAGGGTGATTGTGCCGCTTTGCACGTCTTCCAGCCCCAGAATCGCCCGTGTCAGGGTCGATTTTCCGCATCCGCTTTCCCCGACCAGCCCAAGGCGTTCACCCTTCTTGATGTCAAAGCTGACGTTGTTCACGGCGCGGAAGGTGCCCGGCGCGCCAAACACGGATTTGCGCGGGGTGCGATAATCACGGCTGACGCCATCGACCCGCAGCAGTGGGGCGTCGGACTTGAGCGGTGGCAGATCCACCTGATGGGTCGAGGCGGCAAACAAAAGTTTGGTATAAGGGTGCTGCATGTTGTGCAGAAGGTGCGCGGTGTCGCCCTGTTCGACGATCCTGCCGTGTTGCATCACCACGATGCGGTCGGCCATTTCGGACACCACCGCCAGATCATGGGTGATCATCAGCAGGCCCATGTCATCCTCGCGCGCCAGTTTGGCCAGCAGTTGCAGGATCTGCGCCTGTGTCGTGACATCCAGCGCCGTCGTCGGTTCGTCCGCGATCAGCAGCGCGGGACGCAGGGCTATGGCCATGGCGATGACCACCCGCTGGCGCTGGCCACCGGACAGTTCATGCGGGAACCGTCCCAGCGGAAAGCGGTCCTGGGGCAGGCCGACGCGGCTCAGGGTGTCGGCGGCGATCTGCATCGCCTCGGCGCGGGTGCCAGCGCCGTGGATCAGGATGGTTTCGGCCACCTGGTCGCCGATGGTTTTCACCGGGTTCAGCGCGGTCATCGGTTCCTGAAACACCATGCCGATGGCATTGCCGCGCAGGGCGCACATCTGCGCCTCGGTCTGCGTCAGCAGGTCGGTGTCCTTCAACATGATCCGGCCCGTGGCGTGCGCCCCGTCAGGGGTCAGGCCCATCACCGAAAAGGCGGTCATCGACTTGCCCGAGCCGCTTTCGCCGGTGATCGCCACGATTTCGCCTTTGGCCACCTCGAAGGTGACATCGTGCAACACGGGGTGGTCGTGAATGCCCATCGACAGGTTCTGAACGCTAAGCAAGCTCATACCCGTGACACCCGCAGTTTCGGGTCCAGCCTGTCGCGCAGCCCGTCGCCCAGCAGGTTCAGACCCAGAACGGTGATGATGATCGCACAGCCCGGGATCAGCGCCATATGCGGCGCAATGCTGACCAGCGTTTGCGCGTCGGCCAGCATCCGGCCCCAGCTTGGCGTGGGCGGTTGCGCGCCCAAGCCCACATAGGACAGCGCGGCCTCGGCCAGAATGCCCAGACTGAACTGAATCGTGGCCTGCACGATCAACAGGTTGGCGACGTTGCCCAGCACGTGTTCAAACGCGATCCGCGCGTCGCCCTTGCCCGAAACGCGGGCGGCCATGATGAATTCGCGCGCCAGAATGGGCAGTGCACCGCCACGGGTGACGCGGGCAAAGACGGGAATGTTGAAGATGCCGATGGCGATGATGGCATTGATCGCACCGGCGCCGAAGATGGCGGTGATCAGGATGGCGATGACAAGGCTGGGAAAGGCAAACACCAGATCATTGCCGCGCATGATCAGCTCGTCGATCCAGCCGCCGTTGCGCGCGGCGGCCCACAGGCCCAGCGGCACACCGATTAGCATACCAACCCCCACCGCGACAAAGGCCACGGCGATGGACGTGCGTGCGCCGACCATGATCAACGACAGAATATCCCGCCCGAAATGGTCGGTGCCCAGCCAGTGCGTGCCATTCGGCGGTTGCAGCTTGTTGGGGATGTCCATCGCGGTGTGCGCGTAGGGCGTCCAGACAAAGCTGAGCAATGCGGCCAGCACCACAAGCGCCGTCAGCAGCCCGCCGATGATCAGGTTGCGGCTCATGTGCGGCTCCTTAGGCGGGGATCGACAAGGGCATAGGCCAGATCGACGGCAAAGTTCACCATGATCACGGTGAACACCAGCAGCATGACCACGCTTTCCACCACGATCAGATCGCGGGCGTTGATCGACTGGAACACCAGCCGCCCCAGACCGGGCAGGTAGAACACCTGTTCGATGATGATGGCGCCGGCCAGAAGGAACGAGAATTGCAGCCCGATGATGGTCAGAACGGGGATCATCGCATTGCGCAGCCCGTGCCGCCACAGCGCCTGTTTGCGTGTCAGCCCCTTGGCGCGTGCGGTGCGCATGAAATCCTCGCCCAGCACGTCCAGCAGGGCCGACCGCATGACCCGCGACAGGATCGCCGCCTGTGGCAACGCCAGCGAAATCGCGGGCAGGGTCAGCGACCACAGCCCCGCGCCCAACCCCTTGTCCCAGCCGACAAAGCCACCGGCGCTGAACCAGCGCAGGTTGATGGCGAACAACAAGACCAGCATCATCGCAAACCAGAAGTTCGGGATTGCCACGCCCAGTTGCGTGGCCCCCATCACGGCGGTGTCACCTGCCTTGCCCCGGCGGGACGCGGCATAGATGCCGGTGGGAAAGGCAATCAGGGTGCTCAGCGTCAGCGCATAGATCGCCAACGGCAAAGACACCCACAACCGTTCGGAAATCATTTGCGCCACAGGGGTGCGATAGGTGTACGAGGTGCCAAAATCACCGGTCAGCAGCCCGCCGACCCAATTCAGGTAGCGCTGCCATTGTGGCACGTCCAGCCCCAGCTCGACCCGCAGGGCGGCGATGGTGTCGGGTTGCGAATTGATCCCCAACATGAAGGTCGCCGGATCGCCCGGAGCGATCTCGATCACGAAGAAAATCACCAGCGAGGCAACGGCCAGGCTGATGGCAAGGGACAGCAGACGTTTGAGGATATATCGCAGCATCGCGCGCACGTTAGGCCCGGATCGCAGCAGGGTCTAGCGCAGACCGCACACAAATGACGCAACGGTGCGAAAATCAGCGGGCGGGTGATTTGGCGGCGGATGGCATTGCGGATCAAAGGTCGAACAGACGCCCGCGGTTCAGGATCGTTTTGGGGTCAAAGCTGCGCTTTAGCTGCCGCATAACGGTCAGTTCCTGCGGGCTGCGCGACAATCCCAGCCACGGCTTCTTGTCCACGCCGATGCCGTGTTCCGCCGAGATTGATCCGCCGTGTTCGGCGGTCAGCGCATAGAGCTTTTCCAATGCCGCGGGCTTGTCTTGGGTGGTAAAGACGTAATGCAGGTTGCCGTCGCCCAGATGGCCGAACATGTAAAACCCCGCATCGGGATCAATCCGGCGCAGCGCGGTCTGGCTGGCCTGGGCAAAGGCCTCGATCCGGTTTATCGGCACGCTGATGTCGCCGTTGGCCACCCCGTCAAGGCCGCGCACAAAGTCGGCAGCGCCGTCACGGATGTCCCACAGGGTGTCGAATTCACGGTTCGATTGGCTCACGATGGCGTCCAGCGCCAGATCATCCTCAAGTGCGCGCATCAGAACATCGGTGAACCGTTCGGCCACTGCGGGGCCTGCGTCCGCAGACTGGCATTCGATCAGCACGTAAAAGGGGGCCTCGGTGCCCAGCGGGGGCTGGCGGTTCTGGTGGGCGCAGATGCCGAAATAGGTGTCTTTCCACATCACCTCGAAGGCGGACAGTACGTCGCCCAGCCCCTGACGCGCGCGCTGAAGCAACGCCAGCGCCGCAGGCAGCGACGGCATCGCCAGCAGCGCGTTCAGTTCGGTTTGCGGGCGGGGGTGCAGGTGCAGCAAGGCGCGGGTGACGACGCCCAGCGTGCCCTCGGCGCCGATGAAAAGCTGGTTCAGGTCATAGCCGGTGTTGTCCTTGGCCAGACCGCGCAGCGATGACAGCACCGTGCCGTCGGCCAGCACGGTTTCCAGCCCGGCGACCTGCGCGCGGAACATGCCATAGCGCAGCACGCGGATGCCGCCTGCATTGGTGGCGATGTTGCCGCCGATGGTCGCGGTCCCGCGCGAACCGATGTCGACGCCAAAGAACAGACCGGCGTCCTGCGCGGCCGTTTGCACCATCTGCAAGGGCGCACCGGCCCCGGCCAGCACGGTGGCGCTGTCCATGTCCACCTTGCCGACGTCGGTCATCCGTTCCAGTGACAGAACGGCCTCGCCATTTGCAATGCGATGGGCACCGGACAGCCCGGTGCGTCCGCCCTGGACCACCAGCGGCTGCCCCGCCTCGTGACACAGCGCCAGCGCGGTTGCGGTCTGGGCGGTGTCGGCAGGGCGCAGAACAAACTGCGGGCGGGCGGAAAACCGGTCGCGCCGGTCCTCCTGATAGCGCGGGCCAATGGCGTCGCCTGTCAGCAAGGCTTCGGGTGGCAGGGCCGATGCCAGACGGTCCACAAGGCCGGTGTCGGGCAGCGTAGGGGTGTCTTGCATCGGTGTCTCCTTTTGCGGGGCGCGCCTAGCCGGCCAGCGCCTGTTCTGCCAACAGCTTGGCGCGTTCACGCAGGACAAACTTTTGCACCTTGCCGGTCGATGTCTTGGGCAATTCGTCGAACACCACTTTTGCGGGGCATTTGAAATGCGCAAGGGTCGCGCGGCAATGGTCAAGCAACGCGCGTTCGCTGGTCGTCTGTCCCGTGCGCAGTTCGACAAAGGCCACAGGCCGTTCGCCCCATTTGGCGTCGGGCATCGCTACGACCGCACACAAGGCAACAGCCGGATGGGCAAAGATCGCGTCCTCGACCTCGATAGACGAGATGTTTTCGCCGCCCGAGATGATGATGTCCTTTGACCGGTCCTTAAGCTGGATATACCCGTCGGGATGGATCACACCCAGATCGCCGGTGTGAAACCAGCCGCCGGCAAAGGCTTCGGATGTGGCGGTGGGGTTTTTCAGGTATCCTTTCATCACGACATTGCCGCGCAACATGACCTCGCCCAGCGTTTCGCCGTCGCGCGGGACCGCTGCCAGCGTTTGCGGGTCGCGCACATCCGCTTGGGACAGCGACAAAAAGCGGACGCCCTGACGTGCCTTGTAAGCGGCCTGATCGGCCAGCGGCAGGTCGTCCCATGTATCCTGCCATGCGTTCATCACCACGGGGCCATAGGTTTCGGTCAGCCCGTACATATGCTGCATCTCGAACCCGGCAGCCTTCATCGCTTCCAGCACCGCAGCGGGCGGGGGTGCGGCGGCGGTGATAAAGGTTGCCGTATGCGCAAAGGGCGTCTTGTCGGCATCGGCGGCGTTCAGCAGCGTCGTCATGACAATCGGCGCGCCGCACAGGTGGGTGACACCGTGGTCGGCAATCATGTCATAGATCGGTTTGGCACGGACCCAGCGCAGGCAGACATGGGTGCCCGCCTGAACCGCGACACTCCACGAAAAGCTCCAGCCGTTGCAGTGGAACAGCGGCAGCGTCCACAGGTAGACAGGGTGCCGCCCCATTTCGCCGTGAATCACCATGTTCAACGCCATCAGCGCCGCACCCCGATGGTGGCAAACGACCCCCTTTGGGTTGCCGGTGGTGCCCGAGGTATAGTTCAGCGAAATCGCATCCCATTCGTCACGCGGGGGCGGCGCTGCATAGTCGGGCGACCCCGTGGCCAGCAGTGCGGCATAATCCATCGTTCCGATCAGCGGTCCCTTGGGATAGGGGGCATCGTCGGGATAGGCCGCGTCGTCATAGTCGATCACGATGGGCCGCGATGGCGATGTCATCAGCGTCAGCGCTTCGGCGGCCAGATCCGAAAACTCGCGGTCGACGATCAGCACCTTGGATTCGGCGTGGTCCAGTTGAAAGGCGATGGCGCGTGCGTCCAGACGGTAGTTCAACGAATGCAGAACCGCGCCATTGGCCATTGAAACGCCATAATGCGCCTCGATCATCGGCGGCGTGTTCGACAACAGCACCGAGACCGTGTCGCCGTGGTCAATCCCCAGCCCCGCAAGCCCCGAGCCCAGCCGTCGGCAGTTTTCCCACAGTTGGCGATAGCTGATCCGGTCCGGCCCGTGGATCACCGCGACGCGGTCGGGATAGGTCAGCGCTGCGCGTTCCAGATAGGAAACCGGCGACATCGGTTGGTGGTTGGCCGGACAGCGGTCCAGGTCGGTGTCATACATGCTCATGCGCGGTGGTCCTTGATCTGGGCGCGCATCAGCGCGCCCGCTTTTGCAGTTCGCCAACGGGGTGGCCGTCGGATTTCCAGCCGCCAAAACCGCCGCGCAGGCTGCGGGCGTCCAGCCCCATGTCCTGCGCCACTTTCGCAGCCAGCAGCGACCGCCAGCCCGAGGCGCAATAGAAGACATAGGTTTTGCCCTCGGCAAAGCGCGGCTTGTGATAGGGGCTGGCCGGATCAATCCAGAACTCTAGCATCCCGCGCGGGGCGTGAAAGGCGTCGGGGATCATGCCTTCGCGTTCCAGTTCACGCGGGTCGCGGATGTCGACCATCACGATGTCCTCCGCGCCCAGGTGTGCGGCCATATCCGCCGCTTCGACCGAAGTCACTTTGGCGTCGGCGTCATCCAGCATCTGTTGGTATCCAATGGCCATGTCCTAGCGCCCCATGTTGTAGAATTCGGCGTTGGGTTTCATGCTGGTCAGGTTCGCCAGCCGGTTGGACATGCCAAAAAACGCGGTGATCGCGCCAATGTCCCAAATGTCTTCCTCGCTGAACCCGTGCGATTTCAGCGTTTCGACATCGCTTTCGTCAACCTCGTAGGCGCGGGCCGAAACCTTCATGGCGAAATCCAGCATGGCGCGCTGGCGCGGGGTGATGTCCGCCTTGCGGTAGTTGATCGCCACCTGATCGGCAATCTGCGGGTCCTTGGCGCGGATGCGCAGGATCGCGCCGTGGGCAACCACGCAATACTGGCACTGGTTGGCGTTCGAGGTGGCCACCACGATCATTTCACGCTCGGCCTTGGTGATGTCGCCGGGCTTGTCCATCAGGGCGTCGTGATAGGCAAAAAAGGCGCGGAATTCTTCCGGTCTGTGGGCCAGCGTCAGAAAAACGTTCGGCACGAAACCCGATTTCTCCTGAACCGCCAGAATGCGGTCGCGCAGGTCTTCGGGCAGGTCCTTGATGTCGGGCACCGGAAAGCGGCTGATGGATGTGTTGGTCATGGAAGTCCTTCCTTAGGTCAAAAGCGCGGTCAGTTGCGCCTGATAGATTTCGATGGCATCGCCCGGATTGTCGTCATGCGGAGCGATCCGAACCAGACAGGTCTGCGCCGAACAGCCCTGCCCGAATTGCGAGGTGCCGACATCCAGTGTCAGCACGTTGGGGTTGCCGGCCAGTTCGGGGCCGTCTGCCTGTTCGGTCAGCCATGCGCCGGTGGGCAGCACCGCGACGCCGGGGCGCTGGTCAGCGGTCAGTCTGGCGGTGGCCAGACAGGCACCGCGATCATTCCACAGGCGCACGGTCTGCCCGTCGGCGATGCCGCGCGCAGCGGCGTCATCGGGGTTCAGGCGCACCTGTTCGCGGCCGTTGCGTTTGTCCTCGCGGCTGGATGGGCCGGTTTCCAACTGGCTGTGCAGCCGCCCTTTGGGTTGATGGGACAGCAGGTGCAGCGCGTCGGTTGCACCAGCGGCCCCCAGCCATTCGGCGGGCGGAATCCACGCGGGATGGGCGCGGCAATCGTCATAGCCAAGCTTTGCCAGCGCGGCGCTGCCCAACACGATCCTGCCGCTTTCCGTGGCCAGCGGCGCGGCCTGCGGATCGGCGCGGAATTCGGCCAGATAGGTGTGATCGCGCTGGACCGGGCAGGCGGCAAATCCCTGATCCCAAAAGGTGTCAAAGTCGGGCATGTCAAAACCCAGCCGCTCCCGCGCATCGCTGCGGCTAAGGTCGTACAAATGCCGCACCCAGCCCATTTCGTCGCGGCCCTCGTCAAAGGCGGCCCTGACGCCCAGCTTGTCCGAAAGCCGTGTGAAAATCTCGAAGTCCGACAGCGCCTGACCCATGGGATCAACGGCCCGGTGCATCGCAAGGATGTAATCCGACCGCCGGTTTCCAGCCAGATCGTTACGCTCGAGCGAGGTCGAGGCTGGCAGGATAATATCAGCACGCCGCGCGGTTGCGGTCATCATCGGGTCTTGAACGATGATGGTTTCGGGACGGGTCCATGCCTTGGTCAGCCGGTTCAAATCCTGATGGTGGTGAAACGGGTTGCCGCCCGCCCAATAGACCAGCCGGACGTCGGGATAGCTGCGGGTTTCGCCCTGATAGGTGAACGGCGTGCCGGGGTTCAGCAGCATGTCCGACACCCGCGCCACGGGGATAAAGCTGCGGATCGCATCCTTACCCCTGTTCATCGCGGGGGATTTGCCGGTCTGGATCGGCGCACCGACCCCGCCAAGCGATCCATAGCCATAGCCGACGCCGCCACCGGGCAGGCCGATCTGGCCGATGATCGCGGCCAGCCCCAGCGCGGCCCAGAACGGTTGCTCGCCATGGTGGGCGCGTTGCAGGCTCCAACTGACGGTCAGCATACTGCGGCTGTTGACCAGTTGTGCAGCAAGGGCGCGGATCGTCGTGGCATCCAGTCCGGTGATCTGGGCGGCCCAGTCGGCGTCTTTGACAACGCCGTCGTCGGCCCCGGTCAGATAAGACAGCAGCGTGTCCGCACCGCTGGTGCAACGGTCCAGAAAGTCGCGGGCGTGCCGTCCGGCGGCGACGATTTCACCCGCCAGCCCCAGCATCAGCGCGGCGTCGGTGTTGGGCCGGATCGGCATCCAGTCGGCGTTCAGCCAGTCGGGCAGGTCGTCGCGCAGGGGTGACACCAGCACGACCCTGACCCCGCGTTCAGCGATCCGGCGCAGGTGGGTTTCCAACTGGTGCGTGCCGATGCCCCCCGCCTCGCTTTGCGAGGTGCGTGGCGACATCGCCCCGAACACGACCAGCGTTTCGGTGTGCTCGGCGATGTTGTCCAGCGTGTTCGAACCACCCCCGCAGGCGCGCTCGTCGCCCAGCGTGTGCCGCAGGATCACCGGGCCTGCGGCAATCGAATAGGTGTCGACGTGGCCGGTATAGCCACCCACCAGATTCAACATGCGCTTGAGCAGGGTCGAGGCATGGTGAAAGCGCCCGCAACTGGTCCAGCCGTATGACCCCGCAAAGATCGACGCGTTGCCATGGTCGCGCGCCACGCGCGAAATCTCGTCCGATACCAGCGTTGTCGCCTCGTCCCAGCTGACCGGCACGAACCGGTCCGATCCGCGCTTGCGCCCGTCACTTGCGCCGCGGTTTTCCAACCAGCCTTGGCGCACCATGGGTTGCAACACGCGCCGGTCGCTTTTGGTCCACTCGGCCACCGAATGGATGATCGGCGACGGGGCAGGGTCGGGGCCGAACGGCTCGACCCCCACGATCCGGTTGTCATCGACAAGGACCGTATAGGCGCCCCAATGGCTGCAATGCGGCACGCGGCGGATGTTGGACATGGCGGCAGGCCCTTTCATATCAAGGCTTCGATCAGGAACGGCCCACGGCGCTGGCAGGCCGCGCGCAGCAGATCGCTGAAGTCTTCGACGGTGCTGGCGCTGGCGGCCTCGACACCCATGCCCCGCGCAAGGCTGACCCAGTCCAGCGCCGGGTTGTCCAGATCCAGCATCCGGCTGGCGTTGCGCCCGGCGGTGCCTGCGCCCACGTCTTTCAGCTCGCCGTGCAGGATCTGGTAGCGGCGGTTGGCAAAGACGATGGTGACCACATCCAGTTCCTCGCGCGCCTGCGTCCACAGCGCCTGCACCGTGTACATGCCGGACCCGTCCGCTTGCAGCGTGATCACCTTGCGGTCCGGGCAGGCGACGGCGGCACCGGTGGCCAGCGGCATACCCACACCGATGGCCCCACCGGTCAGTTGCAGGAAATCATGCGGGGCCGCGCCATAGGTGTGGCGGAAAAAGTCGCGGCCCGAGGTCACGGATTCGTCGCAAACAATGGCATTGTCGGGCATGTGATGCGCCAGTGCGACGGCGATGGCATCCGGCGTCAGCGTGCCGCTGGGCATGTCGGGCTTGGCGCGGGACGCATGGCGCGCGGCGGGGCTGTTCGCCACGCCGAATTCATCCGCAAGCGCGGCGATGGCCGCTGGCAGGTCGCTGCCTGCGTCGGCCATGTCGATCACCTCGCACCCTTCGGGCAGCATCTTGCCGGGCTTTCCGGGGTAGGCAAAAAAGCCGACCGGTGCCTTTGCGCCGATCAGGATGACCTGTTCGGTGTCGGCAAAGGTCGCAAGCGCCTGATCAACCTTGTAAGGCACCCGATCCAAAGCAACGCGCCCCGCGCCGCGCATCATGCGCCCGCTCGATTGCTGCGCCATCAGCCGCGCGCCGCTGCTTTGAGCAATCCTGTCCAGCGTGTCCAGTTCGGCATCGCGCAGGGCCTTGCCCGAGATCAGGATCGTGGTGGTGCGCCCGTTGCGCAGGGCGGCGGCGGCCTGTGTGATCCGCGCGGCATCCGGTGCCGTGGGGTGCGGCGGCGTAATGGCCACCGGATCACCGGCAGGCGCGGCCCCCCACGAGGCATCGGCGGGCAGGATCAGCGTGGCGATCTGGCCCGGTGCGGTACGCGCGGCGGTGATGGCCTGTTCGGCGGTAGAGCCCAGCGTTTCGGGGCTGTCCGCGCGTCCGACCCAATGCGACATCGGCCGCGCCAGGCTTTCGATATCCGAGGTCAGCGGCGCATCAAGCGCCAGATGATAGGTCGCGTGATCGCCGACGACGTTGACCATCGGGCTGCCGGCGCGCCGCGCGTTGTGCAGGTTGGCCAGCCCGTTCGCCAGCCCCGGCCCCAGGTGCAGCAGGGTCGCGGCGGGCTTTTCCGCCATACGGGCGTAACCGTCAGCGGCCCCCGTGACCACACCCTCGAACAGCCCCAGCACGCAGCGCATCGCAGGCTGGCGGTCCAGTGCCGCGACAAAGTGCATTTCAGAGGTGCCCGGATTGGCAAAGCAGGTGTCAATTCCGTTGGCCAGCAGGGTATCGCAAAGCAGGTCGGCGCCGATTTTCATATTGTGTCCTCGTTCAGATGTGCAGCGGCGTCCGCGATGTCGGACAATGCCGCCCAATGGGGTGATGTTGTGTCGACCAGATTGCGGAAGGTTGCAAATTTTGCATCCGCATAGCGCGCGACCGGGCCGGTTTGGGGGGGAATGCTGTCTTCGGGCGGGCCGATCCATTGGGCCGCGATTTCGGCAGGGGAAGCGCCCAGAAGATGTGTTGCCGCAATCGCGGCCAGCCCGCGCGGCCCAGCGTGCGCCGTGGGGCTGCGCACCACCGGTGTGCCAAGGCAGGTGGCCAGAAACCGCGCGAAATCCGTATCCCGCGCCAGCCCGCCACCCAGCGACAATGCGCCCTGGGCGGCACCCATCATCGTGTGGCTGGTGCGCGCGACAAAGGCCAGCGCCTCGCGTCCGGCCCATGCAATCTGCTGCGGCGTGGTGGCGGCACTCAGCCCGAACAGGGCGGCGCTGGCTTGCGGGTCGGTCCAGGGCGCACGTTCGCCGCCCGGCTCGAAAAAGGGATGCATCACCAACCCCGAATAGGCGGGCGGCACGGGCGATGGCAGATCGCGGAACTGCCCGTGCAAATGCTGCAACAGGGTCGCGCCGTTAAAGCAGGGGTGAAAGCACAGGAACCCGTCGCCCAGCACGAATTGCTGCACCATCGCCCCGCGGGGCTTTTGCGGCATCGTGTCGGGGTCGTTCAACAGACAGGCGTGGATCGCACTGGTGCCAAACACCGACGCCCGCGTGACCTCGGGCCGGGTACCAAGCCCCAGACCGATCAGCGTCGCCTGCACATCACCCGGCCCCATCAGCACCGGCAGACCGGCGGGCAGGCCGCAAGACTGCGCTGCGGACGCAGACAATGGCGCGCGGCATTGGCCCACGGGGGCGAATTCGGGCAGAACGTCGAGGCCACGGGTCAGGCCCAGCGCCTGCCCGATCTCTGCCGACATCCGGCCATCGCGCCAGTTGCCCCAGACCGGCAAGGCGGCGCTGGGCTCGGCCAGCAGGGTGCCGGTGAAGGCATAGAACAACCAGTCTTTCAGCCTCAGGATTTTTGCGATCCTCTGGAAACGGTCGGGGTCGTGGCGTTGCAGCCACAGCAATTGCAGGCTTTGCGCGGCGGCGGTGGGGCGCGACCCGGTGATCGCTTCGATCCGGTGCAGCGCATCGCCCAGTTCGCTGACCAGCCCCCGCGCCCGACCGTCCAGCCATGTCATCGCAGGACCAACCGGCCGACCGTCGGCATCCACCGGCCACAGCCCGTCGCCCTGTCCGGTCACGACCAGCCCAAGGGGGGTATGACCGTCCGTACGGGCCGCGCAGTCGCGCAGCGCGCGTATCGCCAGATCAGCCGAGGCCGCCATGTCCTGTTCAACCCGCACGCCCGCACGCATCAGCGCGGTGTTGGGCAGCTCGACATGCGCCAACACCTGCCCCGAGGCATCAAAGGCGGCAGCCTTGACCGCCGTCGTGCCGCTGTCCAGACACAGGATCACAGGGGCAACGCGTTACGACGCATGTTGCAGACCCTTCTGCACGTCGGGGGTTTGCTGGCCGTAAGTCTTGAATTTCTCCAGCACCACCGCGATTTGCGCCTCGGACAGAACTGGCGGTTCACCCATGGGCAGCAGGGCCAGCAATTGCGTCGCCAGCTCTTCCACGGTCACGGCCAGCGCCAGCGCGCGGGCAATGGACACATGTGCCGCGATCACGCCGTGGTGCGCCATCAGGCAGGCGCGGCGGCCCTCAAGCGCCTTGACCACTTCGTGGGCCAGTTCCTGCGTGCCGAACAGCTCATAGGGCGCGCAGCGGATGCTGTCCCCGCCGGCGGCCGCGATCGAATAGTGGATGGCCGGGATGTCACGGCCCAGTACGGACACGCTGGTCGCCTTGGTCGAATGGGTGTGCACCACGGCGTTCAACTCGGGGCGCGCTTGCAGGATGTCGCGGTGAAACCGCCATTCGCTGGACGGCAGCACGTCGCCGGTAAACGAGGCGTCCCAGTTCATCGCCACCACATGCTCGGGGCGCAGCTTGTCATAGGGAATGCCGGTGGGCGAAATCAGAAACCCGTCGCCATGGCGGACGCTGATGTTGCCCGCCGTGCCCTTGTTGATGCCCAGCCCGTTCATCGCGCGGCACGCTTCGATCAGTTCGGTTCGCAAGGTCAGTTCTTGGTCGGTCATGGGTCTATCCTCAGGTGCACAGGTTGTGGGGCGTGTCGCCGGCCAGAAACCGCGCGATGTCTTCGGCGATCACGGTGGCGGCCTTTTTCGCAGAAAGCTTCGAGGCACCGGCGATATGCGGCGACAGGGTGACATTGGGCAGTTGCAGCAACGGCATGTCCGCGGGCGGCGGTTCGGGGGTGAACGTGTCCAGCGCCGCGCCGCGCAAATGTCCCGACACCAACGCATCATACAGTGCGTCATAGTCCAGAACCTGCCCGCGCGTGGTGTTCACGATATAGCCGCCGGGTTTCATCGCCGCGATCCGTGCGCGGCTGATCATGCCGATGGTTTCGGGCGTCACGCGCGGGTGCAGCGTGACCACATCCGCCTCGGCCAGCAGCGCGTCCAGCTCGGCCTTGCGAAAGCCTGCGGCGGTTTCTTCGTCGGTCAGTGGTTTGAACGGATCGTAGATCACAATCTGGCAGCCGAACGGTTGCAACAGCCGCGCCACGCGGGTGCCGATGTCGCCATAACCGACGATGCCAACGGTCAGTTCGCCCAGCTCCGGCCCTGCATTGTCATAGTGATAGTAATCGCGGTTGAACGCCCCGCTTTTCACCGCCAGATGCCCCCGGATCAGGTTGCGCGTTTCCGCCAGCAACGAGGCCACGGTAAATTCCGCCACCGCCGATGCGTTGCGGCCCGGCGTGTTGACCACGCTAAGGCCACGGTCGCGGGCGGCCGGCATTTCGATGTTCACCGGCCCGCCGCGCGACACTGCGATCAGCTTCAGCGCGGGGGCATGGTCCATGCTGTGGGCCGTGATCGGCGCCAGATGGGTCACCAGCACGTCAAGATCGGACAGGAAGTCAAAATAATCCTCGGGCCTGCCGACGAATTCCCCCACGGGCAGATCAGGGTCAACCTTGGTCGATTTGACGTGTAGCGGCCAATCCAGTTCCATTTCGCGGAAGGTGATCCTGCGGTCCCCCAGCCGCGACTCAAGCGCCTTGCGGAACAGGGCGGGCTGCATAAACCCGTCACCGATGATGCCGATGGTCAGGGGCGTTGTGTCATGCGTCGTCATGGGGGTGTCCTACGCTTTCTCGGGTGTGGCCACGGGGTCCAGCCCCGGCAGCACGTCGCGGTAAGTTTCCAGATCCAGCCCGCGTTCTGCCAACACCTCGGCCGTGTGCTGGGCAAATCGGGGGGGTGCGCTGTGATAGCTGACCGGCGTGCGCGACAGTTTGATCGGGCTGCCGGTGCCGCGGTAGGCGCCGATGTCCACGATCATTTCACGGTGGGTGGTGTGCGGGTCGGCCACCACTTCGTCGATGGTGCGCACGGCACCGCAGGGCACGCCCATGCGGATCAGCTTTTCCGACAGGGGGTCGCAGTCGAACGCCGCCATCGCGGTTTCCAGTTCCACCTTGAGCGCATCCGCGTTGTTCAGCCGGTCGGCATTGCTGGCAAAGCGGGGGTCGGTCGCCAGCGCGGGGTTGCCGATGCCTTCGCACAGTTTGGCAAACTGGCGGTTGTTGCCGACGGTCAGGAACAGCGGCGCGGTTTTGGTCTGGTAGGTGTCATAGGGGCAGATGTTGGGATGCGCGTTGCCGGTGGTGCCTGCGACCTTGCCCGACAGGTAATAGTTGGGCAGGTGCGGGTGCAGCAGGGACACGCCGCAATCGTACAGGGTTGTTTCGATGAACTGCCCGCGCCCGCTGGTGGCGCGTTCGTTCAGCGCCATGCACACACCCAGCGCCGCGTTCAGGCCGGTGACCATGTCGACCACAGGCAGACCCACGCGCGTGGCATCGCCGCCGCGTTCGCCGTTCACGCTCATGATGCCACAGACCGCCTGAATGGCTGCGTCATAGCCGGGCAGACCACCTTTCGGGCCATCGGCGCCAAAGCCGGACACGCGGCAGTGGACCAGCTTGGGAAACCGCGCTTGCAGCTCGTCCGTGCCCAGACCCCAGCGTTCCAGCGTGCCGGTTTTGAAGTTCTCAAGAAACACGTCGGCATCGGCCAGCAACTCCAGCAACAGCGTGCGCCCCGCCGGTTGCGAGATGTCCACCGCAATGCCGCGCTTGTTACGGTTCAGACCCTGAAAATAGCTGGCCGCCCCGTCCAGAAAGGGCGGGCCCCAGCCACGGGTTTCGTCGCCTGCGGGCGGTTCCAGCTTGATCACATCCGCACCGTGATCGGCCAGGATCTGGCCGCAATAGGGCCCACCAAGGACTCGGCTGGCGTCGATGACCTTGAGGTTGGAAAGGGAGCCGGTGGGCGTCATGCAGTTCTCCGTTCAATCGGTGATGTGCGGCCCTGTCGGGCCAGTGTTTCAGCAGTGTTGCGTTTGGGCGGCCAGGTCACGGCGCCAGTTTTCGGCAAAGGCGGGATAGGTTTCTTGCAGCTTGTCCAGAACCGGACCGCGCAACAAGGCAAGCGTGGCGGCATCGGGCGCGGGGGTTTGCGGCACCTCGTCGGGGTGGTCAAAGTCAAAGCCGGTCGCGGCGCGGATGGTTTCAAGCGTTTCGCCGGGGTGGACCGATTCCAGCGTAAAACCGGGCCGCGTCTTGTCGAAGGAAAACAACGCCTTGCCCGTCAGCAGCGCCACCGGCCCGCCGGGCCGGTACACATCCGGCGGGCTGACACCGGGGGCCGAGATGAAATCGACCTGCTCGACCATCACACGCGGGCTGTGTTCCTCGCGGAACAGGATCACGCGGGGCACGACGAAATACAAATAGGCCGACCCGAAAGAGCCGGGCCAGCGGACCTTGCTTTGCGGATAGTCCCCCGCGCCGACAAGGTTCACGTTCGCTTGCCCGTCGATCTGCCCGCCGCCCAGGAAAAACGCGTCGATGCGCCCCTGACCTGCGCAATCGAACAATTCGCCCGATCCGTTGGTGAAAAAGTTGTGCGCGACAGAGCCAAGGATCGACAGCCGCACGTGGCGGGTCTGTTCATCCAGCGCCTGCCGCAGCATGGCACCGGCGGCGGGCATCGGCGACGATGCGCCAACCGCCACGTGCCGCACGTCGGCCAGCAGGGCGGCGATGGCGGTGATCAGCGTTTCGCTGGGCAGTGCAGGGGGCTGGGGCGTCATGTGCGGGCCTCGTTCTCGGTGGCGGCCATATACGCGTCAAAGCCTTCTTGCGTGCGGGCGGCGGCGGCATAGCGTTTCAGCGCGTCGGTGTCCGCCGGGTAAACACCCCACAGCCCATAGGGCCACGCACCGTTCGGCACATGCGCGATGCCCGACACGTACAGGGCCGGCAGCACCCCCGCGGCGGTGGTTTCATCCGCCAGCAGGTTGTCGTCCACGATGCGGTCAACGGTGACATAGGTTTCGGTCGCGGCATAGGCCATCGGGGCCAGTTCGCGCCGCCGCCCGATCCATACGTTGCCCGCGCGGTCGGCCATTGGTGCGTGAAAAATGGCAACATCGGGTTTGATGGCCGGGATCAGCACCACAGGGTCGCCAGCGTCGGCAAAGGGGTTGTCGATGACCATCCAGTCGGGGCGGTTGCGCAGCACGTCGGTGCCGATCAGCCCACGCATCGGGAAAAACGGCGATCCTTTCTGCGCGGCAATCAGGCCCGCGTGAACGGCGGGGCAGGTGGCGTCAATCACGCGGATGCGCCCCTCTTTCACCGCCGCGTTGAAACGGGGTGCGCCACCGGCCTCGCCCAGGCTGACGGCGCTGGTTTCAACCGAACGGACGCACCCCGCGCCGATAAGCTGATCGACCTGCAAGCCACCGGTCGGGACACAGACAAGGTCAAGATCACGCAGCCCGCGCGCGATCATCGGGCGGGTAAAGGCCATCGCAACACCGGCATAATCAACGGGCACGGCGATGCGCATTCCGGTCTCAAGCCGGTCCACCAGCTGTTCCACTGTGGTCAACATTTCATTTCGCCGCCATTCATTGGCTATTGTTCCATATTGTAGAACATAGGTTCGCATAACAAGGTATTCGGGCGGGGTCAAAGTTGTCAATTGCCCAAATTTGCCGCAATGCAGCAATATTTCAAGGGTGACGCTAGGGGATTGACAGGTGAATTTTTCGATACAATGATCATATACGGAATAGCGTTCTATAATATGGAACACTAGGGAGGACAAGATGACGTTGAAGCTGGCAGATCCAGTTGTTGTACCCGGCGGTGCTGATGGCCGTCACGATGACGCGCCGCGTGCGGGCATCGGTTCGGGGATCACGATCGAAAACGTGACGAAACGATACGGCGCATTCGTCGCCGCAGACCGCATCAGCCTGGACATCCAGCCGGGCGAATTTGTCACGCTTCTGGGGCCGTCTGGCAGCGGCAAAACGACCTTGCTGAACCTGCTGGCCGGTTTCCAGCGCGTCGATGGCGGTGAAATCCGTGTTGATGGCAAGCCGGTACAAAACGTGCCGGTTCACAAGCGCGGGTTCGGCATGGTGTTTCAAAGCTATGCGTTGTTTCCGAACATGACGGTCGCGCAGAACGTCGGCTTTCCCATGCGCATGGCGGGGATCAACCGCGCAGATACCGACCGGCGCGTGGCGGAAACGCTTGGGATGATGCAGCTTTCGGAGTCAGCGGCCAAGATGCCATCCGAGATGTCGGGCGGTCAGCAACAGCGTGTCGCCATCGCGCGGTCCATCGTCATGCGGCCAAAGGTTGTGCTGATGGACGAACCGCTAAGCGCGCTGGACCGGCGGCTGCGCGAATCGATCCAGATGGAAATACGCGACCTGCACCGGACCATCGGCAGCACGTTCCTGTTTGTCACCCATGACCAAAGCGAGGCGCTGACCATGTCGGACCGCATTGCCGTCATGGACGCCGGGCGCATCATTCAGGTGGATCGCCCCGAAACCATCTATCGCCAGCCCTGCAACCGTTTCGTCGCGGGCTTTGTCGGTGAAAGCAACCTGATCGAAGCCGAGATCGTGCGCCGCGATGGTGCCATGCTGGCCTTGCGCACCAAGACCGGCCATCTGTTCCGCAGTCCTGCACCTGACGAGGTCTCGGGGCGCAATGTCACCGTTCTGGTCCGTCCCGAGCGGCTGCTTTTGTCAGACAAACCCGGTCAGGACACGATTCCGGCGCGCGTCCAGTCGGCGCTGTTCCTGGGTGAAATCCTGCGGATCGAGGTGACGCTGGACAGCGGCGAGACGCTGTTGGTGCGGTGTTCGGACAGCGCCGGTCAGAAGCTGCCCACCCCCGGCAGCACAGTGCACGTCAGTTGGGGCGTGACCGACGGGTGGGTTCTGCCATGACCCAGACGGATGCGCACCAAGGTAACCCGGGGGTTACCCCGACCCGCAGCCTGTCGGACCGGCTGAAAGATCCGGCGCTGCTGCTGATCCCGGCGTTCGCCTTTCTGGGGTTCATGTACCTGTTGCCGCTGGTCGACCTGATGCAGACCAGCGTCGAAGGCGACCCATGGTGGGCCGATCTGAAACGGGTGCTGTCCGTGCCGCTGTATTTCGATTCGCTGGTGCGGACGATGAACATCGCGCTGACGGTTGCCCTGTTGTGCGCGCTGATCGGCTACCCTGCGGCGCTGCTGATCCAGCGCACCAAGGGGATCACGCAGGTGCTGGTGGCGATGGCGATCATCCTGCCGTATTTCATCGCGATCCTGATCCGCACCTATGCCTGGATGGTGCTGTTGGGCCGCAACGGGCCGATCAACAAATTTGCGGTCTGGATCGGGGCATTCGACGAACCCATCGGCCTGTTGTTCAACCGGGGCAGCGTCTTGCTGGGCATGACGGCGGTGCTTTTGCCGATCATGGTGCTGAGCATCTATTCAAGCCTGTCGCGGCTGGACCCGGCGCTGTTGCGTGCGGCGATGGCGAACGGCGCGGGGCCGCTGGCAGCCTTCTGGCGCGTGCTGCTGCCGCTGACCCTGCCCGGTGTTGGTGCCGGTTTCCTTCTGGTCTTTGTTCAGGCGCTGGGGTTCTTCATCACGCCCAGCCTGTTGGGCGGGCCGGGTGACATGATGTTTGCCATGCACATCACCCAACAGGCGGATTCGATCACCGGCGAGGGCTTCTTGCAGGCTTTGGCGGTGGTGCTGCTGGTGCTGACGCTGGTGGTTGTGGCTGTCGCAGGCCGCTTTCTGGGGTTTGAATTCATCTGGGGCGGCGAGCGCAAGGCGCCGATGCCAAAGGCGCGCGAGACCGTGGACCGTCCCAAACCAGCCCGAGGCGGAATCAAGGAAACCCTTGCCGACAGGATCGGCTGGCCAATGCTGCGCGGGCTGGGTGCGCTGAATGCCCGTTGGGGCGAATGGACGGTGCGGGTTCTGGCCATTTGCGTGATTGCCACGCTGGTTCTGCCCATCATCGTCGTCATGATCATCTCGTTCAGCAAGGCCAGCTATCTGACCTTTCCGCCGACCGAATATTCCCTGCGCTGGTACGAAAAGTTCTTTTCCGACCGCAACTGGATGTCGGCATTCTGGAATTCATTGTTCATCGCCATCATGTCCGCCGGCATTTCCGTCACGCTGGGGGCCACGGCGGCGATGGGGATCGTGCGCAGTTCGATCCGGGGCAAGTCCACGCTGATGCTGTTGCTGGTCAGCCCGATCATCGTGCCGCCCGTTGTGCTGGGCCTGTCACTGTACAGCCTGTTTCTGAAATTCGACATGGTGGGCACCTATTGGGGGCTGGCGGCGGCGCATTCCATCGGTGGCATTCCCATCGTTGTGGTGATCGTCGCGGCGGCCCTGCAAGGTGTTGACCGCAGGCTGGAACAAGGGGCCGCCGTGCACGGCGCGTCACCGTTGACGGTGTTTCGCAAGGTGACCCTGCCCGCGATTGCGCCTGGTCTGGGGGCGGCGGTGTTCTTTGCCTTTTTGCATTCCTTTGACGAGCTGGTGCTGACGCTGTTCCTGTCCAGCCCGCGCATGAAGACCCTGCCGCTGATGCTGTGGGGCGACATCAATTATCAACTGAACCCAGTTCTGGCCGTCGTGTCCACGCTCGAGGTTCTGCTGGTCGTTGGTGGCATCATATTGGCGCGTCCGGTCTTTGCCCGGGCCCGCGCCGACACGTGAACGACCCAAAGACAACACAGGAGGAGGAGAAGAAAATGTTTACAACCAAATTCAGAAAAGCGGGCCTGTCGGTGCTTGCCGCCGCAGCCTTGCTCGCAGGGGGCGCGCAACTGGCGTCGGCCGAGGGCGAAGTGATCATGCAAGATCCGGGCGGCAGCTATGGCGATGCCCTGCGGTCGGTGATGTACGACAGCTTCGAGGACGAGACCGGCATTGACGTGATCACCGTGCAAGAGGCCCGGTCCGGCCCCCGGATCAAGGCGCAGGTGGATGCGGGCAAGACCGAATGGGACCTGACGTTCATCTTCGATCAAGAGGTCGGACTGCTGGGCGATTGCTGCCTTGCCGACATCGACTATGGCAAGCTGTCGGACAGCGCCAAGGAAACGCTGGCCACCATGCCCGACAACCTGAAACGCCCCAAAGGCGTCGCCTTGCAGGTGATCGGCGTGGGTTTGGTGTATAACACCGATGTCTACAAGGACGGCAATGTGCCACAAAGCTGGGCGGATTTCTGGGATGTCGAAAAGTTCCCCGGCGAACGCTGCCTGCCTGCATGGCCGCGCTTTACGATGGAGGCTGCTTTGATGGCCGACGGTGTCGCCAAACAGGACCTGTATCCGCTGGACATGGACCGCGCGTTGGCAAAACTGGAAAAGATCAAGCCGCACGTGACCAAGTGGTGGACCACATCCGCGCAGCCGCCGCAGCTTTTGCTGGATGGCGAGGCGGACATGTGCATGGCCTATACCGGTTCAACGTCTTTGCTGGCGCTCGAGGGTGCACCGATCGAAGTCGAGTGGAACCAGGGCTTTGTCTACTATGACTTCTTCTCGATCCCCAAGGATGCGCCGAACTACGACAACGCGCTGAAGCTGCTGTCGTGGCGTCTGGATGCCGATCTGGCGGCAGAGCTGACCTCGGCCTATCCGGTGGCGTTGCCGTCGCCGTTGGTGTTCGAGAAGGCCGATCCCGAGATCAGCAAATATTGGGCGAACAACCCCGACAACGTGGCAAAGGCCATCGAATGGAGCCCTGAATTCTGGGGTGCGCAGGCCGCAGCGGGCAACATGACCAACGAAGAGTACGGTCAAGAGCAACTGAACAGCTTGCTGGCGAAGTAACCGGCAGATGACAGGATCGGCGGCTGCGGGGCTATGTCCTGTGGCTGCCGTTTCGTTGCGGAACGCTGTTGCGCGATGCACTGTTCACAGCGTGATATTCAAGGTAACAGGTCTGTCATGGACAAGGCATTTATCAAGGGGTTGCGCCTGATCGAGGCGCTTGCGCACAGCGAAAAACCGCGCGGCGTTACCGAGCTTGCCGCCGAGCTGGGCCTGACCAAAAGCAACGTGCACCGGCTGTTGGCGACCTTGGTGGCACAGGGCTATGTCCATCAGGACCCGCAATACAGCACCTATGCGCTGGGCACCAAGATCTGGGAACTGGGCAGCCACGTGATCCGGCGGCTGGACCTGACCAAGGTCGCGCGCCCGGCGATGGAACGTCTGGCGGCGCTGACCGGTGAAACGGTGCACCTGTCGGTTCTGGACGACATGGACGTTGTCTATCTGGACAAGATCGAAAGCAGCCACCACATCCGCGCCCACACCCACGTGGGCCAGCGCGCCCCGGCCTATACGATGGCCACCGGCAAGGCGATGTTGGCCCAGATGCCCGACGCCTATCTGGAACGGTATCACAACCGATTTCAAAGCTTTACCCCCGCCACCATCACCACCATGGACCAGCTTCACCGTGCCATCGAACAGGTGCGGGCAATCGGCTTTGCCGTGGTGCCACACGGGGAATGGCGCGCGGGTATCGCGGCCTGTGCCTGTGCAATCCTCGGGCCCAACGGTGATCTGGCCGGCGCGATTGGCGTGTCCGGTCCCGACACCCGCGTCAAACGCGAAGAACTGGACGCCTTCAGCCCGCACCTGGTTGCGGCGGCTTCTGCGATTTCGTCCGCCTTGGGATACACCGGCGAACATTAGACCGGACGTGCGTCCCTTGCCTTTTCAATGATTTTAAACGCGCCATGCGGCCTTGTTGCGTGCGCGTGTTTCTTTTTTAGGCAGATGCGCGGGGATTCTCTGTCGCTTTGAAAAAATCAGAACAAATAGTTTGACCGATTGGTATGAAGATATCTAGGCTGCCTGAAAACAGGGGGGCCTATGACCTTTATCAGTCTGAAAAAGATGTTCCGCACGGTGCCGGCATGAAACGGTATTGGGCCGATCACAGCCAACGCGAATTTGCCGCGCTGGACCACGACCGTCTGATCGCGGTGCTGCCCATCGGGGCGATCGAACAGCACGGGCCGCACTTGCCCATGTCTGTCGACACCTGCACCGTGACCGGCGTGGCGCGCCGTCTGGCCGATGCGCTGCCCGATGACAGTCCGGTCATCTTCCTGCCCGCACAGGCGGTCTGCAAAAGCGATGAACACATCGACTTTCCCGGCACCCTGACCCTGTCGGCGGAAACCCTGATCCGGGTGCTGACCGAAATCGGGGCCAGCGTGGCGCGGGCAGGGGTGCACAAGCTGGTGCTGCTGAACGGGCACGGCGGCAACATTCCGGTGATGGACATCGTCGCGCGGCAATTGCGCATCTCGCATGACATGCTGGCGTTTTCGGTCAACTGGTTCGGCTTTGGAACGCCCGAGGGGATGTATTCCGAAACGGAACGCACCCACGGCATTCACGCGGGCGATATGGAAACATCCGTCATGCTGGCGCTGGACGCGGGCAACGTGGACATGCGCCACGCCCGCGATTTCCGGTCACGCGGGCAGGATCTGTTCGAGGGCACAACCCATCTGGGCCTTGGCCGTGCCGGCAAACCTGCATGGAAAACCCAAGACCTGAGCCCCTCAGGCGCCTGCGGCGAGGCGCATCTGGCCACCGCCGCCAAGGGCGAGGCGACGCTGGATCACGCGGTTGCGCGGCTGGTCGAAGCGATGGCCGAGATTGACGCCATGCCCGCCGACTGGCTGCACAGAAAACCAAAGGTCTGATAGATGGCACACACCCCCGAAACCGCAACGCCGCTGATCGACATGCAAGGTGTCGACAAACAGTTCGGCAATGGCACCGTCGCCGTGCGGGATATGTCGCTGAAAATCCAGCAAGGCGAATTCGTCAGCTTCCTTGGCCCCTCGGGCTGCGGCAAAAGCACGGCGTTGAAGATGATCTCGGGGCTGCTGTCCGTCTCGGCGGGGTCGATCACCGTCAACGGCCACCGTCCGGGCGAAGGCAACGCGGGCAGCGACATCGGCTACGTGTTCCAAGAGGCGACGCTGATGCCGTGGGCCACGGTTTACGAAAACGTCTATCTGCCCCTGAAACTGCAAGGCGTCGGCAAGGTCGAAGGCCGCGCCCGCGTCGAAGAGGCGCTGTCGATGGTGGGGCTGGCGAATTTTGCCAAATCCTATCCGCGCGAACTGTCCGGCGGCATGAAAATGCGCGTCTCCATCGCCCGCGCAATGGTGACCAAACCCAAGCTGTTGCTGATGGACGAACCCTTTGCCGCGCTGGACGAGATGTCGCGCACCAAGCTGAACGACGAGGTGCTGTCGCTGTGGAAGTCGCTGGGGCTGACGGTGATTTTCGTCACCCATTCGGTGTTTGAATCCGTCTACCTGTCCAGCCGTGTCGTGGTCATGGCCGCCCGTCCGGGGCGCGTGGTGCACGATATTGCCCTGACCGGAGGCTATCCGCGCAACGCTGCCTACCGGATGTCACCGGAATACGCCGAAAGCTGCCGCACCGTCAGCAAAGCTTTGGAAGGGACCATGGATCATGTCGAACTTAACCACTGATACCCCCGCCGCCGCGCAGCTAGACCCGCGTGTCATCCGCGAACGCCGCGAGCGCCGGTTGCAGTATATCCTGCCGATTGCCGCCATCGCCTTTGCGCTGGGCCTGTGGGAATTTCTGGTCTGGTACAACGAGGTGCCGCATTACCTGATCCCCGCCCCCAGCCTGATCGCCAAGACCCTGGTGACCGATTGGTCCAGCCTGATGCAAAGCGCGATGTTCACCGTGAAACTGACGCTGATGGCGCTGGCGCTGGCAATCGTCGGGGGCGTGGCCTTGGGCATGTTGTTTGCCCTGTCCCGTCCCATCGAGATGAGCCTGTTTCCCTTTGCCGTCATCCTTCAGGTCACGCCGGTGGTCGCCATCGCGCCGCTGATCCTGATCTATGTCAGCAACACCTTTGCCGCCCTGCTGATCTGTGCGTGGATCGTGGCGTTTTTCCCGATCCTGTCGAACACCGCCATCGGCTTGCGCAGCGCCGACCACAACCTGCGTGACCTGTTCCGCCTGTATCAGGCGACCCCGTGGCAGCGCCTGCGCTATCTGCTGATCCCCTCGGCGTTGCCCTATTTCATGGCGGCGCTGAAAATCGCGGGCGGGCTGGCGCTGATTGGCGCGGTGGTGGCCGAGTTTGTGGCAGGCACCGCAGGGCAGAACACCGGCCTTGCCTCGCGTATCCTCGAGTCCAGCTTTCGCAACGAAATCCCGCGCATGTTTGCGGCACTGTTCCTGGTGTCGGTGCTGGGCGTCGGCATTTTCCTGATCACCGCGTGGTTGTCGCGCGCCGTTCTTGGCCATTGGCACGAGAGCGAGATCAAGCGCGAGAAATAGGCAGATGACGGACAGGATGCACCTAAAAGGGATCACTTTGGCCGGACACAGCGGCTTTTGGGATCTGGAACAGGACGCGGGGCGCATCACCGCGCTGCGCCCCGCGACGACGGGCGGCGGCGGCTACGTGATGCCGCTGCTGGCCGACATCCACACCCATCTGGACAAGACGATGACCGCGCCGCGTATGCCGCACCGCGCGCAGTCGCTGTTCGATGCGATCGAGATGATGGGGCAGGACGCAGCCCGTTGGACCGACGACGACCTGCGCCGCCGCGCGTCGCTGGGTCTGGCCAAGGCCTATCACCACGGCACCGCGCTGATGCGCAGTCATGTGGATTGGTCCTATGCCGATGCGCCGCGCGGCTGGCATGTGCTGACCGAACTGGCGCAGGACTGGCGCGGGCGGGTTGACCTGCAATTGTCGTCACTGACCCGTCTGGACGATCTGGCCCGGATCGGTCCCACCATCGCGCCGGCGCTGCGCCGCGAGGGTGGTATTCTGGGCGCATTCGTCTACCGCAACGACGATCTGGCGGCACATATCGCCACCCTGTTCAACCTGGCCGAGGCGCACGATCTGCCCTTGGATTTCCATGTCGACGAAGGGCTGGACGTAGACGCGCGCGGCATCGACGCGATCATCGACGAAACGGCCAAACGCGGCATGGCCGGCCGTGTGCTGTGCGGGCACGGCTGTTCGCTGTCGGTGCGCGACGTGTCGCAGGTTGAAACCCTTCTGGGCCGCGCTGCCGAGGCAGGCATTGGTCTGACCGTCCTGCCCGGTGCCAACAGCTATCTTCAGGATGCAGGCACGGGCCGCACCCCCCGCTTGCGCGGTCTTGCGCCCCTGCAAGAGGCTGATGCCGCCGGCGTTCCGGTCATGCTGGGATCGGACAATGTGCGCGACGGGTTCTTTCCCTATGGCGACTATGACCTGATCGAGGTTTTGCGCATGGGCGTGCTGATGGGCCATTTGCCGCCCGAGGACTGGCTGGATGCCATCAGCGCACGGCCCGCCGCTTGGATGGGCCATGACCTTAGCCTGCGCACCGGTGGCCCTGCCGACTTTATCCACTTTGACGCAACCGACCTGAACGACGTGATCAGCCGCGCCACTGCGGTGCGACGTGTCTGGCGCAACGGCGCGGTTCTGCCCCCCTTTCAAGGAGACAAATGATGTCCCGTACTTCCGATCTGACCGCATTCAAGGCCGCACTGGGCGACATCCGCTTTCACGATGGCCAAAAGCATCTGGAAGCGCGGTCGCGCGATTATTTCTGGTACAGCCCGATCCTGAACGACCAGCTCAAGGACAAGATCGGCGATGTGCTGGTGATCCCGCAGTCGGTCGACGAGGTGATGCAGGTGGCATCGCTGATTGCAAAGCACAAACTGCCCCTGACCCTGCGCGGCGGTGGCACCGGCAACTATGGTCAGTGCGTGCCGATGGAGGGCGGGGTGATCATGGACCTGACCCGTCTGGACAAGGTGCTGGAGATCACGCCGGGCCACGTGCGCGTGCAGGCCGGTGCGCGGATTTCGCGGCTGGACGATGCGGCGCATGAAACCGGGCAAGAGCTGTTGATGTACCCGTCAACCCGCCAGATGGCGACGATTGGCGGATTCCTGGCCGGGGGCTCGGGCGGCATCGGGTCGCTGCGCCACGGGATGCTGCGCGATCCGGGCAACGTCAGCTACGTCAAGGTTATCACGGTCGAGGAAGAGCCGCAGGTGATCGAACTGCACGGCGACGAGATCCAGAAAGTGCAGCACGCATTCGGCACCAACGGGATCATGGTGGAACTGGGTCTGGCCTTAACGCCCCGGACCGACTGGATTCATACAGCCGCCTTGTTCGACGGCTATGACCACGCCCTGAACTTTGCCACCCAGGCGCAAAAGGACGGGATGGACTGTTATCTGCTGACCGCGGTCGAGCGGCGCTTTGCCCCCTATTACACCAAGTTCGGTGACCTGTTTCCCGCCGACCGCGATGCGATCTTTGCGATGGTCGCACCGGACGAAATGGACCGTTTCACGGCGCAGGCCGAGGCGCAGGGCGGGCGCGTGTCCTTTGCCATGACCAAGGACCAGATCCGCGCGGAAGGTCTGCAACCGGCTTACGAATGCGGCTGGAACCACACCACCTTGCAGGCGCTCAAGGTCGATCCGGGCTGGACGTACCTGCAAGTCGCCTATCCGCGCCCGTTCGATGTTGATCTGGTGATGCGCCAGATGGCGCGCCACGGCGACGATATGTTCTGGCACCACGAAATGGCGCGTCAGGACGGCGACATCCAGATCTTTGCCCTGCCGTTGGTGCGCTATCGTGGCAAGGACGAGATGTACCGTCTGATTGCGGAACTGGAAGAAACAGACGGCTGCACGATTTTCGACCCCCATGTCGTCACCATCGAAGACGGCGGCATGAAGGAAATCGACACCACGCAGATTGATTTCAAAAAACGGGCAGACCCCTACGGCCTGATGAACCCGGGAAAAACACGCGGATGGACCAAGGATATGGTCCGCCGTGACGACCAACACCAACACGGAGAAACAGCATGAAAAAGACACTTACGGCATTCGGCGCAGTCTGCGCCCTGCTTTCCGCGACGACCGCATGGGCCAACGACAAGGTCGTGATGGGCACCAACTGGCTGGCCCAGGGCGGGCACGGCGGGTTCTATCAGGCGCTGGCCGATGGCACCTATGAAGCATACGGGCTGGACGTTGAAATCAGCCCCGGCGGCCCGCAGGTCAACAACCGCCCGATGCTGTCGGCGGGGCGGCTGGACTTTTTGATGGCGGGCAACCTGTTGCTGTCCTTTGACAACGTGCGCAACGGCATCCCCACCACCGTCGTCGCCGCCTTCTACCAAAAAGACCCGCAGGCGTTGATGACCCACAAGGGGCAATACGCCGACTTTGCCGCGCTGTCCGGCGCGCCCACGGTGCTGGTGTCCAAGGACGGGCAATTCAGCTTTTGGGAATGGATGGTGCAGGCGCAAGGGTTCAAGAATGAACAACTGCGCCCCTACGGTTACAACCTGGCCCAGTTTCTGGCCGACGACAAAATGGTCCAACAGGCCTATGGCACCGCCGAGCCGATCTATGCCCGCGAGCAAGGGGCCGATGTGGACGTGTTCCTGTTGGCCGACAACGGCTGGAACACCTATGCCGCCACGCTGGAAACCCGCCAGCAGTTGATCGACGAGAACCCCGAACTGGTACAGCGGTTCGTTGATGCGACCATCGAAGGCTGGGTGAATTTCCTGTATGGCGACCACAAGCCCGCATACGACGCGATCATGGCGGCCAACCCGGAAATGACCGTGGAAAAGCTGGACAAGGAAGTGGCCCAGCTCAAGGCGCTTGAGATCATCGACAGCGGCGACGCGCTGGAGCAGGGGATCGGGGCGATGTCCCAGGAGCGGATCGAAGCGTTTCATGATCTGGCCGTGTCCAGCGGCATCGTTGAAACGGGGTCTGTCGACCTGTCCAAAGTGGCAACCAGCCAGTTCGTCAACCAGGGTCACGGTCTGGACCTGAAGGCCAAGCTGACCGGCCAATAAACCGGTGGGGGCGGCGACGCCCCTTCCGTTCTGGTGCGGGGCGACGCTTGTGCTAATCTTGCAGCGCCGCCCCCTACCGTGACCCATCAAGGACCGCCCATGACCACTGCAAAAATCCGGCGCAGCGCCATAAACGAAGCGATCCGCGACGCGGCCATCCGCGAGTTCGCGCGCAACGGGCTGGCGGGCACCTCGACGCAGGCGATTGCCAGCTCGGCGGGCATCTCCAAGGCACAACTGCATTACTACATCACGTCCAAAGAAGACCTGTATCAGGACGTTCTGGGCTATATCGTCTCGCACTGGCGCGAGCTGTTTTCGCTGTCGTCTTCGCTGGAAGACCCCGCCGAGGCGATCCGCAACTATATCAGGAACAAGATCGAACATGCGCTTGAGCATCCCGACGTGTCGCGCTTTTTCGCCAATGAAATGGCCCGCGGCGCGCCCGAAATGGGGGATTACTGGGAACCGCTGCGCGCCTCTGTGGAAGAGGCAAACGATACCATCCGCGCCTGGATCGACGCGGGCAAAATCGCGCCCGTCGATCCGCTGCTGTTCCAGATCAACATCTGGGCGGTCACCCAACACTATGCCGAATACGAGGCACAGGCCCGCAAGCTGATGGGGGTCACGGACGGCCAGCCGATGGACGCCGAACGCATCATAACAGAGGCCAGCGCGCTGTTTTTGCGCCGCTGCGGTCTGGACGAGGAAGGACACCGCATATGAAGGCGCTGACACCCGATACCTTGCCCGCCCCCTTTGGCGCCTACGCGCATGGCGTTCAGGCCGGGCGGCTGATTGCCACGTCGGGGCAGTTGGGTCTGGCGACCGATGGCAGCATCCCCGCCGGTGTGACCGCGCAGGCCGAACTGTGTTTTGAGAACATCCGCGCCATTCTGGCCGAAGCAGGCGCGGATTTCTCGCATGTGATCCGCTTTACCGGCTACGTCACCCGCCGCGAGGATTTTGCCCCCTATATGGCGGTGCGCGATGCGCTGGTGCGTGATTTTGCGGTGAAACCTGCCTCGACCCTGCTGATCGTCACGGGCTTTACCCGCCCCGAATTTCTGGTCGAGGTCGAAGCCCTGGCCTTAACCCAGCCGCGCCTGCCCTGATTTCACCCGCCGCAACGGGATCGAGCTTTCGATGGACGCGACGCCGGGGATCTTGGTGAAGGTTCCCACCAGAAACCGCTCGAATTCCTCCAGCCCGCTGGTTGCGATGCGCAGCAGGTAGTCGCGGTTTCCGGTCATCAGCCAGCAATCGACCACCTCGGGGTGGCCCGCAATCGCCTGCTCGAACCGCGCCAGCGCATCGTCCACCTGCTTTTCCAGCTTGACCGACAGGAACACAGAAAAGCCAAAGCCAAGGGATGCCTCGTCAATCAGCGCGGAATAGCCTGTGACAATGCCCGCCTCTTCCATAAGGCGCAGCCGGCGCGCCACGGGCGAAGGGCTAAGGCCGACGGTCGCGGCAATGTCTTGAATCGAGGCGCGGCCGTTGACCTGAAGGGCGCGCAGAATGGCCAGATCGAAAGTGTCCAGATTGGTTGAAATCATCATGAATTCCGCCTTTGTTGGCTGATATAGCCAATAATTCAGAAACCAAGGCAAAGAAAGACGAAACTCGCGCCTGTTACCGCGATATACTGCGCCAAACTCAAACGTACTGGAATTTCGATGTCGCACGCCTCCCACCTGAAAACGATTGAGCAACGGCTGCTGTGGCTGTCGCATTGGATGATCCATAACGCCAACCACATCCGTCCCAAGGCGGACGAGATCAAGGTGGGCGGCCATCAGGCGTCGTCTGCGTCGATGGTGTCGATCATGTCGGCCCTGTATTTCAGCGCCCTGCGCCCCGAAGACCGCGTTGCCGTCAAACCCCACGCATCGCCGGTGTTTCACGCGATGCAATATATGATGGGCGAACAGACGCTGGAGAAAATGCAGAACTTTCGCGGGCTGCATGGCGTGCAATCCTATCCGTCGCGGACCAAGGACATCGACGATGTGGATTTTTCGACCGGATCGGTGGGCTTGGGCGTGGCGATCACGTCTTTTGCGTCGTTGGTGCAGGATTACATTCACGCGAAACGCTGGGGCAATGACATACCGCTGGGCCGCATGGTGGCGCTGGTGGGCGATGCGGAACTGGACGAAGGCAACATTTACGAATGCCTGCAAGAGGGCTGGAAAAACGATCTGCGCAATGCGTGGTGGATCATCGACTATAACCGCCAGTCGCTGGACGGCGTCGTGCGCGAGGGACTGTTCCAGCGCGTCGAGAAGATATTCGAAGCCTTCGGCTGGGACGTGGTGCGGGTCAAATACGGCCATTTGCAACGTGCCGCGTTCAAGGAACCGGGCGGCGACACGCTGCGTGACTGGATCGACAACTGTCCCAACCAGCTTTATTCGGCGCTGACCTTCATGGGCGGGGCTGCGTGGCGTGAACGGCTGATGGACAGTCTGGGCGATCAGGGTGACGTGACCCAACTGATCGACAGTCGCAGCGATGACGAGCTGGCCGAACTGATGGAAAATCTGGGCGGCAACTGCGTGCAGACCATGGCAGACACCTTTGCCGCCATCGACCACGACCGCCCCGTCTGTTTTCTGGCCTACACGATCAAGGGCTGGGGCACGCCGATTGCGGGTCACAAGGACAATCACGGCGGTCTGATGAACAAGACCCAGATGGACGCCTGGCAAAAGGTGATGGGCGTGCCGCAAGGGCAGGAATGGGACCCCTTCGCCACGGTCGAGGACCCCGATGGCTTGCGCGATTTCCTGGGGCAGGTCCCGTTCTTTGCCAAGGGGCCGCGCCGCTATACCGATGACGTGCTGGACGTGCCAAAGGTCGAGATCGCGACCGACCGCGAGCTGTCCACGCAGATGGGCTTTGGCAAGATCCTGGACGATCTGTCCAAGGGCGACAGCGATCTGGCATCGCGCATTGTCACCACCTCGCCCGATGTGACGGGCACCACCAACCTTGGCCCGTGGGTGAACCGCCGCAAGCTGTTCGCGCGCACCGAACAGCAAGACACGTTCATCAACGAAAAAATCCCCTCGACCGCGAAATGGGAATTCACGCCCGAAGGGCAGCACATCGAACTGGGCATCGCCGAGATGAACCTGTTTCTGCTGCTGGCGGCGGCGGGCCTGTCGCATTCGCTGTTCGGCAAGCGGCTGATCCCCATCGGCACGGTCTACGACCCCTTTGTCGCGCGTGGTCTGGATGCGTTGAATTACGCCTGCTACCAAGACGCGCGTTTCATGATCGTCGGCACCCCGTCCGGCATCACCCTGTCGCCCGAGGGCGGCGCGCACCAGTCCATCGGCACCCCGTTGATCGGGATGAGCCAGGACGGCCTGGCCGCGTTCGAACCCGCCTTTGTCGACGAGCTGTCGGTGATCATGCAGTGGGCGTTCGAATACCTGCAACGCAGCGGCGACGGCGACCCCGACGAACGCACATGGCTGCGCGACGAAACCGGCGGGTCGGTCTATCTGCGGCTGTCCACCAATCCCATCGAACAGCCCGGCAAGCGCGTCGATGATGATTTCCGTCAAGGCGCGATTGACGGGGCGTACTGGCTGCGCAAACCCGGCCCGAATTGCGAGGTGGTGATCGCCTATCAGGGGGTTGTCGCGCCCGAAGCGATCCGTGCGGCGGGCATCATCGCCGAAGGCCGCCGCGATGTTGCGGTGCTGGCTGTCACCTCGGCCGACCGGCTGAACGCGGGCTGGACAGCGGCGCAGCGGGCGCGGGCACGTGGCAACGGGGCGGCACGGTCGCATATCGAAACCCTGCTGGGCGGGCTGTCGCGCGATTGCAAGATCGTCACGGTGATCGACGGCCATCCCGCCACTCTGGCGTGGCTGGGATCGGTGATCGGGCATCAGACGGTGTCATTGGGGGTCGAACACTTTGGCCAGACCGGCACGATTGCCGATCTGTACCGGCATTTCGGCATCGACGCCGAAGGGATCGTGGAAAAGGTGAACGGCCTGACGCTGGGCCGTCCGGTGACCGCACCGCTTCGGATGTAGCGTGGCGCGTGTGGTTGCGTTTGCGGGCTGATCCTTGCAACTGTGGCGTCGTAAAGGATGCCGAGATGACATTTTGAACGCCCCGCTGCCGTCGCCGCTGTTCATCGGCCACGAGATTTACCGTGCCTCGACCTATGGGCGCTGGCACCCGTTGCGGGTGCCGCGTGTGTCGACGGTGATGGACCTGTCGCGGGCGCTGGGGTGGCTGCCACGGTCGGTTTACCTCACCAGCCCGCGCGCCAAGCCCGCCGCGCTGACCGGATGGCATACGCCGGATTATGTTGCGGCGTTGGTGCAGGCCGAGGCAGAGCAGGCTGTGACCGACGCCGTGCGCGCACGGCACCATCTTGGCACCCCGTCCAACCCCGTGTTCCCCGAAATGTACCGCCGTCCGGCCACGGCAGCGGGCGGGTCGTTGCTGGCGGGTGAGCTGCTGGCGGGGGGCGGTGTGGTCTTTCACCCCGCAGGGGGCACCCATCACGGGATGCCGGATCGCGCCAGCGGGTTTTGCTTTCTCAACGATCCGGTGCTGGCGATCCGGTCGCTGCGGGCCAACGGCGCGGCGCGCATCGCTTATATCGACATCGACGCGCATCATGGCGACGGGGTCGAGCGTGCCTTTGCCGATGATCCCGACACGCTGGTGCTGTCGGTGCACGAATCCGGCCTGTGGCCGCGCACCGGGGCGCTGGAGGACGAAGGCGCGGGCAACGTGTTCAACCTGCCGGTGCCACGGTTGTTGAACGACGATGAAATGGCGCTGATCCGCGACGGGCTGATCCTGCCTGCGGTCGCCGCGTTCCAACCCGATGCGCTTGTGCTGCAATGCGGGGCCGATGCGGTGGCCGATGATCCGCAGTCGCATCTGTCGCTGTCGAACAATGCCCACTGGCAGATCGTGGCGGGGCTGATGGGCATGGCACCGCGCCTGCTGGTGCTGGGTGGCGGTGGCTATAACCCGTGGTCTGCGGGGCGGCTGTGGACGGGCGTCTGGGCCACGCTGAACCGCCACGCGATCCCGCCTGTGTTGCCCGAAGCCGCGCAACAGGTGCTGCGCGGGCTGGTGTTTCAGGGCAACGCGCGCGGGCGCAATCCCGATCCGGCGTGGTTCACCACCCTGCGCGATGCGCCGCGCGGCGGGCCGGTGCGCGACAGCGTGCGGGCCGATGTGGCACGGCTGGCCGCGCGGTTTTAACCTGCGGGCGCGATGGCATAGTCCGCATCACTAACTTGTTCCAGCCAGTCGGCGGCGGTGCCATCCAGCGCCTCTTGCATCGCCATATGCACCATCTCGCTGTCAGGTGCTGCGCCGTGCCAATGTTCCTCGTGCGGGGGGATCCAGACCGTATCGCCGGCCGAAATGACGCGCGGCGGCTGGCCGCGCAGGGCAATGCGCCCTTCGCCCGACATCACGTGCAGGGTCTGGCCCAGCGGATGCGTGTGCCACGCGGTGCGCGCGCCGGCGGCAAAAGTCACGATCAGCGCCCGCAGGCGTGCAGGCTCGGGCGCGGTGACAACCGGATCTTGCCAAACGTCGCCGGTAAAGTAATCCGCCGGTGCCTGCGTGCGGGGCCGTGCGCCCTGTTTGTGGATGTCCATTGGGTGTCTCCTGTGAGCGGAAAAGGAAAAGGGCGACGTAATCGCCGCCCTTTGTCACAGTGTAAGGGTCGCTTAGTCCGCCCAGCTTACGCCGGTCAGATCGGTGGCCTGGGTCGGCGCGTTGGTCCACAGACCTTGCAGACCTGCCTTGGCAACCGACAGCATGGCCAACTGGAACAGGTAGCCGTTCACATAATCCTCGGAAATCATGCGCTGGGCGTCGCCCAACATCTGGGTCCGCATGTCGGGATCGGTGGTGCCGTTCAGCTTGGTCATCAGCGCCTGGAAATCCGGGTTGTTGTATTGGAAATAGTAATCCGGGTTGGCGTAAATGCCGATGTCCATCGGTTCGGTGTGCGAAATGATGGTCAGGCCAAAGTTCTTGCCCTTGAACACGGTTTCCAGCCACTGCGCCCATTCGACGTTGATGATCTCGGCCTTGATGCCGACCTCGGCCAGTTGTGCCGCGACAATCTCGCCGCCGCGACGGGCATAGGACGGGGGCGGCAGGTGCAGCGTGGTTTCAAACCCGTCGGCAAAGCCTGCCTCGGCCAGCAGCGCGCGGGATTTCTCGGGGTCATATTCGCTCAGGCCGGTCAGATCGACATAGGCGGGGTTGTGCGGCGCAAAGAACGTGCCGATGGGCGTGCCATAACCGAACATCGCCCCGTCAATGATCGCCTGCCGGTCGATGGCATGGGCAATCGCCTCGCGGACCTTGACGTTGTCAAAGGGCGGCAGCGCGTTGTTGGTGGACAGGATCGTTTCACCCTCGGTGCTGCCGATCAGCACCTGAAACCGCGGGTCAGCCTCGAATTGGGGCAGGTTTTCGGGGGCGGGGAAACCGGCAAAAGCATCCACATCCTCGGCCATCACAGCGGCAAAGGCGGCGGTCGGGTCCGAGATGAACTTGAACGTCGCCTTGGCCAGCGCGGGCGCGTCCCCCCAATAGGCGTCGTTGCGTTCCAGTTCGATCTTGTCGCCCTGCACCCAGTTCACGAATTTGAACGCGCCGGTGCCGATGGGCGTCTGTTTGATGTTCTCGATGCTTTCGGGTGCCACGATCACAGCGTCGCCCCATGCCAGGTTGAACAGCAGGCTGCCGTTCGGTTCCGACAGGGTCAGCTTGACCGTCAGCGGGTCGATCACCTCGACATCCGCGATGCCGGTGTACAGCGCCTTTTGCGCGTTCACGCTGTCTTCGGCGCGGGCACGGTCCAGGCTGAATTTGACGTCTTCGGCGTCCATCGTGGTGCCGTCATGGAACGTCACGCCGTCGTGCAGCTTGAACGTATATGTCAGGCCGTCGTCGGAAATTTCCCAGCTTTCGGCCAGACCGGGCACGATCGACCCGTCGCCCATAAAGCGCGTCAAACCCTCGAACACGTTGGAATACAGCACCGAATCGATGGCGCCGGCGGCGGCGCTGGTGGGATCAAGGTGCGGTGGCTCAAGCTGCATGGCGACGGTGATGTCGTCCTTGGCCAAGGCCGATCCGGCGATCAGCGCAGCGGACGCGACCCCCAGCAAAAGCGAACGGATGTGAAACATTTTCAGACTCCCGGTTGGTTTTTTTGAAAGGCTAGCCAGTTCCTTTGGCTTTGACCAGCGTCCCCGTGTTGCGCCCGCTGAACCAAGACGCTATGGCGGCGCCTTTCTTCTGTTTTCAGGCGGTGACGACATGGCGACCCTTGGCATCGACTTTGGCACTTCGAACTCGGCGGCGGGCTATGCGGTGGATGGTCAGACGCATCTGGTCGCGCTGGAGCCGGGCGAACAGACCCTGCCCACAGCCGTGTTCTTCGACTTTGACGCGCGCAAGGTGGTGTACGGCCGCCCCGCAAACGATGCCCTGATCGCAGGCGACGAGGGGCGCTATATGCGCGCGCTCAAAAGCCTGCTGGGCACGTCGTTGATGCGCGAAAGCCGGATGCTGCTGAACGAACGTCAGGATTTCATCACCATCGTCGCGCGGTTTCTGGCAACGCTGAAACAGCGGGCCGAAGCGGAAAGCGGGCTGACGTTCAACACCGCGCTGTCGGGGCGTCCGGTGCTGTTTCACAGTGCCAACGCCGAACGCAACGCGCAGGCGCTGGTGGACCTGACGGACTGTTACCACGCGGCGGGGTTTGACGCGGTCAAATTCATGCCCGAACCCGAAGCCGCGGCGCTGGCCAGCCGTGCGGCCTTGCAGGACGGCGATCTGGGGCTGGTGGTCGACATCGGCGGGGGTACGTCGGATTTTACCGTGTTCCGACATGGCGAAAACGCGGGCATTGATATTCTGGCCAGCCACGGCGTGCGTCTGGGCGGCACCGATTTTGATCGGCGGCTGTCGCTGGATCATGTGATGCCGCATCTGGGTCTGGGCAGCGACATTCGCCATGCCTTTGGCGATCAGGTGCACAGCGCCCCGCGCGCCCTGTTTGCCGATCTGGCCACGTGGCAGAAGATCCCGTTTCTGTACTCGCCCGACAGCCGCCGCGCCGCGCAGGATCTGGCGAAACACGCGGTGCAGCCGGAATTGTTGGACCGGTTGGTGCGCGTGCTTGAGGATGAGCTGGGCCACGACCTGGCCTTTGCCGTCGAGGCGGGCAAGATCGCCGCGAACGATCCCGCCGGAACGGCACTGCCCGAGATCAAATTGGGCCTGTTAGAGACGGGTTTGACCGTTCCGCTGCCCGCCGCGATGATGTGGGCGGGGCTGGCTGATATGGCCGATCAGGTCGGCGATGCCGCGTTGCAGGCCGTGGAACAGGCGCAGGTCGCGCCCGAGGCCATCGACCGGCTGATCTTTGTCGGCGGTTCCAGCCTGATGGCGGTGATTCAAGGCGCACTGACACAGCGGTTTCCGCAGGCAGATGTGCATCGCGGTGCGGCACTGACCGGCATCGTCGAAGGTTTGGCGCTGGCGTCGGAAACTGCGTTCTAGCCGCGCGCGCCAAACGCTTTATGTAGATGGCAGGCTGGCACATGCGCACGAAATCAGTCATGCGATCCGTGCATCAAAAAGGCACCCTCTATGTTGAATGCATTTATTGCCCTTGTGACCGTCGGCGCGGGGGCATTGCTGTTGTACCCAAGACTGGCACAGGCCCGTTTGTGGCGGGCGGCGATCACGCCGCTGGCGTCGATCATCGGCAGCGGTTTTCTGGTGCTGGGGCCGATCCTGGATACGTCTTACGGCAAATACGCGCCGCTGGTCATGCTGGTTTTGTGCCTGATGGCCTACTGCTTTGGCGCGGCAATCCGGTTCAACATCGCGCGCCGGTCCGATGACACAACCACGCGCAACGGCACGGAAAACAGCCTTGAAACGGTCGCATCCTGGGCGCTGGCCTTTGCCTATGTGATTTCCGTCGCCTACTATTTGAACCTGCTGGGCGCGTTTGCCGTCAGCATGACACCCTTCGATTCGACCATCGACGCCAAGCTGGTGACCAGTGCCGTTTTCGTGCTGATCCTGGTCATCGGCTGGACCAAAGGGTTCCATGCGCTTGAGCGTGTCGAACAGGTGTCGGTCGGGGTCAAGCTGGCCATCATCGCGGGGCTGCTGTTCGGCCTGGCTTGGTATTTTGTCGAAACCGCTGTCGCCGGCGATCTGGTGGTGATGCCTGCACAGGTGGGCGGGATACATGCGCTGATGATTTTCGCCGGGCTTCTGGTGACCGTTCAGGGGTTTGAAACCTCGCGCTATCTGGGGGCGGACTACAGCGCCAGCGAACGGATACGGTCGATGAAGCTGGCACAATGGCTGGCGACGGCGATTTACATGATCTACATTCTGCTGCTGACCTATTCGATTGAACCCGATGCGCGACACCTAAGCGAAACCGCGATCATTGACCTGATGGCGGTTGTCGCCCCCATCCTGCCGCTGTTGCTGATTGCCGCGGCGATCAGCGCGCAGTTCAGTGCCGCGGTGGCAGACACCGGCGGCTCGGGCGGGCTGATTGCGGAACTGACCGGCGGGCGTGTGTCGACGCGCAAGGGCTATGCCGTTCTGGTGGCCATCGGTCTGGCGCTGACATGGGTCGCCAGCATTTTCGAAATCATCAGCTACGCCTCGCGCGCCTTTGCGCTGTATTACGCGATCCAGTCCGCAATTGCGGCGATTGGCGCATGGCAGAACGCAGGCGGGCGGCCCAAGGCCCTGGGCTTTGCAGCCCTTGCCGTGCTGGGCATCGCCATCGCGATCTTCGGGGTATCGGCCGAAGGTTAGGCCTTGGGCAGCAAAAGCGTCTCTAACGCGGCGCCCATCACCTTGGCGCTGTCCACCATGTCGTCGATTCCGATGTATTCGTCGGGCTTGTGCGCCAGCTCCAGCAGGCCGGGGCCATAGGCAATGCAGTTCTTCAGCTTGCCGATGCGGTCGATGTGTTTTTGGTCGTACGATCCGGGGGATGCCACATAGGTCGGCGGCTTGCCCATGACGTCTTCGATCGCCTTGGCTACGGTTTCGACCACGGGCGCTGTTTTCTCGGTCATCGACGGGATCACGCTGTTCAGCTCGGTCAGTTCGTATTCAAAGTCGGGGCGCGTTTCGCGCAGCCCTTCCAGCAGCGCGGTCACCTCGTCGCGGACCTGATCCAGCGTTTCCTCGACCAGATAGCGCCGGTCGATCACGATGCGGCAACTGTCAGGCACGCAATGCGCGGGCAGGCCGGTGAAATCGTCGGTCTGCTCCTTCTGCCCGCCGTGGATCGAATTGATGTTCATCGTCGATTGCCGCGCGCCTTCGGGCACCACGGGCATTTCGGTGAACCGTGCCGCCATCGCCGGATACAGTTTGGTTTCAAATTCCGACAGCACGGCCCCCATGTGGCGCACGGCGCAATCGCCCAGAAACGGCATCGACCCGTGGGCAATCTCGCCCTTTGTCTCGATCTCGGCCCACCAGCCACCGCGATGGCCCAGACAGATGCGATCCTTTTGCAAAGGTTCGGGGATAATGACGTGTTGCACCTTGTTAGGGTCGAAAAACCCCTGTTCCGCCAGATAGGCAACGCCGCCATAGCCGCCCGATTCCTCGTCCGCCGTGCCCGAGATTTCGATGGCGCCCTGAAAATTCGGATGCTCTTCGATGAACGCTTCAGCCGCGATGATCGACGCGGCCAGCCCGCCTTTCATGTCGCAGGCACCGCGCCCGTAGATCTTGCCGTCGGACACCGCGCCGCCAAAGGGATCAAAGGTCCAGCCCTGTCCCACCTCGACCACATCGGTGTGGCTGTTGAAATGCACGCATTCGCCCGTCTGCGCCCCGTCGCGCCGCGCGACGATGTTCCAGCGGGGGTATTTCTCGCTGTCGCCGGGGGTGCCATGGGCGCGGATCAGTTGTGTCTGGAACCCGTGTTGCGACAGGCGTTTGTCCAGAAAATCGCAGATCTCGCGATAGTTCTCGCCCGGGGGGTTCAGCGTGGGGATGCGGATCAGGTCCTGGGTCAGCCGGATCAGATCATCGCGTTTGTCGGTGATGCGGTGGGAAAGTGTCATGGCGATACCTTCAAAGCTTGGTGGACGAATGGCAAGAGCCTAGGCCCAGGATTTCAGCACATCCGCCACGGTCGTCATGCCGGCATCGCCGTGCGTCGGCGCATCGGACGGGGTGGCGGAAAACCGTGGGGCGGGGCCGGGTTGCACGATGCCGTCGGTCGTCACAAAGGTGCCGCGCGCGACATTGTGGGGGTATTGCGGTGCCTCGGACATGGGCAGCACGGGGGCGAAACAGGCATCGACACGTTCCAGTATGTCCTGCCAGTGGTTGCGGGGTTTGCTGCGAAAAAGCGTCTCTAACACGGCGTGCATCTCATCCTGCGGCCCGTATTGATCGGCAAAGCGCGGATCGTCCGACAGCCCCAGTTGCGCCAGCATTTCCGCATAGAACTGCGGCTCCAACGGGCCAAGGGCGACATAGCCGCCGCAAGCGGTTTCATAGCAGCGATAGCTGGCGACCCCACCGTTCAACGTGTTGCCGCCGCGCAGCTGATCGTTGTGCACACCGGCGGCCATCAGCCCGTATTGCATCACCATCATCAACGCCGCACCGTCAGACATGCAGGCATCGACAACCTGCCCCTGACCGGTGCCGCGTGCGTGCAACACAGCCGCCAGCACACCCGCCAGCAGCATCATGCCGCCGCCCGCCAGATCGGCGATGATGTTCTGCGGCGGGGGCGGGGGCGCGTCGGCCGGACCGATGGACCACAGCGCGCCCGAGATTGCCATATAGTTCAGGTCGTGACCCGCGCGGTCGCGCAGCGGTCCATCCTGCCCCCAGCCGGTCATGCGCCCGAACACCAGTGCAGGGTTCGCGGCCATCATCGGTTCGGGGCCAAGGCCAAGCCGCTCCATCACACCGGGGCGAAACCCTTCGATCACCACTTCGGCGCGGGCAATCAGGGTCTGCGCCTGCGCCAGATCGTCAGGATCGCGCAAATCCAACGTCACGCTTTGGCGCGAGCGGTCGTACAGGTTGTGCTTTTGGTCGATCCCGAACATCGGCTTTTGCCCGGGGCGGGCAATGCGAACCACCTCGGCCCCCATATCGGCCAGCATCATGCAGGCAAAGGGCGCAGGCCCCAGCCCCGCCATTTCGACAACGCGCAGCCCGCGCAGGGGGCCGTTGCGATCAAGCATCGTCAGACATCCTTTTCATGGCGGACAGAAATGCGGTCACTTCGGCCTCGGAATTATAGTGGCACAGCGACACCCGCACCGCAGCGGGCAGGTCCAGTGGGTCCAGCACGTTGCCGGAATAATGGTCGGCCTTGCGCACATGGGTGCGGATGCCTTGGGCGTTCAGACGGGCGACGATGTCGGCAGCGGGCAGGCTGTCCATGGCAAAGCAAACCAGCCCCTCGCGCGCCGGATTGTCGTCGCCGCCAATGATCCGGACGCCGGGCAAATCGGTCAGACCGGGCAGGTTGCCGGTGCCGTTCAGCATGGTGTCGGTCAGGTGTTTCTCGTGGGCGTGGATGGCATGGCCTGCCGCCTCGATCCGCGCGCGGCGGTCGGTGGCGTCGGACACCTGTCCGCCCAGCCAGTCGAAATAGGCCACGACGTCCGAAAACGTCGCATATGCACCTGTGTCGCGCGTGCCCATTTCCCAGTTCTCCGACGGTCCGCCCATCAGCGCCTCAAGCGGCATCTTGCTAAGCCGGTCGGACGCCCAGGCCACGCCGTAGCCATGGCGCGAAAACACCTTGTAGGGGCTGACCACATAGCCGTCGATGCCCGCCGCTGCGATGTCGATGCCGCCGTGGCTGGCGTGCTGGATGCCATCCACGATGATCAGGCAATCGGGCGACACGGCGCGGATCGCCTGCGAAATGGCGTCAATGTCCATGCCCATGCCGGTCACGGGCGAGGTGTGCAGGATCGTGGCCACACGCACATCCGGCGTCATCGCCGCGGCGTAGTCCTGTGCTGTCACCAGCCCGCGCGCGGCGTCATGGGGCACGCTGATATAGTCTGCACCGGCGTTTTTCGCCCAAATCTGCGCGGCACTGCGCGATGCCGGGTGTTCGATGGTGGACCCGATCACCGTGCCCTTGGCCCCCATCACGGCGGTGCGGATCAGGCGGAACAACAGCTCGGTCCCGCTTTCCCCGACAAAGAACTGGCCCGAAGGCGCGTTAAAGAATGTGGCCATATCCGCCTTGGCCGTCCGGATGATGTCCATCAGCGCCTTGGCCGCCGGGTTGTCGCGCCCCTGGTTGTCGGGGATCGCTGCAAACTTTGCCGAGGTCTCCACAGCCGCCTTCAGCGTCAGCGCGCCGCCTGCGTTTTCGAAAAAGATGCGCGGCCCGGCGAACGGGCATTCATCGACATGCGCAAAACGGGCGCGGATGTCTTCCAGCAGGGGGGCAAGCGGTGACGGCATTTTGGTGTCCTTCGGATGTGTTGCATATTCGTCTGCGAAATCCACGACAGGTGCAACTGTTCGATGGGGCTTCTGTGTGGCGACGCTTCGCGCTAAGGAACGCGCTATGACACAACATACAATCATCCGTCTTGGACATCAGGGCGACGGCATTGCCGAAGGCCCGGTTTTTGCCCCCCGCACATTGCCCGGCGAAGTGGTCAGTGGCACGCTGAACGACACGCAACTGACCGACGTGCGCATCGAAGCGCCGTCGGACGACCGCGTGGCAGCGCCCTGCCGCCATTACAAAAGCTGCGGCGGCTGCCAGTTGCAACACGCCAGCGATGCGCTGGTGGCCGATTTCAAGGCGGACGTGGTCAAGGCAGCCCTGTCCGCCCACCGTCTGGAAACCGACGTGCGCCCCACGCTGACCTCCCCCGCACAGTCGCGCAGACGGGCGACGTTTTCGGTGAAACGCACCAAAAAGGGCGCAACCGCAGGGTTTCATGGCCGCGCGTCTGGTACGATTGTCGAGGTGACAGATTGCCTGCTGGTCGACCCCGCGCTGTTGCCCGCGCTTGAGGTGGCCAAGGCGCTGGCGCTGGTCGGCTCCAGCCGCAAGGCCGAGATGTCGGTGGCCGCGACCCTGTCGGGCGAGGGGCTGGATATTTCGGTGCAGGGCGGCAAGCCGCTGGACGGGCCGTTGCGCGTGCAACTGGCGCAGGCGACTGAAACGCACGGGCTGTGCCGTCTGGCGTGGGACGGCGAAGTGATCGCGGCGCGCGGGCAGGCGTTCCAGACCTTTGGCGCGGCGCGGGTCGTGCCGCCGCCGGGCACGTTCTTGCAGGCCACCGTGCACGGCGAACATACCTTGCAGGCGCTGGTGATGGAAATTTGTGCAGGCGCCAGATCGGTGGCCGACCTGTTCGCGGGCTGCGGCACTTTCAGCTTTCCGTTGCTGACCCATGCCGAAGTGCACGCGGTCGAGGGCGATGCCGAAATGACGGCAGCACTGGCTGCTGGCTGGCGCGCTGCGGGCGGATTGCGCCCCCTGACAGCGCAGGCACGCGACCTGTTCCGCCGCCCCCTGTTGCCGGACGAGCTCAAGCGGTTTGACACCGTGGTCATTGACCCGCCGCGCGCAGGCGCTGCCGCTCAGGTCGCGCAGATCATCGAAAGCAACGTGAAAACCGTGGCCTATGTTTCGTGCAATCCGGTGACCTTTGCACGCGACACTGCGCAACTGGTTTCGGCGGGCTTTACGCTGGAATGGGTGCAGCCGGTGGACCAGTTCCGTTGGTCGTCTCACGTTGAACTGGTCGGCAAGTTGACGCGCCTGTGACCGTCTTTCCTGCGATAACGGCTTGGTGAACGCCCGGATTCAGTGTACCGATAAAACGCAGTAAATGGTAGCCTGACAACAGGCACACAAGGCAGGACGATTACGATGAAACGCAGGGCATTGATCCTTGGCGGCGTTGCGGCGGCGATTGTGCCCGCATGTACCCCCAGCAAATTCAAACGCTATAACGGCCCTGCCGTGACCTTTGTCGTGGTGAACAAATCACAACGCCAGATGTTCCTGTTGCACAAGGATCGCGTGCTGAAAGCCTATACCATTGATCTGGGTTTTGCCCCCATCGGCCACAAGTTCTTCGAAGGTGACGGCCGCACGCCCGAGGGCGTGTATCTGATCGACCGGCGCAACCCGAACAGCAAATTCCACCTGTCGGTTGGCATTTCCTATCCCAACGAAGTCGACCGCGCGGCCGCCGCGGCGCTGGGCAAGTCACCGGGCGGCGACATCTTTATTCACGGGAATTCCGAAAAGCGGAAAAAGGGCCAGAACGACTGGACCTGGGGCTGTATCGCGGTGACCGACAAGGAAATCGAAGACATTTACGCGATGGTCGGCGACGGCACGCCGATTCAGATCAACCCGTAAAACGGGCCACAGTGCGGCCGCGACGGGCCGTCAGGCCCGCCGCCGGTTTGGTTGATTATTCGCTGGTTTCCACAATCCCAGCCGCATCGTCAGACGATGCTGTGGTTTGATCCACACGCGCAGGCACGCGACGCGATGCTGCCGGGTTGGCCAGCGGCACGATTGCGGTGCTGTTGGGGTTGGCCATGACCATCGTCCACCAGATCTTGCCGTTGCTTTCCTGATACCAGGAAAATCCCATCTGGCTGGCGTCACGCGACAGGATGGTGCGGCGGGTGTCGGGCTGTTCCATCCAGGCGGCCAGTGTTTCCAGCTCTGATTCGTAGGTTTCCGAGATGTTTTCACCCACAAGACGCCCCGGGTAGCCCACGCGCTGCAAGCGGTCGATGGGCGACGAGCCGTCCGACCCAAAGTGCCAGGGGCGGTTTTGCGCCGACATGTCGCGCGAATGGGTCGCGGCGGCAGCATTCAGTTGCGGGTTCAGTTCGACAGCCGCAGCGCCTTGGGCCTGGCGCAGGGCGTTGACCGAATCAAGCATCCGGTATTGCAGCTTCGATGTGTCGCCCGCGCGGATGCGGTACATTTTCGGTGCCGGACTGCCGTCCGAGGTCAACGTCGGGGTTGACGGCGGAACGGCGCAGGCGCTTAGAACAAGGAAACCTGCCATAAGCAGGGTAAAGATACGGATCATGACAGGCTCCAGTCGATTGGTTTTGTGGTGAGATACAGTGCCACGCGTGGCAATTCAAACGCACATCGGCGTGAGCTTGCCGGATGACAGTTGTTTGAATTGCGACTGCGTCTTTCGCGCCATATATAAAAGGGCAAATGCAGTATCCGCACAACAGGAGGACATATAATGTCCAGCAAGCGTTTTGAATTCAACAACCGTCGCGCCTTTTTGGCAGGCTCTGCCGCGTTGCTTGCGACGCCCGCGCTTGCACAGGTTCCCGCCGGCCAGGCCGAGCGTGACCCGACACAATCGGTGCGCCGCAACATTTCCAGCTTTCGCACGCTGGACTGGCAGCCCTATTTTGACAACCTGAAAAACGGTGCGATTCTGGTCGATATCGACAGCCGCGCCGTGCACTTCTGGAACCAAGACCAATCGGTGTACAAATTGTACCCGTCCAGCGTTCCGCTGACCGATGACCTGACGCGTCGTGGTCGCACCAGTGTCGTGCAAAAAGTTGTCGGGCCAAGCTGGCGTCCGACACCGTCGATGTTGCAGCGCAACCCCGAATGGCCCGACTTTATCGGCCCCGGCCCCGATAACCCCTTGGGAACGCACGCTTTGTACCTGAGCTGGACGTATTACCGTATTCACGGAACGCACGACACGCGCAAAATTGGCCGTCGTTCGTCCAACGGATGCATCGGCCTGTACAACGAACATATTCAGGAATTGTTCGGCATGGCCAATGTGGGCACACAAGTGTTGCTAATTTGACGACATCCGATTGATTAGCGGCCTTTGTGCGGCAATGTGGGTTTGCAATCGACCTTATTTGCTGTTTACAACGGGATACGAGGTAAGTCTTGGGTGCGCGTCCGCACAATTGCTGGCGCGCTTTTTCTGGAGGTTAACATGAAAAAACTCGTTCTCGCCGCCGCTCTGACAGCTGCTGCAACTACCGCATTCGCCGGCGCTCCTGCCGATCCGATCATCGAAGCACCCGTCGTGGTTGAAGAAGCTACTTCTTCTTCTTCCGGCATCCTGCTGCCCCTGCTGCTTCTGGCACTGGTCGCTGCAGCTGTGTCCAACTAAGCGACGCTTCATACCAATAGAAAAGGCGGTGCTTCGGTACCGCCTTTTTTTATGTCCAACGCTATGTCAAAACCGGGATCACCCCCGGGTGGTGCCGGCCGGGCGGCTGACCTTAATCCAGCCAGCCGCGCAGGTTTTCCGCGATCACGTTAGACAGCGCCTGAATGTGCGCAGGCTCGTCATTCAGACATGGGATATAGGTGAAGCTTTCGCCGCCCGCGTGTTCAAAGCTTTCGTTGATCTCTTCGTTGATCTCTTCCAGCGTTTCGATGCAATCCGCCGAAAACGCAGGCGCGCAAACGGCGATGCGTTTCTTGCCCGCTTTGGCCTGCCGTGCGACCTCTTCCACGGTATAGGGTTGCAGCCATTCCTCGGGGCCGAATTTCGACTGGAAGGTGGTCATGATCTGGCTGTCGTCCCAGCCCAGCCGTTCCTTCAGCAGGCGCGTCGTTTTCTGGCATTGGCAGTGATATGGATCGCCTTGCATCAGATAGCGTTGCGGCACCCCGTGATAGGAACACAGCAGAATATCGGGCCGCTGGTCCGCCTGCGCATAGCCGCGTTCGATGGACTGGGCCAGCGCGTCGATGTAATCGGTGCGGTCGAAATAGGGCGGCACCGTGCGCGCGACCGGCTGCCAGGTTTCTTTCTGCAAGGCGCTGAAAAACGCATCGTTGGCGGTGGCCGACGTGGCGCCGGCATAGTGCGGATACAGCGGGAAAAACAGGATCTTGCGACAGCCCGCTTCGATCAACGCGCGCACCTTCGATTCGGTGGACGGATTGCCGTAGCGCATACAGTAATCGACCATGACCGCATCACCGTACCGCGCCTGCATCGCGTCCGCGATCTTGGCCGTCTGCGCCTTGGTGATGGTCAGCAGCGGGCTTTCGTTCGCATCCTCGTTCCAGATGGATTTATAGGCGGCGCCGGACGTGAAGGGCCGTTTTGTCAAAATCACCGTCTGCAACAGCGGTTGCCACAGCCACGGCGAATAGTCGATCACGCGGCGGTCGGACAGGAATTCGCCCAGGTAGCGGCGCATCGACCAATAGTCATAGCCATCCGGCGTGCCCAGATTGGCCAGCAGAATCCCGACACGCTCGGACGGGACGGCCGGGTGATCGGGTGCGGCGTGGGCAGGGCGTTGGGCGTTGGCTTTTGTATCGGGCATGACTGTTTCCGCTGTTCAGGTGTCCGAGACATAGAGGGTTTTGGCCCGAGTTCAATCAGGCAAGGGCCGCTCTGCGACATTGAGCGCATCCGCAAGCCGCTGTTGCGCCGACCCGGGGCGCAGGGCTTTGGGCTGGCTGGCGTCCGGTGCCCATCCGGCCAGAAACACCAGGTCGAATGTTGTACGTATTCGGCCCGTATCTGTACCAAACGCGGATTGATAGCGTGCGACCGCATCCATCATCACCGCCTTGCGGGTGGGTTTGCGCAGCCGTCCGGTCAGCGCGTTGGTTTCGCCCATGGCGCGCAGGTCGTGCATCAGGTGCAGGGGGGATTTATATTCCACCCGTTGCGTCAGCACATCCGCCACCGGCAGGGCAAAGCCTGCGCGTTGCAGCAACGCCCCCAGATCGCGCACCTCGCCCATCGGGGCGATGCGGGGGCTTAGCCCGCCGGTTTGCGCAACTTCGGCCTCGGCCAGACAGGCGCGCAATTCGTTCAGGGTTTGCCCGCCAAAGCACACGCCCAGAAACAGCCCGTCGGGTTTCAGCGCGCGCTGGCATTGGATCAACTGGCCCACCGGATCATTGGCCCAGTGCAGGCCCATCGCGTGAATCACCAGATCATGTGTGGCGGGTTGCAGGTCCAATGTTTCGCTATCGGAAACAATCGTGAGGCCTGGCGCAATGTTGTCCCAGAATTGGGGAAAACCAGTCACCACGGCAGCCTGCGTAAATGTCCTGTTAACCAGTTCCAGCCGATCCTGAATTTCGTCCCGCGCCGTCTGGTGCAGGAACATCGCATCGGCCCGCACGCGTTTGCGGTGTGCGGTCAGGGCGGCGGTGTCGGTCAAAGGAGCATGTGCGTTCATGGAGCTTAGATAGAATGGTTGCGACGCGGTTACAAACGGCCCTTTCCCTGATCTATCCGGCGCGGTGTCTGGGCTGCGGCGTGGTGGTGAATGACGACTTTGGCCTGTGCGGGATCTGCTGGCGGGACACGCCTTTTGTCGGCGGGGCGATCTGCGATTCGTGCGGGGGACCATTGCCGGGGCAACAGGGCGTGGATGTCGCGCATTGTGACGATTGTCTGCGCGATCCACCGCCGTGGGATCAGGGACGCGCGGCGCTGGTCTATCGCGATCGGGCGCGGGTTCTGGTGCTGAGCCTGAAACACGCGGACCGGCAAGAGGTCGTGGTGCCCGCATCGGGGTGGATGGCCCACGCGGTGCGCGACATCGTGACCCCGGATACATTGGTCGCCCCCATCCCGCTGCATTGGACGCGCATGTTGGCGCGGCGGTACAATCAGTCTGCCTTGTTGGCCGATGCGATGGCGAAGCGGTTAGAGCTGTCCTATTGTCCCGACCTTCTGGTTCGGATTCGCCGCACCCGAAGTCTGGACAAGCTGGACCGTACGCAGCGGCGCGCCGTGCTTGATGGGGTTTTGAAGCTTAACCCGAAGCGAGGGCACCGTATCGCGGCAGGTCGGCCGGTGATTTTGGTCGATGACGTGATGACCTCAGGCGCGACACTGGCCGAGGCGACGCGCGCCATTCGTGCGTCTGGTGCAGGGCGGGTGTGCGTGGTGACACTGGCGCGGGTGACCAAAGACACCTAGATATGGGGCAACTGACCCATATCGAGGATGCAACGATGAAACCTGTTGAAATTTACACCACGCCGATCTGCGGCTTTTGCCACCGCGCCAAGCAGTTGTTGAACCAGAAGGGCGTCGATTTTACCGAAGTCGACGTGATGGCCAACCCCGAGCGCAAGGCCGAGATGATGCAGCGTGCCAACGGGGGCCGCACCGTGCCGCAGATTTTTGTCGGCGACATGCATGTGGGTGGCTGTGACGACCTGTATGCGCTGGAGCGTCTGGGCAAGCTGGACGCGTTGCTGGCCGCCTGATGCAGGCCGCGCTGCTGCAACTGAACGTCGGGGATGATCCGGCGGCCAATCTGGCGCAGACCACAGCATTGCTGGGCGATGCTGTGGCTGCGGGCGCGCAGTTTGTGCTGACGCCCGAGGTGACCAACTGCATTTCGACGCGCCGCGCACACCAGCAAGAGGTGCTGCAAGACGAGGCGTCGGACATCACCTTGGCCGGGTTGCAGGCACAGGCGGCGGCGCATGGCATCTGGCTGTTGATCGGATCGCTTGCGGTCAAGACGGATGATGCCGACGGGCGCTTTGCCAACCGGCAGTTTCTGATCGGGCCGGATGGCGGAATTCGCGCGCGCTACGACAAGATCCATATGTTCGATGTGCAGATTGGCGAAGGCGAGACCTATCGCGAATCAGCGGGCTATCGGCCCGGCACGACGGCAGTTGTGGCCGACATGCCCGAATTTCGGCTGGGCATGGCCACCTGTTACGACATGCGCTTTGGCCATCTGTCGCGGGCATTGGTGCAGGCTGGGGCGCAGGTGTTGGTCTATCCGTCGGCATTTTCGCCGGTCACGGGGGCGGCACATTGGCACAGCCTGTTGCGGGCGCGTGCAATTGAAAGCGGCGCGTGGGTTCTGGCCCCTGCGCAGACCGGCACGCATCCGGCGACGTCGGGGCCGCAGCGCAGCACTTATGGGCATTCCCTTGTGATTGACCCGTGGGGCGATGTAGTAGTGGATGCAGGGACGGAGCCGGGTTTTTCGGTGTTCGATCTGGACATTAGCAAGGTCACGGACGCCCGCCGCCGCATTCCGGCGCTGGAAAACGCCCGTGAATTCGACGGACCATGAACAAAATGAACGCATGACCCAGGACAAGGACGCATTGGCCATCGCGCTGTTCAGCGAGGTTCTGGCGGCTGACCAGACGGTGCGCAATCGGCTGGGGCGGGTGCTGCCCAAGGGCATGGAAATTTCGCATTTCTCGGTGCTGAACAATCTGGCGTGGCACCACGGTGAACGCACGCCTGCACAACTGGCCGAGACGTTCAACGTGACGCGCGGGGCCATGACCAACACCCTGCGCAAGCTGCAATGGCAGGGATATGTGCACATCCGTCCCGACTGGGACGACGCACGGCGCAAGCTGGTGGCGATCAGCCCCGCCGGTGCACAGGCCCGCGATGCGGCGGTGTCGGCCATTGCGCCGCTGTTTCGCGATCTGGTCGACAAGGTCGGCGAGGAACAGGTGCGCGCGGCGATCCCGACGCTGCGCGAGTTGCGCAACCAGTTGGCGGATAAGGCTTAACGCGGTTTCAGGCTGGCCGTGACATAGTTCACGCTGAGATCACGATCCGACAGACGCCAGGCCCAGGTCAGCGGATTGAACACGAACCCCTGCCGGTCCACAGGGTCCAGCCCCGCGCGTTTCAGCAGATCGAACAATTCGTCCGGTGTAATGAACTTGGACCACTCATGGGTGCCCTTGGGCAGCCAGCGCATGATGTGTTCGGCCCCGATGATCGCCATCGCAAAGGATTTGGGATTGCGGTTCAGGGTCGAGCAGATGTGCAGCCCGCCCGGTTTCAGCAGTTCGCGGCAGGCGGTCAGATAGGCCAGCGGGTCGGACACGTGTTCGACGACCTCCATGTTCAGCACCGCGTCGAACTGTTCGCCCGCGGCGGCCATATCTTCGGCGGTGGTGTGGCGATAGTCGATGTCCAGCCCCGATTGTTGCGCATGAACCTGTGCCACGGGAATGTTGCCCGCCGCGGCATCGGCGCCCACCACGTCGGCCCCCAGCCGCGCCATCGGTTCGGCCAGCAGCCCACCGCCACAGCCGATGTCCAGAATACGCAGGCCTGCAAAGGCGTCGGGTGCGTTCAGGTCGCGGTCGAATTCGGCGGCGATCTGGCTGGTGATATAGTCCAGACGGCAGGGGTTCAGCATGTGCAGCGGCTTGAATTTGCCCGTCGGGTCCCACCATTCAGCGGCCATCGCCTCGAATTTGGCGACTTCTGCGGGGTCTACGGTGCCCTGATGCGCTTGCATTCTGCTCTCCATATGCTCAATTGTTCCTTGCACCCTATATAGGACGGTCATGGACAAGTACCCGGATCAAAAGCGCGCAGTGCAATATCTTTACCCGCCGGTCGATCCGTTCGACCAGCGGATGATGGATGTGGGCGACGGGCACAAGATTTATGTCGAACAGTGCGGCAATCCGTCAGGGATTCCTGTCGTGGTGCTGCACGGTGGCCCCGGTGGCGGATGCAGTCCCGCGATGCGGCGGTATTTCGATCCTGCGGTGTTCCGCGTGGTGTTGTTTGACCAGCGCGGCTGCGGGCGGTCGCGGCCCCATGCGGTGATCGAGAACAACACGACATGGCATCTGGTCCACGACATCGAGATGATCCGCGAGGCGCTGGGCATCGACGCGTGGATCGCCTTTGGCGGCAGTTGGGGGGCGACGCTGGCGCTGATCTATGCGCAGACCCACCCCGACCGCGTGCGCGAACTGGTGTTGCGTGGCGTGTTCACCATGACCAAGGCCGAGATCGACTGGTTCTATGGCGGAGGTGCCGGCAAGTTCTGGCCCGAGGTCTGGGCGCGTTTTGTCGGCCTGATCCCCGAGGACGAGCGCGGCGATCTGGTGGCGGCCTATCACAAGCGGCTGTTCAGCGGCGACCGGATCGAAGAAACCAAATACGGGCGCGCCTGGGCGTCGTGGGAAAACGCGCTGGCGTCGATCCACAGCAACGGTATGGGTGGCGAAGCACCGGGCGAATATGCGCGGGCGTTCTCGCGGCTTGAGAATCACTATTTCATCAATGGGGGGTTTTTAGAGTTTGACGGGCAGATTCTGGCGAACATGGACCGGATTGCCGATATTCCGGGCACCGTGGTGCAGGGCCGCTATGACATGATCTGCCCGCCCGACAGCGCCTATGCCATTGTGCAACGCTGGCCGCGTGGCACGTTGAAGATGGTACGCAATGCGGGCCATGCGCTGTCTGAACCGGGGATCAGTTCGGAGCTGGTGCGGACGATGGACCGGATCGCCATGACGGAGCAGCGGCGATGAAACGGATGGACCGTCGTGCCTTGTTTGCGTCGGGTGCTGCTGCGGCTTTGCTGGCGGCGACCGGCGTTCAGGCGCAGGTTTTGCCGCGTTCGGGCGGGCGCTTGCGGGCGGCCTTGTCCGGTGCGTCGCGTGACGACGGGTGGGATCTGGCCCCCGGCGGGCTGTTCATGCTGGCGGCCCAGCACACGGTGTTCGAGGCGCTGACCGAAGTGGCCGCCGATGGCAGCCTGCGCGGGGCGTTGGCGACAGGTTGGCAAGGGGCCGATGGTGGCCGCGTCTGGGGTTTCGATCTGCGGGCGGGTGTCCGGTTTCACGATGGCACACCGCTGCGCGCGCAGGATGTTGTGGCCAGTCTGGCCGATCAGGTGGACGGCACGGTGCGGGCCGAAGGTGCGGGGCGCGTTGTTGTGCACCTGAACCACGCGCAGGCCGATCTGCCCTATGTGCTGTCCGGCGCGTTGATCCGCCCCGCTGACCCTGACGCGCGGGCGCAGGGTGTGGGCACCGGCCTGTACCGCGTTCAGAAATTCGACGCGGGTCGCCAGTTTATCGGTGCGCGGGTCAGCGATCATTACAAGAACAACCGTGCCGGTTGGTTCGATACGGTCGAGTTCGTGTCGATCCCGGCGCAAGAGGTCCGCGCCGAGGCATTGCGCGCAGGTCTGGTGGATGCCGCCGACGTGACCAGCCGCGATGCGCTGGCCGATGACCGTGCGTTCATGCACCTGCCCGACGCCGCCCGATGCCAGCAGATCGTGCACCGCGACATCGGCGTTCCGGCGGAAATCGGCACACGGCACGCGCTGGACGATCTGCGTATGGCGGAACGGTGGTGGCGGGTGTAGGCCAAGGGGGCTTGTAGTTGCAGGCCCGTCGGCGTATATGCCCTGTAACAGCGGCGCGCTGGGGTCCAAACCCGACGCTCCACCGAGAAAGAGCAACGGGCCGCGCGCCCGTTTTTTTTGTGTCTGCTAGAATCTGCTTGGAAGTAACCACGTGACTGTAAATGACCTGATTGCCAAAGCCGCCATCGACCGCCGCATGGCCGAGATCATCACTCCGGTGATCGAGGATCTGGGGTTCGAGTTGGTGCGCGTCCGCCTGATGAGCGGCAAGGAATCGATTTTGCAGATCATGGCCGAACGTCCCGATGGCGGGATCGAGGTGGATGATCTGGCCGAAATCTCGACCGCCGTCAGCGCCACGCTGGACGTCGAAGACCCGATTCTGGATGCCTATACGCTGGAAGTGTCCAGCCCCGGCATCGACCGTCCGCTGACCCGTCTTAAGGACTTTGCGACCTTCGAGGGTTACGAGGCGAAGCTGGAAACAGACGAGCTGATCGACGGCCGTCGCCGGTTCAAGGGCGAGCTGGCCGGTGTCGAGGATGACGAGGTGTTGATCAACATCGAAGAGGGCACGATCGGCCTGAAGTTCGAATGGCTCAGCGATGCCAAACTGGTGCTGACCGACGACCTGATCAAAGAGATGCTGCGCCAGCGCAAACAGGCCGGTGTTCTGAACGAAGACGCATTTGACGATATTGAGACCGAAGGGTCCGATGAGGAGAAAGACTGATGGCAATTACATCTGCAAACCAGCTTGAGCTGCTGCAAACCGCCGAGGCTGTTGCGCGCGAAAAGATGATCGACCCCGGTCTGGTGATCGAGGCGATGGAAGAGAGCCTCGCCCGGGCCGCCAAAAGCCGCTATGGCGCAGAGATGGACATTCGTGTCGCCATCGACCGCAAGACCGGTCGCGCCACGTTCACCCGCGTGCGCACCGTGGTTTCCGAGGACGAGCTGGAAAACTATCAGGCCGAGTTCACCGTCGAGCAGGCCAAGCAGTATATGGCCGACCCCAAGATCGGTGACACATTCGTCGAAGAAGTGCCGCCCGTGGAAATGGGCCGGATCGCCGCGCAGTCGGCCAAGCAGGTGATCCTGCAAAAGGTCCGCGAAGCCGAGCGTGACCGCCAGTACGAAGAGTTCAAGGACCGCGCAGGCACGATCATCAACGGTCTGGTCAAGCGCGAGGAATACGGCAACGTCATCGTCGATGTAGGCGCGGGCGAAGCAATTCTGCGTCGCAACGAGAAGATCGGCCGCGAAAGCTATCGCCCGAACGACCGTATCCGCGTTTACATCAAGGACGTGCGCCGCGAACAGCGCGGCCCGCAGATTTTCCTGTCGCGCACAGCGCCGGAATTCATGGCCGAGCTGTTCAAGATGGAAGTGCCCGAGATTTATGACGGCATCATCGAGATCAAGGCCGTGGCCCGTGACCCCGGTTCGCGCGCCAAGATTGCCGTGATCAGCTATGACAACTCGATCGACCCTGTCGGTGCCTGCGTCGGTATGCGCGGCAGCCGGGTTCAGGCCGTCGTGAACGAGCTTCAGGGCGAAAAGATCGACATTATCCCGTGGAACGACGACCAGCCCACGTTCCTGGTGAACGCGCTGCAACCGGCCGAAGTGACCAAGGTTGTTCTGGACGAAGAAGCGGGCAAGATCGAAGTGGTTGTTCCCGAGGAACAACTGTCGCTGGCGATTGGCCGTCGTGGTCAGAACGTGCGTCTGGCGTCGCAGCTGACCGGTCTGGACATCGACATCATGACCGAAGCCGTAGAATCGGCGCGTCGTCAGGCCGAATTCGAAGTCCGCACCAAGCTGTTCATGGACAATCTGGATCTGGACGAATTCTTTGCCCAGCTTCTGGTTGCCGAAGGGTTCACCAGCCTGGAAGAAGTCGCCTATGTCGAGCAGGACGAACTGCTGGTCATCGACGGTGTCGATTCCGATACGGCCAAGGAACTGCAAGCCCGTGCCCAAGACGTGCTGGCCGAGCAGAACAAAGCAGCCCTTGCCGCCGCCCGCGAACTGGGCGTCGAGGACAGCCTGGTTGAATTCGAGGGTCTGACACCCCAAATGATCGAGGCACTGGCCAAGGACGACGTCAAAACGCTGGAAGACTTTGCAACCTGCGCTGACTGGGAACTGGCCGGCGGCTGGACCACGGTGAACGGCGAGCGCGTCAAGGACGACGGCGTGCTGGAGCCCTTCGACATCAGCCTGGAAGAAGCGCAGACCATGATCATGACCGCGCGCGTTCTGCTGGGCTGGGTTGACCCGACCGAGTTGGAAACAGATGAAGATCTGGAAGACGACGAGGACGGCGAAGCGACGGAGGAGGCCGAGGCCTGATCGCGGGCTTCGGGGAACGCTGATGGCACGCGGTGGCGCCACCAAAGACCGGGAAGACGGTCCAGAACGCAAGTGCATTGCCACGGGCGAGGTTCAGCCTAAGTATGGGCTGGTCCGGTTCGTGGTGGGCCCGGACATGCAGATTTTCCCTGATATTGCGGGAAAACTGCCGGGCCGGGGCATTTATGTCGCGGCTGACCGGGATGCGATACAAAAGGCCGTGACCAAAAAGCTGTTTTCGCGTGGTGCGAAGATGCAGGTCACGGTGCAAGAAGATCTGGCAGACGAGGTGGAGCGCCAGTTGGCACGCCGCGTTGTCGACCTGATTGCCCTGTCTCGCAAGTCCGGTCGGGCCGTGGCGGGTTATGAAAAGGTGAAAACCTGGCTTCAGACCGAAGAGGCCGAAGTGTTGATCCAGGCTGTGGACGGATCGGCGCGTGGCAAGACAAAATTGAGCACTCCGCACTACGGCAGCTACATTGGCTGGCTTAGTGCGGATGAATTGGGTTTGGCTTTCGGACGTCAAACTGTGATACATGGGGCGCTCGCCTCTGGTGGACTCACGCAACGTGTTGTAGAGGAAGCCCGAAGGCTGAAGGGTTTGCGCCCAAACGCATAGATGGCAGGGGCCATCTGGAAGGATAGACGAGCTAGATGAGCGATACAGACGGTAAGAAGACATTGGGACTGCGCGGAGGCGCGCGTCCGGGGAATGTGAAACAAAGTTTCAGCCACGGGCGGACCAAGAACGTCGTCGTCGAAACCAAACGCAAACGCGTTGTGGTGCCCAAGACAGGTGCGGCCAAAGGTGGCACCAGCAACCCGTCGCTGGGTGATCCGGCGAAGCGTCCCGCAGGGATTACCGATGCGGAGATGGAACGCCGCCTGAAGGCCGTTCAGGCCGCCCGGTCGCGCGAGGTCGAAGAGGCCGCCGCACGGGAAGCGGAAGAAAAAGCACGCGCCGAAGATCGCGAGCGTCGCCGCGCCGAGCAGGAAGCCAAAGAGCAAGAAGAGCGCGAGCGCGAGGAAAGCCTGAAGGCGAAGGCCGAAGAGGAAGAGCGCAAGGCGAAAGAAGCCGCTGCTGCTGCCGCACAGGCTGCTGCTGCTCCGGCCCCCACGGACGTGGACCAACCACAGCGCGCCGCGCCGTCGCGCCCTGCGCCGCAGGATGCCAACGCCGCCCGCAAAAAAGACCGCGATGCCGACCAGCGCAATGCCCGCAACAAGGGTGCTGACGATGGCCGCCGTTCGGGCAAACTGACGCTGAACCAGGCACTGTCCGGTGGCGAAGGTGGCCGTCAGCGGTCGATGGCAGCGATGAAGCGCAAGCAAGAGCGTGCGCGTCAAAAAGCGATGGGTGGTTCGGTTGAACGTGAAAAGGTCACGCGCACCGTCAACCTGCCCGAAGCGATCGTCGTGTCCGAGCTGGCCAACCGTATGGCCGAGCGCGTGGGCGATGTCGTGAAATCGCTGATGCAAATGGGCATGATGGTGACGCAAAACCAAACCATTGACGCTGACACAGCTGAGCTGATCATCGAAGAATTCGGCCACACCGTGAACCGCGTGTCCGACGCCGACGTCGAACAGGTGATCAACGAGGTCGAAGACAAGCCCGAAGATCTGCAACCGCGTCCTCCGGTCATCACGATCATGGGCCACGTCGACCACGGCAAGACATCGCTGCTGGACGCGATCCGCAACGCCAAGGTTGTCGCGGGCGAGGCCGGTGGCATCACCCAGCACATCGGTGCCTATCAGGTGACGACCGACAGCGGTCAGCTTCTGTCGTTCCTCGACACTCCGGGCCACGCGGCGTTTACGTCGATGCGGTCGCGCGGTGCTCAGGTGACGGACATCGTGGTGCTGGTGGTCGCGGCGGATGACGCCGTGATGCCGCAGACGGTCGAGGCGATCAACCACGCCAAGGCCGCTAAGGTTCCGATGATCGTTGCGATCAACAAGATCGACAAACCGGGTGCAAACCCCGACAAAGTGCGCACCGACCTGTTGCAGCACGAAGTCATCGTCGAGAAAATGTCGGGCGAAGTGCAGGACGTGGAAGTGTCGGCCATCAATGGCGACGGTCTGGACGATCTGCTGGAAGCCATCGCGCTGCAATCCGAATTGCTGGAACTGAAAGCCAACCCAAATCGCGCCGCCCAGGGTGCCGTGATCGAGGCGCAGCTTGACGTGGGCCGCGGCCCCGTGGCCACGGTTCTGATCCAGAACGGCACATTGCGTCAGGGCGACATCTTTGTTGTGGGCGAGCAGTACGGCAAGGTCCGTGCGCTGATCAACGACAAGGGCGAGCGTATCAAGGAAGCCGGTCCTTCGGTTCCGGTCGAGGTTCTGGGCCTGAACGGCACACCCGAAGCGGGCGACGTTCTGAACGTGACATCGACCGAAGCGCAGGCGCGCGAAATCGCTGAGTATCGCGAAAAAGCCGCCAAGGACAAACGCGCTGCTGCCGGTGCCGCCACGACGCTGGAACAGCTGATGGCGAACGCCAAGGAAAACGAAAACGTCAGCGAATTGCCGATTCTGGTCAAAGCCGACGTTCAGGGTTCTGCGGAAGCGATCGTTCAGGCGATGGAAAAAATCGGCAACGACGAGGTGCGCGTGCGCGTGCTGCACTCGGGTGTTGGTGCCATCACCGAAACCGACGTGGGTCTGGCCGAAGCATCGGGCGCGCCCATCATGGGCTTTAACGTTCGTGCCAACGCCTCGGCGCGCAACACTGCCAACCAGAAGGGCGTCGAAATCCGGTATTATTCCGTGATCTACGACCTTGTTGACGACGTGAAAGCGGCCGCATCCGGCCTGCTGAGCAACGAGATCAAAGAGAACTTCATTGGCTATGCCAACATCAAGGAAGTCTTCAAGGTCACGGGCATCGGCAAGGTCGCGGGCTGTCTGGTCACCGAAGGCGTCGCCCGTCGCAGCGCCGGTGTGCGTCTGCTGCGCGACAACGTCGTGGTCCACGAGGGCACGCTGAAAACGCTGAAACGCTTCAAGGACGAAGTGTCGGACGTGCAGTCGGGTCAGGAATGCGGCATGGCGTTCGAGAACTATGATGACATCCGCGAAGGCGATGTGATCGAGATTTTCGAGCGCGAAGAAGTGACACGCACACTGGCGTGATCCTTCAGGTCAAACAAAAAAAGGGACGGCACCGCAAGGCGCCGTCCCTTTTTCTTTTCCGTGAGTTAACGTCAGGCTGCTTTGACGGGTGCGCCTGAATAAATACGACCGTCGAGATTAACACTCATACGACCGTCTGGCAGCATCCGCACAAAAGTGCCCTGTACGAATACGCAACTGCCCAACAAGATTGTTTTTAGCATATTTATCCCTCCCCAAAGACGCTCATGGCTTCATTAAGAGGCATAAATCTGAATCTGTCATGAAAAAATTACAAAACTCGAAAAAAAGGATGATTTTTTCGAAAACGATGACAAGCGCACACGAAAATTACAGCCAATCGCGCAAAATAGGGATCAAAGGCACATCTGCGGCGGGCATGGGATAGGTTTTCAGGTCATTGGGCCTGACCCATTTCAGCGCCTGATTTTCCTTGGACATCGGTGTGCCGCCCCATTTCCGGCAGGCAAACAGCGGCATCAGCAGGTGGAAATCGTCATAGCTGTGGCTGGCAAAGGTCAGCGGGGCCAGACAGCTTTGCCATGTCTCGATCCCCAGTTCCTCGTGCAATTCCCGGATCAGGGCCGCCTCGGGTGTTTCGCCCGGTTCGACCTTGCCGCCGGGAAACTCCCACAGTCCTGCCATCGACTTGCCTTCGGGACGCTGTGCCAGCAACACGCGCCCGTCCACGTCGATCAAGGCGACGGCAGAGACCAGAACAACTTTCATCTTACGACCGGTAGTCGGCGTTGATGTCGATATAGGCGTGGGTCAGGTCGCAGGTCCAGACCGTGGCCACAGCCTCGCCCAGTCCCAGATCAACGGTGATGTTGATCTCGTCACCCTTCATATGTGCGGCGGCGTCTGTTTCGGAATACTGCGGGCTGACCCAACCGTTTTCGGCCACCATCACGTCGCCAAAGCGGATGCTCAGCAGGTCGCGATCGGCAGGCGCGCTGGATTTGCCGATGGCCATGACAACACGGCCCCAGTTGGGGTCTTGTCCGGCGATGGCGGTTTTGACCAGCGGCGAATTGGCGATGGCCATGGCGTGCACCTTGGCGTTGGCGGCGGTGTCAGCGCCCGACACGGTGATTTCGACGAACTTGGTGGCCCCTTCGCCATCCCGCACGACCTGAAACGCCAGATCCTGCATCAGCCGGTGCACGGCGTCGGCAAAGGTGGCGTCGCCGGTCACGTCCACATCAGACGCACCCGTGGCGGCCATCAGCACGCTGTCCGAGGTCGAGGTGTCGCTGTCCACGGTGATGCAGTTGAACGTCAGATCGGCTGCGGTCGATACGATGGCTTGCAGGTTGTCCTGCGCGATGCGCGCGTCGGTAAAGATATAGACCAGCATCGTCGCCATGTCGGGCGCGATCATGCCCGACCCTTTGGCGATGCCGGCGATGGTGATGGTCTTGCCGTTCACCTCGACCGTTTCGACGGCCCCCTTGGGATAGGTGTCGGTCGTCATGATGGCGCGGGCGGCGTCTGCGATGCCGTCATCGCGCAGGGCGTCGTTCAGATCTGGCATTTTGGCCACCACACGATCGTGCGGCAGCGGTTCGCCAATGACGCCTGTGGACGAGGTAAAGACACGTGCCGAGGGCACACCACAGTTGATCGAAACGGCCTCGACGATCTCGTGGACGGATTCGGCCCCCTTTTTGCCGGTAAACGCATTGGCGTTGCCCGAGTTCACCAGGAACGCAGCGCCGCCGGCCTGATCACCGCCCAGCTTGGCCTGACAGTCCAGCACCGGTGCCGCGCGGGTCGACGAGCGTGTGAACACGCCCGCGATGGCCGTGCCCGGCACCAGTTTGGCCAGCATCACATCGGTGCGCCCGGCGTACCGGACGCCGGCGGCGATGGTGGCAAAAGTCACACCGTCCACCACCGGCAGATCGGGAAAGCGTTCGGGCGCCAGCGGGGAGAGTGCGATTTTGCCAGCCATGATTATTCGCCCAGTGTCACAGTGCTGAGCACCGAGGGGTCGATGCCTTCGGCGCCGTCACGGTTTACGTCGGCGTCGGCCACCAGCGCGTCAACGGCGGCGGTCACGGCTTCGGAACGGACTTGCTGCTCAAGCTCTTCGCGCACGTCTTCCAGCGCGGGGGCTTCGGCGTTGCGCACTTCGTTCAGCTTGATCACATGCCAGCCGAACTGGGTTTGCACGGGGTCGGAAATGTCGCCTGCTTCCATTGCCGCAACGGCAGTTTCAAATTCGGGGACCATGGCGCCCGCACCGAACCAACCCAGCGAGCCGCCACCGGGGCCCGACGGGCCTGTGGATTTTTCGCGGGCCGTGGCTGCGAAATCTGCGCCGCCTTTCAGCTCTTCGACGATGGCTTTGGCTTCGTCCTCGGTTTCGACCAGAATGTGGCTGGCGTTGAATTCCTTGGTGGGTTCGGCGTTGGCATAGGTCGCGTCATAGGCGGCCTGTAGCGCTTCGTCGGTCACGGCGGTGGCCAGGATCTTTTCGATGGCCTCACCAGCGATCAGCGAACGACGCTCGTTTTCCATCGACAATTCAACGCGTTTGGGCACATCGCCTTCATAGCTTTTTTCCAGCGCGGTTTGCTGGATCAACTGGTCAAGAATGCCGGGGAACAGCACTTCGTCGGGCAGTTGCTGGTATTGCTGGGGCAGGGTCGCCTTGGCGACCAGCATGTGACCCAGGGTGATTTCGGTGCCGTCAACGGTGGCGACGACAGTGGACAGGTCGGGCGTTTCATCCTGTGCGTGCAGCGGCTGCGACAAGGTCAGGGCAACCGCGACGGCGGGAAGAATGGCAAAGCGTTTCAGCATGGAATGGTCCTGTTCAGTTGTTGGCGCGTCATCTGCGGCCCCTCGTGGCCGGACGCGACATTGACACGGTTTCATGTGACCCTTACATCGCCCTATGGGCGCGGCCAGGATCGGCTTGACCCTGTATCTATGGGCTGCACGTGGCGCCGACAAGCAGATGCTGCGCAACCTGACACAAGATCGGCTGGAGAACGCATGCTCGGTATCGGAACACTTGCCAAAAAGGTCTTTGGGACCCCCAATGATCGACTGATCAAATCGGTGCGACCGCTGGTCGAACAGATCAACGCGCTGGAGCCTGAATTCGAGGCGCTGAGCGACGCGGGCCTGAAGGACAAGACCGAGGAGCTGGCCAAGCGGGCGATGGAAGGCGAAAGCCTGGACGATCTGCTGCCCGAAGCCTTTGCCAACTGCCGAGAGGCCGCCCGCCGTGCGCTGGGTTTGCGGGCATTTGACACCCAGTTGATGGGCGCGATTTTCCTGCATCGGGGCAATATTGCCGAACAAAAGACGGGCGAGGGCAAAACCCTGACCGCCAGTTTCGCCGCCTATCTGAATGCCTTGACCGGCAAGGGTGTGCACGTGGTGACCGTCAACGAATACCTGGCGCGCCGCGATGCCGAATGGATGGGCAAGGTGTTTGCCCACCTTGGTCTGACCAGCGACTGTGCCTGGGGCGGTATGGGCGAAGACAACAAGCGCGCGGCCTATGCCTGTGACGTGACCTATGCCACCAACAACGAGCTTGGGTTCGACTATCTGCGCGACAATATGAAAAGCGAGCTGAGCCAAATGGTGCAGCGCGGTCACAATTTTGCGATTGTGGACGAAGTTGACAGTATTCTGGTCGACGAAGCGCGCACGCCGCTGATTATCTCGGGGCCACTGGATGACCGGTCCGAGCTGTATCAGACCATTGATGCGGTGATTCCGCTGCTGGACGAAACCCACTATTCCGTCGACGAGAAAACCCGCAACGTGTCCTTTACCGAAGAGGGCAACGAGTTTCTGGAACAGCAATTGCTGGCGCGCGGTCTGATCGAAGAGGGCATGACCCTGTACGATCCCGAAAGCACGTCGATCGTGCACCACGTCAACCAGGGTTTGCGGGCGCACACACTGTTCCACAAAGACAAAGACTATATCGTGCGCAACGACGAGGTTGTGCTGATCGACGAATTCACCGGCCGCATGATGGCCGGTCGCCGTCTGTCCGAAGGTCTGCACCAGGCCATCGAGGCCAAGGAAGGCGTCAAGATCCAGCCCGAGAACGTGACGCTGGCCAGCGTGACATTCCAGAACTATTTCCGGCTGTACGACAAGCTGGCGGGCATGACCGGCACGGCATTGACCGAAGCCGAGGAATTCAGCGAAATCTACGGTCTGGGCGTGATCGAAGTGCCCACCAACCGGCCCATCGCCCGCGTTGACGAAGACGACCGCGTTTATCGCACCGCCGCCGAGAAATACGCGGCGATGATCGACGAGATCAAGGAAGCCCACGAAAAAGGCCAGCCTGTGCTGGTCGGCACCACGTCGATTGAAAAATCCGAGATGTTCGCGGCGATCCTGACCGAAAAGGGCATTCCGCATAACGTCCTGAACGCGCGCCAGCACGAACAGGAAGCGCAGATTATCGCGGACGCGGGCAAATTCGGCGCAGTGACCATTGCGACCAACATGGCCGGTCGCGGCACCGACATCCAGTTGGGCGGCAACGTCGATCTGAAGGTCCTTGAGGCGCTGACCGCCGATCCCGATGCCGACCCCGAAGCGATCCGCGCGCGGATCGAGGCCGAGCACGAGGAAGAAAAGCAAAAAGTGCTGGCGGCGGGCGGTCTGTTCGTTCTGGCATCGGAACGCCACGAAAGCCGCCGCATCGACAACCAGCTGCGTGGCCGTTCGGGCCGTCAGGGTGACCCCGGGCGCACGTCGTTCTATCTGTCGCTCGAAGACGACCTGATGCGCATTTTCGGCTCGGACCGTTTGGACAAGGTTCTGAAAACCCTGGGCATGGAAGAGGGCGAGGCGATCATTCACCCGTGGGTGAACAAATCGCTGGAACGCGCGCAGGCCAAGGTCGAAGGCCGCAACTTTGACATGCGCAAGCAGTTGCTGAAATTCGATGACGTGATGAACGACCAGCGTAAGGTTGTGTTCAGCCAGCGCCGCGACATCATGGAAGCCGAGGATCTGTCGGAAATCGCGTCTGACATGCGCGAACAGGTGATCGACGATCTGATCGACCAGTACATGCCCCAAGGGACCTATGCCGATCAGTGGAACACCGAAGGGCTGTATGCCGCTGTGATCGAAAACCTGGGCATCGACGTGCCGGTGATGGCATGGGCCGAAGAGGATGGCGTGGACGACGAACAGGTCCGCGAACGTCTGATCGAAGCCACCGACAAACTGATGGTGGAAAAGGCCGAAGTGTTCGGCCCCGAGAACATGCGGATGATCGAAAAGCAGGTCTTGCTGCAAGCCATCGACGGCAAGTGGCGCGAACACCTGCTGACGCTGGACCACCTGCGGTCGGTCGTTGGGTTCCGCGGCTATGCGCAGCGCGATCCGCTGAACGAATACAAGAACGAAGCCTTCCAGTTGTTCGAGGTGATGCTGGATTCGCTGCGTGAAGACGTGACGCAAAAACTGGCGCAGATCCGTCCCATGACCGAGGAAGAGCGCGCCGAGATGCTGGAACAAGCGGCGGCCCAACAGGCCGAGTTGCAGCAGGCCGCCAAGGATTCGCGCGATGCACAAACGCCCGCGCCATCCGCCGAAGCGGTTGCGACCGGCTTTGACGAAAACGATCCGACCACATGGGGCAACCCGGGCCGGAACGAGGCGTGCCCTTGCGGGTCGGGCAAGAAGTTCAAGCATTGCCACGGCACGCTAAGCTAAAACGCATTGTCGCGCGGCGCGACACAATCGCGCCGCATTGCCCCCAAATAGGGCCATAACTTGGCCCCGTTTATTTGCGATCTTTGATTCTGACCCAATTTTCAGAGGGCAAGGATCAATGGCGTATTACAAACAGATTGCGACGGCTGGCGGCACACTTGTGTGTGCGGTTGGTATCGGATTCATCATGCAAAACAGCGACACCGCCGAAAGCCGTTATGGCGCGGCCAAGGCGGTTCAGGCGCCGGTTGCGGTGCAGGCTCCGGTCGATACCGCGGCCTTGGATGGTCCGGTGCTGGACGTGCACGACATCATTCTGACGTCGGCGCTGGATCAGGATGCGCCGGACGCAGGCCGCCGCGACACGGTGGTGGCCCTGGGGCCTGTTGATACGCTGGTTTCTCCCGATACCTCTGACGTGGCGCCCGGCCAGTCGTGCAGCGTGACGGCCGTGGCAAAGCCATCGGGCCTTGGGCTGGTTGATCTGACAGTCATCGCGCCCTGCTTTGCCAATGAACGCCTGACCGTGCACCACAGCGGCATGCGGTTCACCGAAACCACCGATGCCACCGGCGCGCTGGACCTGTCCATGCCGGTGTTGGCGGACCCTGCGGTGATTGTTGTGGCGTTTGCCAATGGCGACGGGGCCGTGGCGCAAACCGATGTGCCCAGCCTGAACCAGTTTGACCGTGCCGTCCTGCAATGGAAAGGCGACGCCGGTTTCCAGATCCATGCGCGGGAGTTCGGGGCGGACTATGGCACCCAAGGGGACATCTGGGCCGAATCCCCCGGCGATCCGGTGCAGGCCATCAGCGGCGAGGGCGGCTTTCTGATGCGGCTGGGCGACCAGACGGCGTCGGATGCGATGGTGGCCGACATTTACACCTACCCCTCGGGCGCATCCCGCCAAGCGGGCGTGGTTGACCTGAGCGCCGAGATCGAAGTCAGCCTGTTCAACTGCGGTCTGGACATCGAAGCGCAGTCGCTGGAAGTGCGCGATGGCGACATCACCACCCGCAATCTGGACCTGACCATGCCGGGTTGTGACACCATCGGCAGCTTTCTGGTATTGAACAATTTGATCCAAGACCTGAAAGTCGCGCAAAAGTAATTCGCGTCAGGGGTTTCACCATGGTTTTGAAACGTGCGGCGGCTTTCGCCGCACTTTTCCTTTTTGGCTTCACGGTTCCGGCGCTGGCGCAGGATGTCACGCTGACATCGCGCGACGGCGGGATTGAGCTGAGCGGGACGCTGTTGGGATTCGACGGCGAGTTCTACAGGCTTGAAACCGACTATGGCGAGCTGACCGTCGACAGTTCCGGCGTGCTGTGCGACGGACCGGCCTGTCCGAACCTGCAAGACTACGTGGCCGACCTGTCTGTGTCCGGCTCGACGACCATGGGCGCGGTTTTGATGCCCGCGCTGGTCGAGGGGTTTGCCCAACGCGCCGGTTACGAAGCCGTGCGCGAGGCCGTGGACGACACCCGTTTTCGCTATCTTCTGACCAACACCGAAACCGGCAAACTGGCGGCGCGGTTTCATTTCCGGGTGACCACCACGGACGAGGGATTTGCCGACCTTCTGGCCAACGAGGCCGACATCGTTATGGCCCTGCGCGAGATACGACCCGGCGAGCGGCAGCGCGCGCGCGAGGCGGGGATGGGCGATATGACCGGCCTGCACCGCAGCCGCGTTCTGGCGCTGGATGCGGTTGTGCCGGTGGTGGCCCCGGGCAATCCGGTGCGCAGCATTTCGCCGCAGGATCTGGCACGCGTGTTTTCGGGGCAGGTGACGAACTGGCAAGAGCTGGGCGGCGTCGATGCGCCGATTTCTCTGCATCTGCCGCAAGCTGCAACAGGTCTGGGGCAGGCGGTGGCCGATCAGGTGATGCAGCCCGTGCGGCTGGAGATTGCAGAAAGCGTGGTGCGGCATCCGCTGGGCACAGCGCTGTCGGCGGCGGTGATGGACGACCCGTTTGCCATTGGTATCGCCAGCTATGCCGAGGTGGGGAATACGGTGCCGCTGGTGCTGACCGGCGACTGCGGCTTTGCGCTTGAGGCCGGGCGGCGCACGATCAAGACCGAAGATTATCCGCTGACCGCGCCGATGTTCCTGTATCTGCCCGCACGCCGTCTGCCCCAGATTGCGCGTGAGTTTCTGGCCTTTACCCGCGGCCCGACGGCACAGGTGGTGATCCGCCGCGCCGGTTTTGTCGATCAGTCCCCCGAAGAGGTGTCGATTGATATGCAAGGCAACCGTTTTGCCAACGCCATCAGCACCGCAGGCCCCGAGATTTCGCTGGACGAGCTGCAACGCATGGTGCGCACGCTGGACGGTATGGCGCGGCTGACCACGTCGTTCCGGTTCGAGGCAGGGTCGATCCGGCTGGACGCGCAATCGCGCAGCAACGTGCAGCAACTTGCCCGTGCGATGGAGGTCGGCACCTATGACGCGCGCCGTATCCTGTTCGTGGGCTTCAGCGATGGCGACGGCCCGTCAGCGGCCAACCGCAACATCGCCCTGCGTCGCGCAGATGCGGTGCGCCGTGCGATCACCGAGGCGGCCCAGACCGAGGACACCAAACGCGTAACGCTGGACGTAGATGCCTTTGGCGAGGCGCTGCCGATGGCCTGCGACGACAGCGCGTGGGGCAGGCAGGCGAATCGCCGGGTCGAGGTCTGGGTGCGTTAAAGATACCCCTCTGACTTAAAGCTAAGCTCGCGGGATTTGCCCACGATCAGATGGTCGTGCAGCGACAGGCCCAATGCAACGCAGGCTGCCTCGATCTGCTGGGTCATGGAGATGTCCGACTGGCTGGGGGTCGGGTCGCCTGACGGGTGGTTGTGTACCAATATCAGCGCCGAGGCGTTCAGCTCCAGTGCCCGCTTGGCCACCTCGCGCGGGTAAACGGGCACGTGATCCACGGTGCCCTTGGCCTGTTCCTCGTCTGCGATCAGGACGTTCTTGCGATCCAGATACAGCACGCGGAACTGTTCGGTCTCGCGGTGCGCCATTGTGGTGTGGCAGTAATCCACCAGCGCATCCCAGCTTGAAATGGCGTGTTGGTTCAGCACCTTGGCGCGGGCCATCCGGTGCGCTGCCGCCTCGACGATCTTCAACTCGACGATCACCGCATCCCCTACGCCGCTGACCTCGCGCAGGCGGGGTTCGGGGGCGGTGATGACGCGGTTAAAGTCACCGAATTTTTGCAACAGATCATAGGCCAACGGCTTCACGTCGCGGCGCGGGATGGCGCGGAACAGGACCAGTTCCAGCAGTTCGTAATCGGGCATCGCCTGCGCGCCGCCTGCCATGAACCGCGCCCGCAGACGCGCACGGTGGTCGACAATATACGACGGGCGCGGCCCGGCGGGCAGGGACACGGGCGTCGCTTCGTCAAAGTCGAAGGGCAGGGGTTGTTCGGCAAAACTGGACATGCCGCCAGCTTGCGGTGTCGTTGGTTACCACGGGGTTAACGTGTCAGGAGGGACGCTGCCCCGACACCACGATGCTGGGCATTGGCATATGAAATTCGTCGCCGACGCGGAACGCTTGCGCACGGGCGTCGATTTCGGCGCGCACGGTGGCCTGCACCTGTTCGGATTGCCGCTGCATGATCAGCGGAATGCGCACGCCGAATTGCATGAAAAAGTCGTAAAAGCTGTCGGCGCCGGTGCGCAGCACGTTCGGCACGTGGGCCGTGGCGGTATCGGTAAATCCCGCATCCTCCAGCACCGATTTGGCATGGTCGGGCTGCGACAGGTCGAACGCATTGGGCGCGGGGCTGGCCAGTGTCATATCGGCATGGGCGGCGATCACATCATAGATCATCTTGTAGCATTCCGACCGGTCCGGCCCGCACCACTGGCTGAACGCAAACCGCCCGCCGGGGCGCAGCACGCGAAACGCTTCGGCGATGGATTTGCGCGGGTCGGTCACGTGAAACAGCACGATATTGGCCGCCACGATGTCAAAGCTGTGGTCGGGGAAATCCAGCGCCTCGATGTCGCCTGTCTTGAATTCGCTTCCGGGATAGCGCGTGTGCGCGGCGTCGATCATCGCGGGTGCGTTGTCTACGCCCACACAGGACGCCCCCAGCGCCATCGCGGCCCCTGCGGCATAACCGGGGCCACAGCCCGCATCCAGCATGCGCGCACCGGGGTACAGGCGCACAGCGGCCAGCAGGGTGGGGATGGTCTGAACCGTGGCAAGCGCCGTTGCCTTACCATAGCCGCCCGCACGCTGCGACCAGCCGTTGATTTCGTCCTGCCGGAATTCGGAATAGTCCATCTGCGCCCCCGTAAACTTTGTGCGGGTATAACACGCCCCACCAGATGTGCGAGGGCTGCGCGGCGGGGGATCGCCCGCCGCGCAAGTCTTAGCCTTTCATCGAATCCCAGAAGGATTTGACAGACGAGAAAAAGCTGCTGGATTCGGGGTTGTTCTCTTCCGAGAGGTCTTCGAATTCGCGCAGCAGTTCCTTTTGGCGGCTGGTCAGGTTCACCGGCGTTTCCACCGCCAGTTCGATGAACATATCGCCCGGACCACCGCCGCGCAGGGCGGGCATGCCCTTGGCGCGCAGGCGCATCTGGCGGCCCGATTGCGACCCTGCGGGGATCTGCACGCGGCCACGGCCACCGTCGATGGTCGGCACTTCGATGCTGCCACCCAGGGCGGCGGTTCCCATGCTGACCGGCACGCGGCAATACAGGTTGTTGCCGTCGCGTTCGAACAGTTTGTGTTCGGTCACCTCGATAAAGATGTACAGATCGCCGGTTGGCCCGCCGCGCATGCCGGCCTCGCCTTCGCCGGCCAGACGGATGCGGGTGCCGGTTTCGACGCCGGCGGGGATGTTCACCGACAACGCGCGGTCTTTTTCCACGCGGCCGGCGCCCTGACAGGCGCTACAGGGGTTCTTGATGATCTGGCCCAGGCCCGAGCAGGTCGGGCAGGTGCGTTCTACGGTGAAAAAGCCCTGCTGTGCGCGGACCTTGCCCATGCCGGAACAGGTCGGACAGGTCGTGGGTTCGGCGCCGTTTTCGGCACCCGATCCGTTACAGACCGAGCACGAGACCGCGGTGGGCACGTTGATCGTTTTTTGCAGGCCGGCATAGGCGTCTTCCAGCGACACCCGCAGGTTATAGCGCAGGTCCGAGCCGCGCGCGGCACGGCGTCCGCCGCCGCGCTGGCCGCCCATGAAGTCGCCAAACAGATCGTCGAAGACATCGGAGAAAGCCGATCCGAAATCGCCCTGACCGCCGCCGCCAAAGCCGCCGCCGGGTCGTCCGCCGCCGCCCATGCCGCCTTCGAATGCGGCGTGGCCGTAGCGGTCATAGGCCGCTTTTTTGTCGGCGTCCTTAAGCACTTCGTAGGCTTCGTTGGCCTCTTTGAACTGTGCTTCGGCCTTGGGGTTGTCGGCGTTGCGGTCGGGGTGCAGTTCTTTGGCTTTGGTGCGGTAGCCTTTTTTGATCTCGTCTGCTGACGCGCCTTTTGCGACCCCAAGGACCTCGTAATAGTCACGTTTTGCCATGTGTCATGTCCTTGTCTGGAACGTCGAGGGCCGGCCCGGAGATCGGACCGGCCCTCTGAGTGGTTCCGTACGAATGCTTAAGCGCGCTTGTCGTCGTCGAGATCTTCGAACTCGGCGTCAACGATGTCGTCATCGTCGCCGCGTGGCTCGTCGGCGGCGTGCGGTGCATCGTCACCTTGGTCTTGTGCCGCTTTGTAGATCGCTTCGCCCAGTTTCATGGCCGCTTCGGTCACGTTCTGGATGCCCGATTTGATCTTGTCGACGTTGTCTGTTTCCAGCTCGTCTTTCAACGCGGCGATGGCCAGTTCGATCGCTTCGACCGTGGTCGGATCGACCTTGTCCGAATGCTCTTCCACCGACTTCTCGGTCGAGTGGATCAGGCTTTCGGCCTGGTTCTTCGCTTCGATCAGGCTGCGGCGCTCTTTGTCCGCCTCGGCGTTCTCTTCGGCATCCTTGACCATTTTCTCGATGTCGTCATCGGACAGACCGCCCGACGCCTGGATCGTGATCTTCTGCTCTTTGCCGGTGCCCTTGTCCAAGGCGCCAACCGACACGATGCCGTTGGCGTCGATGTCGAAGGTCACTTCGATCTGGGGCATACCGCGCGGAGCAGGCGGGATGTTTTCAAGGTTGAAGGCGCCGAGGATCTTGTTGTCGGCAGCCATTTCACGCTCACCCTGGAACACCCGGATGGTCACGGCGTTCTGGTTGTCTTCGGCGGTCGAGAACACCTGCGACTTTTTCGTCGGGATCGTGGTGTTGCGGTCGATCAGGCGGGTGAACACGCCACCCAGTGTTTCGATACCCAAGCTCAGCGGTGTCACGTCCAGCAGAACCACGTCCTTGACGTCGCCTTGCAGAACACCGGCCTGAATGGCGGCGCCCAGGGCCACGACTTCGTCAGGGTTCACACCCTTGTGCGGCTCTTTGCCAAAGAACTTGGTCACTTCTTCGATGACGCGCGGCATACGGGTCATACCGCCGACCAACACGACTTCGTCGATGTCGGATGCGGACAGGCCCGCGTCTTTCAACGCAGCGGCGCAGGGTTTCATCGACGCCTTGATCAGGTCGCTGACCAGCGATTCCAGCTTGGCACGGGTCAGTTTCATGACCATGTGCAGCGGCTGGCCGTTCGACCCCATCGAGATAAACGGCTGGTTGATCTCGGTTTGCGAGGACGAGGACAGTTCGATCTTGGCTTTTTCGGCAGCTTCTTTCAGACGCTGCAACGCCATCTTGTCCTGTGTCAGGTCGACGTTGTGTTCTTTTTTGAACTCGCCCGCCAGATAGTTGACGATGCGCATGTCAAAGTCTTCACCACCCAGGAAGGTGTCGCCGTTGGTCGATTTCACTTCGAACAGACCGTCGTCGATTTCCAGAATGGTCACGTCGAATGTACCGCCGCCAAGGTCATAGACCGCGATGGTTTGCGTGTTCTCTTTGTCCAGACCATAAGCCAGCGCGGCGGCTGTCGGTTCGTTGATGATCCGCAGCACTTCCAGACCGGCGATCTTGCCTGCGTCCTTAGTGGCCTGACGCTGGGCGTCGTTGAAGTATGCCGGAACGGTGATGACCGCCTGGGTCACTTCCTCACCAAGATAGCTCTCGGCGGTTTCTTTCATCTTGCCCAGAATAAAGGCCGAGATCTGGCTGGGCGAATATTTCTCGCCTTTGGCCTGAACCCATGCGTCGCCGTTGCCGCCGTCGATGACGGTGAACGGCAGGTTCTTTTTGTCCTTGGCCAGATCCGCGTCGTCATTGCGACGGCCGATCAGGCGCTTGACGCCAAAGATTGTGTTGTCGGGGTTGGTCACGGCCTGCCGTTTGGCGGGCTGGCCGACCAGACGCTCGTCGTCTGTGAACGCAACGATGGATGGTGTTGTGCGTGCGCCTTCGGCGTTTTCGATGACGCGCGGTTGGCTGCCATCCATGATGGCGATGCAGCTGTTTGTTGTTCCAAGGTCAATACCAATGACTTTAGCCATATTTTCGATCCCTTTTTCTACTCAAGGCGATGACACGAGACGTGGGCCCGTTTCGGCACCCAAGCCCCGAATGATATGTCACGAAGCGGAGTGCCCCGTGCGGTTCGATGGGTATATAAGGAGGGTAAAAGCACCCTGCAACCGCTGTTGCGGGGGCTTTAAGGCGAATTTTCATGGTTTGATGCGGATATGACCAAATTGATCCTGCGGGATGTCGAAATTCACAAAGATTTTCTGGATCGCGCCGCGCAGGCCGATCTGCTGGAGGCCGTGCGCGGTGTTGCGGCCCAGGCGCCGTTGTTCCGGCCCGACACGCCTTATGGCAAACCGATGTCGGTGCGCATGACCTCGGCGGGGCGCTATGGCTGGTTTTCGGACCGCAGCGGTTACCGTTATGCGGACCGGCATCCGTCCGGGGTGGCATGGCCGCCGGTGCCCGATGCGGTTCTGGCGATCTGGGACAGGCTGACCGGACTGGAACGGCGGCCCGATTGCTGCCTGATCAACTATTACGGCGAAGGCGCGCGGATGGGATTGCATCAGGATCGGGACGAGGCGGACTTTGCCTGGCCCGTCGTATCGGTGTCGCTGGGCGATCCGGGGTTGTTTCGGGTCGGCAACCAAACACGCGGCGGCAAGACCGAATCGGTCTGGCTGGACAGTGGCGACGTTGTGGTGCTGGGCGGGCCGGCGCGGCTGGTGTACCACGGGGTTGACCGGATCAAGTTCGGCGCAGGCACGTTGTTGCCCAAGGGCGGGCGGATCAACCTGACGCTGCGGGTGGTGGATTAAGGGGCGAGCGAACAGCAGCCGGTCAGATAGCGCGGGCCGTCATTTCCGGTCAGCACCAGTCCGATGGACAGGCCATAGGCACGGTCAGACATGCCGTCGGAACAGGCCCGGGCATCTATCGTGGCGACCATCTGGCCGCCGGGGCCATTGCCCAGAACCGCGATGCTGTTGGTCGTGTTGGGTGATGACAGTTCGACCATGTGCCGGTAAGGCTGCGATCCGGTCTCGGGGTCGCGGAACACATGGGTGGCGTCCAGCGACAGGCTCCAGAACGGCTCTGTCCCGCCGCATTCGGCGTGCAACGGGCCGCTTGGCGCACCGCTGCGTTGTAAAAACCGGATTGCGGCCCAGCCCGCGGTTTCACCCACGTTGACCAGACCCCATTTGCCGTCGTCGGACAGGGCCATCACCTCGACGCCCGCTTCGTTGTGCAGAAGCGTACCGATGATGCGGCTTTGCACGGTGGGCTGTGCGCGCACGTTCAGCACATCGTCGTCAGCCACGTCGATCACGTGGTAAAGCGCCGGAAGGTCAAAGGCCCAACTGGCCTGCGCGCCCCAACACAGCAATGCCACTGTTAACAGCGCCCGGATCACCGCCGCGCGCCCCAGCTAAGCGAGGCATGGCGGCGGGTGTAGAATTCGCCCATCAGCCCCAGCATGATCAGTACGATCCCGACATAGATCGGATAGGTGATCGACGAATGGTGCGGCGCATAGTTGATAAAGGCAAAGCCGCGCGCCTGATCGATGCAATGGAACAACGGGTTCCAGTCGAACATCGCCAGCATATAGCCGGGCAGCGTGTTGGCCACGAACATCTTGCCCGAGGCGATCATGTTGGCGCGCTGGTAGATCGTGGTGAAAATGTTCACAAACGTCGGAAACCACGGCTTGATCGACAGCAGCACCAGACCCAGCGACAGGCCGGTGAACCACGCCACCAGCAACATGCCAAAGGCGGCAATCGGGCGGTCGATTTCAAGCGGCACAAAGGCCACGTGGTAGATGAACAGGATCATGAACAGCGAAAGAACCTGAATATACAGCGTCCCCACGGCCGCGGAGGCGATCGAGATGATGGTGTTCATCGGTGCGTGCTGCATCATCGGGCTGGCGGGACCTTCTGATCCCACGACCGCGCCCAGCGTTTTGGTGTGGGTCATGTACAGGAAAATGCCCGACATGATGTAGACCAGAAAATCCCCCCTCAGCGCCGCACCGCGCAGGCCCAGCACCGAAAACATGACATAGAACGCCAACACGAAAATTGCGGCCTGCAGCATGTTCATGCCAATGGCCATAAAGGCATTGTTGTGGGTTTTTCGCACATTGCGCACGACCGAATGATAGACCAGTTCAGCGATCAGGATCGCGGTCCCGATGCCCGATTGTGGCTTGCGCGTTGATTGGAACATGTGCGGTCGTGCCTCTGGTGGTGCGAAAGTCGCAGGGAAATCTTGCCGTTCCGTTACTGCGGCATCATAAGGTGAACCTGCACGCATTTCAATCTAGGCCGAGCAAGGGGATTATTTCATGAATTACGAGACTTTGGTGCCTGTCATGCGCCGTTTGGCGCTGGAAGCCGGGGACAGGATCATGGAGATCTATGACGCCGACGATTTCGAGGTAAAGACCAAGTCAGACGACAGCCCCGTAACCGCCGCCGACGAAGCCGCCGATGCGATCATCTCGGAGGGTCTGCGCGAGGCGTTTCCCGATATGATGCTGGTAACAGAGGAACAATCGGACACGCACGACACCACGGGTGACACGTTCCTGATCGTCGATCCGCTGGATGGCACCAAGGAATTCGTGCACCGTCGCGGCGATTTCACCGTGAACATCGCACTGGTCGAAGGCGGCAAACCGACGCGCGGGGTGGTCTATGCCCCTGCCAAGAACCGCATGTTCTTCACGCAGGCCAACGGTCAGACCGTGGAAGAGGCCGGACCCTTTCAAAAAGATTTGATCGGTTCGCTGACGCCTTTGCAGGTGTCCCAGCCGGACAATGATGCGCTGATGGTGGTCGCGTCGAAATCGCACCGCGATCAGGCGACCGATGATTACATCAATAAATATGCGGTCAAGGATATGACATCCGCCGGGTCGTCGCTGAAATTCTGCCTGATCGCCACCGGCGAGGCGGACCTGTACCCGCGTCTGGGGCGCACGATGGAATGGGACACCGCCGCAGGTCATGCCGTGCTGCTGGGCGCGGGTGGCAAGGTCGTGCGCTTTGATGATCACAGCGATCTGACCTATGGCAAGGACGACTATGCCAACCCGTTCTTCATCGCCTATTCGCCCGATGTGGCGCTGAAGCCCGCCTGATGTCGGTACTGGTTGTCATCCCGGCCCGCTACGCCTCGACCCGCTATCCCGGCAAGCCGTTGGTGGCATTGACCGGGGCCAGCGGTGTGGCGTCGACATTGATCGAACGCAGTTGGCGCGCGGCCATGTCGGTGCAGGGGGTCGACCGTGTGGTTGTGGCCACCGATGACGACCGGATCGCCGATGCAGCGCAGGCGTTCGGGGCCGAGGTTGTGATGACCTCGACCCAATGCGCCAATGGCACCGAACGCTGCGCCGAGGCACATGCGGCGCTGGGCGGGGGGTATGATGTGGTCGTGAACCTGCAAGGCGACGCGCCCTTGACGCCGCCGTGGTTCGTCGAGGCATTGATCGAAGCTATGCAGGCGTCGCAGGATGCCGACATTGCCACGCCGGTGTTGCGCTGTGACGGGGCCACGTTGAACGGCTTTCTGGCCGACCGCAAAGCGGGCCGTGTCGGCGGCACAACGGCGGTCTTTGATGGCAACCGCAAGGCGCTGTATTTCAGCAAGGAAGTGATCCCCTACATCGGCACAACCTATGCGGACGACGTGACCGAGACGCCTGTTTTCCATCATGTCGGGGTCTACGCCTACCGGCCTGCGGCGCTGGCGGCCTATCCCGGTTGGGCCGTGGGTCCGCTGGAACAGCTCGAAGGGCTGGAGCAGTTGCGGTTCATGGAAAGCGGCGGCGCGGTTCTATGTGTCGAGGTGGACGCGCGCGGGCGTCAGTTCTGGGAACTGAACAACCCCGAAGACGTGCCCCGGATCGAGACGATGATGTCCCAGATGGGTCTGGAATGACCCATCCTTCGGTCAGCGTGGTGATTGTCAGCCGCGGTCGACCGGAGGCGTTGAGTGTGTGCCTGACAGGGTGCATGCAACTGCATTATGACCCGTTCGAGATCGTGGTGGTGGCCGACCCGGCGGGTGTCGCCGCGGCCCAGGCGCTGCCCTTTGCCAGGCAGATCAAGATCATCGGGTTCGATGATGCAAACATATCTGCCGCGCGCAACGTCGGGATCAATGCGGCGGCGGGCGAAATCGTGGCCTTTGTTGACGATGACGCGGTGCCGGAACCCACCTGGCTGACCCATCTGACGCAGGCGATGCAGCAGCACAACGTCGTGGTGGCGGGCGGCTATGTGCGGGGCCGCAACGGTATTTCCTATCAGTGGAAAGGGCGCACGCTGGACGCCATGGGCCATGCGGTCGATCTGCCGATATCGGGGTTGGATACGGTCGTGGTTCAGCCCACGCCCGAGCAATGCGCCAAGACCGAAGGCACCAATATGGCGGTGCGCCGCGATGTGTTGGTGGACATCGGCGGGTTTGACCCTGCCTATCACTATTTTCTGGATGAAACCGACCTGAACATGCGGCTGGCCAAGGCCGGATATGCCTGTGCCATCGTGCCCCGCGCGCAGGTGCATCACGGTTTTGCCGCGAACAGGCTGCGCCGCGCCGACCGTGTGCCGACAGACCTGTTCGACATCGGCGCAAGCTGGGCGGTGTTTCAACGCAAGTTCATCCCGCAGGACAAGCGCCGCGACCATTGGCGCGCCATTCGCCGGTCCGAACGCAGACGCGCTGAGCGCCTTATGGTCAGTGGTCACATTGAACCACGTGCGGTGACGGGTCTGATCTCGCGGCTGGATCAGGGGTATGGTCAGGGCATCGCACGCCGAATGGGCGACGGGCATGTCGACAAGACCCCCAATTCGCCCTTTAAAAAGATCGCCCCACTGACCAAAAACGTGGCCTATATGACCGCGCGCCGTGCGGGCGTTGCCAGGGCACGCGCAGAAGCCCGCCGTAGGGTGAAAAATGGCGAGGTCATGACCTTGATCATTCTGTTACCGAATGCTTTGTACCATCAAGCAAGATTCCATCCGGACGGTTATTGGGAGCAACGCGGTGGTCTGTTTGGAAAAAGCAGCCGCAATCAGATGTTGATAAAGTTTTGGCGTTTCGCTGATCGTTTTTGCGCCGAGATACAAAGAATAGCTGTTATTCGCGGCGGATCGGTTTGAAGACCTGGAGTTTTAGGGACAAAGACATTGGAAGAGCGTTTGTATTGGTTCAAATACGTAGCAAGCTGAAAAATGTGCCATCATAATGGCGAAGTTTTTTTGATTATGTCCGCTTAGCAATCGGCAGGCGCGGCAAATAGAATAACAAGGACAAGAATATGCCCAAAAAAGTAACAAAAGCCATTTTTCCGGTGGCGGGTCTGGGAACGCGGTTTTTGCCTGCGACCAAATCGGTGCCGAAAGAGATCATGACCTTGGTCGACCGCCCGTTGATCCAGTACGCCATCGACGAGGCGCGGGCGGCAGGGATCAAGGAATTTATCTTTGTCACCTCGCGCGGCAAAGGTGCGCTTGAGGATTATTTCGACCACGCGCCGCAGCTGGAACAAGAGCTGCGCAAAAAGAACAAGACCGAGCTGTTGGAGGTCCTCAAGGACACCAACATGGACTCGGGCGCGATTGCCTATATCCGTCAGCACAAGGCGCTGGGTCTGGGCCACGCGGTCTGGTGTGCCCGTCGTCTGATCGGCAACGAACCCTTTGCCGTGATCCTGCCGGACGATGTGATTGCCGCAGAAAAGCCGTGCTTGCAGCAGATGGTCGAGGCCTATGCAGAAACCGGCGGCAGCATGGTTGCCGCGATGGAAGTGCCGCCCGAAAAGGCGTCGTCCTACGGTGTTCTGGAAGTCAGCGAAGACATGGGCGATATGGTCAAAGTCAAGAGCATGGTCGAGAAACCCGAACCCGGCACAGCGCCGTCGAACCTTGCTGTGATCGGCCGTTACATCCTGTCGCCCAACGTTCTAAGCAACCTCAACCGCATGAAATCCGGGGCCGGTGGCGAAATCCAGTTGACCGACGCCATTGCCGACGAGATTGCGCAGGACAATCCCGTTTACGGTTACCGCTTTCGCGGTCAGCGTTTTGATTGTGGGTCCAAGTCGGGTTTTCTTCAGGCCACGGTGTCCTTTGGTCTGGCGCGCGAAGAGTTGCGGGACGATCTGGCCGCCTATATCCGTGATATTGTGAATATGGAAAAGGCCGCGGAATAACGCGGACCGGGGGCTGCAAGTGGATAATCATGTATTGGTAACAGGTGGTGCGGGCTATATCGGCGCGCACGCCTGCAAGGCATTGCGCCGCGCGGGCTATGTGCCCGTGACTTTCGACAACCTTGTCACCGGCTGGCAGGACGCGGTGAAATTTGGACCGTTCGAACAGGGCGACCTGATGGACCGGTCCCGACTGGACGAGGTGTTCGCCAAATATGCGCCGGTGGCCGTGATGCATTTCGCGGCGCTCAGCCAGGTTGGGGAAAGCATGTCGCAACCGGGCCGCTACTGGCACAACAACGTCGGCGGATCGCTGAACCTGATCGAGGCGGCGGTTGATGCGGCCTGCATGAACTTTGTGTTCTCGTCCACCTGTGCGACCTATGGCGATCAGGACAATGTGGTGCTGGACGAAAACAGTTCACAGTATCCGATCAACGCCTATGGTGCGTCCAAGCGTGCCATCGAGGACATCCTGCGCGATTTCGAAGCGGCGCACGGGCTGCGCAATGTGATCTTTCGCTATTTCAACGTGGCCGGTGCCGACCCCGAGGCCGAGGTGGGCGAGTTCCACCAGCCCGAGACGCATCTGATCCCGCTGATGCTGGACGCCATCGACGGCAAGCGTGATGCGCTGACCATCTTTGGCACCGACTACGACACACCCGACGGCACCTGTATCCGCGATTACGTGCATGTCTGCGATCTAGTGGACGCGCATGTGTTGGGCCTGAAATGGCTGCAAGACGGCAAGGGCAGCCGTGTGTTCAATCTGGGCACCGGCACCGGTTTTTCCGTGCGGGAGGTCATCGACCAGTCGCGCGCTGTCACCAATCGCGCCGTGCCGTTCAACGAGGGCGCGCGCCGGGCCGGGGACGCAACCAAGCTGGTGTCGGGGTCTACGCGTGCGGTGGCCGAACTGGGCTGGCAGCCGGACCGGTCGAACCTGAACACCATGATCGCTGACGCCTGGAGATGGCACCAAACTGGCCACTTTGACAAATAACCCGCCCGCGCGGCTGTTGGACCTGACGCGGCTTGTGCGTCGGGCTGGCCGCGTTCTGACGGGGGTGGACCGGGTCGAGATGGCCTATTTGCGCAGGCTGGTGGCGGATGATGTGCCCGCCTTTGGTCTTGTACGTACTTCGCTGGGATATGTACTATTTGACCGCGCAGGCATGGGCGCGCTGGCGCAGCGGCTGGATGGCTCTGTGTCGTGGTCCACGCCCGATCTGCGGTCGCGGTTGGCGCGCGGGCAGACGGCGGTGCAGCGGGCGGCGCAGACCGATGTGCGCAAGCTGGCCATCGCCCGGACGCTGCCGCGCGGGCTGGGCGCAATGTTGCGTCGGCACCTGCCGCAAGGCACCACCTATCTGAACACCGGACATTCCAACCTGACCGACCGTGTCTTGCAGGCGGCACAGGGTTTGGGCGGGCGTATCGGCGTGTTTGTCCATGACGTGATCCCGCTGGAGTATCCGCAGTTCCAGCGCCCCGAAACGGTCGAACCGTTTCGCGCCAAGATGCGCCGCGTGCAGGCTTGCGCCGATGTGATCATTTGCAATTCCGCCGACACGCTGGACCGCGCGGGGCGGCTGATGGCGCAGTGGGGGCCGGTGCCCGAGGGGATTGTCGCCCATCTGGGAACAGACCTGAGCATACCACAGCCCGACTTGTTGCCCGATGACCTGCCGCCTGCCGGTCCGTATTTCGTCAGCGTCGGCACCATCGAGCCGCGCAAGAACCACGCGCTGTTGCTGGACGTCTGGGACGCGATGGGCGCAGAGGCCCCGACGCTGGTGATCTGTGGCGCGCGCGGGTGGAACAACGCGGCGGTTTTTGCCCGGCTGGACAGTCGCACCGACACGCGGGTGATCGAACGCGCGGGCCTGTCCGATGGCGCTGTCGCGGCGCTGTTGGCGGGGTCGTGCGGGCTGCTGTTTCCCAGTTTCGCCGAAGGCTATGGCCTGCCCCCGGTCGAGGCGGCGGCGCTGGGCGTGCCCGTGGTTGCGAATGATTTGCCAGTGATACGCGAAATCCTTGGAAATATTCCCGTTTACGTGCCCGCCGATGATCGGTATCTGTGGGAAAAGACGATAAAAGACATGGCAGAAGCAGGGTCACAGGGCCGGGAAAAAAGTCAATTTCAGGCTCCGGGCTGGTCCCAACACTTCAACACCGTGTTAAGGTCGCTTTGATAAGCGCATTGGGGCCGGATATTTTCCGGCGGGGAAGGGGCAAGAAGTTTGGGCGTCTGGCTGTCATACAGACTCAGGTTGCAGCGCAAGCGTTGGCGCATCCGTGCCTTTCGCAAACGTCGTGAACTGACCCGTATTGCCGACCGCACAGGCACGATCCGCCCCAACGATATCCTGTTGTTCTCGACCCAGCGGAACGAGAAAATCCGGCTGCCCTATTTCCTGGATTACTATCGGGAACAAGGTGTTAACCATTTCTTTATCGTGGACAATGACAGCACCGATGGCTCGGCTGATTATCTGGCTGACCAGCCCGATGTCTCGGTCTGGCGCACCAAGGCCAGCTACAAGAAATCCCGCTTTGGCGTCGACTGGCTGAACTGGTTGATGATCAAACACGCCCACGGTCACTGGTGCCTGACGGTCGATCCCGACGAATTTCTGATCTATCCGTTCTGCGACACCCGTCCGCTGCGCGCGCTGACCGACTGGCTGGACGCGTCGTCGATCAAATCGTTCAGCGCGATGTTGCTGGATATGTACCCCAAGGGACGGCTGGATGCGCATCCCTATCAGCAGGGACAGAACCCGATCGAGATTGCAGGCTGGTTTGACAGCGGCAACTATACGATGTCGCGCAACCGTCTGTTTGGAAACCTGTGGATTCAGGGTGGCCCGAGGGCGCGCGTTTTCTTTGCTGACCAGCCCGAGAATGCCCCCGCGCTGAACAAGGTGCCCTTGGTCAAGTGGGACAAAAGATACGCCTACGTCAGTTCGACCCACATGCTGCTGCCGCGCGGGTTGAATCAGGTCTATGACGAATGGGGCGGTGAAAAAGCCAGCGGCGTGTTGCTGCATGCCAAGTTTCTGGACACGTTCACGTCGAAGGCGGCAGAAGAGCTGAGCCGTGGCCAGCACTACAGCGCGTCGGTCGAATACAAGGCCTATGCCGAAAGCCTGAAAGACGATCCCGACCTGTGGTGCAAATGGTCCGAGAAATACATCAACTGGCGGCAGCTTGAGATTCTGGGCCTGATGTCGAAAGGCAACTGGGCGTGACCGTCGGGATCATCATGCTGGTGCACACCGCCCTTGGCCGTGCCGAACAGGCGGCGCGGCACTGGGCGGCGGCGGGCTGTCCGGTGGTGATCCATGTGGACAAGGGCGTGGCGCGCGCCACCTATGAACGGTTCGTGGCGTCGCTGTCCGATGTCAAAAGCGTCGAGTTCAGCAAACGATACCGTTGTGAATGGGGCACCTGGGGCATCGTCGCCGCGTCGCAGTCCGCGTCCGAGCTGATGCTGGAAAGGTTCCGGCAGGTGCGCCATGTCTATCTGGCGTCGGGGTCCTGTCTGCCGCTGCGGCCGGTCGAAGAGCTGATCGAATACCTGGAAGCGCGCCCGCAGACCGATTTCATCGAAAGCGCCACAACCGCCGATGTGCCGTGGACGGTGGGCGGGCTGGACCATGAACGGTTCACCCTGCGGTTCCCGTTTTCGTGGAAGCGCAATCGGTTCCTGTTCGACAAATACGTCGAGTTGCAGCGCAGGCTGCGGCTGCGGCGCAAGATCCCCAACGGGCTGACGCCGCATATGGGGTCGCAATGGTGGTGTTTGACCCGTCAGACCCTGTCGGCGATCCTGCAAGACCCGGATCGCGCCGAATACGACCGCTATTTCCGCCAGGTCTGGATCCCTGACGAAAGCTATTTCCAGACCCTTGCGCGGCAATATGCGATCAAGATCGAAAGCCGGTCGCTGACCCTGTCCAAGTTCGACTTTCAGGGCAAACCGCACATTTTCTACGATGACCACCTGCAATTGCTGCGCCGGTCCGACTGTTTCGTGGCGCGCAAGATCTGGCCCTATGCTGATCGTCTGTACGAGGCGTTTCTGACCGACCCTGCCGGTGCGATGAAACGGACCGAACCCAACCCCGGCAAGATCGACCGTATCTTTGCCAAGGCTGTAGACCGGCGGACTCGCGGGCGGCCGGGCCTGTATATGCAAAGCCGTTTCCCCAACGAGGACTGGGAAAACGGCGTGACGGCTGCGCCCTATTCGGTGTTCTGCGGCTTTTCCGAAGTGTTTGAAAACTTTGATCCGTGGCTGGCCAAGGCCACTGGCGCGCGGGTGCATGGCCACCTGTTTGCACCGGACCGTGCCCATTTTGCCGAAGGCCAGACAACGATCCACGGCGCGCTGAGCGAAGCGCCCAAGTTGCGCGACTATAACGCGGCGGCGTTCTTGACCAACCTGATCTGGAACACACGCGGCGAACGGCAGTGTTTTCAGTTTGGACCGGCGGACAACCAGACGATCAACTGGCGCATGGCCAAAGACCCCAACGCCCAGATTTCGGTGATCAGTGGCGCATGGGCGGTGCCGCTGTTCCGGTCGAACCGCAACTTTCTGGACATCCGCAAAGAGGCGGCGGCGATGCAGAAGATCGAAAGCGATTTTCTGAACGTGCTGCGGTCGCCCTATACCAAGGCGCGGGTGCGTATCTGGATGATGGCCGAATTCATCGAGGCCCCGATGGAGCCGCTTCAGGGCATTCTGGACGAGATCGGGCCAACCCAGCAACGCCGCCTGTCCGAAGTGCCGAAGATGGTTGACCTAAGCGGGTTTGGCCAGTTCTTGCAAAACCTGAAGAATCAGGGAATGCACCCCTATCTGATGGGGGATTTCCCTGTCGAACGCGGCTTTGAAACGCAGGTCGAAGCGCCGCGAAAACCCTATTTGGTAAGATAAACGATGGCGCAGAAATTCGACTGTTTCGTGGTGTTTGCGGAAATGCGCACCGGATCAAACTTTCTGGAAACCAATCTGAATGCCTTTGACGGGATCACCTGCCACGGCGAGGCGTTCAATCCGCATTTCATCGGCTACCCCAACGTGACCGAAATACTGGGCGTGACCCAGGCCACGCGCGACGCGGACCCCGAGGGGTTTTTGAAAGTCATCCGCAAGCAGACCGACGGTTTGGGTGGCTTTCGCTATTTTCACGATCACGACCCGCGCGTGTTCGACACCATCGTGAACGATCCCAAATGCGCCAAGATCGTGCTGACGCGCAATCCGGTGGACAGCTACGTGTCGTGGAAGATCGCGCAGGCGACGGGGCAGTGGAAGCTGACGGACGTCAAGCGCCGCAAGGAGGGGGCCGCTGATTTCGACGCCACCGAATTCGAAGCGCACCTGGAGGCGTTGCAAAGCTTTCAGGTGATGCTGATGAACCGTTTGCAGGTGACGGGGCAAACCGCGTTCTACGTGGCCTACGAGGACCTGCAAAGCGTCGAGGTGATGAACGGGCTTGCGGCCTACCTTGGCGTGGACAGTCGGCTTGAGGCGTTGGACAAAAGCCTGAAAAAGCAGAACCCCAGCCCGATCACCGAAAAGGTGACCAATGCCGACGAAATGGCGCAGGCGCTGAACCGGCTGGATCGTTTCAACCTGACCCGCACGCCCAGCTTCGAGCCGCGCCGTGGGCCGGTTATTCCGACCTATGTGGCCGCCGCCAAGTCCCCGTTGCTGTACCTGCCGATGCGCAGCGGGCCAGAGGATCAGATTTACGACTGGATGGCCGCGTTGGACGGGGTGACGGACGACGCGTTGCTGCGCAAGATGAGCCAGAAGGACCTGCGCCAGTGGAAGCGCCGCAATCGCGGGCACCGCAGCTTTACCGTGCTGCGCCATCCGGCGGCGCGGGCGCATCATGCGTTTTGCCACCGTATCCTGAACCCGGGGCCGGACTGTTATGACGCCCTGCGCCAGACGCTGATCCGCCGCTATGCGCTGCCCATCCCGCAAGAAGCGCCCGACGCCAGCTATGACCGGGCGGCCCACCATCGGGCGTTCACGGCGTTTCTGACGTTTCTCAAGGGCAACCTTGCAGGTCAGACCGCCATTCGTGTCGATCCGGCGTGGTGCACACAGACGCAGGCGGTGCAGGGCTTTGGTGAGTTCGTCTTGCCCGACCGGATCATCCGCGAGGACGATCTACAGACCGAGCTGGGCGAGATTGCCGCGCAGATTGGTGTGAAGAAGGCCCCACAGGTCGCCGCAGTGTCCGAGCCGGGGCCGTTCACGTTGAAAGACATCTACGACGACAGCATCGAATCGCTGGTCAGTGATGTCTACCAGCGCGATTACATGATGTTCGGGTTTTCGCGCTGGGCCTAGCGTCAGGCCGCTTGGGCTGACTGCGCCTCGGACAGGATGGTGTACAGCGTGCTGGCGTCATGGTTGGCCCGCAGCTTGGTGCAGATCGACGTGTCGCGCAGGGTGCGCGATACCAGTGCCAGCGCCTTGAGGTGTTCAACACCCGCATCTTCGGGGGCAAACAGCGCAAAGGCGATGTCGACGGGCAAACGGTCAACCGAGCTGAAGTCGATGGGTTTGTCCAGCACCACAAAGACGCCGATCACTTCGTTCACACCGTCCAGCCGTGCATGGGGCAGGGCCACGCCGCGGCCAACGCCTGTGGGGCCCAGAGCCTCGCGGGCCATCAGTGCCTCGTTCACGTGGCTTGCGTTCAAGCCATAGGCGCTGTGCGCGAGATCAGAGATCTCGTGCAACAGGCGTTTTTTGCTGGAGGCCGAGGTTAACACCTTCACGGCCTCCGGCTTGAGAAGCTTTGCAAATTCCATTGTGGCTCGCACTGCTCTGACGCCTCGGCGCCGTTAAATCCTTATGGATCAATCCAGCCGATATTGCCGTCTTCGCGGCGATACACGACGTTCAACCCATCTTGTCCTTCTTTCCGAAACACAAGAACCGGCGCACCCGCCAACTCCATCTGCATCACGGCCTCGCCAACGCTTAGCGATTGTATCTTGGTTTCCATCTCCGCCACGATGATCGGTTGCAGCGAATCCGGCTCGGGTGATGTGTCATCTACCTCGGAGGCGAGGATATAGGAGGAAGCGCCAAAGAGTTCAACCGGCTGGGGACGTTCCTTGTGATGGTCTTTCAAACGGCGCTTGTAACGGCGCAACTGTTTTTCCATCTTTTCGCAGCAAGCTTCAAAAGCGGCGTAAATTTCAGTGCCGCGTGCCTTGGCTGTGGCAGTCAGTCCGGTGGACAGGTGAACGGTCGCCTCGCAGACAAATTCGTGACCGGATTTCGAGAACACCACCTGTGCATCGGTCGGACGGTCGGCGTATTTTCCAACTGCCGCGCCCAGTTCCGTCTGAACATGTGTTTGCAGTGCTGCGCCGATGTCGATCTGTTTGCCACTGATTTGGTACCGCATTGTCTCTCCTCACGGTTAGGGACCCGGACTGGGGGCGACAGGCCGCAGTGGGCCCGTCACGGGGCCTAGTTCTGGGTCTCGGGAAAAGGCAAAGCCATGAGATGCAGTATCGTCGCTTGATTGCTCAAGGCGCAGGTCACAGCAGTCTCAAAAAGTGCTTTTGCCATGCCCTATTGAGCGCGCAAACAGGTCATGCTGTCAATCAAAAGCACCGTGATGTGGGTCAAGTTTTGCCGACAAGTCATTTTAATCGGCTAAGAAACGCGGAAATTCTCACCCAGGTAGACACGGCGCACATTCTGGTTCTCGACAACTTCAGCGGGTGTGCCGGACATCAGAACCTTGCCCTCGTGCAGGATATAGGCGCGGTCGACAATTTCCAGTGTTTCCCGGACGTTGTGGTCGGTGATCAGCACGCCGATGCCGCGCTTTTTCAGGTCTGCGACCAGATGACGGATGTCGCCCACGCTGATCGGATCAACCCCCGCGAACGGTTCGTCCAGCAGCAGAAACTTGGGGTTTGCGGCCAGACAGCGGGCGATTTCCACGCGGCGGCGTTCGCCCCCCGACAGGGCAAGTGCCGGCGCGCGGCGCAGGTGTTCGATCGAGAATTCGGACAGCAGTTCTTCCAGGCGTTCGCGCCGTTTGTGGCGGTGCTTTTCCGCGATGTCGAGGATGGCCGAAATGTTGTCCTGCACGCTGAGACCGCGAAAAATGCTCATCTCTTGCGGCAGGTATCCGATGCCCATTTGGGCGCGGCGATACATCGGCAGGGTGGTCACGTCGGTGCCGTCCACTTTGACGGTGCCGCCCTCGGGGGTGACAAGGCCTGCGATGGCGTAGAACGTCGTGGTTTTGCCCGAGCCGTTGGGGCCCAGCAGGGCGACGACTTCGCCGCGATCCAGATGCATGGAAAAGTCGCGAATGACGACTTTCTTGCGGTAGGATTTCCGCAAATGCGAGATGTGCAGCCCGTCATTGGCGGCTGCGATGGACAGATCAGGGGCAGACATTTGTTAGTCGTTTCCGGTTTGCAGGATCGTCTTGACCCGGCCCGACATGCGCGCGGTGCCATCACGCAGATTGACGAACATTTTTTCTGCGGTCAGGGCGCTGCTGCCTTGGGTCAGCAACACGTTGCCCGACATTTCGATCTCGCCCGAATCAATGTTGTAGTCTGCGCGCTCGGACTCGGCTGCATCTGCGCCGGTGACAAGGGTCACGCCGCCGGTCGCCTCAAGTTTGGCGATGCCTGCGTTTTGCGATCTGTAGGTGACCAGAACACGGGCCGCCGTCAGACGCATCTCGCCCTGACCGATCATCACATTGCCGGTAAAAACCGCCGTGCCCGAGGATTGATCGACCGCCAGATTGTCGGCGGTCACCTCGACCGGCAGCGACGTGTCTTGGGTGATGGCGCCAAAGGCGACGTTCGTGCCTTGGGCCAGAACAGGCGCGGCACAGCACAGCAACAGGGCGGTCGTCAGAGCACGGAAAGCATTCACGATAAATTACTCATCTGTTTGTTTGGGATCGTATACCAGCTTCACGCCGTTTGTGAAAACCAATTGGGAGGGGCCGCCCGCACGGCTGCCCGACAGTATCATCTGCCCCGCCGTCAGGTCACCAAAGCCGCTTTGGGCCTGCACCTGTCCGGGCGAGGTCAGCGTGGCGGTTTCTAGGTTGGCCATCAGCACATCCGAGGCAATCTTGAATCCGGTCGACGTGGTGATGACCACATTTCCCGACAGGTCCATTTTGGATGCGATCAGGTCCAGACGCGCGGTGTCTGCCACAAGGTCGATATGCGTGCCGCCGACCATATCGACCTTGGCGGTGACATCAGTGGCCTCGTTGCGGTTGTCGGCGCTGGTGGTCAGCTTGGCGGCCGCAAAGGACAGGCTGTCGCCTGCCTCGGTCGCGCCGGAAAAGAACGGGCCGGTGATTTGCTGTTGTTCCATCCGGTCGCGCACGTCTTCCTCGGCAAACGGGATGGTGCTGACCGGGTCAATGGTGCGCGACAGCAGGAACAGCGTCGGCAGCAGGGCCAAAGCGATCAGGGGCAAAAGCACCTTCAGCGTGGCGACCAGTTTTGAATACCAGTCCATCGCCCCGCCTTAACCCAGACCGACGCGCAAACAGTCGTGGATGTGCAGCAGACCCAGCGGCGTCGGCGCGGGCTTTTGATCGGTGACGAACAGGCAGGTGATCTTGCGGCTGTTCATCATGCCCACCGCTTGTTCGGCCAGCGCATCGGGGCCGATGGTGGTGGGGGCTGCGGTCATCACGTCGCGGGCGGTCAGGGACATCAGCCCGTCCAGATGGCGGCGCAGGTCGCCGTCGGTGATGATCCCGACCAGCGCGCCGCTGGCATCGGTCACGCCGACCACGCCAAAGCTTTTCTGGCTGATCTCGATCAGCGCGTCGCCCATGCCTGTGTCTTCGGACACCAACGGCAACGCGTCGCCGCTGTGCATCAGGTCGGCCACGCGGCTGAGTTGTGCGCCCAGCTTGCCGCCGGGGTGAAAGCCGCGGAAATCCTCGGCGGTAAAGGCGCGGTGTTCCATCAGCGCCACAGCCAGTGCATCGCCCACGGCCAGCGTCATGGTGGTGGACGAGGTGGGTACGATGCCGGTGCCGCAGGCCTCTTCGGCGCGGGGCAGGGTGACGATGATGTCGCATTGCTTGCCCAGCGCGCTTTCGGGGCGGCTGGTGATGCCGATCAGTGGGATCGCAAAGCGGCGGGTATAGGCGATCAGGTCGGCCAGTTCCGGTGCCTCGCCCGAGTTCGAGATGGCGATAACCGCGTCGTGGCTGGTGACCATGCCCAGATCGCCGTGGCTGGCCTCGGCGGGGTGGACGAATTGCGCGGGCGTGCCGGTGCTGGCCAAAGTTGCCGCGATCTTGTGGGCGATGTGGCCGGATTTGCCGATGCCGGTGACAATCACCCGGCCGGTGGTTTTCAGCAACTGGTCAACGGCGCGCGCGAAATTGTCGTCCAGCGCGTCGTGCAGCTGGCTGAGCGCCTGCATTTCGATGGCGATGACGCGGCGGCCCGCGTCCAGAAAGGGGGTATCGGTGTTCATAGGTGCGCAAAAATGTCCGTGTCGGGCCAGCCTGCAAGATCCAGTTTGGCGCGTGTTGGCAGAAAGTCGAAGCAAGCCTGGGCGATGTCCATCCGGTCCTCGCGCAGCAGGCGCTTGTTCAGCGCCTCGCGCAGGCGGTGCAGGTACAGCACGTCGGATGCGGCGTAATCCAGTTGCGCGTCGGTCAGCTTGGGCGCGCCCCAGTCGCTGCTTTGCTGGTGCTTCGAGATGTCGACGCCCAGCAGTTCCTGAGCCAGGTTTTTCAGCCCGTGCCGGTCTGTATAGGTGCGCACCAGCTTGCTGGCGATCTTGGTGCAGTACACCGGCGCGGTGACCACGCCAAATGCGTTCAGCATGGCGGCGATGTCGAAACGTCCGAAATGGAACAGTTTCAGAACGTCGGGATTGACCAGCAATGCGCACAGGTTCGGGGCCGTTGTCTGGCCTTTGAGGATCTGCACCATGTGGGCGTTTCCGTCACCGCCAGACAGTTGTACCACGCACAGCCGGTCGCGGTGCGGGTTCAGGCCCATCGTTTCGCAATCAATCGCGACAACGGGACCAAGGTCCAGATCGTCGGGCAGATCCGAGGTGTGCAAATAATTCGTCATGCCAGTGCTATAGCGCGCCATTGGGCGGCGGGAAAGCACATGCCGTGCATTTGCGCCAGATTGCGCTGTGGCCTAGTCGTGCAAGGCAGACAGCGCAGGCCGGGGCAGGCGGGTCAGCAGGCCGGTGACCAGCGCGCGGCAGTCGTGCCCGCGCCATGCGTCGGAATAGACGTCGGGGGGCAGGTCGGGGTGTTTCAGCACCAGCCGCCGCCAGCCATGCACGATCAGCGACCGCAGCACGCCGATCTGGACGGGGTTCAGTGCGGCGGCGTCCAGTTTCAGCGCATCAAGCGCTGCCAGTCGTTCGTACAGGGCGGCGTAATCCTGGCTTAGGTCCTTGGGCTCGAATTGCGCGCCCAGCCAGCGGGGGGCGGCGGTGGCAGGCAGGGCGAGCGTGCCGGCCGGGGCAATCGCAGTGTCCGCGCCGATGTACAGACGTGGCGCCAGCGGGGCAAAGCCCTGCGCCTCCATCTGTTCGCGCGATTCCGATGTGGCGGTTTCCAGCAGCACCAGTTGCCAGCCTTGGGCGGCCTCGGCAGGGGTGCTGTAGATGCGCGCGCTGGCGGCAAGGCTAAGCTTGCGGCCCGTGCGGGTCAGGCTGTGGTGGCTGGTGCGTCCCGACTTGACCGAGGTGATCCAGTCGTCGTTGCGCAGACGGTGCAGGGCGACGCGGGTTGCTTCGGGTTTGATCTGTGCCTCGGCCATCAGGGCGGTCAGCACGGGGCCGTCAATGCCTTCGCCCTCGTGGCGGGCCAGATCGCCGAACACGCTGACCAGCACGGACCACACCCGCTGGGTCGCGGTTGCGGTCAGGATGTTCAGCGCGTCGCTGTAGGGATCAGAAGGCATTCATCGTCAGCAATTCGTATTCGGCCACTTGTTCGTCATCCTGATTGGTCAGGGTCACGTGCCAGCGTACTTCGCCATATTCGTCATTGCGAGGGGTTTTGACCTTGACCGACAAGCGCACCTTGATGCTGTCGCCGGCCTGCACGGGTTTCATGAAACGAAGGTTGTCCAGACCGGTGTTGGCCAGAACGGGGCCGGGGTCGGGTTGCACGAACAGCCCTGCCGCAAAGCTCAGCAGCAGATAGCCATGCGCCACGCGACCGGGGAAGAACGGGTTCGCCTTGGCCGCCGCGTCGTCCATGTGGGCATAGAACGTATCGCCGGTGAAATGCGCAAAGGTTTCGATGTCGTCCAGCGTGATTTCGCGCGTGGGCGAATTGAACGTGTCGCCCATTTCCAGATCGCCATAAACCCGCGTGAAGGGGTGCGGTTTGTCTGCATGTTCGGTCGCACCGGGCACCCAGCGGTTGCCAACGGCAGTCAGGATGTCGGGGCTGCCCTGAATGGCGGTGCGTTGCATATAGTGCATAACGGCGCGGCTGCCGCCCAGTTCCTCGCCGCCGCCCGCGCGGCCCGGTCCGCCGTGCACCATATGGGGCAAGGGTGCGCCGTGGCCTGTGGCTTCGGCCATGCTGTCGCGGTTGTTGAAATACAGCCGACCGTGGAACGCGCCTGCGCCCATCGCCACGGCGCGGGCCACGTCGCCGTCGTGGGTGATGACGGATGCCACAAGCGATCCCTGGCCACGGTTCAGCAGCGCAATCGCGTGGTCCAGATCGCGGTAGCCCATGACGGTGGACACCGGGCCGAACGCCTCGGTGTCGTGCACGCGGGTGGCGGTGTCGGGGTCGGCGCAGTGGAACAGCATCGGCGGCACGAACGCGCCCTTGCTGTCCGACATGGCAAAATCGTCGGGGTCGCCGAACACGCGGGTCGCTTCGGCACCGATGGCGGCGGCCTTGTCCAGCACATCGCGTTTCTGGGCGGCAGAGACGAGCGCGCCCATGCCGGTCGCCGCGTCGCGCGGATCACCGATAGTGACCTTGGCCAATCGGGCCGAGATCGCCTCGATCACTGCTTGTTCGTGGGCTTGCGGGACCATGATGCGGCGGATGGCGGTGCATTTCTGGCCCGCCTTGGCGGTCATCTCGCGTTGGACTTCCTTGACGAACAGGTCGAACTCGGGCGTGCCGGGCACGGCGTCGGGGCCAAGGACGGATGCGTTCAGGCTGTCCTGTTCGGCGGTAAAGCGCACGCTGTTGGACAGGATGTTGGCATTGCCGCGCAGTTTCAGCGCCGTATCGGCAGAGCCGGTAAACGTCACCACGTCCTGACAGCCGACATGGTCCAGCATGTCGCCCAACCCGCCCGACACCAGTTGCAAGGCCCCCGCAGGCAGCAGGCCGCTGTCCAGCATCAGGCGCACGCAGGCCTCGGTGACATAACAGGTGGCGGTGGCGGGTTTGATGATCGCGGGCAGACCGGCCAGCAGGGTCGGGGCCAGTTTTTCCAACATGCCCCAGACGGGGAAGTTGAACGCGTTGATGTGCACCGCGACGCCTTGCAGCGGGGTGCAGATGTGTTGGCCCATAAAGGCACCCGCGCGGCCCAACTGTTCGGGCACACCGTCCAGATAAACATGCGCATCGGGCAGGTCGCGCCGCCCTTTCGACGCATAGACCAGCATCGTGCCAATGCCGCCATCCACGTCGATCTGATGGTCGGACTTTGTTGCGCCAGTGTCATAGCTAAGGTCATAGAGCGCGGTCCGGTGTTCGCGCAGATACAGCGCCAGTGCCTTGATCATCCGCGCACGGTCGTGGAACGTCATCGCGCGCAGCGCGGGGCCACCGACCTCGCGGCCATAGGCCAGCATTGCCTGCACATCCAGCGCGTCGTTGCCCGCGTCCGCGATCACGTCGCCGGTGATGGCCGAGGCAATGGACCGCGCACCGGCCCCCGGTGCGATCCACTGACCGGCGGCAAAAGAATGTACATGTTGCATGGGAAATCCCTGTTTAGTGCTGGTCGTAGTCCACGACCAATGTGTCGCTGAGCGCGTAGCACTGGCAGGTCAGGACAAAGCCTGCCTCGACTTCGTAGTCTTCCAGCGCGTGGTTGGTCAGCATTTCATATTCGCCCTCGGTCACCTTGGCCTTGCAGGTGGAACAGACACCCGCCTTGCACGAAAACGGCGCATCCAGATCGTTGGCCAGCGCGGTTTCCAGCACCGATTGATCCTTGGGCATTTCGAACTGGTGGCCGGTGCCGTCGATGATCACGGTGGTCTTGGTGCCTGCCTGACCCTTGGCGCGTTCCTTGATTTCCTGCTTGGCCAGCTGGCCCTTCTGGCTTTCGCTGAACAGCTCGAACTTGATCTGGCCATCCGCCAGCCCGTGGGTTTTCAGCGCGTCGGCAATGGCCAGCATCATCGGTTCGGGTCCGCAGATGAACGCGGTGTCGATGCTGCCGATGTCGATCCAGCTTTTGAACAGGGCGGCGCATTTGTCCTGATCGACGCGGCCGGTGAACAGGTCGATGTCCTGCCCTGTTTCCAGAACGTGGATCAGGGTCAGGCGACCCATGTAACGGTTTTTCAGGTCTTCCAGTTCCTCGCGGAACATGATCGTGCCGACGGCGCGGTTGGCGTAAATCAGGGTAAAGGTGCTGTCGGGTTCGCGGGTCATCACCGTGCGCAGGATCGACAGCACGGGGGTCACGCCAGAGCCACCCGCAAAGCCAAGGTAGTTCTTCGCCTTGTCCGGTTCGATCGGGGTGTGAAAGCTGCCCGAGGGCGGCATGGCGTGCAGGGTGTCGCCGACCTTTAGTTCGGTGTTGGCAAAGGTTGAAAACGCCCCGCCATCCACACGCTTGATGCCCACTTGCAGTTTGCCATCGTCCAGACCTGCGCAGATCGAATAGTTGCGGCGCAGCTCGGTGCCGTCGAAATCCTGTTTGAACGTCAGATACTGGCCTTGGGTAAAGGCAAAGGCGTCGGGGTCTTGTGGTTGCAGGGTCAGCACCACCGCGTCACGGATTGTGTGATGAATGTCGGTGACAGTCAGGGGAAGGAATTGCGCCATTGGGTCAGCCTAGATACATTTGAAATAGTCGAAGGGTTCAAGACAGTCGGTGCAGCGCCATTGCGCCTTGCACGGGGTCGAGCCGAACTGGCTGATCCGCTCGACCGCCTGCGATTTGCAGTGCGGGCATTGCTGCGGACCACCTGCGGGCTGGGGCGGCGCGATGCCGTAATCTTCCAGCTTGGCGCGGCCCTTGTCGGTCAGCCAATCGGTGGTCCACGCGGGCGAAAGCTGGCGTTTCAGCTCAAGCTTTTCGATGCCGTGGCCGCGCAGGGCGGTTTCGATGTCCAGATTGATGATCGTCGTCGCGGGGCATCCCGAATAGGTCGGTGTGACCGTGACGATCAGCGTGTCGTCCTGCCATGCCACATCGCGGATGATCCCCAGATCCACCAGTGAGATCACCGGAATCTCGGGGTCGGGGACGGCATCCAGCCACTCCCACACATCCGCAACAGAAGGTTGGACAGTTACCATTGTGCGTCCGGGTAGGCGCGCGGCAGGAACTGCATCACCGCCAGCATGTGGCCCAGATGTTCGGTATGGCGCACGCCCGTCTTGCCGCCTTTGTGGGCGAAATCACTGTCGGGGCGGGTCAGGGTTGCCTCGGTCAGAACGGCGTTGATACGGGCATCAAACGCCTCGCGCAGCGGGGCGGGGTCGTACACCGCGCGGTCCACGTCGTCGGACAGGAACATCTCGCCCACATAGGGCCACAGACGGTCCAGCGCCGCTTGCATCCGGGTATGGCTTTCTTCGGTGCCGTCGCCCAGCGCGATTACCGTGTCGGCAGAACGTTCCGCGTGATAGGTCACTTCTTTCAGTGACTTTTCCGCGATGGCAGAGATCTGCTCGTGGTCATGCCCCTTGAGCGCGCTCAGCATTTCGATGTGCCATGCGTCGAACAGGAACTGGCGCATCATCGTATGGCCAAAGTCGCGGTTGGGCTGTTCGACCAGCAGCAGGTTGCGAAAATCCATCACGTCGCGGCGATAGGCCAGTGCGTCGGCGTCACGTCCTGCGCCCTCGACTTCTCCCGCCAGTCCCAGCCACAGTTGCGTCTGACCGATCAGATCAAGCGCGGTGTTGGCAAGGGCAATGTCCTCTTCCAGCACGGGCGCGTGGCCGCACCATTCGGACACGCGGTGGCCCAGAACCAAGGCGTTGTCGCCCATGCGGCACAGCCATTCAAACAGATGCGTGTCGGTGGCCATCACATGGTCCCCACTTCTTCGGGGATGTCGAAGAACGTCGGGTGGCGGTACACTTTGTCATCCGCAGGATCGTACATGTGCCCCTTGTCGTCGGGCGACGACGCGGTGATCTTGCTGGCTTCGACGACCCAGATGCTGACGCCCTCCTTGCGGCGGGTATAGACATCGCGGGCGTTCTGCATGGCGCGTTCCGCGTCGGGGGCGTGCAGCGACCCGACGTGCCGGTGGCTTAGGCCATGCTGGCCACGGATAAAGATTTCAAACAGCGGCCATTCGGTGCGCCGCACTGCGTCGTGCGGGGCCGCTTCGGTTGCCTTGTAGGCACTGGATTCAGGGCTGCTCATATCGGTTACTCCGCTGCGAGTTTGGCTGCGCGTTTCTTGTCGGCGTGGGCCAGCATGGCCTCGCGGACCCAGCGGCCCTCGTCCCAGGCGCGGTTGCGGTCTTCCAACCGCTCAACGGAACAGGGGCCATTGCCCTTGAGCACGTCAAAGAATTCGTCCCAATCGGGTTCGGAAAAGTCGTAGCCGCCCTTTTCCTCGTTCCACTTCAGATTTTCGTCGGGAATGGTCAGGCCCAGATAATCGGCCTGAGGCGCGGTCAGATCGACAAACTTCTGACGCAGCTCGTCGTTCGAGTTCATCTTGATCTTCCACGCCATCGACTGTGCCGAATGGACGCTTTCGGCGTCCGACGGGCCGAACATCATCAGCGAGGGATACCAGAAGCGGTTCAGCGCATCCTGTGCCATGCGTTTCTGTTCGGGCGTGCCGCGTGCCATCTTCATCATGATGTCAAAGCCCTGGCGCTGGTGGAACGATTCCTCTTTGCAGATGCGGACCATTGCGCGGGCATAGGGGCCGTAAGACGTGCGTTGCAGCGGCACCTGGTTCATGATCGCGGCGCCGTCCACCAGCCAGCCCACGGCACCCATGTCGGCCCATGTGATGGTGGGATAGTTGAAGATCGACGAATACTTCATCTTGCCCGACAGCAGGTCGCGGGTCATCTGGTCGCGGGTGACGCCCAGCGTTTCCGCCGCGCAATAGAGGTAGAGGCCGTGGCCGGCCTCGTCCTGTACTTTTGCCAGCAGGATCGCCTTGCGCTCAAGTGTGGGCGCGCGGGTGATCCAGTTGCCCTCGGGCAGCTGACCGACGATTTCAGAGTGGGCGTGTTGCCCGATCTGGCGGACCAGCGTCTTGCGATAGCCGTCCGGCATCCAGTCCTTCGGTTCGATCTTGCCGCCCGCATCAATACGCTCCTGAAAGGCGCGTTCCTGCGGGTCCATCTGGTCGAGAGAGCGGACCCCCTCGCCGGTGGATTTCACCATCTGTGCATACATCGTTCAAACCTTTCGTCGGTCAGAAGGGCGGGGCGTTGTCAGACCCGCTCGAGGATAAGCGCGACACCTTGGCCGACGCCCACGCACATGGTGCACAGCGCATAGCGCCCACCTGTACGTTTCAGTTGATAGGCTGCTGTCATCACCAGACGTGCGCCCGACATGCCCAGCGGGTGGCCGATTGCGATGGCACCGCCCTGAGCATTCACGCGCGGATCGTCGTCGGCCACACCCAGTGCACGCAGGGTCGCCAGACCTTGCGAGGCAAAAGCTTCGTTCAGTTCGATCACGTCCATCTGGTCGATGGTCAGACCGGCCCGTTTCAGCACCTTTTCGCAGGCCGGGATCGGGCCGATGCCCATGACACGGGGCTCAACACCGGCGGCGTTCATCGCCACGACGCGCGCCATCGGTGTCAGGCCGTTCTTGGCCGCCGCCGCTTCGGACGCCAGCAGCAGGGCCGCAGCACCGTCATTCACGCCCGAGGCGTTGCCCGCGGTTACGGTCAGGTCGGGGCCGTTGATGGCCCGCAGCTTGCCGAGTGCGTCCAGCGTGGTGCCGGGGCGGGGGTGTTCGTCTGTGTCGACGACAACCGGATCGCCCTTGCGCTGGGGGATGGTGACGGGGCTGATTTCCTCGGCGAACAAGCCTGCCTCGTGTGCGGCAGCCCAGCGTTCTTGCGACCGGGCGGCGAATGCGTCCTGATCGGCGCGGTTCACATCGTGGTCGGCGGCAACATTGTCGCCGGTTTCCGGCATGGAATCGACGCCATATTGCGCCTTCATCTTCGGGTTCACGAAACGCCAGCCGATGGTGGTGTCGAAAATCTCGGCCGCGCGGCTGAACGCGCTGGTGGCCTTGCCCATGACAAAGGGCGCGCGGCTCATGCTTTCGACGCCGCCGGCGATGGCCATGTCCAGATCGCCCGCCTTGATCCCGCGCGCGGCAAGGCCCACGGCGTCCATGCCCGAGGCACACAGACGGTTGATGGTCGAGCCGGGCACATCCACGGGCAGACCCGCCAACAGCGCCGCCATGCGCGCCACGTTCCGGTTGTCTTCGCCCGCCTGGTTGGCGCAGCCAAAGATCACATCATCGACGCTGGCCCAATCCACATTGGGGTTGCGCGCCATCAGCGCGGCAATCGGAGCCGCCGCCAGATCGTCGGCCCGTACGGACGACAATGCGCCGCCGTACCGCCCGATCGGGGTGCGCTGTGCGTCACAGATGAATGCAGTCATGGAAATCTCCCGTGGTGTTGAATTCACCTTAACCAAATCGGCGATTCGGGGCAATGTAAATGTTACCGAAGTTGCGATAAGGTGGATATTTCCGTAACGTATTTAGGTGTGGCAACGCTGTCAGGTGAAGCAGGGCGCCTGATAAATTGGTTATTTGTGAGGGGGATTGCAGCAAAACGGGGGGAGGGGTGACCTGTCCAACATTCTGAAACGCGCATTGCGCGCAGCGGTTCTGCGTTTGCATCTGGGGAGAATGTCGGGAAAAATGGTGCCCAGAAGAGGACTCGAACCTCCACGGCCTTGCGGCCACTGGCACCTGAAGCCAGCGCGTCTACCATTCCGCCATCTGGGCACGGGTGGTGTCGCGTCGTTTAGGCAAGCTGGCGGTGGGTGTCAAACGGATTCTTGTCAGTTTTTCGCGTTCGGGCCAGAGTATTTGCAAATTTTATCCGATGACGGCGAAACCGCGCCAAATTGCCGTCTTGTCTGGCGCGGGCGCGCCCGTTAGACCCGAATGCAACGAATTGCCCCAAGGAGCTATTGCGATGTCCAAGCTGGTCACTATCTACGGCGGGTCCGGATTTGTCGGGCGCTATGTCGCGCGTCGCATGGCCAAAGCAGGCTGGCGCGTCCGTGTCGCCGTGCGCCGCCCGCACGAGGCGATCTTTGTCAAACCTTACGGTGTTGTCGGTCAGGTCGAACCTGTGCTGTGCAACATCCGCGACGATGCGTCGGTGGCCGAGGTGATGGTGGGGGCCGATGCAGTGATCAACTGCGTGGGCATTCTGGCCGAAAGCGGCAAGAACACCTTTGACAGTGTGCAAACCGAGGGTGCAGCCCGTGTCGCGCGCATTGCCGCGCAGCAGGGTGTAAAGAAACTGGTGCAGATCTCGGCCATCGGTGCCGATGCGGATGCCGACAGCGACTATGCCCGCACAAAGGGCGAAGGCGAGGCTGCCGTACTGGAACATATGCCCAACGCTGTGATCCTGCGCCCGTCGATCGTGTTCGGCCCCGAGGATGAATTCTTTAACCGGTTTGCCGGAATGACACGTATGGCGCCGATCCTGCCCGTAGTAGGGGCCGATACCAAGTTCCAACCGGTCTATGTCGAGGATGTCGCCCGCGCCGCCGAGGCCGCGGTGATCCGTGACGACGTGACGGGTGTGTACGAGCTGGGCGGCCCCGACGTGGATACGTTCCGCGAGCTGATGGCGCAGATGCTGCATGTTATCCGCCGTCGCCGTCTGGTGCTGAACATGCCCTTTGGCATCGCGCGCATTGTGGCGTTCTTTGCCGGTTTGGGGCAGACGCTGACGCTGGGTATCGTTCAGGCGCCGATCACCGCCGATCAGGTCAAGAACCTGCGCCACGACAACGTTGTCGGTGAAGGCGCGCGCGGCTTTGCCGAGCTGGGGATCGAACCTGTGGCGATGGAATCGGTGCTGCCCGACTATCTGTGGCGTTTCCGCCCCTCGGGTCAGTACGACGCGATCAAGGAAAGCGCGAAGAACCTGCGCGCTTAACTATACGCCCACCACAGCAGAAACAGCCCAAAGACGACGCGGTAGATCACGTAAGGTGTGAAATCGACGCTTTTCAGCAGTTTCATCATCAGCTTCAGCGACAGGATCGCCGCGACAAACGCAAAGGCCGCCGCGATGCCGCCGTCGCGGGCCAGCGCCCAATCGGCATGGTCCACGACATCCGCGCCCAGCAGAACGGCGGATGCGAGGATTGTCGGGATCGACATCAGCATCGACAGGGTGGCTGCCGATTCACGGTCATAGCCCAGCTTGCGCGCGGCAGTGATGGTGATGCCCGAGCGCGAGGTGCCGGGGATCAGCGCAATCACCTGCGCCAGCCCCATGGCGACTGCATCTTTCAGCGTCCACTCCTCTTTAGCTTTGATCGTCTCTCCGGTGCGGTCTGCCCAATACAGCACCAGGCCAAAGCCCAGCATGGTCCAGCCGATCACGGCGACGGATCGCATCGCCTCGTCCAGGCCGGTCACTTTGATGACCAGCCCCACGATCATCACAGGAATGGTTGAAATGATCAGCAAAAAGGCAAGGCGGGCGCCCGGCGTGTCGATCCTGCCGCGCGCCAGTCGGCCCAGGCCTGCGATGGCACTGCGCACGTCGGACCAAAAGAAGATGATCACCGCAAGCAAGGTGCCCACATGCACCGCGACATCAATCGCAAGGCCCTGATCCTGTGCGCCTGACAGGGCTGGCAGCAAGATCAGGTGGCCCGAGCTGCTGACGGGAAGGAATTCGGTGATGCCTTGGATGACGGCAGCGATCAGCAGATAATACAATGACATGGTTGCCCCCAAATGGTCCGCTGGGGGTGGTATAAATCCTGCGAATCAAATTGAAAGCGCCAATATAGTTCCGTTCCGGACCTATATTGGGCGTGTTTCTTCCAAATATGAACACGCATTCGTAAAAAAGATATATATAGGTCAGCTATACTGCCTTTTATTGAATGCAGACATCCTTTATGACGCCCGCAGAGGACCCGAAGCAAGGTAGGTAATCCATGGCCAAGCAGCCGATGCTAAAATTCGTAACCGTCGAGCGGGACATGCCCCAAAAGCGTGAAGCCCAACTGCGCCGCGAGGATTTCAATGAAATCTACGCCGAGTTTGCACAGGCCAAGGCCAAGGAGCAATCCAGCCGGTGCAGCCAGTGCGGCGTGCCGTATTGCCAGACCCATTGCCCGTTGCACAACAACATCCCCGACTGGCTGCGTCTGACCGCCGAGGGCCGCCTGCAAGAGGCCTATGAGGTCAGTCAGGCCACCAACACCTTCCCCGAGATTTGCGGTCGCATCTGCCCGCAGGACCGTCTGTGCGAAGGCAACTGTGTGATCGAGCAGTCGGGCCACGGCACCGTGACCATCGGCGCGGTCGAGAAATACATCACCGACACCGCTTGGGAGGAAGGTTGGGTTCTGCCGATCAAGCCGTCGTCCGAGCGTGCCGAAAGCGTTGGCATCATCGGCGCGGGCCCCGGTGGTCTGGCCGCAGCCGACGTGCTGCGCCGGGCCGGCGTGCAGGTGACCGTCTATGACCGTTACGACCGTGCGGGCGGATTGCTGACCTATGGCATCCCCGGTTTCAAACTGGAAAAAGACGTTGTCATGCGCCGGAACGATCAGCTGGCGCAGGGTGGTGTGACGTTCGAACTGAACTGCACCGTCGGTAAGAACATCAGCTTTGCCGACCTGCGCGCGAAACATGACGTGATCATCATCGCCACAGGCGTCTACAAAAGCCGTGACCTGACCGCGCCCAACAGCACGTCCAAGGGCGTGGTGCGTGCGATTGATTTCCTGACCGCCAGCAACCGCAAAAGCTTTGGCGACGATGTGCCCGAGTTTGACAGCGGCGAGCTGAACGCGAATGGCAAGCGGATCGTGGTCATCGGCGGCGGCGATACCGCGATGGACTGCGTGCGCACGTCGATCCGTCAGGGCGCCACATCGGTCAAATGCCTGTACCGCCGCGACCGTGCCAACATGCCGGGCAGCCAGCGCGAAGTGCAAAACGCCGAGGAAGAAGGCGTGGTGTTCGAATGGCTGAGCGCGCCCAAGGGCTTTACCGAAAAAGACGGTGCTGTCAGCGGTGTGATGGTGCAGAAAATGCGTCTGGGCGCGGCTGATGCGACAGGTCGCCAATCGCCCGAGATCATTGAGGGCGCGGATTACGTCGAGGATGCGGACATTGTCATCATGGCGCTGGGTTTCGAACCCGAGGCGCTGCCGACCCTGTGGGACCAACCCGATCTGGAAGTGACCCGTTGGGGCACCGTCATGGCCGAGTTTACGTCGGGCAAGACGGCCATGGATGGCGTCTATGCGGTGGGTGACATCGTGCGCGGCGCGTCGCTGGTGGTTTGGGCCATTCGTGACGGGCGCGACTGCGCCAATGCGATTCTGCAACAGATGACCGCGCCGCAACAAGTCGCGGCAGAGTAGGCACAAGGCCGCCACGACAGGCGGTTTTTACCCAAGCGAGACAGGACATGGATCAGGTTAACTCTGGACAGATCAAGGGGCGGTGCTTGTGCGGCGCGGTGACGGTTGCCGTCACTGGTCCTTTGGGCAATGCTTCGGCTTGCCACTGTTCGGCGTGCACCCGTTGGACTGGGTCGGTTCTGATGGGTCTGGATATTCCGCGCGAACGGGTCACTTATGCCGGTCCGATCAAATCATATGCCTCGTCCAGCTTTTCCGAGCGTGCTTGGTGCGAGAACTGCGGCACTGCGGTCTGGTTTGCCGATACCGAAGGCGAAGGAGCTGCAAATCTGGAGTTGTCGCCGGGCCTGTTCGACGACTTTGGCGGGGCGGCGCTGACGCGCGTTGTCTATGCCGATTGCGCACCGTCGGGTGTGGTGTTGGGCGGTGATCTGCAACGGGTCAGCAAGGCGGATTACGAAGCGACACATCTTCATGTGGAGGATGCGGAGTGAGCCAGCCTATCAACGGCCAATGCCTGTGCGGCGCCGTGACCGTGACCGCCACTGTGACCGATCCCGTGCTGCGGGCCTGCCACTGCGATATGTGCCGCGCCCACACCAGCGGCATGTTCGTGTCGCTGACCACGGACGCGGGCAGCCTGCGGTTTGACGGCCCCGTGACGACCTACAAGTCGTCCGACTGGGCCAACCGTGGCTTTTGCACGACCTGCGGGTCGACACTGTTTTACGAGATTCCCGCCGCCGGCGAACGCAATGTCGCGGCGGGTTTGTTCAAAAATGCAGCGGATGCCCCGCTGACACTGGAATTTTTCGCGGACATGTGTCCGCAGGGCTATGCGCTGGCCGGCGATCATCGTCGACTGAGCACGCCCGAGACAATCGCGATGTTCGCGCCCGTAGAAGGAGACGACCAATGACCAAATATGATGCAGACTGGGTCCGGGCCGAGGAAGCCAAACGCAAATATATGGCCGAAAACGGCCTGTACACCGAGGAAGAAGAGCATTCTTCCTGCGGCGTTGGCCTTGTGGTTAACATCAATGGCTCGAAAAGCCGGGCTGTCGTGGAAAACGGTATCGCCGCGCTGAAAGCGATCTGGCACCGTGGTGCGGTCGACGCCGATGGGAAAACCGGCGACGGTGCGGGCATTCACGTGCAGATCCCCGTGCCGTTCTTCTATGACCAGATCGAGCGCACAGGCCACCGCCCCCGCAAGGACCAGTTGATTGCCGTCGGCCAGGTGTTTCTGCCGCGCACCAACTTTGCCGCGCAGGAAACCTGCCGGACGATCGTCGAATCCGAAGTGCTGCGCATGGGCTACAACATCTATGGCTGGCGCCACGTTCCGGTGAACGTTGCCTGCTTGGGTGAAAAGGCCAACGCGACCCGTCCCGAGATTGAACAGATCCTGATTTCGAACAGCAAGGGCGTGGACGAAGAGACATTCGAACGCGAGCTGTACGTGATCCGTCGGCGCATCGAAAAGGCGGCGCTGGCCGCGCAAGCGCCCCAGTTGTATATCGCGTCGCTGTCGTGCCGCAGCATCATCTATAAGGGCATGATGCTGGCCGAACAGGTTGCGGAATTCTACCCCGACCTGATGGACGAACGGTTCGAAAGCGCCTTTGCGATCTATCACCAGCGGTATTCCACCAACACATTCCCGCAGTGGTGGCTGGCACAGCCGTTCCGCATGCTGGCCCACAACGGCGAGATCAACACGCTGAAGGGCAACCTGAACTGGATGAAAAGCCACGAAATTCGCATGGCCTCCAGCACCTTTGGCGAAATGGCCGAGGACATCAAACCCATCGTCGCCAGCGGATCGTCCGACAGTGCCGCACTGGATGCGGTGTTCGAGGTTCTGGTGCGCGCGGGCCGCAATGCGCCGATGGCGAAAACCATGCTGGTCCCAGAATCCTGGTCCAAGCAGGCGGTCGAGCTGCCGCAGGCGTGGCGCGATATGTATTCCTATTGCAACTCGGTGATCGAACCCTGGGATGGCCCCGCCGCTTTGGCGATGACCGATGGCCGCTGGGTCTGCGCCGGTCTGGACCGCAACGGCCTGCGTCCCATGCGCTATGTCGTGACCAACGACGGTATGGTCATCGCGGGGTCCGAGGCAGGCATGGTGCCGCTGGATGAATCCCGCATCGTGCGCAAGGGCGCGCTGGGGCCGGGTCAGTTGCTGGCCGTGGACATGACCGAGGGCAAGTTGTTCGACGACTCGCAGATCAAGGACCAGCTTGCTGCCTCGCAACCCTTTGGCGACTGGGTCGGCAAGATCAAGGAACTGGGCGACAGCTTTGGTGCTGTGACCGAAAAGGCGCTGTTTTCGGGTGGTGAATTGCGCCGCCGCCAGATCGCGGCCGGTTTCAGCGTCGAGGATCTGGAGCAGGTTCTGGCCCCGATGGCCGAAGACGGCAAAGAGGCGCTGGCGTCGATGGGTGATGACACGCCGTCAGCCGTGCTGTCGAAAATGTACCGCCCGCTGAGCCACTTCTTCCGCCAGAACTTTAGCCAGGTGACCAACCCGCCAATCGACAGCTTGCGCGAATTCCGCGTGATGAGTCTGAAGACACGGTTCGGCAACCTTAAAAACGTGCTGGACGAAGACAGCAGCCAGACCGAGATCCTGACGCTGGACAGCCCCTTTGTCGGCAATGCCCAGTGGGACGAGCTGACCACCCATTTCAACGCCAATCTGGTTGAGATCGACTGTACCTTTGCGCCGGGTGAAAACACCCTGAGCGCCGGACTGGCCCGTATCCGCGCCGAGGCCGAGGACGCCGTGCGTTCGGGCGCCGGTCACATCGTTCTGACCGATCATCACAGCAACGCCGACAAGGTGGCGATGCCGATGATTCTGGCGACATCTGCTGTGCATTCGCATCTGACCCGCAAGGGTCTGCGCACCTTCTGTTCGCTGAACGTGCGGTGCGCCGAATGCATGGACGCGCATTATTTTGCGGTGCTGGTCGGTTGCGGTGCGACCATCGTCAACGCCTATCTGGCCGAAGACTCGATTGCCGACCGCATCGAACGCGGCCTGCTGGACGGCAACCTGACCGATGCCATCGCGCGCTACCGCGAGGCGATTGATCAGGGCTTGCTGAAAATTCTGGCCAAGATGGGCATCAGCGTCGTGTCGTCCTATCGCGGTGGTCTGAACTTTGAAGCCGTCGGCCTGAGCCGTGCCATGTGCGCCGAATACTTCCCCGGCATGACCAGCCGCATCAGCGGCATTGGTGTCACCGGCATTCAGTCCAAAGTCGAAGAGGTGCACGCCCGCGGCTGGCTGAGCGATGCGGTTCTGCCCATCGGCGGTTTCTACAAGGCCCGCAAATCCGGTGAGACCCACGCATGGGAAGCCACGTCCATGCACATGTTGCAAATGGCGTGCAACCGCGCGTCGTTCGAGCTGTGGAAGCAATACAGCGCCAAGATGCGCAGCAACCCGCCCATCCACTTGCGTGACCTGCTGGACATCAAACCGCTGGGCAAGCCCGTGCCGCTGGAAGAGGTCGAAAGCATCACCTCGATCCGCAAACGGTTCGTGACGCCGGGCATGTCGCTGGGGGCCCTGTCGCCCGAGGCGCACAAGACCCTGAACGTTGCAATGAACCGCATTGGCGCGAAATCCGACAGCGGCGAGGGTGGCGAAGATCCGGCACACTTCGTGCCTGAAGCGAACGGTGACAACCCGTCGGCCAAGATCAAACAGGTCGCATCTGGCCGCTTTGGCGTGACCGCCGAATACCTGAACCAGTGCGAAGAACTTGAGATTAAAGTGGCGCAGGGCGCGAAACCCGGCGAAGGCGGCCAGTTGCCCGGCATGAAGGTCACCGACCTGATCGCGCGGCTGCGGCATTCGACCAAAGGGGTCACGCTGATCTCACCGCCGCCGCACCACGACATCTATTCGATCGAGGATCTGGCGCAGCTGATCTATGATCTGAAGCAGATCAACCCGCGTTGCAAAGTCACCGTGAAACTGGTGGCCTCCAGCGGCGTCGGCACGATTGCGGCGGGCGTGGCCAAGGCCAAGGCCGACATCATCCTGATCTCGGGCCACAACGGCGGCACGGGTGCGTCGCCTGCGACGTCGATCAAATACGCGGGCCTGCCGTGGGAAATGGGCCTGACCGAGGCGCATCAGGTTCTGGCAATGAACAACCTGCGCGACCGTGTCACTCTGCGGACCGACGGCGGGCTGCGCACTGGCCGCGACATTGTCATGGCCGCGATGATGGGGGCCGAAGAATACGGCATCGGCACGGCTGCCCTGATCGCAATGGGCTGTATCATGGTGCGTCAGTGCCAGTCGAACACCTGCCCCGTGGGCGTGTGTACCCAGGACGAAGCGTTGCGGGGCAAGTTCACCGGCAACGCGGACAAGGTCGTGAACCTGATCACCTTCTACGCGCAAGAAGTGCGCGAGCTGCTGGCGTCGATTGGCGCGCGCAGCCTGGACGATGTGATCGGGCGTGCGGACCTGCTGGCGCAGGTGTCGCGCGGGTCGGCCCATCTGGACGATCTGGACCTGAACCCGCTGTTGATCACCGTCGATGGCGCGTCGGAAATCGTTTATAACCGCGACAAGCCGCGCAACGCTGTGTTGGACACGCTGGACGCCAAAATTGTGCGTGATGCTGCGCGTTTCCTGGAGGACGGCGAGAAGATGCAGTTGTCTTACGCGGTGCAGAACACGCACCGGACCGTGGGCACCCGCACATCCAGCCACATCGTGCGCAAGTTCGGGATGCGCAATTCGCTGCAACCCGACCACCTGACGGTGAAGCTGACCGGTTCAGCGGGTCAATCGCTGGGCGCCTTCGCGGCGCCGGGGTTGAAGCTGGAAGTGTCGGGCGATGCCAACGACTATGTTGGCAAGGGTCTGTCGGGCGGCACCATCGTTGTGCGTCCGCCGATGTCGTCTGCAATTGTCGCGGCGGAAAACACCATCATCGGCAACACTGTTCTGTATGGTGCGACAGCGGGCTATCTGTTTGCTGCGGGCCGCGCGGGCGAACGGTTTGCCGTGCGCAACTCGGGCGCATCGGTGGTGATCGAAGGCTGTGGCAGCAACGGTTGCGAATATATGACCGGCGGCGTGGCGGTGATCCTGGGCAGCATCGGGGCCAACTTTGGTGCGGGTATGACCGGCGGCATGGCCTATCTGTACGATCCCGAAGGCAAAGCGTCGGCCATGATGAACCGCGAAACGCTGGTGACCTGCCCCGTGACCGTCGACCATTGGCACGACCAGCTTGAAACCTTGCTGGAACGTCACCTTGAGGAAACCGGCAGCCAGAAGGCCGCGGATATTCTTCAGCATTGGGATATCGAGCAGAAGCATTTCATGCAGGTCTGCCCGAAAGAGATGCTTGTGCATCTGCCGGCCCCCTTGTCCATCGAGGAAAAGGCGATCCCGGCGGAGTAAAAAGCGATGGGGCCTTCTGGCCCTATCGTTGCATCATCGCGGCGCGCGCGTTGCGCATGCGCACGGCGTTGTCGCGTGACCCGACATAGGTGTTTTCTGCCAATATGTCGGCCACGCGGCCAACGTTTGTGCCCATCTTGGCCGCGATAACGTTTTCGTCGTTGCCGGACCAGCTGAGCAGCCAGACCGTTGCGGCATCAGAATAGCTGAGCACGGCAGGCTGCGGTGTGGTCGACAGTCCGGCATAGCCGGACGCGCTAAGTGCGGTAATCATCCCGATGTCTCCATGTTGCGTTGCGGGAGTTGCGAAATCGGCAATTCAGCCGTGCAACGACATTAGCATGAAACGCGCCTGCCGCAGTTCCCTTAACAATCTGCTATTTCTTAAATTTTTAGGGATATTCCAGAGCTATCCGCCTTCAGAACTGGGTATTTTGCGGTGCAGGCCCCCATGTCCCCAACATGTGGTGGTGGGTGGCCCCGACCCCGCCTGCTTTTGCGAAAGGCAGCAGGCTTAAATCCATCTGATTTTAGACATTTCACAGTTTCGCCCCGCCGCGCAGCCAGTGATTGCGGGCTTTGGTGGGGACGTTTATAGCTGTTGGATGGCCCGAAAAACGACAAAGAAAACCGCGAAGACAAAGACGACAAAGCGCCTTCGCCCGGGGCGCTGGCTGTTGCGTGCGATCAGCGTCGTGTTCTTGCTGATGGTGTTCGTGGTGCTTTTGTTTTCGGTCGTGAACCCGCCAACCACACTCTACATGGTGCAGGAATCGCGCCGTCTGGGCGGGCTGGACCGTGAATGGGTTCCGCTGGAAAATGTGGCCCCTGTGATGGCCCGGTCGGTCGTGGCCGCCGAGGACGCGAATTTCTGCAATCACTGGGGCTTTGATCTGGTGGCGATCCGCACGGCCATCGAAGAAGGGTCGGGTCGGGGGGCGTCGACCATCAGCCAGCAGGTGGTCAAGAACGTCTATCTCTGGCACGGGCGCAACTGGTCGCGCAAAGCGCTTGAGGCGCTGATGACCCCGCTGGTCGAGGCACTGTGGTCCAAGCGGCGGATCATCGAAGTTTACCTGAACGTGGTTGAGTTCGACGAAGGCGTGTTCGGCATCGAAGCCGCGTCGCAACACTATTTTGGCGTCAGCCCCGCCGCGCTAAGCGATGTTCAGGCCGCGCGCCTTGCCGCGATCTTGCCCCTGCCCAAGGAACGGTCCGCCAGCAACCCCAGCAAATCGGTCCGCAAGCGTGCTGCTGCCGTTCTGGATGGGGCCGCAACAATTGAAGCGGATGGTCGCGCAACCTGTTTCGAGAGTTGAAAAGGGTCGTCAGCCCGTGCAAGGAAGGTGAACGTTTCGTTCCCCTTTTAACGGATGTCCCATGGCCCGAATGTTTCACGTCCCCCTGTCCCCTTTCTGCCGCAAGGTCCGTCTAAGCCTTGCCGAGAAGAAAATCGGGGTTGATCTGGTAGAAGAGAAATATTGGGAGGCCGACGCCGATTTCTTGCGTCGCAACCCCGCCGCCAAGGTGCCAGTTCTGCAACTGGACGGGTTGACGATGTCGGAAAGCGGACCGATCTGCGAATACCTGGAAGAAACACGGCCCGAGCCGTCGTTGCTGCCCAAAGATCCGGTCGCCCGGCTGGAAGTGCGGCGGCTGGTCAACTGGTTTGATGACAAATTTCACAACGAAGTCACATCAAAGCTGCTGTACGAGCGTGTGAACAAAAAGATGATGGGGCAGGGTTATCCCGATTCGAAGAACGTGAAGGCCGGCGCCAAAGCGATCAAATACCACCTGGATTACATGACATGGCTGTTGGATCACCGGCGCTGGCTGGCGGGCGATCAGATGACGCTGGCTGATTTCGCGGCTGCGGCACATTTGTCGTCGCTTGACTATATCTCGGACGTGGACTGGAACCGGTCGGCCGTGGTCAAGGATTGGTACGCCAAGATCAAAAGCCGCCCGGCGTTTCGCAATATTCTGGCCGATCAGGTCCCCGGCTTTCCACCGCCGCGGCACTACAATGACCTGGATTTTTAAGGCAGGCGCGGCGCAGGGGCGCTGCCCCTCGGCCTGCGGCCTCACCCCGGGATTTTTTGAACCAGAGAAGACATGGACCTGAAGCAACAGGTCATCGCCCGCGCGCTGGACGAAGGGTTTGTCATGGCGCGCGTGTGCAGGCCCGATGCGGTGCCGGATGCGGCCGCGCGGTTGGAAGCGTTCGTCGACGCGGGCTATCATGGGCAGATGGGTTGGATGGCCGAGCGGATGCATTGGCGCGGCAATCCCGCTGCCCTGTGGCCCGAGGCCCGGTCGGTGCTGATGCTGGCCGAGAGCTATGCGCCCGAGTATGACCCCTTGCCGTTGTTGGAACAACGCGAGCGCGGGGTGATTTCGGCCTATGCTCAGGGGCGGGATTATCATGACATCGTCAAGAAGCGCCTAAAGCGGTTGGGGCGCTGGTTGATCGAGACAGCAGGCGGCGAGATCAAGGTGTTTGTCGACACCGCCCCCGTGCCGGAAAAGGCGTTGGGACAGGCGGCGGGACTGGGCTGGCAGGGCAAGCACACAAGTCTGCTAAGCCGGGAATGGGGAAATTGGGCCTTTTTAGGCTCTGTTTTCACCACGCTGGAGCTTGAACCGGATGCGCCCGAGGTTGGGCATTGCGGGTCTTGCACCGCCTGTCTGGACATCTGCCCGACCGATGCCTTTCCCGCGCCCTATCAAATGGACGCGCGGCGTTGCATTTCCTATCTGACGATTGAACATGCCGGCCCCGTGGACGAAGATCTGCGGGCCAAGATGGGCAACCGGATTTACGGATGTGACGATTGTCTGGCGGTGTGTCCGTGGAACAAGTTTGCGGTTGCCGCCAGCGATATGCGCTATCACAGGGGCGTTGGAGCGCCGCCCTTGGCGGAACTGGCGGCGCTGGATGATGCCGCGTTTCGGGCGCGGTTCTCTGGCTCTGCGGTCAAGCGGATCGGGCGGGACCGCTTTGTGCGGAATGTCCTGTACGCCATCGGGAATTCGGGTGCGGCGACGCTGCTGCCCGTGGCGCAGGGGTTGTGTGAAGATGCGGATGCGACAGTGGCCGATGCGGCGCGCTGGGCGGTGGCGCGGTTAAAAGGAACGGCCTGATGGCGATCTTGTTGGGTGTGGACACGGGCGGAACCTATACCGACGCAGTGTTGGTGCGGGACGAAAAGACGGTGATCGCCAGCGCCAAGGCGCTGACCACGCGGCAGGATCTTGCGATTGGCGTAGGTGCCGCTGTGCGCGCCGTGCTGACGCAATCCGGCGTGACGGCGGATCAGGTGACGATGGCGTCGCTGTCGACGACGCTGGCCACCAATGCGCTGGTCGAAGGGCAGGGCGGGCGCGTGGCGCTGGTCTATATCGGGTTCCGCGACAAGGATCTGGATGCGCACGGGCTGCGCGAGGCATTGAAGGGCGACCCCTATATCGTGCTTGCCGGCGGGCATGATCATGCCGGTGCGCAGGTCGCGCCTCTGGATGAAGCGGCCCTGATTGCCTTTTTAGAGACACATAAAGCGGATGTCAGCGGCTTTGCCGTCGCGGCGCAGTTTGGCACGCGCAACCCAGGCCACGAGCTGCGGGCGGCTGAACTGGTCACGCAGATCACCGGACGACCCGTGTCTGCGTCGCATCAATTGTCGGCCAAGTTGAACGGACCGAAACGGGCGCTGACCGCCGTACTGAACGCACGGCTGATCGGGTTGACGCTGCGGTTGATCGGGCGGGCCGAGCAGGTGCTGGTCGATCTGGGGGTAACGGCGCCGATGATGGTTGTGCGCGGCGACGGGGCGCTGATGAGTGCCGCACAGGCCCGTGCACGGCCGATCGAGACGATCCTGAGCGGACCCGCCGCGTCGATTGTTGGTGCACGTTGGATGACAGGGGCGGACACTGCGCTGGTCAGTGACATTGGCGGCACCACCACGGACGTGGCGATGCTGAAAAACGGGCGGCCTGCGATTGATCCCGCGGGCGCGCAGGTCGGTCCCTATCGCACGATGGTCGAAGCCGTCGCTATGCGCACCACGGGGTTGGGTGGCGACAGCGAGGTGCATTTTACCGTGGATGGGTTACAAGGCGGCGTGACCTTGGGACCGCGCCGTTTGTTGCCGGTGTCGTTGATTGCGCACGAGGCGCCAGAGGCGGTTCTGCCCGTGTTAGAGCAACAATTGCGCGTCACGACGCCTGGTGAATACGATGCGCGATTTGTCCGGGCGGTGCCGGGGATCGAGGCGCATGGGCTGGCGGAACGGGATGCGGATCTGCTGGGCCGGATTGGCGCAGACGTCTGGCCGCTGGGCAAAGTTCTGAAATCACGTATGGAGGTGGCCGCGCTGAAACGGTTGGTCGAGCGTGGATTGGTGCAGGTTGCAGGCGTGACGCCGTCGGACGCGGCGCATGTTTTGGGCGTTGTGTCTGCCTGGAACTCAGATGCCGCGCGGATGGCGCTGGAACTGTTCGGCAGGCGACGCACCGGTGCGGGTGTTACGCTGGCCCGCGATCCGCAGGTGATGGCGCAGATCATCGTCGACCAGTTGACGCATCAGACCGGTTTGGCGTTGTTAGAGACTGCTTTTGCAGAAGACCCGCAAGAGTTTGGATTGTCGCCCGAGGTTCTGGCCCGTCACGTTCTGATGCAACGCGGGTTGGGCCGACACGCAGGCGTTGTGCGCATTGACGCCGGCCTGAACGTGCCGGTGATCGGTCTGGGCGCATCGGCGGCCAGCTATTATCCGGCTGTCGGTGTGCTGATGGGGTGCGACATGATCCTGCCGGAACATGCGGGTGTCGCCAATGCGATCGGGGCTGTTGTCGGGCGGGTGACGATGCGGCGCAGCGGGACGGTGACATCGCCCAGCGAAGGCCGGTTCCGCGTGCATCTGGACACTGGCCCCGAAGATTTCATGTCTTCGGACGCGGCGTTGACTCGGCTAGAAGCAGCCCTGCACGCAGCGGCTGTGTCCGAGGCCCAAGCCGCCGGTGCGGGGGATATACAGGTCAGGGTCGAGCGGGACATTCGCACCGCCGAAGCCGAAGCGCGGCAGGTGTTCGTCGAGGCGACGCTGACCGTCGAGGCATCTGGCCGCCCGCGGGTCGCGGACGGCTGAATTGCTTTGTTAGGGTCTATTCTGCCGCGCGTCTGGGCAGCACCCAGTCAGGACGGACAAAGTGGCAGGTGTAGCCGTTTGGGATGCGTTCCAGATAGTCCTGATGCTCGGGTTCCGCTTCCCAAAAGTCACCCACCGGCTCGACCTCGGTCACGACTTTGCCGGGCCAGATGCCCGATGCTTCGACATCGGCGATGGTGTCCAGTGCAACCGCTTTCTGGTCTTCGTCGACATAATAGATCGCCGAACGATAGCTTAGGCCGACATCATTGCCCTGACGGTTGGGGGTGGTGGGGTCGTGGATCTGAAAGAAGAACTCAAGCAGCTCGCGGTAGGATACGACTGCTGGGTCATAGATAATCTCGATCCCTTCGGCGTGGGTGCCATGGTTGCGATAGGTCGCGTTGGGCACGTCGCCGCCGGTGTATCCCACGCGGGTCGATTTCACGCCGGGGCGCTTGCGGATCAGATCCTCCATGCCCCAGAAACATCCGCCTGCCAGAACTGCGCGTGCGTCGCTCATGCCACGTCCTCCACCTGATCGAGGTAATCGCCATACCCTTCGGCCTGCATGTCGTCTCGGTGGACAAAACGCAGCGAGGCCGAGTTGATGCAATACCGCAAGCCGCCACGATCGCGCGGACCGTCGGGAAAGACATGGCCCAGATGGCTGTCGCCATGGGTGCTGCGCACCTCGGTGCGGATCATGCCCAGGCTGGCATCGCGCAGTTCATTCACGTGCGCCGGTTCAATGGGTTTGGTGAAACTGGGCCATCCACAGCCGCTTTCGTATTTGTCGGACGAGGCAAACAGCGGCTCGCCCGAGACGATGTCGACGTAGATGCCCGGTTCCTTGTTGTCCAGAAGCGGACCGGTGCCGGGGCGTTCGGTGCCGCTTTGCTGGGTCACGCGATATTCTTCGGGTGACAGGCGCGCGATGGCGTCGGGGTCTTTGGTATAGGTGGCCATTCTTGCCTCCTTCGGTCAGGGTTTCTTTGAGCATAAGATGGGGCTGGCGCGGAAAAATCAAAGGGTTGTTACAGCATGGTCACGCAAAGGAAATGTGATCCGCCGGCGTTTGATCCGCGTATACTCTTACAGTCGCATCAGGAGCTTTGTCATGAAACGCCTTGTCCAAATGTTCGCGGGTCTGTCTGCGGGCCTTATCCTTGCAACATCGGTCTTTGCGGATGTCAGGGGACAGCAGTTTTCGAATATTGACGGCGGGCAATTGGCGATGGACGATTGGGCGGGGCGTCCTGTGCTGGTCGTCAACACCGCGTCGCAATGTGGCTACACCCCGCAATACGCCGAACTTCAGACATTGTACGACCGCTACAAGGCACGCGGGCTGGTGGTGCTGGCGGTGCCGTCGGACGACTTCCGGCAAGAGCTGAGCAGTTCCGCCGAGGTTAAGGAGTTTTGCGAGCTGACGTTCGGGCTGGATTTGCCAATGACCGACATCACTCATGTGCGCGGCCCCGATGCGCATCCGTTCTATGTACAGGTCCGCAAGGATACCGGGTTTGTACCAAAGTGGAATTTTCAAAAGGTGCTGATCGGACCGGATGGTCAGGTCGTGGCAACCTGGCGGTCGGGAACCACACCCTTGTCAGGGGCTGTGACCGGCGCGATCGAGGGTCTGCTGAACTAGGGGCAGCCGCGCTTGGACCGGTGTGCTTGTGCGGGACCTGAAAAATCAGAGCCAAACACAACAGGAAAACCGGACACCTGAACGGCGCCCGGCCTGATTTCTACAGACAGCAAAAGCCGCTTACGGTGTCGACGTAACTGTTGAACCATCGGCCGCAATCAGGAGAACGGTCAATGCTCCGGTAGCAACCACAACACCATTGTTCAGGGCGCCGCCCAGACCTTGGCCCTCAACTTTGGCTTGACCCTGACCACCGGTAACGGTCGAGTTCAGGGGGATCTCATCGGCGAATACAGGCATTGCCATTGCCGCCGACAGGGCGACTGCGGAAAAAAGTTTGAATGGTTTGGCCATGATATGACTCCTTGGAACAGATACTTTTCGAGTACCCCAGAATGTTTTTTGCCACAACATGCCTGGAGTTGATCCAAGCATACTGATGTTATGCTGCGCCATAGCTTAAGACCGTCTTTCAGATCCGTTGGTCGTGGACTATTTTTTCAGCAGGCGCATGTCCAGGTAGCCCACTTTCGGGCCACCCCATTGCCGCGATTTCCAGACCGTGCTGTCGCGGCGGTCCACCCAGTAATGGTTGGTGATTTGTCCGGTTTCGTTGCTGCAATCCTCGCGCAGGTGCACGGTTGGGAAGCTGCGTTCAACAATCTCGAGCGTCTCGGCGCCCATGTTGCGCACTTCGCAGCTTAGCGACATGCGGTCGACGCCATTCACATCATTGCGGATATACATCACACGCTGGCCGCTGCTGCTGCCGCGGCTGCGCACGGCCGCCAGCGCGGGGCTTGCGTCGGCCGAGGCCAGATCATTGCCCAACCCCTTGGTGCCAATCAACACGCCGTCACGCAGCACGAGCTGGCTGTTGCCGCCTGTGCGCCAGACAGTCACGTTGCCGTCGCGATAGGCCTCGGGGATCAAATAGGCGGTCTGCTCGCGTTTGGCGGCCACCACTTCAAGCGAGGCGACCGTCAGACCGTCCAGCAAGGGGCGCGTCAAGGTCGGCAGAACCGGCGGGTTGCGCTTGGCCTTGCGCTGGTTCGACGCCACCGAGACCACTTCGGACAGGGTCGACGATTGTGAACTGGCGGTTTCTGTGCCGCCGCTACACGCAGACAGGATCAGACCGGCACACAAGGCCAGACAAACGGTGCGTGTTCTCATTCCCAGACTCTCCCGAAATCGGCGACAATGTCGTTGCGGTGTCCGTGCCGCACTTGTTCATACAAGCGGCCGGGAACGGCCAGACGGGCGCCGCCGTCCCGTTGGATCGGGCGGATCGTGGTCGATACGGTACGCTTCGACGGTTGTCCGATAAACCAGCTGACCGGAATTTCCAGTTTGATGCCCTTGTCAAACGACCCTTCGCCAAATTCGGCGGCCGACACATTTGTCAGGGTAAAGAAGCCGCCGACGCGCCAGCCATTTGCGAATTCGCGGGTCAGGGTTGCGGTGGCACCCACATCGCCTGCCAGATAGCGGCCTACGTCCAGCTGACCGGTGTAGCCGCCCCCGAATTCGTAATAGGCGGACACATGGCCGGTAGCGACCGAATAGTCCTGAAAGCCGAATTGCTGTTCGAATTCACGCTGTTTGACGTAGTTTGCCTCGATTCCCAGCGCCAGACGGCTGTTCACCGGTTTCCACAGCAGCTCGGCCGACACACCGCCGAACATTTTTTCCAGATAGCCTGCGGTCAGGCGGGCATAGGTGTTGGCACCCGGTTTCCACTGCTTGCTGACATACAGGTTATGCAGTGTGGTGTCGGCAGCCTTGGCATACTCCAGGGCGTCGGTGCGCACGCGTGGCAGTCTTGAGCCCGAGCGTCGGTCGCTGTCGGCGATGGTGCCGGCCAGACGGTGACGCAGCTCGCCCGCCACCACCCAACCCGGCGCAAACCGGTAGCGGAATTCGGCGCTGACGCCCAGGTCGGCGCGCACCGGGCTTTCCGGGTCAAAGTAGCTGGGTGCGACGTAGGGCCCAAGCGAATAGTTCAGCGACGGATACAGATCGGGGTTCTGCACCGCATGGGGCAGATTGGGCGCAGCCTCGCCAAAGCCGGTGACCGCCAGCAGGGCGTTGGTGTTGTCCGGCTGGAACTCCAGCGCCTCAAGATCCGAACGGCGCATTGTGACGGTGCTTAGCGGCAGGTTGTTCTGCACCAGCACAAGGCGGAAAGTTTCGACCGACGGTGGCAGGATCAGCGACATCACCCGTGCCGCGCGCCCGATGGCGGCAGCGTCTGCGGGGTAACGGCGGTTGAGGAATCGCAGTTCGGCGCTGTTGGCGCTGACGGACAGCGCGTCCAGCGTCAGCCCTTCTTTTTCCAATTCGGGGCGCAATGCATCGCGGATGGTGGCGGGGGCCGTGGCGCTGCGGCTCCAGTCTTCGGACCAGGCGGCGGGGTTTGCCGCGCGGGTCGGGCGTTGCTGGATGGTGCGCGGGCCCGACACCATCAACGGCGTGGACGCATTTTTGGGGTTCACCTGCAATTGCGCGGTGATGCCCAGCTCGGACCCGTACATCCAATAAGCGCCAAAGCGCAGGTTTTGCGAATACTGGTATTCGGCACCAAAGTTCAGCCGGCTTTTGCGGGTGAACACCCCGCGCGAGGTTTCGGGCTCATAGGCATCGGGCGAATACTCGGCCTTGAGCGCCCAGCGGTCATTCAGTTGCCATTCGACACCGGCAAAGGGGGACGCGGGACCACGGAACCATTGATCGGTCGCAAAATTGCCGCCCTTGCTGTTGGGGTCGAACCTGGGACGATTGCTGCCAAAAGGTGATCCGATGGACCCGGATGACCCCAGCCGCCCCCAGCCCAGACCTGCCGTCACTTTTACAGCTCCGGGCAGGCTGAGCGGGCGGTCAAAGGTTTTGGTCGCGACCACGTATTCGGCGGCATTGATGCCGGTGCCCGCGAAATCCTGAAGCCCCAGCGTGATCGCGGGCCAATACAGTGACTCACGGCGCAGCAGGAACCGCACATCAAAGTTGCGGTCGCGGTAGGTGTCGAAGCCGTTGTCGTTCCAATCCTGGATGCCAACATAGCGGAAGGTGGCCGAAATGCGGGGCGAAAACTGGAACGTCATCGCGGTGCGGCTGATGCCGCCGAAATAGGAATAGCTGACAACAAATTGCGCGTCAGGCAGCGCGTCGCCCGACGGCATGTCGATCACACCGGGGCTGCCGTACATGTTCAGCGAAGGCTGAACCGGCAGTTTGAAATGGGGCGTGGTTTCATCGCTTTGGGCATAGGTCATGGTGCCCAGCCCAACAAAGGCGGCAGCAAAGGTGGTTTTGCGGAAAATAGCTCGCAGCACGCTGCACCCGATCTGTTGTTCAACTGTTTCGCAGACTAGACCACGGCGCACGGGTGCAGATCAACCGCATTGCCCGGTATCCCAAGGCTTGGCGCGGAACCGCGGCATTCGGGTGACAATCGACGGTTTTGGGGTCACGAAACCGGGGTAAGTTGCGCCGTTTTGTCCGACTGGTCGCGCACGGCAAGCGAATACCCCTCGACCCAACGCATGGCCACTTCCTTGGCCGCCTCTTCGTCGCTGCTGGCCAAGGCTGCGCGCAGGACCCGCAGGGCGCTGGCGATCTCGATTTCCGACAGTGCCACCTCGTCCGCGGAAAAGATTTTCCGGTGGGTCGTGCCAATCAGGTTGCCGGTCAGGGTCAGCTCTTCGGTCATTTTTTCGCCGGGGCGCAGGCCGATGAATTCAATCTCGATATCGCCATCGGGGTTCTTGGCGTCGCGCACCGTGTAGCCTGCGCTTTCGATGACCTGACGTGCCAGCTTTTCGATGTGAACGGGTTTGCCCATATCCAGAACAAAAACCTCGCCACCCTTGGCCATCGCACCCGCCCGCAGCACCAAATGCACGGCCTCCTGGGCGGTCATGAAATAACGCGATACCTCGGGGTGGGTCACCGTCACCGGGCCACCACGGCGCAATTGTTCCTGAAACAGCGGCACGACCGAACCGGATGAACCCAGCACATTGCCAAACCGCACCATGGTGTAGATCGGCGCCTTGTCCGTGGGAACGCGACTGGCCAGATCCTGAATCACAAGCTCGGCCAGACGTTTGGACGCGCCCATGATATTTGTCGGGCGCACGGCCTTGTCCGAACTGATCAGGATGAACCGCTCGACACCCGTCTTGGCCGCTTCGGTGGCCAAGGTATGCGTGCCCAGCACATTGTTGGCCAAACCGGTCAACGGGTTCGTTTCCACCAGCGGCACGTGTTTGTAGGCGGCTGCGTGCAGCACCACCTGAACGTCATGATCCGCCAGTATGCGCCGCACCTGTCGTGCATCGGTGACCGTACCCAGAACCGGCACAATCTCAATTTCCGTGTCTTCAGCGATCTGGCGCAGCTCCATGTCGACTTTGTACAGCGCGACCTCGCTCAGCTCGAACAGCACCATCTTTGCAGGGCTGCATTGCATGACCTGCCGGCACAGCTCTGACCCGATGGACCCGCCAGCGCCCGAGATCAGAACCGTCTTGCCCTGATAGCTGGCGATCGCGCTTGCACCTGTTTCAGTCGACACTTCATCGCGGTTCAGGAACAGTTTGGGTTCCACATCGGTCAGCTTGTCGACCAACGCTTCTTCTCCGACAAGCTGAGAAAAAGAGGGCAGCGCCTGAACTTCAAGCCCCATCTTTTGCAGCCGCCGCGAGATTTGCGCCTGTTTCGGCAGGCTAAGCGATGGCAGCGCCAGCAAGACGCGGTCGATCTTTTTGTCAAAGGCGATTTCGGCGATGCGCACGGGTGAATAGACCGGCAGCCGCGATACGATCAGCCCATGCAGCGACTTGTTGTCGTCCACAAAGGCAACAGGCTCGATATGTTCGTGGCTGCGCAGGGCAGATACCAGTTGGGTGCCTGTGGTGCCCGCCCCATAGATCAGAACGCGACAGCGCACGGATGAACGCCGGTAGATCGCCAGCACGATCTGCAACAGCACGGCGCGGCTGATGATCGAAAAGATGAAAAAGCTGATGCCAAAAATGATCTGCGTCGGGATCGGCACCGGAATGCGTGCTGCCGCCGTCAGCAGAAAGGACACGATGACCAGTGCCACAGAGAACGCACCGGTCAGGCCAATGGCACCGGTTTCGTAGGCATTCAACTGAATGGTCGAAACGCCCAGCAAAACCGACAGGGCACCGCCGATGATCAGCAAAAAGGGAAGAACGGGCAAATACGCCAGCATCATGCCAAAGGCACCGCTGTCGCTGGCGTGCAGAGAAAACGAAAACAGCAGGGCAAGCGGCACCAGCATCGCATCGACAAAAAGCATGATGTTACGCTTCTGCGTGCGCGACAGGGATTTGATAATACTCAGCACTTCGCGCCCCCACAAAAACATTTAACCCATAGGCCGACTGAACCAGAGCAACTCGGACAAAGGCCAATATGAAATAATAAATGCTGCATGTGCAAAATAGTCATCCAAACTATAAAACAGCAGCGTTCCGTTAAATCTCTTAAAAAATTCCTAATGAACCAAACATTACGTCAGTTTTTAGCGATTCGCATCTTATGTCAGCAGCGGCGCGGTTTGGCGGCGGAGGATCGCCTGCGGAACAGGTTGCCGATGGTCTGGAAAACCAGATCAAAGTCGTAGCAGGTTGATTGATTGCGCTGATAGATCAGATCCAGGCGCGCTTTGCGCGGGACGCAGATCCGGGTGTAGATGTCGTCGGTGGCCTCGGGGGTGGTGCAGCGGGCCAATAACCTGTCTTCGTGTTTGTGAAACCGGATGGTCGCCAGCCCCGTCACACCGGGCCGCGATTTCAGGACCTGATCGTAGATATGTGGAAACCGCTCGACATATTCGCGCAACGGCGGGCGGGGGCCGACAAAGCTTAGGTCGCCCTTTAGAATGTTCCAAAGCTGGGGAAATTCGTCCAGCCGCTTGGCCCGCAGTTTCGCCCCCAGCGGCGTGATCCGCGCCTGTTTGTCGCCGCCCGACACCCCTGCGTCTTTATCGACGACCGACATGGTGCGGAACTTCCACAGACCAAAGGGTTGGGTGGGGGTTTTCATGCGCTCGGCCACGTAGAACAGCGGGCGGCCCTGTTTGATCAGGATATAGCAAACCAGCCACAGGATGACCGGACCAAGGATAATCACCAGAAGACTGGCAAAGAACAGATCGAAGATGCGCTTGCGCCAGGTCATTTGGGGTCTCGTGCGTGGTGCCAGTCGGCAACAATGCCTGCGGCCGTGCTGTCTTGTGGTGCAAAGGGGGCCAGCAAGGCAAGCGCATCCGTGTTCAGGCCCACATCCCAGAGGACGGGGCCGGTTGGCGCAGTCGCACGCCACGGCAGGGCGGCGGCATCCAGCAGCGCACCCATTTCGACAATACCGGGTGCCGCGATGTGCAGCACCGGTGGCGGCGCGTCGGCGGTGATCACATGGGCCAGCGTGCGCGCAAGGGCCTGTGGCCCGATGTAACTGCGGCGCGGTGTCCGGCCATCTGGGTCGGTGTCCAGTGCCATCCGGCTGTGCCAGCCGCCCAGAATCGCGTCGGCGCCGGCGACATTGCCGATGCGCAGGCAGGTGACCGGTGCGCCGGTGGCCAATGCTGCCTGTTCCATCGCCAGTTTGGCTTGTCCGTAGGGCGACACGGGCGTCACCGCGTCGGTTTCGCGTAAATTCGCACCGCCTGCGCCATAAACCGCCGCCGACGAGGCCAAAAAGACACGTATGCCATCTGCCGCGGCAATGGCCGCCAGCGCCAGATCGGTGTTGTGTTGCAGGGCCAGGGGGTCGCCTTTGGTCACGCCTGCCAGGCACAGAATGCTGTCGGCGCCAGCACACAGTGCGCTTAGCGCTTTGGGATCATTCAGAATATCGACGCAGTGGAATCCGGCCTTTTGGGTGCGGGCCTGCCAGCGGACAGCATCCGTTGTCCACTGATTGCGCAGGATCGCGCCCAAACGTCCTGTGGCGCCCAGAACCACGAGGCGCTTATTCTTGAAGTCGGGTCGTGTTGGCGTTGACGGCATGACCCCATCAAGTATCTTGCGCAGCAGAAAATTCCAACGTTTCAGCGTCAATCTGCCAGCTGATACGAAAGATAAATAGCTGCCGGGGGGCAAAGACAGCATGACAGGACCAATGCGCATTATCGGGTGGCTGTGTGTCATGGCGTTTATGGCGGCCTGCTCGGAGCTTCCGCGCGGCGCTGCCGTCGACAAAGAGATCCTGAAAACCTCGGGCGAGGCGGAAGCCGACTTTGCGATTTATCCGGTCACACGGGCGTTTTTGCCGTCGATCGAAAGCTGGCCGCGCGTGGGCGATGAACAGTACAACTGGATCGGCGCCACCGCAGGCTATAACTCGCAGGTGATTTCACCGGGCGACACGTTGAACATTCGCATTTGGGATTCGGGCGAGAATTCCTTGCTGACTGGCCCCGGTTCGCCGGTTGCCGACCTGACCGAGGTGCGGGTCACCGGCGCGGGCACCGTGTTTATTCCGTATGTGGGCAAGATCAACGTGGCGGGCCGTACGCCCGACAGTGCGCGGTCGGCCATTCAAAACAGTCTCGAAGCGGTTGTGCCGTCGGCGCAGGTGCAGGTGTCGATGGCCGAGGGGCGGATGAATTCGGTCGATCTGGTGGGCGGCGTGCGCGCGCCCGGTTCCTTCCCGATGCCTGATCAGAACTTTTCGGTTCTGTCGTTGATTGCGGCAGGCGGTGGCGTTGATGGAAGCCTGAAAAATCCGCAGATTCGCCTGATGCGGGGCGGCAAGATGTACGGGACTTCGATCAATCGTCTGTATGAAAACCCCGGCCACGACACGCGGCTGCGCGGTGGTGACAAGGTGATTGTCGAAGCTGACGAACGTTATTTCGTGTCTATGGGGGCTGCGGGGACGCAATCGCTGTACCCGTTCACCAAGGATCAGATTTCGGCCACCGACGCAGTGGCGATTCTGGGCGGTGTGAACGCGGCGCGGGCCAACCCCAAGGGTATCCTGATCCTGCGTGAATATCCCGCCAGCGCGGTGCGCCCCGGTGTGCGCGGGCCGCGTCAGCCGCGCGTTGTGTTCACGTTGGACCTGACCAATGCCGACGGGCTGTTTTCAGCACGCAATTTCAGCATCAACTCGGGCGACGTGGTTCTGGTCACCGAAAGCCCGATCAACGGTGCCCGTACGGTTCTGGGCCTCGTTGGTTCGGTCTTTGGCGTCTTCAACACCGCGAACAACGCCGCAAACTGATGATCTAGGCGGGCAGGGCTATGGCCTTGTCCGCCGGCACCAGCGCGTTGATCTGGCGCAGGTGCTCGGGCAGGCATACGCTTAGGAAATCATAGGTTTTCACCACATGCGCCCGCGCGTTTGGCCCCAGATGCGCATAGGCGTCGGGGCGCGCCAGCACATCGACGACCTGAGCGGCCAGCGCGTCGGGATCAAAGAAATCCACCAGCATCCCGGTTTCACCATGTGTGATCGCCTCGCGCACGGGGGCCACGTCGCTGGCGACAATGGTGGCCTGCATCGACATGGATTCCAGCAGCGACCATGACAGCACGAAGGGCATGGTCAGATAGATGTGGCAGCGGCTGATCTGGATCAGCTTTTGATAGGCGTCATAGGGCACCTGTCCCAGAAAGTGCACACGCGACCAATCCACGCGGTCGCCCACCTCGGCCTCCATCTGGCCGCGCAGGCCTTTGGGGTGCTCGGACTTGCCGCCATAGGATGTGTCGTTGCCGCCCACCACCATCACGCGGGCGTTGGGCCGCCCTTTAAGGATGCCGGGCAGGGCGCGCATGAACTGGTGAAAGCCGCGCGTGGTTTCCAGATTGCGGGCCACATAGGTCACGATTTCATCCGCGCGGGTCAGCGGGTGGTCGATCCGGCCCAGCCGCAGTTCCACGTCGGGGTTCGGCAGCAGCGTGTCGGTGCGGATGCCGTCGTGACATACGTACATCTTGTCATGAAAGGCAGTTGGAAAGCGGTTCTTTTGCCAGTCCGTCGGACATTGCGCCAGATCCACGCGGTCGATGTTGACCAGCGGCACGGTGTTGTGTGCCTGCATGATAAACGGGGCATGGTCGCTGACCGGGCTTTCGGGGTCAAACCCGACAGGGCCGCCGGTGACGCTGTAGTAATATTCGAAAAACCCGATGATCGGCACGTCGGGGTAGATTTCCTTCATAAAGGTCAACTCGCCCCAGCCGACGTGGCCGATGATGATGTCGGGCACCCAGCCTTCCTTGTCGCGCAAGCCTTGGGCCGCCATCGCGCAGCCAAAGCCCGAACCGGCGGCGTTTTCCCACGTTTTGACCAGACCATAGGTGTCATCGGATGCCTGATGGTGTGCCTTGTAGACCAGTTCGCGCACGCCTTTCATCAAGGGTGGTTTGCGGCGTTGGGTCAGAAAGATGATCTCGTGTTCGCGGGTGTCGGCCAGCCACTGGACAAATTCGCGGTACTGACCGGGCATGTTCTGGTGAACAAAAAGCAGCTTCATTAAAATACCTTGGCTCTGTTTCACCAAGGTTTAGCGCGGCTTCACGAAGTCCACAACAAATGGGTGCCGCGCATTTCCTGTCCGGGGCTCAGGCCAAAGTTGCTGCGGTAACACTTTGAGAAATGCGACAGGGACTGGAAACCGCAGGCCACGCAGATGTCTGTCACGCTCATGGAGGTTTGCCGCAACAACCCGCGTGCCTTCTCCAGCCGCAAGCTGAGGTAATGCCGCTTGGGGGACACAGCGAGGTATTTGGCGAACAGCCGTTCCAGTTGGCGGGTGGACAGGTGGACCAGATCGGCGATCTCGTCGGGGCGCAACGGGTCTTCCAGATTATTGGCCATTGCTTGCAGCGCCAGCGCCAGCTTGGGATTGCGCGCCTCGGTCGGGCCACCTGCCGACATGCGCTGGGCGTGTTCCATCTGGCGCGGATGGGTATAGACCATCTGATCGGCCACCCAAGTCGCCAGATCCTGCCCGTATTCATCACGGATGCGGGCCAGCATCATATCCATTGACGCGGCCCCGCCCGCAGTGGTGAACACGCGCCCGTCGATGGTGAACAGACCCTTTTCGATGGTCACATCGGGCAGCAGTTCGCACAGCGCATCGCGGTACTGCCAATGGGTCACAACCCGCTTGCCCGCCAGCAGCCCGGCCAATGCCAACGTATAGGCCCCCGACGACAGCGCGCCGAAGTCAATGCCACGCCGGGTTTCGCGGCGCAGCCAGTTCAGGACGGGTTTGGTGCTGCCTGCGCCCGCCTGTTCGCCGGCACAAACCACCAGCGTATCGTCGTGGTGCAGGTCGGTCAGGGGGCCATCCACCACCGTGGTGATCCCGTTATAGGCAGGCACCGGCGTGCCGTCGGCGCTAAGCACCATCCACGTGTAATAGGTCTGTCCCGAAGGGTGCAGGTTGGCCAGGCTCAGCGCCTCGAGCGCACAGGCAAAGCCAAGCTGGCTGTAACCGGGAATCAGCAGGAACACGTAGCGGCGCGGAACGATTGTCATGACCCGACGCTAGCGCGGGCGTGACGGCGGTGACTGTTCTGAAAACGACCTGCGGTTCAGCGCGCGGCCAACGCGGCGTCCATCAGGCTGCGGATTTTGCCAGCTTCGGGTTCGTTCACCAGACGTGCAACTTCGCTGCCGTTTTTCATCACCAACAGGGTCGACCGCCGCTCGACCTTCAGCCGTTCGGCCATGCGCGAGCGGCCGTAGGTGTCCCAGTTCACGTCGATGAACTGCAATTCGCTGTATTCGGGGTTTGCCGAAATTGCTTCGGCGATCAGTTCCTGTTTGATCTGGCAGGTCAGCGACCAGTTGGTGCGAAAGTTCAGGATCACAACCTGATCGGTGGCGCGCACTTCGTCCCACAGTGCGGGATTGAAGGTGCGGACCTGAAAGGCGGAAGCGACGCCCGGCAAGACAAAGGTGGCAGCAGTGGCGGTCAGAAAGGCGCGGCGGTTCATCAAAGGCTCCGATTGAATACGCAAACAGTTTAACGGCAGCGACGTGCGGGGCTCAATGGTGTGCAATACTGCCGGGTCAGGTTTTTGCGACGCGTGACAGTTGTACCGCAAGAATGCCCAAGCCGATGACAGCGACACCCAGAATATCATGCGCCCCCAGCTTTTCGCCCAGCAGGGCGGCGGCAATCGCCACGCCAAAGAACGGATTGAGAAAGTGAAAGGTTGCCGCCCTGACCGCGCCGATGCGCTGGACCAGCGAAAACCAGATGTAGGTGGCCAGCAGGCCGGGGGCCAGCATGGTGTAGATGAATGCGGCAAAGAATTCGGGCGTGGGATTAAGTCGCAGCGTTTCGGTCAGCGCTGAGGCCACGGCCAGCACGCCCGCGCCCACGAACATTTGCAGCCCGACGACCATCATCAGGTTGCCGCCCGACGACGCGCCGCGCATCGACAGCGTGGCGATAGTCAGCGAGGCAGCCCCGATTATGCACAAGGCGACCCCGCGCATGTCCGCACCGGCGTCCATGCGCGCCGACATGATGATGACCACGCCGACAATGCCCATCAGCAACCCGATCACCCCGAACAGCGGCAGCCGGTCGCGGAACACGATCCAGCCGGTCGCCGCCACCATCAGTGGCATGGTCGACGCGATGATCGACGCCAACGACGCCTGCACGGTCTGCACCGCGTAAAAGTTCAGTCCCAGATAGATGGCGTTCTGGCACAGTCCGAACACAAAGGTTGCCCGCCACTGGTCGCGCGTCAGATTCCAGCTTTGGCCCATCATCCGCGCGATGCACACGCCGATGATGCCTGTCAGAAAGAACCGCAATGACAGCGACGCCAAGGGCGACGCGTCGGCCACGATGATCCGGGCCGAGGTAAAGGCCGAAGACCAGATGAAGGCGAACACGACGCCCATCAGGATTGCTTTGATGTCCATTTCAGGTGTCGCGTCCTGTGGTTGCCCGTTTCGGCGACCTTTTCCCAATTGCAGCCAAGGGGCAAGGCGCAGGCAAAGTTATGCAGTTTGATGCCTTATGCCCCGAAACAACAAAGGGCCGCCCTAGGGCGACCCTTTGCGTAACTCATGTCACAGACAAGGTTAGCCGTTCACGCTGTCTTTCAGCGCTTTGGCGATTGTCATTTTGACAACCTTGTCGGCTTCTTTTTTGAACTGCTCGCCGGTGGCAGGGTTGCGCACCATGCGCTCGGGGCGCTCGCGGCAATAGATTTTGCCAACGCCGGGCAGAGTGACGGCACCGCCGCCGGACACTTCACGTGTGATCAGCGCGCACACTGCGTCAAGCGCTGCGCCTGCGGATTTCTTGTCTGTCCCCATGTCCTCGGCCAGTGCGGCGACGAGTTGGGTCTTTGTCATTGGTTTTGCCATTTTATGGTCTCCTTCGTCCGCCCGAATTATAGGGCCTCACGCCCGTAGAGTAACGGAATGTTGTATATGAACACAACGAATAGCGGTCCAAGACAAGCGGTAATCGCGCATTTTTCGCTTATTTCTGCCGATTTCCCCCGGATTCCGCCGATCAGAGGAACGCGGTCTCGTCAAAAGACCGCAATTTCCGGCTGTGAATACGTTCCAGCGGCATTTTCCGCAACCGTTCCATGGCCCGAATTCCGATCATAAGATGGCGTTGCACCTGTGTTGTATAGAACTCGGACGCCATGCCGGGCAGCTTCAATTCGCCGTGCAGGGGCTTGTCCGACACGCACAAAAGGGTGCCGTAAGGCACGCGGAACCGGTAGCCGTTGGCAGCAATCGTGGCGCTTTCCATGTCCAGCGCCACGGCGCGAGATTGCGACAGGCGGGCGACGGGGCCGGACTGGTCGCGCAGTTCCCAGTTGCGGTTGTCGATGGTGGCCACGGTGCCGGTGCGCATGATCCGTTTCAGGTCGAACCCTTCCAGCGCCGTCACCTCGCCCACCGCCTGTTCCAGCGCAATCTGGATTTCCGCCAGCGCCGGGATCGGGATCCAGACCGGCAGGTCGTCGTCCAATACGTGATCCTCGCGCAGATAGGCATGGGCAAGCACGAAATCACCCAAGGCCTGCGAATTGCGCAGACCGGCACAGTGGCCGACCATCAGCCACGCATGCGGACGCAGCACCGCGATGTGATCGGTCGCGGTCTTGGCGTTGGACGGGCCGATGCCGATGTTCACCAACGTGATGCCGCTGCCGTCCTTGCGTTTCAGGTGGTAGGTCGGCATTTGCGGCATCTTCACCGGCTCTGTCAGCGGCTGGTCACCTGCCGTGATCACCGCGTTGCCGGTCGAGACAAAGGCAGTGTAGCCGCTGTCGGGATCATCCAGTTGCGCGCGGGCAAAGGCCTCGAATTCCGAGACATAGAACTGGTAGTTGGTGAACAGGACAAAGTTCTGGAAATGCTCGGGATCGGTGGCGGTGTAATGGGCCAGCCGCGCCAGCGAATAGTCGATGCGCTGCGCGGTGAACGGGGCCAGCGGGCCGACGCCATCGCTGGGGGTAAAGGTGCCATTCACGATGTCGTCGCTGGTGGTCGACAGGTCCGGCACATCAAAGACATCGCGCAGGGTAAAGCTGGCTGCACCTTGTTGGGGCACCTGAATGGCCGCGTCCGACCCGACCGCGAAGTGTACCGGGATGGGCGTGTCCGACGCCCCGATGTGCACTGGCTGGCCGTGGTGTTCGATCAACAGCCCGATCTGCTGGATCAGATAGTTGCGGAACAGGTCGGGCCGGGTGATCGTCGTGGCATAGGTGCCGGGCGTCGACACATGGCCAAAGCTCAGCCGCGTGTCGATCTGCGCATAGCTTAACGTGGTCACGCGCACTTCGGGATAGAACGCCCGCACACGGGCATCGGGCGCGCCGTCGGACATCGCGTCCAGAAACTGCGCCCGCAGGAACGTGGTGGCGGCGGTATACAGCTCTTGCAGGTAATCCACGGCTTCGGTCGCGTCGGTAAAGCTGCGCGGGTGGCCATCGTCCGGTGTCAGGATACGGGTCATGTATGTGTCTCTATCACGGGCTTGAATTCAAAGGTACGCACATCGACAAGGCCAAGGTCCGAGATGCGCAGTTCGGGGATCACCACCAGCGCCAGCAGCGAATGCTGCATATAAGCGTTGTTCAGCGTGCAGCCGCAGGCGCGCATGGCCTCCATCATCGCCTCGGCCTTGGCGGCGACCTCTTGGGCGGGGTTGTCGGACATCAGGCCCGCAATCGGCAGGTCCACCAGCGCCAGTTCTGCGCCGTCCTTGAACACGGTGATGCCACCGCCGACCGTGCGCAGTCGGTTTGCCGCCAGCGCCATGTTGTCGGCATCGGTGCCGACCACGATCATGTGGTGGCTGTCATGCGCCACGGTTGACGCCATCGCCATCTGCCCGTCGTAACCAAAGCCAGAGACGAAGGCATTGACCACACCGCCCGTCGCCTGATGCCGTTCCACCAGCGCAATCTGGCACACCTCGCCCGTGGCCTGAACGCGGCCTTCGGTGACCGGCAGTTCAAATTGCAAGGCCTTGGTCGGCGCTTGGTTTTCGACCACGCCGATGACATTGGCGGTGACGGCGTTGGCCCCTTTGGGCGCGGCAATGCGAAAGTCGTCAGCACTTAGATCGCGGGCCATGTTCACAGTCTGGCGTGCGCTGTCGGGCCAATCGTAATGCGGACATTCAACGCAGATTTCGCCGTTGACAGAGACTGTTTTTCCCCGCGCAATCACATGTTCAATCGGCAGTGTTTTCAGATCCGAGGTCAGGATCACATCGGCCCGCCGCCCAGGCGTCAGCGAGCCAATCTCGCGTTCCAGGCCAAAGTGTGTCGCAGTGTTGATCGTGGCCATCTGCAAGGCCACCAGCGGATCACAACCACAGTCGATGGCATGGCGCACCACGCGGTTCATGTGCCCGTCATTCACCAGCGTGCCGGAATGGCAATCGTCGGTGCACAGGATCATGTTGCGCGGGTCCAGCCCTTTTTCGGTGAGCGCGGTGATCTGGCTTTGCACATCGTACCACGCGCTGCCCAGCCGGATCATCGACCGCATCCCCTGCCGCATCCGCGCAATCGCGTCCGCCTCGCAGGTGCCCTCGTGATCATCCGCAGGGCCGCCGGCAACATAGCCTGCAAAGGCAGGCCCCAGATCGGGCGAGGCATAGTGCCCGCCCACGGTCTTGCCTGCCCGCTGGGTCGCTGCAATCTCGGCCAGCATCTTGGGGTCGGCGTTGCTGACACCGGGAAAGTTCATCATTTCACCCAAGCCGATGATGCCGGGCCAGCCCATCGCTTCGGCCACGTCCTCGGGCGAGATTTCAAAGCCGGTGGTTTCCATGCCCGGCGCGCTGGGCGCGCAACTGGGCATCTGGGTAAAGATGTTCACGGGCTGCATCAGCGCCTCGTCGTGCATCATCCGCACACCGTCCAGGCCCAGCACGTTGGCAATCTCGTGCGGGTCGGTGAACATGCTGGTGGTGCCGTGCGGAATGACCGCACGGGCGAATTCCGCTGGCGTCAGCATGCCGCTTTCGATGTGCATGTGCGCGTCGCACAGGCCCGGTATCATGTAGCGCCCGTTGGCTTCGATCACTTCGGTGTCGGGGCCGGTGCAATAGCTGGCGTCCGGCACCACACAGGCGATGCGTCCGTGGGTGATGGCGATGTCATGACCGTCCAGCACCTCGCGGGTGTGGACGTTCACCCATTTGCCGCCCTTGATGACGGTCTGCGCAGGGGTGCGGCCCGTGGCCACGGCGATCAGGTCGGCGGCCACATCGGGCCACGAGGGAAAGGGGGTATGTTCCATGCCCCATTTGTTCCAAAGTCGCGGGCGGGTGCAAGGGGAAGTCTGTGCATTCTTGAAAACGTCATGAAACTGCGGCAAGGGCAAAGCATGGACATCGTTATTTTTCACAACCCCGCCTGTGGCACCTCGCGCAATGTGGTGCAGATTGCCCGTGACGCGGGCTATGACCCGACCGTGATTGAATATCTTGATACCGGATGGACCCGCCCGCAATTGCTGGCGCTGTTTGCCGCGGCGGGGCTGACGCCGCGTGCGGCGTTGCGTGTGTCGAAATCTCCGGCGGCTGAAATGGGGCTGCTGGACGAGGGTGTCAGCGATGATGCGCTGCTGGACGCAATGGTCGCCCATCCGATTCTTGTGAACCGCCCCATCGTGGCCTGCGCCAATGGCGTGCGGCTTTGCCGTCCCTCGGGCGAGGTTCTGGATCTGCTGCCCAATTGGCCGCCCGCGCCCTATGCCAAGGAAAACGGCGATCTGCTGATTGACGCCGACGGTGTGCGCCTGCCGGAATGACTTGACGCACCGGCGTGGCTTGGTGACGGTGCGGTATGGATTACGAAACCGTTGACGCCGACACCTTTGGCCGCAGCTTGCGGGGCATGGGCCTGAACCTGCTGGTGCGGGATGTGCGGGCGCATGTAGCCTTTTTAGAGACTGTTTTCGAGATGGCTGCGCACCGCGTGTCGGGTGATTTTGCGATCATGGAATATCACGGTCAGGTGTTCCAACTGCACAGCGACGGCACCTATCATTCCAACCCGTTGCAGGGGCTGCTGCCGGAAAACCCGCCACGCGGGGCGGGGATCGAGATACGCTTGTACGAAACAGACGCCGATCTGGCCGTGCAGCGGGCCGAGGCAGCAGGCGCCACGATCCTGCAACCGCCCACCGACAAACCCCACGGCCTGCGCGAGGCGTATATTCTGTGCGCAGACGGCTATGCCTGGGTGCCGTCCCGTCCAATATCAGAGCCTGACAAAGGATAATCCACGGCCATCTCGGCTTTGATCCAGTCCGCTATGGCGCGGGCCTGCGCGTTGTCCTCGGCCTGTGGAGCAAGTGACAGATAATAGCCCTCGTGCATCTGGACTGCGCCTGCGAAGGGGCGCACCAGACGGCCCTGTGCAATGGCATGGCGTGCGGCGCAATCATGGGTCATCGCCAGCCCTGCGCCAGCCTCGGCGGCGGCCATTGCGGTGGCCAGAACCTGCGCGTGGGTGACGCGTGGGCCCTGGGCCGGGGGCAGCCCGACACCCTCGGCCCAGGCGTCCCAGGTGGTCAGCATGGCGGTACAGTAAAACAGACGGTGCCGGGCAATATCTGCCAGCGACACCTGATAGTCCGGCGCGCAGACCGGATAGAACGTGTCCCAAGTCAACCGTTCGGCCGGGCGGTCGCGGGCGGGGGCCATCAGAAACCGGATTTCGATATCCGCCATGTCGCCCCGTTCCATCGGGTCCCAGATGGCGGTGTTGATCTGCAAATGCAGATCGGGATGGCGCGCATACAGACGCGGCAAACGTGGCGCCAGCCAGCATGTGGCAAAGGTCAGGTTGCATTGCACCTGCACAGCGTCCCGCGCATCGCCATCCACCAACATGCGCGTGCCACGGCTGAGCGTCTGGAAGGCGTCGCGCACCACGGGCAGGTAATTCAGCCCCGTTACCGTCAGTTCCAGCGCCCGTGGGCGACGGTAAAACAGTGGCTGGCCCAGATACCCTTCAAGCGATTTGATCTGCTGGCTGACGGCACTTTGCGTCATGTTCAATTCACCCGCTGCCGTCGTGAACGACAGGTGCCGCGCCGCCGCCTCGAAGGCGCGCAACTGGTTCAGCGGGGGCAGGGCGCGTGTATTCATAATTCAGCCATTAGCATTACTTATGCGGTGACGACAGTTTTTTCGTTGGCCAACCGGCGGCGCCCCCGCCACCATAAGCAAAAGCCACAACCGGAGAGTTCACCGATGTCTGTCACCCAAATGCGCCCCAATATGGACCATATGCAGGAACGCGTGGACCTGGCCGCTGCCTTTCGCTGGACCGCGCGGCTGAACCTGCACGAAGCGGTGGCAAACCATTTTTCGCTGGCGGTGAACGATGACGGGACCAAGTTCCTGATGAACCCCAACCAGATGCATTTTTCGCGCATCAAGGCGTCGGACCTGATCGAGATGGATGCCAACGACCCCGACAGCATGGTCGGCGTTGACGCAGACCCGACCGCCTGGGGTCTGCACGGTGGCATCCACCGCCATTGCCCGCACGCACGCTGCGCCATGCATGTGCATTCGATCCACGCCACGGTGCTGGCATCGCTGGCCGACAGCCGCCTGCCGCCCATCGACCAGAACTGTGCGACCTTCTTCAACCGCTACGTGATCGACGACGGCTATAACGGGCTGGCATTCGAGGACGAAGGCGAACGCTGCGCACGGCTGTTCGATGATCCGAAGAAAAAGGTCATGATCATGGGCAACCATGGCGTGATGATCATTGGCGATACAGTCGCGGAAACCTTTAACAGGCTCTATTATTTCGAACGCGCCGCCGAGACCTATATTCGCGCGCTGCAAACCAGGCAGCCCCTGCGCGTGCTGCCTGACGCCGTTGCGGAAAAGACTGCGCGCGAGGTCGAGGATTACCCCGAGCAGGACGAACGCCACTTGGCAGAGTTGAAAGCCATCCTCGACGAAGAAGGCTCGAACTACGCGAGCTGATAGGGAAACATCACATGATTTACGGTCTGACGGACGAGCAGACGATGATTGCGGACACCGTCCGCAGCTTTGTCGAACACGAGATTTACCCGCACGAGGAACTGGTCGAGCGCACCGGCGAAGTGCCTGCCGAGATCGCGCAGGAGATCAAACAAAAGACGCTGGATCTGGGGTTTTATGCCTGCAACTTCCCCGAAAGCGTCGGCTGCGCGGGGTTGAACCATGTTGAGTTCGCGCTGGTCGAGCGCGAGTTGGGGCGCGGGTCGATGGCGCTGAACCATTTCTTCGGGCGGCCCCAGAATATCCTGATGGCCTGCGAAGGCGAACAGATCGACCGTTACCTGATGCCCGCCGTGCGTGGCGAACGCATGGACGCGCTGGCGATGACCGAGCCGGGGGCCGGATCGGACGTGCGCGGGATGAAGTGCAACGCGGTGCGTGATGGCGGCGACTGGGTGGTGAATGGCACCAAACATTTCATTTCGGGCGCGGACCATGCGGATTTTGTCATTGTGTTCATCGCCACCGGCGAAGATCAGACGCCCAAAGGCCCCAAAAAGCGGATTACGGCCTTTTTGGTCGATCGCGGCACGGCTGGGTTCATCATTCGGGACGGGTACAAATCGGTGTCGCATCGCGGCTACAAGAACATGATCCTTGAGTTCGACGATTGCCGGCTGCCCGACGCGCAGGTGCTGGGCGAGGTGCATGGCGGGTTCGAGGTGATGAACACCTGGTTGTACGCCACCCGGATCACGGTGGCGACCATGTCCGTGGGCCGCGCGCGGCGGGTGTTTGATTACGCGCTGAACTACGCCGCCGAGCGTGAGCAGTTCGGCCAGAAGATCGGCAAGTTTCAGGGCGTCTCGTTCCAGATTGCCGACATGATCACCCAGATTGATGCCGCTGACCTGCTGACGCTGGCCAGTGCCGACCGGCTGGACAAGGGGCTGCCTGCGAACCGCGAGATTGCGTCGGCGAAACTCTATGCCAGCGAAATGCTGGGGCGGGTGACGGATGCGGCGATCCAGATTCACGGCGGTATGGGGTTGATGGATGACTATCCGCTGGAACGGTTCTGGCGCGATGCGCGGGTCGAGCGGATCTGGGATGGCACCAGCGAAATCCAGCGCCATATCATCAGCCGCGAGCTGTTGCGTGCCCTGGGCGCTTAAGCGGGGGCCAGCCCCCCGGCCTGCGGCCTCCCCCCGGGATATTTCTGGCCAAAAGAAGGTGCAGTATGGTGCGTGATTTGTCGCGGTTGTTGCGGCCACGGTCGATTGCCGTGGTGGGTGGCGGCGCATGGTGCGCGCAAGTGGTCAAACAGTCTGTGCTTATGGGGTTTTCGGGTGAAATTCATGTCGTTCACCCCAAGGGAGCGGTGATCGAGGGGATCGTTTCGGTGCCTGCGGTTGAGGATTTGCCACAGGCACCCGACGCGGTTTTTGTGGGTGTGAACCGGCATGTTTCGATTGACGTCGTGGGGCGGCTGGCGCGGATGGGCGCGGGCGGGGCGGTATGCTTTGCCTCGGGCTTTGCCGAGGCGGCTGCCGAGGATGCGGGCGGGACCGATTTGCAGGCGCAGTTGGTGGCTGCGGCGGGCGAAATGCCCGTGTTGGGGCCGAATTGCTATGGGTACATCAATGCGCTGGACGGTGCGTTGTTGTGGCCTGATCAGCATGGATGTGCACGTGTGGACAGCGGTGTGGCGATCCTGACGCAAAGCTCGAACATTGCCATCAACCTGACGATGCAGCAGCGCGGGTTGCCAATTGCCTATGTCGTGGCCTGCGGAAACATGGCGCAGACGACGCAGGCGGAAATTGCGCTGGGGTTGCTGGAAGATCCGCGTGTGACGGCGATCGGGCTGCATATCGAAGGGTTTGGCGATACGGGTGCATGGCACCGGTTGGCGCTGCGGGCGGCCGAACGCGGCGTGCCGCTGATCGCGCTGAAGGTCGGCGCGTCGGAACAGGCGCAGCGGGCGACGGTGTCGCACACTGCATCGTTGGCCGGGGGCGATGCGGGGGCCGGTGCCTTGCTGGCGCGGCTGGGGATCGGGCGGGTGCGGGATTTGCCGACATTTGTCGAGGTTCTGAAACTGCTGCATGTGGCGGGTCCGTTGGATGCGCCGACGCTGTCGTCGGTCAGTTGTTCGGGGGGCGAGGCCAGCCTGGCCGCTGATACGGCGCATGGGCGGGCGGTGACGTTTCCGGCTCTGACACAGGGACAAAGGGGCGCTTTGGCCGAGGCATTGGGTCCGATGGTCGCGCTGTCCAATCCGCTGGATTACAACACCTACATCTGGCGGGATGCGCCCGCGATGACGCGGGCCTGGGCGCCGATGGCGGCGGATCACATCGGGCTGACGCTGTTGATCGTCGACTATCCGCACACGGATGCGACGGATTGGGACTGTGCCACGCAGGCGGCGCTGGGCGTGCGTGCTCTGACGGGGCGGCCCGTGGCGGTGGTTGCGACCTTGCCCGAACTGATGCCGTTTGACATTGCACGTAGACTGATCGCAGGCGGGGTTGTGCCCATGAACGGTCTGACCGAAGCGATTGCGGCTGCCGAGGTTGCCGCGCATATGGGCGCGCCTGTTGCGCTGGCACCATTGCCGCCGGGGGCCGCGCGGGATGGCGAGACGCTGACCGAGGCAGAGGCCAAGGCCGCGTTGACAGCGTTTGGCGTTCAGGTGCCCAAATCAGTCTCTGTTCAAGGGGAATCCAGCCCGGATTTGACCGGAATGGCCGCCCCATTTGCGGTCAAGGGGTTGGGACTGGCGCATAAAACCGAAGCCGGTGCGGTGCGGTTGAATGTGGCCACAGAGCATTTAAGCGCGGCACTGGCAGACCTGCCGGGCACGGGCGCGATCATCGAAGAGATGGTGACCGATGGTGTGGCCGAGGTGCTGGTGGGCGTCACCCGCGATCCGGCGCACGGGTTTGTGCTGACGCTGGGCGCGGGTGGCGTGCTGACCGAGATGCTGGCCGATACCGTTTCCCTGCTGGTGCCTTCGGACGAAGGTGCTGTAAAGCAGGCTCTAACAAAGCTGAAATGTGCCCCGTTGCTGACCGGCTATCGGGGCAGGCCCGCGGCGGACATTGACAGTATCGTGGCCGCCGTGATGGCTGTGCAATCCTATGTGATTGCGCAGGTTGATGTGATCAGCGAGGTTGAGATCAATCCGCTGATCTGCACCCCCACCCGCGCGGTTGCTGCCGACGCGCTGATCCGAATTGCAAAGGACTGACAGATGGACCCGATCAAGACCCGCCGCGAAGGCACAATTTTGCACGTGACGCTGGACCGCCCCAAGGCCAATGCGATTGATCTGGCGACCAGCCGGATCATGGGCGATGTGTTCGCCGGTTTCCGTGATGATCCCGACTTGCGCGTGGCGATCATCACCGGCGGCGGGGACAAGTTCTTTTGCCCCGGCTGGGATCTGAAGGCGGCGGCGGACGGGGATGAAGTGGATGCCGACTATGGCGTCGGCGGCTTTGGAGGCTTGCAAGAGCTGCGCGGACTGAACAAGCCGGTGATTGCTGCCGTGAACGGGATTTGCTGCGGTGGCGGGCTGGAACTGGCGCTGAGCGCTGACATGATCCTGGCAGCGGACCATGCGCAGTTTGCGCTGCCCGAGATCCGGTCTGGTACGGTTGCGGATGCGGCCAGCGTCAAGCTGCCCAAGCGGATTCCTTACCACATCGCCATGGAACTGCTGCTGACCGGGCGCTGGTTCGATGCGGCGGAAGCGCACCGTTGGGGAATTGTGAACGAGGTTTTGCCAGCCGATGCGCTGGCCGACCGCGCGTGGGAACTGGCGCGCCTGCTGGCGTCGGGGCCGCCGCTGGTTTACGCCGCGATCAAGGAAATCGTGCGGGACGCCGAGGATGCGAAGTTTCAGGATGCGATGAACCGGATCACCGGGCGACAGTTGCCGACTGTGGATGCGCTCTATGCCTCGGAAGATCAGCTTGAGGGCGCAAAAGCTTTTGCCGAGAAGCGCGATCCGGTCTGGAAGGGGCGCTAACGCTTGATCCAGCTTGCCACGCGGGCGATGTCGCGCGCGTGATCGCCGGTGGTCTCTGGGCTGTAGATCGGCACGTCTGTCAGGGTCAGATCCTGAATATCAGGCTCTAACAGTGCAAATTTCGCGGCGAAGCCTTGCGCTGCAAAGTGCTGTGCGTTGATCGACAGGGTGATGCGACCGCCGGGGTGGACCACGCGCATGACCTCGTCCAGCGCGTCAGGGCCGACGTGGCCGGTGGTGAAGGTGCCGCTGCTGGTAACGCCGGCATAGGTGCCATCCGGCACATCCAGACCCTGTAGAATGTCGCCTGTGAACAGCTTTCGATACACGTCTTTTGCGTCGGCGACCTCGAGCATTTCGGGCGAAATGTCGGTGCCGTCCACAGGGGCGATGCCCTGTGCCGCCAAGGCAACGCCACACAGGCCCGTGCCCGCGCCCACGTCCAGAACCGGCCCCGTGCCGCCGTGTTCCGTGAACAGTGATGCCACCTGCATGTGCAGGATGTAGCCGGATGCACTGGCGAAAGTGGTGTCATAGGTTTTGGCCCAGCGGGCGTACAGCCGCTGCGAATCCGCGGGGGTTTGCAAGGCATAGGCGGCGTTCAGGTCAGGATCATCGCTCATGTGGGTATGCTGTCGCCTCTGTGCTTTGGGCGCAAGGGGCTTGAACACGGGCGTGTGGCGGGGCACCTATGGCAAATGGACAAGACATTGCTTTCATTCGGACATGGCTATTCGGCGCGGGCTTTGGCCGCGCTGCTGATCCCGCAAGGCTGGCGGGTGATCGGCACGACGCGCAGCACCGAAAAGGCCGACGAGATTGCCGCGACCGGGGTCGAACCGCTGATCTGGCCGGGCAGCGATGTGATGCCCGTGCTGTCGCAGGCCACACATGTGCTGGTATCGGCGGGGCCGTCGGCCGAGGGCGATCCGGTGTTGAACGCGTTGCACGACGCCATTGCCGCCAAGGCGTCCGCATTGGATTGGCTGGGTTACCTGTCGACCACCGGCGTTTACGGCGATCATAACGGCGACTGGGTGGACGAGGATACGCCGCTGAGCCCCACAACCAAACGCGGACAGATGCGCAAGAGTGCGGAAGAAGCATGGCGGGCCATTCCCGACCTGCCGCTGCACATTTTCCGGCTGGCGGGCATCTATGGCCCCGGCCGCGGCCCGTTCGAGAAGGTGCGCCAAGGCACGGCGCGGCGGATCATCAAGCAGGGTCAGGTGTTTTCCCGCACCCATGTCGAGGATATTGCGCAGGTTCTGGCGGCCTCGATTGAACGGCCCGCACCCGGCACCGCCTACAACGTCTGCGATGACGATCCGGCCCCGCCGCAAGAGGTGATTGCCCACGCCGCCACGTTGTTGGGTTTGCCGGTGCCGCCGGCGATACCGATCGAACAGGCGGAAATGACGCCGATGGCGCGTAGTTTTTATGCCGAAAGCAAACGCGTGCGGAACGAACGGATCAAGCAGGCGTTGGGTGTACGGCTGCGTTATCCCACGTATCGCGAAGGATTGGCCGCCCTTTTGAAAGACGGCTGATTTCCGAATGTCTAGGTTCGATGACAAGACACTGACGCATCTGCTGGATGCGATTGACCATGCTGCGGATGGCTCGGTTGTGTCCGTGCGCGAGATTTTGACCGCCATCGGGGACCGTTCCATCATGCCCCTGGTGCTTGCGGTTTCGGTCCTGATCGTCTCGCCTTTGTCAGGGATTCCGACCGTTCCGACGCTGTCGTCGGTGATCTTGCTGATCCTGATGGGGCAGGCGTTCGGGCGGCGCAGGCATTTGTGGCTGCCTGACATCTTGCTGCGGCGCGAACTGGCGTCGGCGCGGGTCACGACGGCGACAGGATGGCTGCGCAAGCCCTGCGCCTGGCTGGATGCAAACTCGCGGCCCCGGTTGCGGGTGCTGACCTCGGGTGTGCTGCGACCGCTGACGCTGGTGGTGTGTATGCTGACGGCTGTGACGTTTCCGTTTCTGGAAATCCTGCCGTTTGTGTCTTCGTTTTGCGCCGGTGCCATCGCGATGATCGCATTCGGTGTCATCACCCGCGACGGCCTGTGGGTGCTGGCAGGCTATGTTCAGGTTGCCGTTCTGGCCAGTATCGCGGTCTGGGCCTGGCCGGGTTAACGCCGGTTCAAGCCCGTTCCGCAGCGATCTGCGACACACCCAGCACGGTCAACACCTTGGCCTCGATGTCTTTGGCGCTCAGCTGTGCGGTGGCGTACATATCGGCCGGGCTGGACTGGTCGATGAAGATGTCGGGCAGCACCATCGACCGGAACTTTAACCCATCGTCGAACACGCCTTCGTCCGACAAAAGCTGTGCCACATGGCTGCCAAAGCCGCCAACGGCACCTTCTTCGATGGTGATCAGCGCCTCGTGATCGGCGGCCAGTTGCAGGATCATGTCGCGGTCCAGTGGCTTGGCGAAACGGGCATCTGCCACGGTGGGGGTGATCCCCTTGGCCATCAGGCTTTCGCAGGCGGCTTCGACCTCGCTTAGGCGTGTGCCAAAGGACAGGATCGCCACACGCGCGCCTTTGCGGATCATGCGGCCCTTGCCGATTTCCAGCGGCGTGCCACGCTCGGGCATTTCGACACCGGTGCCTTCGCCGCGCGGAAAGCGGAACGCGATGGGACCGTCGTCATGGGCAGCGGCGGTGGCGACCATATGCGCCAGCTCGGCCTCGTCCGCGGCGGCCATCACCACGAAACCGGGCAGATTCGCCAGAAATGCCACGTCGAATGCCCCTGCATGGGTGGCCCCGTCGGCACCCACCAGCCCCGCACGGTCAATGGCAAACCGCACCGGCAAACGCTGGATCGCCACGTCGTGCACCACCTGATCGTAACCGCGTTGCAGGAACGTCGAATAGAGCGCGCAGAACGGTTTCATCCCGCCCGCGGCCAGCCCGGCCGAGAAGGTCACACCATGCTGTTCGGCGATGCCCACATCAAAGCAACGGCTGGGATAGCGTTCGGCAAACAGGTTCAGGCCGGTGCCGTCGGGCATGGCGGCGGTCACCGCGCAGATCCGGTCATCGGCGGCGGCCTCTTTCAGCAGATGCTGGGCAAAAACGCTGGTGTAACTGGGCGCGTTGCTGGGTGCTTTTTTCTGTTCGCCGGTGATCACGTCGAACTTGGCGCGGGCGTGCCCCCTGTCTGCGGCCTGTTCGGCGGGGCCGTAGCCCTTGCCCTTCTTGGTCAGCGCGTGGATCAGGATCGGGCCAGTGGCGCGGGCCTTGACTGTGCGCAGCACGGGCAAAAGCTGCTCCAGATCGTGCCCGTCGATGGGGCCGATGTAGGAAAAACCAAGCTGTTCGAACAGCGTGCCGCCCACGGTCATGCCCTTGAGCAGATCCTTGGCCCGGCGCGCGCCTTCGCGGAAGGGGGGCGGCAGCAGGCTGACCGCCCCTTTGGCGGCGGCTTTCAGGTCCTGAAACGGCTCTTCGGCGTAAAGACGGGACAGATAGGACGACATCGCGCCCACGGGCGGGGCGATGGACATTTCGTTGTCGTTCAGGATCACGATCAGACGTTTGCCCAGATCGCCCGCATTGTTCATCGCCTCATAGGCCATGCCCGCGCTCATGCTGCCATCGCCAATCACGGCAATCGCGTCGCCCAGTCCCTCGGGCGTCACGCCACCCAGATCGCGCGCCACGGCAAGGCCAAGGGCGGCGCTGATCGAGGTGCTGGAATGGGCCGCGCCGAACGGGTCATAGGGGGATTCGCTGCGCTTGGTGAAACCCGACAGCCCGTCCTTTTGGCGCAGGGTGCGAATGCGGTCGCGGCGTTCGGTCAGGATCTTGTGCGGATAGCATTGGTGGCCCACGTCCCACACGATCTTGTCGCGCGGCGTGTCGAACACGGCGTGCAGCGCCACGGTCAGTTCAACCACGCCCAGACCCGCGCCCAGATGCCCGCCGGTGACCGACACCGCCGACACGGTTTCACGGCGCAGCTCGTCAGCCAGTTGCAAAAGCTGGCCGTCGCTGAGGTGCTTCATGTCAGCGGGGCGCTGGATGGTGTCCAGCAGGGGGGTATCGGGGCGGTCCGTCATGGGGCGGCCTTCTGTCATTTCTCGCGGCGGATGACAAATGCAGCGGTTTCACGCAGCACGTCGGCATCCGGTCCATATGTATCTAGGGCATCGCAGGCAGATTGCACCAGCTCGGTTGCGCGGCGTTTCGCCCCGTCCAGACCCAGCAGCGACACGAATGTGGCTTTGCCTGCATCGGCGTCCTTGCCGGTGGCCTTGCCCACGGTGGTGGCATCGCCGGTCACGTCCAGCACATCGTCGGCAATCTGGAACGCCAGCCCCATCGCTTGGGCATAGTCGCGCAGCGGAGCGGTATCGGCACCGGCCATGCGCGCACCGGCACAGGCCGACCATTCGATCAGCGCGCCGGTCTTGCCACGTTGCAGGTATTCGATCTGATCCAGTGTCAGCGGCACGTCCGCAGTTTCGGCGGCGATGTCCAGCGCCTGACCCAGCACCATGCCGCGCTGCCCGGCGGCCAGCGCCAGGGTGTGTGCCAGATCGGCACGGGCGGGGCCGACGGTGTCGTGGGTGACCAGCTCAAAGCTGAGCGCGTGCAGCGCGTCACCGGCCAACATTGCCGTCGCCTCGTCCCATTTGACGTGAACGGTGGGCTGGCCACGGCGCAGATCGTCATCGTCCATACAGGGCAGATCGTCGTGCACCAGCGAATAGGCGTGCATCGCCTCGATCCCCGTGGCAGGCCACAAGGCCACCGCCGGGTCCAACCCGTGCAGCCGCGCCGATTCAAGCACCAGAAACCCGCGCAGCCGTTTGCCGCCCATGGTTGCGTGCGCCATCGCGTGCGTGACAGGCACATCGTCCAGACTGCCCAGTACGGCATCGAACTGCGATTGGATTTGCGTGGCGGCCTGTGCCAGCCGGTCGGAAAACATGGGCTTACTGAATGTCGGCGGGCGTGGTGCCGGTGGGGTTGCCCTCGTTGTCCAGCGTGATGGCGGCAACCTTTTCCTCGGCTTCTTTCAGCTTGGCCTCGCAGCGGGCTTTCAGCGCCGCGCCGCGTTCATACAACGTGATCGACTGGTCCAGCGCCACGTCGCCGCGTTCAAGCTGGCCCAGAACCTGTTCCAGTTCGGCCATCGCCTGTTCAAAGCTCATCTCGGTCACGGGTGTGTCGGTCATTGCGGCGCCTCATGTATATTCGACCGGCAGCATAGCGGCCTTCGCGGCCCGATGCCAGACGAACAGGCCGCAGTTTTTGTGCAGAAAACCGCCGTCAGTCAGGGGCCAGCATATAACCGGCGCCGCGCACGGTTTGCAGATAGCGCGGCTGTTTCGGATCGCTTTCGATCTTGCGGCGCAGACGGGTGATTTGCACGTCTACCGCGCGTTCCTGTGCCTGCCCCCGGTCGCGGCCCAGTTCCTCGACCAGCTTGGCGCGGCTGATCGGGTTGCCGGGTTGGGCGGAAAATATCTTCATCAGCAGCATTTCGGTGCCGGTCAGCCGCACGATGTCCTGCCCCTGCCACATCTCGCCGCGCTCAAGGTCATAGCGGATGTCGCCCAGATGCAGGATCTTGGGCATATTGTCCTGCGCCGGTGTGTCGGGCATCCGGCGCAAGACGGCGTTGATGCGCAGCAACAATTCCTTGGGTTCAAAGGGTTTGGGCAGATAATCATCCGCCCCCGCCTCGAACCCTTCGATGCGGGCATCGGTTTCGCCGCGCGCGGTCAGCAGCAGGATCGGCGTGGTTTTGGTTTCGCGCAGCGATCGGCACAGGCTTAGCCCGTCTTCGCCGGGCATCATCACGTCAAGGATGATCATGTCGAAATCCAGCCCCGTCAGGATGCGGCGCGCGTGCTGCGCGTCGCGGGCTGCGGTCACCAGAAAGCCGTTGCGGATCAGAAATTTCTGCAACAGCGTGCGGATGCGTTCGTCGTCATCGACAACCAGCAGGTGCGCGTCGAAATCGCTCATGCGCCATTTTCCTTCAGGCGGGCATAGGCGCGGCGCATTTCGGGGTCCATCATCGCCTCAAGCACACGGCGAAAGCCGCCGACAGCGTCCGGCCCAGCCTCGCGGAAGGCGGTGCGCATACGGGCGCGTTGGGCGTCGGAAAGTTTCTGTTCCAGCGCGTGACCTGCATCGGTCAGGAAAAGATGGCGTTCGCGTTTGTCGGTCTGGCCCACGCGGCTTTCGACCAACCCGTCGGCGATCAGGGTGCGCAACACGCGGTTCAGCGACTGTTTGGTCACGCCCAGAATGTTCAGCAGGTTGTTGACCGTGGTGCCCGGTGCGCGGTTGATAAAGTGCACCGCGCGGTGATGGGCGCGTCCATAGGCCAGGTCTGCCAGAATGCGATCAGGATCGGCTGTAAACCCGCGATAGGCAAAGAACATCGCCTCGATGCCCTGCCGAAGCTGTTCGTCCGTCAGGAACAGCAGGCTTTCGCCGCCCAGTCCCGCACCCATGCCAGTGTCACGCATATCTCGTGGCCTCACTCGTCTTGTGTAATCGGCAGCTTACGTCAGTGTTGTTGACATTCCAAGTGCCAAGGGCTATCGAATCGCATGTTTTGCGCAATAAAATGTCCACATCGGACATGAACACGCAATATTAGGAAAACAGAGAAAAGGATGTGACCGATGTCTGGCGCATATGATGATCGTGACGGCAAAATCTGGATGGACGGTAAACTGGTCGAATGGCGCGACGCAAACGTCCACATTTTGACCCACGCTCTGCACTATGCGTCCTCGGTCTTTGAGGGCGAGCGGTGCTATGATGGCAAGGTGTTCAAAAGCCGCGAGCATTCGCAGCGCCTGCTGAAATCGGGCGAGCTGATGGACATGGCGATCCCTTACACCGTGGACGAGATCGAAGCCGCCAAACGCGCAACGCTGGACGCCAACGGTTTGACCAACGCGTACCTGCGCGTCGTGGCCTTCCGCGGTGCGGGCGAGGATATGGGCGTTGCGGCATCGCGCAACCCGATCCGCATGGCTGTAACCGCATGGGAATGGGGCAACTATTACGGCGACGCCAAGATGAAAGGCGCGAAGCTGGACATCGCCAAGTGGAAGCGTCCCAGCCCCGAAACCATCCCCGTCGCGGCCAAGGCGGCAGGTCTGTATATGATCTGCACCATGTCCAAACACGCCGCCGAGGCCAAGGGGTGTTCGGACGCCATGTTCCTGGATTATCGCGGCTATGTGGCCGAGGCGACCGGCGCGAATATCTTCTTCATCAAGGATGGTGAAGTGCACACGCCGCTGGCGGATTCGATCCTGAACGGGCTGACGCGCCAGACCGTGATCGGCATGTTGAAAGACCGCCAGATCAAGGTGCACGAACGCCATATCATGCCCGAAGAGCTGGAAGGGTTCGAACAGTGTTTCCTGACCGGATCAGCGGCCGAAGTGACGCCCGTGGGCCAGATTGGCGACTACAACTTTGAAGTTGGTGCGCTGACCCGCGAAGTGGCGGAAGGCTACGAAAAACTGGTGCGCGCTTAAGCGTCCAAGGGGGCGCTGCCCCCGGCGCTGCGCGCCTCCCCCGGAGTTTATCCGGCAAGATGAAGATGCGGGCGCGACGGGTCAGACTGTCGCGCCCGTTTTGTTTTAGTACAGGGCGACGGGGTTGATCATCGCCTGAACAGTGCCACGGATGCGGGCCTGTCCCAGCACGAACATGAACTCGTTCACGCCGTCATCCAGGATCGGGCCGGTGTTCATCGTCTCGAGGATGTAGATCCCGTTCTGTTTCAGGAAGACGACGTGCCCATAGAACGTGCCGTCGCCTTCGACGGCGGGCACGGCCTCAAGCCCCCATGTGTCGGCGCCGACAGCCATCGGGTCCAGCGTGGCCACATATTCCGCGCCTTCGTTGGTCAGGCCCGGTTCACCGGACACCCAGGCGGTGGGGTCCTTTTCAAACATGCCTTGGGTCCAGCCGGTGTGGAACATGATGATGTCGCCGGGATTCATCGTGACGTTTTGCGCCTCCATCGCGGCCTTGATGTCTTCGCTGCCAAAGCCCTGGCCTGCTTCCATCACATCGGTGCCAAAGTGTTTGGCCATGTCGACAATCACCGCGCGGGCCACCAGCGGCGGCACGTCATGGGTGCCCAGTTTGGTCAGGCCGGTGATAACGCTGATGTCTTTTTCGTCCAGGCAGTTGTAATACATGCCTTCCTCGCCCAGATGGCCCAGACCGTCGAGCTGCGAGCCGATGCCGATCCATGTGTACAGGATGTCGTCGTTGTAGTTGCCCGGATAGCCGAATGCCTCAAGCTTCACACCGCCCTGCTGGTTCGGCTGGACCACTTGCAGGCTCAGCGAGCGCGGCGAGAAAGCCGGCGTTTTGGCGTCGATGGTGATGCCCAGCGGCATGGATTTGCCCTGTTTGATCAGCTTGGCGGCCTCAAGCGTGCGCTCGGCGCTGACGTGGTTGGCGGCGCCAATGGTGTCTTCTGCGCCCCATTTGGACGGGGCGCAGGTGCTGTGGCTTTCGGCCAGCGCGGTTGTTGCTGTCAGTGCCAGCGCGGCCACAGCGGCAAATGTTGTTTTAAAGTGCATTGTTCGTCCTCCCTGAACCGTCACGAGAATCGTGTGACGCCAGGGAAGCCTACCACAGGTTGCACCTGTTCAAGCGTAACGCGGCGTCAGAAGTCGATGCCGCGCTGTGCCTTGATACCGGATTTGAAGGGGTGCTTGACCTCGGTCATCTCGCTGACCAGATCGGCATAGTCCATCAGTTCAGGCTTGGCGTCGCGGCCGGTCAGGATCACGCTGGTGCGGTCGTCGCGTGCCTTTAGTCCGTCGATCACGGCGTTGATGTCCAGATAATCATAGCGCAAAGCGATGTTGATTTCGTCCAGCAGGATCAGGTCGTAATCACCCGACGCCATCATTTCGCAGGCTTTGGCATAGGCGGCTGTCGCGGCGGCAATGTCGCGGTCGCGGTCCTGGGTGTCCCAGGTGAACCCTTCGCCCATGGTGTGCCATGTCACTTCGGGCAGCTTCTTGAAGAACTGGCGTTCGCCGGTGATCCATTTGCCCTTGATGAACTGGACAACGCCGACGGTCTTGCCCCAACCCAATGCGCGGATCGCAACACCAAAGGCGGATGACGATTTGCCCTTGCCGTCGCCGGTGTGCACCAGGATCAGGCCGCGACCGGGATCTTCGGCCTGGGCAATCTTCTCGCGTTGCTTGGTTTGCAGGTCCTGCATCTTGGATTTGTGGTCGTCTGTCATGTCTTAGCCTTTCGGATCGGTCACAGCGCGGGCACGGCCGCGTTCTAGACCCAGTTGTCGTTCGCGCCAGATGATCAGCACGCCACCGGTTACCACCAGCGTTGCACCGGCCACCGTGGACCATGTGGGAATCTCGCTGAACACCACAAAACCGATCGCGGTGGCAAAGATCAACGAGGCGTAGTCAAAAGGTGCCAGCATCGAAGCAGCCCCGAAGCGAAAGGCGCTGGTCATCAGGATTTGCGCCACACCACCAATCAGGCCCGCGCCCACCAGCAGCGCGATGTTGGCGGGCGACGGCATGACCCAGCCAAATGGGATGGTCAGCAGCGACAGGGCCGTGGCGGTCATTGAAAAGTAGAATACGATGGCAGCGGTGTGTTCGGTCTGCACCAGGCGGCGGATGTGGATCTGCACCAGCCCGCGCACCAGCGATGCGCCCAGAATGGCCAGTACGCCCATCAGGGCTGCGTTGCTCATGTCGCCGGCACCCAACGTCAGGTTTGGCCAGATCACGATCAGCACCCCCACCAACCCCAGACCGACGGCGGTCATGCGGATGGCGCGCACTTTCTCGTTCAGCAGGAAAATCGCAAACAGCACGGTGAACAGCGGCGTGGCATAGCCGATGGCGGTCACTTCGGGCAGGGGCAACAGGCCAAGGCCGGTAAAGGTCAGGGTCATCGCCGCAGTGCCGAACAGGCCGCGCCACACGTGGCCCATCGGATTTTTGGTCACAAGCCCGTGGCGCAGTTCGCCGGTCTGCCAAAGCCAGGCCAGAATGACGGGAATGCAAAAGAAAGAGCGAAAGAAAACCGCCTCGCCCGAGGGCACTTCGCGCACCGCGATCTTGATCATCGCGGACATGACCATGAACAGGAAAACAGACAGCAATTTCAAGGCGACTGCTGTTCCGGGGCGGTGTTCGGTCAAGGGTATCGGCATGCGACACCCTTGATCTGTCAGGGATCAGTTTGCAAGCGTCAGTTTAGCTTTGCGACAGCCAAAGGCGTGTTGTCGGCAGGGTTCCAGATCCAGACCTCATCATAGTCCGAAACGTTGAACGACTGACCGGCGGAATAGTCTTGCGATCCTTCGACCGCTTGCAGCGCGCCCATGTCCGTGGCGGCGTCAAGATTGCCGTTGCGGCCAAATCCCACGTGCGCGCCTTCGGTGCCCTCGACTTTGAAGTCGCGCATCAGCGACACGCCGGCATTTGTCACGACGACAACGCCGCTGGCTGTCACGCCATTGCGCCCCTGAAATGTGCCTTCACGGCCGACGTTGTCCTGCGCGAAAGCAGGCAGCGCCGCGGGCAGCAAGGCGCAAACAACAAGGGCGGTGGTGATAATACGACGGTTCATGATGCATCCTTTCGACACAACTTTGAACATATGTAGTGCACCTTTGGACGATTCCCAGATGCCGCCCACAGTTCGTCCGCACTGTGACATTTCAGCCGATGCGACCGCGGTTTTCGCCGATCTGCCCGCCGACCTGACCGCGATGCAGCAGCATGTGGTCCAGGATAACGCAGGCCATCATCGCCTCGCCCACGGGTACGGCGCGGATGCCGACGCACGGGTCGTGGCGGCCCTTGGTGATAATCTCGGTTTCCGCGCCGGCCTTGGTGATGGTCTTGCGGGTTTTCAGGATGGACGAGGTGGGTTTGACAGCAAAGCGCACGACGATGTCCTGTCCGGTGCTGATCCCACCCAGAATGCCGCCCGCGTGGTTGCTGGAATAGGACGGCTTGCCGTCGTTGCCCATGAAAATCTCGTCGGCGTTCAGCTCACCGGTCAGCATCGCGGCGGACATGCCTTCGCCAATCTCGACCCCTTTGACCGCGTTGATCGACATCATGGCGGCGGCCAGATCGGTATCAAGCTTGCCGTAGACCGGTGCGCCAAGGCCTGCGGGTACGCCGCGCGCCACCACTTCGATGATCGCGCCGACGCTGCTGCCGGATTTGCGCAGATCGTCAAGATAGTCGGCCCAGTCAGCGGCGGTTTGGGCGTCGGGAGACCAGAACGGGTTTTGCTCGATCTGGTCCCAGTCGAACCGGCTGCGGTCGATCTCGTGGGCGCCCATGCGGGTCATGTAGCCGGTGATCTGCACATCGGGGGCAATCGCGCGGATCGCCTCGCGCGCCAGACCGCCCGCCGCCACGCGCGACGCGGTTTCGCGGGCAGACGACCGGCCACCGCCGCGATAGTCGCGGATGCCGTATTTCTGCCAATAGGTGATGTCGGCGTGACCGGGGCGGAACTTGTCCATGATGTCGCCGTAGTCTTTCGACCGCTGGTCGGTGTTCTCGATCATCAGCTGCACCGGCGTGCCTGTGGTCTGCCCCTCGAACACACCGGACAGGATGCGCACCTCGTCGGCCTCGCGGCGCTGGGTGGTGTATTTGTTCTGGCCCGGTTTGCGGCGGTCCAGCCAATGTTGGATCATCGCCTCGTCCACGGGCACGCCCGGAGGGCAGCCGTCAACCGTCGCACCCAACGCGGGTCCGTGGCTTTCACCCCATGTGGTGACGCGGAAGAGGTGGCCAAAGCTGTTGATCGACATTGCGGTCTCCTTTGGCCCAAGGCCATAACGGCACGCGCGCATCGGCTCAAGAGTGATTGACCGGTGCGGTTCAGCCTGTACCGTCTGGCGAGACATAGCAGGAGGTCGCCATGACACAGCCCGTACCCGTGAACGCCCGCATTGCGGGGCTGCGCGATCTTGAACCTGCGGGGCGGCTGGATGCGGTCTGTGTGGCGGCGGGGCTGGATCAGAGCGACCGCGCGTTGCTGGCGGGCGAGGGGGCGTTGCCCTTGGCCACGGCCAACGGGATGATCGAAAATGTGGTGGGCAAGTTCGAGATGCCGATGGGGGTCGCCACCAACTTTTGCGTCAACGGCAAGGATTACCTGATCCCGATGGTGGTCGAGGAACCCTCTGTCGTGGCGGCGGCGTCCTATATGGCGCGGATTGCGCGGGCCGGGGGCGGCTTTCATGCTTCGGCGGATGATCCGGTGATGCGCGCGCAGGTGCAGGTGCTGGGGGTCAGCGACCCTGCGGCGGCGCGGCTGCGGATACTCGAGCACCGCAACGACCTGATGGCTCTGGCCAATTCAAAGGACAAGGTGCTGACCGGTCTGGGTGGCGGCTGCAAGGACATCGAGGTGCATGTGTTTGACGACACGCCGGTGGGGCCGATGGTGGTGCTGCATCTGATCGTGGACGTGCGCGATGCGATGGGGGCGAACACGGTCAACACCATGGCCGAACTGCTGGCCCCCAAGGTCGAGACGATCACGGGCGGCACCGTGCGGCTGCGCATCCTGTCCAACCTGGCTGATCTGCGGCTGGTGCGGGCGCGTGTCGATCTGGAAGCTGCGGCGTTGAATACTGACACGCTTGACGGGCACGAGGTCGCGCAGGGTATCGTCGAAGCCTGTGCGCTGGCCGTGATCGACCCGTACCGCGCAGCGACCCACAACAAGGGGATCATGAACGGCATTGATCCGGTGGTGATCGCCACCGGCAACGACTGGCGCGCGGTCGAGGCCGGGGCACATGCCTATGCCGCGCGCAGGGGGCGCTATACCGCGTTGACGCGCTGGGAACGCACCGCCAGCGGTGGGCTAAGTGGCAGTATCGAATTGCCGATGGCGCTGGGCCTTGTGGGTGGGGCCACACGCACCCATCCGGCGGCGCAGGCGGCGTTGCGGTTGCTGCGCGTCGAGACCGCGACCGAACTGGCGCAGGTTGTCGCGTCGGTCGGGCTGGCGCAAAACATGGCGGCACTGCGCGCCTTGGCGACCGAGGGCATCCAGCGTGGCCACATGGCGCTGCACGCGCGCAACATCGCGATCACGGCCGGCGCGACAGGTGCCGACATTGACCGTGTGGCCCGTTCCATCGTTGCAGCAGGTGACATTACGGTGGACCACGCACGCAGCATTCTGGGCGAAACCTGAATACGGCTTGCCTCGGCAGCCCACACACCCTAGCTATTGCAACACCTCGGGGGGCCATTGTGGCTGAGATGCGAATGATCGCGGACCCGTTGAACCTGAACCGGTTAACACCGGCGGAGGGAAGGTCTGGACATCACTCCACGCTTTGCCCTTTCGCCAGCAAATTGGAGGATGCCATGAAGCCGATCCATCTTGCAGCGGGAGTTCTTGCAGCAACCGTTGCCACCACAGCGCAGGCCGAAACGCCTGTTCTGACCGTCTATACCTACGACAGTTTTGTGTCCGACTGGGGCCCCGGTCCTGTGATCGAAAAAGCGTTTGAAGAGGTGTGCGACTGCGATTTGCAGTTCGTGGGCACGGGCGACGGCGCTGCGCTGTTGGCGCGGGTCAAGCTGGAAGGCGCGCGCTCTGACGCTGACGTGGTGCTGGGGCTGGACACCAACCTGACCGCTGCCGCCACCGCGACGGGCCTGTTCGCCCCGCATTCGGTCGATGTCGCTTATGACGTGCCGATGGAGTGGACAGACGCGAATTTCGTGCCCTTCGACTGGGGCTATTTCGCCTTTGTCTATAACGACGGCATCACACCGCCCAAGAACTTCCGCGAACTGGCAGACAGCGACCTGAAGATCGTCATTCAGGACCCCCGGTCGTCAACGCCCGGTCTGGGCCTGCTGATGTGGGTCAAGGCAGCCTATGGCGACGAGGCACCGGCGATCTGGGCCGATCTGGCCGACAACATCGTGACAGTAACCAAGGGCTGGTCCGAATCCTACGGCCTGTTCCTTGAGGGCGAGGCCGACATGGCACTGTCCTACACCACATCGCCCGCCTATCACCTGATCGCGGAAGAGGACGCCACCAAACACGCGGCACCATTTTCCGAGGGGCATTATTTGCAAGTCGAAGTGGCGGGCAAGCTGGCCAACAGCGACCAGCCCGAGCTGGCGGACAAGTTTCTGGATTTCATGGTGACAGATGCCTTCCAGTCGGCCATTCCGACAACCAACTGGATGTACCCGGCCGTGACGCCCAAGGGCGGCCTGCCCGAAGGGTTCGAAACGTTGATCACCCCCGAAACGGCGCTGTTGGTGCCATCGGATGAGGCGCCCGCCCTGCGGGACGAAGCGTTGCAGGAATGGCTGCAAGCCCTGTCCAGATAAGCCGCGTAGGCGGCATTGGCGCTGCGACATTGGTCGTGGCGCTGATCGCTGCCGCGCTGGGCGCGGTGGCGTGGCGGGCCGAGGGGGGATTTTCCCTTGGGCCTGCCGATTGGGCTGCGGTGCGTTTCACCCTGTGGCAGGCGTTTCTGTCGGCGGTGATCTCGGTGGCGCTGGCGGTGCCGGTGGCGCGCGCGCTGGCGCGGCGGCGGTTTGCTGGGCGTGGCGTGCTGATTGCCCTGTTGGGTGCGCCGTTCATCCTGCCGGTGATTGTCGCGGTGCTGGGTATTCTGGCGGTCTTTGGTCGCGGCGGTTGGGTGAATCTACTGCTGGGGCATTGGGGTTTCGCGCCGCTGTCGATCTACGGATTGGGCGGTGTGCTTCTGGCCCATGTGTTTTTCAACCTGCCGCTGGCGACGCGGCTGATCCTGCAAGGTTGGCAAGGCATTCCGGCAGAACGCTTCCGGCTGGCGGCGCAACTGGGGCTGACCCCGCGCATGGTGTTTCGCGTGCTGGAATGGCCTGTACTGTTGCGCGTGGTGCCGGGCGCGCTGGCGTTGATCTTCGTGATCTGTCTGGCCAGCTTTGCCGTGGCGCTGACGCTGGGCGGGGGGCCACGGGCGACCACCATTGAGCTGGCGATTTATCAGGCGTTTCTGTTCGATTTCGATCTGGGCCGCGCCGCGGTGCTGTCGTTGATGCAACTGGGCATGGCGGGCGGCGCTGCTGTGCTTGCGCTGTGGCTGGTGCCACAAGTGTCGCTGACGGGTGGCATGGGGCGCACCGTGCGCCGCTGGGACGCGCCAACCGGCGCGCTGCGTTGGGTCGATGCGGCGCTGATCGGGCTGGCGGCGGTGTTCCTGCTGGTGCCGCTGGTCTCTGTCGTACTGTCCGGTTTGCCCGGCCTTGGCGCATTGCCCGCAAGCGTGTTCCGCGCGGCGTGGTCTTCGATCTGGGTGTCCTGCGTCAGCGTTTGCGTGCTTCTGGCGCTGGCCCTGCCGATGGCGGGCTGGATCGGCACCAGCCGTCGCGGCGGGGTCGAAGCGGCGGGGCTGTTGGGGTTTGCCGCGTCGCCGCTGATGATCGGGACGGGATGGTTTATCCTGATCTATCCCTTTGCCCCACCGTCGTCGCTGGCCTTGCCGGTGACGGCACTGGTCAACGCGCTGATGGCGCTGCCTTTTGCCCTGCGCATTCTGGTGCCGGGGGTGCGTGACGTTGTGGCGGCCCAAGGGCGGCTGAGCGCGGCGCTGGGCCTGCGCGGCTGGCGGCTGTGGCTGTGGGTGATCCTGCCGGGGGTGCGCCCGCAAGTGGGCTTTGCCGCCGGGCTGGCGGCGGCGCTGTCGATGGGGGATCTGGGCGTGATTGCCTTGTTTGCCGATCAGGACCACGCGACGCTGCCCTTGCAGATGTACCGTCTGATGGGGGCCTATCAGATGCAGGCGGCGGCGGGGGCGGCGCTGTTGTTGATATTGCTCGCCTTCGGGGCGTTCTGGATGTGTGATGCTTGGGGGCGACGTGGTGCTGTATCTGAATGATGTGTTGATCGAACTGGGCGATTTCAGCCTGCGTGTCGATCTGTCGGTGCCTGCGGGGCGCAAGGTGGCGATCATCGGGCCGTCGGGCGCAGGCAAGTCGACGCTGGTGGGGGCGGTGGCGGGGTTCGTGCCGCTGGCCCGAGGTACGGTGACGATGCAGGGGAAGGACATTACGCATGCAGCCCCCGACAAACGTGGCATGGCGATGTTGTTTCAGGACGGCAACCTGTTCCCGCATCTGACGGCGGCGCAGAACGTCGGGCTGGGCCTGCGCCCCGCGCTGCGCCTGACGGCGGAGGAGCAGGGGCAGGTGCGTGATGCATTGGCGCGGGTCGGGCTGGCGGGGTTCGAGGATCGCACGCCCGCCAACCTGTCCGGGGGTCAGCAAAGCCGCGCGGCGCTGGCGCGGATGCTGGTGCAGGGTAAGCCGCTGATGCTGCTGGACGAACCGTTCGCGGCACTCGGGCCTGCGTTGCGGGATGAAATGTTGGATCTGGTCGGCACGGTGGCCGCAGACACGGGCGCTGCGGTGATGATGGTCACCCACGCACCACAAGACGTGCGTCGCTTTGCCGACGATGTGATCTTTGTCGAAGGGGGCATGGCCCATGCACCACAGGCGGCGGGGGCGTTGATGGACAACCCGCCGCCTGCTTTGAAAGCCTATCTCGGCTAAGCTGCCGCGACGCTGCGCAAGCTGCTGCGCGCCTGAAGGATGCCCAAAGCGGCGTGCGCGGCCTCGCGGCCTTTGGACACGAAGTGATCGGCGTAGATCGCCTTGTGATGATCGGTTTCCTGAAAGTGGTGCGGCGTCAGCGACACCGACAGCACGGGCACGCCGGTGTCCATGCCTGCACGCATCAGCCCGTCGACCACGGCGCTGGCGACAAAGTCGTGACGATATATACCACCGTCCACCACCAGCGCGGCACAGACGACGGCATCATAGCGGCCCGTCGCTGCCAGATCGCGCGCCATCAGCGGCATTTCAAACGCGCCCGGCACGTCGATCACGTCGATCTGGGCGCGGGGAATAATTTCGGAAAACCCGTCCAGCGCGCGGTCGACGATATCGGCGTGCCAGCGGGCCTGGACGTAAGCAATGCGGGTGTGTGTCATATGTAATCTCCTATCGTAACAGACACGTCACCCAAGGCGATTACATGCCGCAGCCCCGCCGGATGGCGTGGACATGGCACGTTCTCTTTCATCCGGACTATGACCGTCGGCTCCGGCATCTCACCGGATCTGCTGACACGCCTGCAATACAAGCGCCGCTCGCGGGCTTACGGGTCATGCCCGCATACCGCCGGTGGGGAATTGCGCCCCGCCCTGAGAACATCGCCAGATTGTCAAAAGTCGGCAAAGGCTGCAATAGGAACCATGGCTTTTGAACGGGACGTTATTCATGCACCCTAATCCGGTTTTTCACGACGCTGACGCGGCACGCAATCTGGCCTTTGCCCGTGACCGTGGTTTTGGCGTGCTGGCGATGAATGCACCCGACGGGCCGCTGATCAGCCACGTGCCTTTTGTGTTGTCCGATGACGGGGCCAGCGTGGCACTGCATCTGGTGCGCTCCAATCCCATCGCGCGGCTGCTGGCCAGCCCGCAGCCGGTGCGTTTGGCGGTCAGTGGTGGTGACAGCTATGTGTCGCCCGACTGGTACGAGGTGCCCGATCAGGTGCCGACGTGGAACTATGTCGCGGTACATCTGACCGGCACGCTGGAACTGCGTCCGCAGGACGAACTGCGCGCCTTGCTGGACATGCAATCGGCCCGCTTCGAGGACCGTCTGCGCCCCAAGACGCCGTGGACCGCCGACAAGATGGACGCCGCAGCGCTTGACCGGATGATGCGCCAGATTGTGCCCTGCCGGATGACGGTGACCGGCGTCGACGGCACATGGAAGCTCAGCCAGAACAAACCCGACGACGTGCGCCTGCGCGCGGCCGACGGGGTCGAGGCATTTGGCGTGGGCAGTGATCTGGCGGTTCTGGCGGCCTTGATGCGCGGCGCTGGCGCTGGCGGGTAGCTGCGCGTTTGACTGTTGCGCGGCCCGCGTTACTGTGGCGCAACATTCAAGGGAGAGAGCTGAATGAAGCTGTTGATGTCAGGGGCTTCGCCCTTTGTCCGCAAAGTTCTGGTGGTGTTGCGCGAAACGCAGCAACTGGATGATGTCGAGATCGTAAATGTAACCACCGCGCCCGGCGCCACGCCGGCCGAGCTTGCTGCGGCGAACCCCATTGGCAAGATCCCGGCGCTGGTGCGCAACGGCGGCGCCACGCTGTACGACAGCCGCGTGATCACGCGGTTTCTGGACGACAGGGCGCAGGCGGGCCTGTACCCCGCGACCAACCCCTGGGAAACGCTGACGCTGGAAGCCACCGGCGACGCGATCATGGAAGCAGCGGTCAGCATGGTTTACGAACGCCGCCTGCGCGAGGCGGCGCAGCAGTCGGACACATGGGTCGAAAACCAGTGGGAAAAGGTGTCGCGCGGACTGGATGCGCTGGACAACCGCTGGATGGCGCATCTTCACGGGCCGCTGGACATTGGACACGTCGCGGTGGGCTGTGCGCTGGGCTATCTGGATTTCCGGCACGAGGACCGCAACTGGCGCAATGGCCGCGATGCTTTGGCCGCCTGGGCCGTCAAATTCAACGCACGCGATTCGATGCAAGCAACTGTGCCCTAAGGCGGATGGGGTGATTCTTGCATTTCAGTGCGTCACAGGCTGATAAAGTTCCCACATGTGGCAACGTGCGACATCAATGATGCTGGACTGGACAGGTTCACCCCGTTAGATACCCCCCGAGGAAGGCCGCGCTTTGTTGCGTGGCCCCATTGGCGAATGACCCCCGAGGGTCAAGAGAGTTGGAGAAAACCCCGTGTCCCACACAGATGAACACGACGGCAACCGGCGCGACTTCCTGTACTACGCAACGGCGGGTGCAGGTGCTGTTGCAGTAGGTGCTGCCGTCTGGCCGCTGGTCAATCAGATGAACCCCTCGGCGGATGTTAAGGCGCAGTCGTCGATTCGCGTGGACGTGTCAGGCATAGCGCCGGGCACACAGTTGACCGTGAAATGGCTGGGCAAGCCCGTGTTCATCCGTCTTCGCACCGAGGCCGAAGTGGCCGCAGCGAACGAAGTTGATCCGGCAAGCCTGCCCGATCCGATGGCACGCAACGCAAACATCGCGGCTGATGCGCCCGCCACCGACCCGAACCGGTCGCTGGTTCCGGTCGGCGGCGACGCAGATTCCGACAGCGAATGGCTGGTGATGATGGGCGTCTGTACGCACCTGGGCTGCGTGCCCTTGGGCGACGCGGGCGACTTTGGCGGCTGGTTCTGCCCCTGCCACGGTTCGCACTACGACACGGCGGGCCGTATCCGCAAAGGGCCAGCACCGCAGAACCTTCCGGTTCCTGTGGCTGAATTCGTGGACGCAACCACGATTAAACTGGGTTAAGGGAAGGGAACGCAATGTCTGGAATTCCTCACGACCATTACGAACCGAAAACCGGTGCTGAAAAATGGCTGCACAGCCGTCTGCCCGTTGTTGGTTTGCTGTACGACACATTGATGATCCCCACGCCCAAGAACCTGAACTGGATGTGGATCTGGGGCATCGTTCTGGTGTTCTGCCTGGTCTTGCAAATCGTCACCGGCATCGTTCTGGTGATGCACTATACGCCGCACGTCGACATGGCGTTTGCCAGCGTCGAACACATCATGCGTGACGTGAACGGCGGCTATATGCTGCGCTATATGCACGCAAACGGCGCTTCGCTGTTCTTTGTGGCTGTCTATGCCCACATCTTCCGCGGTCTGTACTACGGGTCCTACAAGGCCCCGCGCGAGATCACGTGGATCATCGGCATGCTGATCTATCTTCTGATGATGGCGACCGGCTTTATGGGCTATGTTCTGCCTTGGGGTCAGATGTCGTTCTGGGGCGCCACGGTTATTACCGGTCTGTTCGGCGCGATCCCGTTCATTGGTGAGGGTCTGCAAACCTTCCTGTTGGGCGGGCCAGCCGTGGACAACGCCACGCTGAACCGTTTCTTCAGCCTGCACTACCTGCTGCCGTTCCTGATCGCGGGTCTGGTGATCGTGCACGTCTGGGCCTTCCACTCGACCGGCAACAACAACCCCACGGGCGTTGATGTGCGCAAAGGATCGAAAGAAGAAGCCGAGAAAGACACGCTGCCCTTCTGGCCGTATTTCGTGATCAAGGACCTGTTCGCGCTGGCCGTGATCCTGGTGGTGTTCTTTGCGATTGTCGGTTTCATGCCGAACTATCTGGGCCACCCGGACAACTACCTGGAAGCCAACCCGCTTTCGACACCTGCACACATCGTCCCGGAATGGTACTTCCTGCCGTTCTACGCGATCCTGCGGGCCTTTACCTCGGAAGTGTGGGTCGTGCAGATCGCGTCCTTCGTGACCGGCGGCATCATCGACGCCAAGTTCTTTGGCGTTTTGGCGATGTTCGGTGCGATTGCCGTGATGGCGCTGGTGCCGTGGCTGGATACATCTTCGGTACGTTCGGGCCGTTATCGCCCGATGTTCAAGATGTGGTTCGCGCTGCTGGTCATCGACTTCATGGCCCTGATGTGGCTGGGGTCGATGCCTGCGGAAGAACCCTACGCCAGCTTCTCGCTGATCGCGTCGGCCTATTGGTTCGCCTATTTCCTGATCATCCTGCCGCTGCTGGGTGTGATTGAAAAACCCGATGCACAGCCCGCGACAATCGAAGACGACTTTGCCGCAAAAGTGGCCAAGACCGGTTCGGCCAAGGCCGACGCCGTGTCGCAGCCTGCGGAATAAGAGGATGAGCACCATGTTCAAGAATATCGCACTTGGCGCTGCTGTGGCCTTTGGTCTGGCAGGAGGCGCTTATGCCGCTGGCGGCGGAGGGCACGTCGAGAACTTCGATTTCCCGTTCGACGGTCCGTTTGGCACCTACGACACCAACCAGCTACAGCGCGGCCTTCAGATCTACACCGAGGTTTGCTCGGCCTGTCACGGTCTGAAGTTCGTGCCGCTGCGCACCCTTGCGGATGAGGGCGGGCCTCATCTGCCCGAAGATCAGATGCGCGCCTATTCCGAACAGTTCGAGGTTTTTGATCCCGAACTGGACGACATGCGCCCTGGCAAGCCGGTGGATCACTTCCCCCATTCGGCGCTGGAGAACGCGCCCGACCTGAGCCTGATGGCCAAGGCGCGTGCGGGTTTTCACGGTCCCTATAACCTGGGGATCAACCAGTTGATGAACGGCATCGGTGGCCCTGAATATATAGCCACCCTGCTGATCAGCTACGAAGACGCGCCCAGCTGCGCCCCTGCGGATTTCCCCGGACACTATAATACCGCATTTACGGCGGGTGGTTACCCGGAACAGTGCAAGGACGAGGACGGGCACCACATGTACCCCGGTAGCTGGATCGCCATGACCCAACCGCTGAGCGGCGAGGATGTCGAGTTTGCCGATGGCCACTCGAACGAACTGCACCACGAAGCGCAGGACGTTGCGGCGTTCCTGATGTGGACCGCTGAACCCAAGCTGTCGCAGCGCAAACAGGCTGGCTTTGTCGGCGTTGTGTTCCTGACGCTGTTGTCGGTTCTGCTGTACCTGACCAACAAGCGCATCTGGGCGCCGGTCAAGAAAAAGTACAAGCGCAAGGATTAATCCCGACGCCTTGGACGACATGACAAACCCCCGCGCTGGCAACAGGGCGGGGGTTTTTCGTTGTCTGGTGGGCTGGGGCTGGACTCATTCCGGCGCTGTATATTTGGCGCCAATGAGTCCAGAGTGCGGTATCAGGCCAGCAGGTGACCGTCTGAATGACCTGTGATCGTGGCCGGCACGATGCTGCCTTCGGTCTGGGGCGCGTCAAAATGCACTTCGGTGAATTGCGCCGTGCGGCCCATATGCGGGCTTTCCATGAGGATCTGGTGGGTACGGCCCACCTGTGCGCTCAAGTGGCGCTGAACCTGCGCTGCGCCCGCCGCACGCAGCCGTGCGGCGCGTTCCTTGATCGCGCGGCCGTTCACTTGCGGCATGCGCGCCGCAGGGGTGCCAGGACGGGGCGAATAGGGAAAGACGTGCAGCCACGTCAGGTCGCATTCTTCGACCAGCGCCAGCGCGTTTTCAAAATGCGCTTCCGTCTCGGTCGGGAAGCCTGCGATGATGTCGGCCCCGAACGTCATATCGGGCCGCAGCGCGCGCGCCTCTTGGGCAAACCGGATGGCGTCACCGCGCAGGTGCCGCCGCTTCATCCGTTTCAGGATCAGGTCGTCGCCGTGTTGCAGCGACAGATGCAGGTGCGGCATCAACCGCTGTTCCGTGGCAATCGCCTGCATCAGTGCCTCGTCCACCTCGATCGAATCGATCGAGCTGATTCGCAGGCGGGGCAGGTCGGGGACCAGCTTGAGAATACGCATCACCAGATCGCCCAGACGCGGCGCGGCAGGCAGGTCGGCGCCCCAGGACGTCAGATCGACGCCGGTCAGCACCACCTCGTTATAGCCACGGTCCACCAGTCGCTTGATCTGGTCCACCACGACACCGGCAGGGACCGACCGCGAATTGCCGCGACCGTAGGGAATGATGCAGAAGGTACAGCGGTGGTCACAGCCGTTCTGGACCTGCACATAGGCGCGGCTACGGGTGCCAAAGCCGTCGATCAGGTGGCCGGCGGTTTCGGTCACCGACATGATGTCATCAACCTGCACAGGCTCGGTGCCAAAGTTGCCTGCTAGGCCCGACCATGTGTTCGCCTGCATCTTTTCGGTGTTGCCGATCACCGCGTCGACTTCGGCCATGTTGGCAAAGGTGTCGGGTTCGGTCTGGGCCGCACAGCCGGTCACGATCAGCCGGGCGTTCGGGTTGGCCTTGCGCAGCTTGCGGATGTCCTGACGGGCCTTGCGCACCGCCTCGGCGGTGACGGCGCAGGTGTTGACCACCACGGCGTCTTGCAGCCCTGCACCCTCGGCCAGTTCCTTCATCGCCTCAAGCTCGTAAGCGTTCAGGCGGCAGCCGTGATTCGAGAATATCGGGGCGCTCATGTCAGGCTGTCCAGAAACGCCTGCGTCAGTTCGCCCGAAAAGACATGCATCGTGGCGCCGGTCATCCAGACGCCATCGTCGCGCCATTCCACACGCAACTGCCCGCCGTCCAGATCAATGACCACGTCGCGCCCCGTCAGGCCACGCCGCGCGGCGGCAACAGCGGTGGCGCAGGAAGACGAGCCAGAGGCCAGCGTCAGCCCCACGCCACGTTCCCACACGCGCATACGAATGCGGTCGGGGCCGGTGATCTGCGCGACCTGCACGTTGGTGCGCTGCGGGTACAGGGGGTGGTGTTCAATGCGGGGCCCAAGCGCGGACAGGTCGACAGCCTCGGCATCCTCTACGAAAAACGTGCAATGCGGATTGCCCATGCCGGTAGCCGTGGGCGCGCCGTCAATCGGCAGCTCCAGCGTGTCCATCTCATGCGCCAGCGGAATTTCATCCCAGTTCAGTTGTGGATGGCCCATGTTGACCGAGGTGATTCCCCGACCCATGTCCTTTGCCGCCAGATCACCGCGATCCGTGGTCAGATGCAGCGTCTTGGCCCCGGATTCGTCCATCAGATAGCGCGCGATGCAGCGGGTCGCATTGCCGCAGGCGGCCGACAGCGATCCGTCCGAATTGTAAAAGGTCAGGTGCGCGTCACCGGCCCCGTTGCCGATCACGGCCAACTGGTCGAATCCCACGCCACGGTGCCTGTCACCCAAGGCTTGCGCCAGTGCAGGCGTGATCGCCACGTCATGTGCGCGTGCATCCACAACGACAAAGTCGTTGCCCAGCCCGTGCATCTTCATGAAGGGCAAATTTGTCCAAGAATCCTGTGTCATTTCGCGCATATAACCCCGCGCCTGAAATGAATCCAGTACTCGGCAAATAAAGTTGCTGAATAGGGCTTGACCCCCCCGCCAAGTCTTTCTAGTTAGGCCGCCTAGTGGGCCGTTAGCTCAGTTGGTAGAGCAACTGACTTTTAATCAGTAGGTCGTTGGTTCGAACCCAACACGGCTCACCACTAGATCAAAAGGCCCGGTCGATAAGACCGGGCTTTTTTGCTTTCTGGATCAGTGTGTTTCGTGACGTGAGGTGCTGCTTTTGTCGGTGCTGCGGCTGGTGCATCCTGCACGGCGACAGTCACCAACAGAAAGCCGCCCGATGGATCAGACAGACGCCCCGACGCTTGGTGCATTGATTGCAGGGATGCGCAGCGGTCCAGATGGCCATATTGGCCACATTCCCGAAACGTGGATGCAGGGGCGCACGGCCTTTGGCGGCATCACCGCCGCGCTGGCGCTTGAGGCGGCGCGCCAGACCTTGCCCGACCTTCCACGGCTGCGGGCGGCGCAGCTTACCTATCTGCGTCCGATCACGGAGCAGGTGCGATTCGACGTGACCTTGGTGCGCGCCGGCCGGACCAGCAGCTTTGTCAAAGTCGACTGCTACAGCGAGGGTGCCTTGGGCGTTGTCGCCATGTTCACCTTTGGCGGCGCGCGTGACAGCAAGCACACCCATGATTTTCACCCGGTTCCGGTTATCCCGGCGCGTGCGGACAGCGTTGCAATGACGCGGGGGCGGGCGACAGGGTTCTGGAACAACTTTGACATGCTGCTGGCGCAGGGCGACGGATTGATCTCGGGCTCGGACCAGCCTGAGTTTACCATCTGGACCCGATTAAAGGACGCCACAGGTGTGGCACCCGACGTGGCGCTGATGTGTCTGGGCGACAGCCTGCCCCCTGCGGCCATGGTCGGCTTTGACGCCCCTGCGCCGATCAGCACGATCACATGGGCGATGGATTTCGCCCGCGTGCCCGATGCGGTCGACTGGGTGTCGGTCAAGGCCACCAGCCTGCAAGCGGCGGACGGCTATTCAGTGCAGCAGATGGAAATGCGCGACGACGCGGGCCAGTTGCTGGGCAATGCGCAGCAACTGGTTGCGTTGTTCGACTGACGTTCAGGCAGTGCGCCCGGCAAACTGGGTGACGGTGATCTTGGCGTCTTCCAGCGCGCTGCGCACTTCGGCAGCGATTTGCACCGCCGTGGGCGTGTCGCCGTGCAGGCAGATCGTGTCGATGGGGGTTTCGATGTGTTTGCCCGAATCGGTGATGATCGCCTGCGCCTTGACCATATCCACCATGCGCTGCCCCGCGACCTTGGGGTCGTGGATCACCGCACCGGGGATCGACCGGTCAACCAGCGTCGCGTCGTCGTTATAGGCGCGGTCGGCGAAAATCTCGCAGGCGAACTTGCAGCCCAGACTGCGCACCGCGCGTTCCTGAGCGGTCGCGGCCAGCACCATCACAATCAGGTTTTCATCCACCGAAAGCGCCGCTTCGTAACAGGCGCGGGCCATGTCTTCGTCTTCGGATGTCATGTTGCCCAGGGCGCCGTGCAGCTTCACATGGCGCACTTTCGCGCCCAGTGCGGCGGCCATACCCAGCGACGCGCCAACCTGACAGCGGATCGAGTTTTGCAGCGATCCGGTGGGCATCTGGATACGCCGGCGGCCAAAGCCCTGAAGGTCGGGCAGACCGGGGTGCGACCCGATACCAACGCCGTTTTGCAACGCGATGCCCATGGTGGTGGCCATCACGTCGGGGTCACCCGCATGCGCCCCGCAGGCGATGTTGGCCGATGTCACGGTGGTCAGCAGGCTGGCGTCGTCGCCCATTTTCCAAGGGCCAAAGCTTTCGCCCATATCGGCGTTCAGATCCACTTGCATGGCGGTGTTCCTTTATTCAAACGGGTCGGCTTGCGCCGAGATGGCCCCGCTGACCAGTTGGTAGGACAGCAGGTCGGATATGTCGTTGATGTCGCGCACCAGCGGTTGCGCCTTGGCGGCCAGACCGGCGCGGGCCTTGGCGTCTTGCTGCTGGATGGCGACGGCTTCGTCCAGCGTAATGAACTGGAACGTGATCTGTCCGCCGGCAGGGGTCTGCGCCATACGGGGCAGGTCGGCGGGGATGACGGTGCCGATGCGGGGATAGCCGCCAGTGGTCTGGCTTTCGCACATCAGCACAAAGGGGGTGCCGTCGCCGGTGATCTGAATGTCGCCCTGCACGATGACCTCGGACACGATGGTGCGCATCCCCTGGGCGGCAAAGCCGTCGCCGTCGTGTTCCATACGGATGCCCTGACGGTTGGCACGCGGGTCGCGTTTGAATGCGGTGGCTTCGAACCGGGCGCGTTCTTCGGGGGGGAAATGGTTGGTCTGCACCGATGGCACGATGCGCACGGTGCCACCGTCGAACCGCTTGTCGCGGGGCAGGAAAAAGCCGGTGCGCGTGCCGGTATCAGGCAAGGCGGGCAGCGTGTCGCCCTTGGCGATCAGTTTGCCCAGACCGGCGGACATATGGCCACCACGTGCGCCCATGCGCACCGGTGCGTTAAACCCGCCGCCGATGTGCAGATAGCCATAGCTGCCTGATCGCGCCGCCCCAATGGTCAGCCGTTGGCCGGCCTGCATCTGATGCGCTGCGTTCCATGCGGCGCTGGCGTCGTCAATACGGGCGGTCATATCGGCACCCGTCAGGGCAATGCGCAGGGGGGCCGTGGCCTCGAACACACCGCCGACGCTGGCGATTTCCAGAACCGCGCAGTCGGGGGATTGCTTCAGCAAGGCAGCCCCTTCGTGCACCGCCAGCGTGTCGATCGCACCGCCCCGGGTCAGCCCCGTGGCAATATAGCCGGGGCGGCCCAGATCCTGATAGGCGGCGGCAGGACCGATCTGGATGACGTTCAGGGCGGCGGTCATGGCAAGGCCTCCCATGTGGCACCGCCCGCGCCGTCGGCGTTGTTGGCGGCGATGGTCTTGTAATCGGCGGGGGTCGTGGCGTGAAACAGCAGCTCGTCCCCCGGCGACAGCGGGAACGGCGTGTCGGACGTGGGCCGGAAGGTGTGGAACGCGGTTTGCCCCACATGACGCCAGCCGGTCGGCGTGTCGTTGGAAAACAGGCACAACTGGCGCACGGCGGCGACCAGCGCACCGCGCGGGATGTTGGGGCTGAGCGTGCCCAGTCGCGGGATGTTCCAATGTTCGCCCAGCGTGCCCAGATAGGGCTGACCGGGGGCGAACCCGATGGTGATCACGCGCATACGGGTGCTGGTCAGCTCGGCGATGGCGTCCTCGGGCGACAGGCCGGCCGCTTCGGCGGCCTCGTCCAGTTGCGGGGCCAGATCGCCGCCGAACACCGCCGGAATATGCCACAGCTTGCGCCCCTCGGGCAGGGGGGCCGCGAACCAGTCGCGGGTGGCCAGCAGGTCGGTCAACTGCTCGGTGATCCCTGCTGCGGAATGCTGGGCCAGGTCAGTGCGAAAAAAGGCCGAGATCAGCGAGGTGGCGCTTTCCTGCACCCAGTCCCAGCCTTGGGCATCGACAGCCGCGCGAAAGGCCAGGGCGGCGCGGTTGGCGGTGTCATCCAGTGCCTCGGCAAAGGTGACGAGGACGCCTGACAGGCCGACCGTGTGAATCGTTGGATAGGTATTGGACATGCTCGGACACTACCTTTTCTTCCGGCGGGTGCAATCGTTGTCGTGGCGTGGGGGCCAGCCCCCCGGCCTGCGGCCGTCCCCCGGAGTTTATCTAAGCACTTCTCGAAATACCTGAGACATATCTTATCACCTAACGCGTTGAAATCTATGATTTCAGACAGCGTTAGGGGGTTCTTGTTTTTTTCGAAAGTGCTATTGGCAAGATGAAGGGTCAAAGCGGTGTGCGCAGCCAGTCGGGGGCAAAGTCGATCTCGCTGACGCCGGCGAGGTTCAGGATGCGGGTCAGTTCCGCCATTAGGGCCCCTGTGCGGCCCTTGCCCCAGCGGATGCCGCGTTCGGGCCACAGCGCGTGGACTTTCAGCGTGTCTTCGGCGCGAAAGGCCTTCATGTCGATGCGCCCCACCAGCCGGTCGCCTTCCATAATCGGGAAGACGTAGTAGCCATATATGCGCTTTGGCTCGGGCACAAAGACCTCGATCCGGTAGTAAAAGCCGAACAGTTGCTCGGCGCGTTTGCGGTCGCGCAGGGCGGGATCAAACGGGCTGAGGATGCGCAGGCGTGGACTGGGCGGGGACTGTATCGCCGGATCGTCCAGCAGGTCGGGACGGGCATAGGCGGCGCGCAGGCTGCCGTCGGCGTTCTGGATGTCGACGGGGATGATGGTGCCGCGGGCCAGTGCCTGATTGACCCAGACCTGCGCTTCGGCGGGGCGGATGTGGCCCCAGAACGCAGCCAGTTCACTGTGCGAGGCAAATCCAAGGCGGTCCAGCGCCTGAGTACAGCACCAGTCGATGGTTTGCCCGGTGTCCGGCGCGTTCGCAGGATCGGCCAGCGCCGTGTCGATCACCCGTTCGGTCAGGTCATAGCGTTTCTGGAACCCGCTGCGTCCGGTGACAGCCAGCGCGCCAGACCGCCACAGGTATTCCAGCGCGGTCTTGGACGGGTGCCAGTCCCACCAGCCGCCCGAGCCTTTCTTTTCGTCGGTGCCGACATCAGAGGACGAACAGGCGCCGTGGTCGCGGATGTGGTCCAAAACCGTCTGGTACTGCGCCTCGAACCCGGCGCGGCGGTCTTTGCTCCACGCCTTTTTCAGCCTTTCGGCATCGCGGGTGCGGCGCATGTGCCAGTGGGGGTAGAATTCCATCGGGATCACGGCAGCGTCGTGCGTCCAGTGTTCGAACAGGGCGCGGTCGCGGGTGTAGAGCCTTTCCAGCGCCTTGGGTCGATAGCGGGGGCGTCGGGCAAACAGGATCAGATCATGTGCACGGGCAACCGTGTTGATACTGTCAAGTTGCACAAATCCCAGACGAAAGATCAGCGTTTTCAGCGCGTCGCCATGCCCGGCGCCCTGAGGCGGTTCAAGCAGGGCGTGTCGGTCAAGAAAAACCCGACGCGCGCCGGTGTTGTCCAGAACGGGCCGCGTCACACGCGGCGGCGGCGCAACGTATCGCCAAGGCTGATCTTGGGCGTCAGCGTGATCTTTTGCGGCTCGGTCGATGCGCCTTCCTGGCCGTGGTCGCGGATGATCTCGGCCGCGGCGCGACCAATCTCAAGACGGCAGGCGTCCATCGTTGCCAATTGACGGGGCAGACCTTGCAACAGCTCAACGCCGTTGAAGCCCGCCAACCCGATCTGTCCGGGCACGTCGATGCCCTGATCCAAAAGGTACAACAGCCCGCCCGCGCCGATCATGTCGTTGGAATAATACAGGAAATCAAGGTCGGGGCTGCGGTCCAGCATCGCCTTGGTCATCTCGCGCCCCTTTGCCAGGGCCGAACCGCCCGAGTAAAATTCGCGGTCCTCAATCTCGACACCCGCCTTGGCAAGATGTTCGGTAAACCCTTCGAACCGTTTGCGTGCGCGGTGGTCCAGCGGCATCTTGGTGCCCATGAATCCGATGTGCTGATACCCTTGTTTCAGGATCGCACGCGCCATTTCCGCACCGGCGCGGCGGTGGGAAATGCCCACCATCGAATCAACGCAGCGCCCGTCGGTGTCCATGATCTCGACCACCGGAATGCCTGCGTTGGTCATCATGGCGCGCGCCGCGTCGGTGTGTTCCAGCCCTGCGATGATCACGCCCGACGGACGCCACGACAGCATCTCGTACAGCACCCGCTCTTCCTTTTCGGGCAGGTAGTCGGTGACACCTACGACCGCTTGCAATGGCGTGTCGTCAAGGATCTGGTTGATGCCGGTCAGCACCTCGGGGAACACCATGTTGCCCAGCGAAGGGATGATCACGGCCACCAGATTGACCCGCTTCGACGCCAGCGACCCGGCGATCTGGTTGGGCACGTAGCCCAGTGTCGTGGCGGCTTCGAGCACCTTTTTACGCGTGGCATCGGACACATCGCCGCGATTGCGCAGCACGCGACTGACGGTCATTTCGGACACCCCCGACGCTTCGGAAACGTCACGCAGGGTGAGGGGGCGTTGGGGGCGGTCGGTCACAAAAGCCATCCTGTTGTTATTATAGGATCAGTAAGCCTCAGCCGCACAAAAGGTGCAAGGCTGTGCTGTCGTTTGGTGACAAAGCAAACCAGAGGCGCTATGCGTCGGCGCGGCGGCCCCGTGGCTCAACTGGATAGAGCAGCCCCCTCCTAAGGGGCAGGTTGCAGGTTCGAATCCTGCCGGGGTCACCAGATGTGTTCACAAGCTGAATGCCAATCTGCGTCCAAGCTATCGCGGAACAAAGGATGGGGCAGGCCGGAGTCTTGTACAAAATCCCCGGGCATTCGTACAACTCAGGCCCCGGTTCAGTCCTTCAGCGTGTAGCTGGGCAATTGCAGGAACGCGTCTTTCAACGCATCACCCCAACCGTTCGAGATGGCCTGATAGACGCTGTCAGTGGCGTCGATGCGGGTCAGGCGCATGGGGTTCAGGCTGTCGCGGTCGTAGATCATCAGATCGAAGGGCAGTCCGACGCTGAGGTTCGATTTGACCGTCGAGTCGAAGGACACCAGCAGCAGTTTCACCGCGTCCTCAAAGCTCATCTCGCGGTCGTAGGTCCGCACCAGAATGGGCTTGCCGTATTTCGTTTCGCCAATCTGGAAAAACGGCGTGTCGTCGGTGATCTCGATAAAGTTGCCTTCGGGGTAGATCAGGAAGATCGTCGGTTTGCCGGTGCCGATCTGGCCGCCCAGAATGACCGAAGCGCGGAACTGGTCCGCTGCGCCCTGTCCGTTGGGGGACGAGTTTACGATCACTTCGTTCAGGGTTTCACCGACCAGACGGGCGACCTGGAACATGGTCGACTGGCGCAGGATCGACGGGTCGCGTTCTTCGGCGGTTTTGGACCGTTCTTCCAGCAGGCTGATCATTGCCTGCGTGGTGGCAAGGTTGCCCGCGGTCATCAGGACGATGGACCGTTCCCCCGGCACTTCAAAGCTGAACATTTTGCGGGTGACGGCAAAGTTGTCCACGCCGGCACTTGTGCGCGTGTCGGCCATAAAGACCAAGCCTTTATCAAGCCGCATCCCAACGCAGTAAGTCATTTTGCAAAATCCAAAGAAGGTTTGATGACAGTGATTACTGCTGGACTTGCAAAGACACAATCATCGATTCGTCCGCAGACCCCATTCGCATCCCTTCGATGGGAGATGCTTCTTTTGCGTCACGGCCCACGGCGAGGCGGATATAGCGTTCGTCTGGCGAAATGCCGTTCGATACGTCGAAACCAACCCAGCCCAACGTGTCCAGATGCACCTCGGCCCAGGCGTGGCTGGCATCCTGATCGACCTGATCGTCCATCATCAGATAGCCCGAGACATAGCGCGCAGGCAGGCCCGCCAGACGGGCGGCCGCGATGAAGATTTGCGCGTGGTCCTGACACACGCCCTTGCCGCCGGCCAGCGCCTGTTCGGCGGTGGTGGTGGCGTCGGTGTGGCCGGATTCGTATGGCACGGCTTTCAGGATCGCCTCGGACAGCGCGTGCAGGCCGGTCAGCAGATCGTCGTGTTTGTCCAGCGTGCGGGCAAATGCGCGGATCTTGGGGCCGGCTTCGGTTGTTGGGGTGGGCATCCGCAGCAGGTACAGCGGGACGCGCCCGTAAACCTTGCCAAAGACGCCGTGGGTATTTTCGGTGTTGATGGTGCCACGGGCGGTGATCTCGACCGCATCACCCTCGGGCGTGATCGACACCAGGTCGGTCTGGTTGCCGTGGTGGTCGGTGTACGAACACTCGATCTTGCCGCCGGTGACGGTCAGGGTCCAGTCGGTGACCGATTGCATATGCGACGCGATCGGCCGCAGCCGGATCTTTTGCAGGCCGTAAATGACAGGTGCGTCATAGGCATAGCGGGTCGTGTGCGTGACATGCAGTTGCAACTGGGGTGTCCTGTCTGTGTTTAATAGTTGAAACGATAGTCTTTTTCGATCTGCGCGCCCAGTGCACCGACATCCGAAATGATCGTGCCCAGAACGTCGTGCAGGCCTTCTTCGATGATCGAATGAATGTCGCGGCCCTTTAGTCGTGCGGCCAGTCGGTCGGCCATGTCATGTGACGGGCGGCGGTCGCTGTATTCTTCGGACAGGTAGTCAAGGTTTTCGACAATCTGTCCTGCGCAGAAGGCCAGTGATCGCGGCATACGCCGGTCCAGCACAAGGAAGTTCGCGATGTTGGTGGCGGTATAGTCGTCTTCCACGGCCCAACGGTACGAGCGGTGCGCCGAAACCGACCGCAACAGCGTTTCCCACTGCACGTTGTCCATGCGGCTGCCCACCAGCGACGGCGACGGGAGCAACGTGTAATATTTTACGTCGATGATCCGCGCGGTGCTGTCCATGCGTTCGATAAAGGTGCCCAGACGGCAGAAATCATAGATGTCGTTGCGCAGCATGGTGCCGTGCAGCGCACCACGCACCAGCGCCGATTGCTGGCGGATGATCGACAGCACCTCGGGCAGGTCGGTGTCTGGCACCGGGTTTTTCAGCAGTTCGGTGATCAGCATCCATGTTTCGTTGACCGCCGACCACACTTCGGTGGTCAGCGCGGTGCGCACCATCCGTGCGTTGTCGCGGGCCTGTTTGACCACGGACAGAACCGACGACGGGTTGTCGGTGTCGCGCAGCAGATAGTCGATCACGTTGGTGCTGTTGAATTCGGTGTGTTTGGCGGTAAACCCCTGTTGGGCCGCCGAGGTCACAATGACCGATTTCCATTCGGTTGCGGTGTTTGTCGAGCGTGTCAGGGCGATGCGAAATCCGGCCTCGATCAAACGGGCGTTGTTTTCCGCCCGTTCCAGACCCCGGAACATCCAGTACAGACCGCCTGCGGTTTTTCCCAGCATATCAGTCTTCCAATACCCATGTGTCTTTGGTGCCGCCGCCCTGGCTTGAGTTCACCACGAGCGACCCTTCTTTCAATGCGACCCGCGTCAGCCCGCCCGGTGTGATGTTCACACCCTCGGGCGAGACCAGCGCAAAGGGGCGCAGGTCGACGTGGCGCGGGGCCAGTCCGGCGTCGGTAAAGATCGGAACGGTGGACAGCGACAGCGTTGGTTGGGCGATATAGTTGGACGGGCGCGCTTTGAGCTTGGCGGCGAAATCCTCAAGCTCTTGTTTGCTGGCGGCGGGGCCGACCAACATGCCGTAGCCGCCCGAACCGTGCACTTCCTTGACCACCAGGTCGGCCAGGTTATCAAGCACGTATTTCAACGAGTCCGCCTCGGAACAGCGGTAGGTTTCGACGTTTTTCAGGATCGCCCGTTCGCCGGTGTAGAATTCGACGATCTCGGGCATGTAGCTGTAGATCGCCTTGTCGTCGGCGACGCCGGTGCCCGGTGCGTTGGCGATGGTGATGTTGCCCGCGCGGTAGACATCCATGATCCCCGGAACGCCCAGCAACGAGTCGGGATTGAAGGTCAGCGGATCAAGATATTCGTCGTCTATCCGGCGATAGATCACGTCGATGACCTTGTGCCCTTGGGTCGTGCGCATGGCGATCTTGCCATCGACGATTCGCAAATCGTGGCCTTCGACCAGCTCGACGCCCATCTGGTCGGCCAGAAAGGAATGTTCGTAATAGGCCGAGTTGTGGATGCCCGGTGTCAGCACCGCCACGGTGGGGCGGCCTTCGCAACTGGAGGGCGCACAGGCTGCCAGCGACCGGCGCAGGTTCTTGGGGTAATCGCTGACCGGCTGCACCTTGATCTGGCTGAACAGCTCGGGGAACATCTGCAACATCGTTTCGCGGTTTTCCAGCATATAGCTGACACCGGACGGCGTGCGCGCGTTGTCTTCGAGAACGTAAAACTCGCCCTCGCCGGTGCAGACGATGTCGGTGCCGACGATGTGGGTGTAAACATCGCCCGGCGGGGTGAATCCGATCATTTGCGGCAGAAAAGCGTCGTTGTTCTGGATCAGCTCGACCGGAACGACACCCGCGCGCAGGATTTCCTGACGGTTGTAGATGTCATGAAGGAAGGCGTTGACCGCACGCACCCGCTGGTCGATTCCGCGGCTGAGTTTGGTCCACTCCGCCGAGGTCAGGATGCGCGGCACCAGGTCGAAGGGGATCAACCGTTCTTCGGCGTCGGACTGTCCGTAGACGTTGAACGTGATGCCCGTGCGGCGGAAAAAGGCCTCGGCTTCTTGGGCTTTGCGGGACAGTCGCGCGGTGTCTTGCCGCGAGAACCATGCGTTATAATCGACATAGGGCGTGCGGACGCTGTCCTGCCCCATCATCTCGCTGAAATGCTGGCTTTGTGATGTCATGGCCCAAGACTACAGCTTTGCGGTCAATGCGCAACTGGCCCATTGTTTCGACCCCTCTAAGTCCTCTGAATTGCTTAATTTTAAGGCACTTCCAAAGTGGAACGGGGGCAGGAACCAGACGCTTCCGTAGGGTCAATCCGGGACCGTTTTGCGGGGTTCGGTGCCGGGTGGTTCGGCCAAGGCTGCACTTTTTCGGCACTGCCTGTTTCACAGACCCTTGGCAAGGAACCGTCAAGCGTGTTGTGGTCCGCTGAAACTCTGATGGATCAGGATCAAACCGATGACTGCCCCCAATTTTGCCCCACCACACCGCGACAGCTATGACGTTATCCTGATCGGCGGCGCGATGTATGGATCTTCGGTGGCGTGGTGGCTGACGCATCTGGGTTTTGACGGCCGTATCCTGGTGATCGAACGCGATCCCAGCTATGCGATGTGTTCGACCGCGCACACCAACAGTTGCATCCGCCAGCAGTTCAGCAACGAGGTCAACGTCCGCATTTCGCAGTTCGGGGCGGATTTTGTCCAGAATATGCGCGACCATATGGGTGACCCACAGGTGCCGAACCTGCCGATCCAGTCGTTTGGCTATATGTATATGGCCGAGACCGAAGCGCAGGCGGAAAATTTGAAGCAGGCGCAGGTGGTGCAGGCTGCGTGTGGGGCAGGGACGCGCCACATGACCGCCGCCGAGATCAAGGCAGCCTATCCGTTCTACAACACCGATGACATCATCGCGGGCAACCACAACCTGATCGACGAAGGCTACTTTGACGGCGGCACCGTGTTCGACTGGTTCCGCAAAGGCGCGCGGGCCGGTGGCGTGGAATATGTGGCGAACGAGGTGACGGGGCTGACCCTGAATGCGGCAGGCACGCAAGTGACAGGCGTGACGCTGGCCACGGGGCAGGTGATTGCCTGTGGCACTGTCGTGAACGCTGCGGGGCCGCGTGCGGCCAGAGTGGCCGCGATGGCGGGCATTCCGCTGCCGGTGGAGCCGCGCAAGCGGTTCACGTTCGTCTTTGCCGCAGCACAGCGGCTGGACCGTGACCTGCCGCTGACCATCGACCCCAGCGGTGTGCACATGCGCAGCGATGGATTGTATTACATGGCGGGCTGCCCACCCGATGACGACGCCGCTGTCGATGCCGACGATTTTGCACCCGATTACAGCATCTGGGAAAACAAGGTCTGGCCGGTTCTGGCCCACCGCGTGCCCCAGTTCGAGCAGATCAAGCTGGTGAATGAATGGGTCGGCCACTATGCCTTTAACACGCTGGACCAGAATGCTATTCTGGGACCGCATCCAGAGGTTTCGAACTTCATCTTCGTGAACGGGTTCTCGGGCCACGGCCTGCAACAGGCCCCCGCAATCGGACGCGGCACCGCCGAGATGATCATACACGGGGCGTATCGGTCGCTTGACCTGACCTCATTCCACTTTGACCGGATCGCACAGGGCGCAGGCTTTGTCGAAAAGGCCATCATCTAAAGGACTAATACATGCTGAACAAAATCGTACTGACAGGCGCGGCCGGCGCGTTGGGCCATGCCCTGCGCGAGCAGATGTCGAAAATGGCCAAAGAGCTGGTGTCGACAGACATCGGTGAAGCGCAAGGCGATCTGTTGCCAAACGAAACCTGGGTCACCGCCGATCTGGGCGATTTCGACCCCATTCTGAAGATGATGGAAGGCGCCAGCATGGTCGTCCATTTCGGCGCCATCGCCAACGAATCCGATTTCGATTCGATCCTGCATTCGAACTTTCGCGGCACCTATAACATCTGGGAGGCCGCGCGGCGGCACGGGGTGCAGCGGGTTGTCTATGCGTCGTCGATCCATGCGGTCGGAATGTATCCCAAGAACCAGCATATCGGCGTCGACACGCCGCACCGTCCCGACACGTTCTACGGTCTGGCGAAATGCTTTGGCGAAAACCTGGGCCGCATGATGTGGGAGAAAAACGGGATCGAGGCCGTTTGCCTGCGCATCCTGTCCGCCGCCCCCGTGCGCAGCACGCGCGCCTTGGGCACGTGGCTGTCGATGCCCGATCTGGTGCATCTGGTGACCCGCGCGATTGACACGCCGACCACCGAATTCACGATTGTTTACGGCGTGTCCAACAACGACCGCTGCCCCGTGGACAATTCGGGTGCGGCATTCTTGGGGTATAAACCGCAGGACAATGCCGAGCAGTTTGCCGAGGAAATCTTTGCCCAAGCGGCCCCTGCCGATCCGTCTGACCCCGCACAGACCCGCCATGCCGGCCCGTTCGCCACGATCCCGTTCGGGCAGGGCGTGGACCTAAGCAAGATGGGCGGCAGTCAGAAGACCGACGATTGAAGCAAAGGGCGGCGTTTGTGCGCCGCCCCGTTGCCGTCAGATGTCGAAAAAGATCGTCTCGTCCGGCCCTTGCAGGTGGATGTCGAACAGATAGGTGCCATCGTCCTGCGGTTGCCCCATCAGGGTCGGCACGCGCACCTGATGTTCAATCCGCTTAAGCACCGGGTCGGCGGCGTTGGCCTCGGATTCGTCGGCGAAATACATCCGCGTATGAAGCCCAAGGTTGATGCCGCGCGCCACGATCCAGAAGGTGATGTGCGGGGCCATCGGCGTGCCGTCGCGGTTTTGTACGGCTCCGGGTTTGATCGTCTCGAACCGGAACGTGCCGTCGTCCATATCCGTGGGGCAGCGGCCCCAGCCGTAAACGTCCGCGTCCGCACCATCCTGACCGGGATAGATGCCGCTGGCGTCGGCATGCCAGATTTCCAGCAGCGCATCGCGCAGGGGCGTGCCTGTGCCGTCCAGCACACGGCCCTTGATCGTGATCCGGTCGCCCTTTGGCGCGTTGCCCAGCATTGTCGTGCCCAGATCGGCATCGTAAACGCCTGTAATTCCGCTGAAATTCGGTGTCAGGCCGATGTGAACATAGGGGCCGGCCGTTTGTGACGGGCTTTCCTTGAGGTTGTCCAGCTTCTGTACCATCACAGCCCCTCCATCCGGTTTTCGAACATGGTCTGACGAACGCCACGCAGGACGATGTCAAATTTATAGGCGCGTGCGTCCATCGGCACGGTGCGGCGCATGTCCAGCGCGGCCACCAGCGTTTCAATTGCTTCGCGCGACGGGATCGTGCCGACGATGGGGCACTGCCAGATCATCGGGTCGCCTTCGAAATACATCTGGGTGATCAGACGCTGGCCAAACGATTGGCCGAAGATCGAAAAGTGGATGTGCGCGGGCCGCCAGTCGTTCGGGCCGTTGGGCCACGGATATGGGCCGGGCTGAATGGTGCGGAATTCGTAGTTGCCCTGTTCATCGGTGATCACACGCCCGCACCCGCCAAAGTTGGGGTCCAGCGGGGCAAGATAGCTTTCTTTTTTGTGACGGTAGCGGCCACCGGCGTTGGCCTGCCAGACCTCGACCAGCGCATTCGGCACACCGCGCCCGTTCTCGTCCAGAACGCGGCCATAGACGATGATGCGCGGACCGATGGCGGACTGGCCGTCAGTGGCAAAGTTGTGGATCAGGTCGGCGTCTTGGAGGCCCAGAATGTCGCGCGTGAACACGGGGCCGGTGTCTTCGCTTAGCGTCGAGGGCATCGAAATGGGCGCGGCGGCAGGCGAGCGTTTGATGCTGGTTTTATAGGGTGGCGTCAGCGCGGCAGGGTGCCAGGTGCGGTCGCGGTGGAACAGGCCGGAAGGTTTTTGTGTCACTGGGTTTCCTCCATTTCGGCATAGGTCGCCTTGGCCAAGGCTATCGCGTGGTTGGCTTTGGGAACACCCGCATAAATCGCAACGTGCTGGAACGCCTCGATCACGTCCTGTTTGGTTGCCCCTGTGCGGGCGGTGGCGCGGATGTGCATGGGGATTTCCGAAAAGTTGCCGGTCGCCGCCAGCAGGGCCAGCGTCAGCATCGACCGCTCGCGGCGGCTGATGGCGTCACTGGCCCAGACGGTGCCCCAGGCGGCTTCGGTGATCAGCCCCTGAAACGGTTGGTCAAAGTCGGTCTTGTTGGCCTCGGCGCGGTCCACGTGGGCGTCGCCCAGAACCTCGCGGCGCACTTTCATGCCGATGTCTGTCTTGTCGTTCATTGGAAAATCCTCAGTAGGGCAGGCCGACGTAGTTTTGGGCCATTGCGGCCTGGGCGGCAGGGCTTTGGCGCAGGAAGGCCAGTTCGGCCAGTTGCATTTTCTTATCGAAATCCGACTGTCCGGGATAGGTGTGCATCAGGTTCGAGAACCACCAACTGAACCGCTCGGCCTTCCAGACGCGGGCAAGGGCGCGTTCGGAATAATGGTCGATGCCGTCGCTGTCGTGGTCCAGATAGAACTGTTTCAGCCCGTTATACAGGTAATGCACATCGGAGGCGGCGGTGTTCAGCCCCTTGGCCCCTGTCGGCGGGACAATATGCGCGGCGTCACCGCACAGGAACAGCCGCCCCCAGCGCATCGGCTCGGTCACAAAGGACCGCAGCGGCGCGATGGATTTCTCGATGCTGGGTCCGGTGACGATGGTGTCGGCGGCGCTTTGCGGAATGCGGCGTTTCAGCTCGTCCCAGAATGCGTCGTCGGACCATGCGTCAACGCTGTCGGTGACGGGGCACTGGATGTAGTAACGGCTGAGATGATCGTTGCGCATACTGCACAGCGCAAAGCCGCGTTCCGAATTGGAATAGATCAGCTCGTCGTCGACGGGGGGCGTTTCCGACAGGATGCCGAGCCAGCCAAAGGGGTAAACCTTTTCGTATTCGCGGCGCTGCGTCTCGGGGATGGTTTTGCGGCTGACGCCGTGGAACCCGTCGCATCCGGCGACAAAGTCGCAGTCGATGCGGCTGGGCTGTCCGCCCTTGGTGTAGGTGACGTAGGGCGCATCGGTCTTGGCGTCGTGGATCACCACGTCTTCGACCTCGTAGATGGTTTGCAGCCCTGCCTTGTCGCGGGCCTGGTACAGGTCGCGGGTCACTTCGGTCTGGCCGTAAACCATGACCGAACTGCCGGTGTGTTCGGCAAAGTCGATGCGGAACATATCGCCGTCATAACCGACCATGGTGCCGTCGTGAATGTAGCCTTCGGCATGCATCCGTTCGGACACGCCCGCCTGTTCCATCAACCCGACCAGCCCGCGTTCCAGCACACCGGCACGGATGCGTGACAGCACGTAGGCTTGGGTTTTGCGTTCCAGAACAATCGCGTCGATGCCTTGGGTGTGCAGGAGTTGGCCCAAGAGCAGGCCGGACGGTCCACCACCGATAATGACAACTTGAGTGCGCATATAGATTTCCTTCTCCTGCCGAAGAACTTACTGCTGTTTCTGTGCAGGTAAATTGATATGTTAGGCATTAAACTTATCAGTTTTGGTAACTGCCCATGAATCCACGCATCAAATTCCGCCACATCCAGTGCTTTGTCGAAATTGTGCGGCAGGGCAGTCTGAAGGGGGCCTCGGAATGGTTGAGCCTGACCCAACCCGCAGTGTCACGCACGCTGAAAGAGCTTGAGGAAACGCTGGGGGCCACATTGCTAGAGCGCGACAGGGGCGGCGTGACCCTGACGCCGCAGGGCGAGGTGTTCTGGCATTTTGCACAAACGTCGCTGGCCGCCTTGCAACAGGGACTGGACGGTGTGGACCAGATGATGCGCGGCGGGCGCACCGTGGTGGCGGTGGGGGCGCTGCCGTCGGTCGCGGCCAGCCTGATGCCGCAGGTGGTGGCGCACCTGGCGGATGCGGCGCCGCTTTTGCAGATGCATATCGTCGAGGGCGCGCATGGCGATCTGGTGGGGCGGCTGCGCGCGGGGGCCTTGGACATGGTGATCGGACGGCTGGGGGCGGTCGAGACGATGCAGGGTCTGTCGTTCACCCAGCTATATACCGAAGTGGTCGACATGGTCGTGCGCCCGGATCATCCGCTGCTGCGTGCGCCGAACCTTGCCGGGTTGCGCGACTGGCCGGTGATCTATCCGCCCCGCGACAGTGCGATCTATGGGCTGGTCGAGACGTTCATGCTGGCCAATGGCATCGGTGATCTGCCGAACAAGCTTGAGACGGTTTCGGGTGCCTTTGCCCATGTCTACACGCCTGCGTCGGACGCGGTCTGGATCATTTCGCACGGGGTTGTCGCCCCGGCGCTGGCCGCGGGTCGGTTGGTGCGGTTGCCGTTCGACACATCGCCAACGCGCGGTCCGATTGGTGTGATGACCCGCGCGGGGCAGACGCCTGCGGCGGCGTCGGACACTGTGCTGATGGCCACGCGCAGGGTGCTGGCAGTCCGCAACTGACCCGCGCGGATCCATGTGCGATGGCATCGGCGGCGCGGCGGTCCGCTTGGGGACTGTGCCGCGCCGCCTGCTTTCGTTTAGTCCGAGATCGACCCTTCGTCGTCGCCGCGCTCGTGCATCTTGGCCTTGACCTTGCGGCCCACGATCAGGGGCAGGATGAACCCGATGATCGCAACCAGCCACAGACCTATCGCCAGCGGGCTGTCGATCAGCGTAAACCAGTCACCGTTGTCGATGGTGATGGCGCGGCGCAGGTTGTTTTCCATCGCGTTGCCCAGAAGCGTGCCCAGGATGATCGGCACCAGCGGCACGTCCAGTTTGCGCAAGACCCAGCCCATCAGGCCAAAGCCGATCATGACCAACAGGTCGAACGACGACCCCGAGATGCCGTAGATGCCGACAAAGGACACCATTGCCACCACGGGCATCAGGATGCGCGGCGGCACCATCAGCACACGGGTGAACAGGCCCACCATCGGGATGTTCATCGCCAGCAGCATAAAGTTGGCGATGAACAGCGCCGCGATCAGACCCCAGACCACGTCGGGGTTCTGGGTGAACAGCAGCGGTCCGGGTGTGATGTTCAGCGACAGCAGAACCGCCAGCAGAACTGCGGTGGTCCCAGACCCCGGAACACCCAGCGCCAGCATCGGCACCAGCGCGCCACCGGCGGCGGCGTTGTTGCCGGCCTCGGGTGCGGCCACGCCGCGCGGGTCGCCTTTGCCGAAAGTTTTTCCCTCTTTGTCAACCAGGCGCTTTTCGAAGGAATACGAGATGAACGACCCCAGCGAGGCCCCTGCACCGGGCAGAACGCCCGCGATAAAGCCCAGAATGGTCGAGCGGATCATCGTCGGTGTGGTTTGCTTGAGCATAGACATGGGCGGTGTCAGGCGGCCCACCTTGATCTTGGCGGCAGAGGCGTTGGCGTCGCCGTGGCGGTTTTCAAGGAAGATGAAAACCTCGGACAGGGCAAACAGACCCACGATCGCCACAAGGAAATCCAGACCGTCGTACAGGTGCACTTCGCCAAAGGTAAAGCGCGGCACGCCGGTTTGGGTGTCCACGCCAATCATCGCCAGACCCAGACCCAGTGCTGCGGCAAAGGCCGATTTCGCCTGATTGGTCGACGACACGCCGCCCAATGTCATGAAGGCCAGCGCGAACAGGGCGAAGTATTCGGCAGGGCCGAACAGCAGCGCGATCTTGACCAGTTGCGGCGCCAGAAAGATCAGACCCCATGTGGCAAAGAACGCACCGACGAAAGATGCGATACCCGAAAGGGACAAGGCCTGACCGGCCATGCCTTTTTTCGCCATCGGGTAGCCGTCAAGACAGGTCATCATTGCCGGTTCGTCACCGGGGATGTTCAGCAAAATCGACGAGATCCGCCCGCCGTACATGGCACCGTAGTAGACCGAGGTCAGCAGGATCAGTGACGCGGTCGGCCCAAGGCCAAGGGTAAAGGCCAGCGGGATCAGGATCGCCACGCCGTTCGATGGTCCAAGGCCGGGCAATGCGCCCATGATGGTGCCCAGAAAACAGCCCAGCAGGGCCAGAAGGATGTTCTGCCACGTCAACGCGATGGCAAAACCGTCAGCAAGAGATGCGAAGGTTTCCATAAGTCGGCCTCCTTAAAATCCGAGGGGACCACGCGCGAGCGACAGGCCCAGCACGAGGTGAAAAATGACATAGATGCCCACAGACGTGCCCACACCCGTCGCAACCGAGGCCAGCAGCCCCGAGCCCAGACGCCAGGTCAGGTATGCGGCGGCAAAGCAGGTGGCGATGATGAAACCCAGCTCAGGAAGCAGTTCGGCATAAAGCACCATGACCACCGCCGCCGCGAGGATTTCGGCCAGACGGCCAAGGCTGGGCCATTCGGGGGATGCGTCGGGCTTTAGCACAATCGCAAGCGAGCTGAGGCCAAGGATGGTGGCGATGATCAGGGGAAAGGCCTTGGGGCCCACGGCGTCGGACAAAAAGCTTTCTTCGATCGCGAATGCGGCAAATGCAAAGCCGATTGCGAGAAGGATGCCGACGACGCCAAAAATACGATCCGTCATGGGATGATCCTTTGCTGGAATGTCGAGGGGATGATGCACGCGGGGCGCCGCAATGTGTTGCAGCGCCCCTTGGGATAAGCGGCCTGGGGGCGGCTTACTTGATGATACCGATTTCGCGCGAGATGGCGGCGATTTCGGCAACGTTGTCAGCGACGAAAGCTTCGAAGTCCGCGCCTTGCAGGTCCAGCGGGGCCAGACCGTTGTTGGCCATAACCTCTTTCCACTGGTCGCTGGCGTACAGATCACCGATTTTCGAAACCCATGCGTCATAGGCTTCGTCGCTCATGCCGCCGGGGGCGTAGAAACCGCGCCAGTTGGCGCCGATGGCATCAACGCCCTGTTCCTTGGCTGTGGGGAAGCTGGCGAAATCGCCTTCCAGACGCTCGGGCGACAGAACCGCGATAACGCGGATGTCACCGCTGTCCACGAACCCTTTGGCTTCGGATGCGTCGCCGGTAAAGGCCTGAACCGAACCGGCCAGCAGTTGTGTCACAGCCTCGCCGCCGCCGTCAAAGGCGATGTATTTGACCGTGCGCACATCGTCGATGCCGTACGCATTGGCCGCGATCAGAACCTTCAGGTGGTCCCAGCCGCCAACAGCCGAACCGCCCGCGACCGAAATGCTGGTGGGATCGGTTTTGATCTTTTCAAGCAGCTCGGGCAGGTCCTTGATTTCGCTGTCTGCGGCCACGGCGATGACACCGTAGTCAGCGCCAACCGACGCGAGCCAACGGACCTGATCCATGGTGTTGCCCGGATAGGCACCCTGCGCCAGACGTGTGGCGGTGGCGGAGGATGCCGCGACGATCAGGTCGTTGCTGTCGTTGCGTTTGTTGACCACTTCGGCATAGGCCACGCCACCGCCACCACCGGCCAGATTGACGACCTGCATGGTCTTTTCGATCAGCCCTTCGTCTTGCAGCATCTTGCCGACCTGACGGCAGGTGAAATCCCAACCGCCGCCGGGGTTGGCGGGGGCGATGCATTCGGGGCTTTCGGGGGTAAAGCCCTGGGCCTGAGCGCCTGCGGCGAATGTCGCCACAAAGGCTGCGGCGATGGTCAGGCGGCTTGCCTTGGTGATCATGCTGATCATGGGTGGTCCTCCACTTTTATATCTGTCGGGCTGTCGCGTTGCCCGAATTCCGTGCCAACGCACTGCAATTTGCAGTCTCCTCGCGTTTGGCTGATAAGACTTTAGGCGACAAAGCTGTCGTGAACCTGTCATGTGGACGCAGGGCAGTCAGGGGAGGGGCTGATGCGGGTATTGATCGTGGAGGATGCCACGGATGTCGCCGAAGCCGTGGCCATTCGCCTGCGCAAGTCCGGCATGGCCTGCGATGTGGCCGACTGCGTCGAGACCGCCGAGGATTTTCTGGCGGTGCAGAGTTATCAGGCGATTGTTCTGGACATCAACCTGCCTGATCGCAACGGCACCGCGCTGTTGCAGGACATGCGCGCGCGGGGTGACCGCACGCCGGTTCTGATGCTGACTGCGCAGTTTTCCGTGGACGACCGCATTTCGGCGCTGAACCTCGGGGCCGACGATTACCTTGTGAAACCCTTTGACCAGCGCGAACTGGATGCGCGGCTGCGCGCCCTGATGCGCCGCGAGGCCGCGCAGAAATCAGACGAGGTCGCGCTGGGTCCGTTGCGGTTTTCGGCGGCTGCCCTGACCGCGACGCTGGATCAAAAACCGCTGGACCTGACCCGCCGCGAGGCGACGCTTTTGGGGATGCTGATGCGTCACCAGGGGCAGGTTGTCAGCAAACAGCGTCTCTATGACGGGCTGTTTGCCTTTGACGACGCCGATGTCGGGCTGAACGCGATCGAGCTTTATATCGCGCGGCTGCGCAAGAAACTGGCCCCGTCAACGGTGCGGATCGAGACGCAGCGGGGCCTGGGCTACCGGATTTTTCAGGATGACTAGCGCCCTGCGCGGCGGGCCGCGGACGCTGCTGGCGCGGGTGATGATCGGGGTCTTGTCGCTGCTGGCGCTGGGCGGTGTGGTGGTGGCGATTGCCACGTTCGAATACGGGCGCAGTGCGGCGCGGCAATCGTTTGACCGGTTGCTGGTGGGCGCGGCGCAGGACATTGCGGAATCGATCAGCATTTCAGACGGCGCGCCGCTGGTCGATCTGCCGGTGTCCGCGTTCAGCCTGTTGTCGCTGGCGGCGGACGACCGCATTTTCTACGCGGTGCACGAATCCGATGGCCGTTTGCTGACCGGCTATGACGGGTTCGACCTGAGCGCGGTTGTGAAACAGGATTTGGCCCGCCCGGTGTTCTATGACGGAAACATGCAGCAAGAGGCTGCCCGCTTCGTGACCGTGGCCCGCCCATTTGCCGAACGCGCCTATTCGGGGCGGATATTCGTGACCGTCGGCCAGACCCTGCGGGCGCGCAGTGCGCTGGCGCTGGACCTGACCACGCGCGCGCTGATGCTGACGGGGGCGGTGGGGGTCGTGCTGCTGGTCAGTGCGTTTTTAGTGATCCGGTCGGCCATGCGCCCGCTTGAGGGGCTGACGGCCGAACTGTCGCGCCGCGATCCTTACGACCTGACGCCGATGCCCACGGGCGGTCCTGCGGAAATGGCTGTGATGGTGCAGGCGATGAACCGTTTCATGTTCCGGCTGGACCGGCAGGTGGGCGCGATGAAGAACCTGATTTCGGACACCGCGCACCAGTTGCGCACGCCAGTGGCCGCGATCCGCGCACAGGCGGAGCTGGCGCTGGAAGACGATGAGGATAACCGCGCACAGCGGTTGCAGCGGATGGTGCGGCGCACGCGGTCGCTGGGCACGCTGCTGGACCAGATGCTGTCGCGCGCGCTGGTGATCCACCGCACGGAAAACGCGGCGCCCACGCCGGTGGATTTGCGGGACATCGCGCTGAGCGTTCTGGAAGGGGTCGACCACGACCCAGACACCGAGGTGCACCTGAGCATCGGGGACGCGCCGGTGATGGTGCTGGCGGACGAGATTTCGATGGGCGAGGCGGTCAAGAACATGCTGGCCAATGCGCTGCGCCACGGGGTGGCCCCCGTGGTGATCGGCGTTTCGGGGGGTGACACGCGCAACCAGATCTGGGTGCAGGACGCAGGGCGCGGACCTGCCGCGGATGTGCTGGCCACCATGGGGCAACGGTTTGAACGGTCCGCCGCGTCGAAGGGAAACAGCGCGGGTTTGGGGCTGTCCATCGTCCGCGCGGTGGCCGAAGCGTTTGACGGCCAGATGCAGATGGGCCGCGTTGCGGACGGGTTTCGGGTGACGCTGACCTTTCCGGCCAGCGCCGAAGGGGGCGCCCCGTGATCCGCCGTATGTTCCAGCGACTTATCTTTGCCAGCTTTGGCCTTGCGATGTGCCCGGCCCCCACCACGGCGCAAGAAGCCGTCGCGCAGTTCATCGCACCCGGAGCAGCACCCGACACCGAACTGACCCTGCGATCAACCACGGATATCGCGGTCCTTAGCCCGGCCTTGCAGGCCTTTGTGGCGCTTTATCCTGAGGTTCGCCTGAATTACGAACAATGGGGGTCGAACGCGCTTTATGCAGAAAGCCTTGCGGTTTGCGCGGGCGATGCTGCCGCTGTGGACGCTGTGTTTTCGTCCGGCATTCACCAGATGGTCGATCTGGTAAACCGCGCCTGCGCCAGCCCCTACAGTTCGGTCACGACCGCCGCCTTGCCCGCCGCACGCCGCTGGCGGGACGAGCTGTGGGGGGTGACCAAGGAAGCGGCGGTGGTGATCTATAACACCGATCTGGTGCCATTGGACGAGGCTCCGCGCACACGGTTCGACCTGTTGGACCTGATGCGGCGCAAGCCCGCGACCTACAGCGGCAAGATCGCAACCTATGACATCGAGGCATCGGGGCTGGGCTATCTGTTCGCCTTCATGGACAGCCAGCAGGCGACCACATTCGGTGGCTTGCTGGAAGGGTTCTCGCGCGTGGATGCCGTGGCCACGTGCTGTTCCGCCGAGATCATTTCAGGCGTGAACAGCGGGCAGTATCTGCTGGCCTATAACGTGCTGGGGTCCTACCTGGATTTTGCGTCATTTGCCAATGTGGGCGTGATCTATCCGCAGGATTACACCCTGTTCCTGTCGCGGGCCTACATGATTCCGAAAACGGCACAGCATCCGCAGAACGCCGCCCTGTTGCTGGATTTCCTGCTGTCTGCGCAGGGGCAGGCGATTCTGGCGGACAGCAATCTGGTGCAACGTGACAGTGCCGACGAGACGGGGTTAGAGCAAAGCATCCAGCGGTATATCTCCATAGACCCCACGCTTTTGGTGGCGATGGACCGCCAGCGCCGCACGCTGTTCGAGGACAACTGGCGCACCACGTTCGACAGGGCGGCGCTGCCCTGAGGTCAGTCCGCCGTGCGCGGTGGCGGGGTTCGGTAGGGGCCGGTCGCCTCGAACGCGCAGGCGATGGACAGCAAGTTGTTGTCGTCATAGGCGCGTCCGGCGAATGTCAGCCCGACGGGCATGCCGATGTCGGCCATCGTGCCCATCGGCACGGATACTGTCGGAATGCCCAGGTGCCGGATCGCCAGATTGCCATTGGCGACCCAAACCCCGTTGCGCCACGCCAGATCGGCCGAGGCGGGGTTTGTGTCGGCATCGGCGGGCCCCACGTCGGCGACGGTCGGAAAGATCACCGCATCAAGGCCAAGACCGTCCATCCAGTCCTCAAGGTCGATGCGCCGGGTGTCTTCCAGTCCTTGTAGGCCGTCGGGAAGCGTGGGGATTTTGGTGAAATCCGTAACGGGATGCGCGCGGGCGTGGGCGGGATAGTGGGCGATGTCGTCGTCAAATCCGGTGTAGCGGTCGGGCAGGCTGCCGTTGGGCGCGGGAAAGATCTGTGCGCCGTCCACATCGGCAAGGCGGTTCAGGGACGGATCGTCGTTGGCCCGTAGAAAGTCGTCCCAGCCCCAGACGGACAGATCGACAATCTCGCGTTTCAGATACTCTGCCGACACCAGCCCGCGCGTGTTAATCTTTGGCGCGCCGGGGCGGTCGCCCTCGTAGTTGGTGATGACGGGGAAATCGACCACGACGACTTCTGCCCCCGCCAGTTCCAGTGCTTTGCGCGCCTGTTGCCATAGCGCAATGACCGACGCGCGTGTTTCGATCCGCTGGCCGGTGGGGCCGCCGATGCCCGCATCCTGCGCCGTGCCGACATCGCGGTCGGCATTGATATACATCGCAGGCACGCCAAAGCGTTTGCCGCGCAGGGTGCCCCCGGCCAGCGCCGGATAGGACGCGGGACGCACGTCTGAGGCGCGGGGCAGCGTCAGCCACGGCTGCGCACGCCAGAAATCGCCGCGGGTCTCGGGGTCGTCGTCCACGATCACATCCAGCACTTCAAGCAAATCGGCCATGCTGCGGGTGTGCGGCACCACCACGTCCATCGTCGGCACCAAGGGCCAGTTTCCCCGCACCGAGATCACGCCGCGGCTGGGTGTGTAGGCACACAGCGCATTGTTCGACGCAGGCGCCCGCCCGCTGGACCATGTTTCCTCGCCCAGACCGAAGGCGGCAAAGCTGGCGGCGGTGGCGGTGCCCGAGCCGTTCGACGAACCCGATGCAAAGGCAGCCGTCAGATAGTCCGCGTTATAGGGCGATTCCGCGCGGCCATAGACGCCGCGCTGCATCCCGCCGTTGGCCATGGGGGGCATGTTGGTCAGCCCGATCAACACCGCCCCCGCCTTGCACAACTGCGCGATGGCAAAGGCGTCGTCGGTGGCCATCAGATCGGCAAAGGCGGGTGATCCCGCGGCGACGGTCAGCCCCTTGGCCTTGTAGCTGTCCTTGGCCGTGTAGGGGATGCCGTCCAGCGGGCCGCGCACCTGTCCCGCCGCCCTGCGTGCATCCGAGGCGCGGGCGTCGGCCAGTGCGTCGGGGTTCAGCACGGGTACCGCGTTCAGGCAGGGGCCACTGCTGTCATAGCGCGCGATGCGATCAAGATAGGTTTCGACCAGTGCGACGCTGGTGGTTTCCCCTGTCTCTAACGCGGCCCGAAGGTCGGCGATTGACGCTTCAACAACGTTCATTGGGCGCGCGGTTTCGGCTGCTGCTGGGTGATGCAATGCACGCCGCCGCCGCGCGCGAACAGTTCGGTTGCATCGACGCCCACGACCTGACGGCCCGGATAGGCTGCGGCCAGGATCTCTTGGGCCTGCGCATCGGCGCGGGGTTCGTTGAAGGCGCAGGCGATGACCGCGTCGTTGATCACCAGATGGTTCACATAGCTCCAGTCGACGGGGCCGTGGTCGTCGGTTTGCGTCTCGGGCGCGGGCAGGTCGATGATCTGGAAGCTGCGGCCCTGGGCGTCGGTTTCCTGCGCCAGTTGCGCGCGGATGTCTTGCATCACGGCATGATCGGGGTGCGACGGGTCGCGTTGATCATGCAGCAGGATCACGCCGGGTGACGGCAGACAGGCCACGATGTCCACATGTCCGCGCGTGCCAAAGGTCTCATAGTCCCGCGTCAGTCCGCGCGGCAGCCAGATTGCTTTGCTGGCCCCCAGCGTGCGGGCCATTTCCTCGGCCACGCGCGTGCGGTCAAGGTTGGGGTTGCGCCCCGGGTCCAGTTGCACGGTTTCTGTCAGCAGTATGGTACCCTGACCGTCCACATGAATCCCGCCACCTTCGTTCACCAGCAACGAGGGGACGACGGGCACGTCTTCCAGATCGGCAATAAAGCGGGCCAGATCGCGGTCGTTGCCGCTGGCTGTCCAGTCGCCGCCGCCCCAGCCGTTGAAAATCCAGTCTACCGCCGCCAGTTTGCCATCGGCGTCGTGCACAAAGGTCGGGCCGGGGTCGCGCATCCAGAAATCGTCGATGGTGCGTTCATGGATGGTGATCCCGGCCGACAGCATCCGTTTGGCACGCGTCCTTTCGGTGGGGTCGACGATGATCGACACCGGTTGGAATTCGGCAATGGTGTTGGCCACATGCGCCCAGGCGGCGTATCCCGCCTCGCGCTGTACGCTGGTGTCGCCCAGCGTTTGACCCTCGCGCGGGAAGGCCATCCAGATGCGATCCTGTGGGGCGGTTTCTGCGGGCATATGCCAGGACATGTGGCGTCTCCTGTAAGTGGCTTGGCGTCTGTGGCAGGGTCTATAAGACGCCCGAGGTTAGACGGATTTCATACGAAGGTGTAAAGTCCCTTTGCATCATAGGTGATCAAGCCGGCCGATCATGGAACAGCCCGTTCCCTTTTGTCGCGCGGCGTGGTTCTGTCCGCGCGGAAACGGAAAGAGGTCAGTCAGATGACAAAAGTCGGAATTATCGGCGTCGGGCTTATGGGGCACGGCATTGCAAAGAACATCCTGCAAAAGGGCTGGGACTTGGGCTTTCTCGATCATCCGGGCAATCAGCCCACCGATGATCTGGTGGCGCTGGGCGGCACCGCGTGGGGCAGTGCGGCCAAGCTGGCGGAAACCTGTGATATTCTGCTGGTCTGCGTGACCGGCACACCGCAGGTCGAGGATGTGCTGATTGGCAACGGTGCCGCACTGGCCGCGTTGCGGGCGGGGGCGGTTGTTGTGGACTGTTCCACCGCGATCCCCAGCTCGACCCGTGCGCTGGCCGCGCAGGTGCGTGACAAGGGCTGTGATTTCGTCGACGCCGCGATGACCCGCACGCCGAAAGAGGCGGAAGAAGGGCGGCTGAACCTGCTGGTCGGCGGCGCGGCCGCGACAATCGAGCGGGTGCGTCCATTGTTCGATTGCTTTGCCGAAAATATCTTTGTCGCAGGCGGCGTCGGAAGCGGTCACCAGTTGAAGCTGACGCATAACATCATCTCGCTGGGCACGGCGACGCTGATTGCTGAAGTTGCCGCCTGTGCCATTCAGGACGGTATGGACCCCGAGGCCATGGTCGATTGCCTGCGCAAGGGGGGTGCCGGTGGTGTGGCGTTGGAACGTGTCGCGCCGTATATTCTTGAGGGCAGCACCGACGCGCTGCGGTTTTCGATCCAGAACGCGTTCAAGGATGCGGGGTATTATACCCAGATGGCCACCGAACTGGGCGCGTCCCGTTTGATGGCGCAGGCTGTGAATGACACGCTGGCCGGGCTGGTCGAACGGGGCAAGGGCGAGGCGTTTGTGCCCGAGCAGGTGACGTTGCTGCAAAAGCAGTAACGGCAGAGAACCGACCGGACAGAGGGACCAAGATGGACATTGACCATTTGCGCCGCTGGATCGGCCGCACCGAGACGCAATCCGAATGGGTCACGCCGTCGCTGGTGCAGCGGTTCAACGCGACCTTTGACCGCGAGGGCGACACCAGCCCGGGCAGTGCGGCGCCGTTGCTGGTGCATCTGTGCCTGGCACCGCCAGCCGCCCCGACATCGCAGTTGGGGCCGGACGGACATCCGGCGCGCGGTGGCTTTTTGCCGCCCGTGCCGTTGCCGCGCCGGATGTGGGCAGGCGGGGCGTTTGCCTTTCACGGCGTGATCCGCGTGGGCGAGACCGTTACCCGTCGCTCGTTGATTAAGGATGTGGTCGTGAAAGAGGGGCGCAGCGGGACGTTGTGCTTTGTCACGGTTCTGCACGAGATCGACAGCGACGGGCGGTCGGTGCTGACCGAACGGCAGGATATCGTCTATCGCGGTGCGGACACGCCGGGGGCGGCGGACAAAGTGTTGCCCCCAGCCCCGCACGGCGCGCACCGGGTGCAGGTTGATCCCTCGGCCGCGCTGCTGTTTCGCTATTCGGCGCTGACGTTCAACGGTCACCGCATTCACTATGACGCGCCATACGTGCGGGGCGAGGAAGGGTATCCGGGGTTGATCGTGCACGGGCCGATGCAGGCGACAATGCTGGCGCAGTTCGCGGAAACCATCAAGGGCGCGCCACCCGCTCAGTTCGATTTCCGCAGCCTGTCCCCGCTGTTCGATGACGCCGATTTCACGTTGAACGCGACCGAGGAGGGTGCGGGCCTAAGGCTGTGGACAGCCTATGTTGACGGTCCTGTGGCGATGGAGGCGACAGCGACGTGGTAAGGGGGGGTCATTTCACATCTTGCCATAGGTGACAGCCCAAGGGGCGAAGCCATCTGGCGCTGCGTTTGGTGAAACTGGTCGGGCTGAGAGGATTCGAACCTCCGACCCCCTGCTCCCGAAGCAGGTGCGCTACCAGGCTGCGCTACAGCCCGACCGTGAGGCCGCGAGGTAGCCCCTTTGCCCATATTTGGCAAGTCTGAATCGCCATGGCCCCCTGAAATCAGGGGCGGCGGGCGGCGATGGGGGGTGTGATTGCAGCGCCGGGTTTGGCCCCCGCTTCGCGGAAAACGATGTACAACCCCGAGCCGATGATCAGCGCAGCACCCAACAGTGTCTGCCCTTTGGGGTATTCGGAGAAGAACAGGATGCCGAACAGGGTGCCCCAGATCAGTTGCGAATATTGCATCGGGGCGACCAGCGCCGCCTCGCCGCGTTTGAAGGCCTCGATCATGCACAGCATGGCCACGAAAGAAAACAGCGCAACGATCGCCAGCCCGCCAAAGGCTGGCCCGCTGACCGGTTCAAAGGTGAACGGCATGACTGCACCCAGCAGCACGATGATGCCCAGCATCGGGTACAGGATCATCAGCGGCAGCCGTTCCGAGCCGCCGATGCGGCGGGATGAGATGTGGACCATCGCGTTGCCGATGGCCGAGGCCAGCGCCGCCGCATGGCCAATGTTCAGCGTGTTGGTGTCGGGGCGCAGCACCACCAGCACGCCGGCCAGTCCCACCAGCACCGCCGTGGCACGCCGCCAGCGCAGCACCTCGCCCAGCAGCGGGACCGCCAGCAGGGTGACCAGCAGGGGGGCCGCAAACAGGATCGTATACGCCTCGGCCAGCCGCAGAACCAGAAACGCATAGAAAGCGCCCAGCGTTGCCACCATCACCGCCACGACGCGGATCGCCATCCACAGCGGGTTGGCGGGACGCAGGGTGCCGGGGGTGGTGTCGCGGATCAGCAGCAGGATGACATAAGGCAGGCCCAGCAGATAGGCAAAGAACGCGATCTGCACGGCGGGCAGCGTGGCGCCCAGCGATTTGATGATCGCATCATGGGCGGAATAGATCAGACAGCCCAGCAGGGCGATCAGGATGCCTTGGATATTGCGCGACATGGGATGACCTCTTGGAACCTGCGTTCGGCTTGGCCGGAATTTGAAAGGGCTTCAAGGGGTCGTATGTGTGCCCGCGCCGCATAGGGCGGGCACACGGTGGTTTCAGGTCACAGCGACGCGTCAAGTGCGGCCAGAATCGCGTCGCCCATGCCGGTGGTGGAAACAGGTGTCACACCTTCTTCGCCCAGCAGATCGGCGGTGCGCACACCGTCGGCCAGCACTTTTTCAACAGCGGCTTCCAGACGGGCAGCCTCGTCGCCCTGGTCAAAGCTGTAGCGCAGCGCCATGGCGAAGCTGAGGATACAGGCAATCGGGTTCGCCTTGCCCTGACCCGCGATGTCGGGGGCCGAGCCGTGTACCGGTTCGTACAGCGCCTTGGGGCGGCCGTCGGCGTTGGGTGCGCCCAAGCTGGCCGAGGGCAACATGCCAAGGCTGCCGGTCAGCATCGCGGCGCAGTCGGACAGGATGTCACCGAACAGGTTGTCGGTGACAATCACGTCGAACTGTTTGGGCGCGCGCACCAGCTGCATCGCACCGTTGTCGGCGTACATGTGCGTCAGCTCGACATCGGGGTAATCGGTATCGCGCACTTTTTGCACGACTTCGCGCCACAAGATGCCGCTTTCCATCACGTTGGCTTTTTCCATCGAGCAGACTTTGTTGCCACGGCGGCGCGCCAGTTCAAAGGCCGAGCGTGCAACGCGGTCAATCTCGGATTCGGTGTAGCGTTGGGTGTTGATGCCCACACGCTCGTTGCCTTCTTCGAAGATGCCACGGGGTTCGCCAAAGTAAACGCCCGAAGTCAGCTCGCGCACGATCATGATGTCCAGACCGGCCACGATGTCCTTTTTCAACGACGAGAAGTCGGCCAGCGCGTCAAAGCATTGCGCCGGGCGCAGGTTGGAAAACAGGTCCATTTCCTTGCGCAGGCGCAGCAGGCCGCGCTCGGGTTTTACGCTGAAATCAAGGTTGTCATATTTTGGCCCGCCCACGGCACCCAGCAAAACGGCGTCGACTTGCAGGGCCTTGGCCATCGTGTCGTCGTGCAGCGGTGTGCCGTGTTTGTCATAGGCGGCACCGCCCACAAGGTCCTCTTCCACGTCAAAGGCCAGGTCACGCTTGGCACCGAACCAATCGATGATGCGTTTCACTTCGGTCATGACCTCGGGGCCAATGCCGTCCCCGGGAAGGATCAACAGGGAAGGGTTCGACATGGGCTTTTCTCCTCGGAAAATTGGGTTGCAAGGGGCGTAGCGCGGCGGGTTGGAAGCGTCAAGTTGTCACCGTGTCAGGTCGACCCAGACAAGCCGGTGGCGGCTGGCCGTGGCAACGGTTTCTGCCAGCGGATCGGTCGGATCGGGCCAAAGGACGCCGCTGCCGATGATCGTCCAGTCGGCCGAGGGCAGGGCATAGTCGGCGCGCAGGTTGCCGGGTGTGGGGTCGTCCCAATCTGCGGTGTCGGTGGCATCGCCAGCGGCAGCGGCACCGGCGCTGGTGGGGGCTGTGTCGGTCAGGCGCGGGTCGCCCAGCAGTTGGCGCATGGTCGCGCGGCGGCCGTCGCCTGCATCGGGGTCCAGATTGGCATCGCCCAGCAGCACAAAACGGTCGGTGGGGGCAGGACCGAATGCGCCGTCCAGATAGACCTGCCAGAACCGTGTCTCGTCCGCATTGCGCAGGCCGTTGCGATCCTCGGGGCTATCAAAGACGGGCGGTGTGGCGTGATAGGTCAGCAAGGTGATGCGGCCCATGTCCGGGATGTCTATTGGCACAACCCAGTGGCCGGTGGTGGACAGCCTTTGTGCGGCTTGGGCCTGTGCGCTGGGAAAGGGTCCGGCGTCGCTGCGGGGCAGGGTGGCCCCCGGCAGGTCGGCCCACAGCAGTCCCGAGAAATCACGCACCGCTTCGCGGGCCACCGGATAACGCGAAAGGATCGCCATACCGCCCTGCCCCGAGAAGGTGCCGTACCCTTGGGCGTCGCGCGGCCCGCCCAGACGCCCGTCGCCGTCCATATCCAGGCCCGTGGGCATACCCGTATTGGGCCGCAACGCGAACTGGTGGGGGTAGGTCAGGCCCTTCGCCCCGAGCGCCTTGGCAAAGGCCGTCAGCGCCGCGCCCGTCAGGTCATAGTCGAACCCTTGCAGAACCACGATGTCGGCTTGGGCGTGAACCAGCACAGCCAGCACCGCATCAACCTGCGCGTCCTTGCCGCCAGTGATGTCACGCAGCAGCAGGCCGGGGCCCTTGCGGGCCAGTTCGGTGTTGTAGGTGGCAATGCGCAGGCTGTCCGCCAGCGCGGGTTGGGTCAATAGCGCCAGCGCGCAGACCCACAGGATCAGGCGATTTGGTAATCGCTTTCCGCTTCGCGGGCATAGCTGCGGCGGCGTTTTTCCTGGATCATGTCGGCGACCTTGCCCATCGCGATCCCGCGCATCAACAGGCTGGCAGGTAAAAAGGCCCATAGGGTCATCGTCCAGATCAGGGTTTGCGGTTCTTGCAATGTGATAGGACCTATCACTTCCGAGGCCAGCTTGGCCACGGCGGGCAGCACGAAGGGCAGCAAAATCCCCAGCACCATGTTGATCCGCGCATCACGTTGCAGCCGTGTCAGGGCGTCGCCGCCTGCGGTCGGGTCGAACAGCGGCAGGTTGATCCATACGTTGAATGCACCGTTGCGCGACGACGGCCAGCCGAACAAGCGCACCATCAGAACGAAGATGGCGCATGTGATCAGCGCAATCAGATAGCTGATACCGGCGGCGGCGCGCACGAGGCGCAGGGACGTTTCGGGCAATTCCGGGGGCAGGGCCAGAACCACAAGGCGCACCGGCGAAAACGGGAAGTCGAGAATTTTTCCGACCAGACGCGCCACCGATGTCATGGCGCCGGTCATCAGCGTTGGTTCGGTCAGGCCCGAACAGATCACGGTCAGCAGAAACACGGTCACGAAAGCCCCACAGAACCGCAAACGGTTCAGGGGCGGCGCATTGCGGAATTCGATGATGGAGGGAAAGTTCGAGTTGTATTCGATAAAAACGAGAAAGCTGGCCAGCAAGGCGACAAGCAGAATGATCTGCGTGGTGTCAGCGGATACCCCCGGCAGCATCAGCGCCGGAGTGGCAATCATCAATGCCACCAAGAGACCGCGCATGGCGGCACCTGTCAGTCGTGCTATCACTTCTCGTTCCCTTCAAACTGGCCAGACGCGATACGTTGCCGCGAACTTGTTCCAACTTGATTCCACCGTTTGTGGCGGCTTGCCTCATTCTTGCCCAATTTGTGCCTTCTTTCGCCGGCGGGCTCAAGTTCGCGTTAAAGCAAACGCAATTGTTAAGGCATTTTGTGGGAACGGGTGGTGCCATCTTGCATCAGAAATAAGGCACAATCTGGGCATTGTGGCACATCTTGTGTCCAATCTGCCGCGCAGACATAAAAGGGGCCACAAGCATGGCTTGCAGCCCCAAAATTTCGTGCAGCGCGCGTTGCCGGGCCTCAGACCCAGGGACGCTCGGCGCTTGACTTGGCTTCAAAGCTTGCGATGTCGTCCGCTTTGGCCATGGTCAGGCCGATGTCGTCCAGACCTTCCAGCAGGCAATGTTTCTTGAACGGGTCCACGTCAAAGGTAATGACTTCGCCGTCCGAGGTGGTGATCGTTTGCGCGTCAAGATCGACAGTCATCCGCGCGTTCGAGCCCTTTTCGGCGTCTTTCATCAGCAGATCGACCTGCTCTTGCGGCAGGGCGATGGGCAGAATGCCGTTTTTGAAGCAGTTGTTGAAAAAGATGTCGGCAAAGCTGGGCGCGATGACGCAGCGAATGCCAAAGTCCTTGATCGCCCACGGCGCGTGCTCGCGGCTGGACCCGCAGCCAAAGTTGGCGCCGGTGACCAGTACCTCGGTGTTGCGGTAGGCTTCCTGGTTCAGCACGAAGCCGGGGATCTCGTTGCGGTCGTCGTCATAGCGCATCTCGTCGAACAGGTTTACGCCCAGACCCGACCGCTTGATGGTTTTCAGGAAGTTTTTGGGGATGATCATGTCGGTGTCGATGTTGATCATCGGCATCGGGGCCGCGACCCCTGTGATGGTTTCGAACTTGTCCATATCTGGTGTCCTTATATCTTTCGAAAGGGTTGGCCGCCAAAGTCATGTTTGACCTGTGCGGCGATGTTGGCAATGAAAGAGCCCTCGAAGGGGATGCCGCGCCGGTGGGTTGCGCGGATGCGGCTGGAATACAGATGGATGCACTGCGTGTCCTCGCGCAGCCATCCGTCCACGCCGCCGTGGGGGTTGAAGTAGATGTCTGCCATCGACCAATGCACCGGGTTCAGCACATGGCGCGGCAGAGCGTGTTCGATTTCGCCGGTTTCGTTCAGCGCCCATGTCAGCGCCTGCGGGCCGAAAACAGGTGGTACCAGTTTCGCCGCAGCCAGCAATTGCGCGCCTTCGGGCAGGTCTTGCAGCTTTCTGCGGTGCGCCCGTTTCAGCCATGGCGGGACAAAGCCGGGGTCGTTCAGCCGGTCCAGCAGCAGGGTCAACGCGGCGCTGTCCTTGGGCAGGCGCACCACCGCGTTGTTGACCGTGGTGGGGGATTCGTAACCCACCAGATAGCCGTCTTTTGGAGTAAAAGGCCGATGGCAAATGCAATCGGTGTCCACCCAGGTCAGGTCGGTGGCCTGCACCATATGCAGGCGGAACAGGTCGGCAAAGACCGTGGGCGTGACCCCGTCCAGCAATTCGTCGGAGTAGTGATAAACCTCGGAGGCGTGGCGCAACGTGACACCGTCGATCTGCGGGTCGGGCAGATCGTGGGTGTGGAACAGGGTCACGGGATGCCCGTGATAGGCAAAGCTGCGCAAGGCCAGAATATCCAGCCAGCGCAGTTCCGTGCCGACCCAAAGCGAGCCGATAGGGGTATCGGCGGCGCTCATGTGCGGGCGGTGTTCTGTTCTGGGTGAAGGCGGGGCATCACGCGGGGCATCCTTTGGCGGTGGTGCTGCGGCCCGTTGTTCACCGGACCGCAACACACGGGCTTACATCAGGTCGCGCACGTCGGTCAGGTGGCCGGTGATCGCTGCGGCCGCTGCCATAGCAGGCGACATCAGGTGGGTGCGTCCGCCCCGGCCCTGACGGCCTTCGAAGTTGCGGTTCGACGTGGCCGCACAGCGTTCGCCGGGGCTAAGCTGGTCGGGGTTCATCGCCAGACACATCGAGCAACCGGCCAGACGCCATTCAAAACCCGCATCCTTGAAGATGTCGGCCAGACCTTCCTCCTCGGCCTGGGCGCGCACCAGACCGGAGCCGGGCACGATCATCGCGCGCATACCGTCCTTGATCTTCTTGCCCTTCAGGATCGCGGCGGCGGCACGCAGATCTTCGATGCGGCCGTTGGTGCAGGACCCGATAAAGACGGTGTCGATTTCGACCTCGCTCAGCGGTGTGCCCGGTGTCAGGCCCATATAGTCCAGCGACCGCTGTGCCGCGTCGACCTTGCCGCCGGTGAAATCGCTGGCCGCGGGAACGTTGGCCGTGATCGGCAGCACGTCCTCGGGCGAGGTGCCCCAAGTGACGACGGGGGCAATGTCTTCGGCCTTCAGCGTGATGACCTTGTCCCACTGGGCGTCATCGTCCGAGAACAGGGTTTTCCACCATGCGACGGCTGCTTCCCACTCTGCGCCCTTGGGCGCGTGGGGGCGGCCCATGCAGTATTCAAAGGTTTTCTCGTCCGGCGCGATGATGCCTGCGCGTGCGCCGCCTTCGATCGCCATGTTGCAGACGGTCATGCGGCCTTCCATCGACAGATCGCGGATCGCTTCGCCGCAATATTCGATGACATAGCCGGTGCCGCCAGCGGTGCCAGTCACGCCGATGACGGACAGGGTGATGTCCTTGGCCGTGACACCGGGGCGCAGTTTGCCGGTGATCTCGACCTTCATGTTCTTGGATTTCTTCTGAATCAGCGTTTGCGTCGCCAGAACGTGTTCGACCTCGGATGTGCCGATGCCGTGGGCCAGCGCACCGAATGCGCCGTGGGTTGCCGTGTGGCTGTCACCGCAGACCACGGTCATGCCGGGCAGGGTCCAGCCTTGTTCCGGGCCAACGATGTGCACGATGCCCTGACGCACGTCGGACACGGGGTAATAGTGAATGCCAAAGTCCTTGGCGTTCTTGTCCAGTGCTTCGACCTGAATGCGGCTTTCTTCGTTCATGCCGCCGTTGGCGCGGTCCAGCGTGGTGGGCACGTTGTGGTCGGGCACGGCAATGGTCTGCTGGGGCTTGCGCACGGTGCGGTTGGTCATGCGCAGACCTTCGAACGCCTGCGGGCTGGTCACTTCGTGAACCAGGTGGCGGTCGATATAAAGCAGGCAGGTGCCGTCGTCGGCCTCGTGGGCGACGTGGGCATCCCAGATCTTGTCATAAAGCGTTTTTGCGGATTTCGTGGGGGACATGAGGGACCTCTCCCGTATTTTGGATGCAGAAATGGCGTGGGGTTCGGATGCGTGCGACCTTATAGTCGCGCCAGCACCGCGTGGGTCGCCCCGAAGAAGCGTTCGCGCAGCCGTGCGCGGTCGTCGATGTTAAAAAGACGTTTCATGGGCGAAGAGATACGCGCATGTCCCTTGCGGTGCAAGGTGGACAAGCAAAATCTGCGCGAGGGCCCTGAATGCCGCGTTTTGCGTCGAAACCTACCTGCAACAGGGCGCATCACGTCATTTCGTTTGGCTTGCGCCGCATTGCGTCTAAGTGCAACCTGAACGCCAAAGCTGGGAGCGCGCATGGAGAACACCACCGAGACGGGAGCCAAGTTCGGTCTGGATTTGCTGGACGCCATTCGAACCTCGGCGGGCACGATCCAGTCTTTTCTTGTCAGTCTGCTGCAACCCGGCTGGCGGCTTTATCAGGTTCTGATCATTATCGGTCTGGCGGTCCTGTGCTATGGTTTGCACAAGTTTTCGGGGCATCTTCTGCAAAACTGGGTGCGCTCGCGCGAGGGTTGGAAGGCGTGGCAGTTGCGCATGGTTGTGCAGATCCGGCGCAGGTTGGGGTTGCTGTGGTATGCGCTGCTGGGCTGGTCGATCTGGCTGGTGATGCAAGAGGTCACCTGGCCGTCGCGGTCCTATCTGATCGGGTTGGCGGCGACGCTGGCGACCGCCTGGGCGTTCATCGGGTTTTCCGCCCGGCTGGTGCGCAACCGGTTTCTGCGGCGGGTGGTGACCTGGGGGCTGTGGATTTACGTCACGCTGTTCTACCTGAACATTTCGGACGAGGTGTCGGTGTTTCTGGACCGGCTGGCGATTTCGGTCGGTGATTTCCGGCTGTCGATTCTGACGCTGATCGTTGCCGCCGTGGTGATCGGTGTGCTGTTCACGCTGGCGCGGCTGGTCAGCAACACAACCGCCGCGACCATTCGCAAAAACGAAGACATCAGCCCGTCGATGCAGGTTCTTGCGGTCAAGGGGGTGCAGATCGGCCTGTACGGCTTTGCCTTTTTCGCGGGGATCAAGGCGGTGGGCATCGACCTGACCGGCCTTGCGGTCCTGACCGGTGCCATCGGTGTGGGTCTGGGTTTTGGTCTGCAAAAGGTGATTTCGAACCTTGTGTCGGGTGTGATCATCTTGTTGGACAAGTCGATCAAGCCCGGTGACGTTATCAGTCTGGGCGATACCTTTGGCTGGATCCAGACGCTGGGCGCGCGCTATGCCTCGGTCGTTACACGGGATGGCAAGGAATACCTGATCCCGAACGAAGACCTGATCACGGGGCAGGTGGTGAACTGGTCGCATTCCAACGACTTCGTGCGGTTGGACATCTATTTTGGCACCTCTTACGAGGATGATCCGCATCAGGTGCGCAGGCTGGCCATCGAGGCCGCCAAAAGCGCCGACCGCGTGCTAAGCCACCGACCGCCGGTCTGTCACGTGGTCGGCTTTGGCGACAGCAGCGTGGACTATATCCTGCGATTCTGGATCAAGGACCCGACCGGCGGGCTGACCAACATTCGCGGCAACGTCTATCTGGCGCTGTGGGACATCTTTAAGGAAAACAACATTTCAATTCCCTTCCCGCAGCGCGAGGTTCGGATGTTGGGCGGCACGACCAAGCAACACTTTGGCGACGAAGCCGCAGCGCCCGGCACCACACCCGAAGCGCCGGCAGCCACGGACGATACGGCGCCGAGCACGTCGTTTGGTTAATCCAGCTTAAGTGCGTCCAGGGCGGTTTGGTTGCCGCCTTTGGCTGCCAGCTTGAGATATTTCAGATAGGCCCTGGGATCGGCGGGCAGGCCGCTGTCGCCAACGTAAAGCTGCGCCAGCGCAAGGGCCGCGTCCGCGTCGCCTGTGGCTGCGGCTTTTTCCAGAAAGCTTTTGGCGCGTTCGGGGTCACCCGCAGCCAGCGTGCCATCCACCAACCATTGCCCATAGACGCGTTGGGCGGGGGGATAGCCTGCCTCGGCAGCTTCCAGCAGCAACGTGCGACCACGGTCTATGTCATCTGTCGCACCCTTGCCCTGTTCGATCAGCATCCGGCCCAAGGAATATGTGCTGACAGGATCATCCGATTCGACACCCTTTTCCAGCAGATCGCGGGCGGTGGCGATGTTGCGTGTTGTATAGGTGCCTGTGCCATAGAGGGTCGCAAGGGCATTGTAGGCGATCGGATAGTGGTCGTCGCGGGCGGCTTTGGTCAGCAGCTCCAGCGCACGGGAATCGCCCGCCTTGTCATAGGCGCGGCCCAGTTCGTAGCGGATGCGCGGCGGCACTTCACCTGCGGCATAGGCGTTCAGACAGGCGGGGGTGGCGACGTCTGGGTCCATATCATCCCACGCCACACCGGGCACGGGCGATTCGCTGTCATAAGGGTGCGCGGCTGCGGCGTCGCAGGCGGCGATCCATTCGGCGCGCACCTCTGGCCCGGCCGCGCTGATTTTCTGCGCCTCGCGCGCAGCGTCCACCGCGACCCGCGAGCCTGCCAGGGGGAACGTCGCACTTTGGTCGCCGGCTTGCAGGGTCCAGTCACGGGCGGCCTGGAACAATTCGACATCCTCATCCGAAAGGAAGAAGCTATAGGAGACCATGCCCGGTGCCTTGGGCCGTTCACGGCGCAACTGGTCGCCGGTGATGGTCAGCGTGCGGGCCGAACCGTCGGTCATGGTCAGGGTCGATTTGACGCTGTCCTGAAAGTCGGTTCCGGGGATAACGGCCCCGATGGCCGTGTTTTTCCCTTCGGCATCCAGCACCATGATGGCAAAGCTGTAATCTTCCAGGATCACGCCTGCGGTGTGAACACCCTCGTCAAACAGCAGGTCGCCGGGCTGGTGGTAATGCCATTCCTCGAACACAACCTGTTGGGCCGACCCGGCGCGGACGGCAGAGCACAGCGCCAGAACGGCACAGAGAACACGTATGAGTTGCGTCACCAGATCGGTCCTTGTTGCAGCGTCGGGTCAGTCTAGCGACCGTGGGTACGTGCACGCAAGTTCAGCAGCATTCGGCCCGTCGCTGCGATCATGTCAGCCATGCGTTGAAATCCGCCCCTAGGCTTGCTACCTTACATGCATATCCCAGCGCCGGGGATCAGACGGCGCGTATCTAGGAGGGCAATGTCCTGTCAATCCACACAACGTCGGCACCGGCTGCCGACCACACGGGCGCACTGATGAGCGCCGCAGCACCCGAAGCAGGCAGCGATGCGCAGCTCGCTTTGATCCTTTCTTCCCTTTCCGATGACAAAGCCGAAGATGTCGTGCAGATCAACCTGCAAGGCAAGACCGCCTTTGGCGACTATATGGTCGTGTGTTCCGGCAGGTCCTCGCGTCAGGTGTCCGCCATCGCTGAAAAGCTGTTGGTGCGCCTGAAAGAGGCATTCGGCCGCCCCGCGCGGATCGAAGGCAAGGACACGGGCGACTGGGTTCTGGTCGATACGGGCGACGTGATCGTGCACGTGTTCCGTCCCGAAGTGCGCGAGTTCTACCAGCTTGAAAAGATGTGGTTGGGCACAGGCGAAACACCCGCCGCCGTCTGACGCATCTATGAAGGTTCACATCATTGCCGTGGGGCGCCTGCGTGGCGGCCCCGAGGCTGACCTTATATCCGACTACCTGACACGATTCGACCGCACCGGACGGGCCCTGAGCCTGGGTCCGGCGCAGATCGTTGAAGTGGACGACCGCAAGGGGGGCGGCATGGCCGCCGAGGCCGAGCTGCTGCGCCGTGCAATTCCCAAGGGCGCGCTGCTGGCGGTGATGGACGAACGCGGCCGGGTGGAATCGTCGCCGAAGTTTGCCCAGCGTCTGGCCGGATGGCGCGATGGCGGGCGGTCCGATCTGGCGCTGGTGATTGGCGGAGCCGACGGGATCGACCCCACGCTGCGCGCCGAGGCGGATTTTGCGTTGTCTTTCGGGGCGATGGTCTGGCCGCACATGCTGGTCCGGGTGATGCTGGCCGAACAATTGTACCGGGCCGCGTCCATTCTGGCCGGTGCGCCTTATCATCGGGATTAATCCGGGGCTCTGCCCCCGCCCTGCGGGCGTCCCCGGGATTTTTTGAACCAGAGAAATGGGACGCCGTCGGCTATTCTGACGATGCCGTGCCCATCAGGATCTTGCGCGAATGCGAGGCAAACTCGCGCCGCCAGATCACCGCAAGGGTAAAGGCCGTGGCGATCATCAGCGGGACGGGTCCAAGCAGCCAAGCGGCCATTGCGATTCCGAAATAGACGGCGCGCAAGCCGCGGTTGAAGCTGCGGGCGGCGGTGATGTTGATCTCGGCCGACTGGTTGGCGCGGGGCAGGGCGATGGGGTCGTTGGGATCGTTGGGCACCGAGGCCATGACCACGGCGGCATAGCCGAACAGGCGGTTGGACCAGACAAACTTCAAAAAGGCGTTGGTCAGGAACAGGCTGATAATCAGCAGCTTGGCCTCCCAGACAAAGGTGGGTTCCGAGACGAGGATCAGGTCGTTGGCGATGTCGGTGATATGTTCGGCGTTGCCGATCATTGCCAGCGCACCGCCGATGGCGATGGCCGAGGTCGAGGCGAAGAACGCCGTGCTTTGGCGCAGGCTGCCAAGGACGTGTGCGTCAAAGATGCGCGGGTTGCGTGTGATCATCTGGACCATCCATTCGCGGCGGTAGCCGGACATGATGCGTGCGGTCGACGGGGTCTTGGACGTGGTGCTTTCGACGCGCCAGCCGATCAGCAGCCATGCCGCAATCAGCAAGCCCAGAGCGACGTAATCCAGCGTCGTAAACAGGGTGAGGCGGTTGGTCCAGGTCATGGTAGAGTGATAGGGTGTCAGCGTATCCCTTGTCACGCGCTGAAATTGGTAATAATATTTTACCAATAGGAGGAACTGCCGTGGAAATGCCGATTCCGAACCCCGCCGTTCTGGCCCGCAAGGACCGCGTTGTCGCGCGTTTGCTGAAGGTATTGCCAGCCGACGCCGTGATCAGCGACGTGGCCGAGACGCGCGCTTATGAATGCGACGCGCTGACGGCCTATAAATGCGCGCCGATGGTGGCTGTGCTGCCGTCGTCGACGCAAGAGGTGTCGGATGTGCTGCGCATTTGCCACGAGGAATGTGTGCCCGTTGTTCCGCGCGGGTCCGGCACGTCGCTGGCCGGTGGCGCGCTGCCGACGGCGGATTGCGTTATTCTGGGTGTGGCGCGGATGAATGACGTGATCGAGACGGATTACGCCAACCGGATCATTCGCGTGCAGACAGGCCGCACCAACCTGAGCGTCACGGGCGCTGTCGAGGAAGACGGATTTTTCTATGCGCCCGACCCGTCCAGCCAGTTGGCCTGTGCCATTGCGGGCAACATCGCGATGAACAGCGGCGGGGCGCATTGTTTGAAATACGGAGTCACGACCAACAACCTGATGGGCGTGACGCTGGTGCAGATGGACGGCACCGTGATCGAGATCGGTGGCGGTTATCTGGATGCGGGCGGGCTGGACCTGTTGGGGGTAATCTGCGGGTCCGAAGGTCAGTTGGGGGTGGTCACCGAGGCGACCTTGCGCATCCTGCACAAGCCCGAGGGCGCGCGGCCCGTGCTGATGGGATTTGACGACAACGAAGTCGCGGGGGCCTGCGTGTCGGACATCATCAAGGCGGGTGTCCTGCCGGTGGCGATCGAGTTTATGGACCGTCCCTGCATCGAGGCGACCGAAGCCTTTGCCGGGGCCGGATACCCGGACTGCGAGGCGCTGCTGATCGTCGAGGTTGAAGGGGCGGCCGCCGAAATTGACGACCAACTGGCGCGCATCATGGAGATTGCGCGGCGGCACAATCCGGTCGAGTTGCGCGAAAGCAAGTCGCCCGAGGAAAGTGCGCGCATCTGGTTGGGGCGCAAAAGCGCTTTTGGCGCGATGGGGCAGATCAACGATTACATGTGCCTGGATGGGACGATTCCGGTGTCGTCCTTGCCGTTTGTGCTGCGGCGCATCGGCGAGATGTCGGCGGAATACGGGCTGCGGGTTGGCAATGTCTTTCACGCAGGCGACGGCAATATGCACCCGCTGATCCTGTTCGATGCCAACAAGCCGGGTGATCTGGAACTGTGCGAGGCCTTTGGTGCCGAGGTGCTAAAGCTGTGCGTCGAGGTTGGCGGCTGTCTGACCGGCGAGCATGGTGTCGGCATTGAAAAACGCGACCTGATGCATGTGCAGTACACGACAGACGACCTTGAGGCGCAGATGGCGGTGAAGGATGTGTTTGATCCGCAATGGTTGCTGAACCCCGCGAAGGTGTTTCCGTTGGACGCATCGGACACGCGGCGCACGGTTGCCATGGCGGCGCAATAGGGGACCAGCCCCCTGACCCCCCCCGGGATATTTGGAGCCAAAAGAAGATGATGACACCGCAGAGTGAAGAAGAGCTGGCCGGGATGATTGCAGATGCCACGACGCCGCTGGCGGTGCAGGGCGGTGGCACCCGCGGCTTTGTGGCGGCCGGGGATGTGCTGTGTTCGGCTGGACTGGCCGGGATTCGGTTGTACGAGCCGGGGGCGCTGACGCTGGTGGCGGGGGCCGGAACGCCGGTGGCCGAGATCGAGGCGGCGCTGGCTGCGGAAAACCAGCGGCTGGCGTTCGAGCCAATGGATCACCGGGCGCTGCTGGGCACGTCGGGCGCGCCGACCATTGGCGGGGTGATGGCGGCGAATATCAGCGGACCACGGCGGATTGCGGTGGGTGCGGCGCGGGATTTTGCGCTGGGCGTGCGGTTTGTCGATGGCGCGGGACGGATCGTCAAGAACGGCGGGCGGGTGATGAAGAACGTCACCGGTTATGATCTGGTCAAGCTGATGTGCGGATCGTTCGGCACGTTGGGCGTGCTGAGCGAAATTTCGATGAAGGTGCTGCCCGCGCCCGAGACAGAAGCCACGCTTGTGATTGGCACAGGTGTGGCGGAACAGGCTGTGGCGGCATTGTCGCGCGGGCTGGGGTCGCCGTTCGAGGTGACCGGAGCTGCGTTCTTGCCGGATCGTGGAGCAGTGGTGCGGATCGAAGGGTTTGAAACCTCTGTGGCCTATCGGTTGGAAGCGCTTGAGGGGGTGCTGGGCAGTTTTGGCGCGGTTGAGCGGCTGGATGCGCAGGCGTCGCAAGCCTTGTGGCGCGATGTGCGCGATGTGCAGCCTTTTGTCGGGCGTTCGGGCGATGTGTGGCGGGTGTCGGTCAAGCCCAGCGACGCGCCCTGCATTGTGAATGGTCTGCCGGACGGGGCAGAGTACATGCTGGATTGGGGCGGTGGGCTGATCTGGGTGCTGTGCGCCGCCGGGACCGATCTGCGCGCCAGGATTGCGCCGTTTGCAGGACATGCGACCCTTGTGCGGGCCGACGCGGATGTGCGTGCGCGGCTGGGGGTGTTCCAGCCCGAAGCACCGGCGCTGGCGGCGTTGACGGACGGGGTGCGGGCGCGGTTTGACCCGCGTGGCGTGTTGACGGGGCGCGGGATGAAAGCGGCGTGACCGTGCTGTGGCCTGCCTTGTTCGTGGTGGTTTTCGGTTTCGGTCCGTGGGTGTTCTTGCGCCTGATGCGCTTGACCCCATCGTCGACCGTTTTTGCACGGTTGGTTGCTTTCATGGTGATGGCGGCGGCCGCAAGCATGTGGTTGCGGTTTCTGGCGCCGGTGCCGTGGGGGGCGAACATCTGGGCCACGGGTGTCGGCATGGGCCTGATCTGGGCCGCGTGGATTGCGGTGCTGGCGCTTGCCGCCCTGGCCTTGCGGCAGGCGGATCAGGGGCCTGCGATGCGCCGTTGGACCGGTGTGATCGGCGCAATGGGCACCACGGTGCCGTGGTTCGGTCTGGCCTCGGCCCGGCTGATGAGCAGTTGAAAGAGAGACGATGCAAACGACATTCACGCCTGAACAGATGCGCGACCCCAAGATCCAGCGTGCCAACCAGATTTTGCGATCCTGTGTGCATTGCGGATTTTGCACCGCCACCTGCCCGACTTACCAGGTGTTGGGTGACGAATTGGACAGCCCGCGCGGGCGCATTTACCTGATCAAGGACATGCTGGAAAACGAACGGGTGCCGGATGCCAAGACGGTGGGGCACATCGACCGCTGCCTGTCCTGTCTGGCGTGCATGACCACCTGTCCGTCGGGCGTGCATTACATGCATCTGGTGGATCAGGCGCGGGAATATATCGAGGACCATTACAAGCGCCCCATGAGCGACCGTGCTTTGCGCTGGGTTCTGGCGCGGGTTTTGCCCTATCCCACGCGGTTCCGGGTGGCCTTGCTGGGGGCCAAGATGGCGCGTCCCTTTGCGCGGTTGCTGCCCGATCCGCGTTTGCGTGCGATGATCGCGATGGCACCGAAACAGGTGCCGCCCGTCAGCCGCAATGACGATCCGCAAAACTTTGCCCCGGTGGTGCCCCGGATCAAGCGCGTGGCGCTGATGACCGGTTGCGCGCAAAAGGCACTCAACACCGACATCAACGACGCGACGATCCGTCTGCTGACGCGGCTGGGGTGCGAGGTGGTGGTAGCCAAGGGCGCGGGCTGCTGTGGGGCGCTGACGCACCACATGGGCAAAAGCGACGAAAGCCACGCAGCGGCGGCGCGGAACATCACCGTATGGGCGGCCGAGATGGACGGCGACGGGCTGGATGCGATTGTGATCAACACCTCGGGCTGTGGCACCACGGTGAAAGATTACGGGCATATGTTTGCGCGCACCGACCTTGAAGTCGATGCAAAACGTGTGGCGGAAAAGGCAGTGGATATCAGCGAGTTGCTGGTGAACATCATGACGCCCGAGCATATCGCGCGCAGTCCGAACATGGCGGCGATGGGCATTGCCGGCACCGATGCAACACAGCCGACCGACAGCGACCGCACGGTGACGGTTGCCTATCACGCCGCCTGTTCGCTGCAACATGGCCAGCAGATCAAGACACACCCCAAGACCCTGCTGAAGATGGCCGGGTTCGGCGTGGTCGAGCCTGCCGACAGCCATTTGTGCTGCGGTTCGGCAGGCACCTACAACCTGATGCAGCCCGAGATTTCGGCGCAGTTGAAGGCGCGCAAGGTGCGCACGCTTGAGGCAAAGGCCCCAGACATCATCGCGGCAGGCAATATCGGTTGCATGATGCAGATCGGCAGTGCGACGGGTATTCCTGTGGTGCACACGGTCGAGCTTTTGGATTGGGCAACCGGGGGACCGCGTCCACCCGCTTTGGACCGCAGCCTGACAAAGGCAGCACCGGTGCCGATTTTGCGCTGATCTTCAACTTTGCCATAATGTCGCCGTATGGCGCACGTAGGCGATTGCCGAACCCTTTAGGAGAAGTCGATGCGGCGCTGGATGTCACTGTCTTTGATGGCCATTGTGGTCACGTCCGCGGCTTTTGCGCAGGACGCGCAGTTGCGTCGTCTTGAGACAACCAACGCCGGGCGCGCATGGGAAGCGGTCGGGCGTCTGGACATGGACGGTATCGGATTTTGCACCGGTGCGCTGATTGCGCCCAATCTGGTGCTGACGGCGGCGCATTGCCTGTTCGACAAGCGCACCAAGCAGCCCATTGACCATGCAAAGATCGAATTCCTTGCCGGATGGCGCAACGGGCGCGCATCGGCCTATCGCAATGTGCGGCGCGCGGTGGTGCATCCCGCCTATGTCTACGACGGCGATGTGTCGTCTGAACGGGTGCGCAACGATCTGGCGTTGCTGGAACTGAGCCAGCCCATTCGCAACACCAGCATCCGCCCATTTGGCACCGCTGTGCGGCCCGCAACCGGTGACAGCGTGGGCGTGGTCAGCTATGCCAAGTCGCGGTCCGAAGTGCCGTCGTTGCAAGAGGTTTGCACCGTGCTGTCGCGCCAGGAAGGTGTATTGGTCACCTCGTGTAATGTCGATTTCGGATCGTCCGGCGCACCGATCTTCAGCTTTGACGGCGGTGAAGCGAACATCGTGTCCGTGGTGTCGGCCAAGGCAGAGCTGGACGGCAAGAACGTGTCGCTGGGCACCTCGCTGGCCGAGCCGCTGGAAGAGCTGCGGGCCGAACTGCTGGCCGGTGGCGGGTTCCAGCAGGGGGCGTCGCCCGCTGCCAGCCGCGTCCGCGTGGGTGTGCGCAACGACACCGGCGCGAAATTCGTCAAGCCCTGAGGGGCATCGTAGAACGCGGTTTCGGCAGGTCTTGAAACCGCGAAATCCATCCCCACATCTGTCCTGACCGAACGCCTATACAGGGTTCTGTCTTTTTGCAAAACGGGTCCGTCCACGGATGGAGGGCCTGACATGAAATCGCTCACTCTAAGAGGATGACACATATGCGTACTTTTGATTTTGCACCGCTTTACCGCCAGACTGTCGGCTTTGACCAGATCGCTGACATGATGGACCGCGTTCTGACCAACGAGCATGCACAGAACAGCTATCCCCCTTATAACATCGAGAAAACCGACGACGATGCCTATCGCATCTCGATTGCCGTTGCGGGTTTCTCGGATCAGGACCTGTCCGTCGAAGTGCGTGAAAAGGCGTTGATCGTTTCCGCCCGCAAGGCGGACGAGGACGGCCAGCGCAGCTATTTGCACCGTGGCATCGCCACCCGTGCCTTTGAGCGCCGCTTCCATCTGGCGGACCATGTGGTTGTGACCGGTGCGTCCCATGCCGACGGTATGCTGCACATCGACCTGCAACGCGAAGTGCCCGAAGCACTGAAGCCCCGCCAGATCGAGATTACGGCAGGCACCAAGTCGATTGGCAAGGATGTCGTGGACGCCAAATCGGTCAACTGATCCGGCCTCGTATTACAACAGACTGACAGCATCAGGCCCGTGCGCATCCGCGTGCGGGCCTTTTTTCAATAAGAGAAATCACACCTTGCTTGTATCATGCACGCGCTTGGACAGACGGATTATTTATCAAACCCTTGAATGAAATCGCGGTGGAGAACGGACAGGCTTTTACGATTGTGACGGCTGACCGCACAGGCGCGACTGCCTGATATTCACTGGTAACTGACGATGATCTTTTGATTGTCGAGTACGTGACTGCGTCTTGTGAAATCAAAAGGGCGGACCATCAGGCCCGCCCTTTCATCTGTGCGTCGGATCAGACCGACATGCAGATGTATTTCATCTCTTGGTAGTCTTCCATGCCGTGGTGGCTGCCTTCGCGGCCCAGACCTGACTGTTTGACGCCGCCAAACGGGGCCAGTTCGGTGCTGATGATGCCGGTGTTGATGCCGACAATGCCGTACTCAAGGGCTTCGGCCACCTTGTACACGCGGCTCAGGTCCTTGGCGTAGAAATAGGACGCCAGACCAAAGATCGTGTCGTTGGCCATCGCGATCACTTCGTCTTCGTCCTCGAACTTGAACAGTGGCGCCAGCGGGCCAAAGGTTTCTTCGGTCGCCACGGCCATATCCGGCGTCACGCCGGTGATGATGGTGGGGGCAAAGAAGTTGCCGGTCATCGTGTCCTGCGCGTCGCCCAGAATGACGGTGGCGCCTTTGGCTTTGGCGTCCTTGATGTGTTCGATCACCTTGTCGCCGGCCTCGGGGTTGATCAGCGGTCCCAGGTCCACGCCCGCCTCAAGGCCGTCACCGACTTTCATCTTCGACACACGGTCTTTCAGCTTTTCGGCAAAGGCATCGTAGACACCGGCCTGCACATAGATGCGGTTGGCGCATACGCAGGTCTGGCCGTTGTTGCGGAATTTGCACATGATCGCGCCTTCGACGGCGGCGTCCAGGTCGGCGTCGTCAAAGACGATGAACGGCGCGTTGCCGCCCAGTTCCATCGAGCATTTCATGACCTGTTCCGAGGCTTGCTTCAAAAGGATGCGGCCGACTTCGGTCGACCCTGTAAAGGTCAGCTTGCGCACCTTGGGGTTCTCGCAAAACTCTTTGCCCACGGCAGAGGACGACGACGACGGCACCACGTTGAACACGCCCGCAGGGATGCCCGCGCGTTCGGCCAGCACACCCATGACGATTGCGCTCAGCGGGGTTTCGGCGGCGGGGCGCGCAACGAATGCGCAACCGGCGGCCAGCGCAGGGCCGGCCTTGCGGGTGATCATCGCGTTGGGAAAGTTCCACGGCGTGATCGACGCGGCCACACCGATGGGCTGCTTGATCACGGTGATGCGTTTGTCGCGCTGGTGGCCGGGGATGGTTTCGCCGTAATTGCGTTTGGCTTCTTCGCCGAAGAATTCGATGAAGCTGGCGCCATAGGCGATCTCGCCTTTGGCTTCGGCCAGTGGTTTGCCCTGTTCCGCGGTCAGGATGATGCCCAGGTCGTCCTGATTTTCCATCATCAGGTCGAACCACTTGCGCAGAACGGCGGCGCGTTCCTTGCCTGTCCAGCTTGCCCATTCCTTTTGTGCGGCTTCGGCAGCGTCAATGGCCTGACCCACTTGCGCGCGCGACAGGTCAGCCACCTGGGCGATCACATCGCCGCGCGCGGGGTTGGTCACGTCAAAGGTCCCGTCGTCGCCGTCGATCCACTTGCCGTTTACATAGGCACGTGTTTCCAGCAACGATGGGTCTTTCAGCAGGCTTTTCAGGTCGGTCTTTGCACTAGGCATCGCATCTCTCCAGATTAGGTCTCGTGCAGCAAAACCAACTCCTGCTAAGAATGTCCAGTTCCAGACGCAAGGGAAGCGATATGCCAGTTAACGACGATGCTTATGCCAACGGTGCCCATATTCCCGACGGGGCCAGCTATCCGGCCCGCTGGGCGCGCGATGCGGCGGCCTTTCGCAACAGTCTGGGCCAACGTGCCCAGATGGGATTACGCTATGGTCCCAGCCCGCGCCAAACCTTTGATCTGTTCCAGCCCGAAGGCACGCCCAAAGGCACGCTGATCTTTGTGCATGGCGGGTTCTGGCGGATGTTTTCGCCCAGCGATTGGTCGCATCTGGCGGCAGGGGCGGTGGCGCGCGGATGGTCGGTGGCCTTGCCGGGGTACGAACTGTGCCCAGATGTGCGCATCGCAGGCATCACCCGGTCGATTGCGCAGGCGGTGCAGGTGATCGCCGGTCAGACCACGGGGCCACTGGCACTGGCCGGCCACAGCGCAGGCGGGCATCTTGTGGCGCGGATGTGTGCGGCTGGCATGTTGCCCGCCGATGTGGTGGCGCGGGTGGACCATGTCATGCCCATTTCGCCCCTGTCTGATCTTGAGCCGCTGTTGCTGACCACGATGAACGATGATTTCCAGATGGACGCCGCCATGGCCCGTGCAGAAAGCCCGGTACACCAACCGGCCCCAGACTGCGACGTGACCGTCTGGGTTGGCGGCGCAGAACGGCCCGCGTTTCTGGATCAGGCGCAATGGCTGGCGGATGCATGGGGCTGTGGTCACCACGTGGCGCAGGACAAACATCACTTTGACGTGGTTGATGCGCTGGCAGAGCCGGACAGCGCCATGGTGCGCCGGTTGCTGGGATAATGATCCGTTTGCGACACCCTTTTGGTCTGTTGGGGCCTTTCAGGGTGTCGCTGACCGGGCTATAAGAAAAACAGCCGCGCGATGGCGTCGCCGGTGTCTTTCCCCAAAAAATGTCCTGAACGCCGGGATCTTTCTGCAAAGGAGGGTCTGACATGACCATTCAAAACCCCATTTCAACAGTCACGCGCCCTGATTTTCATCCTGTGCACAATGGCACCAAAGCGCCGTTGCAATTCGCGGGTGCCGAATACGATGCCCGCATCGCCGGATTGCGCGGGATCATGGCCGACACGGGCGTCGCGGCTGCGGTGCTGACGTCGATGCACAACGTGTCGTATTATTCCGGCTTCACCTATTGTGCGTTCGGCCGCCCCTACGCGCTGGTCGTGACCGCGTCCGAGGTTGTGACGATCTCGGCGGGCATCGACGCGGGGCAGCCGTGGCGGCGCAGCCATGGCGATGCGATCACCTATACCGACTGGACGCGTGACAACTTTTGGCGGGCGGTGACGCATGTGGCGGGAACCGGCGGTGTGGTCGGGTTTGAAGGCGATCACATGACGCTGGACCAGCACCGCAAGATGCTGGCCTTTCTGTCGCCTGTACAGGTGATCGACCTGGCCCCCGCCACGATGCGCCAGCGGATGCACAAAAGCGCCGCCGAACTGGAGCTGATCCGCGCCGGTGCCGCCGTGGCCGATGTGGGCGGTTACGCCATCCGCGACGCGGTGCGCGCAGGCACCCGCGAAATTGACGTGGCCATGGCTGGCCGCGACGCGATGGAGTTGGAGATTGCCCGCCGCTTTCCCGATGCCGAGTACCGCGACACCTGGGTCTGGTTTCAGTCGGGCCTGAACACCGACGGCGCACATAACCCCGTCACCGCGCGGGTGTTGGAACACGGTGACATCCTGTCACTGAACACCTTTCCGATGATTTCGGGCTATTACACCGCATTGGAACGCACGATGTTTGTGGGCGAGGTTGACGATGCGTCGCTGAAGATCTGGGAGGCGAATGTCGCGGCCCACGAATACGGCATGAGCCTGCTGAAGCCGGGGGCCACCTGTGCCGAGGTCACCCATGCGATCAACGATTTCTTCGAAGCGCGCAACCTGCTGCAATACCGCACCTTTGGCTATGGTCATTCCTTCGGCGTGCTGTCGCATTACTATGGCCGCGAGGCGGGACTGGAACTGCGCGAAGACGTCGATACGGTGATCGAGGCGGGCATGGTGATCTCGATGGAGCCGATGCTGACCTTGCCCCAAGGCGCGCCGGGGGCAGGGGGCTACCGCGAGCATGATATTCTGATCATCACGGACGACGGGGCCGAAGATATTACCAAATACCCCTATGGTCCCGACTTTAACGTGGTCGGCTAGGTCAACATCTGCCCGTAAACCAACGCAAGGCCGCCCTTGGCCTTGCGTTTTGCCGCGCGCCGCAACGCTTGGTTCTTTCCTTTGATCGCCGGATTTGCGAGAGTTTTTGCAAAATCGGAGCTTTGCCCGATGTAAATGCAAGTAACATTGCCTATATTGATGGCAACACATTGATACGAGGGAGAATTTGATGTCCAACTTTGACGCACAGGTGCGCGAGTCCCAAAGCCAGGTGGCCGAAGCACAGGCCAAGATCAGCGAACTGACCAGCCGTATCGAAACCGCGCGCGCCAAGTTGAAGGCGGGCGACGACGCGATGATCGACATCGAGAACGCCACGCTGGAAGACGTCCACGCCCACACCGACGTGATGAACGCCAATATCGCCGAGCTGATCATGGGTCTGGACGATGTGACCTCGGCCTTCTCCAAAGACTTTGACGAGATGCGCAATAAAACCGGCTGGGAAAGTTTTGTCGGCATCTTCTCGCGCGGGAAATCCGACAGTATGCGGCAGGAACGGGTGCGCACGGCGTCGATTGATGACAAGCTGCAAGACCTGATTTCCAAATCGGACATCATCGTGCAACTGCTGCAAGGGCAGTTGACCATGCTGGAAGAGCAAAAGGTCAAGGTCGAGGGCAACCTGACCGAAACGCTGGACGAGCGTGAATTCACGGTGCAGGAACTGACCGCGCTGCAAAACGACATCAAGGCAATGGACCCGAAAATCATCGGTCTGGAAAACCAGATCGCGTCGGAAACCGATGCCGCAAAGCGCACCAAGCTGGAAACCGAACTGGCCGATCTGAACAGCCAGTATAACCAGATGGTACAGACCGAACAGGTCAAGCTGGCCAAAAGCCAGACGCTGGAACGCTATATCGAAAAGGGCAAAACCTGGATCGACTCGTTGCAAAACCAGGCGGCGACGCAGATGGTGCTGATCAACAAGCTGCAAACAGACACCAAACAGCGTGTGGTTCTGTATGACGCGCTGACCAAATCGCTGAAGACGGCGCAACAGCAGGACGTGGCCCACCGCATCAACGAAATCGGCGTGAAAACCGACCAAGAGGCACAAACCGCCATGGCCGGCATCGGTGCCGCCACCAACGCGCGCATGGCCGACATGCTGGAAGCGCACGAGGACCACATGGTTTTCGCCCGTGACGTGCTGGAGCAAAAGGCCAAGGCCGACGAACGCTTTGCCCGCCGGTTCGAGGCCATCGTGAAAAAGCACGACAGCAATGCGTATGGCGGGTGAGCGGGCGAAAAGGACAGCCTGAGCAATGACCGCCCTGAATGACACCGTCGGCCTGACCGACCTTTTCGCCTCGCGCCGCTATTTCCGCAAGTTCGAGGCGATCATGGCCCACATGACCCGCGTCGCGGGCGTGATGGAGGCCGAAGGCACGCTGACCCGTGACGAAGTGAACATCCTTGTCGGCTATGCCGCGGCCCTGAACTATACGTTCAAGGCGCTCAGCCTGAAATACCTGCTGGTCGGGCGCGACACGGGGCGGTTCTTTGGATCGCTGGCCATCGACGCCACCGAAAGCGGGTTTCCGGCGGCGGACGAGCTGATCACTATGGCGTCGGACGCGCAGCAGGCGGAAAAACATCTGCTGGGGATGCCATCGGTGGACGAACTGAAGGCGCAGATGGTGCAGGTGATTTTGGGCGACCGCACGGTGCCGACCAAGCTGCAATTCGCCCTGTCGCAACGTCTGTATTACGAGGAACTGCTCAAGGGCAAACTGTTCTGGCCGCGCAATGATCCGGCGATCGACTGGTTGGGCAACACCGGCGAACGGCGGCGGTTTCGGATGCATTGGGCGGTCTACGACAGTCAGGTCAACCTGCCGGTGATCTACATGATGGAGCTTGAGGACACGGGCCGCACCGCGCTGCCCAAGGATCAGCGCCGCTGGCCCGAAGTGCAGGCACACCTGATGGCGCAGTCGCTGGGTGGGCTGAAGCTGATGACCATCGCCAAGGGTTTTGACGAGGATTTCAACGACCTGCACCCCAAACGCCTGCGGCGGTTTCACGTGGGGCCAATGTATTCGGATGCGTTCACCAAACAGTCGGGGCCGATTGGCGACGTGCTGTCACAGGCGCGCGCGCCGGACGGCCAGGACTGGGCGTTGGTCTGGACCGAGGAGGACTTGCAATCGGATCGCGTGGTAGAAGAGCGCGCAGGCTGGTTTTCGTCCGTCGAGCGCGAGATATTCAAGCTGGACCCCTTTGCCGGGCGCGGCGCCGATACGGGCACCACGCGGATGGAGCGCAGCATCATCCTGCCGCAGCGGCCCTATCAGGTGTTGGAAGAACTGAACCCGCCGGGGTTCCGGTCGGTGGCCAAGTTCGTGGTCAGCGATGCGGGGCGGGTGCTGCGGTACTAAGCGGGGCGCTTTTGGCGGTTCGGCCCTCCGGGGGGAGTTTATTTTGCAAGATGAAGATTGAGGGAAGAAGATGAGCCAGACAGCCGACCAGATGGAGCTGCGCGAGCAAGAGATCACCGCGCATTACGCGATGGCCTTGGCGATGTTGCAGGGCTTTGACCACGCGCCGCGGATCGGCAAGGGGGTTGAGGCCCCGCAGCAAGAGGCATCCGCGGGCATCGGCACACGGCGGCGGTTTCGCACCACGACGCCGGGTCTGGTGACACGGCGCAGCACGGTGACGGGTGCCGTGCAGTTGATCGCGCGGGTCGAAGGGGAGGACGACGCGCTGATGTCGCCCTTGCAGGCAACGGTACTGAACGGGCTGCGGCGGGCGATTTCCATCGCCCTGGCGGTGGCCGAGAATTACGCCGATGTGTCGGGGCTGGGTGATTTGAAGCGTGCGAACCTTGAGGGCAATTTGCCCGACGCCCGCAAGGTCGAGTTTTCGGAACTGCTGGCGGGCGAGGCGTTGGTCACGCTTTATGTGTTTGGCAATGCCACCGCGTACCTCATGTCCTCGCACCAGTCGGAAGTGACCGTCGAAGTGGGCGATGTACAGGAAATGCTGACGGACAACGGCCAGACTGCCCTGCACGGCGCGCTGTGGGAACTGGATCAGGACATCGCCGCCCACGCCACCGACGACGCGCGGCTGGTGGCGACCGTCGCCGCCTTTGCCGAGGCGCTGATGGAAAAGGTCGCCCTGCGCGCGCAAGAGGCACCGCGCCTGTCCGGTTTCACCAACGCCGTCTGGCGGGTCGAGGCGGATGATTTCACCATCGCGGGCTTTACCCCCGCGACCAAGGCGAAGTCGACCAAGCTGACGATGACCTTCAAGAAACCCAACGAGGTCGTGGGCAACCATATCGCCAAATATCAGGCGATGAAGCTGGCCAAGATGCTGATGGCCTATGACTTTGACCGCAAGCTGAACCCCTTTGCCGAACTGGGCGGGTTCATCTTTACCTTTATGGGCGATGGCAAGCCGGGCACGGGCAAGACCACGCTGATCCAGATGATGGCGGGGCTGATCAACGATTATTGCGCGGTGGCGGGCTATCCGTTCCGCTATCAGAACCTCAGCACCGACAACATCGACAGCTATCAGGGCAAGTCGGGCCAGAACGCCAAGGCGTTTATCAACACGATCATTGATCCCAATGCCATCGGTTTCGGCACCATCGACGACATCGACCAGCTTGCCGGCAAACGCGGCGACCGGCAGTCCAGCGCGGGGCAGCTGGAGATCACGGCGGTGCTGATGGAAAGCTTTGCCGGGGCCAATACGGTCGTGCGGGGCAACTGCACCTTTGGCATGTTCTCGAACTACCCCGAAAACGTGGACGACGCCCTGCGCCAGCGCGCGGGGGCGCGGTTTCTGGTGGACGGGCCGCAAACGCGCGAGGATTACATCGACATCCTGTACCTGCTGATGGGCAAGAACCACGACATTCCCGTGGGCGCGCATCAGGTGTTTTCGGCGCAGGAAATCAAATCGGCTGTCGCCGCATCCTTCGAAAGCCACAGCCGCCCGCACGAGGCGGGGCTGATGCAGGTGTTTGACAGGGTGCACGACCAGATCGGCGAATTGGACACGATTGCCAAGCTGGGGACCTACCTGAAAGGCATTCAAGAGGCGGACGCGCGGTTCACGGGCCGTGCGATCAAGAACATCACCGACGCGGTCAAGGTGCGGGCGATGGATTTCGAGCTGCCGGATGAGTGGATGGAGAACCCCGAGCTGTTCCTGTTCAAAAGCTATGACGCCAAGAAGGACATGATCGCCGAGCTGCGCCAGCCGATTACGGTGGAGATGGTGATACAAGAAATCAACCGCTATGCGGATTCCGAGTTCCGGTACGCGGACAAGTCGGACGAGGTGGCGATTGACGCGATGGTGCGGGACTTTGGGCGGCAGGAAGCGGCGAAGAAGCGGCATTTGGAGGGTAAGCGATGAAACAGGAAGGCTCCAGCGGGGCCTTTCCGTCGCGAACGGGCGGAGCTCCGGTGGCGCAGAGATTCACGGGTATGTTCAGTCAGAGTGATAGGATAACCCAATGAACCGCCTCATCCGCCTCGGCCTCATGTTCGGCAACCTCTACCCCGTCACCAGCCCCGCGCTGGTGGAACGCTATAACCGCGCGCTGGAGCATCTGACCGGCAAGCGCACCACGCTCACCGATTTCTACATCGACCTGTCCGGCTTTTCCCCCGAAGTGGGCGCCGATCTGGGTGATCCGCTGTACCTGAACAAGGGCGGCGTGAACCGGCAGTTTATCCTGCTCAGCACCGACCAGAAACGCGCGCCGCTGCTGGATGCGAAATTCTCGACCTCGCGCACCATCCTGCGGCGGTTCATCGAGGACAACGAGGCGGCGCTGTTTGCGCTGACCGCGCGGGATGCGGTGGCGGGCGAGCTGGTGAATTCGGTCTATGACGTGTCCAACCCGCAGCGCCTGTTCGACATTCGCGCGATCACCATTGATGCGGACACCACCGCAGGCACCGTGCGCAATGCCGAAAAGCTGGCGGGCAAGGTGGACCGGTTTCTCGAAGCCGAGGACGCATGGTTTGACGATGTGCTGATCGCCGAGATGATCGGTCTGGCCGCGCAAACCGGTGACGTGACCCGCAACCCCGTGAAGCTGAAGAAAACGCGGTTCGAGCAGGGCAATTTCTGGACGGCGCATTTCGGCGGTCTTTATGTGTTCCAGAAGGTCGAGCATCCGGCGGTGATTGCCGGCGGGGATGCCTCAGCACTGGGTGAATTGCCCATCAAGCATGTGTTCGAGACAACCCAGCGCAACCAGATCGCGCGGTTTCTGGAGCTGAACGGGCTGGCCGAACCCATCGTGGCGGCGCGGGGCATCGATTCGGCTGCGATCCTGCGGCAAAAGATGGATTTCATTCTGGTGGACGCGGTCACCTCGGCGGGCGTTGATCTTTCGGGGACCACCCGCGCCGACATGCGGCGGTTGGCGCGCAATCATGCCCAGCACCTGCCCGAGGAATTCCACGCGCTTGCGTCGCTGGTCAACTGGGCCGAGAACGGCGGCGCGTGGCCGCGCATCACCTCGGACCATCCGGCCTATTTCTACACGCTGCGGGCGGCGGCCCATGCCGATGCCGATCTGGTCAATATGCTGCTGGCCGAACTGACGCCCAAGGACGTGCGCCAGTTGTTCATCTGTCACAAGCAGATGTTCTATGACACCTATGCCCGCTGGCCCGATGCCAAGAAAGAATATGTCGCGCAATATCTGGCGGCAGAGTATCAGGCGGACAAGGTCGGCACGCGCGACGCGCTGTTCGGCCATGACGCCCCGATGGAAGAGCCGCCCGCAGCCACCACCCGTGCCAAGCCGCAGACGTTGGACGACCTTGTCGCCCGTGTCGGCCCCTGGGGCGCAGTCAGGAGATAGCCATGTTTGCATTGCTGCGTTTGATCGGTGTCGGCTTTGTCGTGCTGACGATCATCTACATCGCCCTGTCGCTGTATTCGCGCAGCGTGCGCAAGGGCAAGCTGCGGGCGGAATGGCGCGAACAAGCGCAGGCCGGTGTCGCCGAGCAATCGGAAGAGGCGTTTGTAGATATTGGTATGATCGAATACGACAACTCTTTGCGGCGCAAGCTGATCCTTGGCGTCTATGTGGTGCCTACGGTTCTGGTGGGCGCCATCATCTATCTGACCAATTTCGCCTGAACGGAGGCCCCCTATGCGCTATCTCAAATGGTTTTTCATCATCGTGTTCTGGGTCCTTGTGGCGGCAATCTTCCACTATACCCTGCCGCAGAAGGACATCGTGCGGATCACTGATACCTACGAAAAGCGAATCGACTTCGGTGAAAACTCGATCTTCTGGGCGCAGGCGGATGTGGGCACGGATGGCACTGCGTCCAATCGCGATGTGTTCTTTATCCAGACGCGGCTGGCCAACTCCGACCGGGTGATGGTGTACCGCAACGAAGACACCGGCTGGGGCTGGCCGCCGTATTTCAAATTCGACACCTCGAACCTTCAGGCCGAGGCCGGGGATCTGAAGTCGACCGCTGCCAACCCGCGTTATGTGATCATCAAACATTACGGCTGGCGCTTGGTATTTGGTACGGTTTTTCCCAACGCCATCTCGGTAACGCCAGTTGACGGCCCCGATGCGTCCAAGGGCATTCCGTTCCTGAACATCTTTATCCTGACGCTGTTCTTCATGGTGGTCTATTTCATCTGGGTGCGCTGGCGCCGGTTCCGTCAGGCGCGGATCGACCCGCGGCTTGAGGAAATGCAGGACAACTGGGAAGCCGCAGGCGACGCGATGGCTGACCGTCGCAGCCGGTTCTCGCGCTGGCTGGACACGTGGAAAACGAAATAGGCCCATTTGCCCAATCATCGGCCCAATCATCTGGATGTGATCGCGCCAAGGGTGGACTTGGCGCGGCGCATCGGCCATTTCCGATAGTATGACGGTTTTGCGTTCATTTTTACTGGCTTTGATGGTCTTCGTGGCAATGCCATGGGGGGCGTTTTCGGCTGTCTATCCGGCGCTGGCCCGGCCTGCCCACGCGGCCGCATCGGATGCATCACAGGTTGCCGCTGTGCCGGCATCGGTCGAACGCCCGCGCAAACGCTGCCGCACGGCCACCTTGCCGGGGTCGCCCTGTGCGCAGGACATGCGCCTGCACGACGCTGTTACGCTGGACGCGCCGGCCCGTGATGCGGACATGCCGGTGCCGCAGGACAGGGTGTTGCGCAGCAGCGTGACCAAGCCGCCCCCGCAAGGACCACCACGCCTGATCTGACCGGACCCACCGGCGCGTGCTCCGCGTCATTCCCGATCAGATCAAAGGATACCCCAAAATGTTGACCAGACGTATGTTCGTCGCCTGCGGCGCCGCTGCGACCTTGGGCGCCTGTGCCCGCCCTGAACCCACGCCGGTGGCTGCCCCCCCGGCGCCGGTGATCCCGCCACTGCCTGCGTTCTATCAGGCAATCCCTGATGAGCCGTACCCCGTACCCGCGGTGCCCGAGGGCATTCTGAAGCCGGAATATTGGCGGCAAGAGGTCACCAACCTGTGGCCGCAACACGCCCGTGGCACCATTGTCGTCGATCCCGACGATGCCATGCTGTATTTCATCGAAAGCCCCGAAACAGCGACCCGCTATGGCGTCAGCGTCGGTGCCGCAGGCTTTGCCTGGGACGGCACGGCGCGCTTGCAGTTCCGCCGCGAATGGCCGGTGTGGAAAGTGCCCGCCACGATGATCGCCCGTAAACCGGAACTGGCGCCGTATTCCGTGGACAAGGGCGGCATGCCGCCCGGCCCCGGTAACCCGATGGGGGCGCGGGCGCTGTACCTGTTCGAAAACGGTGTCGATACGCTGTACCGCATCCACGGCGACGCCGACCCGCGCGAGCTGGGGCGGAACGTGTCGTCGGGCTGCATAAGGATGCTGAATCAGGACGTGATCCACCTGTATGGCCGCGCATTGCACGGGGCGGATGTGATCGTATTGCCGTCGATGAAGTCCTCGGGCACAGCAGGCGTTTATTGAATTGATACGCGGTGCGTGCAGGGATCGCCTGCCCGCACCGCGTCAGTCTGCGAACAGGTAGTCGGCGCTTGCGATTTCGTGGGCCTTGTCCTCGCCGATGCTTAGAAAGTTTGACAGGGCGCGGGTGTTTTCCTCGACCGTGGCCCCCTCGCGCATACGGCTCATGTTCTCGAACTCGGCGTCGCGGATGCGGTCGCTTTCAAAGACCATGTCGTTGCGAATGGTCGGCAACAGCCGTTCCAGCGTTTCCGAACTGGTCTGCTCGCCCGCCAGACCGACGCGCATGGCGTGGCCGATCAGGTAGTTGTCAGTGAACTTGCACTGGATTTCCAGCATCCGGGTTATCGACCGGTCGCCTGCAAAATCCTGCAACAGGTCCAATTCGCCCGGGTCCATGCACACGATCAGCCGGTCGGTTTCGTAATAGTCGAACAGCATGCGCATCAGCGCCCGCCGGTGCCGCGTGCGTTTGCCCAGCGTTTTCTGGATGCCGCCCAGATCCGGCAGCGGTGTGTTTTCTTCGTTAAACAGGTATTCGATGGCGGGCACATTGGTGACCTGCCGGATACGCTCCAGCACTCGTTTGGCCACGTGCCATTTCTTGCAGATCACGATCATCAGCTCGCGTTCACGGCCCAACGTCGATTCGGTTTCCCAGAACCGCGTGGCAAAGCGGCGTCCAATGCGCCCGCGCCCGCTGAGGAATTTGAACAGGCTGCGTCCTTCGTTCGAGATCTGGAAATGCACCCCTTCTGCCGCATACAGCAGCCCAAGGCGACGTTTCAGATCGCGCGCCTCGGGGCTGATCTTGCGGGCGAACAGGAAATCCTGACTTAGCAACAGGTCGTAGTGATCGTCGTAGAACACCACGGGCATCCCATAGTCGGTGAACATCAGGAAGGTCAGCGTGCGCGTGCGGATTTCATTTTCAGGCACCACATGGCGCACGATGGTCTGAAAGAACGTCTCGTCGGGAATCCAGGTGGTGCGGAAGAACCGCATGACGTCGCGGCGCTTCTTGGTGAACTCCAGCACCCATTCGACCGTGCGACGGCGCAGGCACCACCACTGGCTGCCGATCTGCACCTGAATGTCGCTGGGAATCTCGCGGGTCAGGCCAAAGCGTTGTTGCAGATGGTAGCTGGTGTAGAACCGCCATTTTTGCGTGCGTTCGTTGAAGAAGTGGCGGTAAATCAGCCGCTCTTCCTTCATGCCGGTCTTGATCCAGTCGCTTTCGAAATAGTCGAAGCTTTCGATAAAGTCGGCGTCGTTGTCGTCCAGGAACTGGTGCGTGTACTCGGCAGATTTGATCGCCATACAGTCGCCGGACAGCATGTAGAAATGCGTCGCACGCGGGAACGCTTTGGCGGCGGATTCGACCGCGTACAGCGTCGCCTGCACCAGCGACCATTCCCCCCAGCCGCATTTGATGCGCTTGTGGGCAAAGGTCACGTTGGGGTTGTCGTCCAGTGCTGCGCGGATCGCCTTGAAATGTTCGGATTTGGCCGAGGCGTCAAAATGGATCGACATATAGTCGCCGGCCGCAGTCAAACGTTCGGCCTGCTTGATGATGGCGTCCGGGTCTTTGTGACACAGCAATATGTAGGCGATTTTTGCCATACGAAAAACTTACGGACCCTTTACCTGTTGTTGTTTACCTAGATAGAGATGAAGGGTGATTGAATAAACAGCATTTATTTGCTTTTTTGCTGCGACAGACAACTGCTGCCCGTTGAAGCAGCAGGGAATCAGAGGAATACAGGTATGGGTTTCCCCGGAACGTGGATGACGGAAAGCGAAAGCGTGGTGTACCGCGTGGTGCCCAAATGCGCCTGCTCGACCATTGGCCAGATCATGTATTACTCCGATCACGGCGCATTTTTCGATGGCGACATTCACGACGCCAAGGGCGGGATGCACAAGTGGGCGCTGGAAGACAGTCAGGCGCCGATCACGGCAAATGTGCAAAACCACAGTTCTTATGCGTTCACCTGCGTGCGCAACCCCTACACCCGCATCCTGTCGTCATTCTTCGACAAGATCTGCGGCATCCAGCGCAACGGTAAACGCTATCGCGGCAATCTGGTGCCGCTGCTGATCCAGAAATACGGGATCGAAGTGGGCGGTGACGACGGCAAGCAAGAGTTTGACCAGATCGCCAGCTTTCGCCGGTTCTTGCTGTTCACCCGTGACACCATCCGTTGGCGCAAGCCGATGGAGCCGGACATTCACTGGTCGGCCATGTCAGGCCATGTGTCGACCTATATTGTGAACGGCGGCAAATACGACAAAATCATCTGGACCGAAAAGTTCAATGAGGGGATGCAAGAGGTGCTGGACGCCATCGAGACCCCGAAAAAGGTCAACATCGCCGAAATCCCACGCTTTAACGAAAGCGAAGGGCACGGGCCCAAGCGGTTGCATCCGGTCGAGGACTATTTTGACGATCTGTCGATGCATCTGGTTTACGAAATCTATAAGCGCGATTTCGAAGTGTTCAAATACGATTTTGAAAATCCGGCCAACAAGATGCCCATCGCCGAGATTGATCTGGACGAAGTGCACAAGAAGCTGGGCGATTAATCGCCCGCTTGCTTGATGATCGTTGCAACGCGTTTGCCGGCTGCTGCTGCCCCTTTGTAACTGGGGTGGACCATGTCGGCTGCGTGAAACGACCGGTCCCCGTAAGGCACCAGATCGGCCATCGGAACGAACCACACGCCGGTGTCACGCTGCGCCATCTGGGTGACGCGCGCATCCAGCTCGTCGCCCTCGTCGCGGCAGTGCTCGATCGGCGATCCGCGGCCCGGGCTGCGCAGGTAGCCGACATAGACCACACGCGCACCCGTGCTGCGCATCTTGGCCACCAGTTCAGGAATTTCGCCACGCGTGCCATCCTGGGAAATCAGCTTGGTCATCTTGCGGTCGCAGCGGTTGCAGTTGCAGCCCAGCCACAGATCGTTGCCGCCACCGTTCATGATGACCCAGCTCCAGGGGCCGGGGCGATACTGGCGGGCGATGTTGAACCCCAGCGCGCCGGTCAGCGGTAACTTGTAGATCATCCGCGCGCCCATCACGGACCGGTTCGTTACTCGCTGGCCCAACTCTTGCTCGACAACGTCGGGAATCGACTGGTTGGCGCTGGAATTGACCGCGAAAAACGAATCTCCGATGGCCAGAATGCGCGCAGGATCTGCCCCCGCAGGCGTGGACAACATCATCAAGACCATCAACAGAATCGGTTTCATCAGGATTCCCTTTGCCAAAAACATACCGCTTCCTTGCATCACAGTTGCCGTAAATTGTGAAAGTGGTGCGGCGATATTGTGAAATGCGCCTCTTCACCCTACATCCCATTGCTATGGCACAGGTAAAGAACGCAGACCCGAATTACAAAGTGATCGCTGAAAACCGGCGGGCACGGTTTGACTATGCGATCGAGGAAGATCTGGAATGCGGGATCATCCTGGAAGGGTCCGAGGTCAAGTCGATGCGTCAGGGCGGATCGAACATCGCTGAAAGCTATGCCGCCGTCGAGGATGGTGAGCTGTGGCTGGTGAACAGCTATGTCGCGCCCTACGATCAGGCCAAGACGTTCCGCCACGAGGAACGCCGCCGCCGCAAGCTGCTGGTCAGCCGCAAGCAGATGTCCCACCTGTGGAATGAAACCCAGCGCAAGGGCATGACGCTGGTGCCGCTGGTGTTGTATTTCAACCATCGCGGCATGGCCAAGATCAAGATCGGCATCGCCAAGGGCAAAAAGAACCACGACAAGCGCGAAACCAGCGCCAAGCGGGACTGGAGCCGTCAAAAGGCGCGGTTGCTCAAGGATCACGGCTGATCGGGACGCGAACGGCGATCTATCTTGCGAAGGCGGCGCAGCAGGGTTAGGGAAAACACGTTTATTCACGCACGGAGGCCACCCATGTCCGATGATCCCAAAACGCTTGTCTCGACCGATTGGCTGGCCAAACACATCAAAGACCCCGATTTGCGGATTCTGGATGCGTCCTGGTACCTGCCCGACGCCAACCGCGACCCCAAGGCCGAATATGACGCGGCCCACATTCCCGGTGCGCGGTTCTTTGACATCGACGATATTTCCGACGCGCGGTCGGACCTGCCGCACATGGCGCCCCCGGTTGAAAAGTTCATGTCGCGGATGCGGGCGATGGGCGTGGGCGACGGCCATCAGGTTGTGGTTTATGACGGTGCCGGCATCATGTCCGCGCCGCGCGTGTGGTGGCTGTTCCGCCTGATGGGCCATGAAAACGTGGCCGTTCTGGACGGCGGTTTCCCCAAATGGCAGGCCGAGGGCCGCGCCGTCGAGGACATGCCGCCCGTGGTCAAGGACCGCCACCTGACCGTGCGGTTCCAGAACCATCTGGTGCGCGATGTCACGCAGGTGTCGCAGGCGTCGAAACTGGGCGATGCGCAAATCATCGACGCCCGCGCCGCCGCCCGTTTCCGTGGCGAAGCGCCCGAGCCGCGCGAAGGACTGCGTGCCGGTCACATCCCCGGATCGCGCAACGTGCCGTTCAACACATTGTTGAACGATGACAAAACCCTGAAATCCCCCGCCGAGGCGCGCGCGGTCTTCGAGGCCGCAGGCGTTGACCTGTCGCGCCCGATGATCACCACCTGCGGGTCCGGCATCACCGCGTCGGTTCTGGCGCTGGCGCTTGAACGGATCGGGGTGGATGCTTGGTCGCTTTACGATGGATCCTGGGCCGAATGGGGGATGTTCCCCACCGTGCCCGTCGCAACCGGAGACGCATGATGTTCGAAACTCTCAAGCCGCAGGCACCCGATAAAATCCTGTCGCTGATGGCGCAATACAAAGAAGACCCGCGCACCACCAAGGTCGACCTTGGTGTGGGCGTCTACAAGGACGCATCGGGCCTGACGCCGGTGATGCGCGCGGTCAAGGCAGCCGAACACAAGCTGTGGCAAGAGCAGGACAGCAAATCCTACACCGGGCTGACCGGCGATCCTGCGTTTTCGGATGCGATGATCAAGCTGGTTCTGGGCGATGCAGTGCCGCGCAACACGGTTGCGGCGGCCGCGACCCCCGGCGGTACAGGCGCGGTGCGTCAGGCGTTTGAACTGGTCCAGATGGCCAACCCCAAGGCGCGGGTGTTCGTGTCAGATCCGACATGGCCGAACCATTTGTCGATCCTGCAATATCTGGGCATCGAGATGGTGCCTTATCGCTATTTCGACAGCGAAACGCGCAGCGTGTCGTTCGACGCGATGATCGAAGACCTGAAAACCGCGACCAAAGACGACGTGGTTCTGCTGCACGGCTGCTGCCACAACCCGACCGGCGCCAACCTGACGATGGACCAGTGGGCCGAGGTGATTAAGGTTCTGCAAGACACCGGTGCCACGCCGATGATCGACATCGCCTATCAGGGCTTTGGCGACGGTCTGGACGCGGATGCGGCGGGCACCCGTGCGGTGGCTGCGGCTGTGCCGGAATGTCTGATTGCGGCAAGCTGCTCGAAGAACTTTGGCATCTACCGCGAGCGGACCGGCATTCTGATGCTGGTGTCGTCTGATGCGGGCGCACAGGCGCTGAATCAGGGCACTCTGGCGTTTCTCAACCGCCAGAACTTCAGCTTCCCGCCTGACCACGGGGCGCGGCTGGTGACGATGATCCTGACCGACGACGAATTGCGCGCCGACTGGCAGGCGGAGCTGGAAGAGGTCCGTTTGGGCATGTTGAGCCTGCGCAAGCAACTGGCCGGCGAACTCAAACGTCTGTCGAATTCGGACCGGTTCGATTTTCTGGCAGAACATCGCGGCATGTTCTCGCGTCTGGGCACCACGCCCGAGATGGTCGAAAAGCTGCGGGTCGATCACGGCATTTACATGGTGGGCGACAGCCGCATGAACATTGCGGGCCTGAACGAACAGACCATTCCGGTGCTGGCGCACGCGATCATCGACGCCGGCATCTGATCCACCTCTGTTGCGTTGGAATTGAAAGGGCGGTCCTTCGGGGCCGCCTTTTTTGTTGCCGCTCTGACACGTCTGGAAACGAAAAAACCGGGCGCATCGCTGCGCCCGGCTTGTTTTCTCAAGGCTTTAAGTCGGGAGGAAGGAGACCTTAGCCCTTGGAGAATTCGGGATAGGCTTCCATGCCCATTTCGGACATGTCCAAACCGTTGATCTCGTCCTCTTCGGTGACGCGGATGCCCACGGTCGCTTTCAGGATGAACCAGACGATGCCCGAAGCGATGACGGTGAACAGACCCACCACAACGATCGAATAAAGCTGTGTGGCCAGCGACGCGTCGGGGTTGGTCAGGACAACCGCGATCGTGCCCCAGATGCCGCAGAACAGGTGAACCGGGATCGCACCGACAACGTCGTCGATCTTCAGCTTGTCCAGGAACGGAACCGCGAAGACCACGATGATACCGCCAACGGCACCGATCAGCGTTGCCGCACCCAGCGAGGGGGTCAGCGGTTCGGCTGTGATCGACACCAGACCGGCCAGTGCGCCGTTCAGAACCATGGTCAGGTCAGGCTTCTTGTACAGGACCTGTGTCAGGATCAGCGCGGCAATCGCACCACCGGCAGCCGCCGTGTTGGTGTTTGCAAAGATGCGGCTGATGTCTGCCACGTCGCCCACGGTGCCCATCGCCAGTTGCGAGCCACCGTTAAAGCCGAACCAACCCAGCCACAGGATGAAAGTACCCAGTGTTGCCAGCGTCAGGTTCGAACCCGGCATCGGAATGGTGCGACCCTCTTTGTATTTGCCGATACGCGGCCCCAGGATCAGCGCGCCGACCAAAGCAGCCCAGCCACCGACCGAGTGCACGACCGTCGAGCCGGCGAAGTCGAGGAAGCCCATTGCGTCCAGGAAGCCGCCGCCCCATTTCCACGACGCCTGAACCGGATAGATCACGGCTGTGAGGGCGATGGTGAAGACCAGGAAGGGCCACAGCTTGATGCGCTCGGCCAAGGTGCCCGAAACGATCGACGCGGTTGTCGCGCAGAACATCAGCTGGAAGAAAAAGTCGGAACCGGTCGACGCATAGTCATAGGCGTCTGCAGCGTCGGAACTTACGCCAACAGGCTCAAGCCCTGCGGTGCCGAATGCGCCCAGAATGCCGTCGATGCTCCAGCCGTCGCCCGGGTACATCAGGTTGTAGCCCAGCAGGTAGTAAAAGATGGCCGCCAGCGAGAACAGCGCGATGTTCTTGGTCATCTGCATGGTCACGTTCTTCGAGCGGACAAGGCCGCCTTCGAGCATGGCGAATCCTGCGGCCATCCAGAACACCAGGAAGCCGCCCACAAGGAACAGCAACGAGTTCAGGATATATACAGTGTCAGTCGACGCATTTACGCCGGCCGCCGGGCCTGCGTCCTGGGCAAAGCCCAGCGTCGGCAGCAGTGCGACAGACGCCGCGGCTGCAAGGGTAAAGGTTGTGGTACGTTTCATTGTCAGAATGTCCCCGGTTGCGTCGCGTTAAAGCGCGTCTTGGTTGGTTTCGCCGGTGCGCACACGCACGGCCTGTTCGACATCGAGCACGAAAATCTTGCCATCACCGATTTTGCCGGTGTGGGCGGTTTTCTTGATCGTCTCGACCACCTGATCGGCAGCGGCGGAATCGACCACGATTTCCAGCTTGATTTTCGGAACGAAGTTCACGGCGTATTCTGCACCGCGATAAATTTCGGTATGGCCGGACTGAGAGCCAAAGCCCTTGATCTCGGTCACCATCATGCCGCGGACGCCTGCTTCGGTCAGAGCCTGACGGACATCCTCCAGCTTGAATGGTTTGATCGTTGCAATGATCAGTTTCACGCATTTTCCCCTTGTCGTTTGGCCGCATTTCCAGCCGTTTTCCTGATGGCAACAGACGGAACCCAAGGCCGTTGGGGAAGGTCGGGCGCACATTTGCGCCAGAGGAATCCGCAATATGTGCGTAAAAAATGCGCAAACTTTGGAAATTGATGAAATTTTAATCGAAAAAATGATGGGCGTTGCCGAACAGTTCCCCGTGTATCTCGGGCCGCAGACAGGTATTGTGCTTTGAAACAAACAAGGCCGAGCAGGGGTCTAGATGAAGAACACGACACGCGGCAAGCGTCCTTTGGTGGCAGACAAACGGTCTGGCTCCACATCCGCCAAGAAACCGACCACACCACGCAAGCGCCCGGTGAAACGTCGCAAGCCTACGCCGCCCCGGCGTGGCGGGATCATCGGGTTCTTCCTGATGATCTTGCGATTCTTTGTGCGCCTGTTCTGGGCCGTGACGTGGCGCGGCACGCTGGCGGTGGTGGTCGTGATCGGCCTGTGGGTTGGCTATACGGCCACGACCCTGCCCGATCTTGAGGAATTGCTGGACGGTCGCGCACGCGGATCGGTGACGCTCAAGGACTACCAGGGGGCCACATTTGCGTGGCGCGGTGACCAGTTCGGCGGGGTCGTGACGGCCCAAACCGTGTCGCCCAACCTGTTGCACGCGATTGTGGCCACCGAGGACAAGCGGTTCTACAAGCATATCGGCGTCAGCCCGCGCGGCATCGCCAGCGCCATTCGCATCAACCTGCGCGAAGGGCGCGGCCCGCTGGACGGGCACGGCGGTTCGACCATCACGCAGCAGGTGGCGAAACTGTTGTGTCTGGGCACTCCCTATGATCCGACAACAGGCCAGACCGAGAAGGAATACGAACAGGAATGCCGTCGCGGAACCTTGCAGCGCAAGATCTACGAGGCCGTCTATGCCATGGCGATGGAAGCCAAGTATTCCAAGGAAGGCATCCTGACGATTTACATGAATCGCGCCTTTCTGGGCGCCGGTGCCCGTGGGTTCGAGGCAGCAAGCCAACGGTATTTCGGCAAGTCGGCGGCGTCTGTGACGCCGGCCGAGGCGGCGATGCTGGCCGGTTTGCTGGTGGCGCCCACACGGTTTGCCCCGACAAACGATCTGGCACGGTCGCAGAACCGTGCCGCGACGATCATTCGGCTGATGAACGAACAGGGCTATCTGACCAATGCCGAAGCCGCCGAGGCGCAGGCCCATCCCGCCGAGCTAAGCCAGGCGGCAGCCGCACGCGCGGGGGGCTATTTTGCAGACTGGGTCATGTCGTCAGGCCCCGAATTCTTTACCCGCAAGACCACCGAGGATGTGATAATTCGCACCACGCTCGACCAGCGCATTCAACGCGCGGCCGAGGAAGGGCTGCGGACCATCTTCGAGGACAAGGTCCGCGAAGGGTCCAAGGCGCAGGCGGCCATCGTCGTGATGGATGCAGATGGTGCCGTGCGCGCGATGGTGGGGGGGCGTGACAACCAGGTCGCCGGTGCCTTTAACCGCGCGACACAGGCGCTGCGTCAGACCGGTTCGGCGTTCAAACCGTTCGTTTATGCCACGGCGCTGGACCTGGGCTATTCGCCTTTGGACACTGTCGAGGATGCGCCATTGACGATCAACATTCCCGGCTCCGGCCCGTGGTCGCCCAAAAACTACACCAACCGCTATCTGGGCACTGTGACGCTGGCCAAGGCGCTGGAAGAATCGCTGAACATTCCCGCGGTGAAGGTGTCCGAGAGCGTGGGCCGCGAGCTGGTGCGCAACGTTGCCAGTGGCTTTGGCATCGAAAGCGATCTGGCCGCGGGGCCTGCGCTGGCGCTGGGCGCGTCGGAAAGCACGCTGATCGAGATGACGGGGGCTTATGCGGGGTTCCTGAACGGCGGCTCGTCGGTCACGCCCTACGGTCTGACCGAGCTGCGCCTGCTGGGCGATAACGAGCCGCTGATGGGCACCGGCGGCGGCATTGGCGAGCGGGTGATTCAGGAAGAAGCAGCACGGCAACTGGTCTGGATGATGGAAAAGGTCGTCAGCGAAGGCACCGGCGCGCGGGCGCAGTTCGGTGGACGCCAGATCGCGGGCAAGACCGGCACCACACAGGCGGCGCGCGATGCGTGGTTCATCGGGTTCACGGGCAATTATGTGGCCGGTGTCTGGATGGGCTACGACGACAACACACCGCTGACAGGGGTGACAGGCGGCGGACTGCCCGCAGAGATCTGGCGCGAGGTTATGGTGCGTGTGCACGAAGGCGTGCCCGACACACCGCTGCCGATGGACGCGCCGCGCGGGGCGCAGCATGTCGTGGATACGCCGGTTGAACAGCCGCGGCCAACAACGACCGAGGGCATCATCAACAACCTGTTGCGTGATATTCTGGGGGGTGGTGGTGGAAATTCATCGCCACCATCGCAGCCGAAGATCAACGGCGGCGAGCGGTAGCGCCCTCGCAAAAGGGCGCTGCCGGTCTGCGCAACCTCAGCCCATGCGGCTGAGGTCTGCGATCATCTTGTCGATATTGCCGCCATTGCGGTCCAGCAGCGCGCCGATTTCGCTGCGTTCTGTCAACAGCAGGTTCACGCCTTCGATGAACATGTTGTAAAACAGGTTCCGGCCCGATTTGTCTGACACAAGGAAGGTCACTTCGAACGGTGCCTCGCCGCGCAAGAACGCGGTTGTCTTGATCTCGTAGCCGGCCTTGATCTGGCGCGCCGATTTCACTTCGATCCGGCCGCCGATGAACTCGCGGAACCGCTTGCCGTATTTGCGCGAGATATAGCTGGCAAAGACATCACCGAACTTGCGTTTCTGCGCCGCCGATGCGCTGCGCCCGTCCACGCCCAAGGCATATTGCGCCATGATCGGGACATCGCCGTATTTCGCAAAGATGTTCTTAAAGTCGCCGATCATCGCGGATTCAGACTTGCCCGAGCCGATGACCCGGTTGATCTCAGCCACAAGCCCATCAATCAGCGAACGGGCCTGCGCCTCGCTCAGCGCCCAGACCGGACCGGCCACAAGGGCGCCGCCGGAAGCTGCAAGAAAGGTGCGTCGGGTCAGGTTATTGAGCATATGGGTCCTCGTAAATGTCAGAGTACGGGTCATCAGAGTAGGGATCGGCAGCATCGCCGCCGACACTCGACCCCAGTTCAAAGCGCCGGTTCTGAAGATAAATCAGGCGCGCTTGCGAATAGCTGTCGGCACTTTCGTACAAAATCGAATCGACTGTCTCGGAATACCGGCCGCGGTCACCCAGACGTGATGCCAGCTTGGCACCGGTGCTATAGTATTTCTCGGGGCTGGGCAGGCTGTAGGTCAACGGGTTGGTAAACATATCAACGACACGCCCCACCGCATCGCGGCGGGTGGCCGGGCCAACAACCGGCAGTTCGACATAGGGCCCTTCGGCGGCACCCCAGACATACAGGGTCTCGCCAAAATCTGTGTTGTGTTGGGGCACCTGGAATTCGGTGGCCGCATCTACAAACCCGCCAAAGCCCAGAACGGTGTTGGTCAGAAACCGCACCGTCGACAGGCCCGCACCGCGGAAATCACCCTGCAACAGCGAATTCACCATCATGCTGGGCTGGGCAAGGTTGGTGGCAAAGTTGTTGATGCTGTCCTCGAACTCGTCCGGGACCGCTTTGGAATATCCCTGCCCGGCCGGCCGCAGAATGGCCTTGTCCAGCTTGATGTTGAACGCGTGAACCTTGCGGTTGCGGGCTTCGTTCGGGTCATTGATGCCGTCACGGCTGACCACGTCGGGGTTGGACGCGGCACAGGCCGAGACAAGTGCCAAAGCCAGTATTACAATCGGCAGGCGCGCCACAGGGTGCTGGAAGCGATAAACTGACAATGGAAATCTCCGTTTTTTAAGCTTAGACCGTACCTAATACTTTCATGGGCATTGCCCAGACGTGTAGTATGCGAATTATGTCTCTGTGGCAGTTCAGCGACAGAGAGTCTAAAGTCTTTACGCCCGAAAGGGCATAGCAGTCGCCGTATTTCAGGCGAAAAGGTGCCGATGCAAAACCGGGTCCAGAAACGAGGGGTTGCCGAACTGCGGCGTGCCCGTTCCGAAAGCCGTAGCCTGTATTGGCTGGTGGGGGTGTTCAGCCTGTTCGCCAACCTGCTGATGCTGACGGGGCCGCTGTATATGCTGTCGGTCTACGACCGCGTGCTGGGCAGCCGGTCCGAGGCGACGCTGCTCGCGCTGTCGCTGTTGGTTTTGTTCCTATACGGCGTGATGGGCATTCTGGACTACACCCGCAGCCGGATCATGGCCCGCGTCGGGGCACGGTTCCAGATGCGGCTGGACCGCCGCGTGTTCGACGCGGTTGTGCGCAAATCTGCTGTGGCGCCTGACCTGCAAACCCAATCCGGCCTTGCCGATCTGGAATCGGTGCAGCGGTTTCTGACCTCGCCGGTGTTGATCGCCTTTTTCGACCTGCCATGGACGCCGATCTTTATGGCCGGAATTTTCATGTTCCACCCGATGCTGGGCTGGCTGGCGGTGGGCGGCGGCGTGGTCTTGATCGCCATCGCATTCCTGAACCAGTGGCTGTCGCGCGAACCGCAGTTGCGCGCAGGCATCGCAGGCCAGCAGGCCGGTTCGATGTCCGACCAGATCCGCATCGAGGCCGAGATGGTGCAGGCCATGGGGATGCGCGACGCGGCCTTTACCCGCTGGTCGAAAACCCGCAGCCGCGCGCTGAAAGATCAGATTGCGGCAACCGACGTGGGCGGCACGTTCACCTCGATGACCAAGACGCTGCGGTTGTTCCTGCAAAGCGCCATGCTGGGCCTGGGGGCCTATCTGGTGCTGCAAAACGAAATGACGGCGGGTGCCATGATTGCCGGTTCGATCCTTCTGGGGCGGGCACTGGCCCCGATCGAGATGATGTTGAACCAATGGCCACTGGTGCAACGCGCGTCAAAAGGCTGGGACAACATGGCCGAGCTTTTGGGCACGGTGCAACCGGAACAGCCGCGCACAGCACTGCCCAAGCCCAAGGCGCGGCTGGTGGCCAAATCGCTGACCGTGGTGCCGCCGGGCGAAAAACAGGCATCATTGCGCGGCCTGAACTTCGAGCTGAAACCGGGCGAGGCGCTGGGCGTGATCGGACCATCGGGTGCCGGTAAATCGACGCTGGCGCGCTGCGTGACGGGCGTGTGGCGGCCTGCGGGCGGGTCGATCCGTTTGGACAGCGCAGCACTGGATCAATACGATCCCGACGTTCTGGGCCAACACATCGGCTATCTGCCGCAGCGGGTGCAGTTGTTTGACGGCACCATCGCTGAAAATATCGCACGTCTGGCCGAGGTGCCCGATGATGCCGCCGTGGTGGCCGCTGCCAAAAAGGCGGACGCCCACGAGATGATCCTGGAATTTCCAGAAGGCTACGACACGCGCATCAATTCGGGCCAGCAGCGCCTGTCGGGCGGGCAGATCCAGCGTATCGGGCTGGCCCGCGCGCTTTATGCCGATCCGGTGATCATGGTGCTGGACGAACCCAACTCGAACCTCGACAACGACGGCACCGAGGCGCTGAACCGTGCAATTCGCGCGATGAAGGCAGACGGGCGGTCGATCATGATCATGGCGCATCGGCCCTCGGCGATCGAAGAATGCGAAATGCTGCTGATCCTGGATCAGGGGATGCGGGTGGCATTCGGTCCCAAGGACGAAGTGTTGAAGTCGAACGTGCAGAACCACCAGCAGATCACGCAGGCCCCGCGCCGCGCCGGAGGCATCTCATGACCGATACGACAGAAAAAGCATGGAGCGCACGGGCGCCGGTCCTGTTTGGCCTTTTTGGCCTGATCGTGCTGTTCGGCGGCTTTGCCCTGTGGGCGACGCAATCCAACATCGCGGGGGCGATCATCGCGTCGGGCCGGATCGAGGTCGACCGCAACCGCCAGGTCGTGCAACACCCGACGGGCGGCGTGGTGTCGGAAATCGCGGTGCAAGAGGGCGACACCGTCAAAGCGGGCGATTTGCTGCTGGCGCTGGACGACCGGCAGGCGCAGTCGCAACTGGCGATCATCGAAGGCCAGCTTTACGAACTGATGGCGCGGCGCGGGCGGCTCGAGGCCGAGCGCGACCAGACCGACGAGGTCGTCTTTGAAGACGAATTGATGCAGGCCGGCGCAGGCAACCCCGATCTGGAAGAACTGATCAGCGGCCAGCGCAACCTGTTCTTTGCCCGCCGCGACAGCGTGGCCGGTGAAACCGAGCAACTGCAAAAACGTCAGGGCCAGATCCAGAACCAGATCGACGGCATCGAAGCACAGGAAAAGGCGCTGGCGCTGCAATTGGGCTTTATCGAAGAAGAGCTGACCAATCAGAAGGCCCTGCTTGAAAAAGGTCTGGCACAGGCCACGCGGGTTCTGGCGCTGCAACGTCAACAAGCCAGCCTGGACGGGCAATTGGGTGAACTGGCCGCAAACAAGGCACAGGCCGAAGGGCGCATCACCGAAATTGACCTTGAGGTGCTCAAGCTGGCGTCGGCGCGGCGCGAAGAGGCGATCACCCGTCTGCGCGATCTGCGCTACCGCGAACTGGAACTGGTCGAACAGCGGGCATCCTTGTTGCAGGACATCGACAAGCTGCAAATTCGCGCGCCGGTGTCGGGCATTGTCTATGCGATGCGCGTTCAAACGCCGCGCTCGGTCATTCGCGGGGCGGACCCGGTGCTGTTCCTGATCCCCCAAGACCGCCCCTTGGTGATCGTGGCCCAAGTGGACCCGATCCACATTGACGAGGTGCACGTGGGCCAGCAGGTGAACCTGCGGCTCAGCGCGCTGGACCAACGCAGCACGCCCGAACTGGTGGGCGGGGTGACGTTGATTTCCGCTGATGCCTTCGAGGATGAAACGTTGGGGCGGACCTATTACCGCGCCGAGATCACCTTGAACCCCGGCGAGCTGGACAAGTTGAAAGCGGGCGAGGTGTTGATTCCCGGTATGCCAGTCGAGGCATTCATTCGCACCGCCGACCGCACTCCGATGGCCTATCTGATCAAGCCGTTTGCCGATTATTTCAAACGGGCGTTCCGCGAGACCTGAGCGTTGGACGGGGGCCAGCCACCCGTCGCTGCGCGCCGTCCCCCGGAGTTTATCGGGCAAGATGAAGCTTTGGGCCTTTTGATTCCGCGGGCGAGGGACTAGCGTCGCGGCGAAATTCAGCATTGGAGAACGCGATGAGCTTTGCAAAGAAACTGGCAGACCTGGGTGTGGAACTGCCGAATGCACCGGCCCCTGCGGCGAATTATGTGCCCTTCGTTCAGGTGGGCGACATGGTTTACGTGTCGGGTCAGATTTCCAACGGCCCTGACGGCTTCATCACCGGCAAGCTGGGCGCGGATATGGACGTGGCGGCGGGCGCTGCTGCGGCGCGGACCTGTGCGATCAGCCTGTTGGCGCAGGTCAAGGCGGCGTGCGACGGCGACATCGACCGTCTGGTGCGGGTGGTCAAGCTGACCGCTTTTGTCAACTCGACGCCAGAGTTCACCGAACAGCCCAAGGTCGTCAACGGCGCGTCTGATTTTCTGGTCGAAGCGCTGGGCGATGCCGGACGGCATTCGCGTTCGGCGGTTTCGGCGGCGTCCTTGCCCTTGGGCGTGGCGGTCGAGATCGAAGGCATCTTTCAGGTCAAATGATCATGCGGCTGCCGCAGGTCTTTCTGGACATGCCGCTGGCGCATCGGGCGTTGCATGATGTGGCCGATGGCCGGCCCGAAAACAGCCGCGCGGCGATCCGCGCGGCGATTGAACGCGGCTACGGGATCGAGATCGACCTGCAACTAAGCGCCGATGGCCGCGCGATGGTGTTCCACGACTATGCGCTGGACCGGCTGGCCAAGGGCAGCGGTCCGGTGCGCCTGTGCGACGCGGCGACGCTGTCGCGGACGGTGCTGCGCGGCTCGGACGAGGGCATCCCGGAACTGGCCGAAGTGCTGGAACTGGTCGCGGGGCGCGTGCCGCTGCTGGTCGAGATCAAGGATCAGGACGGCGCGATGGGCCCCGATGTCGGCCCGCTGGAGCATGCGGCAGCCAAGGTGTTGCGCGACTATCGCGGACCGGTCGCCGTGATGTCGTTCAACCCCCATTCGGTGGCGCGCATGGCCGAAGTGTTGCCGGACGTGCCCCGTGGGCTGGTGACCAGCGCCTATACCCCCGAGGACTGGCCGCTAAGCGAAGCGGTTTGCGCACGTCTGCGCGACATACCCGATTACGCCCGCGTCGGTGCCAGCTTCATCAGCCACGAGGCCGAGGATCTGGACCGCCCCCGCGTGGCCGAGCTGAAGGCTGCCGGTGCGGATGTTCTGTGCTGGACCATTCGCAGCCCCGAGGCCGAGGCTGACGCCCGTCGCGTGGCGCAGAACGTCACTTTTGAGCAGTATCTGCCATCGCTCAAAGGTTGATCCGACGCCGCTGCGCCACACATAAAGACCGTGGCCGAACCCCACCAAGGCATGAACAAAAGTTAGGCGGACATGAGCGGGCAAGAGGTAGAGATCAGGGTTGTGCCCACGCTGGCACAGATCGACGCAGCGGCGTGGGACGCGTGCGCTTGCCCCGAGGCTGCGGAGGGTGCCCGCCCGAACGATCCGTTCACCACATACCGCTTTTTGCGGGCACTTGAGGACAGTGGTTCGGTTGGCACCGGCACCGGCTGGCAGCCGCAGTATCTGGTGGCGTCGATTGGCGATCAGGTGATTGGCTGCGCCCCGATGTACGTCAAATCGCACAGCCAGGGCGAATACATCTTTGACCACAACTGGGCCCATGCCTACGAGCGGGCAGGCGGGCGCTATTACCCCAAGCTTCAGATTGCAGTGCCGCACACGCCCGCGACGGGGCGGCGGTTTCTGGTGCATCCAGACTTTGCCGAGGCGGGGTTTGCAGCACTTGTGCAAGGTGCCGTGCAACTGGCGCAAAACAACGGCATCTCGACTCTGCACGCCACATTCTGCACCGAATCCGAGGCTGAACTTGGCGTCGAAATGGGGTTGATGCGCCGGACCACGCAGCAATTTCACTGGCACAATGACGGCTACGCGAATTTCGACGATTTCCTTGCCACCCTGTCCAGCCGCAAGCGCAAGAACATCCGCAAGGAACGCGCGCAGGCGCAGGATTTTGGCGGCCAGATCGAAGTGCTGACCGGCGACGCGATCCAGCCGCACCATTGGGATGCCTTCTGGGAATTCTATCAGGACACAGGCGCGCGCAAATGGGGCACACCCTACCTGACGCGGGATTTTTTCAACCAGGCGCAGGCGCACCTGCGCGACGACATCTATCTGGTGCTGGCGCGGCGCGACGGGGAATATGTGGCCGGTGCGTTGAATTTCATCGGCGCACACGCGCTTTATGGCCGCTATTGGGGTTGCACCGAACACCACCCCTGCCTGCATTTCGAATTGTGCTATTATCAGGCCATCGACATCGCCATCGCCCAGGGGCTGAACGCGGTCGAGGCCGGCGCGCAGGGCGAACACAAGCTGGCGCGGGGGTATCTGCCCACTCAGACCCATTCGTTGCATTGGGTGGGTGATCCGGGTTTCTCTGACGCGATTGCGTCCTATCTAAAGGCCGAAGGCGAAGCCGTGGCCGAAGAGATCGAGATTCTGACGGATTACGGCCCCTTCAAGAAAATACAAATCGAGGAACAGGAATGACTGAAAAACTAAGCACCGAGACGCGCAAGACGTTGCTTGCGCCGTTGAAGGAGAACGGATGGGACATGGTCGATGGCCGCGATGCCATCGCCAAGACATTCAAGTTCAACGATTTCGCGGATGCCTTTGGCTGGATGACCCGCGCCGCGTTCTGGGCGGAAAAATGGGATCACCACCCCGAATGGGATAACACGTACAATACTGTTAATGTGGTGCTGACCACGCATGACGTTGACGGCCTTAGCACTCTGGACGTCAAACTGGCGCGTAAAATGGACAGCCTCGCAGGATAGAATATGTTTCAAGACTTAATGAATACCGAGATTTTTGGCGGCAACACGATTGCCGATTTCCTGACCCTGAACATGCTGGCGTCCATCGCCGGATCGGTTGTCGGCGCGATTGTGATTGTTGTTGTCGGCTGGATCATCGCCGCATGGCTGGGCAGCCGTGTGCGCAAGATCGGCACGGCGCACGCGCATCTGGACAACACGCTGTTCAACTTCCTTGGCTCGATCGTGCAATACGTCATCATCGGCTTTACGATGCTGATCGTGCTGAACACATTCGGCATCCAGACCACGTCGATCGTCGCGGCCGTGGGTGCGGCCGGTCTGGCGATTGGTCTGGCCTTGCAAGGGACGCTGTCGAACGTTGCGGCGGGGGTGATGCTGATCCTGTTCCGCCCGCTGAAAATCGGTGATTTCGTCGATGTGGCCGGGCAGATGGGCACGGTCAAGGATGTGACGCTGAATTACACCGAACTGGCCAGCCTGTCGAACACCCAGGTGATCATCCCCAACAAGGAAGTCTGGGGCAACGTGATCGAGAATTATTCGGTCTACCCCACCCGCCGTGCCGAATGGTATTTCGGTGTGGGGTATGGTGCCAACCTGAAAGATGCCGAGGACACGATCCGCGACACCATCATGGCCGACCCGCGTGCGCACAAAGACCCCGAACCGTTCATTCAGGTCGGCAATCTGGGCGACAGCTCGGTCGATTTCCGGGTGCGGGTGTGGTGCAATGCGTCTGACTACTTTGCCTTTACCAACGACATGAACCGCAAGGTCAAGGAAGCGTTGGATGCCAAGGGCGTCGATATTCCGTTCCCCACGCGCACCATTTATCAGGCTGCGGCGGAGTAAGTTTCGCAGTCCAGACATGAAAAAAGGCCCCCGTTGCGCGGGGGCCTTTTGTATTCAGGGTAACCCATGGGTGACCTGCGCCGAGGGTAACCCGTGGGAGACCTTTACATGCTGTCCAGCAGACCTTCGCCGCCGGACACGTCACAGACGCCAGAGTTTTCTTCGGCCTGAAACAGGGTCACCTTGCCGTCATCGACCAGCATCGCATAGCGTTTGGACCGTGCGATCAGACCGGCGGGCGGCGCGTCAAAATCCATGCCGATGGCTTTGGTGAACTCGCTGTGGGCATCCGACAGCATGGTGATGCCTGCCTCGGTGGCGCCGGTGGCTTCGCCCCAGGCTTTCATCACGAAAGGATCGTTGACCGACACGCACATGATCTCGTCCACGCCTTTTGCGTCGAACTGGTCCTTGGTGCGGATGAACGACGGCACGTGGGCCGAATGGCATGTGGGGGTGAATGCGCCCGGAACAGCAAAGATCACGACTTTGCGGCCTTTGGTCTTGTCGGCCAGGTTGACCGGTGCGGGGCCTTCGGCGCCCATTTCCACCAGCGTTGCGTCGGGCAGTGTGTCACCTTGAGAGAGTGCCATTGTCGGCTCCTTTCGGGAATTGTGTTATCGTCGCTTCCCGATATAGGGTCCAACAGGGATTTGGGCCATCAAATTCGCCCGAAATATCAGGGAAGGTACGCAAAATGCACGTGATTGTTATCGGAGCCGGTCAAGCCGGATCATCCTGCGTGGCCAAGCTGCGCAATGGCGGGTTTGACGGTCAGGTGACATTGATTGGCGCGGAAAGCGTGCCGCCCTATCAGCGTCCGCCGCTGTCCAAAGGGTATCTGCTGGGCGAGATGGCGTTGGAGCGGATGTATCTGCGTCCCGAAAGCTTTTACAGCGACAACAATATTGATCTGCGCATGGGGGTAAAGGTCGAGGCGATTGATCCCGTGGCACGGACCGTCACCGTGCCGGGCGAGGTGCTGCATTATGACCAGCTTGTTCTGGCCACCGGGTCGGACCCGCGCCGTTTGCCAGCGGCCATTGGCGGCACGCTGGACGGTGTGTGCACCGTGCGCGATCTGATGGACGTGGACAGCATGGCGCCACGGTTTACCGCAGGCGCACGGGTGCTGATTGTCGGCGGCGGCTATATCGGGCTTGAGGCGGCGGCGGTGGCGTCCAAGCTGGGGCTGAAGGTGACCCTGGTCGAGATGGCCGACCGGATCTTGCAACGGGTGGCCTCGCCCGAGACCAGCGCATATTTCCGCAACCTGCATTCCGGTCATGGCGTCGACATCCGCGAAGGCGTCGGGCTGGACCGTTTGCTGGGCGAGGGCGCGGTGCGTGGTGCGCGGTTGACCGATGGCAGCGAGCTGGAGGTTGATTTCGTGATCGTGGGTGTTGGCATCGCGCCAGCGTCGGCTTTGGCCGAAGCGGCAGGGGTGGCGATGGACAACGGCATCAAGGTTGATGCCCACGGTCGCACGTCAGACCCCCACATCTGGGCGGCGGGCGACTGCGCGTCCTTCCCCTATCGCGGCAACCGTATCCGGCTGGAGAGCGTGCCAAACGCGATTGATCAGGCCGAAGTGGTGGCCGAAAACATCATGGGCGCCGACAAGGAATACGTGGCCAAACCGTGGTTCTGGTCGGATCAATACGACGTGAAACTGCAAATCGCCGGGCTGAACGTGGGGTACGACCGGGTTGTAACGCGCAGCAGCGGCGCTGCGGTGTCGTTCTGGTATTATCTGGGCGACCAGTTGCTGGCGGTGGATGCGGCCAACGATCCGCGCGCCTATATGATCGGCAAGCGGCTGATCGAGGCGGGCAAGACGGCCGACCCTGCCATCGTCGCCGACCCCGACGCCGACTTGAAACCGCTGTTGCAAGCGTGAGGATCATCGCCGGCACATGGCGCGGCACGGCGCTGGCCCATGTGGGCAAGGGGGATGCGGGTGCGCATCTGCGCCCCACGTCGGACCGCGTGCGCGAAAGCCTGTTTTCGATCCTGACCAGCCGGGGCGCGATCGACGGCGCGCGGGTGCTGGACCTGTTTGCAGGCACCGGTGCCCTGGCGCTTGAGGCCTTGTCGCGCGGCGCTGTGCAGGCGGTGCTGGTTGAGAATGGCCGTGTCGGTCAACAACTGATCACCGAGAACATCAAGAAACTGCACGCCGAAGACTCCACCACGCTGATGCGCAATGATGCCACGCGGCTGGGCGCATGGATTGCCGCCCCCTTTGATCTGGTGTTTCTTGATCCGCCCTATGGCAAGGGCATGGGCGACAGCGCGCTGCGGTCGGCCGTGGCCGGTGGCTGGATCGCCAAGGGGGCCTGCGTGGTCTGGGAAGAGAACGCCCCGATGCCCCCGCCGCCGGGGTTTTTTCAGGTGGACGGACGCCGTTTTGGCGACACCCACGTGACGCTTCTGGAAAAGGGATGAACGCCCGGACTTGCGCGGTGACTGGAATTCATGCTGCATAAGGGCACCGATCAACACCGACTGGCCCTTGCAGGAGCCACCCAAGGGGGTTAGCCCCCGACCTTCCAGAATCCTCGCTCAAGGAACGTTGCCGCATGATCCGACTACTCGCCGCGCTGGCTTTGGTGCTGACGGCCTGTGCCGTGCAGGCCGAAACCTTGAAGCTGGCGGTGACCACGTCGTTTGCGACGTCGGGTCTGCCCGATGTCCTGCTGCCTGCGCTGAAGCTGGGCACGGGCATCGACGTTGAGATGTTGGTGGGCGACACGGCAAACGCGCTGGCGCTGGGCGAGACGGGGCAGGTGGACGCGATCTTGCTGGACAGCCGCAGGGATGAGGAAACCTTTATCGCCGACGGATTTGGTACACATTGTCGTGCAATTATGTACGATGATTTTGTGCTGCTTGGTCCGGTGGACGACTATGCGGGCATCGCGCAATCCGTGTCGGTGACCGAAGCCTTGCAACGCATTGCCAAAAGCGAACGTCAGTTTGTCAGCCTGGGCGACGACAGCCCGCTGCACAAAAAGGAACAGGCGCTGTGGGCCGACGCGGGGCTGACACCGCAGCAATTTCCCAACTGGTACACGGTGGCCGGGGCCGGTGCCAATTCCAGCCTGACAACCGCCGTCGATTTACAGGGCTACATCCTGATGGACCGCCAAAGCTGGCTGCATTTCGGTGACAAGACCGGGCTGGCGGTTTTGTTTTCGGATGATCCGGTTCTGTTCAATCAATACAGCTTTGTCCCGGTAAGCGCGGCGCGCCACCCGCATGTGGCCCGCGATCTGGCACGGCAGGTCGAACGCTGGCTGACGGGTCCGCAGGCCGAAGAGCTGATCAACGGCTATACCATTGAAGGTCAGCCGCTGTTCATCTTCAACGCCGAGTGACCGCTGTTGATCGCGGACGTTCAGATCGGACAGGTCGAGCGTATATTGTGTGGGACTTTGCTGCCGTTCCCAAAGCCGCGCGTCGACGGGCCGAGGTGCGGCGATGCAACTTCAATGTCTGCCACTTAATGGCAGCCAAACACATCCCAGCTATCGGTCACGCTCCACAGCAACCAAATCGCCGTACCGTGGGGCGGCCCGGCGATGCGCGGCGGCCTGAGGCCTTGTTCCGCGCGAGGGGAGTTGAATTGGGCTCAAACCGGACCTGAGCTGCGAGGCGCAGGAATGTCCGCTCTGCCGGTTGAGCTTGGTAAACCCTGCTGGTTCAGGTGCAAGCCTAATAGGTCGGGTGGAACGTGCCCGCTTCGGACAAGGTAAAGATTTCCACGCCTGTTTCGGTCACACCCACCGAATGTTCAAACTGCGCCGACAGGGATTTGTCGCGCGTCACGGCGGTCCAGTCGTCGGCCAGCGTTTTCGTCTCGGCACGGCCCAGGTTCACCATGGGTTCAATCGTAAAGAACATGCCCGGTTCCAACCGCGCGCCGGTGCCCGGGCGGCCATAGTGCAGCACGTTGGGCGGTGCGTGGAACACGCGGCCCAGCCCGTGACCGCAGAAATCGCGCACGACGGACATGCGGTGCGCTTCGACAAAGCTTTGGATGGCGTGGCCGATGTCGCCAAAGGTGTTGCCCGGCTTCACCGCGTCAATCCCGCGCATCAGGGCGTCGTGGGTGACCTGGATCAGACGCTCGGCCTTGCGGGGCAGTTTTCCGGCCACGTACATGCGGCTGGTGTCGCCGAACCAGCCGTCGACGATCACGGTCACGTCGATGTTCAGGATGTCGCCATCCTTCAGCGTCTTGTCACCGGGGATGCCGTGGCACACCACGTGGTTCACGCTGATACAGCTTGCGTGCTCGTAGCCCTTGTAACCGATGGTGGCCGATTTGGCGCCGGCCGCGTCGACCATGTCGGTGATGATCCGGTCAATCTGGGCCGTGGTCTGGCCGGGAAAGACGTGTTCGGACATCGCGTCAAGAATGCGTGACGCCAGTGCGCCGGCGGCATACATGCCAGCGGAATCAGACGGATCGTAGATGCGTATGCCGTCCTTGGTCAGACGGCCCCGGTTCTCTTGTTTCAACAGAAGTCTCCGTTGGCCTTGGTTGTTTCCACAATTATAATGCACGTGCAGCAAAATTGCCAGTGTTGCTTACACGTCCAAAGCTAAAGGTTGAGCAATCCTGATGGCTTGAGGTGTAACATGGGTACCAATGCACAGGGTTTCCACCCCTGCGCGACGTGCGGTGGCGTAGGCTGCCGCATAAGCAGGGTCGATGTCACCGGCCAGTGCAAAGCGGGTGCAGTCGGTGCGCTGCACCAGATACAGCATGATTGCGCGGTGGCCGTCCTGTACCATGCGGGTCAGTTCGGCCAGATGTTTGGCCCCCCGTGCGGTCACGCTGTCGGGGAATTCGGCCAGCCCGGGCTGGCGGTTCAGGGTCACTGATTTCACTTCGACATAGGCATCGGGCAGGCCCGGTTCGGTCAGCAAAAAGTCGATGCGGCTGTTGGTGCCGTATTTCACCTCGGGGCGGCAGGTGGTGTAGTCCGCCAGCGGCGCAATGGCTTGCGTTTCAAGCGCCGTGCGCAGGGCGCGGTTCGGGACCGAAGTGTCGACGCCGGTGAAATGCCCGTTCTCGTGATCGACCAGCCGCCAGCCGTAGTTCAGCTTTTTCTTCGGATCGTCGTTCGGTTCCAGCCAGATTTTCATGCCCGGTTCGGCCAGTCCCATCATCGAGCCGGGGTTGGCGCAATGGGCGGTCACTTCGGTGCCGTCTTCCAGCGTACAATCGGCAAGAAACCGTTTATAGCGCCGGATCAGGCGGGCAGGGACAAGTTGGGTTTGAAAGCGCATGTGGGCGGGCCTATACCTTGGACAACAAACGCTTAGGGGAACGGTCCAGATGACACAACCAACCGCAGCCATGCTGGTGATCGGCGACGAGATCCTGTCAGGGCGCACCCGTGACAGCAATATGTACCATCTGGCCGGACAGCTTACGGAACGCGGCATCGACCTGCGCGAGGTGCGTGTTGTCAGCGATGACGCCGACGCGATCACCGATGCGGTCAAGGCGCTGTCGGGTGCCTATGATCACGTGTTCACCAGCGGCGGCATTGGCCCGACCCATGATGATATCACCGCCGACTGTATCGCCGCGGCCTTTGGCGTGCACATCGACGTGCGCGACGATGCGCGGGCGTTGTTGCAGGCGCATTACGACCGGCAGGGAAGCGAATTCAACACTGCACGTCAGCGTATGGCGCGCATTCCCGATGGTGCGACGCTGATCGAAAATCCGGTGTCGGTGGCGCCGGGCTTTACCATGGAAAACGTGCATGTGATGGCGGGCGTACCGGCGGTGTTTCAGGCGATGGTGGAAAGCATCCTGCCGACCCTGACCGGCGGTGCCCCCCTGATCAGCCGCACGCGGCGCATTGATCGCGGCGAGGGCGACATTGCAGGCCCCTTGGGCGAACTGGCGCAGGCCTATCCGGCGCTATCGATCGGGTCCTATCCGTTTCAGAAAGACGGGCGTTATGGCGCGAACATCGTGCTGCGCGGCACCGATGCGGCGCTGCTGGACGAGGCGCTGGCCAAGCTTGATGCGGCGTTTCCGGCATGACGACCGTGCAGCAGCTTTATGACGTATGCGATGCCACATGGCCCGCGGCGCGGTTCATCTCTCAGGGTCCGTGGACCCTGCGCGAGGGGCAGGGCGGGGGCAAGCGTGTTTCGGCGGCATCGGCCAACGGTCCGGTGACCGAGGCGGACATTGACGCGGCCATTGCGGGGCTGGCCGCGCTGGACCAGAAACCGCTGTTTCAGGTGCGCGATGGCGATGATGCGCTGGACGCGATGCTAAAGGCGCGCGGCTTTGTCGTGATCGACCCTGTTGTGCTGTATGTCACGCCCGTCGAGACGCTGACCGACAGGCCGATCCCCAAGGTTACCGCCTTTTCCATATGGGAGCCGCTGGCGATCATGGAGGAAATCTGGGCCAAGGGCGGCATCGGCCCCGCCCGGCTGGCCGTGATGGCGCGGGCCAAGCTGAAAACCGCGATCCTGTCGCGCTGGAACGAACAGCCCGGCGGTGTGGCCTTTGCTGCCATCCACGACGGTGTGTGCATGGTTCATGCGGTCGAGGTGCTGGAACACCAGCGCCGTCAGGGCGTTGCCGACTGGATGATGCGCAAGGCGGCGTTCTGGGCGCAGGAAAACGGCGCGCACAGCCTGTCGGTGCTGTGTGTGGCCACCAACGTGGCGGCCAACGCGCTGTATCAAAAAAGCGGCTTTGTCGAAGTCGGGCGCTATCATTACCGACATCTGGAGGATGCATCATGAGTGACAAGACACAACCCACAGCGCTGAACCTGCCGATGGTCGACCCGCTGCCCGCCGCGACGCAAAAGTATTTTGATGTGTGTCAGGACAAGCTGGGCATGATCCCCAACGTGTTGCAGGCCTATGCCTTTGACATCGACAAGCTGAACAGCTTCACCGCGCTGTATAACGACCTGATGCTGGGGGATTCCGGTCTGACCAAGCTCGAGCGCGAGATGATCGCGGTTGTCGTCAGTTCGGTGAACAAATGTTATTATTGCCTGACCGCCCACGGGGCTGCGGTGCGTCAACTGTCGGGTGACCCGATGCTGGGCGAGCAGATGGTGATGAACTGGCGCGCCGCCGATCTGGAACCCCGCGTCGCTGCGATGCTGGAATTTTCCGAAAACCTGACCGTCGCCAGCGCCAAGACGACCGAGGCTGACCGTCAAACCTTGCGCGATCACGGGTTCAGCGACCGCGACATCTGGGACATCGCGTCGGTTGCGGCGTTTTTCAACATGACGAACCGCGTGGCCAGCGCCACCGACATGCGCCCCAACGACGCTTATCACAGCCAGTTTCGGTGAAGCACCGGCTTGCGATCATAGCCTTGGCCGCCTGCGGTCTGGCCGCGCCCGCCTGCGCGCTTGAGCTGACGCTGCCCTCGAATGCCCGCGAAACGGTAGAGCGGAACACGCCGCTGGACCGCTATCTGGCGCCGACGGGGGCGTTTCAATACGGCGCAGGCGTGCCGACGTTGCCCATCGAAGGCGAGGTGCGCCGACAGGCCTGGCGGATCGCATCTCCGGGGCTGACGACCTTGCAGGTGTTGGTGCCACTGCGGACCCAACTGAAAGCGGCGGGATATGACATTGTCGTGGACTGCGACCAGTCCAGTTGCGGCGGGTTCGATTTCCGGTTCAACACCGAGGTGCTGCCCGCGCCGAACATGCGGGTCAATATGCGGGCCTACCGTTTTGTCACGGCCATCGACGGGCCGGCAGATGCCCCTGACAGTGTGATCACGCTGATGGTGTCCACGACGGCAACGGCGGCCTTTGTGCAGATCATCGAAGCCGGTGCGCTTGCCCCGGACCAGGGCGGTGTCACCCCCGACGACCCGATCCAGACGCCGTTGACCGACACCGACACCACGACGGATTTCGGGGCGCAGTTGGTCGCGGACGGTCATATCGTGCTGCAAGGGCTGGAGTTTGACACCGGCACATCGGCGCTGGGCAAGGGGCCGTTTGCCTCGGTGCAGTCTTTGGCGGATTTCCTGCTGTCGCACCCCGAGATCAGCGTCGCGGTGGTGGGGCACACCGACAGTGTCGGCAGTCAGGACATCAACATTGGGCTGTCACGTCAGCGGGCGTCAGCGGTGCGGCAACGATTGATCGACGCTTATGATGTGGACCCCGCGCAGGTGCAGGCCGAAGGCATGGGGTATCTCGCACCGGTTGCGTCCAACCTGAGCGCCGAGGGCCGCGAATTAAATCGTCGCGTCGAGGCGGTGCTGCTGTCGCAACGCTGAACGCTGAAAACCCCGCGCGCGGGCGGGGCTTTCTGCGAATGATGTCTTGGGTGCGGGCCGGGTTACCAGTCCGACGGACCCTTGTCGGCAAATTCGTGCACCAGAAAGTCGATGAACGCGCGCACTTTGGGCTGGGTGAAGCGACCCGGAGGATAGACTGCATAGATCCCTTGGGTGTCCATCGGCAGTTCGGGCATGGCGTCCTCGACCAGACCTTTCTCCATAGCGTCCGAATACAGGAACGACGGCAGATAAGCGATGCCAAGCCCCGAGATAGCGGCGTTCAGCAGCGATTGCCCGTCGTTCACCGACAGCCAGCCCGCCGTGCGCACCTGACGTTTCTCGCCCGAGGGCGCGGTCAGTTTCCACACGTTGCCGGACGACTGGTTGGAATAATGCAGCAGCTTGTGGTTGTTCAGGTCGTCGATCTTCTCGGGCTTGCCGTATTTTTCGAAATAGGCAGGCGAGGCGATCATGCGTTTGGTGGTTTCGGTCAGCTTGCGGGCGCGCAATGTGCTGTCTTCCAGCTCGCCGATGCGCACGGCCATGTCGAACCCTTCCGAGATCAGTTCGACATAGCGGTTGTTCAGCACCATGTTCACGGTGATGTCGGGGAAATCTTCCAGAAACGACGACAGCGCGGGCGACAGATGGTTGACGCCAAAGTCGGTTGCCACGCTGATCCGCAACAGGCCGGACGGCGCGGATTGCATCGACGTGACCAGCGCATCAGCTTCGCCTGCATCATTCAGCACACGGCGGGCGCGGTCGTAATAGGCCAGCCCGATTTCGGTTGGCGACACGCGTCGCGTGGTGCGGTTCAGCAGGCGCGCGCCAAGGCGGGCTTCCAGCGACGAGACGTGTTTGGACACCGCCGATTTGGAAATGCCCATCTTCTTGGCCGCGTCTGTAAATCCACCTTGATCCACGACAGTGGCAAAAGCTTCCATTTCTGTAAGGCGGTCCATGCCGTCCCCTTCTCTCGGTATTCGGTTTCTGAAGACGGGTATCGCGCCCAAACACGGCAAGATCGGGGCAGGGTTGGGATAATGTTGAGGTAATTCGAGCATCGTTGCAGGCGAGGAAACAGGGGAACGCTGTGTTTCCGGCGCTGGAAAATTCATTAATATACTGATATATATAAAGAAAATTTCAAATTTACATTTGGGGCAAATTTCTGCTCATGCGATATCGCCACAATTTTAATTCACGATAAAGTTGAAACAATCCGATGTGCCGCTGGGCTGTCAAATCCATTTCAGCCAGCGCATCACGACCAGCGACGCCAGCGTGATGACCGCCATCGAGACGCACAGAATGGTAAAGGCCGCGGGATTGTCCACGCCCGGCATTCCGCCCACGTTGACGCCGAACAGCCCCGTGATGAACCCCAACGGCAAAAAGATCGCGGCGACGATGCTTAGGATATAGCTGTTGCGATTCTGCGCCTCGGCGGCCTGGGCGCTGTGGTGGTCGTTGATCGCAGTCAGCCGCCCCTGAAGCGAATCCAGCTCTTCCACGGTCAGCATCGCAAGGTTGGCCAGTTCGCGCCGGTGCAGGGGGCTGTTGCCTGCGGGTGTGTCGGTGGCGGCCAGCGCCATCAACGCGTCGCGTTGCGGACCCAGATAGCGACGCAGGCGGATGGCTGTGCGGCGCAGTTCGGCCAGATTGTCGGGCAGCGGCGCATTGTCGTCTTCGTGAATGGCGTCTTCCAGGTCGTCGACCTGATCGGCCAGATCGAACACGGTGTTTTGCACCCGCTCGGTCAGGCGGCTGGCCAGCGCCTCGACAAAGGCGGCGCTGCTGTCGGGGCCCGTGCCATTTTCCAGCGCCTTGCGAATGTCCTCGATGGCAAAGACGCGGCGCATCCGCACGGTGACCACGGTTTGATCGGTCACCCACATGCGCACCGCGACCATCTGGTCGGCGGGGCCATCCACGTTCAGGTTGACGCCGCGCAGGTTCAACATCAGCCCGCCGTCGTGCACATCGCAGCGCGGCCGGGTCTCGGTTTGCAACAGGGCGCCTGCGGGGATCGGGTGCAGGTGGGTGTTGGCCCAGTCCGGCAGTGCGTGGTCTTTCAGGTCAAAGTGGAACCAGCGATAGCCGCTTGCGCCCGTGGGCGAGGTGTCGGTCGTGGGCGTGGCGGTTCCGTCGGACAGGATGTCATAGGTATAGAGCGGCATGGGTCAGTCCTGTTTCGCAAATGTGGCGTCAAAGGCGGCGCGGCCCTTGGGGGTAAAGCGGATGATGCGGGTGTCGGGCACGCGGGCGGCCCAGCCAACCGTTTCGAAATGGGTCAGCAGGGCGCGCCCCAACTTGCCCGCCAGATGCGAGCGTCGCGCGCTCCAGTCCAGACATTCGCGGCACATGGGCGCGCGGGATTTGGCAAGGGTTTCCAGCGGCAGGCCAAGGCGCTGCATCAGCGCCTCGCCCTTGGCGGTCAGGTCCAGCCCGTTCGCAGCCGTGGCGATGTGGCCACCCGTGATCAGTGCGCGAAACATTTGCACGCCGGTGTCGCCGGCCAGGTGGTTGTAGCACACGCGGGCCGTGCGCAATTCGATGTCTTTCGGTCCCTGACGGGTGCGCAGGTGGCCATGGTTCGCGGCAAGGCCCATCATCGCCTCGATGGTGTGCGCGACGTCGTCGCTGGCCAGCGCGAAATAGCGATGCCGCCCCTGTTTGCGGCGCAGCAGCAGCCCGCCCTGTTCCAGCTTTGCCAGATGCGACGAGGCCGTGGCCGCGGTCACGCCCGCCTCGGCCGCCAGTTCGGACGCGGTCAGCGCACGGCCCGACATCAGCGCCGTCAGGATGTTGGCACGCGCGGGGTCGCCCATCAGCATGGCGATCTGGGTGAAATCGGGGCCTTCTTTCATGCTTCGATGCTAGTCGAAGCATTCGCGCGCGGCAATCGGCTATCACGGCGTCAGCAAGAAGGAGATCAACATGCTGACCTGTGTCATCCGCTATCACATCGACCCGAACCAACAGGGTGCTTTTGCACAATATGCGCGCAATTGGGGGCAGGCGATCCCCCGTTGTGGTGCCGATTTGGTGGGCTATTTCGCCCCGCACGAGGGGTCATCGACGCTGGCCTATGGCATTTACCACGTGAAATCGCTGGCCGACTACGAGGCCTATCGGGCACGATTGGCCGATGACCCGCTGGGGCGGGAGAATTACGAATTCGCGCAGTCGCAGAAGTTTCTGCTGCGCGAGGACAGGACGTGGTTGAGAAAGGTATCGGGATGATTGCTGTTATTTTCGAAGTTGAGCCGGCAGAGGGCAAACGCACCGCCTATCTGGACATCGCCGCGGCGATGCGTCCGCTGGTGGACGAGGTCGAGGGGTTTCTGGGTGTCGAGCGGTTCGAGAGCCTGACGACACCGGGCAAGCTGTTGTCGCTGTCGTTCTTCGAGGACGAGGCGGCGGTGGAACGCTGGCGGACCTTGACCGCGCATCGCGGGGCACAGAGCAAGGGGCGGGGCGGTGTCTTTGCCGATTACCGCCTGCGCGTGGCGCATGTGATCCGGGATTACGGGATGTTTGACCGCACGGATGCGCCCGAAGACAGCCGCGCCGCGCATGGTGGATCGGGGTAGAGCGCCTGACGGCGCACGCGATGTTTTGCGCCTTGCGGCGGTTTCTTTTGTTTGCGCCTTGCGGCGCGGCGAGGGGGCTGTCGGCCCCCTCACACTCCCCCGAGGATATTTGCAGCCAAAAGAAGGGGCTTAGAGTGTCGCGGCCAGGCGCGTGCCTTGGTCGATGGCGCGTTTGGCGTCCAGTTCGGCGGCCACATCGGCCCCGCCAATGACGTGGCATTTGGTGCCCTGTTGTTCCAGCGCGTCGGCCAGGCTGCGGTCGGGGATTTGCCCGGCGCACAGAACGATGGTGTCGGCGGCAATCGTCTGCGGGTTTTCGCGGGCTTCGCCGAACGAGACATGCAGGCCGTCGGCGTCGATGCGTTCATAATTCACACCGCCGACAAAATTGACCTCTTTCATCTTCAGGGCGGCCCGGTGAATCCAGCCGGTGGTCTTGCCCAGACGTTTGCCGTGCTTTTCCGCCTTGCGTTGCAGCAAGGTGATGGCGCGGGCGGGGTGGCCGGGTTTGGGGCCGTCGGGGTTCAGACCGCCGCGGTGCTCTGCGGGGTCGGCCACGCCCCATTCGCGCATCCATTCCGGCAGGTGTTCGGTGGTGCTGTGGCCGTCTTCTTCGGAGAGGAATTCGGACACGTCAAAGCCGATGCCGCCCGCGCCGACAACGGCGACCGATTTGCCAACAGGTTTCTTGTGGCGCAGCACGTCGATGTAATCCATCACGTTGGCGCCCTCCTGACCGGGGATCGCCGGATCGCGCGGCAGGACGCCGGTGGCGATGATAACCTCGTCAAACCCTTTCAGCATGTCCGGCGTGGCGGTGGTGCCCAGTTTCGTGGTGATGCCCAGCGTGTCGACCATGGTGCGATACCAGTCGACCAGCCCCCAGAACTCTTCCTTGCCGGGGATTTGTTTGGCCATGTTCAACTGCCCGCCGACCTCGTCCGATTTGTCGAACAGCGTCACGCTGTGCCCGCGTTGGGCGGCGGTGATGGCGGTGGACAGGCCGGCGGGACCTGCGCCGACGATTGCGATGGATTTGGGGGTGTCGGTCGGCGTGATCGGCAGTTCGGTTTCATAGCAGGCCAGCGGGTTCACCAGGCACGAGCTGATCTTGCCGCCAAAGGTGTGGTCCAGGCAGGCCTGATTGCACGCGATACACGGCGCGATCTGCGCGGCCTTGTCTGCGGCGGCCTTGGCCACGAAATGCGGATCGGCCAGCATGGGGCGGGCCATCGACACCATGTCGGCGCAGCCTGTCGACAGGACCTCTTCGGCGACGTCGGGGGTGTTGATGCGGTTCGACGTGATGATGGGAATGTTCACCTGCCCCATCAGTTTCTTGGTGACCCATGCAAAGGCGGCACGCGGGACCGATGTGGCGATGGTGGGAATGCGTGCCTCGTGCCAGCCGATGCCGGTGTTGATGATGGTGGCCCCCGCTTTTTCGATTTCCTTGGCCAGTTGCACGACCTCTTCAAAGGTTGATCCATCGGGCACAAGGTCGATCATCGACAGGCGGTAGATGATGATAAAGTCATCGCCCACGGCTTCGCGCGTGCGGCGGACCACTTCGATCGGCAGGCGCATGCGGTTTTCATACGATCCGCCCCAGCGGTCGGTGCGCTTGTTGGTGTGGGTGACAAGGAACTGGTTCAGGAAATACCCTTCGGACCCCATGATTTCGACGCCATCATATCCAGCCTCGCGGGCACGGGCCGCGGTGGCCACGATGTCGCTGATCTGTTTTTCGATACCTTCTTCGTCCAGCTCGTTCGGCGGGAAGGGCGAGATCGGGGATTTGACCGGGCTGGGGGCCACACAATGCGGGCTGAACGCATAGCGGCCCGCGTGCAGAATCTGCATGGCGATCTTGCCGCCTGCTTCGTGGACGCGGTCGGTGACGACGCTGTGGTTCTTGATGTCCTCATCGGTGGCCAGCATGGCGGCACCGGGGGCCACCGACCCTTCCATGTTGGGGCCGATGCCGCCTGTCACCATCAGGCCCACGTCGCCGCGCGCCCGTTCGGCGTAGAATTCCGCGACGCGGTTCCAATCCTTGGTTTCCTCAAGGCCGGTGTGCATGGAGCCCATCAGCACGCGGTTCTTCAAAGTGGTAAAGCCAAGGTCGAGCGGGGCGAGCATGTGGCGGTAAGCTGTCATGGAATCCTCCGGCGGTGTGATTTTGCGCTATTTCGCCCCAGTTAGCCAGGAATGTCATGTGCAACGCGGCGTAAGGCAATATATCACGGGCTTAATATTTTACGGGCCCGGGCCACAGGAGACGAAGATGACACCAGAAGAGATTAGCGCGCTGCCGTACCGGCGCAATGTGGGCGTGATGCTGGTGAATGCGGCGGGGCAGGTCTGGGTCGGGCAGCGTCAAGACCGGTTCCGCGAATTCTGGCAGATGCCGCAGGGTGGCGTGGACAAGGGCGAGGATGCGCGCGCCGCGGCCCTGCGCGAGCTGGAAGAAGAGACCGGCATCCCGTCGTCATTGGTCGAGGTCGAGGCCGAGACCGATGGCTGGTTGCCCTATGATCTGCCGCACGAGGTGGTGCCGGACATCTGGGGCGGCAAATATCGCGGGCAAGAGCAGAAGTGGTTCCTGCTGCGGTTCAAAGGGGCGGATGAGGATGTGAACATCGCCACCGAGCATCCGGAGTTTGTCGCATGGAAGTGGGTCGCGCCCGAAATCGTTGTAGACGGGATCGTGCCGTTCAAGCGGGATGTTTATGCGGCGGTTCTGACGGAATTCGAAACCTATCTGTGACGCTTAGGCCGCAAAGATCGGCACATGCGGTGCAAGAGCGTTATCAAAACCCTTGGCCACACGCGGATCGTCGTCGATTTCGATCTGTTGGCGGATGGGCGTGAAGCCCGCACGGCGGTAGAATCCCAGCGCCTGCGGGCTGTCCAGCGTGCAGGTGTGGACGTGAAAACGGCTGATGTCGCGCGCCCATGCCTGATCAATCGCCACATCCATCAGGAAACGCCCTGCGCCAAGGCCGATCAGGTCCGAGGTGACGCCAAAGAACGCCAGTTCGCATTCCCCGGCCTGGCGGAAATCCAGTTCCAGAAGGGCGGCGTCGGTGTCGCCCTTGGTCAAGGTCCAGATGGCAACATTGTCGTCGTGAATGATCGCGGCCAGTGCATCGTCGGACAGGCCACGCCGCGAGAACCACAGCCAGTCTTCGCCCACCGCCTGAAAGATGCGGCGATACCAGTCCAGATCGGGCGATACGACGCGGCGCAGGGTCCAGCCGTCGGGGGCGGTGCGGCCCGAAATCTCGGCGCGGGTGCGCATTTCCAGATGGGTGACGACCGTGGCGACCTTGCCCGGTGGCACGTCATGCATGCCATCGGCCAGCATCAGACCAGACCTTCGTTGCGGAATATCTCCATCATGTCTGCTTCGGGACGGGGGCCGATGTGGCTGATCACCTCGGCGGCGCAGGCGTTGCCCATGCGTCCGCATGTGGCCAGATCGCGGCTGGTGGCCAGACCGTACAGGAAGCCCGCGGCGAACTGGTCGCCTGCCCCTGTGGCATCGACCGGCACAACCTTGGTCACCGGCACGTCCACGCGTTCGCTGTTGCGGATCAGGGTCACGCCGTCGCCCGAGCGGGTGCAGACCACGGTGGGGCACATGGCGGCGGTTTTGGTCAGCGCCGCCTCAAGGTCGTCTGTCTCGAACAGGGATTTGATCTCGGCGGCGTTGCCGATGACATAGTCCAGTTCCTCGCCGATCATCCGCAGGAAGTCGGCGCGGTGGCGGTCAACGCAGAACGGGTCGGAGATGGCGATGCCGGCCATGCCGCCCGCCGCGCGGGTCAGGCGCGAGGCTTGCAGGAACGCCTGTTTGCCTTCGTCCTTGTCGAACAGGTATCCTTCGAGAAACATGATCTTGGCGGCCGAGGCGACGGCGTCGGGCACGTCGGCAGGCCCCAGATCGGTCGAGATGCCCAGATAGGTGTTCATCGACCGCTCGCCATCGGGCGACACAAAGATCATCGACCGCGACGTGGGCAGGTCACCACCCGCCACGGGGGCGTTGACGAAATCGGTGCCCACATCGGTCATCGCGTCGGCGTAAAACCGGCCCAGCGTGTCATCATTTACACGCCCGATAAACGCGGTTTTCAGTCCCAGTGCGCCGACACCCGCAACGGTGTTGGCCACTGACCCGCCGGGGGTCTGCAACCGGTCTTTCATCGCGCCGTACAGGACCTCGGCGCGTTCGCGTTCGATCAGCTGCATGATGCCTTTTTCGATGCCCATGTTGCCCAGAAACTGGTCGTCGGCATGGGAAATCACATCGACAACGGCGTTGCCGATGCCAACAAGTTCGTATTGCGTCATTGGGTCTTGTCCTCGAATTGGCAGAGATCGCGGATGATACAGGTGGGGCACTGCGGCTTGCGCGCCTTGCAGTGATAGCGTCCGTGCAGGATCATCCAGTGGTGGGCATGGTGCTGGAATTCAGCGGGAATGTTGTCTTCGATGGCGCGTTCGACCGCGTCCACGGTTTTGCCCGGGGCGATGCCGCTGCGGTTGCCCAGACGGAAGATGTGGGTGTCGACCGCCTGCGCGGGATAGTTCCACCACATGTTCAGCACCACATTGGCGGTTTTGCGCCCCACGCCGGGCAAGGATTGCAGGGCCGCGCGCGACGACGGCACGATGCCGTCATAGTCGTCCACCAGAATCTGGCTCAGCTTCATCACGTTCTTCGCCTTCTGGCGGAACAGGCCGATGGTCTTGATATGCTCGGTCAGCGCCTCAAGCCCCAGATCCAGCATTTTTTGCGGTGTGTCTGCGACGGGGAACAGCGATTTGGTCGCCTTGTTCACACCGGCATCGGTGGCCTGCGCGCTCAGCGCCACGGCGACCACCAGCGTATAGGCATTGGTGTGATCCAGCTCGCCCTTGGGTTCGGGCTCTGCGTCACGGAAGCGGTCAAAGATCTGATAGATCGTCTGATAATCAAGCTGTTTTGCCATCATTCCCCTATGCGGGTTTTGCAGCCTGCGGGCAAGTGCGCAAGCTTTGAATACGAACAATCCTATCGACCGCGTGTCCCTTTGGTCAGGCCCCGTTAAGTTTTGGGCGATATGCCTTCTTGCGCTGCATAGAACGGGGGACACCGCACAGATGGACAGGACGACACGACCGCAGACAGACCGGACCGACGTGTTGCGCGCGGCGGCGGTGCTGACCAGTTTCGGCCCCGGCACCATATTGCAAACTGACGAGGGCGAGGTGCCGGTGGAATGGCTGGACACGCAACACAAGCTGGTCACGCGCGATCACGGGGCGCAGCCGATTTTGCGGATCAACCGCACGCGGCTGTTGCGGTCCGATTTTCAGATGCACCCCGAGTTTGCGCCGGTGGTGATGCCGCCGGATGCTTTTGGCCCGTCGATCCCCGGCCATCACGTGCGCCTGTCGCCCAATTCGCTGGTGTTGTACCGGTCGTGGCGGGCCGAGCTGCACTATGGCACCAACGAAGTGCTGGTGCCCGGTGCCGTTCTGGGCGACACGATGCCGCTGCGCCGTCCGGGGGATTCGACCTTTGTCTACACGCAGATCCTGATGCAACGGCACGAACTGCTGTACGTCGAAGGGATGTGGGTCGGGTCGCTCTTTGTCGCTGATTTCAACCTGACCAATTCCGACGAGGATCGGGCGATTGCTGCCGCTTTGGGCGATCAGCCGGTTCAGGCCGCGCGACCGGTGCTGACCCAGGCCGAGGCGCGGGTGCTGGTGGATCAGGATCTGGGCAAGGACCAGCCCGACCTGTTGCGCGATGCGCCACCGCAAAGTCCGTGAATGCGCAGCTTTCGGGTCGCGGGGTGGTGTGCGGCGCGCTAGATTGGCGTTATGGAACAGCACACAGACACACAAACCGGTTACCACTATCAGATCGTGCGGCGTGCGATTGAACTGGTGGATGACAAGGGCGGCACCCTGACGCTGGACGATCTGGCCGGCGAAATGGGCATGAGCCCTGCGCATTTTCAGCGGGTGTTCAGCCGTTGGGTCGGAGTGTCGCCCAAACGGTATCAGCAATACCTGGCGCTGGGCCACGCCAAGGCGCTGCTGGCCAACCGCTTTACCACGCTGGAAACCGCGCACGCCGCAGGGCTGTCGGGGGGCGGGCGCCTGCACGATCTGTTCCTGCGCTGGGAGGCGATGAGCCCCGGCGACTATGCCAAGGGTGGCGCAGGACTGACAATTTTCTGGGGCTGGTTCGAAAGCCCCTTTGGCCCCACGGTTGTGATGGGCACGGAAAAGGGCATTTGCGGCATGGGCTTTGCCGCCGAAACCGGCGCGGCGGCCGCCCTTGAGGATCTGATCGCGCGTTGGCCTGCGGCGCGTTTCGTCGAGGACCCGATGCGGCTGCGGCCCTGGGTGCTGGCTGCCTTTGGTGCGGCGGATGCCAGGCTGGAGACGGCGCCGCTGTACCTGATCGGGGCGCCGTTCCAGATCAAGGTGTGGGAGGCGCTGCTGCGCATCCCGTCGGGCCATGTCACAACCTATTCCGAGATCGCGCAGAGCATCGGCAACCCCCGTGCGGTGCGCGCGGTGGGCACGGCGGTGGGGCGCAATCCGGTCAGTTGGTTGATCCCCTGCCACCGCGCCCTGCGCAAATCGGGGGGATTGGGTGGCTATCACTGGGGCTTGCCGGTGAAGCGGGCGATGCTGGCCTATGAATCGGCCCGCGTCGAAGCCTGATCCGCGCCTGTTGTCAGCGATTCAGGGGGCCAGCCCCCCGGCGCGTGGCGCCGTCCCCCGGGATTTTTTGAACCAGAGAAGCAAGCGGGTTATTGCCGAGTGGCGACGTCTCTTATTTTTGGCGGGAACCAAGCTATATAATAAGACGTACATCACAAGATGCCCTGCCCGAACGGGGCCCAACCTAGGCAGTATGATATGAACGTTTCGAAAATTTCCATTGCAGCGGTCCTGATGGGCAGCATGGCGCTGACAGCCTGTACCGCTCCGGGCCAATTGGGCGGCAACCCCAACGACCCCAAACGCAACACAAAAACCGGCGCGCTGGCCGGGGCTGTGTCCGGCGCATTGCTGGGCGCGGCTGTCAGTGACGATGGCGACCGTGGTGACGGTGCGCTGATCGGTGCCGTTCTGGGCGGTGCCGCAGGTGCTGGCATCGGGTATAGCCTGGACAAGCAAGAGGCCGAGCTGCGCCGCTCGATGGACAGCAATGTGCAGATCACCAACACCGGTGACCGGCTGATCGTGACGCTGCCGCAGGACATCCTGTTTGCGACCGACAGCTTTGCCGTGCGCCAGAGCCTGCGCGACGATCTGGCTTCTGTGGCCCAGAGCCTTCAGCGTTACCCCGGCAGCACCGTTCAGGTGATCGGTCACACCGACAGCGACGGCGATGCCGCGTACAACCAGCAACTGAGCGAACGCCGTGCGACGGCTGTATCCGAGGTGCTGTTGCAGAACGGCGTGCCATATTCGCGCATTCAGTCGTTTGGCCGCGGCGAATCGCAGCCTGTGGCGACCAACCTGAACGCCGCTGGCAAGGCGCAGAACCGTCGCGTTGAAATCGTGATTTTGCCAAACGCCTGATCGCTACAGATCGGGGTCGATTATCAGGGGGCGTGGCACTGCTGCGCCCCCTTGCTTTTGCGGGCCTCAGCTACACCCTTAGCCTGACAGATCGAAAAGGAGCCGACATGGCCACGCTAAAACTATTCGGAATTTCAGGGTCGCTGCGCGCGGACTCTTGCAACAGCAAACTCATCCGCGAGGCGGCCCGCCTGTTTGGCGACTGCCACTTTGCCGAGGCCGATGTGCGGTTTTCGCTGTATGACAGCGACGAAGAGGCGGCCAGCGGTGTGCCGGAGAACGTCAAAGCGGTTGAACGCCAGATTGCCGAAGCGGACGCGGTGGTGATTTCGACCACCGAGTACAACAAGGGGCCGTCGGGCGTGCTGAAAAATGCACTGGACTGGATCAGCCGCTGCGAAGGCAACTGTTGGGCGGGCAAGCCGGTTGCCGTGATGTCGGCCGCCGCAGGGCGTGCGGGCGGCGAGCGGGCGCAGTTGATCCTGCGCAGTTTCATGGTGCCGTTCCGTCCGCGCATCTTGCAGGGGCCGGAAATTCACGTGGCAAATTGCACCAACGAATTTGACGAACAGGGTCAGCTCAAGGGCGAGATGTACGTCAAGGAGCTGGGCCAGTTGATGCAGCAGTTGCGGGCCGAAACGGGCCGTTAGACGCGTGTGCTGACTTCAAGCAGGTTGCCATCTGGATCGCGGATATACAGCGACATCAGCGGACCCGTGGCACCTGTGCGTTCGACTGGGCCTTCTTCGATCGGCACATCGTTGTCCTCGAAATGGGTTTGCCAGACATCCAGCGGCGTGTCGGACAGCAGGCACATATCGGCGGTGCCGGGGCCGGGATACGCGGCCTTGGGGTCGTATTCGGCACCCCAGCGGTGAACATTGATCTTCTGGCTTCCGAACCGCAGCGCGTGGCGTTTTGATCCGTCCGCGCCGGTGAACCGTTCGACCTTCATGCCTAGGATGTCCGAGTAGAAGGCCAGCGTTGCTTCAAGATCGCCTACAGTCAGAACGAGGTGGTCGAGGCTGGCTATTTCAGGGTGTTTCATCAAGGGGGCTTTCGTACCGTGAGTGGGCAGAGGTTGAAACAGATGGCGCGCATGTGCAAGTGGAGCTGTTGAAAACGGGTCGCATGGGGTGAATTCCTGTGGCGTGGTCTGTGATCGCGCCGCTTTGGATCGGCTGTTTCTTGCCACTATGGGGGCGGCGTGTACGTCGATCTCAGGCCGATGCCGCGACTTCAAAGCCCGGCGGAACCGTATTTTCCCCCTCAAGGATCAGCGCGGCCATCGTCTCGGCCACCTTCGGGGCCATGCCGAACCCGATCTTGAAGCCGCCGTTGGCGATGAAATGGCCGGGGCGGTCGGGCCATGCGCCCAGCATCGGGGCACGGGACCGCGCGCGCGGACGCACACCGGCCCAGCGTTGGATCACCGGCGCATGGGTCAGTGCCGGCACGGCGGCGCGGGCGCGGGCGATGATGTCGTCCAGTTGGTCGTCGGGTTGCAGGTGGTCGTACTGGTTTTCCGATGTGGAGCCGATGGCGGTTGTGCCGTCCGCATGGGGGATGACGTGCAGCCCGTCCGCATAAAGCTGCGGCGCACCGGCCATGTCGTATTGCAGCAAGGCGGCCTGACCTTTGACCCCGGCCCCCATCGGGCGGGCGGCGGTCTGGTTCAGCTCTTGCAGGCCGACAATGCCGGTCGCCCACAACGTCGGGCCATCTGACGTGGCCTCTGACGGACCGTCTGTTTCCACGGTGATTCCTTTTGCGTCCAACGCGCCGACCAATGCAGCGCAAGCCTGTGCCGGGTGCAACAGCGCGCTGAGGTCGTCATAGATCAACTGGCCGGTGGGGCTGTCCGGTGCCCACGGGCTGCCGGATGCGGGGCGCAGGGTCCACTCGGCCTGACCGTGCCACAGGTCGCGTGCCGTTTCGACCCGCGCCTGCGCCAATGCCAACGCATGATCGTCGGCCACCGGTTGCAGCCGCCCCGACCGGACATAGCCCGAATGCCGCCCGCCTGCATCCGACACGCCGCGCCAAAAGCTTTCGGCCATCAGCAGGCTTTCCAGTTGGAACTGTTTCTTGGGGTTCCAGTTTTCCGGCACATGCGGGGCCAGTGCGCCGACGATGCCCCCCGACGCGCCCGAGGCGGGGCCGTTTGGGTCGATGATGCGCACGGTGGCGCCCTTTTGGGCGCAGGCCCACGCGGTCGCCAGGCCAAAGATACCCGCGCCGCGGATCGTGATGTCGGGCATTGCCAAGGGTGGGGCCTTTCGTCATGGATGCAGGAACGATCCTTACAGGGTGACGGGATGCAGGACCAGCGCGCAGACTTGGAATGGCGGGACGGCGACGTGCCGGTCAGCACGCGGTTTGACGACCCTTATTTCAGCCTTGAGAACGGATTGGATGAAACGCGCCATGTGTTTCTGGCGGGCAACGGCCTGCCTGCGCGGTTTCGGGACGGCTTTCACATCGCTGAACTGGGGTTCGGCACCGGATTGAATTTCATGGTGACGCTGGCCGCATGGCGGGCAGCAGGTATCGACGGCGTGCTGCATTTCACCAGTTTCGAGGCCTACCCGATGTCGGTGGACGAAATGGCGCGTGCGCTTGCCGCCTTTGGCATCGGGGACGAACTGGTGGCGGTGTGGAACGGGCGCGGCGGGCGGTTTGAATTTGGCGATGCGCTGCTTGAGGTGATCACGGGCGACGCACGCACCACCTTGCCCGAGTGGCAGGGCAAGGCCGACGCGTGGTTTCTGGACGGGTTTTCGCCTGCCAAGAACCCCGAATTGTGGGATGAAACGCTGATGCAGGCCGTGGCCGACCATACGGCTGCGCAGGGCACGCTTGCCACCTACACCGCCGCAGGCTTTGTCCGGCGCGGGCTGGACGCGGCGGGTTTCGAGGTCAGCCGGGTTTCGGGCTATGGCCGCAAACGCCATATGACGGTGGGAGCATTGCGATGAGTGCGGGCAACAACACGCGGCTGGGCGTTGGCCTGATGGTGCTGACCACATTCGTGTTCGCCATGCAGGACGGCATCTCGCGGCATCTGGCGTCGGAATACAACGTGCTGATGGTGGTGATGATCCGTTATTGGTTCTTCGCCGCCTTTGTTGTGGCCATCGCACGGGCCAAGGCGGGCGGTGTGCGCGCCGCCGCGCGGTCGGAACAGATGGGCGTGCAGATCTTTCGCGGGTTGCTGCTGGCGGCCGAGATTTGCGTGATGGTGCTGGCCTTTACCATTCTGGGGCTGGTCGAAAGCCTGGCGGTGTTCACCTGCTATCCGCTCTTGGTGGCGGCCCTCAGCGGTCCGATCCTGGGCGAAAGCGTGGGCTGGCGGCGCTGGGCGGCCATCGGGGTTGGCTTTGTCGGCGTGCTGATCATTCTGCAGCCGGGTATTGGCGTGTTCAATCCGGCCGCGGTGATCCCGTTGATCGCTGCGATCATGTTTGCGCTGTACGCACTGCTGACCCGCTATGTCGCCCGCAAGGACACCTCGGCCACCAGCTTTTTCTGGACCGGCGTCGCGGGGGCCGTGGCGATGACGTGCGTCGGTATCTGGTTCTGGGAGCCGATGGCCCCGACCGATTGGGCGTGGATGGCGACGCTGTGCGTGACCGGCGCGTTCGGCCACTGGCTGTTGATCCGCGTCTACGAGGTGGCCGAGGCCAGCGCGGTTCAACCCTTTGCGTACATGCAGCTGGTGTTCGGGTCGATGCTGGGCGTGACCGTCTTTGGCGAAATCATCGCCTGGAACGTGGCGACCGGTGCGGGGATTGTCGTGGCTGCGGGCCTATTCACCCTTTGGCGCGAACGACAAAAGCGTTGATCCGGTCAGTTCCTGTGAGAACGGTATCGGCAACGGCTCTTGCCCCAGCCGCGCGCGGTAAACCGGCAGGCTTTCGGTGACGCGCATCACATAGTTGCGGGTTTCGCGGAAGGGGATGTTTTCGATCCAGTCGACCACGTCGATGTTGTCCTTGCGCGGATCGCCATACATTTGCATCCAGCGGATCGGACGGGATGGCCCGGCGTTATAGGCCGCTGACATCATCACCACATTGCCGTCGAACCGCCCCGCCAGCGTGGACAAAAACGACGACCCAAGCTGCGCGTTATAGGCCGGATCGCTGGTCAACCGACCGGTCGAATGCGCATCGGCCAGCCCCAGCTTGCCTGCGACTTCCTTGGCTGTGGCTGGCATCAACTGCATCAACCCGCGCGCGCCAACGCCGGATTGCACGACGGGGTCGAATTCGGATTCGCGCCGCGCGATGGACAGGGCCATTTCTGGCGCAATGGCCAGGTTCTGCTGTGTCAGCGGGTGCAGCGGGTAATACGGCTCGGCCAGCGTGATCCCGCGATAGGCGACGGTTTTGCCGATCATCACCGCCAGATGCGGCTGGTTCAGGTCGATGGCAACCTGTCCCAGCAGCGCCGCCTGCTTTTCGTCCAGTTGGTCGGCCAGATGAGTCCAGAACCGTTCGGCCACGCTCAGCTCGCCCGAGGCTTGCAGCAACATGCCTGCCTCGAAAAGAGGGGAATAGACCAGCGGGCTGGTGCGCCAGTCCGGCGTTTCGTCCTGTGGTTTCAGGCCGACGTTAAAGGGCTGTCCTGCCTTTTCAGCGGCCAACAAGCCATAGAACGACGTCTGAAACTGCGCCCCGTCGGCAAAGGCCTGATCAGCAGCGGCCACATCGCCCAAGGCCTGATAGGCCAGGCCGGTCCAGTATCCTGCACGCCCGCGTGAAATCGGGCTTTCCACGGCGTTGCGGTGATTCTGGAAATGTTTCAGCGCGATGGCCGGATCGTTCAGCTTGCGCAGGGCGACATAGCCCGCGATCCATTCCAGATCGGCATAGTCGGACCCCGAGGTCAGGAAATGCCGCGATGCCAGTTGATAGGCGCGTTTCGGGTCGCCGTCGCGCATTTCGTCGCGGGCCAGCGCGCGGCGCTGGTTCGACCATGCATCGGGCCGGCCAAGGGACGCGGCACTGATCGACCGTTCCAGCATCAGCGCCTTGGCGTCGGCGCTGCGGCCCTTGCGGATGCGCCAGACAAAGCGGGCGTATTGCAGACCGGGGTCCGATTGCAGCGCGGCCGGCACGGCGGCAATCCTGGCATCCACATCGTCGCTGCGTTTGGCCAGGGCTATGCGGGCGTCCAGCAGCGCCTGATGGCCTGCGTCCAGCAACGGGCGCAGGCTCTGCGCCTCGTTCAGCTCGCCCAGCCACAGCATCGTGTCGGCGCGTGCCGCGTGGTGCGGCTTTAACAGGGCGCTGTGGCGGGACAGGAACAGCGCCTGTTCGTCGGTGTCCATTGGCAGGCTGGTCCAGGCCAGAACCACGCTGGCTTGCGCTTCGCCTGTCTGGCCCTGCTCGGTCTGCGCCTCGGCATAGGCCAGAACACCGCGCGGGGTTTGCGGCCCGGTTTCGGCGAAATAGGCGCGCACCGCGGCGGGCCCTGCTTCAATCGCGGCCTCTTCGCCCTGTCGGCGCAGGTAATCCATGCCGGGCCAGTCATAGCGCCGGTTCAGGAAATCCATATACTCGGTATAGCTGCCCCGCCCCGCCCGCAGGCGGTGCCATTCGATCACATCCGACGCGACCAATCCGTCGCGCGCCGCGATCCGTTGGGCGGTGTCCCAATTGCCCGCGCGCATGGCATCCATCGCCCAGCCCAACGGGCGCGGACGCTCGGGCTGCGCGGTCGCAGTGGTGGCAAAAAGGCACAGCAAAAGCGCTGCCAGACGTGTGATCACTTGCATTTCCTGTCGCGGCAAGGGTAGTGCGTTGCAGCATATGGTCTTGGCGCAACTGTGCAACTCACGTCTGCATCAGGTCCCTATCATCCGGCCAATTCCGGCCAGCAATTTGAAAAAGGAGCGTGAAAATGTTCAAGGGTTCTATGCCTGCACTCGTCACGCCGTTCCAGGACGGCGCACTGGATCTGGACACGCTCAAGAAGCTGGTGGACTGGCAGATCGAACAAGGCTCGTCTGGGCTGGTGCCCGTGGGCACAACCGGCGAAAGCCCGACGCTGACCCATGGCGAACACGACAAGGTTGTCGATGAGGTGGTCAAGGCCGCCGCTGGCCGCGTCAAGGTGATTGCGGGCGCCGGGTCGAACAATACGGTCGAGTCCGTGCGTCTGGCCAAACACGCCGAAGCATCCGGCGCCGATGCGGTGCTGGTGGTGACGCCCTATTACAACAAACCGACGCAGGCCGGCGTGATCGCGCATTTCGCCGCGGTCCACGATTCGTGCAAATTACCGATCATTGTGTACAACATTCCGGGCCGCTCGGTTGTCGACATCACGAACGCGACCATGGCCGAGCTGGCCAAGATGGAGCGGATCGTGGGCGTCAAGGATGCCACCGGTGACCTGCAACGGGTCAACGACCAGCGTTTGATGTGTGGGCCGGATTTCATCCAGCTTTCGGGCGAAGACGGCACCGCGCACGGGTTCAACGCTCAGGGTGGCGTGGGCTGTATTTCGGTCACCGCGAACGTGGCGCCCAAGCTGTGCGCCGAAGTCCAGGCGGCCTGTGCTGCCGGTGACTATGCCAAGGCGCTGGAATTGCAGGACAGGCTGATGCCGCTGCACAAGGCGATCTTTACCGAGCCGGGGCTGGTGGGTGTGAAATACGCCATGTCGCGTCTGGGCCTGTGCAGCGACGAGGTGCGCCTGCCGCATGTGCCGCTGACCGACGCCACGCGCAAGCTGGTGGACAAGGGGCTGGCGCACGCGGGTTTGCTGTAAGCGTTCAGGGTTAAAACACCGAGAAATTCAAACAAGGGGCTGCAATCTGCGGCCCCTTTATCGTTTCCCGTAGTACAGCCCGACCACATGCTCGGCCTGCGCAAAGAACAACCAGCGCGCCACCAGCACCCCCGCCACATGGCTCAGCACCGCGACCAGCGCCAGCCAGTGCGAAAACGGCACCAGCAGCAGGATCACCGGCAGGACTATCGCCAGCACAAAGGCGATGATGCGTAGTTTCATCCCGTGCTTGCGCCCGACGACGAAAACAAACTCGCGCAGCAGATAGTTGGTGCCGGTGTGCGGCGGTTCAAACGCGCGGGGCGTGCCGATGGTGCCCAGCCCTGTTGCCGTGGCCAGCGTCGTGCCCGACCGCGCGAACGCGCCGTCGCCGTGCACCCACGTAGCAACAAGCGCGCCCCCTGCCAGCAACAGCAAGATCACCGCCGCAGTGGTCTGCCCCGCCAGCAACGCCCCGCCAGCCACGGCCATCGCCAGAAACATCACCGGCGTCAGCGGCGTGTGCCAGCGCGGCACGGTTTTCAGTTGGGTGTAGATCATCGACGTTGTGAACACCGTCAGCAGCGACAAGACCGCCCCCAAGGCCCCGACCAACGGCAGGGCCGTGGCGAAAAAGATCGTGCCGATGGCATAGACGCCCATCACCAGAAGTGCGGCCACCGACATCACCGCCTCGCGGCTCAGCCAGCTGGTGCGCCATTGCGTGAACGCTTTCAGCGCACGTTCAGGCCGACCCAGGTGAAAGGCCGAGGCCATCAGCCCGCCCACCGCGCAGACATAGGCGATGGTGAAAAACACAAAGGCGGTCAGACCCGTGACCGCCGGAAAGCCCAAGCCAAGCCATGCCAACAGGCCAAAGCCCAGCCCCGAGAAGGTGGTGAAGAGAATGACAGACGGTGCCGGATGCATCTCAGAGCTTCTCCAACGTCTTGTCGAGCCAGCCCAGAAAACCGCCCGGAGCGTCGTCGACAGGGGCAAGGTAGGGGGCCAGCACGTCAATCTCGGGCAGGGCATCCTTGGGCCGTGGGGGCAGATATTTGTTGACCGGCCTGGTGCCCATTTCCGGCATCAGGTCCATGCCGCCCCGTTCCGCCGTCAGCCGCGACACATGGCTGTCGGGATCGGCAAAGTCGCCAAAGTGGCGCGCGCCTGACGGGCAGGTGCGCACGCAGGTCGGGATGCGGTCCACCTCTTCAAGGTTCTCGTTATAGATGCGGTCGACACACAGGGTGCATTTCTTCATCACGCCCTCGGCCTCGTCCTTTTCACGCGCGCCGTAAGGGCAGGCCCAGGCGCACAGGCCACAACCGATGCAGTCGCTTTCGTTGACCAGAACGATGCCATCCTCGACCCGCTTGTAGCTGGCGCCGGTGGGGCAGACGGTGACGCAGGGCGCGTCCTCGCAGTGCAGGCAGGATTTGGGAAAGTGGATCAGTTGCGCGGGCGGCTGGACCTTGGCCGAGGTGGCCAGCGGCTGCACCTCGTAGCTGTGCACGCGGTTCAGGAAGGTGCCGGAGGGGGCCGCGCCATAGGGGTCCTGATCGGACAGGGGCGCGCCGTAGTTTTCGGTGTTCCAGCCCTTGCACGAGATCACGCAGGCATGGCAGCCGACGCAGGTATCAAGGTCGATCACAAGTCCCAGTTTGCGTTCGGTTTTTTCGGGAAGTTGCGTCATTTGCCCACCTTCCATGCCAATCTGTCCGGCCCCTGACCCACGGGCGATTTGATCGGGTCCATGACCGGTTTCGACTGATCCTGCGGCGCGGCCTTGGCGATGCGCACCTTCAGGTCGAACCACGCGGCCTGTCCAGTCACAGGGTCGGAGTTGGCCCAGCGCAACCCGTCGCCCTTGGGCGGCAGCAGCTCGTGGATCAGGTGGTTCAGCAGGAACCCCTTGGTTGCCTCGGGTGCGTCCTTGTCCAGCGCCCATGCGCCCTTGCGCTTGCCGATGGCGTTCCACGTCCAGACCGTGTTGGGGTTCAGCGCCGCCATTTCCAGCACCGGCACGGTAATCTCGCCGTGGGGCGAGGTGACAGTGGCCCAGTCGCCATCCTTCAGGTCGTGGTCGCGCATCAGGTTGGTCGGCAGGTACAGCGGGTTGTGCCCGTGCAACTGCCGCAGCCAAGCGTTCTGACTGCCCCAGGAATGATACATCGCCATCGGGCGCTGGGTCAGGGCGGTGATCGGATATGCGTCGGCGCGGTTGTCGCCCGAGGGGTCGTACCAGATCGGCAGCGGGTCCATCGTGCGGCGGATGCGGTCGCGCAGGTGGTCGGGCGGCTGGCGGTCGCCGTGGCCTTCGGCGGCCAGTTGGAACCGGCGCAGCGGCTCGACATAGAGCGAGAACAGATAGGGCTGCGGCGCGTCGAACAGGCCCATGCCCACGGCCCAGTTCTGATAGGCCATGTTCCACGGTTTGTAGTAGTTCGCCCCCTGCGGGATGTGTTCGACAAAAAAGCCGCCGTTTTCGATATAGGTGTCGATCTGGCTGGCATTTGGCGCGCCGCGCCCTGCGGTCAGACCGTTTTCACCCACGCGCCAGCCTGCCAGCGGGCCGATGCCGGGGCGGCGTTCGTGGTTGGTTATATAGTCGGCGTAATCGGCGTATTTCTGTGCGCCGTCTTCGGTGACAAAGCCGGGCAGGTTCAGCCGCGCGCCCAGATCGCACAGCACCGACTGGAACCCGCGCACGTCGCGGTCGGGTTCGACCACGGGCCAGCGGATCGCATCGGCGGCGGCATCCGCCTCGCAGATCGGACGGTCCAGCAAGGAGATACAGTCGTGGCGTTCCAGATAGGTGGTGTCGGGCAGGATCAGATCGGCATAGGCGACCATCTCGGAACTGTACGCATCCGAATAGATGATGCGCGGGATCACGTAATCGCCGTTGGCATCCGTGTCGGTCAGCATGTCGATCACACCGCGTGTGTTCATCGACGAATTCCACGCCATGTTGGCCATGTACAGGAACAGCGTGTCGATCTTGTACGGGTCACCCGCATGGGCGTTCGAGATTACCATGTGCATTAGCCCGTGCGCCGACATCGGGTTGTCCCATGTGAACGCCTTGTCGATGCGCGCGGCGGTGCCGTCGGGCTTCAGGGCCAGATCGTCAGGCCCTTGGACAAAGCCCAGGTGCGGGCCGTCCAGCGGGCCGTTGCAGGTGGTTTTGCAATGCGGTTTCGGGTGGGCCGTGGCCGGTTTGGGATAGGGTGGTTTGAACCGGAAGCCGCCCGGCACCTCGACCGTGCCAAGGATGATCTGCAACACATGCAGCGCGCGACAGGTCTGGAACCCGTTGGCGTGGGCGCTGATCCCGCGCATGGCATGAAAGCTGACGGGGCGGCCTGTCATTTTTGTGTGGGTCTCACCACGGAAGTCGGTCCATGCGTGGTCCAGCTCGAACGCCTCGTCAAAGGCGACGCGGGCCAGTTCGGATGCAATGGCGCGGATGCGCGGCGCGGGAATGCCGGTGCGGTCGGCCACGGCCTCGGGGGCGTAGTCGTCGGACAGGTAGCGTTCGGCCATCAGGTGCATGACAGGCCGGTGGGTGACCCCCGCCGCGCGGTGGGTGGCGGCCAGATCAGGGCGCACGCCCTTTTGGTCAAAGGGGGCCGGCTTGCCGGTAGTGCGGTCGATCACCAGTTCCTTGCCGTTTTCGTCGCGCAGCAGCAGGCCGAATTCGGGTGACTTTTCATCGCTGTTCACAAGGCAGGGCGCGTTGGTGAACTGCGCCAGATAGTCCAGATCAATCTTGCCCGCCTTCATCAGGCAATGGATCAGCGCCATGATGAACAACCCGTCGGTGCCCGGGGTGATGCCAACCCAGTCATCGGCCACGGCGTTGTAGCCGGTGCGGATCGGGTTCACCCCGATCACCCGCGCGCCGCGTGCCTTGATCTTGCCTATGCCCATCTTGATCGGGTTGCTGTCGTGGTCTTCGGCGACGCCGAACAGCATGAACAACTTGGTGTGGTCCCAGTCGGGCTGACCGAATTCCCAGAACGCGCCGCCCATGGTGTAGATGCCGGCCGCCGCCATGTTGACCGAACAGAACCCGCCGTGCGCCGCATAGTTGGGCGTGCCAAAGTTCTGCGCCCAGAAGGAGGTGAACGATTGCGACTGGTCGCGCCCGGTGAAGAACGCCAGCTTTTCGGGATTGTCGCGGCGGATCGGTGCCAGCCAGCCGCTGGCGATCTCCAGCGCCTCGTCCCAGCTGATTTCCTCGAATTCGCCCGATCCGCGCGGGCCGATGCGTTTCAACGGGGCGCGCAGGCGGGCGGGGGCGTTGTGCTGCATGATGCCGGCCGAGCCTTTGGCGCACAGCACGCCCTTGTTCACCGGATGGTCGCGGTTGCCTTCGATATAGGCGACCCGTTTCTTGCCGTCCTCGCCTGTCTTCATGTGCACATTGATGCCGCAGCGGCAGGCGCACATGTAGCAGGTGGTTTTGCGGACCTCGTCCGAGACCTTGGGCGACAGGTCCAGCGCGGGCTGCTTATGGGGCATTCTTGTGGTCCTTCAGCAACGTGATGGCGTCGCGGGCGATCTGTTGTTCTTCGGCGGCGGGGATCACCCAAGCGGGAATATTTCCCAACCACGATAGCTGTGCAAGAACATTATTCCTGATAGCGGCGTCGTTCTCGCCGATGCCGCCGGTAAAGGCGATGCCGTCGATGCCTTGCATTGCGGCAATCATCGCACCAGCCTGTCGCGCGATCCAATAGCAGAAGTGGTCGCGGGCAAATTGCGCCTGTGGCGAAGTGCTTTGTTCCAGCGTGCGCATGTCGGCGCTAAGGCCGGACAGACCCAGCAGCCCGCTGTCGTGATAGAGCATGTGCGTCGCGGCATCTGCGCCCAGCGTGTTCACCAGATGCAACACCGCGCCTGCGTCGATCTCGCCCGCGCGGGTGCCCATGGTCAGGCCGCTGAGGGGCGAAAAGCCCATGGTGGTGGCCACGGATTGTCCGTCGCGTATGGCGCACAGCGATGCGCCGTTGCCCAGGTGCAGGGCCAGCAGACGGTGCGGCAATGGCGTGCCGGTGGCCTGTTCGAACCCGTGAACCAGTGCGGCATAGCTGGTGCCGTGAAAGCCATAGCGTTGCAGGTTCGCCGTGGCGGGCACATCGGGCAGCGCATAGCGGCGTGCGACGGCGGGGTTGGTCGCGTGAAAGGCCGTGTCAAAGGTGGCGAATTGCGGCAGGCCGGGCACAAGCGCCTGCACCGCGTCGATGGCGGACAGGTGGTGCGGGTTGTGCAGCGGGGCCAGCGGCACGGCGTCCGAAATGGCGGCGCGGATCGCGGGCGTGATCCGCGCCGAGGCTGTCAGCCCGGCGCCGCCATGCACCACGCGGTGCGCCGCCGCGCGCAAGGTCTGGGGCTGTATTCCGGCACCGGACAGCGCGTCGAAAATCGCGGCAAGGGCGGCGGTGTGATCGGGCAAGGCCAGATCGTGCCGTGTCCCGTCGCCGACGCGAATGCTGCCCTGCGTGCCGATGCCCGCGGCCTCGATCCGCAGGGTTTCGCGCAGATTTGCATCAAACAGGGCCGTCTTGATCGAAGACGACCCTGCGTTGATCACAAGGACTTGCGCGTCGGACATGCCTTAGACCGATTGCGGGCGCATGTCGGCCTTGGACACACCGGCGACCGACACCGGTTTTTTCATCGCATCGCGGCGGAAGGGTTCGCCCAGTTCCTGATTGATCATCGCCTCGATCAGGGTGGTCTTGCCGTTCATCTGGTCTTCGACGGCTTTGGTCAGGGCGGCGGTCAATTCTTCCATCGTGCGCGCCACGACACCTTGCAACCCGCAGGCCTGCGCAATGCCTGCATAGGACACGTCGGTGTCCAGTTCGGTGCCGACAAAGTTGTCGTCGAACCACAGGGTCGAGTTCCGCTTTTCCGCGCCCCATTGATAGTTGCGGAACACCACTTGGGTGATCGCGGGCCATTCGCCCCGGCCGATCGCGGTCAGCTCGTTCACTGCGATGCCGAACGCACCGTCGCCGGAAAAGCCCACGACCGGCACATCGGGCTGGCCGATCTTGGCGCCGACGATGGCGGGCAGGCCATAGCCGCAGGGGCCGAACAGACCGGGGGCCAGGTATTTGCGCCCGTCGTCAAAGTCGGGATAGGCGTTGCCGATGGCGCAGTTGTTGCCGATGTCCGAGCTGATGATCGCGTTGCGCGGCAGGGCGGACTGGATCGCGCGCCACGCCATGCGCGGGCTCATCCAATCGGGCTTGTCGGCGCGGGCGCGCTGGTTCCATGTGGTGCCTTCGTCGTCGTCTTCGTGGTCCATGCTGGACAGTTGCTGTGCCCAGGTGGATTTGGCCTGTGAAATGCGCGCCTTGCGGTCGGCGCGGCCTGCATCGCCTGCGTCATCGGACAGTTGCGACAGGATGCCCTTGGCCACCTTGGCCGCGTCCCCGATGATGCCCACGGTGACCTTTTTGGTCAGACCGATGCGGTCGGGGTTGATGTCGACCTGAATGATTTTGGCGTTCGTGGGCCAATAGTCCATGCCATAGCCCGGCAAGGTGGAAAACGGGTTCAGCCGTGTGCCCAGGCACAGCACCACGTCGGCGTCCTTGATCAGTTCCATCCCCGCCTTGGACCCGTTGTACCCCAGCGGCCCCGCAAACAACGGGTGCGATCCGGGAAAGGCGTCGTTGTGCTGGTAGCCGACGCAGACCGGCGCATCCAGCCGCTCGGCCAGCTCTTTGGACGCGGCGATCCCGCCCTTGGACAGGACCACGCCGGCGCCGTTCAGGATTACGGGGTTCTTGGCGCCCGACAACAGTGCAGCGGCGGCGGCCACTGAATTTTCGCCGCCCGAGGATTGTTCGAACTCGATGGGTTCGGGAATGTCGATGTCGATCACCTGCGTCCAGAAATCGCGCGGAATGTTCAACTGCGCAGGGCCGGACAAACGCTTGGCCTTGGCGATGACGCGGGTCAGCACCTCGGCCACGCGGGACGGGTCGCGGACCTCTTCCTGATAGGCGACCATGTCTTCGAACAGTTTCATCTGCTCGACTTCCTGAAAGCCGCCCTGACCGATGGTCTTGTTCGCGGCCTGCGGAGTGACCAGCAACAGCGGCGTGTGGTTCCAGTATGCGGTTTTCACGGCGGTGACAAAGTTGGTGATGCCGGGGCCGTTCTGCGCGATCATCATCGACATCTTGCCGGTGGCGCGGGTGTAGCCGTCGGACATCATGCCGGCCGACCCTTCGTGCGCGCAGTCCCAGAAGGTGATGCCTGCCTGCGGGAACAGGTCCGAGATCGGCATCATGGCCGAGCCGATGATGCCAAAGGCGTGTTCGATGCCGTGCGCTTGCAGTGTTTTTACAAATGCTTCTTCGGTCGTCATTTTCATGGCAAGGGGCTCCGGCAGGTTAAGGGAATGATTCCGCGTTTCGTCGCAGAGTACGATTGCACGTCAGGTGCGGTTAGGGCCAGTTGCGACAGGCGGATCAGGCCAGATGCGCCAGCGTGTTCGCAACCCGGTACACGCCCTCGGTGATCCGGCTGGACGGGATCGAGGAATAGGCCAGCCGGTAGAAATTGCGCGGGCGGTCGGGGCCCGAGAAAAAGGATTCACCCGGTTCGATCAGCACGCTTTGCGCTTTCAGCAAATGCGCCAGTTGCGTGGTGTCCACCGACGCCGGCGCGCGCATCCAGAAGGACGAGCCACCTGACACCCCCTGACCTGCGATGGTCAGGCCGGTGTCGTCGATGGCCTGTTGCATCACGTCGCGGCGTTTGTGCAGGGTCATGCTCATCTTGCGGACCAGCGCGTCGTAGTGGCCCAGCGACAGGAAATAGGCGACGGTGCGCTGGATGTGCCCGGGCGGGTGACGCAGGACCGACGCGCGCAGCGCGCGGGCCTCGCGGATGAACGGCTCGGACCCGACAAGATAACCCAGCCGCAGCCCCGGAAACAGCGATTTGGAAAAGCTGCCCACATAGATCACCCGTCCGTCCGCATCCATCGACTTCAGTGACGGCGAGGGTGCCTTGAGGAAGGACATCTCGAATTCATAGTCATCTTCGACAATCAGCGCGTCCATTTCGGCGGCGCGGTCCAGCAGGGCGCGGCGGCGGTCCATCGGCATGGTGGCGGTTGTGGGGCACTGGTGGCTGGGCGTGGTAAAGATCACATCGGTGCCGGGCGGGATCGCGTCGGGCGGCAGGCCGTGTTGATCGACGCGCACATGGGACAGATTGCAGCGCGACTGGTTCAGGATATCGTGCAGGGCGTGATAGCAGGGTTCTTCCAATGCCGCATGGCGGCGCTGGGTCAGCAGCACCTGTGTTGTCAGCCACAGCGCGTTTTGCGCGCCCAGCGTGATCAGCACCTGTTCGGGGCGGGCGGTGATGCCCCGGCGGGGCAACGAATGGCGCACGATGAATTCGATCAGCTTGGGATCGTCCTGATCGAAGTAATCCGTGGTCATCGGCCCAAAGTCGCGTTGCCCCAGCGCTTGCATCGCGCACAGCCGCCAGTTGGCGTGGTCGAACAGGGTCGGATCGGCCTGACCATAGATGAACGGATAGCGGTAGTGCGCCCAATCCTGCGGCTTCGTGGGCGTCTGTCCGCCCGAGAACCGCTGGCCGATGGCGCGGGACCAGTCCACCGCGTCCGGCGTGTCGGGCAAGGCGTCAAAAACCGGCGGGACCGGTGCCGTTTCAGACACGAAATAGCCCGACCGCCCGCGTGATGTCAGGTAGTCGTTGGCCAGAAGCTCGGTATAGCTGAGGGTGACGGTGATCCGGCTGATGCCAAGGTGTTGCGCCAGTTTGCGGGTCGAGGGCAGCTTTTCTCCGGGCTGAAAGCGGCCCGACAGGATGCCTTGGGCAATCATCTGCTGGATCTGGCTTTGCAGCGTCCCCTCGGCGTCGGGGTGCAGGAAAAATGTTTCGACCGGAACTGTCATGCCACAGGATTACACTGGACTTACGTGCGCGGCAATGTGGCGCTATCGCTGAAACGCAAAAGACCCCGGTCGAAACCGGGGCCTTTGCTTGGACATGTGAAGTGTCACTCGGGTGCTTTAAGCTTTTGGAAAGCTTACGGGCACGACGCGTAGTAACGCGAGCCGTCTGCACGTTGGTACACACACTGGCCGTTTTGCGTTTTGCCGATGTAGTTGCCAGCGACACCGCCAACTGCTGCGCCGATCAGCGCGCCTTTGACCTTGTCGTTGCCGCCCGAAACAGTCGCGCCGATTGCAGCACCGGTCAGGGCGCCGGCGGCAGTTGTGTTCGACGTGGTGGATTCGCAAGCAGCCAGCGATGCGATCAGCGGAATGGCGATCAGAAGCTTTTTCATTATGGTCTTCCCTTGTTGAATTCTAAAACGAGAACGCAGTTACCGAAGAAACGGTTCCCACATTTTTTCGATACGGTGAAAAAAGGCTTTGGGGCGCAAGATACCACCGGTCCTGTTCGGGCAAGACATGATGAGACGTAGCGAATTGTTGCACGGCGTCAAGCGGCGCACCGGATGCGCAGGCGAAGAAGCGCCGAGCAGGGCAGGGGTATGAAACGCGAAACGGGCAAAGGTTTCCCTTCGCCCGTTTGGTCCAAATCATTGGTATGTCGTCAGGCGAACACGTCGCCCAAGGCTTTGTCGACGGCCGCGATGATCTGGTTGATGTCGTCCTTGGTCGCGATCAGCGCAGGCGAGAAGCACAGGCTGTTGTTCTTGCCCGGCAGCGACCGGTTGGTGGCCCCGATGATCACGCCCTGCGCCATGCAGTTGCCGACGACGGCCTGAACCTTGGCCTCGTCCGCAGGCGCACGGCTGTTGCGGTCGGACACCAGTTCCGCCCCCAGGAACAGACCCTTGCCGCGCACATCGCCGATCACGACGTGTTTGTCGGCCAGCGCGTGCAACTGGTCCAGCATATAGGCGCCCATCTGCGTGGTGTTCTCCAGCAGGTTTTCGTCCTCGATGATGCGCATGTTCTCGATCGCCGCAGCGGGGCCTGCGGTGCAGCCGCCAAAGGTCGAGATGTCGCGGAAATAGTTCAGCTTGTCCGACGGGTCGTCCTTGAACATGTCAAAGACCGCTTCGGTGGTCACTAGGCAGGCAATCGCCGCATAACCCGAGGCCACGCCTTTGGCCATTGTCACCATGTCGGGCTGAATGCCGTAGTGCTGGTAGCCGAACCATGTGCCGGTGCGGCCCAAGCCACAGACCACTTCGTCGATGTGCAGCAGGATGTCGTATTTTTTGCAAATCTCCTGCACGCGGTCCCAATAGCCGTCGGGCGGGGTGATCACGCCGCCACCTGCGGTCACGGGTTCAAGGCACAGCGCGCCCACGGTGTCGGGCCCTTCGGCCAGGATAACCTTTTCGATCTGGTCCGCAGCCCAGACGCCGTAGTTTTCCTGCGGTGCGCCGTCCTGTTCAAAGGCGCGGTATTCCAGGCAATGCGGCACGCGCACGAAACCGGGCACGAAGGGGCCGTATTGCGCGTTGCGCTCGTCCTGACCACCCGCCGACAGGCAGGCGATGGTGGTGCCGTGGTAGTCGCGGTCGCGGTACAGAACCTTGTGTTTCTTGCCGCCGTATTTCTTGTGCGCGATCTGGCGGACCATCTTGAACGCCTTCTCGTTCGCCTCGGACCCCGAGTTGCAATAGTACATGCGGTCAAGGCCGGGCATTTTATCCAGCAGCTTTTCGGCAAACAATGCGCCGGGGATCGACCCGGCAGAGCCTGCGAAATAGTTCAGTTTCACCAACTGGTCGCGCACGGCGTCCGCGATGCTTTCGCGGCCATAGCCCACGTTGACGGTCCAGACGCCGCCCGACACCGCATCAAGGTGCTCTTTGCCCTTTTGGTCCCAGACCTTCATGCCCTTGCCCTCGACGATGATGCGCGGGTCGATCGCGCTTTCAAAAGGCTGGTGCTGGATCAGGTGGTGCCAGACGTTTTTGCGGTCGGCTTCGACCACACGGCTTAGGTCGTTTTCGTTAAAGGTTCCGTCCATTGTCTGGCCTTTCGGAATGCATAAGGAGGGGATGGGGTGACGTAAGACATAGTGCACCCGTTGACGATGAAGAAAACAGCAGAAACGCACGCCACGATAGGGCCAGTGGCGGTGCACAGATGATTCCAGTTTGCCAGTGCTGACAGGGCACACCCGTCCTGGTGGAAATAGGAATGCCGCAATTTCAGGGGGTTCTGACACATCTGCGATTTCGGACCGCCATCTGCTGTGTGCCAAGCGCCCTTGGAAAAAACATTGATCGGCGCGGGATATTGCAGTGGGATTGGGCAGCGCCGGATGATGCTTGATGCAACAACCGGACCAAGCGGCGGCCGGACCGCCGGGACAACGCGAAGCGCCGTGCAAAATGGTGCGCAACGGGAGACGACAATGACATTTAAATCCAAATTGATGAGTGCCACCGCCGCAATCGCCATGCTGACGGGTGCGCAAACCGCCACGGCCGCAGGGCATGGCGAAATTACCGTGGCCTATTTCCTGGAATGGCCGATGCCGTTTCAATACGCCAAAGAAACCGGCATGTACGAAGACGCCATGGGCACCAAGATCAACTGGGTCAGCTTTGATACCGGCACCGCGATGAGTGCGGCGATGGCCTCGGGCGATGTGCAGCTTTCGGTCAGTCAGGGTGTGCCGCCCTTTGTCGTGGCCACTTCGGCCGGCCAGGATTTGCAGATCGTCGATGTGGCCGTGTCCTATTCGGACAACGACAACTGCGTCGTGGCCTCGGGGCTGGAAATCGACAAGGACAGCGCGGGCGAACTGGCGGGCAAGAAAGTTGCCGTGCCGCTGGGCACCGCGGCGCATTACGGGTTTCTCAGCCAGATGAACCACTTTGGCGTTGATATTGCGTCGATGGAGATCGTCGACATGGCCCCCGCCGAAGGGGCCGCCGCATTGGCCCAGGGGTCGTTGGACATGGCCTGCGGTTGGGGCGGTGCGCTGCGCCGGATGAAAGAGCATGGCAATGTGCTGCTGACCGGTGCGGAAAAGGAAGAGCTGGGCATTCTGGTGTTCGACGCCACGACCGCCCCCGCAACTTATGTCGCCGAGAACGGCGATATGGTGGCCAAGTTTCTGGCGGTAACGGCCAAGGCCAACGCCATGTGGGCGGACGAGGCAAACCATGCCACGATGCTGCCGGTGATCGCCAAGGATGCGGGCATGAGCGAGGAAGACACGATGTCGACCCTGTCGACCTTCAAGTTCCCCACCGTGGATGAACAGCTGAGCGACAAGTGGCTGGAAGGCCGCGCACAGGCATTCATGAAGGGTGTCGCGGGCGTGTTTGTCGAGGCGGGGTCTATTCCGTCGGCGCTGGACAGCTATGCCGGCACGGTGAACATCGGGCCGCTGCAATCCGCGAAAGACATGTAAGGCACGGGCCGCCGCGCGCCCGATGTGGCGTGCGGCGGCTGACAGTCGAGGCGGGGCAAACCCCGCCCATGGGGCCGAAATAGGCAACAGGAACACCAACACGGGGGCGACCATGACCATGACGGGACTTGTGATCGACAAGCTGTCCATGCGGTTTGATCTGCCGGGCGGCGGCGCGGTGCAAGCGCTGCAGGATGTCAGTCTGGATCTGAAACAGGGCGAACTGCTAAGCGTGCTGGGGCCGTCGGGCTGTGGCAAGACCACGCTTTTGAACATCGTGGCGGGGTTTCTGGCCCAGACCGAAGGCGAGGTGCGGCTGAACGGTGTGCCGGTGCACGGCCCCGATGCGCAACGCGGCATGGTGTTTCAGCAAGGCGCGCTGTTCGAGTGGATGAGCGTGCGCGAGAATGTCAGCTTTGGCCCGGATATGAAGGGCACGCCCAAGGCCGAAAGCCGCAAGACGGTTGAACACTTGCTGAACGTCGTGGGCCTGCACGATTTCAAGGACAAGATGGTGTATGAACTGTCGGGCGGGATGCAGCAGCGTGTGGCGTTGGCCCGCTGTCTGGCCAATGACCCTGATGTGATCCTGATGGACGAACCGCTGGGCGCGCTGGACGCGCTGACCCGCGAGAAGATGCAAAGCCTTGTGCTGAAGCTGTGGAAGGAAACCGGCAAGACCATCATCCTGATCACCCATTCGGTCGAAGAGGCGCTGTTGCTGGGCGAGCGTCTGGTGGTGATGGCGCCGCGTCCGGGGCGCATTCACAAGGAATACCGTCTGCCTTTTGCCGATCTGGGTGTGGGCGCCGACCTGCGCGAGGTCAAGAAACATCCCGACTATGCGCCCACCCGCGAGGAGATTCTGAACATGATCTGGAACATGGAAGAAGAGATCATGGGCCGCAGCGAGGAGAGCGCCTGACATGCTGCAAATTTTTCAAGACCTTGGCGGCGAGCTGGCGCAGTTGTTCCTGTCGGTTCTGGGCGCTTTGCCTTTCATTCTGGGCTATCTGGCGCTGATCCTGCTTTCGATGGTCATCTGGACATTCATCCGCGCCCAGATGGGCCGCGTGCGTGACTACCGGTCGTTGAAAACGGTGACGTTTGGCGATGAAAGTGCCGTTGTCTCGGACAAGGCGGCGTCGGTGATTTCCATCGTGCTGATTTTTGTGATCTGGGGCGCGTTCACCGGATCGGGGTGGCTGCCCGGTCCGTTGCACGCGCCGGGGCCGTTCGTGGGGCAGGACAGGTTCACCTATACAATCGAAGGTCCGGACGGGGCCAAGGCCGATGCGACCGTTTTCGTGTCCGTCTACCGGCAGGGCGAAGAGCCCGCACCGTTAGAGTTCGACGCAGGCACCGGCCCGGTGCAGAACGACAGTGTCGAGGTGCAGGCGTACCGGTCAAAGTTGATCAGTTGGGATGCCAATGACGCGGTCACCCGCAAGGACGGCGCAAAGGTTGTCGCGGTGGACGGTCGGGCGATTGACGCCAATACGGATGTCGACGTGGGCTTTGGCCGCGTGGCACTGACCGACAAGGGCACGCTGAACTTCGAGCCGGGGCAGGGTTGGCAGATGGAGAACATCTGGTTGCCGGCCCCCGACAGCGTCTGGCGGCGATTGGTGTCGGTCAGCGCGGATGGTTATCAGAACGTGACGCTGGCCGAACACCTGAGCTATTCGCTGTTTCGGGTCATCGTCGGCTTTGCGCTGGGCGCGCTGGTGGGGATTCCGCTGGGCTATGCGATGGGCCTGTCGAACTGGTTTCGCGGCTGGTTCGATCCGATTGTCGAATTCATGCGCCCGGTGCCGCCGCTGGCGTTGATCCCGCTGGTGATCATCTGGGCGGGCATTGGTGAACAGGGCAAGATCATCCTGCTGTTCCTGGCCGCGCTGTGGATCATGGCCATCGGTGCACGGTCGGGCGTGTCTGGGGTAAAGATCACCAAGGTGCACGCGGCCTATTCGCTGGGGGCCAGCAAGTGGCAGATCCTGCGCCATGTGATCATCCCCAACTCGTTGCCCGAGATTTTCACCGCCGCGCGCGTGGCGATGGGCGTGTGCTGGGGCACCGTTGTGGCCGCCGAACTGGTGGCGGCGGAAAAGGGCGTGGGCAAGATGATCGTGGCGGCGTCCAAGTTTCAGGACACCGACATCGTGCTGATGGGGATCATCCTGATCGGCATCATCGGCTTTGGCATCGACATGCTGATGCGCTGGGCCGAACGGATTCTGGTGCCGTGGAAGGGCAAGGGCTGAGGCCCTGTCTGCGCGGGGGAATTTGCGGGCAACTTGATGTGGATCATGGCAGGGCGGCGCAAGGCAGGCGAGATTGAGCAGAACATTAAGGTGAGGACCCCATGCGCAGTTTTCTATCAATCACGTCCGCTTTCGCACTGATGGCGGCAGGGCTTGTGGCCTGCACCGATCCTGTCATGCCCGACCGGACGGACGGCGCGGCGTTCTTTGCCGACAACTGTGTGGCCTGTCACGGCACGCGGGGGCGGGGCAACGGGGCCTTTGCCGACGGGCTGCAAGCCAGGCCTGCCGATCTGACCACGCTAAGCCGTCGCAACGGCGGCACGTTCCCGTCCGCGCGAGCGCTGAGCTATATCTATGGCGACCCCGAGCAGTCCCACCTTGCGCGCGTCATGCCGCAATTCGGCGGCGCGATGGCGCAGGATCTGGTGCCGGTGGAGATTGACGGCGTGCTGACCCCGACACCGCGCGTGCTGGCGGGGCTGCTGGTCTATCTGGAAAGCATTCAGGAATAGCGAGGAGCGTCGCAAAGCCAACGGGACGACGCGCGGTGCGTTCAGGCTTGCCTGCGCCGCCCATAGGTGTGTTTTTTGATACCGACAGAGCGGATCATGCGGGGCCAAATCGCTGTATCTAGCGGGGTAGGTCCAAAGGACGACCACCAGTTGATGCCGAAAGGCTGGGAATGTGCTGGAAAACCTCTCGAACGGTGAGAGGGGATGGTGGAGCATAGCGGGATCGAACCGCTGACCTCCTGCATGCCATGCAGGCGCTCTCCCAGCTGAGCTAATGCCCCATCCTTTGTGACCCTGTTGGGTCCGTGCGCCGCTGATTAGGCGGTTTGGCAGGCGGGATCAAGCGAAAAGATCACGCCTGCCGAAAGCTTTATGTATCGTCGTCATCCGACGCCACATCGGCGATTTCGTCCAGCGGAACGGTATCGTCGTCGTCATCGTCTTCCAGCAGATCATCGTCCAGGTCGACATCAACATCGCTGTCGTCATCGTCCAATACGACGTCATCGTCGTCGTTGTCCGCGGCTTTCGCCTTGGCTGTTACCGCGTCTTCCGCATCTGCGGCGATCATGCGGGATTTGCTGGCGTCCAGTTCGACCACTTCACCCGTATAGGGGCTGACGATCGGGTTCTTGTTCAGGTCGTAAAACCGCTTGCCGGTGGTCGGGCAAAGGCGTTTCGTACCCCATTCTTCCTTGGGCATGATGTCCCCTTTGAAATCTCTGTTGCATCTAGGCGATTCAGGGCAAGTGCCATATGGTGTGCCCGGAGTCAAAGCCTACGTGATAAGTGGGTAAAGGAGCAGATAGGATGGCGATGCATCTGTTGCAAGAAGGACCGCCCGTCGAGGTGGTTTTGCGCCGGTCTGCGCGGGCGCGGCGGATTTCGCTGCGGGTGTCTGCTTTGGACGGTCGCGTCACGCTGACCTTGCCCAAGGGGGTGGCCGAGCGCGAGGCGATGGCCTTTGCCCGGTCCAAGGAAGATTGGATACGCGGACACCTTCAGGCGCGGCTGGACAATATTGATGTCGGGCACGGGGCCGAGGTGCCGCTGGGCGGACAAGCGTTGCGGGTGGTGCCGGGGGCCGGGCGACGGGTGGTTGTGGGCGATCAGACGATTGCAGTGCCCGGTGCGCCCGAACAGGTCGCCGCACGGTTGCAGGCGCATCTGAAGGCGCTGGCGCGCGCGCGACTGGCTGCGGCGTCTGATCTGTATGCCGAACGATTGGGGCGGCCATACCAGCGGATCAGCATCCGCGATACCCGGTCGCGGTGGGGGTCGTGTTCGTCGCGCGGGAGGTTGATGTATTCGTGGCGGCTGGTGCTGATGCCGCAGGCGGTGCTGGAGTATGTTACAGCGCACGAGGTGGCGCATCTGGAACAGATGAACCATTCGCAGGCTTTTTGGGACACGGTGACGCGCATTCACGGCCCCTATGACACCGCACGAAGCTGGTTGCGGCGGCACGGGTCGGACTATCACCGGTATCGCTTTGGCGATTGACCGTTGCCGAATTTGTGATCACAAGGCGATATGACCACACCCGCACGCGCCACCGAAGTCACCCCAGCCGCCCATGATCGGGTGTATCGTCAGTTGCGCACGCGCATCATGCATGGCGATATTCCCCCCGGTCAGGCGCTGACCCTGCGCGGGGTCGCCAGGGACTATGAGGTCAGCATGACCCCCGTGCGCGAGGCGGTGCGCCGTCTGGTGGCCGAAGGGGCGCTGACCATGTCGTCATCGGGGCGTATGGGCACGCCCGAACTGTCTGCGGAACGGATCGAGGAGCTGGCGGCGTTGCGGGCGTTGATCGAGGTTGAGCTGGCCAGCCGCGCCTTGCCGCGCGCGCATATGGCGCTGATCGAGCGGTTGCAGACCATCAATGGCGCGGTGTCCGAGGCCGTGGCCCACCGCGATGCGGTCAGCTATATCCGCACCAACCTGGAATTTCACCGGACGTTGTATTTGCGCGCACAAGCCCCCGCCATGCTGGCCATGGCCGAAACCGTCTGGTTGCAGATGGGGCCGACGATGCGGGCGCTGTACGGGCGGTTGCGCCGGACCGAGCCGCCGCATTACCACAAGCTGATTATCGCGGCCTTGCGGGCCGGGGACGAGCCGGGTTTGCGGCTGGCCGTGCGCACCGACGTGACCCAAGGTCTGCGGATGCTGGCGCGCTGAACAGGCCCGCGCGCCTCTGTCGAGACTGGCGGCTTATGCAGCCAGCCCCTTGTTGCCCAAATCCAGAAACTTGCGACGGCGGTCCTGGATCAGTGCCTTGGCATCCATGCCCTTGAGGTCTTTCAGCATCTCGGAAATCGCCTTGCCCACCGCATCAATTGCATCGTTTGCGTGGCGGTGCGCGCCGCCCATCGGCTCGGGGATGATCTTGTCGATCACGCCCAGTTGCTTGAGGTCCTGCGCCGTCAGGCGCAAGGCCTCGGCCGCTTCGCGCATTTTCTCGGCGTCTTTCCACAGGATCGACGCGCAGCCCTCGGGACTGATGACCGAATAAACGGCATGTTCCAGCATCGCAACGCGGTTCGCGGTGGCAAAGGCCACGGCACCGCCAGATCCGCCCTCGCCGATCACCACGGACACGACCGGCGTGCCGATCTGCAAGGATTTCTCGGTGGCGCGTGCAATCGCTTCGGACTGGCCGCGTTCTTCGGCGCCTTTGCCGGGATAGGCGCCGGGTGTGTCCACCAGCGTGATCACCGGCAGGCCAAAGCGGCCGGCAAGGTCCATCAGGCGAATCGCCTTGCGATAGCCTTCGGGGCGGGCCATGCCAAAGTTGCGTTCGATCCGCGATTTGGTGTCGTTGCCCTTTTCATGGCCGATCACCATCACCGGCGTGTCGTTGAAGCGCGCCAGCCCGCCCATCACGGCGTGATCGTCGGCAAAGTTCCGGTCGCCCGCCAGCGGGGTGTAATCGGAGAACAGACGTTTCACATAGTCGATGCAATGGGGGCGTTCGGGGTGCCGTGCCACCAGACATTTGCGCCAGGGTGTCAGCGACGAATACAGGTCCTGCATCATCGCCTTGCCCTTGGCGTCCAGCGCGGTCGCCTCGGCGCTGGTGTCCGTTTCGGGGTTGTTGCGGGCCATGGCACGCAGTTCTTCGGCTTTGCCTTCGATTTCAGCCAGTGGCTTTTCGAAATCCATATACTGGGTCATCTGCTCGCTCCGCTTCGACTTTGGTCGATATATGGCGTTGGTGGGCGGCAAATGCAATCTTAGGGAAACAGCACCGGGTAAAGCGAGGCGATCAACAGCGCAGCCATTGTCCAGTTAAAGACAGCCAGCCGCGTCGGGTTTGTCAGCACCCGCGCCATTTGCTGGCCCATGATTGTCCACAGGCTGACCGATGGCAGGTTGATGGCGCCAAACACCACGGCAACCAGCGCGATGCCTGCAACCGTGGTGTCGGGCGTATAGGCCGATATAGCCGTCAGGGCCATCGCCCAGGCCTTTGGGTTGACCCACTGGAAGGCGGCGGCTTGCAGGAATGTCATTGGCGTGCCCACGGCATCGCCGCGTTTGATCGGCGCGGCGGTGGCGATTTTCCATGCCAGATACGTCAGATAGAGGATCGAGATGACTTTGAGCGCCGTGTAGCTGACAGGATAGGCGTTGAACACCTGCGCGAGCCCAGCCCCCACCACCAGGACCATAAAGACGAACCCAAGCCCGACCCCCAGCATATGCGGGACCGTGCGCAGAAAGCCAAAGTTCGCGCCCGATGCCATCAGCATCAGGTTGTTCGGCCCCGGCGTGATCGAACTGACAAAGGCAAAGGCCGCAAGGGCAAGGAGAATATCAAGTGTCATGCGCAATGAATGACGTTGAATTGGCGGTTTGAAATTGCAAACTTGGTGCTGGGGCAAGGAGTTTTGCAATATATGGCGAAGCTGGATCAAATAAACGAACGAATATTGCAAGAGCTGGGCCGCAATGGTCGGATCAGCAATCTGGAACTGGCCGAGCGGGTGGGGATGTCCCCGTCGGCCTGTTTGCGGCGGGTGCAGGACATGGAGCGCAGCGGGTTGATCAAAGGGTATCGCGCTGTGCTGGACCGCGCAGCGTTGGGGGCCGGTTTCGTGGCTTATGTCGGTGTCGGGCTGCGCGATCACACCAAAGCCGCGCAAGAGGCGTTCGAGCGTGCCATCGCCCGCGCACCCGAGGTGCGTGAATGTCATAACACAACCGGAACCATCGAATACATGCTGCGTGTCGAATGCGCTGATTTGCAAAGCTACAAGGCGTTTCACACCGACATGCTGGGGGCCTTGCCGCAGGTCAACGCGATCACGTCTTACGTCGTCATGGGATCGCCCAAGGATGAACGGGCGTAACGGCGATCAGTTGGCGGCTTGCGCTGCGATGGCGGCAAATGTCGCGTCCAGTTCTGTTGCAACAGGGGTCAGGTCGCTGCTGTAGGGCGCATAGATCGCCGAGGGCAGTTTGTAGCTAAGCGTGGCCGTGCCGTCCGCATTCTCGGTGACATAGACACGAATCGGCGCTTCGATCATCGCGTGGGTGTCGATGTTCAGGATTTGGACCGCCAGCGCATTGTTGAACAATCCGATGACGCGGTTGCCGGGAATGGTGATGCCGCGTGTGGCGGCGGCACCCGTGGGCCCGGCTTCGGTGACAATGCCCATCTGGTGCGCTTTGGCGGCTGTTTTCACATCCGCAACCAGTTGGTCATAGGGTTTGCCGGTGGGCACCACGGCCCAGCCGTCGCGCGCGGTGATGTCCGCGACCTCGGCAAAGGCGGGCAGGGACAGCATCAGCAGGGCAATCAGAAAACGCATGGGGCCTCTCACGGTATGTGGAGGCCCCATTGAGGCACGAAAGTGCCCCGCACATCCAGTCACGAGCGCGTCAGCCGGTGATCATCTCGTATTGTTTGACGACGACCTCGGCCTGTTTGATCGACGCGATGTCGACCAGACGGCCCTTGTAGACGGTGGCACCCTCGCCGTTGGCCTTGGCCTGTTCCATCGCGGCCAGAATCTCGCGGGCTTCGGCAACGGCCTCTTCCGAGGGGGTGAACACTTCGTTGGCCAGCGCGATCTGCTTGGGGTGGATCGCCCATTTGCCGACCATGCCCAGCGTCGCCGACCGCAGCGCCTGCGCGCGGAAGCCGTCATCATCCGAAAAGTCGCCAAAGGGACCATCGACCGGCAACACGCCGTGCGTGCGGCAGGCGGCGACGATGGCGGCTTGGGCCCAGTGCCACGGATCGGACCAATGCTTGGCCCCGTCGCGCAGCATGTAATAGTTTTCCTGTGTTCCACCGATGCCTGTGGTCTGCATCCCCATCGACGCGGCAAAGTCGGCGGCGCCCAGGCTCATCGCGACCAGACGCGGCGAAGATGCGGCGATTTCTTCCACGTGGGCGATGCCAGCGGCAGATTCGATGATGACCTCGAAATTGATTTTCTTCGTGCGCCCCTTGGCGGTTTCAATCGCGGTGACCAGCGCATCAACCGCATAGATGTCGGCGGCGCAGCCCACCTTGGGGATCATGATCTGGTCCAGACGCTCGCCTGACTGCTCCAGCAGATCGACGACGTCACGATACCAATAGGGCGTGTCCAGACCGTTGATGCGCACCGACAGGGTCTTGTTGCCCCAGTCGTGTTCGGAAATCGCCTGAATGATATTGGCGCGCGCGGTGTCCTTGTCCGACGGGGCGACGCTGTCTTCGAGATCCATGTTGATCACGTCGGCTTCGGAGGCGGCCATTTTGGCGAACAGCTTGGTGTTCGAGCCGGGACCGAAAAGCTGGCAGCGGTTCGGGCGTGCGGGGGGCGTGGGCTGAAGGCGGAAGCTCATCTGCGGACCTTTCGAGGTAATATTATTGCGTCATCATTGGGTCTAGCAGGTATTAAATTGCGCTGCGTTCCGCAAGGTTGATTTTGCAGGCGCAGCAATTCCAGGCGTCGCGCTGCGGCGGCTTGGTGGGCGATTCTTCGAAAATATCAGCAGTCTTTCGAAGAAATATGCTGATTGTGCGTGTCGTGCGCTGGGTTTCGAACCAACTTGTGCCAGAATTCGCTCAATATCAGGGCAAAGCGGCGCAAGCCGAGGACACGCATGACCAAAAGGACTGCCACAATGATCAAGACACCCTATTTGCTTTTCCTGGGCGACGCTCCCGACCAACTGGCCGCCAAAGTGGCCCAAGGCATCAAGGATTGGCGCCCCGACAATGCGGTCGGCCAATACCGTATGGACGGCTGCGGGGCGGACCTGAAGCTGACCGATATGACGTTGCAAGAGGGTCTGGACGCGGGCGCCAAGACATTGGTCATCGGCGTGGCGAACCGGGGCGGCATCATTTCCAAGGCCTGGAAAGAAGTGCTGCTGGCCGCGCTTGAGGCGGGCTATGATCTGGCCAGCGGCCTGCACAACCTGCTGGAAGACGAACCCGAACTGGTCGCCGCCGCCGCCAAATACGGCCGCGAAATGCACGACGTGCGCGTGGCCTCTGTCGATTACCCCATCGCCAACGGCGAAAAGCGCACCGGCAAGCGCGTGCTGGCCGTCGGCACCGACTGTTCGGTTGGCAAGATGTACACAGCGCTGGCGCTGGACGAGGCCCTGCGCGCCAAGGGCGTGAAAAGCACATTCCGCGCCACCGGCCAGACCGGCATTTTGATCACCGGCGAAGGTGTGCCGCTGGACGCGGTCGTGGCCGACTTTATGGCCGGGTCGATCGAATACCTGACGCCTGACAACGATGCCGACCATTGGGACATCATCGAAGGGCAGGGCAGCCTGTTCCACGTCAGCTATTCCGGCGTGACGCTGGCGCTGATCCACGGCGGCCAGCCCGACGCGCTGATCATCTGCCACGAGCCGACCCGCAAACACATGCGCGGCCTGCCCAGCTATACGCCGCCCAGCATCGGTCAGGTCAGCGAGCTGGCTCTGGCGCTGGCGAAAGTGGCAAATGCGGATTGCAAGGTCGTGGGCATTTCGGTGAACACACAACACATGGGCGACGACGAGGCCCGCGCCTATCTGGCCGAGCTTGAGGCCGAATACGGCATGCCTGCGGTTGACCCGTTCCGCCACGGGGCCGAACGGCTGGCGGATGCGATTGCAGCTTTGTAAGCTGCGCCTGTTGCCGGGGGCGGATGCCTCCGGCGGGAGTTTTTCTGGCAAGATAAAGGTGATGTATGCGCATTGATGTGACGCGGGATGTGTTCCAGTTGGCACAAGTTTTTACCATTGCGCGCGGGTCCCGGACCGAGGCGCAGGTGCTGACGGTTCGGGTGACGGATGGAGACGTGACGGGCGTGGGCGAATGTGTGCCCTATGCCCGCTATGGCGAAACGCTGGACAGCGTGACGGATCAGATCAACGGGCTGCCTGCGGATATTTCGCGGATGGGTCTGTATGATCTGCTGCCGGCCGGTGCGGCGCGCAACGCCGTTGACTGTGCGCTGTGGGATCTGGAAGCGAAACGCGCGGGCAAGCGGGTGTGGGAGCTGGCCGGTCTGGTCAAGCCCGGCCCCGAAATCACCGCCTATACCCTGTCGCTGGACAGCCCCGAGGCGATGCAGGCGCAGGCGGCCAAGAACGCCTTTCGTCCGCTGCTGAAGATCAAGCTGGGCACGCCCGACGATATGCCCCGGCTTGAGGCCGTGCGCGCGGGTGCGCCCGAGGCGCGGATCATCGTGGACGCCAACGAAGGCTGGTCCGCTGAGGTTTACGCCGATCTGGCGCCGCATCTGGTGCGTCTGGGTGTGCAACTGGTCGAACAGCCGTTGCCCGCGGGCGAGGATGACGCGCTGATCGGCATGGACCGCCCCGTGCCGGTCTGCGCCGATGAAAGCTGCCATGACCGCGCGTCGTTGCCGCATCTGAAAGGCAAATACGACGTGGTCAACATCAAGCTGGACAAGACCGGCGGCCTGACCGAGGCGCTGGCGCTGCGCGACGAAGCGCTGGCGCAAGGTTACCGCGTGATGGTTGGCTGCATGGTCGGATCGTCGCTGGCGATGGCGCCCGCGACGCTGGTGGCGCAAGGGGCCGAGGTTGTAGACCTTGACGGGCCGCTTCTGTTGGCCGAAGACCGCGACGAACCTTTGATCTTTGACGCCGCTGGGGTGCATCCCCCCAGTGCGAAACTATGGGGATGATGCACATGCGTACTGTTTATGTGAACGGCGACTACCTGCCCGAGACCGAAGCGAAAGTGTCGATCTTTGATCGCGGCTTTCTGATGGCCGACGGTGTCTATGAGGTGACCAGCGTGCTGGACGGCAAGCTGATCGACTTTGACGGCCACGCGGTGCGTCTGCAACGCTCGCTGGACGAGCTGGACATGAAGAACCCGATCACCAAGGACGACCTGCTGGAAGTCCACCGCGAATTGGTGCGTCTGAATGACATCAACGAGGGCATGATCTATCTGCAAATCACCCGTGGCGCGCCCGATGACCGCGACTTTGCCTTCCCTGATCCCGAAACCGTGCCGTGCACTGTGGTTCTGTTCACCCAGAACAAGCCGGGCCTTGCCGCCAATCCGGTGGCGCAAAAGGGCATCAAGGTGATCAGCATCGAAGACATCCGCTGGGGCCGCCGCGACATCAAGACGGTGCAGTTGCTGTATCCGTCGATGGGCAAGATGATGGCCAAGGCGGCAGGCGTCGATGACGCGTGGATGGTGCAGGACGGTTTCGTGACCGAGGGCACCAGCAACAACGCCTATATCGTCAAGGACGGCAAGATCATCACCCGTCCCAAGACCAACGACATCCTGCACGGCATCACCCGCGCCGCCGTGCTGCGCTTTGCCGAAGAGGCGCAGATGACCGTGGAAGAGCGCAACTTTACCATCGAAGAAGCGCAGGACGCGGACGAGGCGTTCATCACCTCGGCCAGCACCTTTGTCATGCCGGTGGTCGAGATCGACGGCGCGCAAATCGGTGACGGCAAACCGGGTTCGGTGGCACCCCGCCTGCGCGAGATCTATCTGGAAGAAAGCCGCAAGGTCGCGATCTAAGTCGCGGCTTTAGCGCCTGCCGCTATGCGACCCTTCGGGGAGAGTTTACCTGGCAAGATGAAGGCAGTCCGCTGCGCTTCTCAGGTTCAAAAAATCCTCCCCGAAGGGTCGGCCGGCCAAGGGCGCGGGGGTGTCAGTCTGCCGGCGCCGATATGGCTTCGGGCGGCTCAAGGCTGAGCACACCCAGCGCGTCCAGTCCGCCCATGATGGAATCCACAGCGATGGTGGCCAGGATGATGCCCATCACGCGGCTGATGACGCTGGCGCCGGTGTTGCCGATCAGCTTGTGGATGACGGTGGCGGCCAGCAGCAGCGCCAGCGTGATGCCCAGCACCAGCACCAGCACCCCGGCGGTGATAAGCTGTTCGGTCACGGTCTGGCTGTGGTTGTCGGTCAGCACCACGATGGCCAGCATCGCGCCGGGCGATGCGATGGAGGGCATCGCCAGTGGAAACACCGCGCCGGCCATCGGATCCCGCCCTGCGGCGGAAATCTCGTTGTCGGATTTGGAATCGCCAAAGATCATCGACAGGGCGAACAGGAACAGCACGATCCCGCCCGCGATCTGGAACGACCCGAAGCGCAGGCCCAGACCTTCCAGCAGAAACTGGCCACCGACCAGAAAGGCCAGCAGCACAAGCCCCGCGATCAGCGTGGCGCGCAGGGCAATCCGGCGGTGCAGGTGCCGCGGCGCGCGGGCAGCGGCATACAGAAACACCGGAATGGTGCCGACGGGGTCGATGACCACGAACAAAGTGACGAATTCGCGTGCGAGGCTGGTGAAGTCCAAGGGCTGGGCTTTCGGTTGGCGTTAAAGGGGTCTGTTTGGATATACCCGTGATTTCCGCACAATAGAAGGTCGGCAGGCAGGAATTTAGGGGCAGATCGCCGCCAATCGGGCGATCTGCCGCCTGTTGTGGCGCACCGGCCTAGATCTGGGCGCTGGGGCGTGCCTTGATGGCCGCGTACCACCGCAGCAGGTTCGGGGTTTCGTCCGTCACGCCCATCTTGATCACACGGGCAAAGTCGCTGAACACAAAGGCCGAGATGTCGGCAAAGGTGAACGCGTCTCCGGCCAGATAGGCGCTGGTGCCCAAATGCTGGTCCAGCATCTGTTTGAACAGCGTCACCCGCGCGCGCCCGCGCTCCGCCAGTTGCGGGATCTGTTCAAAGTTCGCAGGCCCGGGAATGGCGCGGTCTTTCATGTGCGGGTTGGAATTGCGCAACACTTCGGCGACGGCCATCGCCCCCTGGCTTTCGCAGATGGCATTCCATTGCAGGATGTTCGCACGCTCGTCCGGCGTGGTGCCGATCAGGGGCGGTTCGGGGTGCGTGTCCTCAAGATACATCGCGATGGCCAGATTTTCCGTCAATGTGGTGCCCGCGTCGGTGATCAGCACAGGCAGCGTCGCGCGCGGGTTCACCGCGCGAAAGGCCGCGCCCAACTGTTCGCCCTTGGCGATCGAGATGTCGTGGGTTTCGGGGGTCAGCCCCTTTTCTGCCAGAAACATCCGCGCGCGGCGCGGGCTGGGGGCGGTGGAGCAATCGTAGAAGATCATGAGTCAGCCCTTGCGGTTGATGGTTTCGGTGCCGTTGTGGACCAGACGGGTCGACCACGGGATCGGGTTGCGCAGGGCAAAATGTGCCATGCAGGCGCCTTCGGCCTCGTCCAGCAGTTCCTGAATGCGCTCTTGCGGTTCGGGGCTGTCGATCAACACATGGGTTTCGACCATCTCGGTTTCGCCTTCGGTGGTGTGGCCCATGTCGCGCATTGTGCTGAGGTTGGTCTTGAACCGCACGCGCTGTTCCAGACGCAGTGACGTGATGTCGATTTTGCGGGCGGTGTAGATGTCCGTCAGGTGCGTCATCAGGCAAAAGCCGATGCCGGCACAGAAATAGGCCAGCGGCGGCGGCGCGGTGTCGTCGCCCACGGGCGTCTGCTCATCACAATACAGGCGCAGCGGGGAAAACCCCGGAATGTTCACCTGTACCGTGCCGGTTTTCTTCTGGCGGCCGGTGGCTTCGGCCACAAGGTTCACCTCGAAATGCAGCGGTTCGGGCGGGCGGCCTTTTTTGAACGGGCTGGGGGTGTATTGGCTGGGCGCGGGCGGCGCATCGGCGCGGGTCCCCACGTGGTAACGGCTTGATTGGGTCATTGGTGTCCTCCCCTGACGTGCGGGAAGGGTGTCTTGGCGGTGCGCGCTTGTCCAGTCACGATGGTGCAGTCCGCCGTGACGGAAGATGCATCAGCTTTTGTCGGTGACGTTCTGGGCAAAGGCCTGTTTGAAATCCGACTGTTGGGTGCTGGAGGCGTCGGTTTGATGGTTCGCTTTCCATTCGTCCATGGTCATCCCGTAGAATGCCTCGCGGCCTTCGTCCTTGGTCATGTCGATGCCGCGTTCGTTTGCGGCCTCTTGATACCAGCGCGACAGGCAGTTGCGGCAGAAACCGGCCAGGTTCATCATGTCGATGTTTTGCACGTCGGTGCGGTCTTGCATCAGGTGTTGCTGCAAGCGGCGAAAGGCGGCGGCTTCCAGTTCGATTTGTGTTTGTGCGTCCATGGGGCGGGGTCCTTTGTGCAAGTGTTCAGCTTCAAGATTGGCCTTGTTGTGGGCGGCTTCAAGGTCCAGCGCAAGCGGGCCTTGGGCAAATGGTGCGCAGGTGCGCTGTCATTTTGTTGCAGCGGCGTTCATCAGGTCGTCATTCTTTGGTTCTAGGTGCAGGTCAGTTGTTATTGCGCGCAAACTGGGTGATAACGGTTTGAAATAGCGTGCGGTTGCCGCACGAACGCCCTGAGAGAGAAGGTTAGCGCTAAATGAGACGTAATCGGAACGTAAAGATTGTCGCCACACTTGGGCCAGCCTCTGATACCTACGACATGATCCGCGCGCTGCACGAGGCCGGGGCAGACGTGTTCCGTCTGAACATGAGCCACGGCAGCCACGACGAGATTGCGATCAAGCACAAGATCATCCGTCAGGTCGAGCAGGACCTTGGCAGCACCATCGCCATTCTGGCCGATCTTCAGGGACCCAAGCTGCGCGTCGGCGTGTTTGCGGGCGACAGCGAGATGCTGGAAGAAGGTGCGTCGTTCCGTCTGGATCTGGACAAGGCCGAGGGCGACGCCGCCCGCGTGTGCCTGCCCCACCCCGAGATTTTCGCGGCGCTGAAACCGGGCGCGTCGTTGCTGGTCAATGACGGAAAGATCCGCCTGAAGGTCGAAGATTGCGGCGCGGATTTTGCCAATTGCACGGTGATTGCGGGCGGTGTGATTTCCAACCGCAAGGGCGTGAACGTGCCGGATGTAGAGCTGCCGCTGGCCGCGCTAAGCGACAAGGACCGCGCCGATCTTGAGTTTGTCTGCGAATTGGGTGTCGATTGGCTGGCGCTGAGTTTTGTGCAGCGGGCGGGCGACGTGGAAGAGGCGCGGGGGCTGGCCAAGGGCCGTGCCGCGATCCTGTCCAAGATCGAAAAACCCAGCGCGGTCGAACGGTTTGCCGAAATTCTGGCCGTCAGCGATGGCATTATGGTCGCCCGTGGCGATCTGGGTGTGGAGCTGCCGGTGCAGAATGTGCCGCCGATCCAGAAACGACTGGTGCGCAAGTGCCGCAGTGCGGCCAAGCCGGTGATCGTGGCCACGCAGATGCTGGAAAGCATGATCGAAAGCCCGATGCCGACCCGCGCCGAAGTGTCGGACGTGGCCACCGCGATCTATGAAGGCGCGGATGCCGTTATGCTAAGCGCGGAAAGCGCCGCAGGCAGCTATCCGGTCGAGGCGGTGCGCACCATGGACAATGTCGCCACCGAGGTCGAGCGTGACCCGACCTATACCCAGATCATCGAAAGCAGCCGCGACGCCAAGCGCAACAGCGTGGCTGACGGTATTGTCGCTGCCGCCCGCGAGATTGCCGAAACGACGGATATCAAGGCGATCTGCTGTTTCACCCAAAGCGGCACCACCGCCCTGTTGACCGCCCGCGAACGGCCCCGCGTGCCGATCATCGCGTTGACCCCGCTGGTGGGCACCGCGCGGCGTCTGGCGCTAAGCTGGGGGTGCAACTGTGTGATCACCGAGGCGATGGACCGGTTCAAGATGGCGGTCGTCGGCGCGGCCAAGGCGGCGCGGTCCGAAGGGTTTGCCGACGAGAACGACCAGATCGTCGTGACCGCCGGTGTGCCTTTCAACGTGCCGGGAACCACCAATATTCTGCGGGTGGCCCCGTGCGATGAACGTTTGATTTTCAGCACCGATCCGGAATAGCGTCATCGGTGCATGGATAAGCTGTCGAAATATCTGGATTCGGACCTGGCGTTGGTCCTGGGGGTCATCATCGGCCTGATGTCGATTCCGTCGATTCTGTCGGCCATGACCGACGGGCGCGCACCACGCGCGTCGGCGTTGACGATCCTGATTGCGGGTCTGTTGATCATCTTTGCGATCCAGACCCATCCCGGCGGTTACCAGATCAGCGATGTGCCCCATGCGTTTGTCGTCGTCGTCGCGCGGTTCATGCCCTGAACCTGTCGATGCGGCGCGGCGCGAAATAGCGCTTGCCTCATGGGGCGATGCCTCCTATATGCACATCTCGTTCTGCGCGTCCGGCCCACAGTGGCATGCCGAGTCGCGCGTCTACCGAACTCAAGAAGGAGACGGAAATGCCCAAGATGAAGACCAAGTCGAGCGCCAAAAAGCGCTTTAAGGTGAGTGCCACAGGCAAAGTCATCGGCGGCCAGGCTGGTAAGCAGCACGGCATGATCAAGCGGACCAAAAAATTCATTCGCAACGCACGCGGTACGACAGCATTGTCGGCGCCCGATGCCAAGATCATCAAGGGCTTTATGCCCTACGACCGATAAGAAGGAGCCTGAACAATGTCACGCACCAAAGGCGGAACAGTCACCCACGCACGTCACCGTAAGATCGTCAAAGCCGCCAAAGGCTATTACGGACGTCGCAAGGCAGTATTCAAAGTTGCAACGCAGGCCGTCGACAAGGCGAACCAGTACGCAACACGCGACCGGAAAAACCGCAAGCGCAACTTCCGCGCCCTGTGGATCCAGCGCATCAACGCCGGCGTTCGCGCCCATGACGAATCGCTGACATACAGCCGGTTCATCAATGGTCTGAACCTGGCAGGCATCGAAGTTGACCGTAAGGTTCTGGCCGATCTGGCCGTGAACGAACCGGCGGCCTTCGCAGCCATCGTCGACCAAGCCAAAGGCGCGCTGACCGCGTAACCTTTGACGGTTGAACAGATTTGAAAGGCCCTGCCAAATGGCGGGGCCTTTTGCGTTTGCAGGGTCAGGTCCCCGCAGTGCCCAGGCCGCGTACCGTGTTCAGCCAGGTGTCTGTGCGACCTGTTTTGGGATGGCTGGCGCCGCCGAAATAGCTGACGCGGGTGGGGGTGATGCCCACGAATTTCAGAATATGGTCGCGCAGTTGCCGGATCATCGCGCCATGGAATGACAGCGACAGAAACCATCGTGGTGTGTCCGATGTAATGACCAGCCGCGCCGTGCGCCCCAGAAGCATGGGGCGGGGCATTCCCGTGATCTTGGGGTTGCGCGTGTCAAAACTGCGCCCCGGCAGCAGCGCACGGTCGAACATGCCCTTCAGCTTGGCGGGCAGGCCGCCCCACCACATCGGGGTCGTGATCACCACATGCTGCGCCCATTCGATGTCCGCAAGCAGCGTTTCCAGATCCGGTTCCAGCGGTTTGGAGTAGGCATAGCCGTTAAAGCCATAGTCAGGATCAAAATCCATGTCGCGCAGATGGGTCAGACGCACGTCATGGCCCGCCGTGCGCGCGGCGGCGGCATAGGCTTCGGCCAATGCGCGGTTCAGCGAGGTTTCGGCGGGGTGTCCGTTCAGGATGAAAATACGTTTTGGCATGGGTTGGGTCTCATTAAATTGACTATGGTCAAAATCGGTAAAGTCAAAAGTGACCGTGGTCAATATCAAATTTGACCACGGTCAGCAAACGTGGCAAACACATCAGGATGAAACAGCCCGTTCAACAACGCACACTGAAAACCCGTGCTCGCCTTTTGGCGGCGGCAGAACAGGTGATTGCAGCGCAGGGGTTCGAAGCCTTGCGCGTCGATCAGGTGGTCGCCATTGCAGGTGTCGCCAAGGGAACGTTTTTTGCCCACTTCACCGACAAGGACGCGCTGATGGCGCAACTGATCGGCGCGCGGATCAACACGGCCCTCGACACGATTGAAGAGCAGCCGACCCCGAGCGATGTTGACGAGATTGTGCAGGCGCTTGCCCCGTTGATGGCGTTGATGACCTGCGAACGCTATGTGTTCGACGTGATCCTGCGCCATTCCGGCGCGGCCCTGGCCGAAGAAATCGGCCCGATTGCCGAAACCTTTGGCCGGTTCCAGACGGTGCTGGAGGGGTGGCTGAAAGATGCGCCCGTGCGCCGCGATGTGCCGGTGGCGATGCTGGCCGAAGGTGTCGGGGCATTTTTCATTCAGGTGATCGCGCTGCATTTCTGCGCTTTGCACAGCGATGTCGATATGCCCGCACGGTTGGCCCCATGGCTGCGTGCGTGGCTGTTGCCACCCGCCTGAGGGCCTTGCCTCCCTTGTAATCAGCCGCGTTTCTGCTAGCACGTCTGCGACATATGACAGGACGGTTGACGATGGACGATCTCAAGCAAAAATATCTCGGACAGATTGCCAATGCTGCCGATGAATCCACGCTGGAAGACATTCGCGTTTCGGCCGTGGGCAAAAAGGGCGAAGTCGCGCTGAAAATGCGTGAACTGGGCAAGATGACCCCCGAGGAACGGCAGGTTGCCGGCCCCGCGCTGAATGCGCTCAAGGACGAGATCAACAGCGCGCTGGCGGCGAAGAAAGCCGCCCTTGGCGATGCTGCACTGGACGAACGGCTGCGGTCCGAATGGCTGGACGTGTCGCTGCCGGGGCGTGGTCGTCGCGTGGGCACGATCCACCCGATCAGCCAGGTCACCGAGGAAGTCACCGCCATCTTTGGCGAGATGGGCTTTGCCAGCGCCGAAGGGCCGCGCATCGACACCGATTGGTACAACTTCGACGCGCTGAACATCCCCGGCCACCACCCCGCACGGGCCGAGATGGACACGTTCTATATGCACCGCGCCGACGGTGACGACCGCGCGCCCAACGTGCTGCGCACCCACACCAGCCCCGTGCAGATCCGCACGATGGAGGCACAGGGCGCGCCGCTGCGCATCATCTGCCCCGGCGGCGTGTACCGTGCCGATTACGACCAGACCCACACGCCGATGTTCCACCAGATCGAAGGTCTGGCGATCGACAAGGACATCTCGATGGCCAACCTGAAATGGGTGCTGGAAGAATTCTTTGCCGCCTTCTTCGAGGTCGACACGATCAAGACCCGCTTCCGCGCGTCACACTTCCCCTTCACCGAACCGTCGGCCGAAGTGGACATTCAGTGTTCGTGGGAAAACGGCACCGTCAAAGTGGGCGAAGGCGACGACTGGCTGGAGGTGCTGGGCAGCGGCATGGTGCACCCCAAGGTTCTGCAAGCGGGCGGGATCGACCCGAACGAATGGCAGGGCTTTGCCTTTGGCATGGGGATCGACCGGATCGCCATGCTGAAATACGGCATCCCCGATTTGCGGGCGTTCTTTGATAGCGATCTGCGCTGGCTGCGGCATTACGGGTTTGCGTCGTTGGATGTGCCGACGTTGCATGGTGGTTTGTCGCGCTAACTCATAAACGCAAGGGCGGTTCACATGCTTTTCAGACCCGACCAGCACACCTATAGCGAAGACGACCTGCGCCGGTATGCGGCGTTTGAGATCGTCTATACGCTGATCGACTTTGCCGCGGCGGGGCTGTTCCTGATCGGGTCGATCATGTTCCTGTCCGAGGCGTGGCAGACCCCCGGCACATGGCTGTTCATCGCCGGATCGGTGCTGTTTGCCACCAAACCCACCCTGCGCCTGATCCGCGAATTGCGGCTGGCGGCGGCGGGGGACGCCAAGGATCTGGGCGCGCGGTTCAAAAACGACTGAGGTGCAATGCACGCGGCCCGTCCTGTGAACCGGCCACCGGGCCACGCAGGTGTTGCACCCACCCGTATTTCTTGTCATTGCAGGGCGGCATATTCCGCAGGGGTAAAAGACCATGAAATTCACGCTGTCCTGGCTCAAGTCGCATCTGGAAACCGATGCCACACTGGATGAGATCACATATGCGCTGACCGACCTCGGGCTTGAGGTCGAAGGCGTCGAAGATCGCGGGGCGGCGCTGGCGGCGTTTACCATCGGTTACGTGGAGAGCGCGGAAAAACATCCCGATGCGGACCGTTTGCGCGTCTGTCAGGTGCAGACCGACGAGGGCGTCAAACAGATCATCTGCGGCGCCCCCAACGCGCGGCAGGGCATCACCGTGGTCGTGGCCAAGCCGGGCGTTTACGTGCCGGGCATCGACACCACCATCGGCGTCGGCACGATCCGGGGCATCGAAAGCTATGGCATGATGGCATCCGAGCGCGAGCTTGAGCTGTCGGAGGAACACGACGGGATTATCGAGCTGGCATCGGGCGAGGTCGGGCAAACCTTCACCGACTGGCTGGCCGCGAATGATCCCGCCAAGGTCGATCCTGTGATCGAGATTGCGATCACCCCCAACCGTCCCGACGCCTTGGGCGTGCGCGGCATTGCCCGCGATCTGGCGGCGCGCGGTCTGGGCACGGTGAAACCCAGCGCGGTGGACGTGGTCGAGGGCACCTTTGCCAGCGACATCAAGGTCAGCATCGACGACGACACGCTGGACGGCTGCCCGCTGTTCTGTGGCCGTGTGATTAGGGGCGTGAAAAACGGCCCCAGCCCGCAGTGGTTGCAAGACCGCCTGCGTGCCATCGGCCTGCGTCCGATCAGCTTCCTGGTCGATGTGACCAACTTTTTCACCTATGACCTGAACCGCCCCCTGCACGTCTTTGACGCGGACAAGGTGGCCGGAAACCTGCGCGTGCACCGCGCGGCGGGGGGTGAGGTGATCACTGCGCTGGACGACAAGGACTATACCCTGCAAGCGGGCCAGATGGTGATTTCCGACGACAATGGCGTCGAAAGCATCGCGGGCATCATGGGCGGCGCGGCGTCGGGCTGTACCGACGAGACGGTGAATGTCTTTGTCGAAAGCGCCTATTGGGACCCGGTGCAGATCGCCTATGCGGGCCGCGCGCTGAAAATCAACTCGGACGCGCGCTATCGCTTTGAGCGCGGAGTTGATCCTGCGTTCACACCCGAAGGGTTGGAACATGCGGTACGGATGATCGTGGAGCATGCAGGCGGCGCAGCATCCGAGCCGGTCTATGCCGGTGCCGTCCCCGACACCGCGCGCGCCTACAAACTGGACGCAGCACGGGTGCAATCGCTGGTCGGCATGGAAATCCCCGAAAGCCAGCAGCGCCAGACGCTGACGGCGCTGGGCTTCCGGCTTGAGGGCGACATGGCCCACGTGCCCAGCTGGCGCCCCGATGTGCAGGGCGAGGCCGATCTGGTCGAAGAGGTTGCGCGCATCGCGTCGCTGACCAAGCTGGAAGGCAAGCCGCTGCCGCGTCTGACCGCCGGCGTGCCGCGCCCCGTGATGACCCCAAGCCAGCGTCGCGAACAGATTGCACGGCGCACCACGGCGGCGCTGGGGTATAACGAACTGGTCACCTACAGCTTTATTGATCAGGCCAGTGCCGCGCTGTTCGGTGGCGGGGATGACCTGACGCGGCTGGAAAACCCGATTTCCACCGACATGAGCCACATGCGCCCCGCGCTGCTGCCCGGTCTGCTGGCTGCGGCGGCCCGCAACCAGGCGCGCGGCTTTGCCGATCTGGCGTTCTTCGAGGTTGGACCCGCGTTCCATGGCGGCGAGCCGGGCGAACAGCACACGCTGGTCAGCGGCCTGCTGGTCGGGCGCACCGGTCCAAAGGACGTGCACGGTGCGTCGCGCCCTGTCGATGTCTATGACGTCAAGGCCGACGCAGAGGCGGTTCTGGCCGCCATGGGCGCGCCTGCCAAGGTGCAGATCATGCGCGGTGCGTCGGATTGGTGGCACCCGGGCCGTCACGGCAAGATCTGCCTTGGTCCGAAAAAGGTGCTGGGCGTCTTTGGCGAGGTGCATCCGCGCGTTCTGGCAGCCATGGACGTCAAGGGGCCCGCAATGGCCTTTACCCTGTGGCCCGACGAAGTTCCGATGCCGCGCAAATCCGGTGCCAGCAAGGGCGCGCTGACCATCAGCGACCTGCAAGCGGTCGAACGTGACTTTGCCTTTGTGGTCGACGCCGAGGTCGAGGCGCTGACGCTGGTCAATGCCGCCCAGGGTGCCGACAAGGCGCTGATCGAAGACGTGCGCGTGTTCGACGAGTTCATCGGCGGCAGCCTGGGCGAGGGCAAGAAATCACTGGCCATCACCGTGCGCCTGCAACCCACGGACAAGACGCTGAAAGAGGCCGACATCGAAGCGGTCAGCGCCAAGGTGGTCGACAAGGTGACAAAGGCGACCGGCGGGGTCCTGCGGGGATAATCTGCGAAAGGAATTGTGATGACACTCAAGGTATATCTTTCCGGCGAAATCCACACCGACTGGCGTGACCAGATCATTCAGGGTGCGCAAGGTCTGGACGTGTCCTTTGACAGCCCGGTCACCGATCATGCTGCCAGTGACGATTGCGGTGTGAACATCCTTGGGGCCGAGCCGGACAAGTTCTGGCACGACCGCAAGGGGGCTTTGGTCAACGCCATCCGCACCCGCAAGGGCATAGCCGACGCCGACGTTGTGGTGGTGCGCTTTGGCGACCAGTACAAGCAGTGGAACGCCGCCTTTGACGCGGGGCAGGCCGCCGCCTTGGGCAAATCGCTGATTGTCCTGCATGGCTCCGACCATGCCCACGCGCTGAAAGAGGTCGATGCCGCAGCTTTGGCCGTGGCGCAAGAGCCGCATCAGGTGGTCGATATCCTGCGCTATGTGCTGACCGGAAAACTGCCCGGCTGAGCCGGCCCCGATTGTTTCCAGCCTGCGCTCATCCACTGGCAAGGCCCTTGAAAAGGCCTGCCCAGATGGAAAAAGCTGTGCTAGATCGAATAGGTCGGCGCATCAAAAGCGATAACGCGCGCCACCATTGACGAGGGATCAGTTATGCTAAACGAATTCAAGGCTTTCATCGCCAAGGGCAATGTCATGGACATGGCCGTTGGTATCATCGTGGGCGCTGCCTTCACGGCCATCGTCAGCTCGATGGTGGCGGATCTGATCAATCCGATCATCGGCTTGTTCACCGGTGGTGTCGATTTCACCAACAACTACGCCGTTCTGTCCGGTGACGTGCCTGCCGGTGCATCACTGGAAGCTGCCCGTGAAGCGGGCGCATCGGTCTTTGCCTATGGATCGTTCCTGATGGCGGTCATCAACTTCCTGATCATCGCATTTGTGGTGTTCATGCTGGTCAAGATGGTCAACCGCATCAAATCCGCCGCCGAAAAGCCCAAGGATGTCGCGCCCGAGGTGCCCGCAGGCCCGTCCGAGCTGGACGTGCTGCTGGAAATCCGCGACCAGCTGGCCAAGCGTTAAGCAGGCAAAGGCCCGCGCAGATCGCTCCGCGCGGGCCTTTTCGCTTCATCTTGCCGGATAAACTCCGGGGGAAGGCGCGCATGCGCCGAGGGGCAGAGCCCCTATTGCCTATAGTTTCAGCGCGTCCTCGGGCGTGGTCACATCCAGCCCCAGCGCCTCGCCCACGGCCGCATATGTCAGCTTGCCCGCGTGCACGTTCAGCCCGGCCAGCAGGTGCGGATCGTCGGCACAGGCCTGTTTCCAACCCTTGTCGGCCAAGGCCAGCATAAACGGCATCGTCGCATTGCCCAGTGCAATGGTGGATGTCCGCGCAACAGCCCCCGGCATGTTGGCCACGCAGTAATGCATGATCCCGTCCACGTCATAGATCGGGTCCTGGTGCGTGGTGGCTTTGGATGTCTCGAAGCACCCGCCCTGATCAATCGCCACATCCACCAGCGCCGCGCCCGGTTTCAGCTCGGACAGTTGTGCGCGTGACAGCAGCTTGGGCGCGGCAGCGCCCGGCACCAGCACCGCGCCGATGATCATGTCGGCGGATCGCGCCAGTTCGATGGTATTGCCCGCGCTGGCATAGCTGGTCTTGAACACACCGGCAAAGGTATCGTCCAGATAGCGCATACGCGGCAGTGAACGGTCCAGCACGGTCACATCCGCGCCCATGCCTGCCGCGACACGCGCCGCATGGGTGCCGACCACACCGCCGCCGATCACCACGACACGGGCGGGGCTGACACCGGGCACACCGCCCAGCAGCACGCCGCGCCCGCCATTGGCCTTTTGCAGCGTCCACGCACCGACCTGTGGTGCCAGCCGGCCCGCGACCTCGGACATCGGGGCCAGCAGCGGCAAGCCACCCATGCGGTCTGTAACAGTCTCATAGGCAATGCAGGTGGCCCCCGACGCAAGCAGGTCATGCGTCTGCTCAGGGTCCGGTGCCAGATGCAGGTAGGTGAACAGAACCTGCCCCTCGCGCAGCATCTTGCGCTCGACAGCCTGGGGTTCCTTGACCTTGACGATCATGTCAGCGGCGGCAAACACGTCTTCGGCCGAGCCGACAATCTGCGCACCCGCAGCCGTGTAATCCGCATCTTCAAACCCTGCGCCAACGCCTGCACCCGCCTGTATCAGGACGGTGTGACCGTGCCCCACGGCCTCTTGTGCGGCGTTAGGTGTGATCCCGACGCGGAATTCCTGTGGTTTTATCTCTGTTAGACATCCGATTTTCATCTGCCATTCCCTGTATTGCAGTATGACGCACAGTTTATCGGGGTTTCGTCGCAAGAACCCACGAAAGGCCCCTCGCTATTTGCCTCTTTCTTCGAATAGTCTGGCGTAGAAATGGCATATCTTCGAAGGAACGTGCGTAAATGTCAGTAGACGCGACCGATCGGCGTATTCTCGAGGCGCTTCAGCGCAAGGGGCGGATGTCGAATGCGGACCTGTCGGAACAGGTCAACCTTAGCGCTTCGGCCTGTCACCGGCGTGTGCAGCGGCTCGAGACCGAGGGATACATCAAAGATTACGTTGCCTTGCTGGATGCGCGCAAGATGGGCGTGTCGACCACCGTGTTCGTCGAGATCACGCTGCAAGGCCAGGCCGACGAGGTTCTGGATGCGTTCGAGAAGGCCGTGCGGCGCATTCCTGACGTGTTGGAGTGTCACCTGATGGCCGGCACCGCCGATTATATTCTAAAGGTGGTCGCCGAAAACACCGAGGATTTTGCACGCATCCACCGCCAACACCTGGCCCGTTTGCCCGGTGTGGCACAGATGCAGTCCAGCTTTGCCTTGCGGACGGTGTTCAAAACGACGGCTTTGCCGGTCTGGGGGGAGAAATGAGCGATTGGGACTATATCGTTGTCGGCGCAGGCAGCGCCGGCTGTGTGGTGTCCAAGCGGCTGAGTGATGCAGGCCACCGCGTGCTGTTGCTGGAAGCGGGCGGTAAGGACAATTACCATTGGGTGCATATCCCGATGGGATACCTTTATTGCATCGGCAACCCGCGCACCGACTGGATGTACCGCACAGCACCTGTGGACGGGTTGAACGGGCGGTCGCTGTTGTACCCACGGGGCAAGGTGTTGGGCGGCTGTTCGTCGATCAACGGCATGTTGTACCTGCGCGGGCAGGCGGCGGATTATGACGGCTGGCGGCAGATGGGGCTGACCGGCTGGGGCTGGGACGATGTGCTGCCCTATTTCAAGAAATCCGAAGATTACGTTGACGGGCCTTCGGACATGCACGGCACCGGCGGCGAATGGCGGGTTGAAAACCAGCGCCTGCACTGGGACCTGCTGGACGACTGGATGGAGGCGGCTGCGGCCTGGGGCTTGCCCAAGGTCACCGATTTCAACACCGGCGACAACGAAGGCGTCGGGTATTTCCGCGTCAATCAGCGCAATGGCTGGCGCATGAACACGGCCAAGGCGTTTCTGCGCACCGCCACGGGCAAGACGCTGAAGGTCGAAACCCAGGCGCACACCCGGCGCATCCTGATTGAGGACGGGCGCGCCGTGGGCGTGGAATACGACCGCGCCGGCGTGACCCGTCAGGCGCGGGCCGGGGCCGAGGTGATCCTGTGCGCGGGCGCGGTCAACAGCCCGCAAATCCTGCAACTTTCGGGCATCGGTCCGGGCGCGTTGCTGCAACAGCACGGCATCGCCGTTCAGCACGAGGCGCCGCAGGTGGGCGCCAACCTGCAAGACCACTTGCAACTGCGCTGCGCGTGGCGGCTGACACAGGCCAAGACGCTGAACACGATGGCCAACAGCCTGTGGGGCAAGGCGATGATCGGCATGGAATACGCCATGCGCCGCAGCGGCCCGATGTCGATGGCCCCCAGCCAGTTGGGCGCGTTCAGCAAATCGCGCCCCGATCTGGCGACTGCCGATCTGGAATATCACGTGCAGCCGCTGTCGCTTGAGGCGTTTGGCCAGCCGTTGCACAATTTCCCCGCCATCACCGCCAGCGTTTGCAACCTGCGCCCCGAAAGCCGTGGCACGGTGCAGATCGCATCGGCGGACCCGCACGATGCGCCGGTCATCGCGCCCAACTACCTGTCGACCGAAGGCGACCGTCAGGTGGCGCGGGATGCCATCCGGCAGGTGCGTGCGATCATGTCCCAGACGCCGATGCAGCGTTATGCGCCGGAAGAATTGAAGCCCGGCGCGCAGGCGCAGACCGATGCCGAGCTGGCTCAGGCGGCGGGGGATGTGGGCACGACGATCTTTCATCCCACCTGCACGGTGCGCATGGGTGGCGATGGTGCGCCGCTGGATGACCAGATGCGTCTGCGCGGGATCGGCGGGTTGCGCGTGGTCGATGCCAGCGCCATGCCGGCAATCCCCAGCGGCAACACCAATGCGCCGACGATCATGATGGCGGAAAAAGCCAGCGATATGATCCTGGCCGCCGCGCGGGCCTGACCCGATTCGTGTGGCCCAGAAAACAACAAACCCCCGCAGGCACTGCCATGCGGGGGTCCGTAATCTTAAAGCAGCTTTCGCCGGGAATGACTTACATCATACCTTCGCGTTGAGCCTTTTTGCGTGCCAACTTACGGGCACGGCGGATCGCTTCGGCTTTCTCGCGTGCTTTTTTCTCGGAGGGTTTCTCGAAATGCTGCTTAAGCTTCATTTCACGGAACACACCTTCGCGCTGAAGTTTTTTCTTCAGGGCGCGCAGCGCTTGATCGACGTTGTTGTCGCGAACACTAACCTGCATGTGGTTTTCACCACCTTTCTAAGTTGAGTTGCAAGGATTTGCAGGAAGTGGGCATATAGCAACTGTGCCCTAGATTGTCCAGTGCCCGGACGCAGCCGCACACAGGAGGTATCGAGATGAACGCCAACTATACCGAAACCAAAGAGGCGCTGTTGCAAGCGGCGCTAAGCCATGTGGCATTTGACGGCTGGACCGACGCCACCTTTCAGGCGGCCGTGCGCGACGCGGATGTGCCCCCTGCCGTGGCGCGGGCCGTGTGCCCCCGTGGCGCGGTCGATCTGGCGCTGGCCTATCATGCCGCCGGTGATCAGGCGATGATCGCGCGGTTGCAGGCCGAAGACCTGAGCGCCATGCGCTTTCGCGACCGTATCGCCGCCGCCGTGCGCTACCGGCTTGAGGCGGTCGAGGACAAAGAGGCGGTGCGCCGTGGCACCACGCTGTTTGCGCTGCCGACCCATGCCGCCGACGGGGCCAAGGCGATCTGGGGCACCGCCGATGCCATCTGGACCGCGCTGGGAGACACGTCGGACGATGTGAACTGGTACACCAAGCGGGCGACGCTGTCGGGCGTCTACAGCGCGACCGTGTTATATTGGCTGGGCGATGACAGCACCGACCATCAGGCGACCTGGGCCTTTCTGGATCGCCGCATCGACAACGTCATGCAAATCGAAAAGCTGAAGTCGCAGGTGCGTGAAAACCCGGTGTTGTCCAGGCTGATGGCAGGCCCGAACAAGCTGATGGAGGCGATCAAGCGTCCCTCGGACACGGGCGGGTTTCCGGGCCGCTGGAGCAAGCCCCGCAACTGACGCGACGTGCCGACGGGGGCCGGGGGCTGCGGTATTGGTTCCGTCGCCGCCTGCGCCCTGTTAGGCATGTCGAAATGGCATTCAGGAGGCTCTATGACACAGACCATGCGCGCGATCGAAATCACCAAGCCCGGCGGGCCCGAGGTGTTGCAACCCACAGACCGCCCCATGCCGCAGGCCGGTCATGGTCAGGTTGTGATCAAGGTGGCCTTTGCCGGGGTGAACCGCCCCGACGCGCTGCAACGCGCGGGCATGTACAATCCGCCCAAAACCGCCAGCGACCTGCCGGGTCTGGAAGCGTCCGGTGTGATTTCCGAAGTCGGCGCAGGGGTCACCGACTGGGTCGTGGGCGACAAGGTCTGCGCCCTGTTGCCCGGCGGCGGCTATGCCGAATATGTGGCGACGCCCGCCGCACATTGTCTGCCGGTGCCCGACGGCATGGACATGAAACAGGCCGCCTGCCTGCCTGAAACATTCTTTACCGTCTGGTCCAACGTGTTCACCCGTGGCGGGTTGAAGGGCGGCGAGCGGTTCCTGATCCACGGCGGGTCCAGCGGCATCGGGACGACCGCGATCCAACTGGCCAACCACTTTGGCGCACGGGTGTTCGTCACTGCCGGATCGGCCGAGAAATGCGCCGCCTGCGTCGAACTGGGCGCTGAACGGGCGATCAACTACAAGGACGAGGATTTTGTCGCCGTCATGAAAGAGGCAGGCGGCGCCGATCTGATTCTCGACATGGTGGGCGGCGACTATATCCCGCGCAACTTTGATGCTCTGGCCGATGACGGGCGGCTGGTGCAGATCGCGTTCCTGCAAGGGCCCAAGGTCGACATGAACTTTGTTCAGTTGATGACCCGCCGTCTGACCATGACCGGCAGCACCCTGCGCCCGCAAAGCGATCTGGCCAAGGCGCGCATCGCTCAGGACCTGCGCGAAGCGGTCTGGCCGCTGCTGGCGGCAGGCAAGATCGCCCCGGTGATGGACAGCACTTTTGCCTTCGAGCAAGCCTGCGACGCGCATGCGCGTATGGAAACCAGCACACATATCGGCAAGATTGTTCTGGAAATCGGCGGCGCATAGGGGGGGCCACGGACATGGCACTGACGGCACTTATCAAGGAACACGGCGGGCCCGAGAATTTTGTTCTCGAGGACCGACCGGTCGGCAACCCCGGCGCAGGCGAGGTGCGCATCGCGCACAAGGCCGTGGGGTTGAACTTTATCGACGTGTATCAGCGTACCGGGCTTTACCCGATGGACCTGCCCCATGCGCTGGGCATGGAAGCTGCAGGTATCATCGAAGCGGTGGGCGAGGGTGTGACCCACCTCAAGGCAGGCGACCGTGCCGCCTATGCGGCCCAGCCGCCCGGTGCCTATTGCGAGGCGCGGGTGATGCCGGCTGCACAGGTCTGTCCGCTGCCCGACGACATCAGCTTTGAACAAGGTGCGGCGATGATGTTGAAGGGCATGACAGCGCAATACCTGCTGCACCGCACCACGCCGCTGCAAATGAACGACACCGTGCTGTTTCATGCCGCTGCTGGCGGTGTGGGGCTGATCGCTTGCCAATGGGCGCGCTCGGAAGGCATCAAGCTGATCGGCACAGCCGGCACCGATGAGAAATGCGCCCTGGCGCTTGAGCATGGCGCGACCCATTGCATCAATTACCGCACCGAAGACTGGGCGGCACGGGTGCGCGACCTGACCGACGGCAAGGGCGTTGATGCGGTTATGGATGCGGTGGGCAAGGACACCTTTGACGGCTCGCTCGACAGTCTGAAACCGTTGGGTATGATGATCTCGTTCGGCAATGCATCCGGCCCCGTGCCACCGTTCAATCTGGGTATCCTGGGGCCCAAGGGCTCTTTGAAAATCACCCGGCCGTCGATCTTTACCCATATCGCCGACCACAACACCTGTCAGCAAATGGCGCAGCATCTGTTCGACAAGGTGCTGTCGGGCGATGTGGACATTCGCATCGACCAGCGGTTTGCCCTGAAAGACGTGGCAGACGCCCATCGCGCGCTGGAAGCCCGCAAGACGACAGGCAGCACAATTCTGACGCTGTAGCGCGTGCCGCCCCTGCGGGAGCCTCCGGCGGGGACTTTTGAGAACCAGAGAAGTGGGGCGGGCATCACCGGTGTCCGCCCCTTCGCGTGCAATCAGCCTGTTTCTTTTGGCCCGAAATATCCCCGCCGGAGGCTCCTGCCCTTGCCGCTAGCGCACAGGATCGAAAAGGGCGTCTTTCATCCGGCAATCGCGCACCACGTCTTGCCCGCACGGCACCGGTTTCAGGTCGCGCGACAGGCAAATGCGCGCTTCCTGGATCATTCCGTTCTGGCAGGTGATGGTGATACCGTCGCGTTCAAATCCGGGATTGGCTTGCAAGAACGCCTCTTCGATCACCGACGCGGGCAGCTTCATGCGTTTGGTGATTTTGCGAAACACCGGCGGGCGCACGACAGTGGCATATGCCTCGCGGGACAGGGCGTAATAGCCGGCGGCGCTGAGGCCGGTGCAGGTGCCGTGTTTTTTCCACTGGTGCCATGCCAGGCCGGATGTCCCCATGATATCAGCCATTTGCGCGGTCATGCCCCGCGACGGCGGGCGCTCGGCAGTGTTGCAATAGGACGGATAGCCGCGATGGTACTGTGGCCACAGGCCATGCAGGATCCAGCCGTGATCCTGGCTGTCATCGCATTGCGGCGACCGGCGTGCATCGCCTTCCAATGCGCACCAGTTGGGCGACCACGACAGCGACATCACGTAGTAATCGAACACGCCTGCGCGGTCGTTTTCTGCCCAGACGGGCAGGGCCATACATAGCCAGATCAGTGCTGCGCGCATTCGCCTCTTTCCTTATGCCCCGTTGGCCAGTATATAGCGCCCAAGTTCCCCGACAATGGAAACCGTTCTGCCCCGCAGGACAGCCCTTTCAGGCGACGGGAAAGTTATGCTTAAAGGAGCGAGACAATGGCAAAACCGATCATGGCCAAGGCGACAGCCGTCTGGCTGGTGGACAACACGACAATCAGCTTCAAGCAGATTGCCGATTTTGTTGAAATGCATGAACTGGAAGTGCAGGGCATCGCTGATGGCGATGTGGCCGCAGGCGTCAAGGGTTTTGACCCCGTTGCCAACAACCAGCTTACGCAGGACGAAATCGACGCCGCCGAGAAATCGCCGTCGCACAAGCTGAAGCTGAAATTCAACGCCGCCGCCCAAGGCGAGGAAAAACGCCGTGGTCCCCGCTATACGCCGCTGTCGAAACGCCAGGACCGTCCGGCTGCGATCTACTGGCTGGTCAAGTTCCACCCCGAGCTGGCAGACAGCCAGATTTCGAAGCTGGTGGGCACGACCAAGCCGACCATTCAGGCGATTCGCGAGCGCACGCACTGGAACATTGCCAACATCCAGCCCGTCGATCCGGTCGCGCTGGGCCTGACCAAACAGTCCGAACTGGACGCTGCCGTGCAAAAGGCCGCCGCCAAGAAAGCCGCCGAAGGTGCCGTGATGACCGACGACGAGCGTCGCAAGCTGGTCAGCACCGAGCAAAGCCTGGGCATGGACGCCGAGCCCAAGATCCCCACAGCGATCGAAGGTCTGGAAACGTTCAGCCTGTCGGGCCGTGACGACGAAGACGAAGACGAAGACAAGAAAAGCGCGCACCTGGATGCGGGCAACCTGTTCAACCTGCCCGAAGGCGGTGACGACGACGAAGACGACGACGCCTGATTGTCCGAAATCAGACGTCACAAAGGGCGGTAGGGGCGACCTTGCCGCCCTTTTTCATGGGGTGTCGGCAGTCAGACCCGTCGTGCGACAGTGCAGATGTGCTTTACGAAAGGCGCCCAATGATGTTGCCTGTGGGTCTACGTGCCGGAGACAAGGTGTTGATTCGCAACTGTGGGGCCTATAGCACCACTTATGCGACCATCGGGTTCAACGGATTTCCGCCGCTGGATGTGATCGTTCTCTGAACGATAGATCGCGCGGAATAGGGTCGTCTGCTTTGGGAGGAGCAGGCGACCTTTTTTATTGTATCCCCTGGGGTCAGACCGGCTTTCGGGCGCGCAGGGCGGCCGTGATGGTGCCGTCGTCCAGATAATCCAGCTCGCCGCCGATGGGCACGCCCTGGGCCAATGTGGTCAGTGTCACGCTGCCCTCAAGCTGGTCCGCGATATAGTGCGCGGTGGTCTGGCCGTCGATGGTGGCGTTCAGCGCAAGGATGACCTCGCGCACGTCCTCGGCCTCGATCCGGTCGATCAGACGCGGAATCCGCAGTTCTTCGGGGCCGACGGCATCCAGCGCCGACAGCGTGCCGCCCAGCACATGGTAGCGCCCCTTGAACATGCCCGAGCGTTCCATGGCCCACAGGTCAGCCACGTCCTCGACCACGCACAGCTCGCCGTTCTGGCGCTTGTTCGACGTGCAGATATCGCAGACATCGGTGGTGCCGACGTTGCCGCAGTTCAGACATTCGCGCGCGGTGGCGGCGACGGTTTGCATCACGTCGGCCAACGGCGTCAGCAGCAGGGCGCGCTTGCGGATCAGATGCAGCACCGCGCGACGCGCCGACCGGGGGCCAAGGCCCGGCAGCTTTGCCATCATCTCGATCAGGGCGTCGATGTCTTCGGTTGAACTCACGCGGGGTCCTGGGGGTGCAGTGCCGCCCGGTGGGGGTCTGCGGCAGACCGGCCCTCCGGGGGGAGTTTAAGGGGCAAGATGAAGCCTGTTCAGAACGGCAGCTTCATGCCTGCGGGCAGGCCGAGGCCTTCGGTCATCTTGGTCATTTCTTCTTGCGATTTCGCGGCGGCCTTGGCCTGGGCGTCCTTGATCGCGGCAAGGATCAGATCCTCGACCACTTCCTTGTCGTCGCTGTTGAAGATGCTGGGGTCGATGTCCAATGCGGTCAGATCGCCCTTGGCGGTGGCGGTGGCCTTGACCAGCCCTGCGCCGGATTCACCGGTGACCGTGACGTTTTGCAGGTCGTCCTGCATCTGCGCCATCTTGTCCTGCATTTCCTTGGCTTTTTTCATCATGCCGGCCATGTCGCCCAGCCCGCCCAGTCCTTTAAGCATTGTCGTCTCCTTGGGTGTATGTTTGATCTTGTTATGTGATGTCGCGTGCCTGTCAGGGCAAGGGTCAGTCTTCCTCGAAAGGGTCCCATTCGTCTTCGACCTCGGGCAGGGCCTCGACCTGGGCCGAGGCTGCGATGTCTTCGGGGGTGCGAATGGCGGTGATCCGCGCCTTTGGGAATTGCGCCAGCACGGCCATGACCAGCGGATGCGCTTCGGCTTCGGCGCGCTGTTCCAGCTCGGCGGCATCGCGCACCTCGGCGATGGTCTTGCCGCCGCCGTCGTTGACGATTGTCACGGCCCAGCGGTTGCCGGTCCATGTTTGCAGGCGCGCGCCCAGCCGTTGCGCCAGATCGCGGGGGGCGTTTTCCGTGGGCACGAATTCAATGCGGCCGGGTTGGTAGGCCGCCAGTTTCAGCGAGGTTTCCACCTCGACCAGCAGTTTGACGTCGCGGTTTGTGCGGATCAGTTCGATCACATGCTCGAAGGTGGGAAAGCGGGCCAGCGCGCTGTCGGCATTGACGGCCAGCGCCGCAGTGGGGCCGCCGTTGCTGTGGGCCGCAGGGCGGGCGGCCTGCGCATAGGCCTGCGTCGCACCGCCCGATGCTGCACCACCCACCGCGCCGCCATTGCCACCGGGTGCGGGCGGTGGCGTGCTGTTCAGCTTGCGCACCAGTTCCTCGGGTGTGGGCAGGTCGGCCACATGGGTCAGGCGGATGATCGCCATTTCGGCAGCCATCATCGCATTGGGGGCGGCGGCGACCTCGTCCAAGGCTTTCAGCAGCATCTGCCACAGGCGCGTCAGCACCCGCATCGGCAGGTTTTCGGCCATGGTCTGACCGCGCTGCCGTTCGTCGGGGGACACGGTGGGGTCTTCCGACGCTTCGGGGGTGATTTTGACGACGCTGACCCAATGGGTGATCTCGGCCAGATCGCGCAGCACCGCCATCGGATCGGCCCCGTCGGCATATTGCGCGCCCAGCTCGGTCAGCGCCGCCGCTGCGTCGCCGCGCAGGATCATGTCCAGCAGGTCCAGCACGCGCCCACGATCGGCCAGTCCCAGCATCGCGCGGACCTGTTCGGCGGTCGTCTCGCCCGCGCCGTGTGAAATCGCCTGATCCAGCAGCGATGTCGCATCGCGCGCCGACCCTTCGGCGGCGCGGGTGATCAGGGCCAGCGCGTCGTCGGCAATCTCGGCGTTTTCGGCACTGGCGATCTTGCGCATCAGCGCGATCATCACCTCGGGTTCGATCCGGCGCAGGTCGAACCGTTGGCAGCGCGACAGCACCGTCACCGGCACCTTGCGAATCTCGGTGGTGGCAAAGATGAATTTGACGTGTGCGGGGGGTTCTTCCAGCGTCTTCAGCAGCGCGTTGAACGCACTGGTCGACAGCATGTGCACTTCGTCGATGATGTAGATCTTGTAGCGGGCCGAGGCCGCGCGGTAGTGAACCGAATCAATAATCTCGCGGATGTCGCCCACGCCGGTGCGCGATGCGGCGTCCATTTCCATCACGTCGACGTGGCGGCCTTCCATGATGGCCACGCAATGTTCGCAGACGCCGCAGGGTTCGGTCGTGGGCGTGCCGTTGCCGTCCGGGCCGATGCAGTTCATGCCCTTGGCGATGATCCGCGCGGTGGTGGTTTTGCCGGTGCCGCGAATGCCCGTCATGATGAACGCCTGCGCGATGCGGTCGGCGTCGAACGCGTTTTTCAGCGTACGCACCATCGCATCCTGACCGACAAGATCGGTAAAGGTTTCGGGCCGGTATTTGCGGGCCAGTACCTGATATTGGACGGGGGCTGTGTCGGTCATGGCAACCTTGCTGGATTCGAGTGACCGGCCAAACCTATGTGCTGGCGGCGGCGGCGTCTACCGCTCAGGCCTACAATGACCAAAGGATAACGCCGGTGCCAAGCGCGCCAAGCGCCATGACGATGGCAACGATCAGGAAATAGCGCGGTGTCTTGATCGACGCGTCGCGCTGGCTCAGGCGGTCATGCGTGCGCGCCGCCTGTCGTTGGGCTGACCAGAACATGAACAGGGCGGCGGCCAGAAAAATGGACGCGACGGCTTTGGCCATCCACGTGGGTTCAAAGGCACCAAACACCGCCTTCAGGCCGATGGCGACGCCGATGGCGGCCATGCCCGTGCGCATCCAGCCCGCAAAGGTGCGTTCGTTGGCAAGGCTGGTGCGGTCTTCGGCCCAGTGAGTGCGGTCTTCGGCCAATTCATTTCTGTCTGACATTGAACTAATCTGGTGCAAAGGCGTTGGCTGACAAGCGGTTTTAGCGCCAAAAGGGAGAATTATCATGCGTTTGCGGGGAATCAAGGGCAGTCGGAATGTCGAGGTCCGCGGGCGTGGGCGTGCAGGCGCTGCGGGTGGCATTGGTGTTGTCGGTCTGCTGGTGGTGCTGGCTGTCGGCTATTTCACCGGCATTGACGTGACGCCGCTGGTGCAGGGCGCAGGTCAGCAACAGACGCAGCAGGGCGCGCCCGCCCAGCCTGCGAACCCCGAAGCCACACAATTTGCATCCCAGGTTCTGGCCACGACCGAACAGGTCTGGACCCAGATCTTTGCCGAGCAGGTGGGGCGCGCATACACGCCGCCGGTGCTTGTGGTCTTTGACGGCGTCACACAAAGCCCTTGCGGCGGGGCATCCGGTGCCACGGGGCCGTTCTATTGCCCGGTGGACCAAAAGGCTTATCTGGACACGCAGTTTTTCGACATGCTGTCACAGCGGTTGGGCGCGGACGGCGATTTTGCGGCGGCCTATGTGATCGCCCACGAGGTAGCACACCATGTGCAGAACCAGTTGGGCATTCTGGGGCAGGTGAACGCGGCCCGACAGCGGGCCAGCACCGCCGAGGCGAATGCGCTGACCGTGCGGCTGGAGTTGATGGCCGATTGCTTTTCGGGCGTCTGGGCCCAGTCGGTGCGCGGCCTGATGGAACGTGGCGATCTGGACGAGGCGCTGAATGCGGCGCGCAAGATCGGGGATGATTATCTGCAACGTCAGGCCGGACAGGTGCCGCAGCCGCATACGTTTACCCATGGCACATCGGAACAGCGGTCCGGCTGGTTCCAGCGCGGCTATGACAGCGGGCAGATTGATCAATGCGATACGTTCGCCGCGCAGAAGCTGTAAGGGGAACACGCCGCTTTGCCGTGCAAAGGGCGAAGGTGAGAGATTGGACAACGACCCAAGCGGGACTCGTTACGGCTGCTTCCTTCCGGATCTGACCGGGTTGGCGAGGCGCTCGCCCGCGCCAACCTCTCGATGCCCCATATAGGGGGCGTGTGGCGGCATGGCAACCGGTTGCCTGCATGGAAATTCGTGGTTTCCGGCAGGCAGGGCGGTGCTTCGGGGCAATCTCTGGGGGAAAATCCGACGCCGCCCGACGTCCGTGGGTTGAGCAAGCGCCTGATCGGCATGGTTTTCGTGGGATTGAACCATTTTCGCCCCCGTGGCACAGGTTAATCCGGTGCGAGGGAGACAGTGCAGATGAGACATGCAGAAACGGTGACATTCGGAGGTTCGGCGCTGGACCGCGCGGGCGAGATACGCGCTAACCCGCAGGCAATGGCCGAGGCACGTGCGCACCCCGATGCCCGTGCGATCGTGTTGTGGCGTGGCAAGCCGTTGATCGTGCGCATTCGTCCCACGATCCTGATGCGCCTGCCGATGGACCACCCGATTTTGCAGGACGCGACCGACGCGCCGATTTTTCTGGGCCGCGAAGACGGCGCGCCGCGCTTTGCCTTTGATCTGTCGAAATGGGAGCCGGACCAGACTGATATGGCCGCGCTTGGCGGGTTTCTGGACCCCAGCGAACAGCACCACCCGACCTTGGACGATCTCGAGGTTTTTGCCGAATTGCGCCGCATCATGACGTGGCTTAGCCCGCGCGACGCGGAACTGGCTGCGACGGCCAAGGCGATCATCGGCTGGCACGACAGCCACGGGTTTTGCGCCAAATGCGGCGCGGCCAGCGAGATTGCCGATGCCGGTTGGCGTCGGGCCTGTCCCGCCTGCCACACCAGCCACTTTCCGCGTACTGATCCCGTGGTTATCATGCTGATCACACACGGAAATTCCGTTCTGATGGGTCGCTCTCCCGGCTGGCCCGATGGCATGTATTCGCTGCTGGCGGGCTTTGTCGAACCCGGCGAAACGCTGGAAGCGGCGGTGCGCCGCGAGGTGTTCGAGGAAAGCGGCGTGCACGTGGGGCAGGTCGATTATCTGGCCAGCCAGCCGTGGCCTTTCCCGGCGTCGCTGATGTTCGGCTGTCACGGTGTGGCGACCAGTGACAAGATCCAGATTGATCCGGTCGAGATCGAGGACGCGATGTGGGTCAGCCGCGAAGAAATGGTGCAAGCCTTTGCCGGCGAGCACCCGCGCCTGCTGCCTGCACGCAAGGGCGCTATCGCGCACTTCTTGCTGGAAAACTGGCTTGCGGATACTTTGGATTAAGATGAAGCTGATAGAAAATCTCAGAAGAGAGCAGGCAGGACCATGAAATTTTCAACCCGAGAGGACTTCGAAGCCCCCATCGAAGGCGTGTTCGACATGCTGTGCGATTTCGAGGGTTTTGAACGCTCGGCCATGCGCCGCGGTGCCGAGGTGCAGCGGGTGGACCGGCTGCCCAAGCCCGGCGTTGGCATGATGTGGGACGTCGTGTTTTCGATGCGTGGCAAGATGCGCAAGGTGCAGCTTGAGATGACCCGCTTTGATCGGCCGCAGGACATGCTGCTGGTCTATCGCTCGGCCGGGCTTGAGGGGACGTTCCAGATCGAGCTGATGGCGCTGTCGCGCACCCGCACGCGGGTGGCAATCGCGCTGGACATCGTGCCGCTGAACTTGTCGGCGCGCCTGTTGGTGCAATCGCTGAAGCTGGCCAAAACGTCGCTGACCAAACGGTTCAAGCTGCGTGTGGCCGAATACGCCAAGACGATGGAAGACCGTTACAAGCGCTCTGCCTGACCCGCTACGATTCAGGCGCCACGCGGCATCGTAAAGGTAAAGCTGGTGCCCGCCTCGTCCGAGGTCAGATGCATCGCGCCGCCATGCGCGCGCGCAATCTGGTCTGCAATATACAGCCCCAACCCCAGCCCCTTTTGATCCTCGTCAGGCTCGAACCCCGAGAAAGGTTCGAATATGCCCACCTGCCGCTCGGCGGGGATCGGGGTGCCACTGTTCTGCACGCTGATCACCAGTGCGTTGTCATCGTCACGGGCGTGCATCCGCACCGCCGCTGCGTTGTCGCCATGTGTCGCCGCGTTGGCCAGCAGGTTTGACACCAGTTGTGCAATGCGCATACTGTCAACACGCACCGGATCGGCAAAGTTGAACTCTGCCTCGAACCGCGTTTGCGGGTGTGCCAGCCGGATTTCCTCAAGCGTGTGGTTCAGCACCTTGTGCAATTCGCTGTCGGTGGGCGACGCCAGGTTGATCCCGTTGCCCAACCGCGCGCGGGCAAAGTCCATCATGTCGTTGATCAGCGCAGACATGCGCGCGACAGAATCCTGAATGCCGGCCATCAGTTGCTGTTTGTCCTGATCCTCTTCTTTGCGCTGCAACATCCGCGTCGCGGCGTTGATTGCCGCAAGCGGGTTGCGCAGGTCATGCCCCAGTATCGCGATGAACTGTTCGCGAAAGCGCGCTTCTTCCTCGCGGTTTTTCAGGTTGGCGCGGTTCAGCTTGTCTTCGGTCACGTCGCGGGCGGAGCAAAAGTATTTGTCGCCCTCTGGAACACAGTTCCATGACAGCCAGCGATAGCCGCCATCTTTGTGCTGATAGCGGTTTTCAAACGCCATGATGGGTCTGCCGCGCTGAATCATTTCGAATGCATCATTCGTCCTGTCGACATCGTCGGGGTGGACGAATTGAAAGAACTCTTGTGTCTCGACCTCGTGCGCACGCCAGCCAAGGACGGTGTACCAGGCGGGGTTGGTGTTCTCGAATTTCCCGCTGGCGCTGAGCACGCCCAACATCTCGGGCGTGACATGCCATGTAAGGCTGTATTTTTCGAAAGAATCCGGCATTTGGCAGGCTCAGTTCACAAGCGGGTTAACAGCAGGTCGGAAAAGGAAAGCTATTGAAATGCCTTTGCAAAACAAGGGCTGGTTTTCCTCATACGACGCTGAGGGTTTTGAGGCAAATGGATATTAAAAAGCGCCTGAGAATGGGTTAATCCCGTCCCGGAGCCGCAGGATAGACGCCCAGAATGTCGATCATATTGGTGAAGTAATCCAGTTCTTCCAGCGCCCGCGCCACGCCGGGGTCTTCGGGGTGGCCTTCGATGTCGGCATAAAACTGGGTCGCGGTGAACGCGCCGCCAACCATATAGCTTTCCAGCTTGGTCATGTTGACCCCGTTGGTGGCAAAGCCGCCCATCGCCTTGTAAAGGGCTGCGGGAATGTTGCGCACCTCGAAGACGAATGTGGTGATCATGTGATCGGCGCGGCGGCTGTGATCGGCTTGCGGCGCCATCAGCAAAAACCGCGTTGTGTTGTGCCCCTGATCCTCGATGCCATCGGCCAGTACCGTCAGCCCGTGGATTTCCGCCGCCACCGAAGATGCCAGCGCCCCCACGCCCATTTCGCCAGACGCCGCGATATCGGCGGCGGCACCGGCGCTGTCCGCCGCGGTTTCCGCTGTAATCCCGTGCGCATTCAGAAACGCACGCGCCTGCGGGATCAGAACCATATGCGCGCGCACATGTTTGATGTCGTCCAGCGACTGGCCGGGGTTTGCCATGATGGCAATCCGCACACGCACGAACGCCTCGCCGACAATACGCAGGCCGGATTGCGGCAACAGGCGGTGAATGTCGGCAACGCGGCCATAGGTCGTGTTCTCGACCGGCAACATGGCCAGATCGGCAGCACCGTCGTTCACGGCGGCAATCACATCGTCAAAGGTGGTGCACGGCACGGGAATCGCTCCGGGCCGTGCTTTCAGGCAGGCTTCGTGACTATAGGCGCCCAGATCTCCCTGAAAGGCGATACGTTCCGGCATGATTGGTCCTTTGTCGTAGGCCCCGGCGTGATTTACAGGGGGCAGGGCGATTGGTCGCGGTAACTACACCTTGCCACAGCCAAGGGGAAGCCGTAGAAACCGCGCCAAACCCATAGACGTGGATGCGAGACAAATGTTCGACACTATGACGACGACAAAGGTGGCCGGCGCGCTGTGCGGCGCGCTTCTTATTTTCCTGCTGGGCAAGTGGGGCGCCGAAGGGCTGTACCATCCTGCAAGCCATGGCGAAGCCGCCTATGTGGTCGAAGTGGCCGACGCGGGTGGCGATGCCGCCCCAGCCGAGGAAGTGAACTTTGACGAGCTGATGGCCAGCGCCGATGTCGAAAGCGGCGCCAAGGTTTTCCGCAAATGTTCGGCTTGCCACAAGCTTGACGGCAGCAACGGCACCGGTCCGCACCTTGACGGTCTGGTCGATCGCGCAGTTGGTAGCGTTGAAGGCTTTAGCTATTCGTCCGCGATGGCGGAACACGGCGGTGTGTGGACACCCGAAGAGATCAGCCATTTCATCGAAAACCCGCGCGGCTATATCTCGGGCACAGCGATGGGCTTTGCCGGTTTGAAAAAACCTCAGGATCGCGCCGACGTGATTGCTTATATTCAAAGCGTTTCGAACTGATCGAACGGCTTGATTGCAGATTTTCCAAGGCCGCTTGCACCGCGCAGGCGGCCTTTTTTGTGCGATCAGGCCGTGATTGACGTTTCGCCGCCGTTCACGGAAACGCAACTTGTGTCCGGTGCCGCTGGCCCTTTAGCTTAGATGTGCCATATTGCGTTGAAACCAACGCCAAAAACGACCCCCACCAAGGAGGACAGGTATCATGATGTCACGTCACCGCAGCCCGAAGGCCCGCGTTATCGCAAAGGTCCGCCGCACCTCGCCGGACAGGGGCGTCTGGGCCGTTGGGCTTGCCCTGCTGTTGGCGCTGATGCTGGCCCTGCCGGTCTGGGCGGACGATGCGGCGGCGACGGATACCACCGCGGCGGCGGATGAAAAAATCATCGACACCTACGGCTACTCCTTTTACGGCGATCTGAGCTATCCCGAGGATTACAAAAACTTTTCCTACGTGAACCCCGACGCGCCCAAGGGCGGTGAAATCTCGTTGGGTGTGGTGGGCACATTCGATTCGATGAACCCTTACACCCGCAAGGGACGGGCCGGTGCACTGTCGTCGATGATGTACGAAAGCCTGCTGGGCGAAGGGCCAAGCGGTGCTGCGGTGCCTGCTGATGTTTATGCCGAATCCTACGGCCTTCTGGCGGAAAGCCTGGAATACGACGAGGGCAAGAATTGGGTGATTTTCCATATGCGCCCCGAGGCGAAGTTTTCTGACGGCACCCCTGTCACCGCCTACGACATCGAATTTTCGCACAACCTGTTGCTGGACGAGGGCCTGAAATCCTACGCCGATGCGGTGCGCAAGCGTATCCCCAAGGTCGAGGTGATCGACGATCACACCATCAAGTTCTACTTTGCCCCTGGCATTTCGCGGCGGTCGTTGATTGATCAGGTGGGCGCGGTCCCTGCATGGTCAAAGGCATGGTACGAAAAGACTGGCGCGGGTCTGAACGAAAGCCGCATGGAGGTTTCTCCCGGTTCCGGTCCCTATGTGATCGAAAGCGTCGATGTGAACCGCCGTATCGTCTATAAACGCAACCCTGACTACTGGGGTGCCGACTTGCCCTTCAACGTGGGGCGCAACAACTTTGACCAGATTCGCATCGAATATTTTGGTGACGACACCGCATCGTTCGAGGCCTTCAAAGCGGGCGAATACACATTCCGCCGCGAGAGCGATTCAAAGAAATGGGCGACCGGCTATGATTTCCCCAAGGTGGAAAGCGGCGCGATCAAGGTCGAGGATCTGCCGGACGGCGCGCCTCCTGCGCCTGCGGGCATCGTGTTCAATTTGGGCTCAGAGCCGCTAAAGGACCGTCGCGTGCGTCAGGCGCTGGCGCTGGCGTTCAACTTTGAATGGACCAACGAAAGCCTGCAATACGGGCTGTTCAAACAACGCGCTTCCTTTACGCAGGACACCGACGTGATGGCAAACGGCGCGCCCGAAGGGGCCGAGCTGGAGCTGTTGAAAAGCCTTGGCGATCTGGTGCCGGCCGAGATGCTGAGCGAACCCGCAGTGGTGCCGCACACCTCCAGCCCCGAACGGTTGCTGGACCGGCGGAACACCCGTGCCGCGATGAAGCTGCTGGATGATGCAGGTTGGCCCGTGGGTGATGACGGCATTCGCCGCAATGCCGAAGGGCAGGTCCTAAAGCTTAACTTCCTGTTCAACTCGTCGGCGTCGGGAACGCTGTCGGGGGTGATGGAAAACTATGTCTCGAACGTGAAAAAACTCGGCGTCGACATCACCCTGGAAAAGGTGGATTCGTCGCAATACACCAGCCGCGAGCGGGACCGCGATTATGATCTGGTTTATGATCAGTACCTGACATTCCTGATCGCGCACACCGGTCTGGGCCAAGCCTACGGCTCGGAAACCTCGGCGTTTTCGCTGTTTAACCCTGCGGGCCTGTCCAGCCCGCTGGTCGATGCAATCATCGACGCTGGCCTGAACGCACAGAACAGCGCCGACGAAAAGACCGCCTTGATCGCGCTTGACCGTGCCTTGCGGTTCGAATTTTTCATGATCCCGGTCTGGTACAACCCCAGCCACTGGGTCGCCTATTACGACCAGTATGAACACCCCGACACCATCCCGCCCTTTGAATTGGGGTATATGGATTTCTGGTGGTACAATCAGGACAAAGCCGACGCCCTGCGCGCGTCGGGCGCGCTGAGGTAACAGATGGGCGCCTATATTCTAAGACGGCTGGCGCTGGTCATACCGACGCTGCTGGGTATCCTTTTGGTCAACTTCGTGCTGACCCAATTCGTGCCCGGCGGTCCGGTGGAACAGGCCATCGCCCGCGCCCAGGGCGGCGGCGACGTGTTCCAGGGCTTTGCCGGTGGCAACAACGACGCCGGCGGCATGGACGCGCTGAACACCGCGTCGGACAGCAAATATATCGGTGCCCGTGGCCTGCCGCCCGAGTTCATCAAAGAGCTTGAGAAAGAGTTCGGCTTTGACAAACCTCCGGTGGAGCGGTTCTTGCGGATGGTCTGGAATTACATGCGCTTTGATTTCGGCGAGAGTTATTTCAGGTCGGTCAGCGTGGTTGATCTGATCATCGAGAAACTGCCCGTGTCGATCACACTGGGCCTGTGGTCCACGCTGATCGCTTATATGATCTCGATCCCGCTGGGCATCCGCAAGGCGGTCAAGGACGGGTCGCGGTTTGACACATGGACATCGGGCGCCATCATCGCGGCCTATGCGATCCCGGGCTTCCTGTTCGCGATCCTGCTGCTGGTGCTGTTCGCGGGCGGGTCGTACTGGCAGATATTCCCGCTGCGCGGACTGACCTCGGACAATTTCGACACGCTCAGCGCCTGGGGCAAGGTCAAGGATTACGCCTGGCACATCACCCTGCCGGTGCTGGCCAGCACCATCGGGGCCTTCGCCACGCTGACCCTGCTGACCAAGAACAGCTTTCTGGACGAGATCAAGAAACACTATGTGATGACCGCCCGCGCCAAGGGGCTGTCGGAACGCCGCGTGCTCTATGGCCACGTGTTCCGCAACGCCATGCTGATCGTCATCGCGGGTTTTCCGGCAGTGTTTATCGGCGTATTCTTTGGCGGCTCGCTGATCATCGAGACGATCTTTTCGCTCGACGGTCTGGGCCGTCTGGGGTTCGAGGCCGCGGTGGCGCGCGACTATCCCATCGTTTTCGGCACGCTGTTCATCTTTGGCCTGATCGGCCTTGTGGTCGGCATCTTGTCGGACCTGATGTATGTGCTGGTCGATCCGCGCATTGATTTCGAGCGGAGGGAAGGCTGATGGTGCACGAAACCGATCCCGTCGTCGCACAGCCCACACCGGGCGAAGCACCGGCCCCGCGCCGACGCACCTTTGGCCTGTCACCGCTGAACAAACGCCGCTGGAGCAACTTCAGGAAAAACCGCCGCGCCTTCTGGTCGCTGTGCATTTTTCTGGTGCTCTTCGGGCTGAGCCTGTTTGCCGAGTTTCTGGCCAACGACAAGCCGATTTTGGTGCGTTATCAGGGCGAATTCTACACGCCGATCTGGAACTTTTACCCTGAAACCGATTTCGGCGGCGATTTCCAGACCGAGGCTGTCTACCGCGACCCCGAGGTGAAATGCCTGATCGCCACGGGTGGCATGGACGCCTGTTTTGACGATCCCGATGCCTTGATCATAGACGCCGCAGACGGCGAGATTGACGGCACGCAGATCAACCGCGGCTGGGCCATCTGGCCGCCGATCCCCTATTCGTTCAACACCGCCGTGGACCGCCCAGGCGCGGCCCCCCTGCCGCCCAACCGTCAGAACCTGCTGGGCACCGATGGCACCAAACGCGACGTGCTGGCGCGGGTGATCCACGGCTTCCGGCTGTCGATCCTGTTCACCCTGATCGTGACGGGGTCGGCCAGCATCATAGGTATTATCGCGGGTGCGGTGCAGGGGTTCTTTGGCGGCTGGACCGATCTGATTTTTCAGCGGATCATCGAAATCTGGTCCTCGACGCCCAGCCTTTATGTCATCATCATCATGTTCGCGATATTGGGGCGCAGTTTCTGGCTGCTTGTGTTCCTGCTGGTGCTGTTCAGTTGGACGGGTCTGGTTGGCGTGGTGCGCGCTGAATTCCTGCGTGCGCGCAATCTGGAATATGTGCGGGCGGCGCGGGCCCTGGGCGTGGGGAACGTGACGATCATGTTCCGTCACATGTTGCCCAACGCGATGGTGGCGACGTTGACCATGCTGCCGTTCATCATCACCGGCACGATTTCATCCTTGGCGGTGCTCGATTTCCTCGGCTTTGGCCTGCCATCGTCGGCGCCTTCGCTGGGCGAGCTGACCTTGCAAGCCAAGCAGAACCTGCAAGCGCCCTGGCTGGCCTTTACCGCCTTCACCGTGTTCGCGGTGATGCTGTCGCTGCTGATCTTTATCTTTGAGGGCGTCCGCGATGCCTTTGACCCGCGAAAGACGTTTTCATGACTGATCCCATCCTCAAGGTGGAAAACCTGCGCGTGTCCTTCCGGCAGGACGGCGCGTTGACCGATGCGGTCAAGGGCGTGTCGTTCAGCGTTGCGCGTGGTGAAACCGTGGCGCTGGTGGGGGAAAGCGGCTCGGGCAAGTCGGTGTCGGCGCTGTCCACCGTGTCCCTGTTGGGCGACAGCGCGCAGGTGTCAGGCTCGGTCACATACGACGGGCAGGAAATGATCGGCGCCAGCGACGCGCTGCTGCGCAAGGTGCGCGGCAACGACATCTCGTTCATCTTTCAGGAACCGATGACCTCGCTCAACCCGCTGCACACCATTGAAAAGCAGTTGACCGAAAGCCTGGCCCTGCATCAGGGGCTGGCAGGCAAGGCGGCGCGTACGCGTATTCTGGAACTGATGGACAAGGTCGGCATCCGCGACGCCGAAAGCCGTCTGGGGGCCTATCCGCACCAACTGTCCGGCGGCCAACGGCAGCGGGTGATGATCGCCATGGCGCTGGCCAACCAGCCCGACGTTCTGATCGCGGACGAACCGACCACGGCGCTGGATGTGACCATTCAGGCGCAGATCCTGGACCTGCTGGCGGACCTGAAGCAGACCGAGAACATGGGGATGCTGTTCATCACCCACGATCTGGGCATCGTGCGCCGCATCGCGGACCGTGTGTTCGTCATGCGCCACGGCGAAGTGGTCGAAAGCGGCCCGACGGCCGAGATTTTCGCCAACCCGCAACACGACTACACCAAGATGTTGCTCAGCGCCGAACCCTCGGGCGCGCCGGACCCTGTGGCCGCAGACGCGCCCGTGGTGGCCGAAACCGAACATCTGAAGGTCTGGTTCCCGATCCAGACCGGGCTGATGCGCCGGGTCACCGGCCATGTAAAGGCGGTGAACGACGCCAGCCTGACGGTGCGCGCCGGTGAAACCGTGGGCATCGTGGGCGAAAGCGGCTCGGGCAAGACCACGCTGGCGCTGGCCATCATGAGGCTGATCTCGTCCCAAGGGCGGATCGTCTACATGGGGCAGGACGTGCGCAAATGGTCCACCCGCGAATTACGCCGTCTGCGGTCGGAAATGCAGATCGTGTTTCAGGACCCCTTTGGCTCGCTCAGCCCGCGTATGACCTGCGCCCAGATCATCGCCGAGGGGCTGACAGTGCACAAGGTCGACGCCCACCGCGACCGCCGCGAACTGGTCAGCGAAGTCATGGTCGAGGTGGGCCTGGACCCCGCCACGATGGACCGCTACCCGCACGAGTTTTCAGGCGGCCAGCGCCAGCGCATCGCCATTGCCCGCGCCATGGTGCTGCGCCCCAAGCTGGTGGTGCTGGACGAACCGACCAGCGCGCTGGACATGACGGTGCAGGTGCAGATCGTGGAACTGCTGCGGAACTTGCAAAAGAAATACGGGCTGGCCTATCTGTTCATCAGCCACGACCTGAAGGTCGTGCGCGCGATGTCACATCAGGTGATGGTGATGAAGCAGGGCGATGTTGTGGAACACGGCACCGCTGCTGACATGTTCGACAATCCGCAAACGGAATACACCCAGACGCTGCTACAGGCGACGCACTAGGTTTATTGCACCGAGGTCAGTGTGGATGTGTGAACGGTCGGCACCTGCAAGGCGGCCAGCCACGTCACGGGCTGTTCTTTCGGCAGGCTGACGACCACACCCAAAGCCAGCGCGGCGGCCAGGCCGGTTGCCATGATAAACAGTTTCATGCGCTGTGCTCCTTTTGCGTTCGACACAAGTATAACGCACACGGAGCAGAATTCCGTCGCTGTATTGGCTGCTTTTTATTCAAGTCGGCCAAAAACAGCGCATGGGCTGGTTCAGTCGGCCTGATCAAGCGACGGGATCACATTTGCATATGTGCCGTTCAGCGCCGCCATGATTGTCGTGTGAACCTGCGGCGCGGGCACTTCGGTGTCGTTCCATTTGACGGCAGGGGCCGCGCAGGCGTTGGCGATGATTTCAACCTTGTAGCCCAGATCGCTGGCCGCGCGGGCGGTGGCGTCGATGCACATCTGGCTCATCGCGCCAACCAGACGGATGTGGGTGACGCCCTTGGCTTGCAATTGCGCGTGCAGGTCGGTGTTCAGAAAACTGTTCGGCTTGTGTTTCAGGATCATCGCCTCGCCCGCGACGGGTGCGACCGACGCATGGATTTCCGCGCCTGTCGTGTCGGGGCGGAAAAACGGGGCATCCTTGGTGCCTTGGTGATGCACATGAAACACCGGCCATGCACGGTCGCGGGCCTGTTCCAGCACGTCCTTGGCAGCCGCAGCGGCAGCGTCCATCTGGTGCAAGGGCCACCGGCCCCCGGGGAAATAGTCGTTCTGAATATCCACGAGGACCAAAGCTTTGACGTCGTTCATGCGTTCACTCACTGCTTTTTGCGATCACTGTCGTGCGACGATTGCACGAACCAATGCCCCTTGGGAAGCCAACGCTTGCGGGGGGCTTTCGGTTTGGTCTCGGGCGCTTTGATCGCACCGCTCCGCGTGGCAGTTCTGAAAGTATTTGCGTATATCAGCAGCATCTTGCGTCCTTTCGTTTTTGCGCTTCGATGCTTGTAATGTGTGGCTATTCCGTGATTGATACCACTCAATTGGATTTCTCAAATGTAAGCTGGGGTTTCATATGGACTGGCGACACATGCCCCCCTTGGCCGCATTGCGGGCCTTTGCGGCCTTTGCCGAACGGGGCACATTGGTTGGTGCGGGTGGCACGCTGGGGGTCAGTCACGCCGCCGTCAGCCAACAAATCCGCAGTCTCGAGGATCACCTGGGGCTGCCGCTTGTGGATCGCACAGGCCGCAAGCTGGAACTGACCGAGGCGGGCGCCGTGCTGGCCCAGGCGTGCAGCGAAGGCTTCGGCAACATCGCCCGCACGGTCGAGGACATCACCGGCGTCAGCGACGCGCGCGCGGTGCATGTGTCGACCACGCCAACCTTTGCCGCCTCGTGGTTGATGCCGCGATTGCCTGCGTTTCAGGCGGACCATCCGGGGATCAAACTGCTGATCGACCCAACCCCCAAGCTGGCCGAGCTTAGCCCGGGCGGAATTGATCTGGCGATTCGCTACGGGGTTGGTCCGTGGGGGCGGTACGATTGCCAGATGCTGCTGGAATCCCCCATCGTGGTGGTTGCAGCGCCCTCATTGATTGCAGGGCGCCCCGTGGGAACCCCGACCGACTTAGCGTGCCTGCCATGGCTCGAGGAACTGGGCACCACGGAAAGCACCACGTGGCTGCACCGGCACGGTGTCGAACAGGGGGCAGTGGGCGCTTACATGCAGATGCCGGGCAATCTGGTGCTGGACGCGGCGCGGGGCGGGCAGGGGATTGCGGTGACGGTGCGTGCCTTCGTGGCCGCGGACATCGCCGAGGGGCGTCTGGTGCAGTTGTTTGAAGAACCGCAGGCAGGGGCGGGCTATCATCTGGTCACACGGGCCGGTGTCATGCGCCCGGGGTTGCGCACCTTTGTGCGCTGGCTGGCCCGTCAGGTGCCGACGTAGGGCCTACGAGGCCGGGCCGACCATAAAGCATGTCACGTTGCGGGCTTGCAGCCTGCGACAGGCCAGATCGGCCGTGTCGCGGGTCATGCCGACAAAATGCGCCTCGAACCCTTGGGGGCGGCGCACAACCTTGCGCAGCGCACCGTCCAACGTGGCCATTTCCGACAGGGCGGTTTTCAGCAAAACCTTTTCGGCTGCATAGCGGCTGGGATACCGACCCACGTTCACACCCCAATGATGACCACCCGAGGTGGACAGGCGTGTGACAACTTCGGGTTCTGCTTCTTTCGCGATTGCCGTGGTCGCTGCTGCCGAGGTGTCGACACTGGCCAGAACGACATCTTCGGGCCGCGCTTCGGGGCGGACCGAGGTGGTCTTGGGCGCGGACTTGACCACTGTGGTGGGCGTGGCGTCGGCAATTGCAGCGGCCTGGGCCTGTGCCTCGACCAACGCGGCGGCGATGTCGGTGGGCGACACGACGGGCGGCGGGGCTTGCGCGACCAGAACCGGTTGCGGTGTCTCGCCGGGGCGCAGGGATGGCCGCAGGCTGCGGGTGACGGCGCCTGTCACACGAATGGTTTTGCCCGCGCCTTGCGGTGTCTCGCCATTGCCGGCGACCACAACGGGTTCGTCGGTATAGGCCGGGCCGTCGGGCTTGCGCACAGGCGCATTGCTGGGCGAACGGCGGAAACCCAGATCCATCAGCTCGGCGACCTTGGCGTTGCGCGATGCGGTGGATTTGCCACCAAACACGGTGGCGATAACGCGTTCGTTGCCACGCTGCGCCGACGCCGTCAGGTTGAACCCGGCGGCGCGGGTGTAGCCGGTCTTGATGCCGTCCGCGCCCTTGTAAGACGCCAAAAAGCGGCGGTTGGTGTGATACACCGTCTTGCCGCCCGCATCCGCCGAAGTGCGCGAGAACAGGTTGTAGTATTCCGGATAGTCGTACAGCAGATGGCGGCCCAGAATGGTCATGTCATGGGCCGTGCTCAGGTGGCCCTCTTCGGTCAGACCGTTGGCGTTCTTGAACGTGGTGCGCGTCATCCCCAGCGCCTTGGCAGTGCGGTTCATCCGGCGGGCAAAGGCCGCTTCCGATCCGCCGATGGCCTCGCCGATTGCCGTGGCCGCATCGTTGGCCGACTTCACCGCCGCGGCGCGCACCAGATAGCGCAGTTTGATTTTTTGACCGGGCCGCAGGCCCAGCTTGGACGGCTCTTCCGAGGCGGCCTTTTTCGACACGGTCACCATGGTGTCCATGGTGATCTCGCCCTTTTTGACGGCCTCGAAGGTGATGTACAGCGTCATCATCTTGGTCAGCGACGCTGGATGCAGGCGCGCGTTTGCGTTCTGCTCGTGCAGGACCTCGCCGGTGCGGGCGTCGATCACATATGCGGCATAGGGCGCAGCAATGGCGCTCAGCGGAAGAACCACCAGCATCCAGAATGCGACGAATAGAAATAGCCCGAAACGGGCCGGCTGAGCGCGCCGAACCTTCACTGGAAACCTGCCTTTTTGTCTGCCTCGTGACCCCCGATTTTTCGGGTGGTCGATTTTATTGGCTTCAGGCTAGCATAGGTTGAATTTGTAATAAACCCTTATAACAAAGGGAAATCTGGAATTCCGCCGATGGAGTTTGGCCATATGTAGGGGTTGATCGGTCAACGGTGTCCACACCAAGTAATGTGTTCGGAATGTGGCGCGCCGACGGCGAAAATCAGCCGAGCCGGGACAGCAGATCAGGCAGCGCGCCCAGATCAAGAATTTCGTGGAATCGCGGGTGGCCCTCGGGGCGTTCGGCGTGCTCCAGATCCCACAGCAGGTCGTGGGGCACATGCACCGCCCAGCCGCCTGCATCCAGCATCGGGCGCACGTCTGAGGCCATCGAATTCCCGATCATCATGCCACGCGCGGCACCGTCATAGGCGTCGAAAATGCGGGTGTAGGTGGCGGGCGTCTTGGCCGACACGATCTGCACAGCGTCGAACATCTCGCCCAGACCGGACTGGGCGACCTTGCGTTCCTGATCCAGCAAATCGCCCTTGGTGACCAGCAGCACGGGGCCGATGGCCTGCGCCGCGCGCAAGGCGTCATTGGCATGGGGCAACACATCAACCGGATGCTGCAACATATCCTGCCCCGCGGCGATCAGCTCGGCGATGACGGCACCGGGCACGGCGTTGTCAGTCACCTCAAGCGCCGTTTCGATCATCGACAGGACGAATCCCTTGATGCCAAAACCATAGTGCCGGATGTTGCGCCGCTCGGCCTCCAGCAGCCGCGACATCAGCGCATCGCCATCGGTGTGCGGCGCCAGCAGCTCTGCGAACCGCTCTTGTGTCAGCTTGAAGAAACGCTCGTTGTGCCACAGCGTATCATCCGCATCGAAGGCAATAGTTGTTAAGGTTTGAGCCATAGCCGGGACTGCCTCTTTTCATGGGGCGCATGGACGTTATATAGAGGCAACAGACACTGACAACGGATTTGGGTGACGGTTTTGAAACTCGGACAGGCGCATATGATGGCAGGCAAGGGCGATGACGAGGGCGACAGCTCGGTCATCACTGAAACCAAGCCGAAAACAAAGCGGCCACCGTTGTACAAAGTGATGCTGCTGAACGACGATTACACGCCGATGGAATTCGTCGTGCTGGTGCTGGAACGGTTCTTTGGCCTGAACCACGCGCAAGCGTTCGAAATCATGCTGACCGTTCACAAAAAGGGGCTGGCAGTTGTCGGCGTCTTTAGCCACGAGATCGCCGAGACGAAAGTGGCGCAGGTGATGGATTTTGCACGGCGTCACCAGCATCCGCTGCAATGCACCATGGAAAAAGAAGACTGATCGCGATGTGTTCGCACGGTCATGGATGCGTTTCCCTGACGGGGAAGCGTGATGAGGGTTTGATGACATTCCAACAGGTTGCACCATGATCGGTGCGCGTTTGCCCTTGGCGGTCGAGGCGGGCTTTGACGGCGCAGGGCGCGTTGCGGTCTTTGCCCCTGCGGTTGGTGCCGACCTGAGTGCGATGGGCGGTTGCGAGGTCATCTCGCCCCTGCGCCCCGTCCATGATTATTTCGAAAGCATGGGTCTGACCTGCCGCACCGCGCCCGAGGGGCGCTACGACGCCGCCGTGGTCTGCGTGCCGCGCGCCAAGGCCGAGGCGCATGTGCTGATTGCGCAGGCCTGCGCCGTAACGGATGGCCCGGTCGTGATCGACGGGCAAAAAACCGACGGTATCGACAGCATCCGCAAGGAACTGCGCAAGCGCGCCGACGTGACCGAAGCGATCAACAAGGCGCATGGCAAACTGTTCTGGATGACATCCAGCGATAATTTTGCCGATTGGGCCCAAGGCCCCGCGCTGACCGATGGCGGCTTCTGGACCGCGCCGGGCGTGTTTTCCGCCGATGGCATTGATCCCGCGTCCGAAATGCTGGCCGCGGCCCTGCCGGACAAGCTGGGCAAACAGGTCGCGGATCTGGGGGCAGGCTGGGGGTATCTTTCGGCGCATATCCTGACGCGCGACGATGTGCAGGCCGTGCATCTGGTCGAGGCACACCACCTGGCGCTGGAATGTGCCAAACGCAACGTGACCGACCCGCGCGCACAGTATCATTGGGCCGACGCCACCCGCTGGGCCCCGTCGGGACGCATCGACACCGTGGTGATGAACCCGCCCTTTCACACCACGCGCAACGCCGACCCGTCGCTGGGACAGGCCTTTGTTGCGGCGGCGGCACGGGTGTTGACCCCGCAGGGCAGCCTGTGGATGGTTGCGAACCGCCATCTGCCTTACGAGACGGCGCTGGACCAACAGTTCGCCCGCGTCGAAGACATGGGCGGTGACGGACGGTTCAAATTGACGCGGGCGACCAAGCCCAGACGCAGGACATAAGGATCAGGCGATGTCATTTTCGATTTCAGGCAAGACGGCGATTGTGACGGGGGCGGCCAACGGCATCGGTCTGGCCATCGCGCGACAGTTTGCCGACAAGGGCGCCAACGTGATGTGCGCCGACATGGATGAAAAGGCGCTGACCCAGCAATGGGGCGACACCTCGGAAGAGGGCAAGATCCGCTATTTCGCCGGCGATCTGCGCCAGCGTCTGACCATCGCAAATCTGGTCTCGGCCACGATCGACGCCTTTGACGGGGTCGACATTCTGGTCAACGCCTCGCGGCAGGTGATGGCAACAGACGCGCTGGATGTGGATGACACCAGCGTCGAAACGCTGCTGGAACAAAACCTTATGACCTCGCTGCGCCTGACCCAACAGGTCGCGCGCCGTATGATCAAACAGGCCGAAGGACAGACCGAGGGGCAGGTGGGGTCCATCATCAATCTGTCCTCCATCGCCGCACGCCACACCCGCCCCGAGCTGTTGGGCTATTCCATCGCCTCGGCGGCGCTGGAACAGATGACCCGCTCGATGGCGCTGGCGCTGGCCCACGACCGCATCCGCGTCAACGCCGTGGCGTTCGGGTCGGTCATGTCCGCCTCGCTTAAATCGTCGATCATGGATCACCGTGAATGGCGCGAGGACATCGAAAACCACACCCCGCTGGAGCGGATCGCCAGCCCCGGCGAACTGGTGGACGCGGTGCAATTTCTGGCATCCGAAGGCGCGGGGTTCATCACCGGCGAGACGATCACCGTGGACGGCGGGCGCAGCCTGTTGGACCCGGTGCGCGCACCAGCACACTAAGGTATCCCCATGACTGACGAATTCACCGCCCAAAAGGCGCAGGCCAGCGCATGGTTCCGCGCCCTGCGAGACGAGATTGTCGCCGCATTCGAAGGGCTTGAGCAAAGCCACGACACCGGCCCGCTGTCCGACGCAGCCCCCGGTGCCTTTGATGTGACCGAGACCAAGCGCGCCTCGGACGACGGAACGGATGCAGGCGGCGGACTGATGAGCGTGATGCGCGGGGGCCGCGTGTTCGAAAAGGTTGGCGTGAACGTATCGACCGTTTACGGCACGCTGGGCGAACGCGCGCAACATGCCATGGCGGCACGCAAGGGCATTCCCGGGATGAAGGACGATCCGCGCTTTTGGGCGTCGGGCATCAGTCTGGTGGCACATATGCAGAACCCGCATGCGCCTGCGGTCCACATGAACACCCGCATGTTCTGGACCCCGCACGCATGGTGGTTCGGCGGCGGGTCCGACCTGAACCCCTGTATCGAATACGCCGAGGACACCGCGCATTTTCATGCGACCCAGCAGGCGCATCTGGACCCGCACGGCGCTGATCTGTACCCGCGTCTCAAGGCCTGGGCGGATGAGTATTTCTACATCCCCCACCGCAAGCGCGCGCGGGGTGTGGGCGGCATTTTTATGGACGATCACTGCACCGGCGACTGGGGCGCGGACTTTGCCCTGACCCAGGACATCGGACGCGCCTTCCTGCCGGCCTTTGTGCCGCTGGTGGCCGCACGGCGGGTGATGCCATGGGACGACGCCGACAAGGACGCGCAACTGGTGCACCGCGGCCTCTATGCCGAATACAATCTGGTCTATGACCGTGGCACCAAGTTCGGGCTGGAAACCGGCCACGACGCCAACGCGGTGTTGATGAGCCTGCCGCCGCTGGCCAAGTGGGTCTGAGCAGGCGCTAGGCTGCGCGCGGCCTTACGCTGCGCCAGCCTGCTTCCATCATCGCGGCGCGGTAATTGGGCGCGGTGCGCATCCTGTCACCCAGCCCCTTGTCGATCAGCAGGGCGTGCATCTTCGGCAATTGCCAGCAGGGCACATGCATCACCATGTGATGCTCCAGATGATAGTTCACGTAATAGGGGGCCACCAGCGCGCGGGCGACGGGGCCTGCATGGGTGGTGCGCACGTTTTGCAGCGGGTTGTCCGACTGTTCGACCGCACCGTGTTCGGCAATGTTGCGCACGCGCAGGACAAACTGGAACCACGTCAGATAAGGCACCAGCCAGAACGCCAGCCCCCACCACCAGTCCCCGATCAGGCTGATGGCTGCGATGATGCCCAATGACACCGGCAAGGCGCGGCCCAGCGTGTTGGACTTGAACGCCTGTGCCGATTGCGACTTGGCCGCGTCCATGGCGTCGTCGTCGCCCGCCAGCCGCACGAACATCATGATCTGTCCCGCCAGTTGCTTGATGCCCGTCTGTCCCGTCAGATCCCGCAGGAACTTGCGCCGCATCGACGCGTGGCTGGTCGGAAACTTCTGGCTCAGTGCAAGGTCGGGGTCTTTGTCGGTCTGGGTAAAGCGGTGATGCGTCAGGTGATAGTGCCGGTAGGCGTGCAAATCGGCCATGATCGGCCAGCCGCACAGCCATTCGCCAACCCAGTCGTTCAGCTTGCGCGACTTGAACAGCGCGCTGTGCGCGGCCTCGTGCATCAGGATCGCCAGCCCCAACTGCCGCGACCCGATCAGCACCACCGCCAGCAGGAACGTCACCGGATTGGGCCACAGCGCAAACACACCGATCGCCAGCGCAATCGTGCCCCAGCAATGCGCCACCAACCACGCGCCCATCAGGTTCGAGCGTTGGGCAAGGGGGCGAATCTCGTCGCTGGTCAGATAGGCTTTGCCGGGTGTCATGGGGCCAGCGTGGGGCGTGCAGGGCCTTTGCGTCAAGTCGGACGCGACGTAGGTTTTTGGGCGCTGCCCCCGGCGCTGGCGCGCCGTCCCCGGAGTTTATCTGGCAAGATGAAGGGGGTTGGTGCCCCAGACGAATGCCCCAGACTAGTGCCAGTCGAAGAAGTCGGGGCCTGCACTTGCAAGAAGTTCCTGCGCCAGATCACGGCCCATATCAGCGCCCGTCGCAATGGGCCCGGCGCGCATACCTTTGATCACTTCGGACCCGTCGGGGCGCAACACTTCGCCGCGCAGGGTCAGCGTGTCGCCGTCCAGCACGGCCAGCCCCGCGATGGGGGTTTCGCACGACCCGTCCAACGTGGCGAGAAAGGCGCGTTCCGCGGCCAGACGCTGGCCGGTGGGCGTGTGGTGGATGGCCTTCAGCAACTGCGCGGTAGCGGCATCATCCGTGCGGCGTTCGATGCCGATGGCCCCTTGGGCGATGGCGGGCAGCATGTCGGCGGTGTCGATGGGGGTGGCGGGCACGTCCGCCATGTTCAGGCGGTTCAGACCGGCAGCGGCCAGAAACGTCGCCACGGCCACGCCGTCGTCCAGCTTGCGCAGGCGGGTTTGCACGTTGCCGCGAAACTCGACCACGTGCAGGTCGGGACGGCGGTGCAGCAACTGCGCGCGGCGGCGCAGCGACGAGGTGCCGACAGTGGCCCCCTGCGGCAGGTCCGCAATGGCGCTGTGGGTCAGCGAGACAAACGCGTCGCGCACATCCTCGCGCGGCAGGTAGGTGTCCAGCAGCAGGCCGGGGGGCTGTTCGGTCGGCATGTCCTTCATCGAATGCACCGCGATGTCGATCTTGGCCGAGGAAAGGTCCTGTTCGATCTCGCGGGTGAACAGCCCCTTGCCGCCGATCTCTTTCAGCGCGCGGTCCTGTATCAGGTCACCGGTGACCTTGATCACCACGATTTCAAACGCTGCGTGCGGCAGATCAAAGGCCGCCGCCAGCCGGTCGCGCGTCTCATAGGCCTGCGCCAGCGCCAGCGGCGATCCGCGGGTGCCGATTTTCAGGGGGCGGTCGGGGGAGGGCAGGGTCACGTCGCACGGGCCTTCGGCTGGGAAACAGGTGTGTCACGGTGTCCTGCCATCGCAGGCCCGACTTGACAAGTGCCCCGCGCCAATAGACCTCACCCCATGACAACAAGGGGACAGCGGATGACCGGGAACAAAACGATTTTGCGCGCACTGGCAGGCGAGACGCTGGATGTGCCGCCGATCTGGATGATGCGGCAGGCCGGGCGCTATCTGCCCGAATACAAGGCGACGCGCGCGCAGGCCGGTGATTTCCTGTCGCTGTGCTACAACCCCGAACTGGCCTGCGAGGTGACCTTGCAGCCGATCCGCCGCTATGGCTTTGACGCGGCGATCCTGTTCGCCGACATCCTGCTGGTGCCGCAGGCGCTGGGCGCGGACCTGTGGTTTGTCACCGGCGAAGGCCCGCGCCTCAGCACGGTGACCACGCAGGCCGATTTCGACAAGCTGGGGCCGGTCGCGGACATTCACGAAACGTTGTCGCCGATTTATCAGACCGTGCGGCTGCTGACCGACGCATTGCCGCGCGAAACCACGCTGATCGGCTTTGCCGGCGCGCCGTGGACCGTGGCCACCTATATGATCGCCGGACAAGGCACCAAGGATCAGGGGCCGGCCCATGCGCTGAAGGCCGAGAATGTGGCGCTGTTCGAGGCGCTGCTCGAGCGGATCACGCTGGCGACCATCGAATACCTGTCGGCGCAGGTCGACGCCGGTGCCGAGGTGGTCAAGATCTTCGACAGCTGGGCCGGATCGCTGAAAGGTGCCGATTTCGAACGCTACAGCCTGGAACCCGCCCGCCAGATCACCGCAGCCCTCAAGGCGCGCCACCCCGGCATTCCGATCATCGGCTTCCCGCGTGAGGCGGGCGAGAAATACGTGGGCTTTGCCAAGGCGACCGGCGTGGACTGTGTGGCCTTGGACAATTCGGTCGCGCCGGAATGGGCGGCGGCGAATGTGCAGGTCGATGGCTGCGTTCAGGGCAATCTGGCGTCGCATCACATGGTGACGGGCGGTCAGGCACTGGTGGACGAGACGCGGGCGATTGTGAAAGCGTTTTCCAAGGGGCCGCATATCTTCAATCTGGGCCACGGAATCACGCCGGATGCCAACCCGGACAACGTGCAATTGATGATAGATACAGTTCGCGAAGGATAAGCTGCGTTTCAGGGTTGACCTGACCGCGTGGCTGTCATACTTCGCACGCCGATGGCGCGGTAGCTCAGTTGGTTAGAGCGATCGACTCATAATCGATAGGTCGGGAGTTCAAGTCTCCCCCACGCCACCATTCTTCACCAACATCTCGGGATTAGACGGACTGCCATACGGCAGGCCCGACTGACGCCCGCCGCTTGCGCGGCAGTCTGAGTGCGGGAGTTCAAGTCTCCCCCACGCCACCACTATCCACCGAAATCTCGGGATTAGACGGATCGCCATGCAGTTGGTCCCGACTGACGCCCGCCGCCTGCTCCACGACCTATCGTTGCTCAGGTCTGCGCAATCTTGGCAGCGACCAGCCTGCAATGCTGACCGTCAGCACAATACGGAACAGGTGGTGCACGGTCACCGCCACCGGGCTGATCCCCAGGCTCAGCGCCACCAACCCCATTTCGGTCACGCCGCCGGGGGCCAGGCTGATGATCAGGGCAATCAACGGCAGGCTGGACCACGGTGCCAGAATCGCGGCAAAGGCCACCGCCACCGACAGCATCACCGCCACGCTGATACAGCCAAAGCCGAACGCCCGCGTCAGGCTGCGTACCGACGACCCCGCGAACAGCACGCCCAGACCCGCGCCGATCACCAGTTGTGCCGCGGACAGCAGCCAGCGCGGGCTTGCCACGTCCAGCACACCGCTGCCGTGTGCAATCGCGCTGAGCAGCATGGGGCCGATCATGTAGGACGCAGGCAGGTGCAGCACGCGGCCCAGCCAGATGCCGACGGCGCACAGCACGGCGATTTCCGCCAGATCCAGCAGCCCCGCCGGTGTCGCGTCAAACGACTGTCCCGCCGCACTTCCGACGACGATGCCGGTTGCCAGGTAATAGGCGGTCGGGATGGCGATGATCACCAGAACGACGCGGGCGAAATGCTGGGTGCTCAGCACGCGCGGGTCGGCCCCTGCGGCTTCGCCCAGGGTCACCGCCTCGATCAGCCCGCCGGGCATGGCGGCGAAAAAGGCGGTGACCCCGTCAAAGCCTGCCAGCCTGCGATAGATCAGAAAGCTGGCCGCATGGGTGCAGATCACAAAGGGCACAACCGCCAGCAACGAAAGCCACAGTTGCGGCAACTGCTCAAGCAGCGCAGGCGAAAACGTGGCCCCGATCATCACGCCGATCAACGACACGCTGGCCTTGCGCAGGGTCTGCAACAGGGGCCGCTCGGCGGTTTCCGGATGGCCGGCGCTGCGCCAGATGGACCACGCGCCGACCAGAATCAACGCGCCCAACAAAAAGGGCAAAGGCGCGCCCAGCCATTTCGCGGCGAACGCACCGACCGCGCCAATCAACAGGATGAACCCGGTAGAGCGCAGTTCAGCGCCGCTGTGCGCGAGGGAAAAAGGCATAGAGGAGGTTCCGTCCGGTGTGTGCCCGCATTTGCGCAGAGACCGCGACCGACTTCCAGACCACATCGGACGCTCTGCCGCCTTTGGAAGGCGCGGCGCAGGTGGGCGTGGTGTTTCTGAATGCGTGTTATTGCACTATTCTGCAATTACAGTGCTCAGGTCCACGCGGTAATTGCCTTGAAAACAAGGGGGCATCGGTCGCCTGATGCTTTTGCGTCCGAGATTGTGATCACCGCTTTGCCGGAATCTGTTCTATCGTGCACAATTACATATCGGTCACTTTGGTATAGGAGGGGGAAAGGTTACAAATTTGGGTGACAGCCCAACAACCTTGCCCTACCAATCTGCCGCAACGACACAAGACAGACCGCCATCAGAGCGTGTCTTCAGGGAGGACGACCATGAATATCACTCGTAAATCATTTCTGTCACTGGCAGGCGCCGCTGCGCTGGCGCTGGGGCTGGGAGCCGCGCCCGCATCGGCCCAAGAGGTCACGCTAAGCCTGCATCAGTTCCTGCCCGCCCAAGCCAACGTGCCGCGTCTGGTGCTGGATGTCTGGGCCGACAATGTCGAAAAAGACAGCGGCGGCCGCATCAAGGTCGACCGTTATCCGTCGATGCAACTGGGCGGCACCCCGCCCGAGCTGATGGACCAGGCGATTGACGGCGTGGCCGACGTCGTGTGGACCGTGGTGGGCTATACCCCTGGCCGCTATCCGTCGACCGAAGTGTTCGAATTGCCGTTCATGATGACCAATGCCCGCGCCGCAAGCCGCGCCTATTGGGAAATGTTCGAAGAGCACATGAAAGACACCGAGTTCAAAGATGTACATATTCTGGGCACTTGGGTACATGGTCCGGGCATGATCCACGCCAACCGCGAGATCAAGGTGCCGGGCGACATGGCCGGTCTGAAAATCCGTGGCGGTTCGCGTCTGATCAACGACTATCTGTCGGCTTTGGGGGCCACACCCGTCGGTATGCCCGTCCCCGCCGTGTCCGAAGGTCTGTCCAAGGGCGTGATCGACGGCACCACCATTCCGTGGGAAGTCACCAGCGCGCTGAAAGTGCCGGAGCTGGTGCACAACCACACCGAATTCGAAGGCAAGGCGCTGTATGTTCTGACCTTCGTTCTGGCGATGAACAAGGACCGCTACGACTCGCTGCCCGATGACCTGAAAAAGGTGATCGACGACAACTCGGGTCTGGAATTCTCGGTCTTTGCCGGTGGTACGCAAGCCGACTCTGATGGTCCTGCACGGGAAGCCGCCGTTGCCTTGGGCAACAACATCGTGACCGTGTCCGAAGAGGACGCCAAAGCATGGCGTGACGCGGCGCAGCCTGTCTATGACGCATGGATCGCTGACATGGACACCAAAGGTATCGACGGTCAGGCGCTGATCGACGAGGCCACCATGCTGATGGAAAAGTACAGCCAGTAAGCTGACTGGTGCGCTGCGGCGTGTGGAGGCACGCGCCGCAGCTTTTCCGTTTGATCCTTACCCAAAATTCGGAGTCCTCATGACACGCCTGGTCACCTGGCTTGCCCGCGCCACTGCCGTCCTTGGCGGTCTGGTTCTGTGCGCCCTGATTGTGCTGACAACCCTGTCGATTATCGGGCGCAGTCTGAACAAGCTGTTTCACACCGACATCGCGCAGTCCGCCTTTGGCGGCTTGTCGAACTGGGCGATCAATGCGGGCGTGGGCGAAATCAACGGCTCGTACGAGCTGCTTGAGGCAGGCGTGGCTTTTGCGATCTTTGCGTTCTTTCCGGTGTGCCAATTGTATACGGGCCACGCGACGGTGGATGTGTTCACATCCGCCCTGCCGCCGCGTGCGCTGGCGGCGCTGCGGGCGTTTTGGGAAATCGTGCTGGCGGCCACCATCGTGTTCCTGACGTTCCGGCTGGCCGATGGCATGATGCGCTATGTGAACAACGGCGAAACCACGCTGTTTCTCGAATTTCCCGTCTGGTGGAGCTATGCCGCCAGCGTTGTTGCGGCCACGGTCGCGTCGATCACCGCAATTTACTGTGCCTGCGCGCGTGTCGCCGAAGCGGCCCTGGGCCGTGCGATCCTGCCCAACGACGCGATAGGGGAATAACCGACAATGCAATGGTTTCTTGATCTTCTGCCGCTGGCAGGCCTCAGCCGTATCGAACTGGGCTTCTGGTCGTTTCCGATCCTGCTGGGGCTGATTTTCCTGCGCGCACCCATCGGTCTGGCGATGCTGCTGTGCGGTTTTGGCGGCTGGTATTTTGCCATGAACGGCAACCCCACGCCGCTGCTGGCCAAGCTGAAGTCCGAAACCTATTCGACCTTTTCCAGCTATTCGCTGACGATCATCCCGATGTTCCTGCTGATGGGCCAGTTCGCGACGCTGTCGGGCATGTCCACGGCCCTGTTCAAGGCCGCAGAAAGCTTTCTGGGGCACCGGCGTGGTGGTGTTGCGATGGCCGCCGTCGGCGCCTGCGCCGGTTTTGGCGCGATCTGCGGGTCGTCGCTGGCCACCGCCGCCACCATGAGCCGCGTGGCCCTGCCGGAACTGCGCCGCTATGGCTATTCGGGCGGGTTTTCCACCGCGACGCTGGCGGCGGGCGGCACGCTGGGCATCCTGATCCCGCCCTCGGTCATTCTGGTGATCTACGCGATCATCACCGAACAGAACATCGCCAAGCTGTTTCTGGCGGCCTTTATCCCCGGCATTCTGGCAGCGGTCGGCTATGTCATCACCATTTCGATCTATGTGCGCCTGTACCCCGATTCCGCGGGCACCCGCGCCCCGCAACCGATGTCCGAACGCTGGAAGGCACTGGCCGAGACATGGCCAGTTCTGTTGATCTTTGGCCTTGTGGTGGGCGGGATTTACGCGGGTTGGTTTACACCCACCGAAGGCTCTGCCGTGGGGGCCGCTGGCACCGGGCTGGTTGCGCTGGTGTCGGGCAATCTGAACTGGGCGGTCTTTCGCGACTCGTTGATCGGCACGGCCAAGACCACGGCGATGATCTTTTTCATCGTGCTGGGGGCGGGGTTCTACAACGGCTTTCTGGCGCTGTCGGGCGTGCCGCAGTTCATGGCCGATTACGTGCTGGGGCAGGGCCTTAGCCCGTGGGTCGTGCTGATCATCATCCTGTTCTTCTATCTGGTCTTTGGCTGCGTGATGGACAGCCTGTCGATGATCCTGCTGACGGTGCCGATCTTTTTCCCCGTCATTTCGGCGATGGATTTCGGCATGTCGCCCGAACATGTGGCGATCTGGTTCGGCATCCTTGTGCTGATCGTGGTCGAGGTCGGGCTGATCACGCCACCGGTGGGGATGAACCTGTTCATCATCAATGCGATGGACCGCACGACCCCGATCACCGAGACCTACAAGGCGGTGATGTTCTTTGTCGGCAGCGACATCGTCAGGGTGGCGATCCTTGTGGCCTTCCCGGCCATCACCCTGTTTCTGATCCCCTGAGAGGTATCACAATGACCCATACGCCGATCCTTGCCCCACATTCCGTGACGCGCGAGGATCGCGCGGATGGGTCCATTCTGCTGACCGCCGACACGCCACTGGGCGACGTGGCGCGCAACAGCGGCGTCTGGCTGGACCATTGGGCGCAAACCACGCCCGACGCGGTGTTTCTGGCCGAACGGTCGGGCGCAGGCTGGCGGCGCGAAAGCTACGCAAGCGCACGGCAAAAGGCGCGGGCGATTGCGGGGTGGCTGCTGGGGCAGGGCATGGGGCCGGACACGCCGGTCCTGATCCTGTCGGGCAACAGCATCGACCACGCGCTGCTGACGCTGGGGGCGCATTATGTCGGTGTGCCCACGGTGCCCGTGGCCGAGCAGTACACGCTGATCCCCGCAGCCCACGGGCGGCTGGATTACGTGGTGAACCTGATCAAGCCTGCGCGGGTCTTTGCCGCCGATGGTGCGGCCTATGCGGCGGGGCTGGCGCGGGTGAACTGCCCTGCGATTGCGTCTGATCCGGGCGATACCGGGGCCACGCCGCTTGCCGATCTGCTGGCCCATTCCGATGCCGGGGTCGATGCGGCCTTTGCCATGGTCGGGCCGGATACGGTGGCGAAAATCCTGCTCACATCAGGCTCTACCTCGGACCCAAAGGGGGTTTTGACCACCCAGCGGATGATGACCACCAACCAGACGCAACTGGCCCAGGGCCTGCCGTTCCTGCGCCAGCGTCCGCCGGTGATCGTGGACTGGCTGCCGTGGAACCATGTCTTTGGTGGGTCGCATAATTTCAACATGGTGCTGTCAGGTGGCGGCAGCCTGTACATCGACGATGGCAAACCGTTGCCCGCGCTGTTCGGGCGCACGCTGGAGAACCTGTCGATGGTATCCGGCACGGTCAGCTTTAACGTGCCTGTGGGTTTTGCGCAGCTTTTGACAGCGCTTCAGAACGACGCGCCCCTGCGCGAGACGTATTTCCGCGACCTCGACATGATCTTTTACGCCGGTGCGTCCCTGCCGCAAGAGACGTGGGCCGGGTTGGAGACGCTTGCCGCCCAGACCGGACGCCGCGTGCCGCTGATCACCTCGTCGTGGGGGCTGACCGAAACCGCGCCGGGGGCGTTGTTGCAACAGGTGCCTGCGCGCGGTGCGGGCATTGTGGGCGTGCCCTTGCCGGGGGTCACGGTCAAGCTGGTGCCAGACGCCGACATGCGCTGCGACGTGCGGGTCAGCGGGCCGTCGATCATGCGGGCCTATCTGGACAACCCGGCCAAGACCGCCGAGGCTTTCGACGACGAGGGTTACTTTATCACCGGCGACGCGATGCGGTTTGTTGATGAGGCCGACCCGAACCTTGGCCTGCGGTTCGACGGGCGCATGTCCGAGGATTTCAAGCTGATGACCGGCACATGGGTGCAGGCGGCAAACCTGCGGCTTGAGATGTTGGCGCTGCTGGCCCCCTATGCGGCCGACATCGTGGTGACGGGGCAGGGGCGCGACCAGATCGGGCTGTTGATCCTTCCCAACCGCGCGGCCATCGAAAAAGCCGGAATTGCGTTGACGGCTGACAACGGTGCCTGCAACTGCCCCGAGCTGGCTGACATCCTGTGCGCCCGTTTGCGCGACAGGGCGGCGGACGCCACCGGCTCGGCCACGCGTGTCACCCGCGCGCTGATTCTGTCAGACCCGGCCGACATGGGCGAGGGCGAGGCGACGGCCAAGGGCAACATCAACTTTGCCAGGCTGCTGGCCCGCCGCGCGCCGCTGGTGGATCGTCTGTATGACGACGCAGACCCCGCGACGATCACGATCTGACGTCAAATCTTGCACTAAGTTGCGCAAACTGCGCGGTCCTGTTGCGATATCCTGAGATTGGCGCACGATAGCGCACAAATCGAGATGTCTTTGGGAGGAGCGTCTATGTCCAGCGTAGCCAGCGCGAATGCAGCCAGCTATTTCGTCGATCGTCATGTGGAAGAGGGGCGCGGCGGCAAGGTTGCCTTTCGGGAATACGGCAGCGGGCGCAACCTGACCTATGGCGATCTTGCGGGCACCTCTGGGCGGGTGGCCACCGCCCTTGCGCAGCATGGCATTGTGCCGGAACAGCGGGTTGCGATGCTGGTGTTGGATACCATCGAATTTCCGCAAATCTTCTGGGGGGCGCTCAAGGCCGGGGTCATTCCGGTCCCGCTGAACACGCTGCTGGCCACGTCGGTCTATGACGCGATCCTGCGCGACAGCCGTGCCACGACGCTGTTCGTGTCGGACGTGCTGTATGACACGGTCGCACCGGCACTGGCGGACAATCCGTTCGTGAAAACCGTTGTCGTGATCGGGGGCGCCGCACCCGACGGCACCACATCCTATCAAAGCTTTCTGGACACCGCCGACGCCCCCACCGTGGCCTTTGACGCGCATGCGGACGAGGTGGCGTTCTGGCTGTATTCCTCAGGGTCCACCGGCCAGCCCAAGGGCGTGCATCACATCCATTCCAGCCTGAAAGCCACCGCCGACACCTATGGCGCGCAGGTGCTGGGGGTGCGCGAGGATGATGTCGTGTTCTCGGCGGCCAAGTTCTTTTTCGCCTACGGGCTGGGCAATGCGATGACCTTTCCGATGGCGGTGGGGGCCACGACCGTGTTGTTTGCAGGCCGCCCGACACCGGACAGTGTCGTGGACATTCTGAACGCCGAACAGCCCACGGTGTTCTGCGGTGTGCCCACGCTTTATGCCGCCTTGGCCGCCCACATGGACAAGAACGGCGCGGCCGGCGCGCCCTTGCGCCGCTGTATCTCGGCGGGCGAGGCGCTGCCCGAGGATGTGGGCAAGCGTTGGGAAAAGCACATGGGCGTCGAAATTCTCGACGGTGTGGGGTCGACCGAGATGCTGCACATCTTCCTCAGCAACCGCCCCGGCGATGTCGTCTATGGCACCTCGGGCGTGGCGGTGCCGGGCTATGCGGTGCGGCTGGTGGACGAGGCGGGGCAGGACGTGGCCACCGGCGAGGTGGGCGAACTGCTGGTGCAGGGCGACAGCGCCGCCAGTTGCTATTGGAACCAGCGCGCCAAGACGCGCACCACCTTCGAAGGCACCTGGACCCGCACCGGCGACAAATACGAATGCCGCGCCGACGGGCGGTTCGTCTACTGCGGGCGCACCGATGATATGTTCAAGGTGTCCGGCATCTGGGTCAGCCCGTTCGAGGTGGAAAGCGCCATCATCAGCCACGCCGATGTGCTTGAGGCCGCCGTGGTGGCCGCGCGCGACGACGACGGGCTGGAAAAGCCCAAGGCGTTCGTGGTGCTGAATGCGGGCGTGTCGCCTGATGGCATCGAGGCGGTGCTGAAAGAGCATGTGAAAACGAAAATCGGCAAATGGAAATATCCGCGCTGGATCACTTGTGTCGATGAATTGCCCAAAACGGCAACCGGCAAGATCCAGCGTTTCAAACTACGCGAGGACGCATGATGGACTGGACCAACGGATTTATCGACATAGACGGGGCATCGCTGGAATACGCCTGTTTCGGCGCGGCACCGGGGGATGCACCCACGCTGGTGATGCTGCACGAGGGGCTGGGCAGCGTGGCGCAATGGCACGACCTGCCGCAGAGGCTGGCGGATCAGACAGGCTTTGGCGTGCTGGCCTATTCGCGGGCGGGCTACGGGCAGTCCAGCGCCGCCAGCCTGCCGCGCCCGCTGGATTACCAGACGCGCGAGGCGGTGGATGTGCTGGGGCCGGTGCTGGATGCCGCGGGTGTGCAGGACTGTGTGCTGCTGGGGCACTCGGACGGGGCGACGATTGCCGCGATTTATGCGGGCAGCGTCAGCGACATGCGGGTGCGCGGGCTGGTGTTGATCGCGCCGCATTTCTTCACCGAACCGGGCGGTTTGGCGTCGATCGCCGCCACCAAGGACGCATACGAAAACGGCGATCTGAAGCAGAAACTGGCAAAATACCACGCCCATCCCGACAGCGCCTATTACGGCTGGCACGACACCTGGACGCATCCCGACTATGCCGCGTGGAACGTGGCCGACAGCATCGACCACTGGCGCATTCCGGTGCTGGCGGTGCAGGGCACGGACGATCCTTACGGCACGATGGCCCAGATCCACGAGATCGACAGCCGCATCTATTCGCCGTTGGAAACGCTGGTTCTGGACGGTGTCGGCCACGCGCCCCACCGCGAGGCGACAGACCGGACAATCGCGGCCATCACCGAATTCTGCGCCCGTCTCAAGCGTATGGAAGAGGCCGAGGTTGAGCTTGCCTGAGCTGCCCGGCGGCACCCCTGCGCCGGCGCACGCCTATGTGCCCGGCCAGACGGCCCGCCACCCCGAGGGCTGGTTCGATCCGCTGAAAACGGTAGACGCCGACCCTTTCGACAGCCCCGCGATGCGGGCCGGTCTGGATTATCTGCACGCCGGATACTTCTGGGAATGCCACGAGGTGCTGGAAGCCGTCTGGCTGGCGCTGCCCGATCCGTCATCCGAGCGGCACATGGTGCAGGCGGTGATCCAACTGGCCAACGCGCGTCTGAAGCTGGTGATGGGACGGCCCAAGGCCACGCTGCGTTTGTGCGCCATGGTGCAGGAACATCTGGTCGCGGGTCGCGCCAGCCGCCCGATTCCCGGCGCGACCCCGCCGGAATTGCTGGACTGGGCCCAAATGACAGCCGAACTGGCCGCGCACGCTCAGAATGGTGAAGTATAATGCCAAGAATGCGCAGTATTTCGCCCTTCCCTTGGCCGAAACGCTCAATATTCGTAACTATACTACACAATAAGCCAGTGCAGACCGCCTTGCACCCCGCCAAAAGGACACAAACATCGTGACCAAGATCATTGATTTCCGCACCGACCCCAGCAAATACCGCCATTGGCGCGTCGCATATGACGGCCCCGTGGCCAACCTGTTCATGGACGTGGACGAAGACGCGGGCCTGTTCGACGGCTACCAGTTGAAGCTGAACAGCTACGATCTGGGCGTCGACATCGAGCTGGCCGATGTGGTGCAGCGGATGCGGTTCGAGCACCCCGAGGTCAAGGTCGTGGTGATGCAGTCGGGCAAGGATAAAGTGTTTTGCGCAGGGGCCAATATCCGGATGCTGGGCGGGGCCAAACACAGCCACAAGGTGAACTTCTGCAAATTCACCAACGAAACGCGCAACACTTTCGAGGCCGCCGAAGCCGACAGCGGCCAGAAATACATCGCTGCCGTCAAAGGGGCCTGTGCAGGCGGCGGCTATGAACTGGCGCTGGCGTGCAATCACATCATGCTGACCGACGACAGCACGTCGTCGGTGTCCCTGCCCGAGGTGCCGTTGCTGGCGGTTCTGCCCGGCACCGGCGGGCTGACCCGTGTCACCGACAAACGCAAGGTGCGCCGCGACCGCGCCGACATCTTCTGCTCGACCGAGGAAGGCGTGCGCGGCAAGCGGGCGCAGGACTGGCGGCTGGTGGACGAGGTGATCGCCAACTCGAAATTCGACGAGACCGTGCAGGAACGTGCCCGCGAATTCGCTGGCAGTTCGTCCAAGGCGGACGTGGCACAGGGCATCACGCTGAACCCCATCGACCGCACCATCGCGGATGACGGCAGCGTGTCCTATGAGCTGGTCGAGGTGGCGCTGGACCGTGCCGCCCGCCGCGCCACGATCACGATCAAAGGCCCCGAGGAAGACGCGCCCGCCGATATGGACGCCTTCACTGCACAGGGGGATGCGGCTTATATGCTGCGTCTGGCGCGGCAGTTGGACGATGCCATCCTGCACCTGCGCCTGAATGAAATGGACGCGGGCCTGCTGGTGTTCCGCACGCAAGGCGACCCCGAACGCTTTGCCGCGCACGAGGCGCTGTTGTTGGACAGTGCCGATCACTGGCTGGCCAACGAGGTGCTGAAATACTGGAAGCGCATCCTGAAACGCATCGACGTGACCGCGCGCAGCATGGCGGCGCTGGTGGAACACGGGTCGTGCTTTACCGGTATCCTTGCCGAAATCCTGTTTTCGGTCGACCGCACCTATATGATGGAAGACGAATTTGACGGCGACAACCGCCCCCTGGCGACCATCACCCTGACGGCTGCGAACTTTGGCCCGATGCCGATGTCCAACGACCTGACCCGTCTGCAAACCCGCTTCCTTGGCGAACCCGAAGCGGTGGACAAGGCAAAGGCCGCGATGGGCGAACAATTGGAAGCGGAAGAGGCCGAAGAACTGGGCCTTGTCACCATGATCCTCGATGACATCGACTGGGAGGACGAGATCCGCATCTTCATGGAAGAGCGCGCCAGCTTTTCGCCCGACGCGATGACAGGGATGGAGGCGAACCTGCGCTTTGCCGGACCCGAAACGATGGAAACCCGCATTTTTGGCCGCCTGACCGCCTGGCAGAACTGGATATTCAACCGCCCCAACGCGGTTGGTGCAGATGGCGCGCTGCAACGCTACGGCACCGGCAAGCGCGGCGATTACAACATGGAACGTGTGTAACTGAACCTGCGCAGCCGTCCGCGACACGGACAGCGCGCCGCACCAGATTGGAGAACGAAGATGATGGACCTGATCAACGTAAGCTACGACACCCAGATCCCCAACAACGTGGGGCTGAGCCAGGACAAGAAGGTGCTGAAGGCGCTGGAAAAATGGCACCCCGGTTACATCAACTGGTGGAACGACCTGATCCCGCAGAACTTTCAGGACTCGATGGTCTACCTGCGCACCGCCGTCAGCGTCGATCCCAAGGGCTGGGCCAAGTTCGATTATGTGAAAATGCCGGAATACCGCTGGGGCGTCCTGCTGGCCCCCGAGGTCGAGGGCCGCACCATTCCGATGGGCGAACATTACGGCGAACCCGCATGGCAAGAAGTGCCGGGCGAATACCGCAACATGCTGAAACGGCTGATCGTCATTCAGGGCGACACCGAACCGGGGTCGGTCGAACAGCAACGGTTTCTGGGCCTGACTGCGCCGTCGCTTTATGACATGCGCAACCTGTTTCAGGTGAACGTGGAAGAGGGCCGCCACCTGTGGGCCATGGTCTATCTGCTGCAAAAATACTTTGGCCGCGATGGCCGGGAAGAGGCTGACGACCTGCTGGTCCGCTCGTCCGGTTCGGACGAAGCGCCGCGGATGCTGGGCGCGTTCAACGAGGAAACGCCGGACTGGCTGTCGTTCTTCATGTTCACCTATTTCACCGACCGCGACGGCAAGATGCAGCTTGAATCGCTGGCCCAATCCGGCTTTGACCCGCTGTCGCGCACCTGCCGGTTCATGCTGACCGAAGAGGCGCACCATATGTTCGTCGGTGAAACCGGCGTGGGGCGCACCATTCAGGCGACGCTTGAGGCGATGGCGAAACACGGCATCACCGATCCCTATGACGCGGGCAAGATCCGCGATCTGGGGGTCATCGACCTGCCGACGATCCAGAAAAAGCTGAACCTGCACTATACGCTGTCGCTGGACCTGTTCGGACAAGAGGTGTCGACCAACGCCGCCAATGCGTTCAACTATGGCATCAAGGGCCGGTATATGGAGCAGCGGATTGACGACGATCACAAGTTGTCCGATGCCACCTATCCCGTCACCTCGATCAAGGACGGCAAGATCGTGACCGAAGACGTCCCCGCCCTGACCGCCATCAACATGCGCCTGCGCGACGATTACGTTCGCGATGCCGCCGGTGGGGTGGGCCGCTGGAACAAGCAGATCGCCAAGGCGGGCGTGAACTTTGAGCTGAAGCTGCCGCACGAAGGGTTCCATCGCCAGATCGGCGTGTTCTCGGCCGTGGCTGTGGACCCCGATGGCAACATCATCTCGTCCGATGAATGGACCAAGCGTCAGAACGAATGGCTGCCGACCAAGGCCGATGGCGACTATATCCAGTCGCTGATGAAGCCCTGCTATGAACCCGGCCAATATGCCTCGTGGATCGCGCCGCCCAAGGTCGGCATCGACAACAAGCCGGGCGATTTCGAATACGTCAAACTGCACATGGCCTGATGGCTTTGGCTCGGGGCGGGGTGTAACCTTGGCCCGGGCGCACGTTTTCCCTTTCGCGCCAAGGAGACGACCCATGCAAACCAAACGCACCGTGGCCTATGCGCCGCAAACCCATGCTCTGGCCGCTGATCTGGCCGCCCTGCAAGGCCCCTGTGTCGGCTGCAAAGGCTGCGAAGGGCTGTGTCAGGCGCTGATCGACGCCATGCTGATCCCCGACATGATCCTGAACGGGCGCACCTCATGAACCAGCCGCTGAAACAGCACCTGATCGACCCCGAGATTTGCATCCGCTGCTATACCTGCGAGATGACCTGCCCCGTGGGCGCGATTGAACATGACGACAACAACGTCGTGGTGGATGTGGACAAGTGCAATTTCTGCATGGACTGCATTCCGGTCTGTCCCACAGGGTCGATCGACGAATGGCGCGTGGTCGATGTGCCCTATACGCTGGATCAGCAATACGCGTTCGACGAACTGCCCGACCAGCAAGAGATCGAAACCGCCGCCCCGTCCGAAGCGGACGACGCGGTGGCCGACCCCATCGCGGCCCTTCTGGCCGAGGCGCATCAGGGCGCTGGCGGCAAGGCCCGCGCACCCGTCAGCGCGGCCAAGGCGGCGGTGAATATGTACAACCTTGGCAAGCCGGCCAAGATGACGGTGCAGGGCAACTATCGCCTGACCGACGACCCAGACCATGACGTGCGCCACATCATCCTGGACCCCGGCGCGCTGCCGTTTCCGGTGCTTGAGGGGCAGTCGGTGGGGATCATCCCGCCGGGCACGGATGCCGACGGCAAGGCGCATCTGCCCCGGCTGTATTCCATCTCCAGCCCCCGCGACGGTGAACGCGCGGGCTATCACAACATTTCGCTGACGGTGAAACGCGAGGCGAAGGGGCTGGCGTCGAACTATCTGTGCGATCTGGCGCAGGGCGACAGCGTGAACGTCACCGGCCCCTTTGGCGCGACCTTCCTGATGCCCAACGACACCAAGGCGCGGCTTTTGATGATCTGCACCGGCACCGGATCGGCACCCATGCGTGCCTTTACCATGCAGCGCCAGCGCAGCGGGGCCACCGCCCAGATGACCATGTTCTTTGGTGCGCGCACGCCGGATTCGCTGCCCTATTTCGGCCCGCTGAAAAAAGTCCCCGAGGCGCAGATGAAACAGCATCTGGTGTTCTCGCGCACCGGCGACAGGGAATATGTGCAGGATCGCATGATCGCCGAGGAAGAGGCGGTTGCCGGTTTGCTGGCGGATGAAAATACGTATATCTACATTTGTGGCCTGAAGGGGATGGAGGAAGGCGTGGAACGCGCCATGACCTCGATTGCCGAAAGTATCGGGCAGCAATGGACCGCTTTGCGCGATGCGATGCGCGAAGAGGGTCGCTATCATGTGGAAACCTACTGACGTGACTGAACAGACTTCGCCTTTTGTCCATGAAATCCGCGTGACATGGGGCGATTGCGACCCTGCGCGCATTGCCTACACGGGCCGTTTGCCGGTCTTTGCGCTGGATGCAATCAATGCCTGGTGGGAGGCGCATCTGGACGGTGACGGCTGGTTCCAGCTGGAACTGGACCGCAATGTCGGCACGCCGTTTGTCAATCTGGCGATGGATTTCCGCAGCCCCGTCACCCCGCGCCACCGGCTGATGTGCCACGTTTGGCCGCAGCGGCTGGGCGAGAAATCCATCACCTTTCGCGTGGACGCCTACCAGAACGATGTGCTGTGCTTCGAGGGCACGTTTACCTGCGTGTTCACCGTGGCGGATGTGTTCAAAAGCCAACCCGCCCCACCGGACATCCGCGCGGTGGTGACGCCGCTGATCCGGCCCTGACGCGATGACGTACCAGTCCAACACCCCCAACGACAATCCGCTGATCCAGCGTCTGGCCGAACGGGTGCGCGCGGCGCGCAAGGCGCAAAAGCTGCCGCGTCGGGCGCTGTCGGACCGGTCGGGCGTGTCGCCACGCTATCTGGCGCAACTGGAAACGGGGCAGGGCAACATTTCGATCCTGCTGCTGGCCCGCGTGGCCGAGGCGCTGGGCGTGTCGGTGTCGGCCTTGCTGGCCGATGATGCGCCGCTGAGCGATGACACGTTGCGCGTGGCGCATCTGTTCCAATCCGCAGGGCCCGACGTGCAGGGCCGCGTGCGTGCGATGCTGGCACCGCATACGCCCGGTGGGGTGCGCGCACAGCGGATCTGTCTGGTGGGCCTGCGCGGGGCCGGTAAATCGACATTGGGGCAGGCGGCAGCGGCGGCGCTGGGCATCCGGTTTCTGGAATTGAACAAGCTGATCGAGGCGCACGCAGGCATGCCGGTGTCCGAGGTTATGGCGCTGTATGGTCAGGACGGTTACCGCGATCTGGAACAAGAGGTGCTGGGCGAGGTGGTCGACAGCGAAAGCCGTCTGATCCTGGCCGTCGGCGGCGGCATCGTGGCCGAACCGCAGACCTATGGCACCTTGCTGGAGCGGTTTCACACCGTCTGGGTGCGCACCAGCCCCGCCGAACATATGGCCCGTGTGCGGGCGCAGGGCGACTTGCGCCCGATGAAGGACAATCCGGCGGCGATGGACCAGCTCAAGGCGCTGTTGACCGCCCGCACCCCGCAATACGAGCGCGCGCAGGCGCAGGTGGATACCGCCAACCGTCCGGTGCAATCGTCGGTGAACGACCTGCTGGCGGTGATCGCCAAGCACCGCTTTGTCGAAAGCATTTCCGTTTGACCGAAGACGCGGTTACGGCGGCCTTGCAAGACAGCTTTTGGCTGGCGGCGGATCATCTGTTGATGTTCCACACCAACCCGTGGGAACTGGACGAGGCGCTGGAGGCGGCGGGCTATGCCATGGGGCCATGTGCTGCGATGGACCTGCTGGGGCTGGACGTGGTGCTGGTCCGCAGGCAAGGGGCGGCGTCGCCGATCCTGCCACGCATGGTGGCCGAGGGGCGCATGGGCAAGAAGGGCGGCGTGGGGCATTACCGCTATCCCGGTGGCGGCGGTGCGGTGATCGACCCGCTGATCGAGGATCTGATCCTGGAAGAGGCGTGGTTTGCCAAGTTCACCCGCCACGACCTGTCCGACGCGGAACTGGTCGCGCGTATGCAGGCTGCACAGGAGGCGGCTGTGGGGCAACTGCTGGATCAGGGCGCGCAGCCCGAAGTGGTCAGGCGGGCCTGCCGGACGGGACTGCACGCGCCATAGATTTACACCGAAGACGCGGGGCTGCGGGCCTCTTGCAGCAGGGCGGCGATGCGGTCGGGATCGGCCACTTCGTTGATCAGCATCAGCACAAGGCGGGCGTTCAGCGCGTGGCTTTCGGCCTCGGACAGACCTGCGTGGGCTTGCATCAACGCGTTGTAGATGCTGTCGCCGTTCGGGCCAAGGTTGTCTTGCAGGATCATGGGTGTTGTCCTTTGGCGCGGGCCATGGCGGCGGTGATCTGGTCGCGGTCGGGGCTGTCGAAATGGGCGCAGATATGTCCATCGGGCCGGATCAGATAGTGTCCGGTGCCATACCGCCGCGCCAGCTCGGGCGCGGGATGGTCCACGTGCAGGGGGCGTATGCCGTCGATTTGTGGGGCCGCGCCGCCGATGCTCAGCAGGGTAAAGGCGCCTTGTGCCTGTTCCACCAGCCATCCGTCGCCCAGCGGCGCGTCGATCAGGGATTGGCCCACCAACGGGTGATCCCCGCTTTGCAACGGCATTCCGTGCAGCGAACAGGGCTGCGACAGGCGGCCCGAGTTGATCAGCTTGCGTGCGAAGGGATGGGTTTCGGCCAAATTCAGCACTTCGTTGCGAAACAGCGCCTCGATGGGGGTCTTGGGCGTCATGAAATTGGTGGCGCGGGACGAGTTCAGAATGTTTTCAGCCGACCCGTGGCAGCGTTCGTCGCTGTAGCTGTTCAACAGGGTGGCAGGGGCATCGCCGGACAGGACAGCGGCCAGTTTCCAGCCCAGATTGTCCACGTCCTGAATGCCGCCATTGCCGCCGCGCGCGCCAAAGGGCGACACCACATGGGCGCTGTCCCCGACGAACAGCACGCGGTTGTGCACGAAATTGTCCAGCTTGGCGCAGCGGAACTTGTAAACGCTCATCCAGTCCAGCCGGAACGGCGTGTCCCCGACGATGGCCTTGATCCGGGGGATCACCTTTTCCTCGGTCGCCTCGGCCTTGGGGTCGGTATCAGGCCCCAGTTGCAGGTCGATGCGGTAGATGTTGTCAGGCTGCTTGTGCAACAGCGCCGACTGGCCGTTGTGGAAGGGCGGGGCGAACCAGAACCAGCGTTCGGGGCTGTCGGTTTCAAACGGGCTTTGCTGCATTTCCACGTCGACGATCAGGAAATGCTCTTCAAAGGTTTGGCCTTCGAACGGCAGATCCATCCGCTTGCGTGTGGGCGACGCGGCCCCTTCGGCGGCGATGTAATAGTCGGTTTCCAACTGGTAAGCGCCATCGGGCGTTTCCACGTCGATCACCACATGATCGCCCTTGTCGGTGTGGCCGGTCACCTTGTTGAGGAACCGCAGGTCGATCAGATCGGACAGCTCTTGCGCGCGTTCCACAAGGTATTGTTCGACGTGATATTGCTGAAGATTGATGAAAGCGGGGTATTTGTGGCCCTCTTCGGGCAGCAGGTCAAAGCTGTAGACCGGCTTGTCGCCATGGAACAGGCGGCCCACTTTCCACGTCACGCCCTTGGCCAGCATCCGGTCGCCCACGCCGAGCCGGTCAAAGATTTCCAGCGACCGTTTGGCCCAGCAGATCGCGCGGCTGCCGACCGAAACCACGTTGTTGTCGTCCAGCACCACCGAGGGCACGCCATGCTGCGCAAGGTCGATGGCCATGGCCAGCCCGATGGGGCCGGCGCCGACGATGACAACCGGGTGGCGCGGCTCGGGCGCGGTCAGGCCGGGTGGGGCGATGTAGGGAAAGGGGGCGTAATCATAGGCCATGGTCAGTGGTCCTTTAAGGGTGGAGCGGGCCTGTCAGCGCGCCAAGGCCGATCAACAGGAAAAGCACGACGGTGGTCGCCAGAAGCTGATTGCGTTCGCGCGGGTGGCTGCGCGCCCAGTCGCGCAAGGCTGCGAGCGCCACAAAGGGGCCGGGCCACATCTTGCCGCTGTTGGCGACGGCGATGCGGCGGGCCTGAAACAGGGCGCGGAACATCTGGAACGCCCAGAGGGCGAAGACTGTGCCTTGCACCACCAGATACACCACTCCCCAGACCGTCATGATTGCAGGTCTTCCCACATTTCCACGTCACGCTTGTCGGTCCAGATGCGCGGATGCGCGATGCCGCGAGCCTCGTCATAGGCGCGGGCGACGTTGAAGGGCAGGCAGTGCTCGTAGATCGCGTAATCGGAAAACTTCGGGTCGCAGGCTTCGCGCACGGCGTCCCATGCCTCTTTCAGCGACCCGCCACGCGCCGCGACACGGGCGGCGGCGGCATAGGTGCTGTCGACGAAATCGCGGGTGTTCTCGATGGCGGCGTTGACCATGTCCCGACCCACCAGCGCGTCACCGCGCCCCGGTGCGATGGCGTCGACGTCGAACGCCTTGATCTTGTCCAGCGTGCCGCCCCATTCGCCATAATATCCGTCGCCGCAGTAACAGGCCGAGTGGTATTCGACGATGTCGCCGGTGAACATCACGTTCTGGTCGGGCACGTGGGCCACGATGTCACCTGCGGTATGGGCGCGGCCCAGATGCATCAGGTCCACGCGGCGGTTGCCCAGATAGACGGTCATCTTGTCGTTGAAGGTGGTGGTGGGCCAGGTCAGTCCGGGGATGCTTTCGTGGCCTTCGAACAGGCGGGGAAAGCGTTGGAATTCGCTGTCCCAGTCCTCTTGCCCGCGTTCCGCGACCATGCCGCGCGCGGTGTCGGACATGATGATCTGTCCCGCATCGAACGCCGACGCACCCAGCACGCGGACCGCGTGATAGTGGGTCAGCACCACGTGGCTGATCGGCTTGTCGGTGACGCTGCGCACGCAGTCGATGACCTTGTTGGCCAGACGCGGGGTGGCCTGCGCCTCGACGATCATCACGCTGTCGTCGCCGATGATAACGCCCGAGTTGGGGTCGCCTTCGGCGGTGAACGCATAAAGGCCCTCACCGACTTCGGTGAACGAGATTTTCTTTTCGGTCATGTCCCCTTGGGACGCGAATGCCTTGGCCATGAGTGTGGTCCTTTTTGGTCAGCGCCGGAGCCTCCGGCGGGAGTTTGTCTAGCAAGATGAAGCGGCGTTAGCGCTTGTAGGGATCGTCCAGCGCGGGCAGCACGGTGCCGGTGCACGGGCCAAAGCCGATGCGATAACCGTCGCCGCTTGCGTGGCCGTGCAGGCCCAGCGTGTCGCCGTCCTCGATAAAGCTGCGGGTGTCGCCGGTGTCGAGCGTGAAGGGTTCCTTGCCGCCCCAGCTGAGTTCCAGCAGGCTGCCGCGTTCGGATTTTTCTGCGCCCGAGATGGTGCCCGACCCCAGCAGGTCACCCGGTGTCATCGGGCTGCCGGCGGTGGTGTGGTGCGCCAGTTGCTGGGCAGACGAGTAATACATTTCGTTGTAGTTGGTGCGCGCGATCACGCTGGCGTCCTTGCCCGCAGGCGCAAGGGTGACGGACAGGTCGATGTTATAGAGCATCGGGCCGGTGTCCTTGAGGTGGTCCAGCAGTTCGAATTCGCGCGCGGGCGTGTCGGTGCGGAAGGGTTCAAGTGCTGCCTTGGTCACAATCCACGGGCTGATTGTGGTGGCGGTCGCCTTGGCCTGGAAGGGGCCCAGCGGCTGATATTCCCACGCCTGAATGTCGCGCGCCGACCAGTCGTTCAGCAACACGTAGCCAAAGATCGCTGCGTCGGCCTCGTCCACGGTCAGCGGGCCGTCGGACGGGGTGCCGACGATGGCGCCCATTTCCAGTTCGATGTCGAACCGCGCGCAGGGGGCAAAGCGGGGCGTGTCGTCGTTCGGTCCCTTCAACTGGCCCCACGGGCGGCGGATGTCGGTGCCCGACACCACGACCGACGACGCGCGGCCGTTGTAGCCAATGGGAATGTGCAGCCAGTTCGGCGGCAGCGCGTTTTCCGCACCGCGAAACATGGTGCCGACGTTGGTGGCGTGGTGGCGGCCGGCGTAAAAGTCGGTGTATTCGGCAACGACCATGGGCAGGTGCATCGTGGCATCGGCCATCGGCACCAGCAGCGGGGTGACCTTGTCCTGATCGGCGCTGCCTTGGGCCAGCAATTGCGTCAGGCGGTCGCGCAGGGCGGCCCAGACGGCGGGGCCTTCTTCCATGACCTCGTTCCAGAACGGCACGTCGAACAGCGGGTATTCGGTCAGCGTGATCAATCCGGCATCTTCGGCGGCGGCCAGATCCAGGATCATGTCGCCAATCGCCACACCGCAGCGCGGATCGTCGTCCCCGACCGAGAACACGCCATATGGCAGGTTGTTCAGCGGAAAGTCGGTGTCGGCGGAATTGGCGCTGGTGATCCAGCTTTTCATCAGGGGCATATGTTGTTCCTATGGATTGTGGGCGGCCACGCGCGGGCCGCCCGGTATTTCAGATCGGCGCGGGGGGCGTTATTTCTTGCCCGGCGTGCCGTCGAATTTCTTTTCGATGTCGGTCCAGCAGTCGATGTAGTTGTCCTGCAACGGCGCCTCTTTCGCGGCGAATTCGGTCAGGTGCTGCGGGAAGCGGGTTTCGAACATGAACGACATGGTGTTGTCCAGCTTCTCGGCCTTGAGGTCCGCGTTGGACGCGCCCTCGAACGCGTTCTTGTCCGGCCCGTGCGGCAGCATCATGTTGTGCAGCGACATGCCGCCGGGGACAAAGCCCTGCGGCTTGGCGTCATACTGGCCGTAAATATTGCCCATCATCTCGGACATGATGTTCTTGTGATACCACGGCGGGCGAAAGGTGTCTTCGGCCACCATCCAGCGTTCGCGGAACAGGACAAAGTCGATGTTGGCCGTGCCTTCGATGCCGCTGGGGGCGGTCAGCACGGTAAAGATCGACGGATCGGGGTGGTCGAACAGGATCGCGCCGACGGGGCAATAGGTGCTGAGGTCGTATTTCACCGGCGCGTAGTTGCCGTGCCATGCCACCACGTCCAGCGGGCTGTGGCCAATGCGGGTCTCGTGGAACTGGCCGCACCATTTGATTGTCACGGTGCTGGGCGTTTCGCGGTCTTCATATGCGGCCACCGGCGTTTTGAAATCGCGGCGGTTGGCCATGCAGTTGGCACCAATCGGGCCACGGCCCGGCAGGTCGAATTTCTGTCCGTAGTTTTCGCAGACAAAGCCGCGCGCGGGGCCGTCCAGCACTTCGACACGGTAGACCAGACCGCGCGGGATGATGGCGATTTCCTGCGGGGCAAGGTCGATCACGCCCAGCTCGGTGCAGAACCGCAAGCGGCCCTCTTGCGGGACGATCAGCAGTTCGCTGTCGGCGGAATAGAAATAGCTGTCGACCATGCTGTCGGTGACCAGATAGATGTGGCTGGCCATGCCGACTTGGGTGTTCACGTCACCGGCGGTGGTCATCGTGCGCATGCCGGTCAGCCACGTATAGGGCTGGTCGGAATGGGGCACCGGGTCCCAGCGGTACTGGCCCAGGCTGGTCACATCCTGCGGGATATGCGGTGCCGATTTCCAATAGGGCAGGTCGATCCGTTCGAACCGGTGCGAGTGTTTCACCGACGGGCGGATGCGATAGCACCATGTGCGTTCGTTCTGGTGGCTGGGCGCGGTAAAGGCGGTGCCGCTAAGCTGTTCGCCGTACAGGCCATAGTTGACCTTTTGCGGGCTGTTCATGCCTTGGGGCAGCGCGCCGGGCAGGGCTTCGGTTTCGAAATCGTTGCCGAAACCGGGCATATAGCCGGGCGTGGTGCCGTTGGTGTCGGGTGCCTGGATCATTGTGCTGGGCGTGGTGTGCGTGTTCATTGCGATGCCTCCCGTGCGGTGCCTGATGCGGCAGCCTTGCAGATTCGTTGCATGTGTAATAGTTGAATTTGTAACTAACAACCATCGCAGGTGGGAAATGGCCGATCAAGACACCTTCGATCTACAGCGTTTCCTGCCCTATCTGCTGAACCAGGCCGCCGAGGCGTCGTCGCTGGATTTTCAAAGCGTGTACAAAAGCCGCTATGGCATGTTGCGCAATGAATGGCGGGTGCTGTTCCATCTGGGGATGTACGGGCGGTTGACCGCGTCGGACATCCGCGACCGGTCGGGGCTGCACAAGACCAAGATCAGCCGCGCGGTGCAGCGGTTGGCCGAACGGCGGTTCCTGACGCGCCTGCGCGACGCGCAAGACCGGCGGGCCGAGCATCTGGAACTGACCCCGCAGGGTCAGGCCGCCTATCGTGATTTGCGCAAGATTGCCAAGGATTATGACGAAGCACTGGCCGAGATGCTGGGCGACGAGGACGTGGCCGCCCTGCGTCGCATGTTGCTGCGGCTGGCGCAGCGGGTGTCTTAGGGTCAGGACCCATTAATCCTGCACCGTCAGCGGCAATTTCACGAAATTTCAGTGGTTTGGGTCGTGCAGCCAATAGTGGTTCTATTTGCAAGCGGCCCAAGCCGCTGAAATGAAATGAAATCGCCGCCCTGCGGGTTCGACGGATTTTCCCGATGCCTGCGGCGCATCTATTTGAAATAGAACCACTATTCCTGCACAGATGCTGCTTGTCAGCGGAAAAATCTGTCGAACTGACGGCGCAGGATTAATGGGTCCTGACCCTAGAAATCGACGCTCACACCCGGTAGGTTCAGCGCCTTGATCAGGTCGCGCAGCTCTTGCCGGGCGGCGACGTTCGAGATGTTCAACTGTTTGACGCCGATGTCTTTCAGGTCCAGCAGGGTCAGCCCGCGGGGGAACAGCTCGCGGAACACCACACGTTCGGAAAAGCCGGGGGCGATGCGGAAACCGATGCGTTTGGCCAGCATCTTGATCGCGCGCTCCATCTTTTCCTTGTTGACCATGCGCTGTGCGCCCATGCGGTTGCGCACCACGATCCAGTCGATGGGCTGCAAGCCCGCCTGCGCGCGCAACTGCCGCGCGTTCCAGACCATTTCGGAATAGACCGATGGTCCCAGGATCTTGTCACCGGTCGCATCAATCCGCGCCAGCAGGTCGAAATCGACAAAGCTGTCGTTCAGCGGCGTGATCAGCGTATCGGCCAGCGAATGTGCCACCTGGCTTAGGCGGGTGTGGCTGCCGGGGCAGTCGATCAGGATAAAATCATTGTCCGGCTCCAGCGAGGCAACGGCGGCGCTGAGCCGGTGGTCATAGATGTTCTCGCCGGGTTGCAGGGTGCCGGGGTCGATCTCGGGCAGGTCGTGCACTTCGGGGCTGGGCAGGGTCAGTTCGGCGCTTTTCAGGAACCCTTGGCGGTTCTCGACATAGCGCCCGAAGGTGCGCTGCCGCAGGTCCAGATCCAGCGCGCTGACCTTGTGGCCCATGCGCGCCAAAGCGGTTGCCACGTGCATCGACACGGTGGATTTCCCCGCGCCGCCCTTTTCGTTTCCGACGACGATAATATGCGCCATGCCTGTCCCCTTGCATCCGCGGTTTCTGTGCGGTTTGCCTTCTTTGGCACACTATATGTTGTGGATCGACCTGTGAAAAGCAGGGAGAGGGGCAAAGCGGGCAAAAATGACAGGGTTAGTGACGCTTATGCGGCAGTGTGGCCCGACCACATAGGGCAGCGCCCGCCCGTCGCACCAAAGGTGCGCCGATTGTTTTAGGCACGCCTCCGGCGTGACGGGCGGTCGGGCGCTGCCCGGCGGCACTGCGTGCCTTGTTCCGGGCTTTGGTGTATCAGCGCTATGTCCTAAGCACCAAACCTTTATCCACACCAGGTCTGGGTCGCAAATAATCACGCGGAACCCCTGCGCCCGAAACCTTCGGGGCAGTTGTTTCATGTCATCTGATGTGGATCGTGGAAAGCCGTTAAAAAAGGCGGCGCCGCCAGATCGGAGTGTGAGACAGGATTTTATCCCTGCATGTCTGAACCGTTCAGATATGACGCGGCACGCGCGCCTCTGGTCCTATGGGCTGCCGACGGGGGTGATGGCCCACGCCGGCGGGGTGTTGCAACGGGGCCAAGGATGCCGCCCACGGGTTAAGGTCGCGTGAGCAGGGCGCGCGGTGCCCCCCCCAAACGAAAAAGGGCGCGGCCATCGCTGGCCACGCCCTTCGTCATGATTGCGGTCAGGCTTAGAAGCCCAGACCGGCGTATTTGTTCTTGAACTTCGACACGCGGCCGCCGGTGTCCATCAGACGGCTGGAGCCGCCGGTCCACGCGGGGTGCACAGAGGGGTCGATGTCCAGCGACAGTTGGTCGCCTTCTTTGCCCCATGTCGATTTCATTTTCACCACGGTGCCGTCCGTCATTTTGACGTCGATCATGTGATAGTCGGGGTGTGTATCGGCTTTCATGATCCGGATCCTTACGCGCTGGCGCCCGACTTGGGCTTGTAGTTGGTGACTTCTGCGATACGCGCGGATTTACCACGACGTTCCCGCAGGTAATACAGTTTGGCGCGACGGACACGGCCACGACGCACGACGGTGATGTCTTCGATGTTTGTCGAGAACAGGGGGAACACACGTTCCACGCCCTCACCAAAGGAAATCTTGCGCACGGTGAACGAACCGGCAATGCCTTTGCCGTTGTTGCGCGCGATGCAGACGCCTTCGTAGTTCTGCACACGGGTGCGTGTGCCTTCGGTCACTTTGTAACCGACGCGGATGGTGTCACCCGCTTTGAAATCGGGGATGTCTTTCCCCAGCGCAGCAATCTGCTCCGCTTCGATCTGTGCGATCAGGTTCATCTGACCTTCTCCTTATGTGCTCGTGGTTGCTCCACGAAGATTTGCGCGCCTCAGAGCTTCCTGTCTTCACCGGGTCCGGCAGTGCCGCCCGCAGGGAGTGTTCAAGCATCGTTCCTTGTTGTGCGTTTCGCGCCGTGCGGGTTCATCGAAGAGATGCCACAGGCCAAACGGTCCGGGCGGCATGGGCCGATTCCGAACTTGCGCGGTATAGGGTGGATGTGCAGGCCCGGTCAAGGGGGCAGTCGGCGCGGGTGTACCCCTGCGCACTATGACGCAGGCGGGTTTTGCGCTGGCGCATTGCGGCGGCCTTGGTAAAACGCGCGCATGGGTTCGTATATGCCACCTCTGCACGCCAAGACAACCGCGCTGATCCGTGCGGTGCATGTGCTGTTGTTCGTGGTGTTTTCCTGTCTGACGCCGGGCACCATGCCGGCCGCACAGGCGGGTGGTATCACGCTGGTGCTGTGTACCGGTGACGGCACCACAACCGTGACGCTGGACGCCGACGGCAACCCGGTCCAGGTGCCGCACGACCGCTGCGACTGGTCTGCGGGCATCGCCCATGCCGTGCTGCAAAGCCCGCTGATGGTGCCCGCTGCATTGCAAATCCGCGCCTATGTGCCGACCGTTCCGACGGTGGCGCTTGTCACGGGACAACCGCAGCGCAGCCAGAACCATACGCGCGGCCCTCCGACCCTTCTCTGACGCGATCCCTTTTCAACTTACTCCTGTCAGAGGACACTTCCATGGTCTCGATCGACCCCACTGCCGCGCCTGCGCGGTCATCCGACACGTCTGCCTTTTACCGCGCCGCGTGGCGCTGGCATTTCTACGCGGGGCTGTACGTCATCCCGTTTTTCGCAATCCTTGCCCTGACCGGCATGACAATGCTGTGGATCGCCTTTCTGGGCGGTCGTGACGGCGAACGCATCCCCGTTGTGCCGCAAGAGGCACCGCTGGCCGTCAGTGTGCAGGCCGATGCCGCCCTTGCCGCCGTCTATGACAGCGTTTTGGTGCAATACGTCGCCCCGCGCGCCGCAGACCGCGCGGCGGTGTTCCGTGTGGACGTGGACGGGCGTGCCACGATGGTCGCGGTCGACCCTTACACCGCCCAAGTGGTGCAGACATGGCCGCGCCGGTCGGGCTGGTATGATCTGGCTGACAACATCCATTCCGATCTGTTGCTGGGCGTGACCGGCGACCGGATGCTGGAAATCGCTGCCTCGCTGGGCATGGTCCTGATTGCCACCGGCCTGTACATGTGGTGGCCGCGTGATGGCGGGTGGCGTCGGGCGCTGGTGCCGTCGTTCAAGGGCGGGCGCAGTGCGTGGAAGTCGCTGCACGGGTCCATCGGTCTGTGGATTTCCGTGGTGCTGGTGTTTTTCCTGCTGTCCGGTCTGTCATGGTCCGGCGTCTGGGGCGAAAAGATGGTCCAAGCCTGGAGCCAGTTCCCGGCCGAGAAATGGGACAACGTGCCCCTGTCGGACAAGACCCACGGCAGCATGAACAACGGGCCGAAAGACGTGCCCTGGGCGTTGGAGCAAACGCCGATGCCTGCCTCTGGCAGTGCTGCGGGCACCCCGGCGGCGCAGGCGTCACCGGACATCGACAGCATCGACGCGCTGGCGCGGCGGATCGGCTTTGACGGGCGTTACCAGATGAACCTGCCCAGCGGGGCGAACGGCGTCTGGACGCTGGCCCGCGATTCCATGAACAACGACAGCGTCAGCCCGACCGCCGACCGCACCACCCACATCGACCGCTTTACCGGCAATATCCTGGCCGATGTGCGCTATGACGATTATTCTTGGGCGGGCAAGGCGATGGCGGTTGGCATTGCGCTGCACATGGGCACGCTGGGCATCTGGAGCGTTCTGGCCAACACGCTGTTCTGCCTGTGTGTGCTGACGCTGTGTCTGACCAGCGTGGTCATGTGGTGGAAACGGCGCAACGGCAACGGCCTGCGGCTGGCCGCGCCGCCGCTGCCGCGTGACATGCCGCTGTGGCAGGGGGCCGTGGTTGTAGGGTTGGCGGTGTCGCTGGCCTTTCCGATGGCCGGGCTGACCTTGTTGGCTGTGCTGGCGCTGGATGCGCTGGTGATCCGGCGCATCGCACCGCTGAAACGGCTGTTGTCCTAAAGGGTGAAAACCGGCGCATGCGTGCTATCTTTGTTTTGAAACATTGCAAAAAAGGTAGCACGCATGCCCAACACGGCCCTGATCACCGGCGCATCCTCTGGCATCGGTATGGAATTCGCTCGCTATCACGCCGCGCAAGGCGGTGATGTCATCCTGACCGCGCGGCGCAAGGATGCGCTGGACGCATTGGCAAGCGAAGTGCAGACCGCGCACAACGTCACCGCCCATGTCTTTGCGCTGGATCTGGGGGCCGAAGGCGGCGCGCAGGCGCTGTATGATCAGGTGAAGGCCGCAGGGCTAAGTGTCGACATCCTGATCAACAACGCAGGTTTTGGCGGGCAGGGGCGGTTTCTGGACCGCGATCTGGCCGATGATCGACCTGAACGTCAAAGCACTGGTGACGCTGTCGCATCTGTTTGCCAACGACATGGTGGCGAACGGTGGCGGCAAGATCCTGAACGTCGCCTCGACCGCCGGGTTCATGCCCGGCCCGTTGCAGGCGACCTATTTCGCGACCAAGGCTTTCGTCAAATCCTTCAGTCAGGCGATTGATCAGGAAAACCGCGAACATGGGCTGACCTGCACGGCGCTGTGCCCCGGCTATGTCAAAACCGAATTTGCCGATGTCAGTGACCTGAACGGCACCGATCTGGTGAACAACGGCGGGGCCACGCCCGACACGGTGGCCCGCCACGGGTATGATGCGATGATGCGCGGCGATCTGGTGACGGTGAACGATGCCAAGCTGGGCTTTGCCGTCAACTGGATCATCCCGCTGATGCCGCGCCGCATGGTGCTGAAGATGGTGCAGCGGATGCAGACCAAGAAATAGGGACTAGGTGTCCCCGCGCTGGTCCTTGTGCTGCGCCCACAGGTCGGGCCGCCGCTCGGCGGTGATCTTTTCCGACATCTCGCGCCGCCATTCGGCGATCTTGGCGTGATTGCCCGACATCAACACTTCGGGGATCGCGCGGCCCTGCCAGTCGGCGGGTTTGGTGTATTGCGGATGCTCCAGCAGGCCGGCCGAATGGCTTTCGTCTACGGCACTTTCCGCATTGCCCAGCACACCGGGCAACAGCCGCACGGTGGCGTCGATCATCGCCTGCGCCGCCAGCTCGCCGCCGGTCATCACGAAATCGCCCAAGGACACCTCGGTGATGCCGAATGCCTCAAGCACCCGTTCGTCCACGCCCTCGAACCGTCCGCACAGCATGGTCACCCCGTCGCACCGTGCCAGATCGCGGGCCATCGCCTGATCGAACCGGCGCCCGCGTGGTGACATATACAGGATCGGCCAGCGCCCCCGCGCGTGGCTTTGCGCCTCGGCGATGGCGGGGCCGACCACATCGGCGCGCAGCACCATGCCGGCGCCACCGCCTGCAGGGGTGTCATCGACATTGCGATGCTTGGTCAGCCCGTGTTCGCGCAAATCATGGGTGTGCAACTGCCACAACCCGTCCTGCATTGCCCGCCCCGTCAGGCTTTCGCCCAGCACGCCGGGAAAGGCGCCAGGAAACAGGGTCACGATACGTGCCTGCCAGACGCCCGCCAGTTCGGGCGTTTCGTCCATCAGCGACGAAGGCTTCAACGTCGCGCGAATGCTTTTGCGGCCATGTGATTTCATCGGTCTTTTCCTTGGGCAGCGGCCAGAATGGCATGTTTGGCCGCCTTGCGTGCATCACGGTCGGTATAGGTGCGGTTGGCGTCCAGCAAGGCCAATAGCACATCCTGATCCAGCGCGGGATTGGCCACCGGCGGCGGCATGATCCGCGCCATCGTCTCGGGCGGCACGTTGCACAGGTCCAGCAAGGGCTGCGCGGGGCCCAGCCGTTGGGTCTGCGCCGCCTCAAGCCGCGCGCGGAACACACGGGCCGGCACGGCGGCGGCGATGTCGTCCACCACGCCGTCCAGATCGGCAGCAAGCCCGTAGCGGGCCACGAAATCGGTAAAGTCCAGCGTCATGGAAGACGATTTCACATGCTCGCCATAGGCGCTGCGCAGCCAGTTTTCCGGATCGCGGGTCGAGGCATAGATCACCACCTCGCAGGCGGGGAAATACCGCTGAGCCCACTCCACGTAGATACGCGCCAGCTCAGGCGCGGCGGAATAGTCGGCCAGCGCGCCACGTCCGGGCATATGGCCCGACAGCTCCTCGGCGGACAAGACCAGCGTGCGGCGCGGCATTCCCGGCAGCTCTTGCAGCAGCATATCGAACCGCCGCGCAACCTTGGCCAACGAGATCTTGTCACGCCAAGTGGAATAGCCGCGCGTGGCGTGCAGCAGGTCGGTCATTTGCGGTTTCAGCCGCATGGCCAGGTGCGGTTTCAGCAGCGCGCGGTTGGTGCGCAGCAGTTGTTGCACCGTGGATGTACCGGTCTTGTGAAAGCCTATGTGCAGCACGATCTTGGCAGGCATCAGAAATCCTCGCGCTTCAGCGTATCCTTGGCCACGCGCCAGTCGGCGTCGGACAGGGCCGAGCGGTTCAGCGCCAGCATCGCGTCAATCTTGCCCTGGGGCGGGGCGGTGTTGTCGGGGGGGCGGGGCGTCAGCGTGGCGGGGTCGATGCCGCCCAGAAGATCCAGCAGGGGCGCAAGCGGACCCAGCGGCGTGGTGCACGCCTCAAGCGGTTGGGCGATGACCTGAACATGGGGCACCGCGTCGGCCACCTGTGCCACGATCTGATCCAGATTGGCCGACCCTGCCATGTCGGCCGCATATTCATCGGCGTCCTGTGTGATCCGCGTGGCCCGCAAATGCTGAACATAGCAGCTGCGCAACCACGGCGCTGCGGCGCGGGTGGTGAAATACAGCACCTGCTGCGCATCCGGCGCGGCCGCGGCAAAGGCCTGAACCAGCGCCTTCATGATGCGCGGCGTGGCGTCGTAAGCGGTCAGCCCGCGCCGTCCGGGCATGTGACCGGCCAGGTCTTCGGAACTGATGACAATATCCTTGCCCCGCGCAGCCCAGCCATCGGCCAGCGCCGCGGCCTCGTACTGGATCAGCGCCAGATCGGTCTGGCTGCGGCTGACGGAATAGGCGCGCGCGGCCTCGCACAGGGCCACCATGCCGGGCCGCAGGATGATGCGGCAATGCGGGCGCAGATCCTCGCGGTTGGCCCGCAGGGTTTTCTGCACCGTGGTGGTGCCGGTCTTGTGAAACCCTGCGTGGATGATGATGCGCATGGCAGCGGTCCGTTCAGCCGCCATGCGCGATCAGGGGCCGGGTCAGGCGATGGCGACAATGCCCAGAATGACCAGCAGGAACAGCACCAGCGCGATGAAAATCAGGAACTTCGCGCCACTCAATGCGGCCCCGGACAGACGGCCAAAGCCGAACAGGCCGGCCACGGCGGCCACGACCAGCAGGATCAGAATAAGTTTCAACATGGTTTGTCCTTTCGCAGGCAGGCGCCAACCGCCCGTCTGTCAAGGAAACTCGCAAACCCGCTCGCGGTTCCGTGATCACGGCCACAGCCCTTCGGGCGGGTCGGCCACGATGCGCCCGGATGCCAGATCAACCGTGGGCACCGCCGCCTGGGTGAACGGCAGCAACACCGTGGCGCTGCTGTCGGGCAAGGCCACCTCAAGCAGGTCCGCAGCCCCGTGGTTCTGCACCGATTTGACACGGCCCAGTTCGGTGCCGCCGGTGTCCACGACCGTCAGGCCGACCAGATCGGCGTGGTAATATTCATCATCGGGCAGCGACGGCAACTGGTCGCGGTGCGCGTGCAGGGTCACACCCTTTAGCGCGTCGGCCTGTTCCTTGGTCGCCACCTCGGCGATGCGCACGACAAAGCCGTTCTTGACCGAATGCACGATGGCCAGCGAAAACGACCGCTTGCCGGTCTCGTCGGTCAGCGGGCTGTAGGTTTCGATGTCTTCGGGGGCGGCGCAGAACGATTTGATCCGCACTTCGCCCTTTACCCCGTAGGCACCGCTGATGGCGCCCACGCAAACCAGTTCATCCTTGTTCACTTCACACCTCTGCATATTCCGTCGCGCATGGTGCCGCCCACATCGGTGCACCGTTGCGCGGCGGCCTGGCTTTCATAAATCCAACCGGCGGCGAAAGCGACCGGCAACAGGAAAATCAACCGAAACAGTTTGAACACACTTACAAAACCTTGATGCACGATTTACGCGGATTACCCTGTCGTCCCCGCCGCCGAGTGTCCAGAGCCGCCACATTTGCGGCACGCGCGCCTGGCCCCCGATTGCACGGTTTTTCGCCGATGGCGCAATCGCTTAGTGTTTCGCGTCACATCTTCCGACTTCGCCCCTTGCGCAGTCAGGGGCCGCATCCGATATGTGCTGCTATGACTGATTCATCCGCTCTCTCTCAGCCCGGCCCGCGCGCCCGCGTGGCCCGCTTCACCGACCGGCCTGCCTTTCAGAATTTCATTCTGGGCGTGATCCTGTTCAACGCGGCTGTTCTGGGGCTTGAAACCTCGGATCAGGCGATGGCGGCGGCCGGTCCGTTGATCAAGACGCTGGACACGCTGTGTCTGGCGATCTTCGTGGTCGAGATCGTGCTTAAGATCTACGGGCGCGGGTTCGCGTTTTTCCGGCGCGGCTGGAGCGTGTTCGATTTTGTGATCGTGGCGATTTCGCTGATCCCCGCAACCCAGGGCCTCAGCGTGCTGCGGGCGATGCGGATCTTGCGTTTGCTGCGGGTGATCTCGGTGGCGCCGTCCTTGCGCCGCGTGGTGGACGGGCTGGTCAATGCGCTGCCGGGTGTCGGGTCGGTGTTCCTGCTGATGGGCGTGATTTTCTACATTGGTGCTGTGATGGCGACCAAACTGTTTGGCGCGGCCTTTCCGGACTGGTTCGGCACGCTGGCGCGGTCGGGCTATTCGCTGTTCCAGATCATGACGCTGGAAAGCTGGTCCATGGGCATCGTGCGCCCGGTGATGGAGGTGTACCCCTATTCGTGGACCTTCTTCATTCCGTTCATCATGGTCACGACCTTTGCCGTGGTGAACTTGCTGGTGGGTCTGATTGTGAATTCGATGCAGGACGCCCACAACGAAGAAACCAACGAAAAGACCGACACCTACCGCGACGAGGTGTTGCAGCGCCTGCTGGAGATCGAGGCGTTGATCAAGGCGCAGAACGACACGCGAAAGGACTGAGGTGCCGTTTGCAATCGGTCACAAAGCCGCGCATCGTCGGGCCGTGGTGCGGCGATCCGACTTCTGTGACTGGCACTTTATGGCAGCCAAGCACATCCGAGCTATCCGTGGAACTCAACAGCAGCCAAATCGCCGTGCCGGCGGACGGCCCGGCGATGTGCGGCGGCCTGCGGCCTTGATCCCGCGCAGGGGATTGCGGAAAGGGCTCACTCCTGCGCTACGGACGCAGCGCCGCACCCTGGGGCAGGGATCTGTCGCAAAAGTCGGTTTTGCCTGGCAACTGACACCCGCACACTTCTGACCCCACACGAAAAAGGCCCGCCCCACCTGCGTGGAACGGGCCTGAAATCAGATAGCAGCCAGAGTTACTCTTCTGCGGCTGCTTCTTCTGCCGGTGCGTTGGCGGCTTCTTCGAGGGCTGCTTTCTTGGCAGCTTTCTCTTCGACGCGCGCCTGGGCTTTCTTGCCGGGCGTGCCCTTGTTGGGGTTGTTACGCTCGGTTTTTGGGGTCACGCCAGCGGCTTCCAGCATACGGGCCACACGGTCTGTGGGCTGCGCGCCTTGGGCGATCCAGTGCTGGATGCGCTCGATGTCCATTTTCACGCGGTCTTCGCTGTCTTTGGCCAGCAGCGGGTTGTATGTGCCCAGTTTCTCGATGAAACGGCCGTCGCGTGGCATGCGGCTGTCGGCGGCTACGATACGGTAAAAGGGGCGTTTCTTGGAACCGCCGCGGGCGAGACGAATTTTCATGGCCATGGTTGGTATCTCCTAAATGATGGCTTTGACGGGGATGGCCCCGTTTCAGGTCTGGTGCTGTTTGTGGTGCTGAATGACTTCAGCGATGATGAAGTTCAGGAACTTCTTGGCGAATTCGGGGTCGAGGTCGGCCTCGGTCGCCAAATCTTCTAGCCGCGCGATCTGTGCGGCTTCGCGCGCAGGGTCGGACGGGGGAAGGTCGTGTTCGGCTTTGAGTTTCCCCACAGCCTGTGTGTGTTTGAACCGCTCGCCCAGAGTATAGACCAGGATGGCGTCCAGCCGGTCGATGCTGGCGCGGTGGCCTTTCAAAAGCTCGGCGGCGCGTGTGACAGGATCAGACATCTATTTCTTCTTCCCAAAGCCGGACAGACCCGACGGCAGGCCCATGCCGCCGCCCATACCGCCCATACCACCCATACCGCCGGGCAGCTTGCCGCCCATCTGTTTGGCGGCGGCTTCCAGCGCCTTGGGGTCCATGCCTGCGGCCATCTCTTCGGGGCTGGGGCCGCCCTTGCCGAACATGCCTTTCATGGCCTGTTTCAGCATGCCGCCCTTGCCCATCTTGCCCATTTTCTTCATCATGTCGGACATCTGGCGGTGCATTTTCAGCAGCTTGTTCAGTTCCGACACTTCCATGCCTGCACCGCGCGCGATGCGCTTTTTGCGGCTGGCTTGCAGCAGGGCAGGGTTGGCGCGCTCTTTCTTGGTCATCGACTGGATCAGCGCGATCTGTTGTTTCAGGATCTTGTCGTCAAAGCCCGACGCCTCGACCTGTTTGGCCATTTTGCCCATGCCGGGCATCATGCCCATCATGCCTTGCATGCCGCCCATCTTGATCATCTGTTCAAGCTGCATGCGCAGGTCGTTCATGTTGAACTGACCCTTGGCCATGCGCTTCATCATCTTTTCGGCCTGTTCGGCCTCGATGGTTTCCTGCGCCTTTTCGACCAGTGCGACGATGTCGCCCATGCCCAGAATACGGCCCGCGATCCGCTCTGGCTCGAATGTCTCAAGCGCGTCCATCTTCTCGCCCAGACCGACGAACTTGATCGGCTTGCCGGTGACCGCACGCATCGAAAGCGCCGCACCGCCGCGCCCGTCGCCGTCCATCCGCGTCAGCACCACGCCGGTGATGCCGATACGGTCGTCAAAGTTCTGGGCGGTGTGCACGGCGTCCTGACCCGTCAGGCCATCGACCACCAGCAGCGTTTCGCGCGGGTTGGCGACATTGCGTACCGCTTCGACCTGTTGCATCAGCTCTTCGTCGATCGACAGACGGCCTGCGGTGTCCAGCATATAGACGTCATAGCCGCCCATGCTGGCCTGTGTCTTGGCGCGTTTGGCGATGGCGACGGGGTCTTCGCCCTTGACGATGGGCAGGGTGTCGACACCGATCTGCACACCCAGAATGGCCAGTTGTTCCATCGCCGCCGGGCGGTTGACGTCCAGCGAAGCCATCAGCACGCGCTTGCCGTCGCGGTCTTTCAGGCGTTTCGCCAGCTTGGCGGTGGTGGTGGTTTTACCGCCGCCTTGCAAACCGACCATCAGGATCGGCGCGGGGGCGTTGTCGATCTTCAGCGCGCCGGGCTCACCCTCACCGGTCAGCGTGTCGATCAGCGCGTCGTGCACGATCTTGACGACCTGCTGGCCGGGTGTGATCGACTTGGTCACCGCCTGACCTGTGGCCTTGTCCTGCACCGCCTTGACGAAATCGCGCGCCACGGGCAGCGAAACGTCGGCCTCCAGCAGGGCGACGCGCACTTCGCGCAGGGCGGTTTTCACGTCCTCGTCGGACAGCGAACCCTGTTTGGTCAGACGGTCAAAGACCCCGCCAAGCCGTTCGGATAGATTTTCAAACATGCCAAGCGCCTTTCGTGCCCGTTTCGATCTGCCCCCTATGTAGGAAGCGGTGAGGAATTTCCCAAGTTCAAACCAAGAGCGCCCCCGTGGGCGCAACGCGCTGACGGAGGGCGATCCCTGATCTGTCAGGGACCGGAAGGCTGATGCTCCCGGATGTTGGGTGCGCGTTTACGGCGTGCGACGGCCCGAGTCAACAGTGGGCGGCATTGGCGCTAAAGCCAGGCGTTGATGGCCGCGACCATTTTCGGCGGGCCGGACAGGTTGGAATAGGCCGTCACCAGCGGATGCCGCCCCGCGCTCATCCCGCCCGTCAACAGCAGGACAGGTCGCGCCAGCGTCGTGCCCTTGGACCCGACCGTGGTTTCCAGCTCGGCGTGGCTGACGTCTTGCAGCGCGTGGGTGACCTGTTTGTACCGCAACAACGACTTGCGCCGGATCGTGACGGTCCCGGCCTTGCGGTCAAAGATCACCTGCAACCGCTCGACCAGCGCGATCAGCACAACCGCCCCCAAACCGCCGCCAAAGACGGCAAAGACCAGACCGAACACCAGTTCGCTTGACATGATGAACAGGCCGCTGCCGACAAAAATCAGAATGAACCCCGCCAGCATCAGCGCCAGAAACCACGGGGTTTCGTCCAGGATCAGTCGGTCGGGCGTGTCTTGCAGCACTTTCATCGGGCTGGGTGGGGCAAAGTGGTGAAAACAGAAAAGGGCATGAAAAATCCGGCGCACTGAATGAACAATGCGCCGGATGCTAGGGCCGGCTGGCCCGTTCTGTCAAAGTCTGCGTGGCCAGGTGCAGCTTACGCGGCCAGTGCAGCCACTTGTGCCTTGGCTTCGGCAATCGACCCTTCGGCATCGACCGACAGACGGTCGGCGGCGATCACTTCAACATCGGTGATACCGATAAAGCCCAGAACATGACGCATGTAGTTGGTGGCAAAGTCGATTTCGGACCCGACAGGTGTGCCGCCGGTCGCGGCAACCAGGATGGCGCGCTTGCCTGTCACCAGACCTTCGGGGCCGGCTTCTGTGTAGCGGAACGTGATGCCCGCGCGGCAGATCATATCGACCCACGCTTTCAGGTTGGTCGGGATGCCAAAGTTGTAAACCGGTACGCCGATCACCAGCACATCGGCGGCTTTGACTTCTGCGATCAGCGTGTCGGACAGCGCCAGCAGTTCCTTTTGCGCGTCCGTACGGTCGGCTTCGGGGGTAAAGTTCGCGCCGATCCAGCTTTCGTTCATCAGCGGCAGGCCGTCGAACAGGTCGCGTGTGACCACGTCACCGTTCAGGCGGGCGACGACATCCTTGCTCAGGTCGCGGGTGACAGAGCTTTCGCGGCGGGCAGAGGCATCAATGTGCAGAATGGATTTGGCCATTTTCAGGTCCTTTCATCAGGAGTGTTCTGACTGGAAACTAGTCATTGTAAATTCACACGCAATTGGCCAAAACTCACATTGAATGTTGAAAAACGCACACAATAATTTGGGTGGCCTTCAAATGGACAATTGGGACGAAATCAAAACGGCCTATCAGGTCGCACGCATCGGAACGGTCAGCGGTGCGGCGGATGTGCTGGGTGTGCACCATGCCACCGTCATCCGCCATATCGACGCCTTGGAATTGCGGCTGGGGGTCAAGCTGTTCCAGCGCCACGCGCGCGGCTATACCGCGACCGAGGCGGGCGAGGATCTGTTGCGCGTGGCCAAGGCGACGGACGATCAGTTCAGCCAGTTGGTCGGGCGCATCAAGGGACGCGGGGCCGGTGTGTCGGGCGATCTGGTGATCACGTCGCTGACCGCGCTGGTGCCGCGCATGGTGCCGCTGCTGACCGAGTTCCAGCGCAAGAACCCCGAGGTGGTGATCCGTTACCTGACCGGCACGCGCCTGTTCCGGCTGGAATACGGCGAGGCCCACGTGGCCATCCGCACAGGATCGCCCCCGTCACAGCCCGACAACGTGGTGCAAACCCTGTCACGTCAGCGCATGGGGCTTTTTGCGTCGCGCCGGTATGTCGAGGAATACGGGATGCCCAAAACCTGGGAGGATTGCGGCGGCCACCGCTTTGTCGGCACCAGCGACGACCAAAGCCGCGCGCCGTTCAACAGATGGATACGGGAAAAAGTGCCCGACGCCGTTTTCAGCTTTCGCAGCGACGAAGACCGCGCCATCGAACAGGCCATCCACAGCGGCGCTGGCATCGGCTTCACCGCAATGCTGGAGGCCAAGGCAAATCCCGATCTGGTGGAAATGTTCCCGCCCGAGGGCGACGAATGGTCGGCGCCGCTGTGGCTGGTGACACACGTCGATTTGCACCGCACAACCAAGGTTCAGGCGTTCCTGACGTTCATCAAGGCGGCGGCAAAGGAATGGGATCTGTGATGTCAAAACTTAACCCGGGGGCGCAGGGGCATCTGGCGATGCTGACCTTCTCGGCGCTGGTTGCGGGGTCGTTTTCTCTGGGGTCCAAGGCGGCCAATGCAATCGAACCTGCGGCCCTGAACGCGGCGCGGTTTGCGCTGGCGGCGGTGGTGATCGGTGCCGTGGTGGCCGCGACCGGAAAGGCGCGTGCGGTGCATTGGCGGGCACCGTGGCGCTATCTGGTGCTGGGCGGATTGTTCGGCATCTATTTCGTGCTGATGTTCGAGGGGCTGAAAACCGCGCCGGCCGTCAGTGCGGCGGCGGTGTTCACCTTGACGCCGATCCTTGCGGGCGGGTTCGGTTGGCTGGTCTTGCGACAGGTGACCACACCGCGCATGGCGCTGGCGCTGGCCATCGGTGCGGCCGGGGCGGTCTGGGTGATCTTTCGCGCCGATCTGTCGGCACTGGCCAGTTTCGAGATCGGGCGCGGCGAGGCGATCTATTTCGTCGGGTGCGTGTCCCACGCGCTGTACACACCGATGGTGCGAAAGTTGAACCGGGGCGAACCGGCGGTGGTGTTCACGCTGGGCACGCTGATTGCGGGCTGTCTGCTGCTGACCGTCTATGGTTGGTCCGACATCATGGCGACCGACTGGCTGAACCTGCCTGCAATTGTCTGGATCACGCTGGTCTACATCGCGGTCTTCGCCAGTGCCGCGACCTTTGTGCTGTTGCAGTTCGCCACGCTGCGGCTGCCCTCGGCCAAGGTCATGGCCTATACCTATCTGACGCCGTCGTGGGTGATTGTCTGGGAGATCCTGCTGGGCAATGGCGCGCCGGGCGGCATGATCCTGATCGGTGTCGCGTTGACCATACTGGCGCTGTATCTGCTGCTGCGTGATGACAGCGCCGTGAGCGGAATGTGAGCGACGCGGGAACCTTTCTGAACATTGCAACGTTAACCCTTCAGAAGTTGAATAAATGAAGGATCTGTCATGCGTGGTATTTTTTACATCATCGGCGTTGTTGTCGTCGTTCTGGCCATTTTGCGTCTGGCAGGCTTGGTCTAAGACGCACCGACCCCTAGCATTCTGAACCATCGGGCTGGACATCATTGTCCAGCTCGATTGCCAAGAACCGCTCGAATGCGTCCAGGTTCACCGGCTCGAACTGCCCGAACCCCTGCATCCAGACCGACGCTGTGCGCATTGCGTCGGGTTCCAGCTTGCACCACTTGACCCGCCCGCGCTTTTCCTGAGCGATCAGGCCAGCGCGCGTCAGGATCGTCAGGTGTTTCGAGATTGCCGCCAGCGACATCTCGAACGGCTCGGCCACGTCGGTGACGGCCATATCATCCTCTAGCAACATCGTCAGGATCGCCCGCCGCGTGGGGTCGGCCAGTGCTGCAAATATCTGATCCAGATCATGTGTCATGGCCTGTCATAGCGGGGCCGCGAGGTGAATAGAAGCGTCACCAGCGCGGATGCACCGGCCCTTGTGACGGCCAGCGATGCGTCAGCCGCGCGTGCGTGGCGGGGCCCAGACCCATGTCGCGCGCCAGATGTTGGTCGATGTGCGGTTCGCGTTTAGGTCTGAAAAACGCGAGCAGGCGTTTGATCTGTGACGGTTGGGCATGATTATTCTGCCCGCCCAAAGCGGTTTTCTTGCAAAAGCGTTCCATGAAACACCTTAAATTTATATGGTTTCCACGCTTATGCGCCCGAAGCTGCGCCCGCTCAATCCAGATAAGTTTGACAAGACCTGTGCGATAAATGCACATATATCCCATGCAACGCCCGCTTCCCCCGCTCAACGCCCTGCGCGCCTTCGAGGCCGCCGGTCGCCATCAAAGCTTTTCCCGTGCCGCGGACGAACTGCGCGTCAGCCATTCGTCGATCAGCCGCCATGTGCGCGGGCTCGAAGACTGGCTGGGCGCGCAACTGTTCCGCGATCTGCCGCGCGGCGTGGCGCTGACGCCGGACGGGGCGGCCTATCTGGCGGATGTGTCTGGCGCGCTGGAGCAGATCAGCACGGCCACCGACCGGCTGACCGCGCGGCCCTCAGGCACGCTGGTCGTGAACGCCGAGCCGCTGTTTGCGACGAAATGGCTGGTGCCGCGCCTGGGCGACTTTCACGCGGCACACCCCGAGATCGAAGTCAGGCTTGAGGCATCGACCGGTCTGGCCGACGTGGCGCGGTACGAGGCCGACATTGCCATCCGCTTTCTGGCCGTCGCAGGGTCCGACCCGCAGGCGATCCTGCTGAGCGATGCGCCAATCTATCCCTATGCCGCGCCGACGCTGATCCCGGTAGCCCCCGACGATCCGGCGGACCTGTTGCGCTATCCGCGTCTGCGCGACCGTTACAAGGACACCTGGGCGATGTGGGCCAAGCTTGCAGGCCTGCCGCCGCCCGAGACCGATGCCGCATGGCGGATGCGGGCGCATCTGGCGATCGAGGCCGCCGTGGCGGGGCAGGGCGTCTATTTGGTGTCCTCTGATGTGGTGGCCAACGATGTGGCCTCGGGTCGGTTGCACCGGGTGTCCGACATCGGATTCCATGATGGCGGGTTCTATCTGGTACAGGCGCAGGGCGGCGCGCGGCGCAAGGCGATCCGCGTCTTTTCGGACTGGATGCTAAAGCAGGCGGCACCATGGCGTGGTGGCAGTGGCCAGGAAGATCAACCAAACGGTTGAATATGGAAAACGGCCCTTTGTAGGGGTTTGGGGCCAAGGGTGGACTCGCGCGGCGTGAAAGAGAAGCCAGAAATACTGTTCAGAATCAGCATATTACCGTGATCTCATTCCGGCACACCCCGCCATTGACTCAAAACCCGCATCACCGTAGCTATCCCCTCAAGTTTCCAAGTGGGGGACACCGCGTGGCGGGGCCAGAAGAACAGCAGCGCATGCGGGATCTCGAGGCCAAGATCAAAGCCCTGAAGGGCGAAGACAAGCCCGAGGCCCACCACTACGACGACCACCACTCTCAGGCGCAGATGGCCTGGCGGATGGTGATCGAACTTGTGACCGGTCTGGGGATCGGTTTCGGGATCGGATACGGGCTCGACAGCCTTTTGGGCACCAAGCCCTGGCTGATGATCCTGTTCATACTTCTCGGCTTCGCGGCCGGCGTGAACGTGATGATACGCAGCGCCCGCGAAATGCAGAGAGACGGAATGGCCAAAGCGGCCGACAGTGACGACGCCCCGCGGGGCACAGACGAAGGGCCCTGAGAATGGCAGACGAAGCACACAGCGCAGCAGCCACAACCGGCGCAGACATGGCACATGGTGCCGATGCCGCACACGGTGCGGACGGTGGTCTGGTTTTTCACCCGATGGACCAGTTTCTGGTCAAGCCGCTGTTCGGCCACGCCGGTGATCCGGTGTTCTGGTACACGCCCACAAACGTGACACTGTGGCTGGGTCTGGCTGTTGTCGCGATCTTTGCGCTGATGGTTCTGACCACATCGCGCCGCGCCGTCATCCCCTCGCGCGGTCAGTCGGTGGCCGAGCTGGCCTACGGCTTTATCTACAAGATGGTCGAAGACGTGACCGGCAAGGACGGGGTGAAATATTTCCCCTACATCATGACCCTGTTCATGTTCATCGTTGTCGCCAACTTCCTTGGCCTGCTGCCCACCGCGTTCACGCCCACGTCGCACATCGCTGTGACGGCGCTGCTGGCGATGGCCGTGTTCCTGGCCGTGACGATCCTGGGCTTTGTCCTGCACGGCTTCAAGTTTCTGGGCCTGTTCTGGGTTTCCGCGGCTCCGCTGCCGCTGCGCCCGATCCTGGCCGTGATCGAGATTATCTCGTACTTCGTGCGCCCTGTCAGCCACTCCATTCGTTTGGCGGGCAACATGATGGCGGGCCACGCGGTTATCAAAGTTTTCGCAGCATTTGCCGCGGTCACGGCCATCGCGCCGATCTCGATCGCAGCCATTGCCGCAATCTACGGGCTTGAGGTTCTGGTGTCCTTTATCCAGGCCTACGTCTTTACCATTCTGACCTGCGTGTACCTGAAGGATGCTTTGCACCCTGCGCACTAAGGTTCGGTCTACTACGCAAATCAAAATTCCATCGTAAGGAGAAAATCATGGAAGGCGATATCGCACAAATGGGTCAATTCATCGGCGCAGGCCTGGCCTCCGTCGGCATGGGTGGCGCAGCTATCGGTGTGGGCAACGTTGTTGGCAACTTCCTGGCGGGCGCCCTGCGCAACCCGTCGGCTGCCGCTGGCCAGACCGCAACCATGTTCATCGGCATCGCGTTTGCAGAAGCTCTGGGGATCTTCTCGTTCCTCGTCGCCCTGCTGCTGATGTTCGCCGTCTAAGCGTCTGACGATTATTCCTTACGCATTGGGCGGCGCGGTCAACCGTGCCGCCCATTGGACTGATTGTTTGACTGGAGGCCATGATGGCAACTGAACCTATTGACCTAGAAGTCGCAGGAACCTGCACGGATGCAGCTGGCAGCGCCATCGGCATGCCGCAGCTGTGTGACGCCTGGTTCGGCAACCAGATTTTCTGGCTGCTTGTCACTCTGGTCGTGATCTACTTTATTCTGTCACGCATTGCTCTGCCCCGGATCGCCGCCATTCTGGCCGAACGTCAGGGAACGATCACCAATGACATCGCTGCCGCCGAAGACCTGAAAGCCAAAGCGCTTGAGGCCGAGGCCGCATATGACCAGGCACTGGCCGACGCCCGTACCGAAGCAGGTCGTATCATCGACGCCGCCAAGGCCGACATGAAGGCTGATCTTGATGTCGCCATCAAGAAAGCCGACGCCGAGATTGCCGAACGTGCAGCCGAAGGCGAAAAAGCCATTGCCGAAATCCGCGAAGGCGCACTTGTCGCCGTCAAGGACGTGGCCAAAGACACCGCGAAAGAACTGATCGCGGCGTTGGGTGGCAAGGCAGACGCACGCACCGTAACCGCTGCGGTCAACGCACGGATGAAGGGATAAGACGATGAAAAAACTGATCGCCCTGTCCCTGATCCTTTCGGCATCGCCCGCGTTTGCCGCCAGCGGCCCGTTCTTTTCGTTGCGCAACACCGACTTTGTGGTGCTGATCGCGTTCCTGATCTTTGTTGGCGTTCTGCTGTACCTCAAGGTGCCCGCAACGCTGATGGGCATGCTGGACAAACGCGCGACCGGTATCAAATCCGAACTGGAAGAAGCCCGCGCCCTGCGCGAAGAGGCCCAAACCCTGCTGGCCAGCTACGAGCGCAAGCAGAAAGAAGTTCAGGAGCAAGCGGACCGGATCGTTGCCGCAGCCAAGGAAGAAGCCACAGTCGCGGCGGAAGAAGCCCGCGAAGATCTGAAAAAATCCATCGCCCGTCGCATCGCGGCAGCCGAAGGTCAGATCGCATCGGCAGAAGCTTCGGCCGTGAAAGAAGTGCGTGACCAGGCTGTGACCATTGCAGTTCAGGTTGCACGCGACGTGATCGCCAAGCAGATGACCGCAGCGGACGCGAACAAGCTGATCGACGAGGCCATCGGCCAAGTGGATGCGAAGCTGCACTGATCCCGACCGGATCGAAAACATTTGAAACCCGGGGCGCGCATCGCCTCGGGTTTTTTCGTTTGGGCGGTCAGTCGTCGAATGCAGGGAATGCCGGACTCTTGGCGAAGAGATTCCTGAATCTTCTCAGTGCTCCGTGACAGGTATTTCCCGCCCAGGCCAGACCTTCGCTGCGGAACGCGAGAAGGTGTGGGCAGCGGGACAAAGCTGCCTTTTGCAACGAAGCACGAAGCCGCGCATCGACGGGCCGAGGTGCGGCGATCCTACGGTATTGGCTGGCACTTTATGGCAGCCAAACACATCCTAGCTATCGACAATATCCAACAGCAACCAAATCGCCGTGCCGTGGGGCGGCCCGTCATGTCGAAGACATGCCTGAGGCATGATGCGCGGCGGCCTGCGGCCTTGGTTCCGCGCGGGGGGAAGTTGAAATGGGTTCAACCCTGCCGTTCGCGGTACTCTGCACAAATGACCGTTTTCCCCCGCGCCTTGGGTCAGTTACCTGTCACCAAAGTCGCGCAAATGCGCCACAAACATCAGGCTTGCGTTTCGTGGTCCAGCCGTTGCCGCGCCACATCCTCGTTGCGCTCGGCCTTTTTCTGGTCGCGCAGGGCGCGTTCGACATAGTCCAGATGTGCCTCGACCGCCGTGCGGGCTGCGTCGGGGTCGCGGGCTTGCAGCGCGTCGTTGATGGCGCGGTGCTGGTCCAGCAGGTCGCCGCGGGTGGTGCGCTGTTTGAACATGACCTGACGGTTGTAAAACACGCCATTGCGCAACAGGTCGTACATCGACCGCATCATGTGCAGCATGATGACGTTGTGCGACGCCTCGACGATGGCCATGTGAAATTGCGCGTCCAGCGCGCTTTCTGCGTCGGCATTACGCGCGGGGTGGGCGGCGACCATCTTGTCGAAAATGGTCTGCACGACCTGTAGGTCGGTGTTCGACCCCAACCGCGCGGCGCGTTCTGCCGCCAGTCCCTCCATGTCGCGCCGGAACGACAGGTAGTCAAAGACCGCCTCGTCGTGGCGCGCAAACAACTGCGTCAGCGCCGGCGCAAAGGCCGAGCCCAGAACATCCGCCACGTAGACGCCGGCACCGGGGCGGGCGTTCAGCAGGCCGGTGTCCTGCAAGCTGCCGATCGCCTCGCGCAGGGACGGGCGGGACACGCCCATCCGGTCGGCCAGCTCGCGCTCGGACGGCAGGCGTTCGCCGGGGCGCAGGATGCCGCGCAGGATCAGCTTTTCGATCTGGCGCACCACGGCGGAAGACAGTTTTTCAGGGGTGACGGGACGAAACGGCATGGGTGATCCTTTTGGAATTGGTCAAATCATATGACCACCCGTTGTCCGGGGTAAAGGGCCGCCTGTGCGGGCTTTCACCAGTTGTTAAGGAAGTTGTACGTAATTTGAACGAATGCGTACATATTTTCTGATCCTGATTGGCGTGGCTGTGACCGCTTGCAACACCCCCGGCCCGCATTTTCGCGGCCTGCCGGCGACGCGGGTGACGGTGGATGGGTCGACCTTTGACGTGCGCGTGCGCGACCGTCTGGCCGAGGCGCTGCGCGTCAATATGGAATACGCGCCCCGCTTTGGCCCGATCCGCGACCGCGCGGGTGTGGCGATGGAACAGGTGTCGGGGTGCAAAGTGACCGAAGTGCGCGGCGATCAGGCGTTGGCGACGGGACTGCTGGATTGTGGAAACGGCCCGCCTGCGCGGACCATGACGGCGGGCGCACAGTACGAATGTTTTGCGGTTGATGCGCTTGGTTCCGATCCTGTCTACGCGTGCGACCGAATTTAGCCGAGGGCAGCGGAACAGACCCCAAACGCGCAATATCTTGTGGATAACTGCGGGGTTCACCGCCTTCCCTAGCGGTTGTCGTTGACAGGTCGACATAGGCTACTTCATCCTGTGGCGCAGTGGAATCGGACCAAAGGCAGGCATTTGCGCTTTACCAAGCTGAAACTGACAGGCTTCAAAAGCTTCGTTGACCCCACCGATCTGATCATCGCCGATGGTCTGACCGGCGTTGTGGGGCCGAACGGCTGTGGCAAGTCGAACCTGCTTGAGGCGCTGCGCTGGGTGATGGGTGAAAACCGCCCCACCGCGATGCGCGGCGGCGGCATGGAAGACGTGATTTTCGCCGGTGCAGCGACACGGCCCGCCCGCAACTTTGCCGAGGTCAGCCTGCACATCGACAACAGCGACCGGCTGGCGCCTGCGGGGTTCAACGATCACGACCATATCGACATCGTGCGCCGCATCACCCGCGACGTCGGCAGCGCCTACAAGGCCGGCGGCAAGGACGTTCGGGCGCGCGATGTGCAGATGCTGTTTGCCGATGCCTCGACCGGTGCGCATTCGCCTGCGCTTGTGCGGCAGGGGCAAATCTCGGAACTGATCAACGCCAAACCCAAAAGCCGCCGCCGCATTCTGGAAGAGGCGGCGGGCATTTCGGGCCTGTACCAGCGCCGCCACGAGGCTGAGCTGAAGCTGAAGGGGGCCGAGGCCAACCTGACCCGCGTTGATGACGTGGTCGAGCAACTGGCAGCCCAACTGGCGCAACTGGCACGGCAGGCGCGGCAGGCGGCGCGGTATCGCGAGATTGGCACGGAATTGCGCCGGACCGAGGGGATGTTGCTGTACCGCCGCTGGCGCGAGGCGGACGATGCGCGCGCCACGGCGGACGAGGCATTGCGCGCACGGGTGACGGCGGCGGCACAGGCCGAGGCGCGGGTGCAGACCGCCATCAAGGCACGGGCGGCGGCCGAGGACGGGCTGCCATCGCTGCGCGAGGAAGAGGCGATTGCCGCCGCGTTGCTGCAACGTCTGATCGTCCAGCGCGACACGCTGACAGACCAGGAGGCACAGGCGCAGCGCACGATTGAAACGCTGGTGGGGCGTATTGACCAATTGGCCCGCGACATCGACCGCGAGGGCGGGTTGAACCGCGACGCGGGCGAGACCATCGAACGGCTGGAGTGGGAACAGACCGAACTGCGCAAGGCGGCAGAGGGGCACGACGCGCGGCTGGAGGCTGCTGTTGACGCCGCCCACGAGGCCGCGTCGGTGCTGCAAGACCGCGAGGCCGATCTGGGCGTTCAGACCGAGGATGTGGCGCGGTTGTCGGCGCGGCACAGCTCGGCGCAGCGGCTGCTGGATGACAACCGCAAGACCGAGGACCGCTCCGAAACCGAAGCGACCAAGGCGCGCGATGCCGTGGCCGCGTCGCAGGCGGCGCTGGCCAAGGCGGGCACAGATTTCGAAGCAGCCGAAAAGGCGTCGCGGGTGGCCGAGGAAACGGCTTTGCGGGCCGATGCCGCGCTGACCGCCGCCGAGGTGGCCCGCGCCGATGCGCAGACGCTCGAGGCGGATGCACGCGGCGAGCGGTCCGAGGCCGAGGGCGAGATGAACGCCCTGCGCGCCGAAGTGGGCGCGCTGGCCAAGCTGGTTGAACGCGACACGGCTGAGGGTGGGCAGATTCTGGACCGGTTGCAGGTTCAGAAAGGCTTTGAAAAGGCACTGGGGGCCGCGCTGGCCGATGATCTGCGTGCGCCGCAGGTCGAGGGGGATGGCCCGTCTGGCTGGGCCGTTCTGCCGGCCTATGCGCTGGACCAGCCGCTGCCCGACGGGGTCACGCCGATTTCCCAGCATGTGTCGGTGCCCGATGTTCTGGCGCGGCGCATGTCGCAGATCGGGCTGTGCGATGCCGATGATGCCGCGCGTCTGCAAGAGCAGTTGAAGCCCGGTCAGCGGCTGGTGTCGCCCGAGGGCGACCTGTGGCGCTGGGACGGGTTCCGCGCCTGGGCTGAGGATGCGCCGTCGGCGGCGGCGCTGCGGTTGCAACAGTTGAACCGGCTGGAAGAATTGAAACAGGGGCTGGAGCACGCCAGCCAGCGGGCTGAAGGCGCACGGTCCGCGCATGAGGCGCTGACGGCGCGGCTGGCGGAACTGTCCAACGCCGATAAAGCCGCCCGCGAGGCGCGCCGCGAGGCGGATCGTCTGGTTGCGGACGCGGGCCGCGCGCTGAGCCGTGCCGAGGCGGATCGCAACCTGGCCGAGGGGCGTCTGGAATCGCTGTCGATGGCGGTGAAGCGCCACGAGGAAGAGGCGATGGCGGCCCGGTCCCGCGTGCTGGAAGCGCAGCGGGCATTGGACGAGCTGGACGATGTAAGCGAGGCGCGCGCGGCGGTTGAAGATCTGCGGATGACGGTCGAGGCGGCGCGAATCACGATGATGTCGCGCCGGTCTGCGCAGGACGAATTGCGCCGCGAGGGCGAGGCCCGCACGCGGCGGTCGCAAGAGGTGACCAAGGAGCTTTCGGGCTGGCGGCACCGTCTGGAAACCGCCGAAAAGCGCAGTGCGGAACTGGTCGAGCGCAAGGCGCAGTCCGAGGCTGAGTTGAAGGCCGCGCAGGCCTTGCCGACCGAGCTGGCCGCCAAACGGGACGAGCTGTCCGAGATGATGGCCGAGGGCGAGGACCGCAAGGCCAACGCCACCGATGCGCTGAGCGTGGCCGAGGGCGTGCTGCGCGAGGCGACCGTGACCGAGCGCGAGGCAGAGCGTGCCGCATCCGAGGCCCGCGAGGCGCGCGCGGCGTCCGAAGCCCGCGCCGAGGCCGCCCGCGAAACCGTGCAGGCCGCCGCCGAGCGCATCGCGGAAGAACAACAGCAGACGCCCAACCAGTTGCTGACCGCGCTGGACGTGGACCCCGGCCAGATGCCCCGGTCGGACGCATTGGAGGCGGATGTGAACCGTCTGAAACGCCAGCGCGAAGCCTTGGGGGCGGTCAACCTGCGCGCCGAGGAAGATGCGCGCGAGGTGCAGGAAGAGCATGACACGCTGGTCAGTGAAAAGGCTGACCTGGAAGAGGCGATCAAGACGCTGCGGTCGGGCATTGCCAGCCTGAACCGCGAGGGGCGTGAACGGTTGCTGACGGCGTTCGAGCAGGTGAACAGTAATTTCTCGTTGCTATTTACTCACCTGTTCGGCGGCGGCGAGGCCAATCTGGTGATGGTGGAATCGGATGATCCGCTTGAGGCCGGTCTGGAGATCATGTGCCAGCCGCCGGGCAAGAAGCTGTCGACGCTGAGCCTGTTGTCAGGGGGCGAGCAGACGCTGACGGCGATGGCGCTGATCTTTGCGGTGTTCCTGGCCAACCCGGCACCCATCTGTGTGCTGGACGAGGTGGACGCGCCGCTGGACGACGCCAACGTGACGCGGTTCTGCGACCTGCTGGACGAGATGTGCCGCCAGACCGACACGCGGTTCCTGATCATCACGCACCACGCGGTGACGATGGCGCGGATGGACCGGTTGTTCGGGGTGACGATGGGCGAACAGGGCGTCAGTCAGTTGGTGTCGGTCGATCTGAAAAAGGCGGCGAAGCTGGTCGCCTGAGGGTCTGGTCCTGACACCTGCACACGAAAACGCCCGCCCCCAGAAGGGACGGGCGATAAACTGTGCTAGAAGCAAACCTTACTTGGTTTCTTGCATCGCTTTCAGGCTTTCTTCGGTCATGTCGACATAGACACGAACCTCGTTTGCTTCGGCGTCACGCTGGATGTTCAGGCTTTCCATGTCCACACGGACGTGGTCTTCGCCGATGCCCAGGAAGCCACCGATGTCCAGCTCGGCGCCGGTCAGTTGACCGTCAGCCGAAACATACAGTTCGCCAACTTCACCGATGTCTTTCATCTGTGCGTCATACACGACGGCACCTGTCAGATCTTCGGTTGTCAGGTCGGCCAGTTCAACCTGCGACCAGCCGTCAACGGTTACATCGGGACGCTCGGCAGAGTAGACGTTGCCTTCGTCGGCCATGGCGCCATCAGCGTCGGCGGTATCCATGGTTTTGTCGGCTGCCATATCGTCGGTCGCCGCAGTGTCCGTGTCGGCCATCGCGGGATCGTCGGCTTTCATGCCACTGTCGGCGGCGGCCGAGTCTGTTTCGGTCATCGCAGGGTCGGTTGCCGCGGTGTCCGAATTGGTCATTGCGGGATCAGCCGATTTTTCCATGTCGGTTGCTGCCGTGTCGGTTGCCATGGCACCCGTTGCAGCGCCGTCGGCTGCGGCATTGTCAGCCTGGGTGTCTTCGGCCCATGCGCCGATGGCGGATGCGTCATACTCGGGGGCGTTTTCCAGCGATTCGGCTGTGCCGTTGAATACGACGTAGTATTCGCCGCCGTCATTCATGCCGCTGACCAGTTGCAGTTGGTCCATGCTCAGCGCGACGCTGCGTTCGCCCATGCCCAGAAAGCCGCCGATGTCCAGCAGGACCGCGTTCACTTCACCGTCGGGGCTCATGACAAGGTCGTTCACTTCACCGACACGTTCCCATTCGATGGCGTCTGTGTCGATCTCGGTCGCGGTCACGTCTGTTTCGGTGACGTAGACAGCTTTGCCCATCAGGTTTGAGGCGCGCACGGTTTGGGCGTTGGCCACGGATTCAACAGTTGAATCGACGAAGGGCGATTGAGTTGCTTCGGACTGCGCATAGGCGGTGGTTGCCATAAGGGCTGCGGCTGCGGTGGTGGCGAGAAAATGTTTCATGTGATCCTCCTGATCGTGATGACTTGATGTCAGCAGAACACGGGCGGATCGTTGGTTGTTCCCGGAAATCTTTAGGAATTATGGTTCCTTATGTCCTGTGACATAAGGCGGATTTTTGCTTGGATTGGATGTGAAACCGGATTCATCCCTTGGTTTCAACAGGCCCGCCCAATTTCACCCATTCCGAGAAACCGTTCTTGAGGTGGGCTGCCTTGAATCCCATGTCATTTAACGTATCAACGGATATTGCCGACCGCCAACCCGAGGCGCAGTGGAATACGAATTTGCGATCCTCGGCGAAGATGTCCTTGAAGTAGGGGCTGTCGGGGTCGACCCAGAATTCCAGCATCCCGCGCGGGCAGTGAAAGCTGCCGGGGATATATCCGGTGCGCTCGCGTTCGCGCGGGTCGCGCAGATCGACGATCTGCACCTTGGGGTCATCGACCATGGCGATCAGGTCGGCGGTTTCGATTTCCTCGATGCGGGCACGGGCGTCGGCGACCATCTGGGCGCTGGATTTCTTAAGAGCCATGGAGGTGTCCTTTACAGTTGGTTCAACAGCGCAGGCGTGGGCCATGCGTCGGCGGGCAGGCCCAGCCGTTCTTGTTCGGCTTGCACGGCAGCGCGGGTGCCGGACCCCAGAATGCCGTCGATCTTGCCAACGTCATAGCCCTTGTCTGACAGACGCTGTTGCAGTTGTTTCATCTGGTTGCTGTCCAGTCCGGCATCGGGGGTGCCTGCATCATAGACGGGTGCGCCGCCCAGACGGGTGGCGAAATAGGCGGCGGTCAGCACGTAGGTGAACGACTGGTTCCATTCGAAATAGACGTTGAAGTTGGGATAGGCGAGGAAGGCCGGCCCCTTGTGCCCTTGCGGCAGGATCAGCGATGCGGGCAGGTCGGCCAGCGTGCCGTTGCGTGCCGCGACCCCAAGCGCCTGCCAGTCCGTTGCGGGCATGACCGTGTCCAGCCCGCTTTGCGACCAGTCCATCGAGGCGGGCACGTTGACCTCTTGCAGCCATGGCTGCCCTGCCTGCCAGCCCAGATGGTGCAGCATCTTGCCGCCCGAGGTCAGGGCATCGGGGGCGGATGTCTTCAGGCTGACATGGCCGTCGCCGTCGGCATCGACACCGTTTTCGATGATGTCCATGGGCAGCATCTGGACCATGCCGATCTCGCCCGCCCATGCGCCCGTGGTGGTGCGCGGGTCAAAGTCGTCGGCGGCGTGCAGTTGCATCGCGGCCAGCACCTGCGGGCGGAACAGGTCGGGGCGGCGGCAGTCGTGGGCCAGCGTGGCCAGCGCGTTGGCGGTGTTAAAGTCACCCTGGAACGCGCCGTAATCCGTCTCGAACGCCCAGAAGGCCAGCAGCACGGTGCGGTCCACGCCATAGGTTGCTTCGATGTTGTCAAAGACGCTGTCGTATTGCTGTGCCAGTTGCTTGCCCTTTTCCAACCGCTGGGACGAGATCAGGCGGCGGGAAAATTCGATGAACGGTTTCTGGAACACGCCCTGCGCCTGATCGGCCTTGAGCACGGCAGGGTCCTGACGCACGCCGGACAGGAACGCATCGGCGGATGCTGCGGGGATGCCCATGCCGACCGCTTCGGCTTTCAGCTCCGCCTTGAAGTCGGCAAAGTCGCCGCCGCATTGGGCAAAGGCCGTCACAGGCAGGGTCAGGGCAAGGGCAAAAGAGGCAAGGCGCAGCATAACGGGTCCAGTTCAGAACAAGGAAAGAAGGGCGGCAAGGCCCAGAAATACACCCCATGTCTTCCACAGTATCGCACAGGCGGCGTCAATGTCTGTGGCGGTCAGCGGCACGCGTCCGCCGTCGTTGACCCAAGCCAGCGGCTGAATCGTGCCGTCGTAGCTGCGAGGGCCGGCCAGCGCGATGTTCAGGGCGCGGGCCATTGCGGCCTCGGGCCAGCCTGCGTTGGGGCTGCGGTGGCGGCGGGCGTCGGCGGTGATGGCGTGCCATTGGGTCAGGTCACCGGACAGGGCCGCGATCATCAGGGCGGTCAGGCGGGCCGGTATCCAGTTCAGCACATCGTCCAGCCGCGCGGCGGCCCAGCCGAAGTGCAGGTATTTGTCGGTGCGATAGCCGATCATGCTGTCGGCGGTGTTCGCGACCTTGTAGATCACCAGCCCCGGCAGGCCGCCGATCAGGAACCAGAAGGCGGGGGCGATGACGCCATCGCTGAGGTTTTCGGCGGCGCTTTCGATGGCGGCGCGGGCGGTGGCGCTGGTGTCCATGTCGCGGGTGTCGCGGCTGACAATCATCGCCACGTTGCGGCGACCCTGGTCCAGCGACATGCGCAGGCCGTCGGCCACGGCCGACACGTGCTGCACAAGCGACCGTTGCGCCAGCAGGATCGCAGCGGCGAGGGTGATGACGATGGGGCCGAACAGGGACAGGACTGCGCCGATTGCGCCGCCGCCCAGCACCAGCGCCGCCACGGCAATCACGCCATGCCATTTGCGGCGGGGGCCGGTGTTCAGCCGCTGGTCCAGCAGGTGGACGGCACGGCCCATCAGCACCGCAGGATGGGGCAGCCGCGCCCACAGCCATTTCGGCTCGCCCAGTGCGGCGTCCAGCAGGAGGGCCAGTATCAGCAGGGGGGCGGTGTCCATCAGGCGTCCTGAACCTGAGCCCAGCGGTCGGGGGCGGGCAGACCCAGGCGCAACCATGTGTCGGAATAGGGGAAGATGCGGCTCCAGACATGGGCGCGGGCCAGACGGTCGCGCCAATCGGTTGCGTTGTCCGTGTTGTAGAGACGGAACAGGTCGGTGCCGCCGACCACGGTGGCGCCCTTTGTTGTCATGATGTCGTCCAGCCGCGCGGCGTCCTGTGTCAGACGCGCGCGGGTTTGCGTGGCCCAGTCGGGGTCGGACAGGGCGGCGGTTCCGGTTTCCAGCGCCACGCCTGACACGGGCCACGGGCCCAGCATGGTGCGCAGCGCGTCGATCAGTGCAGGATCGCCAATGGCAAAGCCCAGCCGCAGTCCGGCCAGCCCCCAGAACTTGCCAAAGCTTTTCAGGATCACGGTGCCGGGGCGGGCGGCTTGCGCCATCAACGAGGCATCGGGCGTCACGTCGCAAAAGCTTTCGTCGATGATGCGCAGGTCGCCGGTCAGGTCGTTTGTGGTCCAGTGTCGCCCGTCCGGGTTGTTGGGATTGACCAAAACCTGGGTTGTGCCGTGCAGGCCCACGTCCCAGCCATGGGCCTGAAAAGCGGCGGCGTGTTCGTTATAGGTTGGTCCCGCGATGGCGACGCTGCCCGTCTGTGCCAGCCGTGGCATTTGCGCGATCAGGGCGGATGCACCGGGTGCGGCCAGCACATCGGCCCCATCGGGAACATTCCAGAACCGCCGCGCGGCGGTTTCCAGCCCTGCGGTGGCGGTGGCGTCGGGCAGGGCGGTCCATGCCGCGTCGGACAGCGCGGGCACGGGGTAGGGCACCGGATTGATGCCTGTGGACAGGTCGGCCCAGTCACTGCGCGTGCCGCCAAAGCGGGCCATCGCCGTGTCCAGATCGCCCCCGTGATCTCTTTTATGTGTCACGCCGATGTCCTTTGCCGTAAACAAGCCGAATATTGCCCTATTCACACGCTGCCTGCGGCGGAAACAAGCCGTTTTAGGCGCGTTTTCCGACTTGTTAGGGATTGGTGGGGTCCATTAACCCTTTGTTAAGAATTTGGGCGGACTGCTGGTGGGGTGGGAATGCTGGGGACCAGGACGCTGATGAATGTGTTGATCGTAGAAAGCGACGTTGCGCTGGCCGATCTTTGGCGCAGGCATCTGGAACGCTCGGGGATGGTGGTGCGCGTGGCCACCACCCAAGAGGAGGCCACCCAACAGATCACCGAGGACGAACCGGGGATCATCATTCTGGATCTGGTGCTGGGTGATGGCAGCGCGCTGGCCGTGTCGGATTATGCCAGCTATCGCTGCCCGCTGGCGCAGATCATCTTTGTCACCAACACGTCGTTCTTTTCCGACGGGTCGATCTTTGCCCACGCCCAGAACGCCTGTGCCTTTGTCCAAAGCCAGACCCCGCCCGAGGATCTGACGGCGATGGTCGAGCATTATTGCCAGAGACGCCCGCAATCTGCCTGACCTCAGCCGCGCCCGTGCGCAGCGTCGAAGTCGGGGGTGGGGTTGATCGGGATGATCCGGTTCGGATTGATGTTGTCGTGGCTGTAATAATAGTGGCGCACGATGTGGTCGAAATGGACCGTTTCGGCCACGCCGTCCCATTGATACAGCTCGCGCGTATAGGCCCACAGGTTGGGGTATTCGACGATCCGCGCGCGGTTGCATTTGAAGTGGGTGTGATAGACCTTGTCGAACCGCACCAGCGTGGTGAACAGCCGCCAGTCGGCCTCGGTGATCTGGTTGCCCATCAAGTAGCGATTCTGGCTCAGGCGGTCTTCCAGCCAGTCCAGCGTGTCGAACAGCGGGTGCACCGCTTCGTCATATGCGTCCTGCGAGGTGGCAAAGCCGGATTTGTACACGCCGTTGTTCAGCGTGTCGTAGATGCGGTCGTTCACCGGTTCGATGGCGTCGCGCAGCTTTTGCGGCCAATAGTCGTCGGTGTTGCCGGTGATGTCGTTGAACGCGCTGTTCAACATGCGGATGATTTCGGCGCTTTCGTTGTTCACGATGGTTTCGCGGTGTTTGTCCCACAGGATCGGCACAGTGACGCGCCCGGTGAATTTCGGATCGGCGCGGGTGTAGATGTCGCGGGCATAGGGCAGGTCGAACAATGTGTCGCCGGTCGCCCCGTCAAAGTCGGTGTCAAAGGTCCAGCCTTCGCCCAGCATGTGGGGGTGTACGACCGACAGGCCGATGTGATCCGTCAGCCCCTTGAGGGTGCGAAAGATCAGCGCGCGGTGCGCCCAGGGGCAGGCGTAGGATACATAGAGATGATAGCGCCCCGATTCGGCGGCAAATCCGCCTTCGCCCGACGGTCCGGCGGACCCGTCTGCGGTGATCCAGTTGCGAAACTTGGAGTCCGAGCGCTCGAACTTTCCGCCCGAGGAGTCGGTGTCATACCATTTGTCTTGCCATTGGCCGTCTACGAGCAAACCCATGTCTATCTCCCTTGTTGCTTGGGACATACCTAGGGCGCAGGGCGGCAAAGGCCCAGCGGTGCCGCCGCGCAGCCCCCCTGCACAGGCGCACATTTCTGCAACAGCCGCAGTGCAGCAATTTGAAGTTCATCAGAAATTCACTTGAAGCGCGGTAAAGAAGCGCCAAGTTTCATTGCGACAGCACTGGGGACGATCATGACGACATTTCTGCCAAAAGAAGTTCAAGCGGGGCTGGACAGCGCCCGTCTGAACAGTCTGAAAAAAGCGTCGCGCCTGCGGGTGAACATCGACGGTGTCACGCATCCGGTGCTGCGGATGTGGAAAACCGGCTTTTCGGTCGATGCGTCCACCGCGCCCTATTTGCGCGGGTATGTCGATCTGTACGACGGGGCTGTGCATTTGTTTCAGTGCCTGATCGTCGCATCGGATGAAGAGGCGGGCGAGATGAACTATGAGTTCAAGCGCGCCACCGCCGTGGCCGACAAGCCCGCGCTGGATTTTGAAAAATCGCCGGACGCGCCTGTGGCCCTGCTAACGGATCGCCCTGTCGCCGAGATGTAATTTGCGTCACGCTTGACGAAAAACCGGCCCGCGTGTAATCGCAGCGCAGGGCCCGACCCCTGCCGCTCGCATGGATGGTGAAGTTCGGGAACCGGCATCTGGTCCCTTTCTTTGGTACATATGCGGTCCGACGGCAACGCGAGCCCCTTCCCAACACCGCATCTGAGACCGAAAGAGGCTTTGGATGTTTTATCTGTCCTTTGCGGGTGCGCCATGAGCGATGCGCCCGTTTCCAATATGTTTACCAGCGGGCCGTTGGTGCCGCTGTTCTTGCGCACGGCGGCACCCATCATTCTGGTGATGGGGATCAACGGGGCCTTTGCTGTCGTCGATGCCTATTTCCTGGGGGTCTATGTCGGCGCGCGGGCGGTGATTGCCGTGACGCTGATGTTCCCGCTGTACATGATGCTGGTGGCGCTTTCGACGTTGGTGTCGAACGGGTTTTCCGCGCTGTACGCGCAGGCGCTGGGCGCGGGCGATGGTTTGCGGGCGCATGCGTTGCTGGGCAGTGCGCTGCAACTGGCGCTGGTGGTCAGTTTTGTTCTGATGGGACTGTTCATGCTGTTCGGCGCCCCCATGGCGATACGGGTGGCGGCGGGGGATGTCGGGTTGGCGGACACCGGGCATTTGTATCTGGCGATACTGGTCTTCGGGTCGCCGCTGGGGTTCCTGGTGGCGATTGGCGTCGATGCGCTGCGGGCGCAGGGCCGCATGGGGCCGATGGCGGCGATCATGCTGATGGCGGCGGTGCTGAACATCGGCTTTGACGCGCTGCTGGTGGTGGGGCTGGGCCAAGGCGTGGCGGGATCGGCCATTGGCACGTTGCTCTCGCAGCTTTGCGCCGGGCTGGCGGTTGTCGCGGTGCGGCGCGGGCAGCCGCGTCCTGTGGTGTGGCCCATGCGGCCAGCGTATTGGGGGCGGTTGCTGGCCCTGGGGGCGCCGTCCAGTCTGGGGTATATCGGGCTGTCGTTGTCGGCGGCTGTGACCTTGGTGGCGATCCAGATCTGGGGGGGTGCACAGTTCAATGCGATTGCGGGGGCTTTTGGCATCATCTCGCGGTTGATGACCTTTGCGTTTCTGCCGCTGTTGGGGCTGTCGATGGCGTTTCAGACGATTACCGCCAATGTTTACGGCGCAGGGCAACGCGTGCGGGTGCGCGCGGCGCTGCGGGTGGCGGTCGGCATTGGCCTGACTTACGGGGTGTGCGTGCAGGTGGTGTACCTGCTGGGCGCGCCACGGTTGGGGGCGGTGTTTGTCGATGATCCGCAGATCGTGGCGCAGGTGGCGCGCATTCTGCCGATCACGACTGCCACGATGTTCCTGTTCGGGCCGCTGATGATGGTGGCGACACATTTTCAGGCCATCGGAGACGCGCCGCGTGCGGGACTGTTGGGGCTGTCGCGCACCTATCTGTTCGGGCTGCCACTGACGCTGTTGTTGCCGCTGGTCTGGGGCGAGATCGGCATATGGCTGGCAGGTCCGGTGGCCGAGTGTCTGGTGCTGGGGCTGACGGTGTGGGTGCTGTGGCGCAGGCGCGGGTGAAACGAAACAGGTCGGGCTGTTGCGGCCCGACCTGTCATGCCGTTGCGATTGCGCCGCTTACTGCAAGTCGCCGAACGCTTTGGTCAGACGCGCCACCGCATCCTCGACACGGCTGCGTTGGGTGGCGATGTTAAAGCGCATGAACGTATCGCCGCCCTTGCCGAAGGTCGGCCCGTAGTTGGTGGCGATTTTTGCGTCTTTTTCGATGCGGCGGGTGACTTCCTCGCGGCTCATGCCGGTGCCTGCGAAATCGACCCAGCTAAGATAGGTCGCCTGCAAGGGCATCGCTTTCAACCCCGGGATGGCATTCACGCCAGCGTCGAAGATGCGCGCGTTGCCTGCGATGTATTCCATCACGTCATCGACCCACTGCGCCCCTTCGGGCGAGTATGCCGCGGTTGCCATGAACAGGCCAAAAGCGTTGGGCGACAGACCCAGCGCGCCCATGCGTTTGGCGAACTTGGCGCGCAGTGTTTCGTCCTGAATAATGACGTTGCCGACATGGGCGCCGGCGATCGAGAAGGTTTTGGTCGTGGCGGACATCATCACCAGACGGTCGGTGACGCCTTCGATCTTGGCCATCGGGATGTGGGTGTGGCCGGGCATCACCAGATCGTGGTGAATTTCGTCCGAAACGATGATCAGATCGTGTCGCTTGGCAAAGGCTGCGACGCCTTCAAGCTCCGCTTTGGTCCAGACGCGGCCACCGGGGTTGTGCGGGCTGCACAGCAGCAGCAGCTTTTCGCTGCCGTTCATCTGCGCGTCCCATGCGTCGAAATCCAGCGTGTATTGCCCGTCGTTCAGGGCCATCTGGCATTCGACCACGGGCCGGTCGGCGGCATTAATCACGCGGGCAAAGGCGTGGTAGATCGGCGTGAACATCACCACACCATCGCCCGGCTGGGTATAGCTGTCGATGCACATGGCGGCGCCGTTCACCAACCCGTGGGTGGTGAAAATCCACTCGGGCTGGATGTCCCAGCCGTGGCGCTCTTTCATCCACCACTGGATCGCTGCGTGATAGTCGCTGTCGTCGCCGAAATAGCCGAACATGCCGTGATCGACCCGCGCCTGCAACGCGTCCAGCACGCATTGGGGCGGGGCAAAGTCCATGTCGGCGACCCACATTGCCAGCCCGTCGTCGGCAGAGACGCCGTACAGCTTTTCCATCATGTCCCATTTTGCGCAATGGGTGCCGCGGCGGTCTACGATGTCGTCAAAGCTCATAAGGCTGTCTCCTGTGATTTTCGATTGTATTGCTAACGCGCTGACGGTCAGGCGCAAGGGGCCGTTGCACCGCACCGCGTGTTGTCCTACATGACCTGCCATGAAACGCCCTATCCTTTTGCACCCCGACCCCCGGCTCAAGAAGCTGTGCACGCCCGTCAGCGACATGACGGACGACCTGCGCAGCCTGGGCGATGATATGCTGGCCACCATGTACGATGCGCCGGGCATTGGCCTGGCAGCGCCCCAGGTGGGTGTGCTGGAGCGGCTGATCGTGCTGGACTGTGTCAAGGCCGAGGGCGAGGCGCCCCGTCCGTTGATCATGTTCAACCCGGAGATCATCGCATCGTCGGACGAAACCAGTGTCTACGAAGAGGGCTGTCTGTCGATCCCCGAACATTTCGCCGATGTGACCCGCCCCGCCGAGGTGCAGGTGCGTTGGATCGACCGCGACGGCAAGGAACACACCGAAGAGATGGGCGGGCTGTGGGCCACTTGTGTGCAGCACGAGATCGACCATTTGGACGGCAAGCTGTTCATCGACTACCTCAAGCCGCTGCGGCGGCAGATGATCACGCGCAAGATGACCAAGCTGAAGCGCGAACTGGCCCGCGACAAGCCATGAGCACACGGCCGATCCTGACCTGGCCCGATGTGCGCCTGACGCAGCCTTGCGCCGCGGTGGGAGAGGTGACCGCGCAGGTTCAGATACTGGCGGCGGATATGCTGGAAACCATGTACGCGGCCCCCGGACGCGGGCTGGCTGGGCCGCAGATTGGCGAGATGTTGCGGATTTTCGTGATGGACACCGGCTGGAAAGAGGGCGCGCCCGATCCGCTGGTGTGTATCGACCCGCAGATTGATGTGCTGGACGACAGCCCCGTAACGAACAACGAAGGATGCCTGTCGATCCCCGGCGTGTCGGCGGCGGTGACACGCCCTGCGGCTGTACGGCTGGCCTATACCGGTCTGGACGGGGCGCGGCATGTGCGCGATTTGACCGGATTTGACGCGGTGTGCGCGCAGCATGAATATGACCATCTGGACGGGGTGCTGACCTTTGACCGTCTTGACGCGGATGCCCGCGCGGCCTTGTTGGCCGACTATGACGAGGCCGCGACATGACCGTGCGCCCGTTCGTGCCATGGCCCGACAAACGTCTGCGCACGGCGGCGGCGCCGGTGGACGAGATCACCGATGACATCCACGCCCTGTGGGCCGATATGGTCGAAACGATGGACGCGATGCCCGGTGTCGGGTTGGCCGCGCCGCAAATCGGGGTGATGCTGCAAGTGGCGGTGGTGGATGCCACGCCCGACCGCAGCCGCCGCATTTTGCTGGCAAACCCGACGGTTCTGACAGCCTCGGACGAGGTCGAGGCGGGGACCGAAGCCTCGCCCAATCTGCCCGGTGTGCATGCCGAGATCGTCCGCCCCAAGGCGGTGACGGTGCGGTTTCTGAACGCCCAGGGCGTGATTGACCGGCGCGATTTCGAGGGGCTTGAGGCGCGGTCGGTGCAGCACCAGATCGACCATCTGGCGGGGCGGATGTATTTCGACAATCTGGGCCGCGTGAAACGCGATATGCTGATCCGCAAGGCACGCAAATCCCGCTGAGCCCCGTGCCTGTCAGGAAAGGACACCCTATGCGCATCATCTTTATGGGCACGCCCGATTTTTCGGTGCCGGTGCTGGACGCGCTGGTTGACTCCGGTCAAGAGATTGCCGCCGTCTATTGCCAGCCGCCGCGTCCTGCGGGGCGGGGCAAGAAGGACCGCCCGACGCCGGTTCATGCCCGCGCCGAGGCGCTGGGATTGCCGGTGCGCCATCCTGTGTCGTTGAAATCACCCGAGGCGCAGGCCGCGTTTGCGGCGTTGCAGGCGGATGTGGCGGTGGTCGTGGCCTATGGTCTGATCCTGCCGCAAGCGATCCTGGACGCGCCTGCGCGCGGCTGTCTGAATATTCACGCCAGCCTGTTGCCGCGCTGGCGCGGGGCGGCGCCCATCCACCGCGCGATCATGGCGGGGGATGCGGAAACCGGCGTGTGCATCATGCAGATGGAGGCGGGGCTGGACACCGGGCCGGTGCTGCTGCGCGAAGCGACGCCGATTGGTGCGACCGAGACCACCGCGCAATTGCACGACCGGCTGAGCGCGCTGGGCGCTGCGGCGGTTGTGCGGGCGCTGGGCCAACTGGACGATCTGACGCCGCAGGTGCAGCCCGAAGACGGCGTGACCTATGCCCACAAGATCGACAAGGCCGAGGCGGCGCTGGACTGGTCGGCGGACGCGGTTGCGGTGGACCGGCAGATTCGCGGGCTGTCACCGTTTCCGGGGGCGTGGTTCGACCATGACGGGGTGCGTATCAAGGTGCTGGGCAGCCGGCTGGCGACAGGGCAGGGCGCTGCGGGTAAGGTGCTGGATGATGCGCTGACGGTGGCCTGTGGCACGGGGGCGGTGCAGTTGACCCGCTTGCAAAAGGCCGGGCGCGGGGCGCAGGATGCGTCAGAGTTTCTGCGCGGCACGGCCCTGCCCGCAGGCAGCCAGCTTTAGGAGCGCGCGATGTTTCCCGTTTTGATCGGCACCGTGGTGATTGCGGGGATCGTTGGTTACCTTTCCGAACGCTCGGGCTTTACCCACAACGGTATTCTGCAAAGCATCATCATCTGCATCGGCGGGGCGTTTCTGTTCTACTTTGTGCGGCTGATGTTCGGGTTTGGTTTCAACAGTGCGGGGCTGAACGCGATTGTGTCCAGCATCGGGGCGTTGATCATTGTCCCGACCCATTGGCGCAGGTAGCCGACCGGCCCTTCGGGGAGGATTTTTTGAACCAGAGAAGGGGCGGGGGTCAGGATTTTGGCGGCGTCGAGCGGTAGGTGGGCAGTTGCCAGCCAAAGGCCAGTGATCCGGCACGCAAGGCCCATGTGACGCCCGCGCCTGCGGCCAGTGCGGGCAGGTCAGGGGCGATGTAGGTCGAGGTGAGCCACAGCGCCAGCGCGCCGCCGAAGGCCGCCGAGACGTAAAGTTCGCCCTGTTTCAGCACCACGGGCACGTCGCCGACCACCACGTCGCGCATCAGGCCGCCCATACAGCCGGTGATCATGCCCATCAGGATGACGATAGGTGCGGGGGTGCCAAGGTCCAGCGCCACGCCAGCCCCCGCAGGGACCGCGATGGCCAGCGCGAGACTGTCCAGCCACAGCAAAGTGCGCAGGCGGCTTTCCAGCAGGTGCGCGGTGAAGAACACCACGATGGCCGCCCCGCAGGCAACGGCGATATAGGTGGGCTGGGCGATCCAGAACACCGGATTGCGGTCCAGCAGCACGTCGCGCAGGGTGCCGCCGCCCATGGCGGTCAGGCAGGCGATGAACAGGAACCCCACGGGGTCCATCTGGGCGCGGCTGGCGACCAGCGCGCCGGTCAGGGCAAAGATCATCACCGAGCCGAAGTCGAGAAGGGCCAGCCAGCTCATAGCGCGGCCCTGATCCAGTCGAGGGCGCGGTCGTGGGGCGTGGTCAGGCCGTCGGGCAGGGCGTCGTCCAGCGCCAGCCAGCCAAAGCGTTGCAGGGTGCCGTCGGGGCCAGCGTTCTGCCAGTGGGCGCGCACCGGTGGCACCGTGCGGCACAGGGCGAAATGCCAGCGTTCGCCCGCGACGATGTCGTCAGAGGTGCCCAGCAGCAGCGCGGCGCGTGTTTCCAGCCCGCCGATGGCATAAAGCGCCTGTGCGGCGGTGTTTTCGGGGCGGGCGTCGGGGGCGATGTCGGTGTGGACCAGCGCAAGCTGCGGCTTGGTCGCGATGGCCAGACGACGGGGGGCTCCGTCGGGGTGCAGGGCCACGGGGCAGGCGACCAGCCTCATTTCGACTTGGTTTTGAACGGGGCCATGCCTGCGCGCGCCAGCGCATCGGCGCGTTCGTTTTCGGGGTGGCCTGCGTGACCTTTGACCCATTTCCATGTCACGTTGTGGCGGGCCTGTGCCTGATCCAGACGTTGCCACAGTTCGGCATTGGCCACGGGTTTTTTCGCCGCATTCTTCCAGCCGTTTTTCTTCCAGCCGAAGATCCACGCTGTGATGCCGTTTTTGACATAGTTGCTGTCGGTCACCACGGTGATCTTGCTGGGCCGCTCCAGTGCTTCAAGCGCGTTGATCGCGGCCAGCAGTTCCATGCGGTTGTTGGTGGTCGCCGCCTCGCCGCCCTTCAGCTCGCGCTGTTTGACGACTGCGCCGTTTTCCATTGCGAGCATCAAGGCACCCCAGCCGCCCGGGCCGGGATTGCCGCTGCACGCGCCATCGGTATATGCAAATAAATCAGCCATGAGCGCGCAGACATAGCCAGTCTGCATAGGTGCCGTCCAGCCCCTTGTCGCGCCCATAGGCGCGGGCGTCGATGGTAAAGCCTGTGTCGGTCAGAAGGCCGGCCAGTTCGGGTTCGGAATAATAGGTGTACAGCCTGCCGATGCTGTCGCGGGCGGCGCCTGTGCCCAGTTTCATGCCGATGTGGAACAGGCCACCCGCGTGCAGGGCGGATTTGATCGCCGCCAGATGGCGCGGCATGTCGGCGCGCGGGGCGTGCAGCAGGCTGAAGTTGGCCCAGATGCCGTCGTAGGTGCCGCTGATGTCGTCGAAAGTGCCCAGTTGCGCCGTAACGCCCGCGTGCCGGGCCGCCATTGCCACCATTTCCGGCACGGGGTCCATGGCGGTGACCTGAAACCCTGCCTCGGCCATTCGCGCGGCGGCGCGGCCCGGGCCACAGCCCAGATCCAGCACGCGGCCCTGTCCGAGGGCGGCCATGAAATCGGTCAGTTGCGGGTCCTCGTGGTCGGTCATGGTGGCATAGTCGGCCGCTTTGGCGGCGTAGACATCCAATGTGGCCTTGTCGCTCATGCGAAGACACCGATGGCCAGACAGATCAGCACGATGCCGGTCAGCAGCACGCGCAGGTGCATCCACCACACAGGCGCCAGCCCCCAGCGCCAAAAGGCGAAATCAAGCAGCAACAGGCCGGCAAAGCCCACCATCAGGTTCAGCCCAGCCGCTTCGGGGCCGTTGCCCGTCATGACAAAAGCCCAGAGCGCGGGAATCACCGACAGCGCATAGCCGGTGGCGGCCTGCGCGCCGCTGGCTTTGGTGGCAAAGCCCCACAGGACGCCGGACATGAACGACAGGATCACGGCGCCATAGAACAGTTGCACGTAAGGCCCGACAAAGCGCGACCCCAGCGTGCGAACGCACCAGTCGGCCAGATCGGGGCTGAGCACCGTGGCGGCGCCCCAGACAAAGGGGATCAGGCCCAAAAGGCCCAGGGCCAGCGGTGCGCGGGGGATCGTGTTCATGGCGGGCGTCGTCCTGTCAGGTGGCGAAAAGGGTCAGTGGCCGTCCCAGACCAGTTCCATGCGCAGGCCACCCGGTTCGGCAAACATCATGTGCTGGCGCGGGCCGTCGCCCATCAGTTCGGGCATGAATTCAACGGTCACGCCGGGCCAGCCGGCGACCAGTTCGGCGGTGTCCATCAGGTGCGCCTGATCGGGCACGGACAAGGCCAGATGGTGCAGGCCGATCTGGGCGTGGCGGTCAAAGTCGCTGGCGTTCGCGTCGGCCTGCCACAGGGTCAGGCGCAGGCTGCCATCGGTCACGGTGTTGCGCGGGTAGGACAGGTCCTGGGCTGTCTGCAACCATCCCAGACATTTGACGAAAAAGCCGGTGGTGGTGTCCAGATCGCGCACGGTCAGGCCAAGATGGTTCAGGCCGGTGGTCTTTGTCATGGGGACCTCCTTCATGCGGTGGTGCGCAGCACGCGCGGTACTTTGAATTCGACGTGTTCCACGGCGGTTTCGACCAGTTCCGTGGTGACGTCAAAGCGGGCTTTCAGGGCGTCGATCACCTCGTTGATCAACACTTCGGGGGCAGATGCGCCTGCGGTCACGCCGATCGACGCGATGCCTTCGAGGCTGCGCCAGTCGATGTCGGTGGCACGTTGCACCAGTTGGGCATAGTCGCAACCGGCACGCGCGCCCACTTCGACCAGACGGCGCGAGTTGGACGAATTCGGCGCGCCGACCACCAGCATGGCGTCGCATTTTGGGGCGATGGCCTTGACCGCCTCCTGGCGGTTGGTGGTGGCGTAGCAGATGTCTTCCTTGTGGGGGCCCACGATGCCCGGGAACCGTGCCTTGAGGGCGGCCACGATGTCGGCGGTGTCATCCACGCTAAGCGTCGTCTGGGTGACATAGGCCAATTGCGTGGGGTCGCGGACATCGACATGCGCCACGTCGTCGGGGGTTTCGACCAGCAACACCTCGCCCTCGGGCAGTTGCCCCATGGTGCCGATGGTTTCCGGGTGTCCGGCGTGGCCGATCATGATCATCTGCAAGCCTGCCTCGGAATGGCGCTGCGCCTCGATGTGGACCTTGCTGACCAGCGGGCAGGTGGCGTCGACATAGACCATCTGGCGGCCTTCGGCGGCGGCTGGGATCGCCTTGGGGACGCCGTGGGCGGAAAAGATCACCGGGCGGTCGTCGGGGCATTCGTCCAGTTCCTCGACGAACACGGCGCCTTTGTCGCGCAACCCGTCGACGACAAAGCGGTTGTGCACGATTTCGTGGCGCACATAGACCGGCGCGCCCCACTTTTCCAACGCCATCTCGACAATCTTGATGGCACGGTCCACGCCTGCGCAGAACCCGCGCGGTGCGGCTAGATACAAGGTCAGGGGCGGCTTGGGCGGCATGGCAGGCTCCGGCGTGGTGATATGTGACAGGTAGGTCGTCCGAGGGGCGGCGTAAACCCTGTGTGCCAGCACATGCGGCGTTTCGGCGGATCAAATGCGGTTGATGCGGGCCATGGGCCGCGCCCAAGAAAAAACCGGGCCTTTGCGAAAAAGGCCCGGTTTGCTTTTTTGTGTGGCTGCAAGACAGGAATCGCGTGCGCAGCCCGTCGAGGTCAGCGTTCGTTTGCGACCGCGCTGGGGCGTTGCTGTGCCATGTCATCCTCGCGCGGGGGGCGACCGATCACGTCCTTAAGCTCGTCCAGTTCGATGAAGTTGTCGGCCTGGCGGCGCAGGTCGTCAGAGATCATCGGCGGCTGGCTGCGGATCGTTGAAACAACAGAGACGCGAACGCCCTGGCGTTGCAGGCTTTCGATCAGCGGGCGGAAGTCCCCGTCGCCCGAGAACAGAACGATGTGATCCACACGCGGAGCAAGCTCCATCGCGTCGACCGCCAGTTCGATGTCCATGTTGCCTTTGACCTTACGCCGGCCCATGGAGTCGGTGTATTCCTTGGCCGGCTTGGTCACCATGGTGAAGCCGTTGTAGTTCAGCCAATCAACCAGGGGGCGAATGGGAGAGTATTCGTCATTCTCTAGAAGCGCGGTGTAGTAAAAGGCACGGAGCAATTTGCCGCGGCGCATGAACTCTTGGCGCAGAAGTTTGTAGTCGATGTCGAAACCTAATGCTTTCGCGGCGGCATACAAATTAGACCCGTCGATGAACAGCGCGAGCCGTTCGTCTTTATAAAACATAAAACGTCCTTTCGAAAAACGCCCCGCCTGCCTGTTTCCGTGAGTGTCTTGGTGAATTAAGACAGGGCGTATCGGGCGAAAATATGTATTTTTAAGTATGCTGCAAGGCACCCAAAGGGTCAAAAGGGACATTGAGTTGATGCAATTCCGGTCAGATATACTGATTGCCGTGGGGTCAAATCAGCGATCTTCCGCCGGAACGCCCGAAGACACGCTGAAAATGGCCTACTCACGAATCGTTGAAGCGGGCGGAGTGATTCGCGCCGCCAGCCCGTTTTATGCGACACCATGCTTTCCCGCCGGGGCAGGGCCGGACTATGTCAACGCCGCACTCGCCTTAAAGTGGAGCGCGTCGCCGCAGGACATCATCGCTGCGTTGCACCGGATCGAGGCGGACCTGGGGCGCGAGCGGGTGCAGCGGTGGGGGCAGCGCACGGTTGACCTGGACCTGATCGCGGTGGGGGACCTTTTGCGGCCCGATCTTGAAACTTACACCCGTTGGCGCGATCTGCCGCTGGACCGGCAGATGAAAGAGGCCCCCGATCAGTTGATCCTGCCGCATCCGCGAATGCACGAGCGCGCCTTTGTGCTGGTGCCGCTGGCAGATGTCGCACCCGATTGGGTGCATCCTGTCACCGGGCAAAGCGTGGTGCAGATGCGCGATGCGCTGGACCCTGCGTTGCGGGCCGAGGTCAAACCCGTGTGAGCGGCGGCGCTGCGTCGCTGTGACACCTGTTTTCGCCTTGTCATCAGGGGCGGAAGCGCCTAAATACACGGCTTCTGATGTTATTGTCCGATGCAGGAGCACCCAAATGGCCCGCGTAACAGTCGAAGATTGCGTAGATAAGGTTCCAAACCGTTTCGAACTGGTGATGCTTGCCGCACACCGGGCGCGCGAAATTTCGGCAGGCTCTGCTGTCACTGTCGACCGCGACAACGACAAGAACCCCGTTGTTTCCCTGCGCGAGATCGCAGAAGAAACCCAAGGTGCCGACGACCTGCGCGAGCGGATGATCGAAAGCAACCAGAACCAGATCGAAGTTGACGAGCCGGAAGAAGACGCAATGGCGTTGCTGATGGGTCAGGAAACCGCTGACAAGCCAGACGAAGACAGCATGACCGAAGAAATGCTGCTGCGTCAGTTGATGGCGGCTCAGGGACAAGGCTAACGCCTTAAGGTGCGGACCAAATGATCTCTGCCGATGACCTGATCGCGCTGGTCCGCAACTATAACCCCAAGACAAATGAAAAGCATATTCGTGCCGCCTATGACTACGGCGCGAAGATGCACGAAGGGCAGTTCCGCCACTCGGGAGAGCCGTATTTCACGCATCCCGTGGCCGTCGCCGCGATCCTGACAGAGCAGCAACTGGATGATGCCACGATCATCACCGCGCTGCTGCACGATACGATCGAGGACACCAAAGCATCCTATAAAACGGTATCAGAGCTGTTTGGCGATGATGTGGCCACGCTGGTTGACGGCGTGACCAAGCTGACCAATTTGCAGCTGAGTTCGCTGGAAACCAAACAGGCCGAGAATTTCCGCAAGCTGTTCATGGCCATGTCCAAGGACATGCGGGTGATTCTGGTCAAGCTGGCCGACCGTCTGCACAACATGCGCACGATCAAATCCATGCGTGTCGACAAACAGGTGCAGAAAGCCCGCGAGACGATGGATATTTTCGCGCCGCTGGCGGGGCGCATGGGTATGCAGTGGATGCGCGAAGAGCTGGAGGATCTGGCCTTTCGCGTGCTGAACCCGGAAGCGCGTGCGTCGATCATCCGCCGCTTTGTCACCCTGCAACGTGAAACCGGCGACGTGATCCAACGGATCACCAACGACATGCGGCACGAGCTGGAAAAGGCGGGCATCGAGGCAGATGTCTTTGGTCGCGCGAAAAAGCCGTTTTCGATCTGGCGCAAAATGCAGGAAAAGGATCTGAGCTTTTCGCGGCTGTCGGACATTTACGGGTTCCGGCTGATCACCGACAGCGAAGAGGATTGTTACCGCGCGCTGGGTGCCATTCACCAACGGTGGCGGGCGGTTCCGGGCCGGTTCAAGGATTATATCAGCCAGCCCAAGACCAACGGCTATCGGTCGATCCACACCACCGTGTCGGGCCGTGACGGCAAGCGGGTCGAGGTGCAGATCCGCACCCGCCAGATGCATGACGTGGCCGAAAGCGGCGTGGCGGCGCATTGGTCCTATCGGGACGGCGTGCGGTCGCAGAACCCGTTTGCGGTTGATCCGGTCAAATGGATTGCAGGCCTGACCGAACAGTTCAACGACGAAGACGATCACGACGATTTTCTCGAAGCGGTCAAGCTTGAGATGTATTCGGATCAGGTGTTCTGCTTTACGCCCAAGGGCGACGTGGTCAAGCTGCCGCGCGGGGCGACACCGATTGATTTCGCCTATGCCATCCACACGCGGATCGGCAACGCCTGCGTCGGCGCCAAGGTGGACGGTATGCGGGTGCCGCTGTGGACGCGGGTGAAAAACGGCCAGTCGGTCGAGATCATCACCGCCGAAGGTCAGACACCGCAGGCCACATGGCTTGAGATTGCCACCACCGGCAAGGCCAAGTCGGCGGTGCGCCGGTCGCTGCGCGAAGCGGACCGCGAGCGGTTTATCAAGCTGGGTCACGAACTGGCACGCTCGGCGTTTTCCAACGTGGGCCGCAAGGCGACGGACAAGGCGCTGGACACCGTGGCCAAACACCTGCGGCTGTCGTCGGGCGACGAGGTGCTGGCGCGTCTGGGCAGTGCAGAGCTGACGGGGCGCGAAGTGGTGCAGTCGATCTATCCCGATCTGGCCCCGAAAGCGGGCAAGAAGGTGGACAAGCGCCGCGCGGTGATCGGTCTGTTGCCGGGGCAAAGTTTTGATCGCGCGACCTGCTGCCAGCCTTTGCCGGGCGAGCGGATCGTGGGCATTACCTATCGCGGGCAAGGGGTGGTCGTGCATTCGATCGACTGCGAGCGGCTGGTGGATTTCGATGACCAGCCCGACCGCTGGCTGGACCTGCACTGGCACGACGGCAGCCATCCGGCGGTCTATGGGGCCACGCTGGATATGACGATTGGCAACGATGCGGGCGTTTTGGGCCGGATCTGCACCTTGATCGGGGACAGCAGCGCAAATATTTCCAATCTGGAGTTTCTGGACCGGAAACCGGACTTTTACCGGCTGCTGATAAATGTTGAACTGCGCGACGTGGAGCATTTGCATTCGCTGATGCTGACACTGGAAGCCGAAAGCGAGGTTGCGTCTATCGAACGCTTCCGCGATGTCACGAAGGGTGCGGCCGACCCGGCACGTACCAACTGAACCCGAACGGGAAGGACCCTGACCCGGTGATCTTCAAACGTCGAGATCCCAAACCGTTCCTGCGCGCATTGGCCGAGGCCCTGTGGCCGCGCGGTGGTTGGACCCGTGCGTTTCACTATGTCAAACATCGGGTGCGGCGGCTGCCCGACACGCCCGAGCGCATCGCGCGGGGCATCTGGGCCGGTGTGTTCACCACGTTCACGCCGTTCTACGGGTTGCATTTCGTGGTTGCGGCACTTGTCGGCAAGGCGATGCGGGGCAATCTGCTGGCGGCGTTGATGGCCACGTTTTTTGGCAATCCGCTGACCTATGTGCCCATCGGCATTGCATCGCTGAAAACCGGGCACTGGCTGTTGGGCACCCGCATGGCGCCCGACGAGCACCGGTCGTTTGGTGGCAAGTTCTATGATGCGGGGACCGATTTGTGGGACAACCTGATCGCCGTGTTTCAGGGACACCCGACAGACTGGACCGGGTTGGACCGGTTTTTCCATGATGTGTTTTTCCCCTATCTGGTGGGGGGCATCATTCCCGGGATCATCTGCGGCACCATCGCCTATTATATTTCCGTACCGCTGTTGCGCGCCTATCAGAAGCGGCGCAAGGGGGCGATCAAGGCCAAGTTCGAGGCGCTGAAGGCCAAGGCTGCGGAAAAGGCTGCGGCCAAGGCGGCCAGCAAGTCCGAGGCGCGCACCGAACAGGATTAGGGGGCTCTGCCCCCGCGCCTTGCGGCGCGCCCCCGGAGTTTACCCGGCAAGATGAAGTTGCGATGTATCGGTACAAAGAAGGCCTCGCGCTTGGGCGCGTCGGGCATTAGGCTGCGGCGCAAAATACGGTCTGGAGTAGCTTATGAAACCGCTTGGTCCCCTTCGTCTGGGGGTGAACATTGATCACGTGGCCACGGTGCGCAATGCGCGTGGTGGCGACACGCCGGACCCACTGCGCGCCGCGCGGATCGCACAAGAGGCGGGCTGTGACGGCATCACGGCGCATTTGCGCGAGGACCGCAGACATATTTCGGACGCCGACATCGAGGGGTTGATGGAGGTGCTGACGGTGCCGCTGAACTTCGAGATGGCGGCCACCGACGAGATGCAGCAGATCGCCCTGCGCCACCGTCCCCACGCGGTGTGCATCGTGCCGGAGAAACGCGAGGAACGCACGACCGAAGGCGGGCTGGAAGTGGCGCGCGAGGAAAACAAGCTGGCGCATTTTATCGCGCCCTTGCGCGATGCCGGCTGCCGTGTGTCTATCTTTATCGGTGCGGACCAGCGCCAGATCGAAGCGGCGCACCGCATTGGGGCGCAGGTGATCGAGCTGCATTCGGGCGCCTATTGCGATGCCCACCACGAAGGCCGCTTTGACGACCGCGACCGCGAGCTGGAGGCGCTGCGCGAGATGTCGAGCTTCGCACACAGTTTGGGGCTCGAGGTGCATGTGGGCCACGGGCTGACCTATGAAACGGTGCAGCCGGTTGCGGCCTTTCCCGAGGTGATGGAGCTGAACATCGGGCATTTCCTGATTGGCGAGGCGATCTTTCGCGGCTTGCAGCCCGCCATCGCCGAAATGCGCCGCCTGATGGATGACGCCCGTGGCTGAGTATCGTTTCAACATCCCGCGGTTTGCCACGTTTTACCTGGGGCTGAGCATCGGCCTGCCGGTGCTGATTTATCTGATCCGCCAGTATCTGGGGTTCGACCTGAGTTCAGGCGGGATTTCGTTGATCCCGATCATGCTGACGACGCTGAACGAAGGCGCGCGGTTTGTGCGCGCGACGGGGCGGCGGCCTGATAATCGTGAAGCGTGGAAGATGGCGGGGCTGTTTGCGCTGCTCGGGGTCATGTTTTCGATGCTGCTGGCGGCGGTTGTGCTGGTGGTGGCCCCTGCGTTTCTGGGCGATTTGTCCAGTCTGGGCGTCGGGTTTATCGCGGTGATGGTGGCGGTGATGGCCATTGTCTACGTGCTGGTGGCACGCGTATTCTTTGCCTTGGGGGCCCGCAGCGAGGTGAAGCGGCTGCCATGATCCTGGGCATTGGCACCGATCTGGCGAATATCGAGCGTATCCAAGGCACGCTGGACCGCTTTGGCGACCGGTTTCGCAACCGCGTGTTCACGGAAGTTGAACAGGCCAAATCCGAGCGGCGTAAGGACGTGGCCGGCACCTATGCCAAACGCTGGGCCGCGAAAGAGGCCTGTTCCAAGGCGCTGGGCACCGGCCTGCGCATGGGGATTTCGTGGCGTGATATGGCGGTCAGCAACTTGCGCACCGGACAGCCGGTGATGCATGTGACCGGCTGGGCCGCCGAGCGGCTCGCGGCGATGACCCCCGCAGGGCACGAAGCGATCATTCACGTGACGCTGACCGACGACCACCCGTGGGCGCAGGCCTTTGTGCTGATCGAAGCGCGGCCCATAGCAGGTTGAGCGATTGGCCGCATGTGGCCTGCCTTGACACCTTGACGCTGCACCCGCATGTAGCAGCGTGACCCAAGCAGGAGCGCCCCCATGGCTGCCAAGGAAAAGTCCGGCAACGGATTCGTCGAAACGATCAAGACCATTGTCTATGCGCTGCTGATCGCAGGTGTGTTCCGCACCCTGTTCTTTCAGCCGTTCTGGATTCCGTCCGGGTCGATGAAAGAGACGCTGCTGATCGGTGATTTCCTGTTCGTGAACAAGATGGTCTACGGCTATTCCTATGCGTCCTGCCCCAGCATCGTAATCCAGCGCCTTGGCATTGATGTGGATGCCGAAGACATCTGCGGTGTCTTTGACGGCGACAACACGCGTTTGTTCGGCGGCACGCCGAAACATGGCGACGTGGTGGTGTTCCGTCATCCGGTGTCGGGGCGTGATTATATCAAGCGGCTGATCGGTTTGCCGGGGGACACGGTGCAGGTCAAGGACGGGATCGTGATCCTGAACGGAGAGCCGTTGCCACAGGAACCCAGCGGCACCTTTACCGAAACCATGGCGCGCCAGGGGCCGCAAGGGCTGGTGCCGCGCTGTGAAAACGGACCGGTGGGCGAAGGCGGCGATTGCACCAAGTCGGAATATACCGAGACGATGCCCAACGGCGTCAGCTATACTGTGCTGAACACGGGCAATCAAAGTTCGGACAACACCAATGTGTTCCAGGTGCCCGAGGGGCAGTATTTCTTTATGGGCGACAACCGCGACAATTCGCTGGACAGCCGGTTTTCGCAACTGGCCGGCGGTGTCGGCTTTGTTCCTTATGAAAACCTGATCGGGCGCGCGGACCGGATCATGTTCTCGTCCGCGGGGCGGTCGATGCTGTTCTTCTGGACCTGGCGCGGCGACCGGTTCTTCAAAGGTATTTACTAGGCGTTTAGATGAAAATTTCGAGCGAACTCAAAGACTTTGAACAACGCATCGGACACGAGTTCGCCGATCCCGCGCTGCTGACCGAGGCGGTGACGCACGCGTCGATGTCGTCGCCGACGCGGGGCGACAACCAGCGGCTTGAGTTTCTGGGCGACCGTGTGCTGGGGCTGGCGATGGCGCAGGCGCTGCTTGAGGCGGACACCGACGCCGCCGAGGGCAAGCTGGCACCGCGTTTCAATGCGCTGGTGCGCAAGGAAACCTGTGCCGATGTGGCCCGCGAGATCGACGTGGGTGCCGTTCTGCGGCTGGGGCGGTCTGAAATGCTGTCGGGTGGCCGCCGCAAAGAGGCGCTGCTGGGCGATGCGATGGAGGCGGTGATCGCCGCCGTTTATCTGGACGCGGGCTTTGACGTGGCGCAGGCGATGGTCATCCGGCTGTGGGGCAAGCGCATCAAGGATGTTGACGCAGACGCCCGCGATGCCAAGACTGCGATGCAGGAATGGGCACAGGCCCAAGGGCTGCAACCGCCGCGCTATGTCGAGGTGCACCGCGAGGGGCCGGACCACGCGCCGGTGTTCACAATTGCCGCGAAGCTGACCAATGGGGCCAGCGCGCAGGCCACTGCCAAATCGAAACGTCAGGCCGAACAGGCCGCTGCCGCCGCATTGCTGGCGCAAATGGAGAAGACCCAATGAGCACCCGCGCCGGTTTCGTCGCCCTGATCGGAGAGCCGAACGCCGGCAAATCCACCCTGTTGAACCGCATGGTCGGGGCCAAGGTGTCGATCGTCACCCACAAGGTCCAGACCACGCGCGCGCGCATTCGCGGTGTTGCCATCGAGGGCGATGCGCAGATCGTGTTCGTGGACACCCCCGGCCTGTTTCAGCCGCGCCGCCGGCTGGACCGCGCGATGGTGGCCGCTGCGTGGGGCGGAGCTGCGGATGCCGATGTGGTGGTTCTGATGGTCGAGGCGCACCGTGGTGTGTCCGAGGGTGTGGAGCGCATTCTGGAGGGTCTGGCGACCGTCGGCGAAGGCCGCAAGGTCGCGCTGGCGATCAACAAGATCGACCGCGTGGAATCGCAGGTTTTGCTGGGGCTGACCAAGGATCTGAACGAACGCTATGCCTTTGTCGAAACCTTCATGATTTCGGCCGAGAAAGGCTTTGGCGTGGATGCGCTGCGCACATGGCTGGGCGGGCAGTTACCCGACGGCCCGTGGCTGTACCCTGAAGATCAGATTGCCGACCTGCCGATGCGCATGATCGCCGCCGAGATGACCCGCGAAAAGCTGACGCTGCGGCTGCATCAGGAACTGCCCTATCAGTTGACGGTCGAAACCGAGAACTGGGAAGAGCGCAAAGATGGCACCGCGCGGATCGACCAGGTGGTCTATGTCAGCCGCGATGGCCACAAGGGCATCGTTCTGGGCAACAAGGGCGAGACGATCAAATCGGTCAGCAAGGCCAGCCGCGCTGAGCTGGAAGAGTTTCTGGGTCGTCGTGTGCACCTGTTCCTGCAAGTCAAGGTGCGCGAGAAGTGGCAGGAAGAGGCCGAGCGGTATTCGCAGATGGGGCTGGATTTCAAAGATGGCAACGCCTGATATTCTGGCCAGCCGACCCTCCGGGGGGAGTTTATCGGGCAAGATGAAGCCATGAGCCGTCTGACGGCACGGTTCTGGGTTGATGCCTATCTGACGCGGCTGCGGTTGTTCGATATTCCGGGGTTTGTCGTGTCGCATGGCGATGACACGGGCGGCGCGGTTCTGGTCAAGCTGAACACGCTGGACGGGCAGGCGGTGGTGTTTCACCGCAGTTTCGATCTGCAAAGCGATGCGCGGGTCTGGGCCGAGTTGTCCCGCGGACCCGAGGCCGATGTGGACGCTGTGGTGACGCGGCAGCGCGGATTTGACCCCGACCTGTGGGTGGTCGAGGTCGAGGATCGTTCTGGGCGGCATCTGCTGGATCACGACGGGCTGGGCTGAGCGTGGACTGGCGGGGCACGGGCATATTGCTGTCGGCGCGCAAACACGGCGAAACCTCTGTCATTATCGACGTGTTCACCGAAGATCGCGGGCGTCATGCGGGCGTGGTGCGGGGTGGCACCAGCCGCAAGATTGCGCCGATCCTGCAACCGGGCGCGCAACTGGATGTCGCGTGGCGGGCGCGGCTTGAGGATCACATCGGCAGCTTTAGCGTAGAGCCTGTGCGCAGCCGCGCGGCGCAGGCGATGGGCGACCGGCTGTCGCTGGCGGGTTTGAACGCGGTGACGGCGCTGTTGTGTTTTTGCCTGCCCGAGCGCGAGGTGCACGCGCCGCTGTACCGGCGGACCGAGGCGCTGCTGGACCTGATGGGGCAGGCCGATTTGTGGCCGCTCGCCTACTTACGCTGGGAATTGGCCTTGCTGGAAGAGATGGGCTACGGGCTGGACCTGTCGGCCTGCGCGGTCACCGGCGCGACCGAGGGGCTGGTCTATGTCTCGCCCCGGTCGGGGCGGGCGGTGTCGGCAGAGGGGGCAGGCGAATGGGTGGACCGGATGCTGCCCTTGCCCGAAGTTTTACGCGGGCGTGGCGATGCACCGGATGCAGAGATTGTCCAGGGCTTGCGGACCACCGGATATTTCCTGGAGACGCATCTGGCCGCCGATCAGGGCAACCGCGCCTTGCCTGTGGCCCGTGCGCGGTTTGTCGAGACGTTCAGTCGGCAGCTCTGAACATCATCTCGCGGCCTTTTTCGTTCTTCAGGATCATCACGTCGCCCAGCACTTCGATCAAGGTCATGTCTTGCAGGGCCGTGAAATAGCGGGTTTCGTCACCCAGCGCCGGACAGGCGCGGCGGGTGCTGCGCAGGGGGCCGGTTTTGAACCACGGGTAGGGCACCGACATCGTGCCCGAGAAGCCGTTGCAGGGACCGCGCCCTTCGATCTTGTCCGCTTCGGGAAAGCTGAGCGTGGCCATGGCATCAAAGTGCTGGCCGTCGATTTCGGTCAGGGTCCACGTTTTGCCACCGGCACCATAGGCGCGGGCGGTTTCATCTGCTTTGCAGGACATGGCGAAGGTCAGGGCGAAGATCAGGGCAATACGCATGGCGCTGACTAGCGCAATGCCAGCACAAGGTCGATCAAAGCGGTATAGGCGTTGGCGGAATCGTGCCGTTTGGATTTGGGCAGCATCGGCATTCCGATCAACGCGCCATAGGCGGCGCGGGCAAAGTCCGGGTTTTTCAGGCCCAGTTGCAGCAGCAGGGTTGCCATGTAGGTCAGCCGTTCTGCATCGACCTGTGCCAGCGCATCGGCAGCGCCTTTGTGTTCCTGCGCCCAGGACCGGATCGCGGGGGCTGTCGTGTCGTCCAGCACGTGGGCGCCAAAGTCTTGCAGGCGGGTGGCGGCGTTGCCTTGTCCTTCGAGCAGGGCGACCACATCGGCGAAGGCCCGGCTTTTCCAGTGGTCCAGCAGTGCGTCGTGAAAGGCGGGGACATCAGCGAAATGCCAGTAGAACGACCCCTTGGTCGTGCCCAGGCGGCGTGCCAGCGGTTCGGCCCGCAGCGCAGGCGGACCATCGCTGCGCAAGGCGGTAAGGCCTGCGTTGATCCACTTCTCGCGATTGAGACGGGCGTGTTTCATAGGAACGGGTGTAGAGGGTCGCCTGTCACCTCGCAAGCGGCATATGCTGCACGTGCAGCATATGCGTGGACGCTTGCGACGGATTTGGGCGCCGTGCCTGTTAAACGGGCTGTTTGACGGGGTTCAACCCAGCAAGCGGCGGGCGATGACCTGTGCCTGAATTTCGCCTGCGCCCTCGAAGATGTTGAGGATTCGGGCGTCGCACAGGACGCGGCTGATCTTGTATTCCAGCGCAAAGCCGTTGCCGCCGTGGATTTGCAGGCCGTTGTCGGCCGCCGCCCATGCCACGCGGGCGCCCAGCAGCTTGGCCATGCCGGCCTCGACGTCGCAGCGACGGCCCTGATCTTTCTCGAAGGCGCTGAAATAGGTCAGTTGGCGGGCGATCATGATCTCGACGGCCATCATCGCCAGCTTGTTGGCAACGCGTGGGAATTCGATCAGCGATTTGCCGAACTGCTTGCGGTCCTGGGCATATTGCATCGAGATATCCAGCGCCGATTGCGCCACGCCGATGGCGCGGGCTGCGGTCTGGATGCGGGCGCTTTCGAAGGTTTCCATGAGTTGTTTGAAACCCTTGCCCTCTTCACCGCCCAGCAGGTTTTCACCTTTGACGTGGAAGCCGTCGAAAGCCAGTTCGTATTCTTTCATGCCGCGATAGCCCAGCACCTCGATCTCGCCGCCGGTCATCCCGTCGGTGGGGAAAGGGTTGGCATCGTCGCCGGGGGTCTTTTCGGCCAGGAACATCGACAGGCCCTTGTAGTCGGTCGTGTTCGGATCGGTGCGCGCCAGCAAGGTCATCACATGCGTGCGTGCCGCGTGGGTGATCCATGTCTTGTTGCCGGTGATCTTGTAGTCGTCCCCGTCCTTGACGGCGCGGGTGCGCAAGGCCCCAAGGTCCGATCCGGTGTTGGGTTCGGTGAACACGGCTGTTGGCAGCGTCTCGCCCGAGGCCAAGGCAGGCAGCCACTTGGCCTTTTGCGCGTCGGTGCCGCCCGCAATGATCAGTTCTGCGGCGATTTCCGAGCGCGTGCCCAGCGAGCCGACACCGATATAGCCGCGCGAGAGTTCTTCCGAGACCACGCACATCGACGCCTTGGACAGGCCAAGGCCGCCGTGTTCTTCGGGGATGGTCAGACCGAAGACGCCCATTTCGGCCAGCTCGTTGATCACCTCGATCGGGATCAGTTCGTCCTTGAGGTGCCAGTCGTGTGCAAAAGGTTCGACTTTTTCCAGCGCGTAGCGGCGGAATTGTGCGCGGATCATTTCCAGCTCTTCGTCCAGACCGGTGGCGCCCACCGTGATCTCGGCATTGCGTTCCTGCATGAGCGCGACCAGACGGATGCGGGCGGACTGGGTATTGCCGGTCCGGATCAGCGTCATGGTGGCGGGCGCAGACAGGCCCGCGATGTCGTCTGTGGTCAGGCCCATGTCGTGCGGGCGCAGGATTTCGCCCTGGTTCATCGGGATGCCGCCCTGGATCTGGCCCAGATATTCGCCCACGCCGATTTGCAGGATCAGCTTTTCCACTTCGCCGAACTGGCCGTTTTCATCCAGTGTTGTGGCCCATTTCTGCATCTGGTGCAGGGCCTGAACGTAGGTGGCAAGCCATGCCAGCCCGTGGGCCGCCGTCTGGTTCTGTTCGACAAGGGTGGCCGACACGCGGCCGTTTTCGCTGAGCACGCCGCGCAGTCTGTCCTTGGCCGCCTCCAGAATCGCATCGACCGGCGCAATGGCGTCTGCGGTTTTTGCCAAAAGATCGTCCAGAATCACCGAAGTGGTCGAAGTCATGTCTTGTCCGTCGTGTGCCATGGCTCACATCCCCTTGTTTGCTTGCGGTTCGAGATAGTTCCTTCGCAGGTGCAGCGCAACTTATTTGCGTACAAGTGCGGCAATTTGATCGAAAGTTACGCGGTGTTTTTGCACGTGCAGCCGCGAATGAGGGTGGTATAGCGGGTTTATGGACATTTTTCTGACTTTGCTGACACCGACCCAACTGGGTCTTGCCGTGGCAATCGCGCTGTTGGCGGGGTTTGTAAAAGGGGTTGTGGGCTTTGCCATGCCGATGATCTTTGTGTCGGGGCTGTCCAGCTTTCTGGCGCCCGAACTGGCGCTGGCGATGCTGATGCTGCCGACGTTGGCGACCAATGGCATACAGGCGCTGCGCCAGGGGCCGCGTGCCGCGTGGGAATCGATTGCCCGGTTCAAGGTCTACATGATCGTCGGGGGTGTTGTGCTGATCCTGAGTGCGCAACTGGTCAATGTGCTGCCGATGCAGGTGATGCTGCTGATCATCGGCGTGCCGGTGACCGGCTTTGCGCTGATGCAGATCGTCGGCTGGACCCTGACCATGAGCGGCCAAAGCACCACCTTCGAGGTGGTTATCGGCGTGGTTGCCGGGTTCCTTGGCGGGATCTCGGGGATTTGGGGGCCGCCGACGGTGATGTATCTGACGGCGCTTGGCACACAGAAACACGACCAGATGCGCGCGCAGGGCGTGATCTACGGGTTGGGGGCTGTGTCACTGGTGGGGGCGCACATCGGATCGGGCGTGCTGAATGCGGCGACCTGGCCGCTGAGTGCGGCGATGATCGTGCCGTCGCTGATCGGGATGTTCTGCGGTCGTCAGATCATGGACCGGATCGACCAGGTGGTGTTCCGACGCGCGACGCTGTTCGTGCTGCTTGTGGCAGGGCTGAACCTGATGCGCCGCGCATTGGTGGGGTGACCCTTAGGCCGATCTGGCGACCGTGCGGCCGGACACGTCTTCGATGAAGGTGACGATGCGCGATTTGATCTGTTCGTCGTCGATCGAGGCGACGGCGCTTACGATGTCCAGTCCGGGATCGCGTGCGGTAGAATCGCTGACGTCTTGCAGGCCTTCAAAGAAATAAGAGGTTGGAACATCCAGGATGCGCGACAGGTCATAAAGGCGGCTTGCTGCGATGCGGTTGGAGCCAATTTCGTATTTTTGAATTTGTTGAAAAGAAAGTTTTAGGTGCCGGGCGACATCTGTTTGCGACATACGGCGCAACGTGCGTGCCTGCTTCAGCTTACGACCAACATGAATATCTACGGGATGAGACATCTGTTTAAGTACCTCCGGTTGTAACTCTGGCAGTGATCCAAGAATTGTTGGCCATAATCAAGTGCCTAGATTTATACATTTGTGGTATATTTATATTGCAACACTGGATGATTTATGCACCCTTAATGGTAGCCGTGATGGATAAGGGGTCGTCAAATCACACGCAGGCCTACGAATTTTCAGCAAGAACACCAGCCGCTTCTGTTTGAAATGTTGCGATCGTTTGCGACTTTGGCGCGTCATTTAAACCTTTCGCGCGCTGTTGAAGAGCTGGGCAGCACCCGTCAAACGGTCCGGCGGCACATTACTTTTCTTGAGCAGGCCAAGGGTTTTGAGCTGTTTCGAATCAGGGACCGGCGCTACGAGCTGACCGAACGCGGTGCCAGCGCACTGCCCGAGGCGTTGACGTTGCTGTCGCGCGGGACTGCGTGGCTGAGTTCCGAGGTTGGTTTCGAATACGGGATGCTGCGGATTGCCAAGGTCGAAGGCGACTGGCGGTTTTACCTGCAACAGCGCCCCCTGTCAGAGATTTGGGTGCACGGATCAAGCTTTCTGCGCAACAGCGTGCGGTGTTGGGCCGACGCCGGTGGCAATATCGAACATCCAGCGTTTCAGCCCGTGCGTCCCTACGCCATGGTGTTTCGCCCCAACGACCAGCAGTGGGTTTGCGTGGACGTGGGGCGCGAGTCGTCGTTCGCCACATGGTTCGGCTGGGAATGGCAAAGCAGTTCGATCGGGCGCACGCTTGAGGCGTTGCCGGGCGGGCCGTTGATCGGCGACATCATGGAAGGCACCTTTCACGAGATCGCGGCCAACCACGGGCTGCGCTTTGATCACATCCACACCACGGTGGCGCGCAAGCCCGATACACCGCTTGTCCCGCTTAGCTATTCGCGGCTTTTGCTGGGGTCGCGGTTTCCCGATGGCAGTTTTGCGCTGGTCAATATTATCGAGCGGACCAACGCGCTGGAGATTGACGAACTGCCTGCGGAGTATCTGAATTCCATGGATCCAAGTCTGGAAATGCAGGTCAGCATCTGACCGGGCTGATTGTTGCGCGCCGACGCGCGCTTTGGCCTGTTGTCTGCGGCGGTGCGTCTTGCCGATGCAAATGATGCTGTTCTGGTGTATGGACTGTGGCGTAAATGTTGCCAAGGCAGAGGTCAAAAGGCCGTTTGCCTGCTGTTGCTATTTCAACCTGTGCGCCATACCGGGAGAAACCTGATGAGCATACACGACATATTTGAAGGGTCGCGTTTGCTGACCGAGACGGTGGAGTTGCTGGCGCAGCGCCAACTGTATCTGACGGTCGGAGACGATTTTAATCATTACAAAGCTTTGATTTCCCAATACCGGCCCAACCAGCCGGTCAGCCTGCCGTTTGATCCTGCCCAATCGGATCTGTCGGGCGGTCAGGGGTTTTGGTCGGTTGGCCGCAATCCCCAAGGCAAGATCGTGCAGACGCAGGCGGTGCGGTTGATCGACCTTCAGGGGCAGACGCTGGCCGATTACATGGAGCGCAATTTCCGCGCCTATCCGCCGTCGGGCGTGCCGATTGATCTGGACGATTCCTGGTACAGGTCGGGGCCCGGGGCGCGGCGGATGTCGGGGCTGGTGTGCTATCACGGCGAGATGTGGATCAACCCCGAAGAGGGCAACTATCGCGGACGCGGGATCGTCGACATTCTGGCGCGCTTTGCCTTTCTCAGCAGCCAGTTGCATTGGCAACCCGATTATGTGTTCGGGTTCATGCCCCGTGCGATCGCGCGCCGTGGTCTGGCCGAGCGCGAGGGGTACATGCATGTGGACCCACTGTGCCTAAGCTGGAAGATCACCGGCCAGAACAAGCCGGTCGAGGGCAACATGGTCTATATGGGCCACGAGGACATCCAGCATATCATTCAGGTGCCGCTCGAACTGGCCGCCTGATCGCAGCACTCAGGACGTTGCACCCATGAAAAAGCCCCCGCGCCAGATCGGCTGCGGGGGCTTTTGTCGTTCGGGGCCCGGGGCCGCGCGGCTTAGCCGATGGCGGCGGCGCGCACGTCTTCGTCGATGTGCGGCAGGTACTGTTCAAAGTTCGTGGCGAACATTTCGACCAGTTTGTCGGCTTGACGGTCATAGCTTTCGGGATTGTCCCAGGTGCGGCGGGGGTCCAGCAGGATGTCGGCCACACCGTCCACGGCAACGGGCACTTCGAAACCAAAGTTCGGGTCTTTGCGGAACTTGGCGTTGCCCAGGCTGCCGTCAAGCGCGGCGGTCAGCAGTGCGCGGGTTGCGCGGATCGGCATCCGGCTGCCGGTGCCATAGGCGCCGCCGGTCCAGCCGGTGTTGACCAGCCAGCAGGTCGCGCCGTGCTGTGCGATCTTTTCGCGCAGCAGGTTGCCGTACACTTCGGGACGGCGGGGCATGAACGGCGCACCGAAGCAGGTCGAGAATGTGGGCTCGGGTTCGGTCACGCCGCGCTCTGTTCCGGCCACCTTGGACGTGAAGCCCGACAGGAAGTGGTACATCGCCTGCGCCGGTGTCAGGCGCGCGATGGGGGGCAGAACACCAAAAGCATCGCATGTCAGCATGATGATGTTCTTGGGGTGGCCGCCCAGTGCGGTTTTCGATGCGTTCGAGATATAGTGCAGCGGATAGGCGCAGCGCATGTTCGCGGTCAGGCTGTCATCGGCAAAATCCAGATCCTTGGTTTCTTCGTCAAAGATCATGTTTTCGATCACGGTGCCGAATTTCTCGGTCGTGGCGTAGATTTCCGGCTCGGCCTCGGCGCTGAGGTTGATCGTTTTGGCATAGCAGCCGCCTTCGAAGTTGAAGGTGCCGCGGTCGGACCAGCCATGTTCGTCATCGCCGATCAGTGTGCGCGACGGGTCGGCCGACAGGGTTGTCTTGCCGGTGCCGCTAAGGCCGAAGAACACGGCGGTGTCAACAGGGTTGCCCGTGGCATGGTTGGCCGAGCAGTGCATCGGCATCACGCCTTTTGCGGGCAGCATGTAGTTCAGCAGGGTGAACACCGATTTCTTGTTCTCGCCTGCATATTCGGTGCCGCCGATCAGGATGATCTTGCGGTCAAAGTTCAGGGCGATCACGGTGTCGGACTTGCAGTCGTGTTTTGCGGGGTCCGCTTTGAACGACGGGCAGTTGATGATTGTGAAGTCTGCGGTGAAATCTTCCAGGTCTTCGCGATCGGGACGGCGCAGCAGGTGGCGGATGAACAGGCCGTGCCATGCCAGCTCGGTGACCATACGGACGTTGATGGCGTAGGCCGGGTCGGCACCGCCCACCAGATCCTGCACGAAATAATCGCCGCCCTTCATATGGGCCAGCATGTCATTGTACAGCGCATCAAAGCCTGCCTCGGACATCTCGGCGTTGTTTTCCCACCAGATGTTGTCTGCCACGCTGGCGGTTTTGACGACGTGTTTGTCCTTGGGCGAGCGGCCGGTAAATTTGCCGGTGGTCACCAGGAAAGAGCCACCTTTGCCCAAGGTGCCTTCGCCACGGGCAAGCGCGGTTTCAACCAGCGCAGGCTCGATCAGGTTGTAATAGACATTGCCCAGATCCTTGATCCCTTGATCTTCGAGCCGGAAATTCGGGTTCACCCGTCCAGATGTCATATGTCGTCTCCTGTCGCCGCCACGGGCGGATCGTACTAAATTAGGCGCGTCAGCGTCGTGGCCGTCATGGCCTATGGGCCTCTTAACATGACGTTTCCAGACATGAACAGGACGCTTTGGCACAGTTAGCGCCATCACCGCGATCTTTGGCCCATGCACCCTGTTACAGCCCTTTTCGCAGCCTCCCGTATTCGGGGAAAGTGCGTCAATTTAGCCATTCCTAACCAAATTGTGGCGCAATTAGGGCATTAGGGGGGAGTGATTCGCACTTAAAGATTGATTCGACCCAATAAAATCTGGATGTATGGACAAAAAACAATATTGAGCAGCAAAAAGGGTACAGGCAATGTCAAAGATTGCATTGGTGGACGATGACAGGAACATTCTGACATCCGTTTCGATGACGCTCGAGGCTGAAGGCTTTGAGGTTGAGACATATAATGACGGGCAGGCGGCGCTTGACGCCTTTAACAAGGGGCTGCCGGATATGGCGGTTCTGGACATCAAGATGCCCCGCATGGACGGGATGGACCTGTTGCAGCGACTGCGTCAAAAGACGTCGATGCCGGTCATTTTCCTGACATCAAAAGACGACGAGATTGACGAAGTGCTGGGCCTGCGCATGGGCGCCGATGACTACGTCAAGAAACCCTTCAGCCAGCGTTTGCTGGTCGAACGCATTCGTGCCCTGCTGCGTCGCCAGGATGCGGTTGCCACGGATGAAGTGGGCGACACGGAAGACACCAAGGTGATGGAGCGCGGCGATCTGCGTATGGACCCGCTGCGCCATTCGGTTAGCTGGAAGGGCAACGATGTGTCCCTGACCGTGACCGAGTTCCTGCTGTTGCAGGCGCTGGCCCAACGGCCCGGGTTCGTCAAGTCGCGCGACCAGTTGATGGACGTGGCCTATGACGATCAGGTTTACGTGGATGATCGCACCATCGACAGCCACATCAAACGTCTGCGCAAGAAGATGCGGACGGCGGACGATTCCTTTTCGGCGATTGAGACGCTGTACGGGATCGGCTATCGATACAACGAAGAGTGATGCGCGCAAATGGCTCTGGCGGAAAGGAACTTCGTGCGGGATATGGCCCCACCTCCATCACGTGACGGTGACGTTGTGCTGGGCGACGACTGGGTCGCGCCCGACCGTTCGGAAACCGGAAATGAAATCCGGGCCAAGCGTGAACGCCGCGGGCTGTTTTCGCTGCGTGCGTCGCCGCTGACACGCAAGATCATCACATTCAACCTGATCGCGTTGAATGTGCTGGTCGCGGGTATCCTGTATTTGAATTCCTCGCGCGACAGCCTTGCCGTGCAGCGCGCCACGTCGATGGTCAGCGAGGCAGAGCTGATTGCCGACGTGATCGAGGCGCAACTGCCTGCGGGCGCGCCGGTCAATCTGGCGACCGGTGACGGTGTTGATGTGGCGACCACCCTGCAAGGGCTGGACCTGCGCAGCGGCATCGAGGTTCTGGTGTTCGATCCGACAGGCGCATTGGTGTCCAGCATCGAAGGTGCGGCAAATCAGTCGATGGGCCAGCAACCCGGCGGCGCAAGCCGGACCATTCTGACCGACGGACTAAGCTGGCTGTGGTCCAAGCTGTCGTCACCCTTTGCCTCGGACACCGTCGCTGAGGCGCCCAGTGTCGAAGAACAATTGCGCACGATGGTGCCCGGCAGCCTGACCGGCGGCACACAGGTGCAAGACAGCCTTGATACCGCGGGCGGCACGCTGTTCAGCGTCGTTACGCCCATTGTTCAGGGATCGACCACCGTTGGCGTGGTCGGCATTACGTCCGCCGCGGGCGAGATCGACAAGCTGGTGCGCGGCGAACGCGAGCGGGTGTTGCAGATGTTCGTGATTGCCACGTTGGTGTCTGTGGGTCTCAGCCTGGTTCTGGCGTCGACCATCGCCAATCCGCTGGCCGATCTGGCCGCCGCTGCCGAATTGGGCCGCGACCGCAACCAGCGCAAGGTCAATCCCGGACGCATCCGCATTCCCGATCTGACCGCGCGGCCCGATGAAATCGGCCGATTGTCCGGTGCCCTGCGCGGCATGATCGCCGCCCTTTACAACCGCATCGACGGCAACGAACAGTTTGCCGCCGACGTGGCCCACGAGATCAAGAACCCGCTGGCGTCGCTGCGCTCTGCCGTGGGCACGCTGCGGCTGATCAAACGCGAGGACCAGCGCGAAAAGCTGCTGGATGTGATCGACCATGACGTGCGCCGTCTGGACCGGCTGGTCAGCGACATCTCGAACGCGTCGCGGCTGGATTCCGAACTGGTCAAGGAAGAGGAAGAACCCTTTGACCTGCTCAAGATGCTGGGCAACCTAAGCCAGTACCTGGGCGAGGACGCCAAATCGAAGGGCATTGATTTCATCACCAACCTGCCTGCACAGCCCCTGCTGGTCCACGGGCTTGAGGCGCGGCTGGCGCAGGTGTTCGTAAACCTGATCACCAACGCGATTTCCTTTTGCGAGGACGGCGACGCGATCCGCGTCTGGGCCCGCAAAAAGGAAAACCGTGTGCTGGTCGTGGTCGAGGACACGGGCCCCGGCATCCCCGATCAGGCGCTGTCCAAGATCTTTAAACGTTTCTATTCCCAGCGTCCCGAAGAGCATTTTGGCAACAACTCGGGCCTTGGTCTGGCCATTTCAAAACAGATCGTCGAAGCACATGGCGGCGTGATCTGGGCCGAGAACATCCGCCCCACCGATGCCGACATCACCAGCGACCCGCTGGGCGCCCGTTTCGTCGTGGGTCTGCCGGTTTGATATGCCGTCCGGTGCGGCCACGGCCACGCTTCATGCAACGGCAGTGGCCGTGGATGGGCGCGCAGCCCTGATCCTTGGCGCTTCGGGGGCGGGGAAATCGTCGCTTGCGCTGCAATTGATGGCGCTGGGGGCGGTGCTGGTCGCGGACGACCGCACCGTGGTGCAGCGTGATGGCAGCCACATCGTTGCAGATGTCCCCGACACCCTGCGCGGCCTGATCGAGGCACGCGGCGTCGGCATTCTGAATGCGACTTGTGCCGGGCCTGTCCCGGTGTCGGTGGTGATTGATCTGGACCAGACCGAAACACAACGCCTGCCTGCGGCGCACGGTCACAGCCTGTTAGATCTGACGCTGCCTTGCCTTCACAAGTGCGATACTCCAGCTTGGCCCGCGGCGATCATGCAATATCTTAAAGCCGGAAGCGCAAAGATATGACCCAGACCGAACCCACACATAGACGCCTTGTTCTGATCACCGGACCTTCGGGCGCCGGACGGTCCAGTGCAATCCGCGTGCTTGAGGATCTGGGGTTCGAGGTGATCGACAACATGCCATTGCGTCTGATCCGGCCCTTGCTGGACGATCCGTCCAGCACGCGGCCACTCGCTTTGGGGATCGACCCGCGCACCCGCGACTTTTCCGTCAATGCGGTGATGGACGCCATCGGCCAGATCGCCGCCGTGCCCGGGTTGGTGCCCGAACTGCTGTATCTTGATTGTGACACCGATGTGCTGTTGCGCCGCTTTTCCGAAACCCGCCGCAGGCACCCGCTGGCCGATGGTGACCGGCCCGAAGCGGGCATTGCCCGCGAGCTGGAGATGCTGGGGCCCTTGCGGGCGCGGGCCGACATCCTGATCGACACATCGCAGTTGAACGTTCACCAGTTGCGCGCTGCGGTCGAAGAATGGTTCGCGCCGGGCGATCAGGGGCATTTGTCGGTGTCGGTCGAAAGCTTTTCCTACAAACGCGGCCTGCCGCGCAGCGTCGATATGGTGTTTGATTGCCGGTTCCTGAAAAACCCGTACTGGGAACCGTCGTTGCGGGCGGCCAATGGGACCGAAAAGGCGGTTCAGGACCATATCGCCACAGATTCGCGCTATGCGGAGTTTGTCGCCAAGACCACCGATCTCGCGTTATGGTTGTTGCCTGCCTTCGCGGAAGAGGGAAAATCGCATCTGTCGATCGCATTTGGATGTACCGGCGGGCAACATAGGTCGGTTGCCATAGCGGAAACCTGCGCAGTGGCCCTTGCGAAGGCAGGCTGGCAAGTGTCAATTAGGCATCGCGAATTGGACCGCCGGAAAAAGGACGGAGCAGAGTGATCGGAATTGTGATTGTGGCGCATGGTGGACTGGCACGAGAGTATCTCGCTGCCATCGAACATGTTGTCGGATCGCAATCGGGCGTCCGCGCCATCGCGATCGAGGCCAACCATGACCGCGCGGAGAAACAGTCCGAAATTTGCATCGCTGCCGATGAAGTTGATGACGGCGACGGAGTTGTCGTGGTCACCGATCTTTATGGCGGCTCGCCCTCGAACCTGTCGCTGCTGGCCTGCCAGCCGCAGGGGCGCCGCATACTTTACGGCGCGAACTTGCCGATGTTGATCAAACTCGCCAAAAGCCGTCACAAACCCGTTGGCGATGCAGTACGTGCAGCACTGGACGCTGGCAAAAAATATATCGACAGCCAGAACGTCAGCGCAGAAAGCCCGAACCACGTATGACCAAATGCACTTTGAAGATCGTCAACGAAAAGGGCCTGCACGCCCGTGCCTCGGCCAAACTGGTCGAAGTCGTCGAAGCTTTTGACGCCCAGGCCGAAGTGGCCAAGGACGGCATGTCGGCCTCGGGCGACAGTATCATGGGGCTTTTGATGTTGGCAGCCTCCAAAGGAACCTTTATTGACGTTGAAACCTCTGGACCGGATGCCGAGGCACTGGCCGAGGCGCTGACGGCACTGGTCGCTGACAAGTTCGGCGAAGGCGCCTGAGACATCGGCGATCTCGGACCTGACAGCATGACAAAGGGTGACACAGACGTGGTTGACAGCTCGCAGGGCGCACAAGGCTTGACGCAGGCACAAGGCGAAACGGTTACGTTTACCAAATACGACCGTCGCAGCCTGTCCTACGCCTCGACCTTTGACGACCCGTGGAAAGCGTCGTTCATCCGCGTCATGGAAGCGTTCACCGGCAAGCTGACGATCCTGCGTCTGATCCGCAAGTTCGAGCGTCAGGGTGCCCCGCAAGGGCAGGCTTTTTGGCGCGCCTGTCTGGATGTCATGGGCATCCAGCTGACCACGCCGCAGGTGCAACTGGACCGTATCCCCAAAGAGGGACCGGTGATCGTTGTGGCCAATCACCCGCACGGCATGGTTGATGGGATGATCTTTGGCGATCTGATCGGCCGCGTGCGCCCGGATTACCGCATTCTGACCCGCTCGTTGCTGACCGCCATCGACGAGGTGGCGGGCAGCTATATGATCCCGGTGCCGTTCCCGCATGACCCCGACGCGCAGCGCAAGGGCGTCGAGATGCGCGCCAAGGCGATGAAGCACCTGAAAGAGGGCGGCGTTGTGGCGCTGTTCCCGTCCGGACAGGTCGCGGCGTCGGAAACCTATTTTGGCCCGGCGGTCGAGGCTGAATGGAACGTTTTCACCGCTGCCCTGATCCGTCGTTCGGGCGCCACGGTCGTGCCGATGAAGTTCCCCGGTCAGAACAGCCGCGCCTATCAGATCGCCAACAAACTGTCGCCGATGCTGCGTCAGGGCCTGTTGCTGCACGAAATCGTTTATTCGCTGAACAAGCCGCAAGGCCCCATCGTTGGCGATCCGATCCCGCAGGAAGATGTCAAAGCCTGGGCCGATGATCCGCGCGGCTTTATGGCGTGGCTGCGCGAGCACACGCTGAACCTCAAGGGCTGACAGCGCTTTTCACTTTGCCAAAGCGTTTCGGGAAATACCTGAATCACTTGTTCGCTGCCTTTCGCCTTCGGCTCAAACGCGAAAAGTGATGCCGTGTGATTTAAGGGTGATTTAAGGTTTTCCCGAAACGCTATGAGAAACTCCGGGACAGGCGCCAAGCGCCGGGGGCAGCGCCCCCAGCCCAGAGCATTTTCAAATAGCGTCCTAGCGCGTTGGAACAGGTGTCTCGCCGCGATAATCATAGAACCCACGCTGGGTCTTGCGGCCCAGCCATCCGGCCTCGACATATTTGGTCAACAGCGGGCAGGGGCGGTATTTCGTATCGGCCAGCCCGTCGTGCAGCACGTTCATGATGGCCAGGCAGGTGTCCAGACCGATGAAATCCGCCAGCTCCAGCGGCCCCATGGGGTGGTTCGCGCCCAGCTTCATCGAGCTGTCGATCGACTGCACGTTGCCCACGCCTTCGTACAGGGTATAGACCGCCTCGTTGATCATCGGCATCAGGATGCGGTTGACGATGAAGGCGGGGAAATCTTCGGCGCTGGCCGCTGTTTTGCCCAGCTTGTCCACCACCTTTTTGCACGCATCATAGGTTTCGGCGTCGGTGGCAATGCCACGGATCAATTCGACCAGTTGCATCACCGGCACGGGGTTCATGAAGTGAAAGCCCATGAATTTCTCGGGCCGGTCCGTGCGGCTGGCCAGACGGGTGATCGAGATCGACGAGGTGTTGGATGTCAGGATCGTGTGCGGTTTCAGATGTGGCAGCAGATCCTCGAAAATCGCCTGTTTGACGGTTTCGCGTTCGGTGGCCGCTTCGATGATCAGATCGCTGGGGCCCAGATCGGTCAGCGTCACCGTGGTGGTGATTCGCGCCATCGCGTCGGCCTTGGCCTCGGCGGTGATCTTCTCGCGGCTGACCTGCCGTTCCATGTTGCCGTCGATCAGCTTGACGGCTGCTTGCAACGCGTCCTCGCTGATGTCTGTCATGGTCACGTCATAGCCTGCCAGCGCCATCACATGGGCAATCCCGTTGCCCATTTGACCCGCGCCCACGATTCCGACTGTTTTGATGTCCATGCGATGCCCCTTATTTGTTAGCGCACCATATCCGCGCCATCCGTCTGGCTGCAAGGTGTGAACGGCCCTGCGTTTGGTCAGACCCCGTTAGCAATTTCTAAGGACCTGCGCGCTATACCCACCGTTGGGTGAAATTGTGAGGTGGGTGTAATGACCTATGATGCTGTGGGCCAAGGGTCCCTTGACTATCTTCCGTGCCGGTATGGCACATCCAAAGTGTTGTTTCGCGGGCCACGGAAGTCTTTGAAGAAACCGTATATCGCGTTTTTCGGCGGCACGGAAACCTATGGTAAATTCGTGGCCGAGCCGTTCCCCGACCTGCTTGAGAAAAAGCTGGGGATGCCGTGCGTCAATCTTGGCTGCACCAACGCGGGAATCGAGGTGTTTGCATCCGACGCGCATCTGACCGAAATCGGGGCAGGGGCCAAGGTAACCGTGATGCAGGTGCTAAGCGCGCAGAATATGTCCAACCGGTTCTATTCGGTCCATCCGCGCCGCAACGACCGTTTCCTGAAACCGTCCGGTCTGCTTGAGGCTATTTTCCGCGATGTGGACTTTGCCGAGTTCAACTTTACCAAACATATGCTGACGCATCTGAACACGGTGTCGCCCGAGCGGTTCCGCACGGTTCGCGAGGAACTGCAAAGCGCCTGGGTCGCGCGGATGCGTCATTTGCTGGGCCGGATCACCGGGCGGACCGTGTTGCTGTGGTTCGGCGAGGCTGACCCGGACAACCGCGACAACGGGATGGCCCGCGATCCGTGGTTCATCACCCGCGAGATGATCGAGACGCTGCGCAGCGATGTGACCGAGATTGTCGAAGTGCTGCCGTCGGAATACGCCCGCGAGCAGGGCACCGAAGGCATGGTGTTTTCCGAACTTGAACGGCCGGCGGCGGAAACCATGCTGGGCCCGGTTGCCCATCAAGAGGCAGCAGCGGCCCTGGCACCGGTGCTGCGCAAGCTGGTGGGTCAGGCGGCCTGCGCCGACACCTGAGAGCAAAAAGGCCCGCCGTTACGGGCGGGCCTTTCGTTCGTGATCCTGTGACGGATTACAGTTTTTCGATCAGTTCCGGCACAGCGGTGAACAGGTCGGCGACCAGACCGTAATCGGCCACCTGAAAGATCGGCGCCTCTTCGTCCTTGTTGATCGCGACGATGATCTTGCTGTCTTTCATGCCTGCAAGGTGCTGGATCGCGCCCGAGATGCCGACGGCGACATACAGTTCGGGGGCGACAACCTTGCCCGTCTGGCCAACCTGCCAGTCGTTCGGGGCATAGCCGCTGTCCACAGCCGCACGTGACGCGCCGACGGCGGCGCCCAGTTTGTCGGCCAATTGTTCGATCAGCTTGAAGTCTTCTTCCGAGCCGACACCACGGCCACCGGACACAACCACACCGGCCGATGTCAGTTCGGGGCGGTCGCTGGCGGCAACCTTGTCTTCGACCCAGGACGACAGACCGGGATCAGCGGCTGCCGACACGGTTTCGACCGAAGCGGAACCCCCTTCACCGGCCGCATCGAATGTCGATGTGCGGAAGGTGATGACCTTTTTCGCGTCTTTCGACTTCACGGTCTGGATCGCGTTGCCTGCGTAGATCGGGCGTTCGAACGTGTCGCCATCGACAACGCCGGAAGCGTCGGAAATGATCATCACGTCCAGCAGCGCCGCAACGCGGGGCATCACGTTTTTTGCGTCGGTGGTGGCGGGGGCGACGATGTGTTCGTAGTCATCGGCCAACGACACGATCAACGCGGCCGTGGATTCCGCCAGACGGTGGCCCAGCGTTGCATCCTCGGCGACCAGCACCTTGGCCACGCCGTCGATTTTCGCAGCCGCGTCGCCTGCCGCAGCAGCAGAGCCGCCCGCGCACAGAACGGTCACATCACCCAGCGCCTTGGCGGCGGTGACAGCCTTGGCGGTGGCGTCCATCGCCAGTTCGCCGTTGTTGACTTCAGCAAGAAGCAGAACAGCCATTACACCACTCCCTTTTCTTTGAGTTTCGCAACCAGTGCGTCCACGTCTGCCACGATTTCGCCAGCCGCGCGGGCTTCGGGCTCTTTCGTGCTGACCACTTCCAGGTGCAGCGCCGTATCAACGCCGTAATCGGCTGCTGTTTTCTCATCCAGCGGCTTTTTCTTGGCTTTCATGATGTTGGGCAGCGACGCATAGCGCGGCTCGTTCAGGCGCAGGTCGACCGAGATGACGGTCGGCATGTTGACTTCGATGGTTTGCAGACCGCCGTCAACTTCGCGCGTGACCTTGGCTTTGTCGCCCGCAATCTCGACTTCCGAGGCGAATGTCGCCTGGCTCCAGCCCAGCAGGGCCGACAGCATCTGGCCGGTGGCGTTCATGTCGTTGTCGATCGCCTGTTTGCCGCACAGCACAAGGCCGGGCTGCTCTTCGTCGACGATCGCCTTCAGGATTTTGGCGACGGTCAGCGGTTCGATGTCTTGGTGTACGTCGTCCGCCGCGATCACCAGAATCGCACGGTCCGCGCCCATGGCCAAAGCTGTGCGCAGGGTTTCCTGCGCTTGTTTGACACCAATGGACACCGCAACGATTTCTTCTGCCTGACCGGCCTCTTTCAAACGGATTGCCTGTTCTACGGCAATCTCGTCGAACGGGTTCATCGACATTTTTACGTTTGCAAGATCAACACCCGATCCGTCCGCTTTCACACGAACTTTCACGTTATAGTCGATCACGCGTTTGACAGGCACCAGCACCTTCATGAGCGTTCCTTCCTTGACAAAATTCGACTCACCAGATGGCAAGCCAACAATTCATTCCGAACGGTTTACCCAAGCCCGCGTTGGGGAAACAGGGTAAAATCGTCACAATATGGGCTGGCGACGCCGCGTTTCGGCCTTGCCCGCCCGGTTTGAATGCCTAGCGGTTGGCGCCGGGCACCCACAGAACGTCGTCTTTGCCGCCATTGTTGGCGATCCGCGAGGCGACAAAGAACCAGTCGCTTAGCCGGTTCAGGTATTTCACCGCTGCCGGATTAACCTGTTCCAACGTGGCAAGTTCCACCGCCAGCCGTTCCGCGCGGCGCGATACGGTGCGGCACACGTGCAGATGCGCGGCCAGCGCGGCACCGCCCGGCAGCACGAAGCTGCGCAGCGGCTCAAGTTCGGCGTTCATCACGTCGATCTCTTCTTCCAGCCGCTTCACCTGCGCGTCGATCATGCGCAGGGGCGGGTATTCGGCCGCGGCGTCTGCTTCCATATCGGGGCGGCACAGGTCGGCGCCCAGATCGAACAGGTCGTTCTGGATGCGCGCGAGGGCCGCATCGGTTTCGCCAGTTGCCTCAAGCCGCGCGACACCGACAAAGGCGTTCAACTCGTCCGAGGTGCCATAGGCGTTGACCCGTGCGGCGTGTTTGACCACGCGCGTGCCGTCGCCCAAGGCGGTTTCGCCCTTGTCGCCGGTGCGGGTATAAATCTTGTTCAGTACAACCATTTCAGCCCCCTGACTGACGCCACAGCACGGCGATCACGATCAGCACCACGGCGATAAATTGCGCGATGATCCGCATCCGCATCAGTTTGTTCGCATTTTTGGACGCCCAGCCATCGCCTTTGGCAAAGCCGCCCAATCCAGTGACCAGCACCAGAACGACCGCCGCACAGGCCAGCAGGATCAAGATGAACATTGGATCAGAGGTCATGCCCGTTTCCTTATTGCGTCTTCGACATCAGATGTAGCGGCCCGCGCGCCGAAAGCGAACCTGTTTCGCCAATTCGTCTTGCGCCAATTAGACGCGCGTCAGCAACCAGTCCAGCGCGCGGGTCGGCAGTATGCGGCGCATCACCCCCATGAAATGCGTGGGGACGGTCACGAAATAGCGGGGACGGGGGCGGCGGCTTTCGATGGCATGGATCAGCTTTTTCACCACGGCCTCGGGTGGCAGTTCAAAACTGTCGGGGCCGCTGTCCTGCGCGTACAGCCGTTTGCGCAGTTCGGTTTCGTACTGCGTGGCGCGGGCCGATGCCTTCCAGTCGATCCAGCGTTCGAAATGTTCCACCGCGTTGATGCGAAACCGGCTGGTGACGGGGCCGGGTTCGATCAGGCAAACGTGCACGCCGGTGCCACGCATTTCGATGCGCATGGTGCTGCTCAGACCTTCGAGCGCGTGTTTGCTGGCGTTGTAGGCACCGCGCATGGGCAGGGTGATGAACCCCAGAATGGACGAACATTGCACAATCCGCCCGTGCCCTTGGGCGCGCATCACCGGCACCACGGCGCGGGTCAGCGTGTGCCAGCCAAAGAAATTCGCCTCGAAAATAGCGCGCAGGGCGTCGGTGGGCAGGTCTTCAACGGCGCCGGGGCAGGCGTGGGCGCCGTTGTTGAACAGCGCATCCAGCGTGCCGCCTGTCGCCTCAAGCACTTCGGCCAGCCCGCTGGCGATGCTGTCCTCGTCGGCGTAGTCGATGCGCGGGCTGTCGAACCCCTCGGCTTGCAGCCGGGCGCAATCCTTGGACTGGCGACAGGCCGCAAAGACGCGCCATCCGCGTGCGCGCAGGCCATGGGCCGCTGCATAACCGATGCCCGACGAACATCCGGTGATCAGAATGGTTTTCATATAAAAACTGCCCGCAAATTCATGCGGGCAGGTGTGTCACGCTGTCGTGCGTTTGGCAATCAGCCGCTGGTCAGCAAAAAGTCGGCCATCCACCCTTCGGGGCCGCCGTCCATCGGGCGCAGTTTCACCCAACCGTTGCCGGGGTCTTGCAAAATCTCGACCTCGACGCCGCGTGTCAGGCTGTCGACCACACCGAAGCTTGTGCCGGGACCGCCGCGCACGTTCACGCGGTTGCCGGACACCGCGCGGACATCAAGCGCGCTGGCATCTTCATCAGGCAAGATGTCATTTTCGGGCAGTGCGTCCTGAGACACCTGCACGGCAGGCTGGGCGGCGGGGATCAGGCTGGGGATGACGATGCTGTTGGTGTCCAGCGATGCGGTGCTAAGTGTCGCGCCACCGAATTTGGCAGGGCTGGCGACCGCAGGGCTGGCGACGGCTGCGGTTGGCAGCGTCTTTGACGGGGCGTCTACATTGCGTGTCGTGGTCAGGTTCAGGGCGACGCGTGACACTTCAGCCGTGTCGATATTCTGGGATTTCACGCCTGCCAACAATGTCTTGGGCGCATCGGGTGCAATCGGATTTGGCTCAACCGGATCAAGGCGCGACATGCGCAGCACTTCGCCGTCGAAATCGGCCCCCCCGCTCATTTCGAAAAAGACCACACCCAAAAATAAAAACGTCAAAACAATAAAACGAAACATTCCAAAATCCCCCAAGGAAACCCGGCAGACGCGGCAGCTTTAGCGCGGGTGAGTTGAACTTATCAGGCGGCCGCAGGACGCGCAGTGAGAAAACCAAGCCATTGTTCCCCGCATCCATCGCCGTGTTGAAAAAGCAACGCCACTACCGGCGAAGTTGTTCCCCAATAAAGTTCAGGTGTTTTGCCCTCTTGTTCCGTTTGGGGCAGATAGCTACACACCCCCTATGTCAGATATTATCCAGCCGCCCAACATGGACCTGTCCGAGCCCCTGCGCCGCGCGCTGGGGGATCGTTATCTGACCTATGCGCTGTCCACGATCATGCACCGCGCGCTGCCTGATGCCCGTGATGGTCTGAAACCGGTGCACCGCCGCATCCTGTATGCGATGCGCGAATTGCGCCTGTCGTCCAAGGGTGGCTTCCGCAAGTCGGCCAAGATCTCGGGCGACGTGATGGGGAACTATCACCCGCACGGCGATGCCGCGATCTATGACGCGATGGCGCGTCTGGCGCAGGACTTCAACGTCCGCTACCCGCTGGTCGACGGTCAGGGCAACTTTGGCAACATCGACGGCGACAACCCCGCTGCCAGCCGCTATACCGAGGCGCGCATGACCGCCGTGGCCGAGGCACTGCTGGACGGGCTGAACGAAAACGCCGTTGATTTCCGCGACAACTACGACGGCACGCTGACCGAACCGGTCGTGCTGCCCGCGCAATTCCCCAACCTGCTGGCCAACGGGTCGTCCGGGATCGCTGTGGGGATGGCCACCAACATCCCGCCGCACAACATCGCCGAGCTGTGCGATGCCTGTCTGCATCTGATCAAGGTGCCCGATGCGCGCGACGACACGCTGCTGAATTTCGTCAAAGGCCCCGATTTCCCCACCGGCGGGATTATCGTCGAGCCACCCGAAAGCATCGCTGAAAACTACCGCACGGGCAAAGGCGGCTTTCGCCTGCGCTGCCGCTACGAGGTCGAGGACCTGGGCCGTGGGCAATGGCAGATCGTTGTCACCGAGATTCCCTATCAGGTGCAGAAATCCAAGCTGATCGAAAAGCTGGCCGAGGTCATCCAGACCAAGAAGGTTCCGATCCTGGGCGACGTGCGCGACGAAAGCGCCGATGATATACGGCTGGTGCTGGAACCGCGTTCGAAGAACGTCGATCCCGACGTGCTGATGGGGATGCTGTACCGCAATTCCGATCTGGAAGTGCGGTTCTCGATGAACATGAACGTGCTGATCGACGGCGTCACGCCCAAGGTCTGCTCGATGAAGGAAGTGCTGCGTGCCTTCCTTGATTTCCGCCGCGAAGTGCTGGAACGGCGCAGCCGCCACCGCATGGAAAAGATCGACCACCGGCTTGAGGTGTTGGAAGGGTTTATCGTTGCCTTCCTGAACCTGGACCGCGTGATCGACATCATCCGCTATGACGACGAACCCAAGGCCGCGCTGATGCGCGAGGACTGGGGCCGCGAACATGTGCGGGCGATGGACGAAAAAGATTACCAGACACCGCCGCCCGCGACCGAGGAGTCGCTGACCGAGGTGCAGGCCGACGCGATCCTGAACATGCGCCTGCGCAGCTTGCGCCGTCTGGAAGAGCTGGAGTTGCTGCGCGAGCAGTCCGCATTGATGGAAGAGCGTGCGGGGCTTGAGGATTTGCTGGAAAATCCGCACCTGCAATGGGACGCGATCAGCGCCCAGTTGAAAGAAACCAAAAAGCAGTTCGGCAAGGACTGGTCGATTGGCGACACACCGAACGCGGGCGCACGCCGCACCACATTTGCCGAGGCCGGACAGGTCGAGGATGTGCCGCTGGAAGCGATGATCGACCGCGAGCCGATCACCGTGGTGTGCAGCCAGATGGGCTGGATCCGTGCCATGACCGGCCACATCGACCTGAACCGCGAGCTGAAGTTCAAGGACGGCGATGGTCCGCGTTTTGTATTCCATGCGGAAACCACCGACCGGTTGCTGGTGTTCGGATCGAACGGGCGGTTCTATACGCTGTCCGCTGCCAACCTGCCCGGTGGGCGCGGCATGGGCGAACCCCTGCGTCTGATGGTCGATCTGCCGAACGAGGCACAGATTGTGGACCTGTTCATTCACCAGCCCGAGGCGCGCCTGCTGGTCGCCTCGACCGCCGGTGACGGTTTTGTCGTGCCCGAAAACGACGTGATCGCCCAGACCCGCAGCGGGAAACAGGTGCTGAACGTGCGTGGCGAGGTTTCGGCGTTGGTCTGCAAACGTGTGACCGGCGATGCCGTGGCCGTCGTGGGCGAGAACCGCAAGGTTCTGGTGTTCGATCTGGACGAACTGCCCGAAATGGGCCGCGGCAAGGGCGTGCGTTTGCAGAAATACAAGGATGGCGGCCTGTCTGATGCCACCACCTTTACCCTTGCGGACGGCCTGACGTGGCTGGACCCGGCAGGGCGTACGCGCACGGAACTGGAGCTGGACGAATGGCGCGGCAAACGCGCCGGCACGGGCCGCATGGCGCCCCGCGGATTTCCACGCGACAACCGATTCAACTAAAGATATTCTTGCAACCGTAGGCCGTATTATTGTTAGAGCGGCGGACGGAAATGCGCAGACAACATGCGCAGACAACACGTTACGTTTTCACGAAGGACAGATAAAATGAGTGCAACCATACACGGCCAGTATCATGGCAAAGCGGGGCCTTTGTTCTCGCTCTATTTCAAAACCGCATTTTTGACTTTGATTACACTGGGCATCTATCGTTTCTGGGCCAAGACCCGGTTGCGTAAATACATCTGGTCTGCGACCGCAGGCGACGGCGACAGCTTTGAATACACCGGCACCGGTCTGGAAAAGCTGTTGGGCTTTCTTTTCGCAATCGTGGTGCTGGCGATCTATCTGGGCATCGTCCAGATGGCGCTGCTGTACTTCGGTCTGAACCTGTTCACCGAGCCACGCAATGAAATCGAGGCGCTGGCGCAGGTTGGGGCGATTTATATCACCCTGCTGGCGGTGCTGCCGCTGCTGCTGTTCGCCACCTATCGCGCACGCCGCTACAAAACCGCGCGCACCCGCTGGCGGGGGCTGCGTTTTGGCATGGACAACGGCGCATGGGGCTATGTCTGGCGGGCGCTGGGGCATGGGTTTCTCAGCGTCATCACCCTGGGGATACTGCTGCCACGCCAGACCTTCTGGCTTGAGAAATACATGACCGACCGCACGTGGTATGGCGACGCCAAGTTCGAACAGACCGGCCGCTGGCAATCGCTGTATCCGGGGCTGAAACATGTGCTGTTCGCGGTGCTGGTCATTGTGATCGGCTTTGTGCTGGCCATCATGATCGAGGCTCCGCTGTTGGCAGGCGTTTCGGCTCTTGTGGGCTACATCTGGCTGATCGTGGGCGGCGTCTATTACCGTATCTACGCGTTCAACGTACTGACCCGCGCGAAAATGCTGGACGGCGCGGTGACCTTTGATTCGGGCGCACGCACCGGGCGCGTGATTGGCATCGTGCTGACCGGCATTCTGGCGATTATCGGTGCGATCATCGTTGGCCTTTTGCTGATGGGGTTGATCCTGATGGCCTCGTTGGGGCTGAGCTTTGGCGGTGTGGGCGCGATCTTTGGCGGTTATGCTGATCCTAGTGACTTTAACGCGGCCAGCGCCCTTGTGAGCAGCATCGCGATCGCGGTCCTTTACGTGGCGCTGATCCTGGCCTTGGGTGGCCTGTCGCTGGTGATGATCACACAGCGGATCATCGCGCATGTGGTGAGTTGCGTGGTCGTGGCCAACGCCCCGCATCTTGATCACGTCAAGCAACGCGCCGCCGACCCCGGTGCCGACGCCGAAGGCTTTGCCGACGCGCTGGACATTGGCGGGGCCATCTGAATGGAGGTGCCTGCGCGGTATTTCGACGGCGAAACAGGTCTGCGGCTTGACGTGGACCTGACGCTGGACGTGGCCGCGCAGGTGCTGATCCTGTTGCATCCCGACCTGCCGGACGGGGTGCAACGCTGGCCGCTCAGCGCCTTGCGTGCGCTAAGGGATCAGGCCCGCACCGATCAATTGGTGCTTAGCCTGCGTGCCGATCATTCCTATGACAGCGCCCTGATCGCCACCGCCCGTCTGACGGTGTCCGATCCGCAGATGGTACGCGACATCACGCGGCTGTGTCCTGACCTGAAACGCCGCGAGGTGCCGCGCGGCACGACCAGGCGCGTTGTGACGCGGCTGGGGCTGGCGGTGGGGGCGCTGGCGCTGATGATCTTTGTGATCGTGCCTGCGATGGCCGGCACCCTGGCCATGATCATCCCCATCGACAGCGAAGTGGCCTGGGGCAAATCCATGGTCCGGCAGATGGAACGCGTCCTTGGCGCGACCGAGGCAGGCGGGCTGGTCTGTTCGTCCCCTGCGGGCGATGCGGCCTTGGAAAAGCTCACCAACCGGCTGACCGACGCGACCGGCGTGGAATATGATCTGAATGTTTCGGTGATGGACCACGATATGGTCAACGCCTTCGCCGCGCCCGGCGGGCAGATCGTCGTGGTGCGCGGCCTGCTAAAGGCCGCCGACACGCCCGAGGCGGTCGGTGCGGTTCTGGCCCATGAAATCGCCCACGTCGAACACCGCGACAGCACGCGCGGCGCGCTGCGTGCCGCCGGGTCGGCAGGGCTGTTGGGGCTTGTGCTGGGCGATTTCGCAGGCGGCACCGTTGCCGTGGCCATGGCCGAATGGATGCTGAACTCCAGCTACACCCGCGACGCCGAGGCCAAGGCAGACACCTACGCGCTGACCATGCTGGACAATGCCCAAGTCACGACCGAAGGCTTTGCCGATTTCTTTGACAGCCTGGCCGAAATCGAAAGCATAATGCCAGATCTTCCAGTCTATATGTCCAGCCACCCGCAAACCGCCGCCCGCGCCGATGCTGCCCGCGCTTTTGCCGCGACCCAAGGACCGACGCAGCCGCTGCTGACACCAGCCGAATTCGCGGCCCTGCAATCCATCTGCGACTGATCACGCTTCATCTTGCCGGTTAAACTCCGGGGGCGGCCGCAGGCCGGGGGCAGCGCCCCCTAAACCGGCTCGGCCGTCAGCCAGACGCCGCCCTCGGGGCGCAAGGTCAGGATCATCACCGGTTCAGGATCGCGCCCTGCCACGGGCTTGAACCGGAACCGCGACAGCAGGGTCGCAAGGATGATCACCGCTTCTTGCAGCGCGAATGACGCCCCGATGCAGATGCGCGGCCCGTCGCCAAAGGGCAGATAGGCATAGCGGTCAATCGCCTTGCGGTCGGCAAAGCGTTCGGGCCGGAAGGCATCGGCGTCTTCCCACAGCAGCTTGGACCGACCCAGCGCATAGATCGGGATCATCACCGTGTCGCCCGGCAGTATCTCGCGCCCGCCCAGCGTGTCCTTTTTCAGCGCGGTGCGCGACACGATCCCCGCAGGCGGGTAAAGGCGCAGGGCCTCGTCTACGATCTGGCGAATATAGGGCAGGTTGGCCACGTCATCGGCCCCTGCCGCGCGGCCCTGCAACACCGTTTGCACTTCGGCGCGGGCGCGGTCCTGCACGTCCTGATCAAAGGCCACCAGATACATCGACCACGCCAGTGTCAGCGCTGTGGTCTCGTGGCCGGCCACGATAAAGGTCAGCAGATTGTCGCGCAGCTCGGCGGTGGACATGGTGCGCCCCGACTTGGGGTCTTCGCCCGCCAGCAGCAAATCCAGCAGGTCGGGCACCGCGCTTGTGCCCCGCGCGGCGCGGTCTTCGATGGCCTTGTCTGCAACGGCTTTCATCTCTTTCAGGGCCTTGCCCGACATCACCCGGCCGGGGCGCGGGATCCAGTCGGGAAAGCCAAGTATGTCGAACAGTGAAATCTTGCCTGCCTCGGCGATATAGTCGTCGATGGCCCCGTGCACGCCGTCGCGGTCAAATGTGTCGCCACCTGAAAAGGTCACGTCGGCGATCACGTCAAAGGTTGTCGTCACCATCTCGTCCAGCAGGTTGACCGCACGCGGCCCTGCCGCCGCGATCCTGTCGCAAGCCCGCTCTGCCGCGTCAGACATGATCGGCGCCAGCGCCGAGACGTTGCGGTGCGAGAACACCGGGGCCGCGGTGCGCCGTTGCCAGCGCCAATGCGCGCCTTCGGCGATGAACAGCGATTCTCCGATGGCGGGTTTCAGCAGGTTCTTGGTGACCAGCGATTTGGGGTACTGGTCCAGCCGGTCCAGCAACATTTCGCGTATGGCGGCGGGGTCCATCACCATGTGCCAGCGCTTGCCGGTCTTGCCGGACACCATTGGCTGTGTCGTCGCAATCTCGGGGATGATCGACAGCACGTTGCGCCGCGCCTCTTGCAGGCTTTTCAACAGGCCCCACGGCTCGGTCACCAGCGGCACGCGGACGGGCAGAGGGCTGTGGGTGGCTTGTGGCAGAACCGTGTCGGGCATCATGCTCTCCTTGTTGCACCATGATATAAGTGCATCTGCCCGGGCTGCAATCGGCTGCGGCCAATTGCGCCTTTGGCGTTCATCGGCTAGGCCTTTGCCCGAACAATCCTTTTGGGGGGACTGCAATGCTGCGGCTTGTGATGATGATGTGCGTGATGGGCCTGCTGACAGCCTGTGGCGGCGCCAATGATATTAACGACAAACCTGTGCCACTGGGCAACTTCAACCTGATGCACAACGTCGTTGTGGCGCCCAAGGCACAAAAGGGCCCGCTCAGCCGCGATGCCACCGAAGAGCAACTGACCACGGCCGTGCAAAAGGCCATTGCCCAGCGGTTCGATCGCTACGAAGGCGACAGCAACTATCACTTTGGCGTGTCTGTCGAAGGGTATGTTCTGGCGGCACCGGGCGTGCCGGTGTTGTTGTCGCCCAAGTCGATCCTGATCCTGAACCTGACGGTCTGGGACGATGCGGCGGGCAAAAAGCTGACGGACAAGCCGCACACGATCACCGTGCTTGAAACCTTTGGCACAGGCACTGTTGTCGGATCTGGCTATACGCTGTCTGCCGAGGAGCAACTGGAACAGTTGTCCGAGAACGCGGCCAAAGCGATCGAACGCTATCTGGTCAAGCAGATGAAGGAAGAAGGCTGGTTCGTCACAACAGGGTCGGGCCGCCCCGATGCTGCGGTGGCCGACGCGCCTGCGACGACCACGCCGGCAGCGGTTGTCGCCGCAGAATAAGCCGCGCGATGCCTCTTGGCTGCGTCTTCGCCGGGTATCGAACGGCCACCAAAACGGCGAAGACCGCTTGATTTTCCTGCGCAATAGCAATACATGCCGCGCGGAACGCATTTGGGTCCGCAAGGATTCCACCAACAAAAAGGGCGCCTCTCATGGGTAAGGCAAAGTTTGAACGTAACAAACCGCACGTTAACATCG